>Ga0315912_10000021_pt1 | contig 480216 bp, 463 predicted proteins | sample VfabasoilMG_FD_204469 | JGI IMG/M metagenome (GOLD analysis project Ga0315912, IMG submission 204469) | Garden soil microbial communities collected in Santa Monica, California, United States - V. faba soil | ecosystem: Environmental > Terrestrial > Soil > Garden | place: USA: California... | reverse complement strand
CCGAGATGGTGATGCCGGGGGACAACATCAAGATGGTGGTGACGCTGATCACGCCCATCGCCATGGAGCAGGGCCTGCGCTTTGCCATCCGCGAGGGCGGCAAAACCGTCGGCGCCGGCGTCGTCGCGAAGGTTATCGAATAGCTGATTAGGGGCATAGCTCAACTGGCAGAGCGTCGGTCTCCAAAACCGAAGGTTGGGGGTTCGATTCCCTCTGCCCCTGCCAAACAGAACTGGACCTGGACCTGGACATAGAGGATGGCGGACAAGTTAAAACTGGCGGTCGCTGCGCTGCTCGTGGTGGCCGGGATCGCCGGCTACTACCTGCTGGCGGCGCAGTCCATCGTGCTGCGCATATTCGCGGTAGCCGCGGGCATTGCCGCGGGTGTCGCAGTGGCGTGGACGAGCGTGCTGGGCCAGGAGTTCGTCGTCTTTACGCGCGAATCCCTGGTGGAATTGCGCAAGGTGGTCTGGCCGACGCGCAAGGAAACGATGCAGACGACCGCGGCGGTCTTCGCGTTCGTGGTGGTGATGGCGGCGTTCCTGTGGGTGAGCGACAAGACTCTGGAGTGGGTGCTGTATGACCTCATCCTAGGATGGAAGAAAACATGACCGCACAAGCGACGAAGCGCTGGTACGTGGTGCACGCCTACTCGGGATTCGAGAAGTCGGTGCTGCGCGCGCTCGAGGACCGGATCAACCGCGCCGGGATGAAGGACAAGTTCGGCAAGATCCTGGTGCCGGTCGAGGAAGTCGTTGAGATGAAAAGCGGCCAGAAGCACATGTCTGAGCGCAAGTTCTTCCCGGGCTATGTGCTGGTCGAGATGGAGATGAACGACGATACCTGGCACCTGGTCAAGAACACCAACAAGGTCACCGGTTTCGTTGGCGGCTCGGCGATGCGGCCGACGCCGATCTCCGAGAAGGAGGTCAACGCCATCATGCAGCAGATGCGTGAAGGCGTGGAAAAGCCCAAGCCCAAGGTGCTGTTCGAGAACGGCGAGATGGTGCGTGTGAAGGACGGTCCGTTCACCGATTTCCAGGGCACGGTGGAAGACGTGAACTACGAGAAAAGCCGCCTGCGCGTGGCGGTCACGATTTTCGGCAGGTCAACGCCGGTGGAGCTGGAATTCGGGCAAGTAGAAAAGGCGTAGCAACCCCGGGGAGAGACGTGCATTGGTGCTGCCGTCTCGTTTGAACCCACTTTAGGAGAGAAGAATGGCAAAGAAGATCGTTGGTTTCATCAAGCTGCAGGTTCCCGCGGGCAAGGCAAACCCTGCGCCGCCCATCGGGCCGGCGCTCGGACAGCGCGGCCTGAACATCATGGAATTCTGCAAGGCGTTCAACGCCCAGACGCAGAAGGTCGAGCCCGGCCTGCCGTTGCCCGTGGTGATCACCGCGTACACCGACAAGAGCTTCAGTTTCATCATCAAGACCCCGCCGGTCACGGTGCTGATAAAGAAGGCCGCCGGGATCGAGTCGGGCAGTCCCCGGCCGCACACCGACAAAGTCGGCAAGATCACGAAAAAGCAGGTCGAGGAAATCGCCAAGGTGAAAATGCCGGACCTGAACGCGGCGGACATCGAGGCGGCGATGCGCACGGTTGCGGGCAGCGCGCGCTCCATGGGCATCATCGTGGAGGGCATGTAAATGACCGCCATCTCGAAGCGCAGGAAGGCATTCGCGAACAAGGTCGACCGGGCAAAAGCCTACCCGGCGCTGGACGCGATGAAGCTTGTCAAGGAGACCGCGACCGCGAAGTTCGACGAATCCATCGATGTTGCCGTCAATCTCGGCATCGACGCCAAGAAATCCGATCAGACGGTGCGCGGTTCGGTGGTGCTGCCGGCCGGAACGGGAAAGAAGGTGCGCGTTGCGGTGTTCGCGCAGGGCGACAAGGCGCAGGCGGCGAAAGCGGCCGGGGCTGAACTCGTGGGCATGGAAGACCTCGCCGAGACCATCAAGGGCGGCAGCATGGAGTTCGACGTCGTCATCGCCGCGCCTGATGCGATGCGGATCGTCGGCCAGCTCGGCCAGATCCTGGGGCCTCGCGGCCTGATGCCGAATCCGAAGGTCGGCACGGTGACGCCGGACGTGGTTGCCGCGGTGAAGAACGCAAAAGGCGGTCAGGTGCAGTTCCGGGCGGACAAGACCGGCATCGTGCAATGCACGATCGGCCGCGCCTCGTTCTCGTCGGAGCAGCTGCGCGACAACCTGAGCGCCCTTCTGGATGCGCTCAACAAGTCGAAGCCCGCGAGCACCAAGGGGATCTTTCTGAAAAAAGTATCGGTGTCGAGCACGATGGGCCTGGGCGTGAAGGTCGACCCGGCCTCGTTGTCGGCTTAGGCGAGGGCGCAGGCGCAGCAACGAATACGAAAGAACTTTGGGCCGTTGCTTGAAAGAGCAACAGCTGTCAAAGACCGCAGGGGCGCAGCAGCAGATTGAAAGCGCTTAAAAGTATGCAGTACCCCGCGTAGACGGCGCACCCGAAAAAGGGAATACCGAATTCATGTATCACGGGTTCCTGATTCAAGGTCGCCACGGTTGGAAAGCCCGGCTCGCTACGAGCGGGGTTTTCCGTGTGATCAACGCAAGGAGGTAGACCTTGGGTCTCAATCTTGAGCAGAAGCAAGCGGTCGTAAGCGAGATCGTGGCACAGCTCGGCAAGGCGCAGTCGGTGATCGTCGCGGAGTACCGCGGCCTCGACGTCGGCGCAGTCACCGATCTGCGCTCGAAAGCGCGCAAGTCCGGGCTCTATCTGCGGGTGCTGAAAAACTCCCTCGCACGGCGCGCCGTCAAGGGCACGCCGTTCGAGAAGCTGTCCGAACAGATGACCGGACCGCTGATTTACGGCATTTCGCAGGATCCGGTCGCCGGCGCGAAGGTGCTGTCGGCGTTCGCCAAGGACAACGAGAAACTCGTTATTCGCGGCGGCGCGATGCCCAACCTGCTGATGTCCCTGAAGGACGTCAAGGCGCTCGCCGCTCTGCCCAGCCGCGAGGAGCTGCTGGCGAAGCTGGTGGGAACGATGCAGGCGCCGGTAGTGAAGCTGGTGCGCACCATGAACGAGGTCCCGGGCAAGTTCGTCCGGACGCTCGCCGCGGTACGCGACGCGCAAGCGAAGAAAGCCGCTTGAACCTACGACATATCAGGAACCTTTTCGAAATCAGGAGATAACGATGGAACGTGCACAAATTCTGGAAGCAGTGTCGAAGTTGACGGTCCTGGAGCTCTCGCAGCTCATCAAGGACATGGAAGAGAAGTTCGGCGTGTCGGCCGCGGCCGCTGTCGCGGTGGCGGGGCCGGCGGCAGCCGCGGCAGGTGGCGCAGCGGCCGAAGAGAAGACCGAGTTCACGGTCATGCTCACGGTCGTTGGCGACAACAAGGTGAACGTGATCAAGGCGGTGCGCGAAGTAACGGCCCTGGGCCTGAAGGAAGCCAAGGATCTGGTGGACGGCGCGCCCAAGCCCGTGAAGGAAGGCATTTCGAAGGCCGATGCCGACGCGATCGCGAAGAAGCTGACCGACGCTGGCGCGAAGGTCGAAATCAAGTAGTGAACGCTTTACCCGGGAAGGGGTCCCTAGGGTCCGGGAGATTGCATCTTCCGGTCACATCTGGCCCCTTCCTGGCGCTTTGCAATTGAGAAAACATTCCTTGCTGTCGGGTAATTGGGAGCATTCATGACCTATTCGCTGACCGAGCGTAAACGCATCCGCAAGAGCTTCGCCAAGCGCGCGAACGTGCAGCCCGTGCCGTTCCTGCTCGCCACGCAGCTCGAGTCCTATACCGCTTTTCTGCAGGCGCACGTCGCGCCCGAGTCGCGCAGGAACGAGGGGCTGCAGGCGGCGTTTACGTCGATCTTCCCGATCTCCTCGCATTCCGGCAATGCGCGGCTGGAATTCGTCAGTTTCCAGCTCGGCGAGCCGCCTTTCGACGTCAAGGAGTGCCAGCAGCGCGGCCTCACCTACGCGAGCCCCTTGCGCGCCAAGGTGCGCCTGGTGATCCTGGACAAGGAGGCGCCCAAGCCGGTGCCCAAGGAAGTGAAGGAGCAGGAGGTGTACATGGGCGAAATCCCGCTCATGACCACGACCGGCTCGTTCATCATCAACGGCACGGAGCGGGTGATCGTGTCCCAGCTGCACCGTTCCCCCGGCGTGTTCTTCGAGCACGACCGCGGCAAGACGCACAGCTCCGGCAAGCTTCTCTTTTCGGCGCGCATCATCCCGTACCGCGGTTCCTGGCTCGATTTCGAATTCGACGCCAAGGACATCGTGTTCTTCCGCGTCGACCGCCGGCGCAAGATGCCGGTGACGATCCTGCTCAAGGCGCTCGGCTATACGCCGGAGCGCATCCTCAAGGAATTCTTCGCGTTCGACACTTTCCAGATCGAGCCGAACAGCGTGCAGTTCGAGATCGTTCCCGAGCGCCTGCGCGGCGAAGTCGCGCGCTTCGATATCACCGACAAGGCGGGCAAGACGCTCGTCGCCAAGGATAAGCGCATCACGGTCAAGCACATCCGCGACATGGAGTCGGCCGGCATCAAGCGCATAGCCGCGCCGGATGAATTCATCCTCGGGCGCACGCTGGCGCACAACGTGGTCAATGGCGACAGCGGGGAAATCGTCGCCAATGCGAATGACGAGATCACCGAAGAGCTGCTTGCCAAGCTGCGCGAGGCGAAAATCGCCAAGATCCAGACGCTGTTCACGAACGACCTGGACCAGGGCCCCTACGTCTCGCAGACGCTGCGTACGGACGAAACCACGGACCGTACCGCGGCCCGTGTCGCGATCTACCGCATGATGCGCCCCGGCGAGCCGCCTACGGAAGACGCGGTCGAGACCCTCTTCAATGGCCTCTTCTTCGGCGAGGAGCGCTACGACCTGTCGGCGGTCGGCCGCATGAAATTCAACCGGCGCATCGGCGTCGCGACCGAAGGCAGCTGGCAGGTTCGCTTCAAGAACCATTCCCTGCCGAAGGAAAACGAGCTGGAGGTGCGCGCGTACTTCAAGAACGCGCCTGAACTCTCGCTCAGCAAGGTAAGCCTGGAGGGCGCGGCGAACGAAGCCGAGGCGCAGGCGATGGTCGAGAAGATGTACACGGAGCTCAAGTCCAAGGGCGTGGACAAGCAGAAGCTCGACTACAAGCTGGAGCAGCGCTTTACCCTGAGCCCGAAGGACATCGTCGAAGTCATCCGTATCCTGGTCGAGCTGCGCAACGGCCGCGGCGACATCGACGACATCGATCACCTTGGCAATCGCCGCGTGCGTTCGGTAGGCGAGCTCGCGGAAAACCAGTTCCGCGCCGGACTGGTGCGCGTCGAACGAGCGGTCAAGGAGCGCCTGTCGCAGGCCGAATCCGAAAACCTGATGCCGCATGACCTGATCAACGCCAAGCCCATTTCGGCGGCGATCAAGGAATTCTTCGGCTCCAGCCAGCTGTCGCAGTTCATGGACCAGACCAATCCGCTGTCGGAAATCACGCACAAGCGGCGCGTTTCGGCCCTGGGACCGGGCGGCCTGACGCGCGAGCGCGCCGGCTTCGAAGTGCGCGATGTGCACCCGACGCACTACGGCCGGGTCTGCCCGATCGAGACGCCCGAGGGTCCGAACATCGGCCTGATCAATTCGCTGGCGCTCTATGCGCGCACCAACAAGTACGGCTTCCTCGAGACGCCGTACCGCAAGGTGAAGGACAGCAAGGTCACCGACCAGATCGAGTTCCTGTCGGCGATCGAGGAAGGCCACTACGTGATCGCGCAGGCGAACGCGGCCATCGACAAGCACGGCAGGCTCACCGACACGCTGGTGTCCTGCCGGATCAAGAATGAATTCGAGCTGAAGGCGCCCGAGGACGTACAGTACATGGACGTCGCGCCGTCGCAGATCGTATCGGTGGCGGCATCGCTGATCCCGTTCCTCGAGCATGACGACGCAAACCGCGCGCTGATGGGCTCCAACATGCAGCGCCAGGCGGTGCCTTGCCTGCGTCCGGAAAAGCCGCTGGTCGGCACCGGCGTCGAGCGCACCTCGGCGGTGGACTCCGGCACCTGCGTGGTCGCCCTGCGGGGCGGCATCGTGGACTACGTCGATGCGAACCGGATCGTGGTGCGCGTCAACGACGACGAGACGGTACCGGGCGATGTGGGCGTGGACATCTACAAGATGACAAAGTACACGCGCTCCAACCAGAACACCAACATCAACCAGCGCGCGGTGGTGAAACCGCAGGAGCGCATCGCCAAGGGCGACGTCATCGCCGACGGCGCCTCCACCGACCTGGGCGAGCTTGCGCTCGGCCAGAACATGCTGGTCGCGTTCATGCCCTGGAACGGCTACAACTTCGAAGACTCGATCCTGATTTCGGAACGGGTCGTTTCGGACGAGCGCTTCACCTCGATCCACATCGAGGAGTTGACCGTGGTTGCCCGGGACACCAAGCTGGGACCGGAGGAAATCACGCGCGACATCTCGAACCTGTCCGAGGCGCAACTGTCGCGCCTGGATGAGTCGGGCATCGTCTACATCGGCGCCGAGGTCGAGGCCGGGGACGTGCTGGTCGGCAAGGTCACGCCCAAGGGCGAGACCCAGCTCACGCCCGAGGAGAAGCTGCTGCGCGCGATCTTCGGCGAGAAGGCTTCGGACGTGAAGGACACCAGCCTGCGCGTGCCCTCGGGCATCTCCGGCTGCGTCATCGACGTGCAGGTGTTCACGCGCGAGGGCATCGAGCGCGACAAGCGCAGCGCGTCGATCATCGAAGAGGAACTGAAGCGCTACAAGACCGACCTGGCCGACCAGATGCGGATCGTCGAGGCCGACACCTTCGAGCGCCTCGAGCGCCTGCTCACGGGCAAGACCGCCAATGGCGGCCCGAAGCGCCTCGCCAAGGGCACCAAGGTGACCAAGAGCTACCTCGAGACGATCGAGCGTTATGACTGGTTCGACATCCGGCTGGCGAACGAGGAGACCGCGGCGCAGCTCGAGGGCCTCAAGGACTCGATCGCGCAGAAGCGCAAGGAATTCGACTCCATGTTCGAGGCCAAGCGCAAGAAGCTCACGCAGGGCGACGAGCTGCCGCCGGGCGTACTGAAGATGGTCAAGGTCTACGTCGCGGTGAAGCGCCGCCTGCAGCCCGGCGACAAGATGGCCGGGCGTCACGGCAACAAGGGCGTGATCTCCAGGATCGTGCCGGTGGAGGACATGCCGCACTCGGCCGACGGCACCCCCGTCGATCTGGTGCTCAATCCCCTGGGCGTGCCGTCGCGGATGAACGTGGGCCAGATTCTCGAAGTCCACCTCGGCTGGGCCGCCAAGGGCCTGGGCATCAAGATCGGGGAACTGCTGAAAGCGCAGGCGAAGCTGGCCGAGCTGAGGAAATTCATCGAGCGCATCTTCAACGCCAGCGGCAAGGAAGAGGACATCGCCAAGCTGACGGACGAGGAGATCATGCAGCTCGCGTTCAACCTCAAGGAGGGCGTGCCGTTCGCGACGCCGGTGTTTGACGGCGCCTCCGAGGCTGAAATCACGGCGATGCTCGAGCTTGCGGGACTGCCGGTGTCGGGCCAGCTGACGCTGCACGACGGGCGGACCGGCGAAGCTTTCGACCGGCAGGTAACGGTCGGCTACATGCACGTGCTCAAGCTGCACCACCTGGTGGACGACAAGATGCACGCGCGTTCGACCGGACCGTACTCGCTGGTGACGCAGCAGCCCCTGGGCGGCAAGGCGCAGTTCGGCGGCCAGCGCTTTGGCGAGATGGAAGTCTGGGCGCTGGAAGCCTACGGCGCCGCTTACACCCTGCAGGAAATGCTCACGGTCAAGTCCGACGACATCAACGGCCGCACCAAGGTGTACGAGAACATCGTCAAGGGCGACCACAAGATCGACGCGGGCATGCCCGAATCGTTCAACGTGCTGGTAAAGGAAATCCGCTCGCTCGGCATCGATATCGACCTGGAGAGGTACTAAGCCATGAAAGCACTCCTCGAGCTCTTCAAGCAGGTCCAGCAGGACGAGGAATTCGACGCGATCAAGATCGGGCTCGCGTCGCCCGAGAAGATCCGCTCCTGGTCGTACGGCGAGGTGAAGAAGCCGGAGACGATCAACTACCGCACCTTCAAGCCGGAGCGTGATGGTCTCTTCTGCGCCAAGATCTTCGGGCCGATCAAGGACTACGAGTGCCTCTGCGGCAAGTACAAGCGCCTCAAGCACCGCGGCGTGATCTGCGAGAAGTGCGGCGTCGAAGTGACGCTGGCCAAGGTGCGCCGCGAGCGCATGGGCCACATCGAGCTCGCGAGCCCGGTGGCGCACATCTGGTTCCTGAAGTCGCTGCCTTCGCGCCTGGGCCTGGTGCTCGACATGACGCTGCGCGACATCGAGCGGGTGCTCTACTTCGAAGCCTATGTCGTGACCGACCCGGGCCTCACGCCGCTCAAGCGCTGCCAGCTACTGACCGAGGACGACTATCTCGCCAAGGTCGAGGAGTACGGCGACGATTTCTCCGCCAGCATGGGCGCGGAGGGCGTGCGCACGCTGCTGCGCGCCATCGACCTGAAACGCGAGATCGAGACGCTGCGCAAGGATCTCGAGGAAACCTCCTCGGATGCGAAGATCAAGAAGCTGGCCAAGCGCCTGAAGGTGCTCGAAGGCTTCAAGAACTCCAACATCAAGCCCGACTGGATGGTGATGGAAGTGCTGCCGGTGCTGCCGCCGGAGCTGCGCCCGCTGGTTCCGCTGGATGGCGGCCGCTTCGCGACCTCCGACCTGAACGACCTGTACCGCCGGGTGATCAACCGGAACAACCGCCTGAAGCGCCTGCTCGAGCTCAAGGCGCCGGAAATCATCGTCAAGAACGAAAAGCGGATGCTGCAGGAAGCGGTGGACTCGCTGCTCGACAACGGTCGCCGCGGCAAGGCGATGACCGGCGCCAACAAGCGTCCGCTCAAGTCGCTCGCGGACATGATCAAGGGCAAGGGCGGCCGTTTCCGCCAGAACCTGCTCGGCAAGCGCGTCGACTACTCCGGCCGCTCGGTCATCGTGGTCGGGCCGCAGCTCAAGCTGCACCAGTGCGGACTGCCGAAGAAGATGGCGCTCGAGCTGTTCAAGCCGTTCATCTTCAACAAGCTGGAGCTGCTGGGGCTCGCCACCACCATCAAGGCCGCGAAGCGCCTGGTGGAGCAGGAAGTGCCCGAGGTCTGGGACATCCTGGAAGAAGTGATCCGCGAGCACCCGGTGATGCTGAACCGCGCGCCGACGCTGCACCGCCTCGGCATCCAGGCTTTCGAGCCGGTGCTGATCGAGGGCAAGGCCATCCAGCTGCACCCGCTCGTCTGCGCGGCGTTCAACGCCGACTTCGACGGCGACCAGATGGCGGTCCACGTCCCGCTGTCGCTGGAAGCGCAGATGGAAGCGCGCACGCTGATGCTGGCGTCGAACAACGTGCTTTCGCCCGCCAACGGCGAGCCGATCATCGTGCCGTCCCAGGACATCGTGCTCGGCCTGTACTACGCCACGCGCGAGCGGATCAACGCGAAAGGGGAAGGCATGAGCTTCTCCAACGTGGGCGAGGTGTCGCGCGCCTACGAGTCGCGCCAGGCGGACCTGCACGCCAAGTGCTGGGTGCGGATCAAGGAGGTCGAACTCGGCGCCGACGGCGAGAGGAAAGACAAGGTCACGCGCTATGAAACGACGGTCGGCCGCGCGCTGCTCTCCGAAATCCTGCCGGCGGGCCTGCCCTTCGAGCTGCTCAACAAGTCGCTGAAGAAGAAGGAGATTTCGCGCCTCATCAACGTCGGTTTCCGGCGCTGCGGCCTGCGCGAGACCGTGATATTCGCGGACAAGCTGATGCAGTCCGGCTTCACCATGGCGACGCGGGGCGGCATCTCGTTCGGCGTGCAGGACATGCGCATTCCGACGGTCAAGCAGGAAATGATCGGCGCGGCCGAAGCCGAGGTGAAGGAGATCGAGTCGCAATACACCTCGGGCCTCGTCACGGTCGGCGAACGCTACAACAAGGTGGTCGACATCTGGTCGCGCTGCGGCGAGCAGGTCGGCAAGGTGATGATGGAGCAGCTCGGCGTCGAAGAGACGACCGACCGCCACGGCAAGAAGGTGAAGCAGGAAGCCTTCAACTCGATCTACATGATGGCCGACTCGGGCGCCCGCGGTTCCGCGGCGCAGATCCGGCAGCTCGCCGGCATGCGCGGCCTGATGGCCAAGCCCGACGGCTCGATCATCGAGACGCCGATCACCGCGAACTTCCGCGAGGGCCTGAACGTGCTGCAGTACTTCATCTCGACGCACGGCGCCCGCAAAGGCCTCGCCGACACCGCGCTCAAGACGGCCAATTCCGGCTATCTGACGCGGCGCCTCGTGGACGTGACGCAGGATCTGGTGGTCATCGAGGACGATTGCGGCACGCAGAACGGCGTGTCGATGAAGGCCCTGGTGGAAGGCGGCGAGGTCGTGGAGGCGCTGAAGGAGCGCATCCTTGGCCGCGTGATCGCGATCGACATGCCGCACCCGGAGACGCAGGATGTCCTGTTCCCGGCCGGCACGCTGCTCGACGAGGACGCGGTCGACACGATCGACAGCCTGGGCATCGACGAGGTGAAGGTCCGCACGACGCTCAATTGCGAGACACGCTGGGGCGTGTGCTCGAAGTGCTATGGCCGGGATCTCGGCCGCGGCTCGCCGGTGAACGTCGGCGAGGCGATCGGCGTGATCGCCGCGCAGTCCATCGGCGAACCCGGTACCCAGTTGACGATGCGCACCTTCCACATCGGCGGCGCGGCCAGCAGGACCGCGGTGCAGAGCCATGTCGAGGCGAAGTCCTCCGGCACGGCGCGCTTCACCGCCACGATGCGCTATGTGCAGAACGCCAAGGGCGACAAGGTGGTGATTTCGCGCTCCGGCGAGGTGATCATCGAGGACGACAACCACCGGGAGCGCGAGCGCCACAAGGTGCCTTACGGCGCGATCCTGTCGGTGACGGACGGCAAGCAGGTCAAGGCCGGCAACAACCTGGCCAACTGGGACCCGCACCACCGGCCGATCGTCTCCGAGTACGCCGGCACGGTGAAGTTCGAGAACGTCGAGGAAGGCACGACCGTCGCCAAGCAGATCGACGACGTGACCGGCCTTTCGACCCTGGTCGCCATCGACCCGAAGCGCCGCGGCAGCGCGGCCGCCAAGGGCGTGCGGCCGTCGGTGAAGATCATCAACGAGCAGGGCGACGAGGTGAAAATCGCGGCGACCGATCATGCCGTGAACATCGGCTTCCCGGTCGGGGCGGTGATCGCGGTGCGCGACGGCCAGCAGGTTTCCGTGGGCGAGGTGCTCGCGCGGATCCCGCAGGAAACGTCGAAGACCCGCGACATCACGGGCGGCCTGCCGCGCGTGGCGGAACTGTTCGAGGCGCGTTCGCCGAAGGACGCCGGCATGCTCGCGGAAGTCACCGGCACGGTCAGCTTCGGCAAGGACACCAAGGGCAAGCAGCGCCTGGTGATCACCGACCTAGACATGAAGCAGCACGAGTACCTGATCGCCAAGGACAAGCACCTGCTGGTGCACGACGGCCAGGTGGTGAACAAGGGCGAGATGATCGTCGACGGCCCGGTGGACCCGCACGATCTGCTCAGGCTGCTAGGCGTCGAGGAACTCGCGCGCTACATCATCGACGAGGTGCAGGACGTCTACCGCCTGCAGGGCGTGAAGATCAACGACAAGCACATCGAAGTGATCGTGCGCCAGATGCTGCGGCGCGTGGAAGTCACCGATCCGGGCGAGACCTCGTATATCACCGGCGAGCAGTCGGAGAAAGCCGACGTTCTGGAAGAGAACGAGAAGGCGGAGAAAGAGGGCAAGAAGCCCGCTTCCTTCCAGTACATGCTGCTCGGCATCACCAAGGCGTCGCTCTCCACCGATTCGTTCATTTCCGCGGCCTCCTTCCAGGAGACCACGCGCGTGCTGACCGAAGCGGCGATCATGGGCAAGCGCGACGGGCTGCGCGGGCTGAAGGAGAACGTCATCGTCGGCCGCCTCATCCCGGCGGGGACCGGCATGGCGTACCACAAGGTCCGCAAGGACCAGGCCGCCGAGCCGCCGATGCTGGATCTCGCGCCGGCCGAAGTGGTGGCGCCGGCTGCGGAGGCGACTGCCGGAGGCGCCTGAATCGGGGTCAGAGCCCGAATCCGGGCTTGCAGGAAAAAAGGGCGCCGCCAGGCGCCCTTTTTATTTGGCGGCCTGCTCCAGCTCCGCTTGCTTCTCGAGCCATTCGCTTTCGAGCTCGATGAGTTCCTTGCCGACGTGGGCCTGATCCGTCAGGGCCGACTGCAGTGCGTCCTTGGAACCGTCCCGATACATCGCCGGATCCGCCAGGCGCGCTTCCATCTCCGCTTTCTTCGCGTTCAGCCGGGCAATCATCTCCTCCAGCCGCTTGACCCTGGCCTCCAGGTTTTTCCTGCTGCCGACGGGCTTGGGGGCCGCCCTCTGCACCTGCGCCGCCGAGGCAAGAGGGGCTGCAGGCTTCTCCCGCTTGCTCTTCAGCAGCCAGTCGCGGTAGTCCTCCAGGTCGCCGTCAAAGGGCTCCAGGCGGCCGTCGGCGACAATGAGGAACTGGTCCGTGGTGGCACGCAGCAGGTGCCGGTCGTGCGATACCAGCACCAGGGTGCCCTCGAACTGCGCCAGCGCCACTGTGAGGGCCTCGCGCGTCTCCAGGTCCAGGTGGTTGGTGGGCTCGTCCAGCAGCAGCAGGTTGGGCCGCTGCCAGACGATCAGGGCGAGCGCCAGGCGCGCCTTCTCGCCGCCCGAGAAGTTCGCGATCGAACCCAGGGCCATTTCGCCCGGAAAATTGAAGCCGCCGAGGAAGTTGCGCAGGTCCTGCTCCCGCGTGGCGGGCGAGATCTTCTGCAGGTGCCACAGGGGCGACTGGTCGTCGCGCAGCATCTCCACCTGGTGCTGGGCGAAATAGCCGATCACCAGCCCCTTGTTGAAGAGGGCGGTGCCCTTCAGCGGCTTCAGCTCGCCCGCGATGGTCTTGATGAGCGTCGACTTGCCCGCACCGTTGATGCCGAGCAACCCGTAGCGCTGCTCCGATTGCAGGGAGAAGTTGATGTCCCGCAGGACAGTCTTGTCGCCGTAGCCCGCTTCCGCGTCTTCCAGCACCAGCAACGGGTTGGGGGCCCGCAGCGGCTCGCGGAATTCGAAGGAGAAGGGCGCCGTTACGTGCAGCGGCGCCAGGTCCTCCATTTTCGCGAGCATCTTCATGCGGCTCTGGGCCTGGCGCGCCTTGGTGGCCTTGGCCTTGAAGCGGTCGATGAAGGACTGGAGGTGGGCGCGCTCGCGCTCCTGCTTCGCGCGCTGGCCGGCGGCAAGAATGATCGACTGCGCGCGCTGCACCTCGAAATCCGAGTAGTTGCCCGCATAGCGCCTGAGCTTCTTCTGGTCGATGTGCAGGATCACGTTCACCACGCCGTCGAGGAAATCGCGGTCGTGCGAAACCACCAGCAGCGTGCCCTGGTAGCGCTTGAGCCAGTCCTCCACCCACAGGATCGCGTCAAGGTCCAGGTGGTTGGTCGGCTCGTCCAGCAGCAGGAGGTCGGAGGGGCACATCAGCGCCTGCGCAAGATTCAGCCGCATCCGCCAGCCGCCGGAAAAGCTTGAAACAGGGTTTTCCAATTCAGAATTGTCAAAACCCAAACCAATGAGGAGCTGCTCGGCGCGCGGGCGCGCGGTGTAGGCGTCGGCGTCGGTGAGCCTGGCGTAGATCTCCCCGATCAGATTGCCGTCGTTGTCCTTTTCGGCTTTAAGAAGTTTCTTTTCAAGGGTTCTTAAATAAACATCTCCATCGATGGCGTACTCGACCGCAGGCCGGTCGAGCGCCGGCGTTTCCTGGGCCACGTGCGCCACGCGCCACTGCGGCGGGAACTCGGCGTCGCCCTTGTCGGTATGCAGCTCGCCGCGCAGCACCGCGAACAGGCTCGACTTGCCGGAGCCGTTGGCGCCGATCAGGCCGATGCGGTCGCCGGGGTTGAGCACCGCGTCGGCGCCTTCGAGCAGCACTTTCGTGCCGCGGATCAGGCTGATGTTTGAGAATCGAATCATGCTCGGAAAATGCGGCGCTCTGAAAAGGCCCGCGATTCTACCGGAGCAGGTGCCCTAGCGCTGCGGAAAATCCCTGAATCGGCAGTCGGGATCGCGGCGGATTTGCTCGAGCAGGTCCACTTCCCATTGCAGGTAGTCCTGCATCGCCGCCTCGACCTGCGATTTGTGGTCGTAGGGCTTGTAGTAGACGTCCTCGGGCGGCTCCAGCATGCGGGTTTCGCCGGTCTCGATCGGCAGGCCCGCCGCCTGCCAGGCCGCCGTGCCCCCTTCCAGGGCGCGCGCATCGCAGCCCATCGCCTCCAGGTCTGCCGCGGCATAGCGCGCCAGCAGTCCGTCGGGGGAGGTGCAGGCGACCGGCTGGGACTTGAGCAGCTGAAGATGTCCGCCCAGGCGGGAGCGGATAGCGAAAGACGCTCCCGGAATGTGGCCCGCGCGGTACTGCAGGCTACTGCCGAAATCCAGGACCAGCATCCCGTCGCCGTGCAATTCACGCGCCGAAATGGTGGCGCAGGGCGGGGCGCCAGCCGGAAATGTCGGTGCCGCTGAATCGAAGCTGTCGCAGGCTACGACGCAAACCTCCGACCAACCCATCTGCAGCAGCCAGGAAGCGGTCATGGTGGCGCGCACGCCGTCGTCGTCGGCGAGCGCAATGCGTGCGCCGTGCACCGCGCAATAGGTATCGGTTGCCTGCACCAGCTGGCCGCCAGGCGCCGGGATCGAGCCGCCCAGGTGGCCGGCCGCGTACTCCTCCGGCGAGCGAACATCGAGGAGGTAAGTGGTTCTTGTCTTGTCGTCCTGCAGCCTTTTCAGCTCCGCAAGCGAAATCCGCTTGATGCCGAAACGCTTCGCGACCTTGGCTGCCGCTGCTTTTGCCTTGTCCAAGGCGTCGCCCATGGGCGTCTGAGCCGCGCGCGTCAGGCCGCGTTCCAGTTCCAGTCCGGCAAGGTGCCAGCCCATGGTGCCGTTCTTGAGCGCCACCACGCGGTTCGGGATGCCGGCGTTGATCAGCGACTGTGCACCGATGATGGACCGCGTGCGTCCGGCGCAGTTCACCACCACCAGCGTCTCCGGATGCGGCGCGGCCTGGAACACGCGGTGGACGAGTTCGGCGCCGGGGCAATCGAGCGCGCCGGGGATGTTCATGACGCGGTACTCGGCCATCGGGCGCGAATCGAGCACAACGAGGTCTTCGCCGGCATCCAGTTTCGCCTTGAGCTCCGCCGCCGCGATGCGCGGGGTGTTTTCGCGGTGCTCGACGTGTTCGCCGAAGGCCTTGGACGGTACGTGCACGCCGGAGTAAAGCTCGTTGCCCGCCGACTTCCAGGCGGCGTTGCCGCCGGCCAGCACGTGCAGGTCGCGATAACCCAGGCGCCGCAGCACGCACGCGGCGCGCTGAGCGAGGTTTTCGTCGTCGTCCACCAGCACGATGCGCGTGGCGAGCCGTGGCACCAGCCGGCCGATGCGCAGTTCCAGGTGCGACAGCGGTGCGGACGTGGCAAGGAACAGGTGGCTGCGGGCATGGACGCCTTCCTCCCGCACGTCGAGGATCGCGAGTTCGCCACCCGCTGAAATCAGGTCCCGGAGTTCCCGCGGCGTGATGCGGGGGCAGTAGATCTCCGGTTTCGCCATGAAGCGCGCGATCCTGCCGCCGGTGCTGGAAGGAAAGCCGATCCGGTCCGGCAGGTCCTCCAGGGTCTTGCCGTAGAGGTGCAGGTGCAGCGATTCGCTCTTGCCGGTCACCTCGATGGTGTGGAAGTCGTCCGGCAGCATGGCGCAGGCCGTGCCGCGCCGGATGGTCAGCTCGCTGGTGTGCCGCAGCCGGCCCTCGCCGGGGATCTCGGCCCGGTCGCTGCGTTCGTAGAACACGTTGTGTTCTTCGCCGTAGACCCCGGCAATCGAGGCCCAGGTGGTGTGGTTGTGCGGCGGCTGCGCCTTGCCGGGAACGCCAGCCGACCCGTAGAGAGCGAAGCGCCCGTCGGGATCCTCCGCGAGGTGGTAGATCGTCCCGAAACGCCCCGGAATATTCGCGAAATGCTCGGCGGGGAAAAGCTCCGTGCGGCTGGCGAGCGCGATCAATTCAGCCTTGATCCTGCCCAGCGACGTGCGGGTAACCCCTTCCGCGCCCTCGATGGCGCGCACCCGCCCTATCAGTTCGCCGATCGCGCAAGCGCGCTCTTCCTGGAGGGTCATTTCTTCTGGCCGGGCTTGTCGAAGCTTCGCATTGCGACCTTGCCATTCACGAAACGGACCAAGATTACTGCGTCGCCGCCCGTCCATTTCGAGGACGTGCCCGAGACGCCGAGGATGCTGCTGCTCGAGGATTCCGCCGGATTGCCGAGAATGGCCGTGACTTCCTGCTCGCTCATGCCGTCCTGGATCCTCGCGAAATTTTCCTGCGTAACCTTGGAGCATGCGGCGACCAGCAGGAGCGCTGCGAAGGCGGGGGCGCGAAGTTGCATGACTTAACTATAATCGTTCCATGCCAATCCGGCCTGCCGCACCGCAAGACCTGCCACCGATCCATTCCATCTACGCCCATCACGTGCTGAATGGGCTGGCGTCGTTTGAGGAGGTGGCGCCGCCCGTGGAGGAGATGCGGCGCCGCTACGAGGACGTGGCCCGGCAGGGGCTGCCCTACCTGGTGGCCGAGGAGAAGGGCGAGATTCTGGGTTACGGGTACTGCACGCTCTACCGTGCCCGCTCGGCCTACCGCTACACGCTGGAAGACTCGATCTACGTCAAGCAGGGCAGCCAGCGCAAGGGCATAGGCAAGGCCATTCTCGCCGAGCTCGTCGCGCGTTGCACGGCGCTCAAGTACCGCCAGATCATTGCCGTGATCGGCGACAGCGCGAATGCGGCGTCGATCGCCGTGCACGCGAGCCAGGGGTTCGTGCGTGCCGGCAACCTGCGCTCGACCGGCTACAAGTTCGGCCGCTGGGTGGACAGCGTACTTATGCAGCTGCCCCTTGGCGAAGGGGACGGCAGCAAGCCTTAACCAGTTGTCAGTACGACTTTTCCCTTCACCTTGCGCGCTGCCATCAACTTGAGCGCATCGACCGCCTGTGCAAGCGGGAAAGTCTGCGATACGTGCGGCCTCAATTTCCCCTCGCGAAACCATTTTCCGAGCTGACCGATGCTCTCGGCGAATGCCCTGGGCTCGCGCCGCGCGAAATCGCCCCAGAAAACGCCCACGATCGAGCAGCCCTTGAGCAGCGTGAGATTGAGCGGGATCTTCGGGATGTCTCCTGCGGCGAATCCCACCACCAGCAGCCGCCCGCGCCAGGCGCTCGAGCGCAGGGCCGGCTCGGAGTAGGGGCCGCCAACGGCGTCGTAAATCACGTCCACGCCTTTGCCGCCGGTGAGTTCCTTGATTTTCTCGCGCATGTCCTCGGTGGCGTAGTTGATGCCCGCGTCCGCGCCATGCTGCTTGCAGACGTCCAGCTTGTCCGCGCTCGAGGCGCAGGCGATCACCTTCGCGCCGATCGCCTTGCCGATCTCGATTGCCGCGAGCCCGACGCCCCCGGCCGCCCCCAGCACCAGCAGCGTCTCGCCGGCCTTGAGTGCGCCGCGGTCGCGCAACGCGTGGTCGGAGGTGCCGTAGGTCAGCAGGAATGCCGCGGCACTGTTGAAATCCATGCCTTCCGGGATCGGCACCAGGCGCGCCGCATCGACCTTCACTTCCTCGGCGAAGGCGCCGTAGGTGGTGAACGCGATCACGCGGTCGCCCGGCTTGAATCCCTGCACGCCTTCGCCGACCTCCTTCACCACACCCGACATTTCGCTGCCCGGGGAGAACGGCAGCGGCGGCTTGAACTGGTACTTGTTCTGGATGATGAGCACATCCGGAAAATTCAGGCTTGCCGCCTTGACGCTGACCACGACTTCACCCGCGCTCGCCTTCGGCGAGGGCAGTTCCTCGATCACCAGGGACTCGGGCGGACCGAACTGTTTGCAGAGGACGGCTTTCATCGGGGTACCATGGACGTAAGACAGGAAGGCGGATTATGACTGAACCGGTGCTTCACCATTACCCCGTATCACCCTACGCCGAGAAGGCGCGCCTCATGCTGGGCTACAAGCGCCTCGCCTGGAAATCGGTGCAGATCCCGCTGTTCATGCCCAAGCCCGATGTGGTCGCGCTCACGGGCGGCTACCGCCGCACGCCCGTCCTGCAGGTAGGTGCCGACATCTACTGCGACACCGCGCTCATAGCGCGCGTCCTTGAGCGCCTGGCGCCGTCGCCGTCCTTCTTTCCGCAGGGCGATACCTACGCGGTGCGAACGGCGGCGCAATTCGCCGACAGCACGCTTTTCCTGAACACCGTGCCGGTGGGCTTCCAGCCCGGCACCGGCATGATCAAGGCGTTCTTCAAGGATGCGTCGCCCGAGTACCTGACGGCGTTCGGCAAAGATCGCGCTGCCTACCGCGGCAACCAGCGCCGCGGCTCCCCTGCCGAGTGCAAGGCCAACCTTGCCTGGCTGCTCGCCGGCATCGAGCGGCAACTGGCGGGGCCTTACCTCTTCGGCACCGAGCCCTGCTACGCCGACTTCAGCCTGTATCACGCGCTGTGGGCGATCTGGCTGCCCGAAGACCATCGCCCGATCCTGGCGCCATTCCCGCGCGTGCTGGCGTTCATGGAGCGCATGACCGCGATCGGCCACGGCAAGTCGACCGAGATATCCAGCGGCGACGCGATCCAGATCGCGAAGACCAGCAAGCCGGCGCCGGTGGCGAACCCGGTCGCCCTGGAAACCAACGGCATCGCGCTCGGCGAGCAGGCATCCGTGATGCCGGTCGACACCGGGCTGGATCCGGTCGTGGGCGAACTGGTGAACGCGTCGGCCGAGACGCTCGTCATCCGGCGCACCGACCCGCGCGCGGGCACGGTGCAGGTACATTTCCCGCGCTTCGGCTACCAGATCAACAAGCCGGGCTAGCCTCGATTCGACGAGCCGCCGTCGATGGTGAGGATGGTGCCGCTCGTATAGGCGGAGCGGTCGGAAGCGAAAAATGCCACTGCATTCGCGATTTCCTCCGCAGTCGCCGGACGGCCGAAAGACATGTCCTTGAATAGTTCTTCGTAGCGCGAGGCATCGCCGAATTTCGTCTGCGCCATCTGCTTGTGCAGGCTGATCAGTCGGTCGGTGGCGACCGGACCGGGATTGATGCCGATGACGCGGATGCCGTCGGCGTGCGAGGCGCCGCCAAGCGCGCGCGTGAACGCCATCAGGCCCGCGTTTCCCATGCTGCCGGTGATATAGGCGGCGTTCATCTTTTCGCCGGCCGCGCCGATGACGTTGACGATCACGCCGCGCCTTGGCGAGGAAGGCGCTGGCGCCTTGTTCTTCATTCCCGCGTACACCGCGCGCGTGAGGTTGATGTAGCCGAACACCTTGAGGTCCCAGGCCTTGCGCCAGGTCTCCTCGTCCACCTTGAGCAGGTCACCGCCCGGAATCGCGCCGGCATTGTTGACCAGGATGTCGAGCTCGCCAGCCCAGGCGGCGACTTCCTCGGCCATGCCGCGCACTGAGAGATCCGCCGCCTTGGCCTTGGGGCCAGGCGCGATGCTGCGCGACACGCCCAGCACCGTGCAGCCTTCCGCTTCGAGCATCTCGACGCAGGCGCGGCCGATGCCCTTGGACGCTCCCGTGACGAGCGCGCGTTTGCCCTTAAGATGGAGTTCCATAGTTTGCTAGTCTAGCAACATGCCCACGCTCAAAGCCGACGACGGAGTGAAACTGCACTACGAGGAAGCCGGCAGCGGCGTGCCGATCGTGTTCGTGCACGAGTACGCGGGCGACTGGCGCAGCTGGGAGCCGCAGATGCGCTACTTCAGCCGCAGCTACCGGTGCATTACCTATAGCGCGCGCGGCTACCTTCCGTCCGATGTGCCTGAGAACGTCGAGAGCTATTCGCAGGACCACTGGCGCGAGGATGTCCGCGCCGTGGTCGACGGCCTGGAGCTCGACCGGCCGCACGTGGTCGGCCTCTCGATGGGTGCATTCGCGACGCTCCATTTCGGCATGAAGTATTGCGCCAAGGGCAAGCCCTTCAAGGCGCGTTCGCTCACGCTCGCGGGGGTGGGCTCGGGCGCGCATCCGGCAACCTACAAGGCGTTCCAGGAAAGTTCGCGCGCCAATGCCGACGATATCCGCAAGCACGGCATGGGGCATTTCGCCGACACCTACGGGCATGGCGCGGCGCGCATCCAGTTCCAGAGGAAAGATCCGCGCGGCTTTGCGGAGTACAACCGGCAGCTGGCCGAACATTCGGCCAGGGGTTCTGCCAATACGATGGCCGGATACCAGGGCCGCCGCCCCAGCCTCTACGACCTGACCGACGAGATATCGCGCATCGATGTCCCGGTGCTCATCATGGCCGGCGACGAGGACGAGCCCTGCATCGAGGCTTCCGTGATGCTGAAGCGTGCGATGCCCACGGCGGGTCTCGCGCTGCTCGCCAAGGCGGGGCATGGCATCAACGTCGAGGAGCCAGGGCTCTTCAACCAGTTGCTGGACGATTTCCTGCGCAGGGCCGAGGCCGGCAGCTGGGGCGAGCGCGACCCGCGCGCTGCGCCGCCGTCGATCTGGGGTCCCGGCGGGAAGCCCTGAGACATGAAAGTGAACCTGAAAATACAGTCGATTTCGGCGCGCGCGGTGGCGGTGCCGATGCGCCGTCCGCTGCAGACCAGCATCGCCGCCGTAACCGAGGCGCCGCTGCTGCTGGTGGACCTGAAAACGAGCGGCGGCATTGTCGGGCGTTCGTACCTGTTCACGATGTCCAGGCTGCACCTGAAACCCGTAGCGGCGCTGGTCGAGGCGATGGCCGGCCTGCTGCAGGGCGACGCGGTGGCGCCGTTCGAGATCGAGAAAAAGCTGCGTGCGCGCTACGCGCTGCTCGGCGTGCACAACATGGTGTTGTTCGCCATGGCCGCGATCGACATGTGTGCCTGGGATGCGCTCGGCCAGGCGCTGGGTCAACCCGTGGTCCGGCTGATGGGTGGTGAGCCGCGGCCAGTGCCGGCGTACAACTCGACTGGATTGGGGATCTCGCGAATAAAGGACCTGGTAAAGGAGTCCGAACAGCTGGTCGCCGAGGATTTTTCCGCCATCAAGCTGCGGCTGGGCCGGCCGGAGGCGTCGGCCGACATCGAGGCGCTGCGCGCCGTGAAGAAGGCGATCGGCCCGAAGGTGACGCTGATGGTGGACTTCAATCAGGGACTCACGGTAGCCGAGGCGATCCGGCGCGGCCGCATGATCGACGAAGAGGGCGGGGTGCTATGGATAGAGGAGCCGATTCGCGCCGATGATTTCACCGGCTGCGCCAGGGTCGCGCGCGAGGTGGCGACGCCGATCCAGATTGGCGAGAACTTCATGGGGCCGGAGCAGATGGCGCAGGCGATCGCCGCCGGTTGCTGCGACTATGTGATGCCGGACGTCGAGCGCATCGGCGGGGTCACCGGCTGGATGCGCAGCGCGGCGCTCGCGCAGGGCGCGGGCCTGGAAATGTCGAGCCATCTTTTCCCGGAGGCGAGCGTGCAGCTGCTCGCGGTAACGCCGACCTGCCACTGGCTGGAGTACATGGACTGGGCCAACCCGATCCTCGAAGAGCCGGTGCGGATCAGGAACGGCATGGCGATCGGCGCCGGTGGCCCGGGCCTCGGCATGAGGTGGAACGAGAAGGCCGTCAGGAAGTACGCTGCATGAGGGCCCATGGCCAGGTTTGAGCGCCACTTCGCGCACTGGCCCCCGGGCGTGCCGAAGACGCTTTCGATACCGCGCACCAGCCTCTATTACAACCTCGAAGCAAGCGCGCGCCGCTACCCGGACAAGGCGGCTGTCATCTATTACGGCAATGCGCTTACCTATGCCGCATTGGAGCACGAAGCCGCCGCGCTGGCGGGCTACCTGCAGCAGCGTTGCGGCGTGCAGCGCGGCGACCGCGTATTGCTCTATGCGCAGAATTGTCCGCAGTTCATCATCGGCTACTACGCCATCCTGCGCGCCGACGCGGTGGTGGCTCCCGTCAATCCGATGAACAGGAGCGGGGAACTGGCGCACTACATCGGCGATTCGGATGCGAGCGTCGCCATCGTCGCGCAGGAATTGCTCAAGGAAATCGAACCGCATCTGGGCGAGGGCCTCGAGCACTGCATTCTTGCTTCCTATAGTGATTTTCTTCCGGAAAAAACGAATCTGAAGGTGCCGGATGTGGTGCGCGCACCGGCCGTCAATCCGGGCCGTTCCGGGGTCGTGCTTTGGCGGGACTGTATTTCGAGCAGGGCCAGGCCAGGCCAGTACCAGGCTGGTCCGGATGACCTGGCGGTGCTGCCGTACACCTCGGGTACCACCGGGCTGCCCAAGGGCTGCATGCTGACGCATGCCAATCTCCTCGCGACCAGCACGGGTGCCTGCGCCTGGTCGACGACATCGAGCGAGTCGGTGGTGCTGGGGGTGCTGCCGATGTTTCACCTCACCGGCATGCAGGCCAACATGAATGTGCCGATCCAGCTCGGCGGCACCACGGTCCTCATGACGCGCTGGGACCGGGACACCGCGGCAGAACTGATCCAGCGCCATCGCGTCACCGGCATCACCGGGATCACCACCATGATCGTCGACTTCCTTGCCAATCCCGAGCTCGGCAGGTATGACCTGTCGTCGCTGGTGCGCATTGGCGGCGGCGGTGCCTCGATGCCCGAGGCGGTTGCCTCGAAAATCGAGCGGACGCTCGGCATGCCGTATCTCGAGGGCTACGGCCTGACCGAGACGGCGGCTCCCACGCACGCCAATCCGGTGCATCGTCCCAAGCGCCAGTGCGCGGGAATTCCGTACTTCGATACCGACGCGCGCGTCGTCGATCCGTCGGACTTCCGGGAACTGGGGCCGAACGAGGTCGGCGAGATCATCGTCCATGGGCCGCAGGTCTTCCGCGGCTACTGGAAGCAGGAGAAGGCGACCGCCGATGCCTTCCTCGAGTTCGACGGCAAGCGCTTCTTCCGCACCGGCGACCTCGGCTACCATGACGAAGAAGGTTACTTCTTCATCACCGATCGCCTCAAGCGCATGATCAACTGCTCGGGCTTCAAGGTCTGGCCGGCCGAAGTGGAGGCGATGCTGTATGCGCACCCCGACATCCAGGAAGCCTGCGTCATTTCGGCCACCGACCCGCGCCGCGGGGAAACCGTGAAGGCGGTGGTGGTGCTCAAGGCAGCCGCGCGCGGCAGGACCGAAGCGGCCGCGATCATCGCCTGGGCGCGCGACAACATGGCCGCCTTCAAGGCGCCGCGGCTGGTGGAGTTCGTCGAGGCGCTGCCAAGGACCGCGACCGGAAAAATATTCTGGCGGCAGCTCCAGGAGGAAGAAAACAGGAGAAATGCGTGATGAGGAATGTCTTGTTTGTACTGGGCCTTCTGTTTGCAGGTTCCGCGCAGGCCCAGATTCAGATCGACAAGCCCTGGTCGCGGGCCACCGTGCCCGGCGCGAAAGTCGCAGGCGGATACATGCTGATCCGCAATGCAGGCGCGGCCGCCGACCGGCTGCTTTCGGCCTCGTCGCCGGCTGCGGCGAAGGTCGAGCTGCACGTGCACATCAACGACAACGGCGTGATGAAAATGCGCGAGGTTCAGGGCTACGACGTGCCGGCGAAAGGATCATTCGAATTGAAGCCGGGCGGCGCGCACCTCATGTTCATCGACATCAAGCGGCCGTTCAAGGACGGCGAGAAACTGCCGGTGAAGCTGAAGTTCGAGAAGGCCGGCGAGCTGAACGCCGAGTTCCAGGTCGGACAGCCGGGCAGTGGCGCGCCGGCCGCGGCGCACAAGCACTAGCTAGTCGTCGCCGCGCAGCGCCGGGTCGGCCATGATCGCGGCGCGCATGCGGCGCATGCCCCCCAGCCAGCGGTCGCGGTCGGCAGTCTTGCGGCGCTCGTAGTCCGCCACTTCCGGGTGGGGCAGGATCAGGAATTTCTCGGACTCGATTGCCTCCATCACGCGCGTTGCCACGTCCTCGGGGCTCACCGAGCCTTCCGACAGGAAGGACTTGCGGTCGCCCGAAGGCCCGAGCAGCATGGGCGTGCGCACGCCCTGCGGGCAGAGGCAGGCCACCTTGATGCCGCGATCGGCGTAATTCACCGACAGCCATTCCGCGAAGGCGACCGCCGCGTGCTTGGACACGGTGTAGGTGGCCGAATCGACCTGCATCAGCAGGCCGGCCGCCGAGGCGGTGGCGACGATGAACCCGCCGCCCTGCTTCAGCATCACCGGGACCACCGCGCGCGCGGCAAGCACGTGCGCGAGGAAATTGACGTCCATGGTCCGGCGCCATTCCTTGAGAGAGGCGTCCAGCCCGTGCCGCGCGATGATGCCCGCGTTGGAGCAGAAGATGTCCACCGCGCCGTATTTCTCCAGCGTCGCGACCACCAGCGCGTTCATGTCGCCTTCCTGGGCGACATCGCAGCGCAGACCCAGGCCGCCGACCGCGGCGGCCACCGCCCGTGCATCGGGCTCGTGCAGGTCGGCGCAGACCACGCCGCGCGCGCCTTCCCTGGCGAAGCGCATGGCAAGCGCCTTGCCGATGCCGCTGGCGGCGCCCGTCACGACGACGACCTTGCCTGCTATTTTCATGCGGCGATTGTTCCATACAATCCGGGGCTATGGCGGAACTGGTGCTGGTGCGGCACGGACAGGCGTCCTTCGGGGCGGACGACTACGACAAGCTCTCCGAACTTGGCTGGCGCCAATCGCGCTGGCTCGGGGAGCACTTCGCCGGGCGCGGCGCCGGCTTTGACCGGGTGCTGCGCGGATCCCTGCGACGCCATGCCGAGACGCTGACCGGCATCGCGCAGGGACTGGGCAGGGACCTCGACGCCACGGAGGATTCCCGCCTGAACGAATACGACAGCCATGCACTGCTGCGGGCGCATTTGAAGGGCAGGCCCATGCCGCAGGGCGAGGACCGGCGTGAGCACTTCCGCATCCTCCGCGATGCAATGTATGCATGGACCGACGGCACGCTCGAGGGATTTTCCGATGGAACCGCTTCGGCAGATGCGTTCGAGCCGTTTGCGGAGTTCCGCGGCCGCGTGCTCGGGGCGCTGGACGATCTGCGCGCGGGCAAGGCGAAGCGGGTCCTGGTCGTGAGTTCGGGCGGACCGATCTCGGCCATCCTTGCCGAGGTGCTCGGCATGCCGCAGCGGGGCGTGGTGGACCTCAACCTGCAGACGCGCAACACGGGAATTACCGAGCTGCAGTCCGGAGCGTCCCGGATCCATTGCGTGAGTTTCAATAACGTGCCGCACCTCGACCGGCCGGACCGCGCCGGCGCGCTCACGTATTCGTGAGGCTGTCTCCGAGCGCGGCGTCCGACGTGTAGCTGAAGCATTCGCCGGGCGGGTGGCCCGCGACGAAGCCCGAGATCAGGAAGTAACGTGCCGGGTTGTAGAGTTCCGCGGGACCGCCGTCGGCGAAGTGGCCGCCGGCGAGATCGGTGCGCACGAAAAAGGCGTTCACCCCCGTGATGTTGGTCCCTACCAGGCGGTAGCCGCGGCGCGCGGCAAGGTTGGCGATCGCCTGCAGCGAAGAGCCGCCGTAGTCGCTGCCGTCCCAGGTCCGGGACGGGTCGTAGGGTTGCACCAGGTCCATCGGCGGCGGGAACTTGCCGTTGTATTCGATCACCAGCACCCGCGGGCGCACGCTGCGGACCGCCTTGAGGACGTGGTAATCGTTGCCGTCGATGTCGATGCAGAGCAGGTCGAGCTCCCCGGCGGCGGCAACACGCGCGGCGGCGAGCAACCCATCGATGTTCTCGGCGCTGACGCTCGCCTGCCGCAGTTCGAGCTGGCCGGCAGCCAGCCGCGCGGCGAAGATGCGCCGGATGGCGTCGCAGCGCTCCGCGCTCGACTCCATCCACAGCCCGCGCCAGCCTTCGACCAGCAGCTTGAGCGTGTTGCATTCGCGCCCGTTGGACACGCCGAATTCGACGAAGCTGCGCGAGGCGATGCCGATGCGGCGGAAGATCTCCTCCAGGATGCCGTCTTCGTCGCATTGCGACCAGACCTTGCGGCCGTGGCGCTCCAGCCGGCGCGGTGCGGCATAGCGGTCGCCGGCCAGCAACTCGCGCACTTCGCGCGCCACCCGGATCTGCTGTTCCTGGGCGGCCAACTGCATCAAGCCGGGATCCGGCGAAACGGCGCGCTGCGCGGACTCTCCCGCCGGATCCGGCGTTGCGAAGATGCTGTTCAGCAGACGTCCGAGAATGCTCATCGCTACGACGCGGGCGCAAGCAGCAGGCGGCCAACATACCAGGCCGCGCCGGCGATGAACGCCGAGCATGGGATGGTGAGGATCCAGGCCCAGAGGATATTGCCGGCCACGCCCCAGCGCACGGCGGAGGCCGATTGCGCGGCGCCGACTCCGACAATCGCCCCTGTAATGGTGTGCGTGGTCGATACCGGGATGCCGAAGCCGGTGGCCACGAACAGCATGATGGCGCCGCCCGTCTCCGCGCAGCAGCCCCCGACTGGTTTGAGCTTGGTGATGCGCTGGCCCATGGTTTTTACGATACGCCAGCCGCCGAACGCCGTGCCGAGCGCGATAGTGATGTAGCAGGCCGCGATCACCCAGACCGGCACTGGGTCGCTCGTGCCGAGGTAGCCCGCGGCAATCAGCAGCATCCAGATGATGCCGATCGTTTTTTGCGCGTCGTTGCCGCCATGGCCGAGCGAGTAGAGCGAGGCCGAGACGAGCTGCAGCCGCCTGAACCATCGATCCACCCTGCTCGGTGTCGACCGGACGAAGAGCCATGAGACCGCGAGCATCAGGAGGGCGCCCAGCAGCATGCCCATCAGAGGGGCGACGAAGATGAAGGCGATCGTCTTCAACAGTCCGGCCGGAACGAGCGCCCAGGTGCCGGCCTTGGCGACGGCCGCGCCCACCAGGCCGCCGATCAGCGCATGCGAGGACGAGGACGGAATGCCGTAATACCAGGTGATGACGTTCCAGCTGATCGCGCCGATGAGTGCCCCGAACACCAGGTAGTGGTCGACGATCCCCTGGTCGATGATGCCCCGGCCAATGGTCGTCGCGACGTGCAGCTGAAAGACGAATAGGGCTACGAAGTTGAAAAACGCGGCGAGTAGCACCGCCTGGTAGGGCTTCAGGACGCGCGTCGAAACCACGGTGGCAATCGAATTCGCCGCGTCGTGGAAACCGTTCATGAAATCGAACGCCAGCGCCACCAGCACGAGCGCGACCACGATGCCGAAGCTGAGCTGCGAGACTTCCATCAGCCGCTCAGGAATTCTCCAGCACGATGCCCTCGATGATGTTGGCGACGTCCTCGCAGCGGTCGGTGATCTGCTCGAGGAGCTCGTAGATCGTGCGCAGCTTGATCAGCTGCTTGACGTCTGACTCGTCGCGGAAAAGCTTCGACATCGCCGAGCGCATCACGCGGTCGGCGTCGGATTCGAGCCGGTCGATCTCCTGGCAGGTCTTGAGGATCGCCTCGGCATCCTTGACGTTCCTCAGCAGCGACACTGCCGTGCGCACCCGCTCGCAGCACATCTGGCAGATTTCGGCGAGCTGCCGGGATTCCGGCGTGACCTTGCGGATGTCGTAGAGCACGATCGATTCGGCGACGTCCTGCATCAGGTCCAGGATGTCGTCCATCCTGGTGATCAGCTGGTGGATCTGCTCGCGGTCGAAGGGCGTGATGAAGGTCTTGTGCAGCAGCGTGATGGTCTCGTGCGTGATCTTGTCCGCGGCGCGCTCGGCGGCATCGATGTACTCGGCGTGCTTCTCCACCTCCGCGAAGCTGGTGATCATGGCCGCGAGTTCGCGGCTGCCTTCGACGATGCGCTCGGCGTGCTGGTTGAACAGCTCGAAAAAATTGCCCTCGCGGGGCATCAGGCGACTGAACATGGGGTACTCCTTCCCTGAGATTCTTATATCACGCCGTCACGCGAATCCCAGGCCCTGCTTCTTGAGGGCAGAAATCTCCGCTTCCGTAAATCCCCAATCCAGAAGCGCATCCTTTCCGCCGGCACCGCGCTCCGGCGGCGCGCAACGCACCTCGCCGGGAGTGCGCGAATGGCGCGGCGCGGGCGCCGGCTGCTCGACGCGGCCGATCGAGACCGAATTGCGGCGCGCGGCGTTGTGCGGGTGCGCGCGCGCCTCCGAAAACGTCAGCACCGGCGCGAAGCAGGCGTCCGAGCCTTCGAACACCTCGCACCACTCGTCCCGTGTCTTTTGTTTGAATCGTTCCGAAAACATTGTCCTCAGGGCTGGCCAGCCCTTGCGGTCGTGTTGTGGCGGGAGATTCCGGTCCTTCAGCCCGAGCCGGGAAATCAATTCGTCATAGAACTTCGGCTCGATGGCGCCGATGGCGACGTGCCTGCCGTCGCTCGTGTCGTAGACGTCGTACCAGGGCGCGCCCGTATCGAGCACGTTCTGGCCGCGTGTCTCGCTCCAGCGCCTGGCGGCGAGCATGCCGGAGAACATGGCGGCGAGGAGCGAGGCGCCGTCCACCATCGCCGCATCCACCACCTGCCCCCTGCCCGAGCGCTGCGCCTCGAGCAGCGCGCAGACGATGCCGAATGCGAGCAGCATGCCGCCGCCGCCGAAATCACCCACCAGGTTCAAGGGCGGCACCGGCGCGCCACCCGCGCGGCCGATCGCGTGCAGCACGCCGGTGAGCGCGATGTAGTTGATGTCGTGCCCGGCGCGGGCGCTGAGCGGACCGTCCTGGCCCCAGCCGGTCATGCGGCCGTATACCAGGGCGGGGTTCTTCGCCAGCAGTTTGTCCGGCCCCAGCCCGAGCCGTTCCATCACGCCGGGCCGGAAGCCCTCGATGATCGCGTCGGCCTTCCCGGCCAGGGCGAGTGCCGCCTCGACGCCGTCCTTCGATTTGAGATCGAGCGTTGCCGAGCGCCGGCCGCGCAGCAATACATCGGACCAGCGGTCGCGGCCCAGGCCGAGGCCTGAATCACTGGGGCGGTCGACGAGCAGCACATCGGCGCCCATGTCGGCGAGCATCATGCCGCAGAAGGGTCCTGGGCCGATCGCCTCGAATTCCAGGACCTTCAATCCGGCGAGTGGCCCCATGGCGTCTCGATTCGGCTCTCGCCCAGATACTGCTCAGTGAATGCCGACGGCCGCCTCTATGTTGCGCACCATCGCCACCAGGCGCGGGCCGAGGTCGTCCTCCAGCTGGCCCTTCTTCAGCAGGAACGCCGGCAAGCCGCAGCTGAAGGCAACGATCTCGCCGTCGACGTGGCGCCGCATCGGCACGCCGACGCCGTGCACTTCGCGCCGCGGGTCGCCGCTGGAAGAGCAATATCCCTTCGTGCGTATGTCCTCGAGGCCCTTGTCGATCTGCGCCCTGTGCTTCCTCAGCATGTCGGGTTCCTTCACCTTCATCTGGTTGAGCACCGCTTCGCGCTCCGGCGGGGAGCAGGCAAACAGGAATGCGCGTCCCGAGACGGACTGGGCGATCGGGATCGAGGTGCCGATGTCGGGCAGGTTGCTGAGGTTGCCGCTGCGGCAGGCCTCCACATAGACCATGTTGAGGCGGTCGCGGATGCACATGTTCACCGAGCCATTGGCATAGTCGGCGAGCTCCTTCATGAACGGGCGCGCGATCTGCCGCATGCTCATCGAGGCGAGCAGCGGGTAGCCGATCGAGAGCACCGCCGAGCCGAGCTGGTACTTGCCCAGGCGCATGTTGTGGCGCAGGTAGCCCAGCTTGGTGAGCGTGTAGGTGAGGCGCGACACGGTCGGCTTGGGCAGGCCGGTGCGAACCGAGATCTCCTTGTTGCCAAGCATCGGCTCGAGCGGCGTGAAGCAGCGCAGCACTTCGAGGCCGCGCGCGAGCGTGGTGGCGAACTGGCGGTCGCCTTCGTGCTCGTAGCTGTAGGGGCCCTGGGCCGGGGGAAGCGCTGCATGGGGGGAAAGCACTACAGTGGGATCAGATGCGCCCATGGACTCCTCCTCGATTGGTACCGCAGAATGTTTCGCATTTCGATATTCGGTCTACGGTAACCTGCTGTCAACTTAGTCATATCCAATTTCACATAGCGGAACAACCATGTCCAAGTCCTTGTTTGATTTGAGCGGAAAAGTAGCGATCGTCACCGGATCGACGCGGGGCATCGGCAAGTCGATGGCCGAGGAACTGGCCCGTGCCGGTTGCAAGGTGGTCGTCTCGAGCCGCAAGGCCGAGGCCTGCGAAGCAGCGCGGCAGGAGTTCGAAAAGCAGGGGTTCGACGTGCTCGCGCAGCCTTGCAACGTTTCCCGGAAAGAGGAGCTCAAGTCGCTGGTCGGCGCCACCGTCGCCAAATGGGGGCGCGTCGATATCGCGATCGCCAATGCGGCCGTGAACCCGTATTACGGACCGCTGACGGAGATTTCCGACGAAGCCTTCGACAAGGTATTTCACAACAACGTGAAGAGCGTGCTGTGGCTTGCAGCCCTTACGCTGCCCGGCATGGCCGCGCGCGGCGGCGGCAGCTTCATTACGGTGGGTTCGATCGGCGGCATCATCGCGAATACGGTGATTGGCGCCTATGGCATGTCGAAGGCTGCCGACCACCACCTCGTGCGCAACCTCGCGGCCGAGTGGGGTCCGAAAAACGTGCGGGTCAACGCCATTGCGCCCGGCCTCATCAAGACCGATTTCGCCAAGGCGCTGTGGGAGGACGACAAGCGCCGCGCGGAGCGCGAAGCCAATACGCCGCTGCGGCGCCTGGGCGTGCCGCGCGACATCGGCGGCATCGCCGTGTTCCTTGCCTCGGACGCGGCCGCGTTCATCACCGGGCAGGTCATCGTCGCCGACGGCGGGGTCACGATTGTCTGAGCGTCTGGTGGATTTTTCGCCGGGTTGAGTCGACAATCAGCCCGGTCATGGGAGGGGAAATGGCCGGCACCAAAGTTCTGCGCGTGCGCGTCGAAGGCGGACTCTGCCAGGGGCACAGCCGGTGCTGCGCTGTCGCGCCGGAACTGTTCGAAGCGGACGACGTGGGCAACGCGCGCGCCAAGGGCGACGGGACGGTGGCGCCCGCGCTCGAGGCGAAGGCGAAGCTGGCGATCGCCAACTGTCCCGAGCACGCGATCAGGATGTCGCAGGACTGAACCAGGGAGCGCAGCGATGAGTGCCAAGCCGCCGGTGAAGGACTGGGCCGCCGATTTCGACCACACCGATCCGGCGTGGAACAGGGATCCGTTCCCGATCTGGGACGACCTGCGGCGGCGCTGCCCGGTCGCGCACAGCGAGCGCTTCGAGGACGGCGCGTTCTTCCCGTCCCGCTACGCGGACGTGCGCGAAATCGCCTACGACACGGAGCATTTCTCGTCCCGCCGCGTAATCGTGCGCGAGAAGAAACTCAGCCAGCTGGTGCCCGCGCCGCCGATCACCTCCGATCCGCCCGAGCACCGGCCGGCGAGGATGCCGCTGCTGCCGGCGTTCAGTCCCAAGGCCATCGAGCGGCTTATGCCCGGCACGCGGGCGCTGTGCAACCGGCTCATCGACTCGTTCATCGGCAAGGGCTCCTGCGACGCGGCGATCGACTACGCGCAGCACATCCCGACGCGCGTGATCGCCAACATGCTGGGCGTGGACGAGGAGGACGGCGACCGCTACCGGCGATGGATCAAGCTGGCGCTGGAGGAAGGCATCCACGACAACGCCAAGGTGATGCAGTCGATCAAGGAGATGACGGTCTACTTCAGCGAGGAGCTGGCGAAGCGCGGCGACAAGCCGGGTGACGACCTGATTTCCTTCATGCGCGACCAGCGCCTTGACGGTCAGCCGCTCACCGCCGAAAAAGTGATCGGCACCTTGCGGCTGCTGATGATCGCGGGCATCGACACCACCTGGAGTGCCATCGGCTCCAGCCTATGGCATCTCGCGCAGCATCCGAAGGACGTCGCGCGGCTCGTCGCGGAACCCGCCCTGATGGACACTGCGGTCGAGGAATTGCTGCGCGCCTACGCCCCGGTGACCATGGCACGCGAGGTGGTGAAGGCCGTGTCCATCAATGGCTGCCCGATGAAGCCGGGCGCCATGGTGCTGCTCTCGTTTCCGGCGGCGAACCGCGATCCCGAGATGTTTCCCGACGCAGACAAGGTGCTTTTCGACCGGCAGGAGAACCGCCACGCGGCCTTCGGCCTGGGAATCCACCGCTGCGTCGGCTCGAACCTCGCGCGCATGGAACTGCGCGTGGCGATCGAGGAATGGCTCAAGCGAATCCCGCGATTCCGGCTCGAGGATCCGGCCGGCGTGACCTGGTCCGAAGGCACGGTGCGGGGGCCTCGTACGCTGCGCGTGGCCTGGAAATAGATGTCGTGATCGGCGGCCTGTCCTGGCGGATTTCGCCTCCGGGAAAACGACGTTTCAAACGCGGCCGCATTCCGGCCCCGCATGAGTCCTGCGGCAGTAGAATTCCCCGCTGTTCTTGCTTCCCCCCGGAGGGGCCATGGACCTGAATTACTCCCAGGAAGAATCCGCGTTCCGCGACGAGGTGCGCAGCTGGCTGAAGGCGAATCTGCCGCAGGACCTGCGCGACAAGATCGCCAACTACGACGAGCTCAGCCGCGACGACCTGCTGCGCTGGCACCGGATCCTCGCCAAGCAGGGCTGGGTGGCGCCCGCCTGGCCGAAGGAGTTCGGCGGCACCAGCTGGAACGTGGTGCAGCGCTATATCTTCGAGGAGGAATGCGGCTTTGCAGGCACCCCGCCGCTGATCCCTTTCGGCCTGTCGATGTGCGGCCCGGTGATCCTGCGCTTCGGCACCCCCGAGCAGAAGAAGCGCTTCCTGCCCGGCATCTACAACGGCGACGTGTTCTGGTGCCAGGGATATTCGGAACCCGGCTCGGGTTCCGACCTCGCTTCGCTGAAAACCAAGGCCGAGCGGCAGGGTGACCACTACATCGTCAACGGCCAGAAAATCTGGACCACGCTCGGCCATTACGCCGACTGGATCTTCTGCCTGGTGCGCACGGACGCCAGTCTCTCCAAGCGCCAGGAGGGCATCTCCTTCCTGCTCATCGACATGAAGACGCCCGGCATCACGGTGCGGCCGCTGATCCTGATGGACGGCGGGCACGAGGTGAACGAAGTGTTCTTCGAAAACGTGAAGGTGCCGGCCGAGAACCTGATCTACGAGGAAGGCAAGGGCTGGACGGTGGCCAAGTACCTGCTCGGCCACGAGCGCATGAACACCGGCCGCGTCGGCGCCTCCAAGCGCGAGTTGGCGAAGCTGAGGGAGTTTGCCGGCCAGCAGAAGGGTGACGACGGCAAGCCGCTGATCGAGGATGCGCGCTTTCGCGACAAGCTGACGCGCGTCGAAGTCGAGCTGATGGCGCTCGAGATCACCAACCTGCGTTTCCTCGACCAGATGCGCCGCAGCGGCCAGCCGCCCGGCGCGGACGTGTCGATGCTGAAGATCAAGGGCACCGAGATCCAGCAGGCGCTGACCGAACTCTCGATGCAGGCGGTGGGGCCGATGGCGCAGCCCTTCAAGTCGGTCGCCAACGATCCGGATTTCGACGAGTTCACCGCCGGCCTCGCGCCGCGCTACTGCAATTTCCGCAAGACCACCATCTATGCGGGCTCGAACGAAATCCAGAGGAACATCATCTCCAAAATGACATTGGGGTTGTAGGAGGAACCATGAACTTTGACTACAACGAAGAGCAGCAGCTGCTCGCCGATTCCGTGCGCCGCTTCCTCGCCAAGGATTACGGCTTCGAGGCGCGCAGGAAAATTGTCGCCTCGAAGGACGGCTGGAGCCCGGCGGTCTGGGCGCAGCTCGCGGAGATGGGACTGATGGGCCTGCCGTTCTCGCCCGACCATGGCGGCTTCGGCGGCGGCGCGGTGGACCTGATGGGCGTGATGGAAGCCGCCGGCGACGCGCTGCTGGTTGAGCCCTACGTCGCGACGGTCGGCCTGGGCGCGCAGTTCGTGGCGCGCGCCGGCAGCGACGCGCAGAAAAATGCCATCCTGCCGGCGGTCGTCGAGGGCAGGCTGAAAATGGCCTTCGCCCATACGGAAAAGGGCGCGCGCTACAACCTTGCGAAGGTCGAAGTGCAGGCGAAGAAAGCCGGTTCGGGCTGGGAAATCACCGGCGAGAAATTCGTCGTGCTGGGCGCGCCTGCCGCGGAGAGGTTTGTCGTTTCGGCAAAAACTGGCAAGGGTTTGTCGCTCTTCCTCGTTGATGCGAAAAGCGTGAAGGTAAAGCCCTACGTGACCCTCGACGAGCAGCGCGCCGGCGACGTTTCGTTCTCGGAAGCGCCGGCAGAGCTGCTTGGGACCGAGGGCGGCGCGCTGCCGCTGATCGAGGAGGTGGTGGATTTCGCCACGGCACTGATCTGCGCCGAGGCGGTGGGGGCGATGAAGTTCGCCTGCGATACCACGCTCGAGTACCTGAAGACGCGCAAGCAGTTTGGCGTGCCGATCGGCACCTTCCAGGCGCTGCAGCACCGCATGGTGGACATGTATGTGAGCTACGAGCAGGCGAAGTCGATGGCCTGCCTGGCGGCATCCAAGGCCGATTCCCCCGTCGACGCGAAGGACCGCGCGCGGTCGATCTCGGCGGCAAAGATCAAGATCGCCGACAACTGCCGGCACGTCAGCCAGGAGTCCATCCAGCTGCACGGCGGCATGGGCATGGCCGAGGAGATGAAGGTGAGCCACAGCTTCCGCCGCCTCACCATGATCGCACAGCAGTTCGGCGACGCCGAGCACCATCTCGCGCGCTTCGCTTCGCTCTGATGGAAAACAGGCGGGTAGTGCTTGCGAGCCGGCCCGCGGGCTGGGTGACCGAGGGAAATTTTCGCGTCGAATCTGCGCCGGTACCCAAGCCGAAGGACGGCGAGGTGCTGGTCAGGAACCTGTGGCTGTCGCTCGATCCGTACATGCGGGGACGCATGAACGATACGAAGTCCTACGCCGCCAGGCAGGAGATCGACGAGGTCATGATCGGCGGCACCGTGGGCGAGGTGCTCGAGTCCCGCAACCCGAAGTTCGCGGTGGGCGACAAGGTGGTCGGCATGCTCGGCTGGCAGCAGTACGGCTGCTCCAGCGGCGCCGGCCTGAACAAAATCGATGCCAGCCGCGTACCGATGTCGGCTTTCCTCGGCGTGCTCGGAATGCCGGGAGTGACAGCGTGGGTCGGCCTGCTCGATATCTGCCAGCCGAAAGCCGGCGAGACGGTCGTGGTGTCCGCCGCCTCGGGCGCGGTCGGCAGCGTCGTCGGGCAGCTTGCGAAGCTGAAGGGTTGCCGCGCAGTTGGCATCGCCGGCGGCAAGGCGAAATGCGACTACGTCGTGAACGATCTGGGATTCGATGCTTGCGTCGACTACAAGGCGGGCAGGCTCAACGACGACCTGAAGGCGGCCGTGCCCAAGGGAATCGATTGCTATTTCGAGAATGTCGGCGGGGAGATTCTCGACGCCGTGCTGCGACGCATGAATCCCTTTTCGCGAATCGCGGTATGTGGCCTGATTTCGCAGTACAACGCCACCGAGGCCTATGGCGTGAAGACCTTCCAGTCGATCCTGACCAATCGAATCAAGGTGCAGGGCTTCATAGTGTCCGACCGCATGGAATTGTGGGCCAAGGCGCTGCCCGAGCTCATCGGCTGGGTCGCGAGCGGCAAGATCAAGTACCGTGAAACCGTCGCTGACGGCCTGGAGAACGCGCCCAGGGCGTTCATCGGCCTGCTCAAGGGCGAGAATTTCGGCAAGCAGCTGGTCAAGCTGGCATAACTTCGAGGTAAATCCATGATCGAGCTCTACACCTGGCCGACGCCAAACGGCCACAAGGTCCACATCATGCTGGAGGAGACAGGCACGCCCTACAACGTGCACGCGATCGACATCGGCGCCGGCGACCAGTTCAAGCCGGAATTCCTGAAAATCTCGCCCAACAACAAGATGCCGGCGATGGTCGACACCGACGGTCCTGGCGGCAAGCCCTTCGCGCTCGCCGAGTCCGGCGCGATGCTGTTCTACCTCGCGTCGAAAACCGGCCGCTTCCTGCCGCAGGACCTGCGCCTGCGCTGGCAGGTAATGCAGTGGACCATGTTCCAGATGGGGCACGTCGGCCCGATGCTCGGCCAGGCGCATCACTTCCTCGGCTATGCGCCGGAAAAGATTCCCTACGCCATGAACCGCTACAAGAACGAGGCGAACCGCCTGTACATGGTGATCGACCGCCGCCTGAAGGAATCGAAATACCTCGCCTGTGGCGAATACACGATCGCCGACATGGCCACCGTGCCCTGGCTGCGCTTTCCCGAGCGGCAGGGCGTGAATGTCGATGAGTATCCGGCCTTGAAGAAATGGCGCGACGCCATCTACGAGCGCCCGGCGGTCAAGAAGGCCTTCACGGTCCTCGCGGAGCGGCGCAAGGCGGTGCCCGAGATGACGCAGGAACAGAAGGAAAATCTGTTTGGCGCGACGCAATATGCCAGGCGCTGATCTGGCAGGAAAGGTCGTCTGGATCACGGGAGGCGCGTCGGGCATCGGCCTCGCCGGCGCGGAAGAACTCGTCAAGGCCGGCGCCCGGGTCGTCATTTCCGGACGAACCGAAAATAAAAACCGGGAAGCGGAAAAGAAGCTCAAGGCGCTCGGCGACGCCGAAGCCGTCCAGCTCGATGTCGCGGACAAGAAGCAGGTGGCGCAGGTGGCGAAAGACCTGCTCGCGCGCCATGGCCGCTGCGACATCCTCGTCAACAGCGCCGGCGTGAATGTGCCGAAACGCTACTACAAGGACCTTGCGCCCGAAGACTGGGACAAGGTGATCGGCATCAACCTCAACGGCGCCCTTTACTGCACGACTGCGGTGCTGCCGGCCATGCGCGCGCAGCAGGGCGGGCTCGTGATCAACGTCGCATCCTGGCTCGGCCGCTGGATCGGATTTCTCGGCGGCGCGGCCTACGGCGCGAGCAAGCACGCGCTCGCCACGCTCACCCACCACCTCAATCTCGAAGAAGGGATGAACGGCATTCGGGGCTGCGTGATCTACCCGGGCGAAGTCGCGACGCCGATCCTGAAGACGCGCCCCGTGCCGCCGGCGCCGGAAGATCTCGAACGGATGCTGCAGGCGGAGGACCTCGGCCGCACCATCCGCTTTGTCGCCGAGACGCCGCCGCACGTCTGCCTGAACGAGATTGTGATCACGCCCACCTGGAACCGCCTCTATCTCGGCGGCAAGGAAATCCCGCTCGCGCCCAGGGTGGAGAAATAAGGACATCAAAACAGGGTCAGACCACGTTTTGCCCGACGTGAACGGAAAACGTGGTCTGTCCCTGTTCTGGCGCGTCACCCTGCCGTTCCTGGCGGGCTATTTCGTTTCCTACATCTACCGGTCGATCAACGCGATCATCGGTCCGGAACTGGTGCGCGAATTCGGCCTGTCGGCGGCCGGCCTGGGCCTGCTCAGCGGGATCTACTTCTTCGCTTTCGCGCTGTTCCAGCTGCCTTTGGGCGTGCTGCTCGACCGCTACGGTCCGCGGCGCGTCAACGCGACTTTGCTCCTGGTGGCCGCTGCGGGCGGCCTGTGGTTCGCGCTGGCCGGGTCGAGCGCCGGGCTGACGCTCGCCCGCGCCGTGATCGGCCTGGGCGTGTCCGGCTGCCTGATGTCCTCGTTCTCGGCGTTTGCACTGTGGTATCCGGCCGAGCGCCTCGCCACCATGAATGGCGTCGCGTTTGCGTCGGGCATGCTCGGCGCCATCATGGTGACCGTGCCGCTCGAGGTCGTGCTGCGCGCGATGCACTGGCGCGAGGTCTTCTACGTCATTGTCGGAATGACGGTGACGGTCAGCCTGGTGCTGTTTTTCGTCGTTCCCGAAAAAGCGCCCGCCCGGCGCGCGGCGCCGCTTGCGGACCAGATGCGAGGCTACGCGGCCCTGGCGCGCGATCCGGCGTTCTGGCGCATGGCGCTTTGCATCGGGTCGAGCCAGCTGGCGGCGGTCTCGCTGGGCACTCTCTGGGTCGCCACCTGGTTGCGCGACGTCGCCGGCTACACCCAGGCGGAAGTTGCGCAGGCACTACTCCTGTTCAACATCCTGATGATCTGCGCTTACCTCGGCTTCGGGCGCGTATCCGACCGCATGACCCGGCAAGGCCGCAGCACACTCCCGATGCTGGCAGGCGGCGTTGCGACTGCATCGACGTGCCTGGGCCTGCTGGTGCTCGGCGTGCGCACGGGCGCCATCGTGCTGTGGTGCGGCTTTTTCGCCTGCGCCACGGCCTCGGTGCTGTCGTACTCGCTATTTTCCCGCCGCTACGCGAAGGAAATGGTCGGCCGCGTGAACTCCGCGCTCAACGTCGCGGTATTCGTCGGCATGTTCAGCGGGCAGTGGGCGGTCGGGCTGGTGCTCAACCAGTGGCCGCAGACCGCCGTCGGCTATGCGCCCGAGGCGTATGCCTGGGCGCTAGGCGGGCTGTGGTTTGCGCAGGCATCGGGAGTGGCGTGGCTGTGGAGCGGGCGCCGCCTGTTCGATCCCCCGGGACGCGCGTTAGACAGAGTGATTCCCGGCTAAGCTAGCCCCTTGGGCTCAGGGCGCGGAATGTGCCGATCGCCTTGGCGACGAGATCCCCGGACTCGCTCCTCGCTTCGCCCTCGCAGAAGATGGTCGATTTTCCCGCCTTCATGACGCGCCCCTCGGCGCGCAGGAGGCCCGTGGCGGTGCTGATGAACTGGGTGCCGAGGTCGATGGTCATGACCGATCGCGGCGGGTCGTAGAGCGTCCGCGCCGCCATCGACAGCGTGATGTCGAGCAGGGCGAGGATCGACCCGCCGTGGGCGGTGCCCCAGCTGGTCATGAATTCCGGCCGGATCGTCATCGACAGCCGCGCCACGCCCTTTTCCAGCGAGTCCACCCCGATCCCGAGATGCTCCGAGAACGGGATGTTCTTCGTGAATTCGTAGGTTTCACGCGGTACCTCGCTCATATCAGCATGGCCCCGCCGTCGACCGCGATCGCCTGCCCGGTGATGTGGCGTGACGCATCCGACGCGAGCAGCACGGCCAGCCCTTTCAGGTCCTCCGGCCCGCCCAGGCGCCGCGTGGGCGTCGCCTTGCGCAGCGTTTCGCCCATCGCGTCGAGCGTGGCGTGCGTCATCTTCGAGGGGAAAAAGCCCGGGCAGATGGCGTTGACGGTGATGCCGTGCTCGCCCCATTCGGCGGCGAGCTGCCTGGTCATGCCGACGACGCCGTGCTTGGTGGCGTTGTAGGACACGGTGCGAACGACCGCCGGGTCGCTGGCATAGAGTCCCGCGACGGAGGCGACGTTCAGGATGCGGCCCCATTGCGCCGGAATCATCGCCTTCTTCGCCGCCTGCTGCGCCATGGCGAAATTGCCGATCAGGTTGACGCCGACCAGCTTGTCCCAGGCATCGAGCGGATGGTCCTCGGCGGGCGCGCCCCAGGTGGCGCCCGCGTTGTTGACGAGGATGTCGACGCGGCCGAGCTTCGCCAGCATCTGGTCGAACACGCCCGGGATGCCGTCGCGCCTGCCGATGTCGCAGGCGAAGGCGTGCGCGGTGATGCCGTGCTTCGCGAGATGCTCCACCGCATGATCGAGCTCATCCTTCTTGCGCGCCGTGAGCGCGAGTTTCGCGCCCATTTCGCCCAGCGCCTCGGCGATCTGCAGGCCCAGGCCGCGCGAGCCGCCGGTGACGATGGCGGTGCGTCCCGCCAGATCGAAAAGCTTCTTGACACTCATTTGCGCTCCCATAGTATGCAGGGCTCCATGGTAGCAACAGACAGGATCGCGAGAAGCACGACGGACCGCCCGATCTACACGCGCGCACAGCTCGATCGGCTGATCGCGCCGCGCAGCATCGCCATTGTTGGCGCATCGCCGCGCGCCGGCTCCTTCGGCCTGCGCACCCTGGAGAACCTGGCGCATTTCCGCGGCGCGATCTGGCCGGTGAACGCCAAGTACCCGCGGATCGGCGAGCGCACCTGCTATGCGTCGCTTGCCGCATTGCCGGGCAAGCCCGACCTGGTGGCGGTGGTGCTGCCGCGCGAGGGTGTGGAGGCGGCGCTGAAGGAGGCGGCGGCCGCGGGCGCCGGCGGCGTCATTGTGTATGCCTCGGGCTATGGCGAGATGGGCCGCGACGAGGAGCGGGCGGCGCAACAGCGTCTTGGCGACATCGCGCGCGCCGCGCGCATGCCGATGCTCGGGCCCAACTGCATGGGCTTGGTCAATCACGAACTCGGCGTCGGCGTCAGCTTCATCCCCGAATACGCGAAGATGCCGCGCACGCTCGGCCCGATTGCCTTTGTCAGCCAGTCCGGCGCGCTCGGCTATTGCCTGGCGCAGGCCGCCGAGCGCGGCTTCGGATTCCGCTACTTCTTTTCCGTTGGCAACTCATCGGACGTGGATGTCGCCGACCTGATCGGCGCCATGGCCGAAGACGATGGCGTGCGGGCCATCGCCTGCCTGTTCGAGGGCGTGCCGGACGCGCATCGCCTGCTGGAGGCGGGCGAGCGTGCCCGCCGCGCGGGCAAGCCGGTGATTGTCTACAAGCTGGGTGCAAGCGAGGATGGAGCGGCCGCGGCGCGCTCGCACACGGGTTCGCTGGCCGGTTCCGCGGAAGCATTCCGCGCGCTGTTCGATCGCGCCGGCTTCGTCGCGGTGGACGAATTCGAGGCGCTGGTCGAGTACGCGAAATTCTTCGCCGCCTCCGGCAAGCCGCTGGCGAGGGGCGTGGCCGTGGTTTCGGGCTCGGGCGGCGCCGGGATCATTGCCGCCGACATGGCGGCGCGCCACGGCGTACCGATGCCGCAGCCCACGGACGAAACCGTCGCTGCGCTGCGCACGGTGGTTCCGGAATTCGGCGCCGCGCGCAATCCCTGCGATCCGACCGGGCAAGTGCTGAGCGTGCCTGAGTCCTATGACAAGTGCTGCCGCGCGCTGCTCGCGGACCCGCAGTACGGCGTGCTGCTGTGCGCGATGAGCGTCGCCGCGCACGAGACCGGCGGCATGCGCGCGGCGAAGATCGCCCAGCTGGTGCGCACGCAAGCGAAGGCGGTATCGGTCGTATGGGTATCGGAATGGCTGCAGGGCCCGGGTTCCGAGCTCTACGAGGCGGACGACAGGGTGGGCCTGTTCCGGTCCCTGGATCGCTGCTACGCGGCGATCGCGGCGTGGCAGCGCTGGCACGCTGCATTGCCGCCGGCGGAGCCGCGCCTTTCGACAAAGGATGGATCCCTGCTTGCGGGAAAGAAGAGAACGCTTGCGGAGCGGGAGGCGAAAGCGGTCCTTTCCCGGTATGGCGTTCGATGCGTCGCGGAGCGCCGGGCGAAGAATGCCGACGAGGTGGTGAAGGCGGCGGCCGAGCTTGGCTTTCCAGTCGTGCTCAAGGCCGACGGCGATATCGCGCACAAGACCGAAGCCGGCGCAATCAAGCTCGATTTGCGCGACGCAGCGGCCTTGCGTGCCGCCTGCGGCGCGATGGCGGCGGCCAGGGGGGGGTTCCTGGTTCAGCCGATGCTGACGGGTGGCGTCGAGCTGGTGGTCGGGATCAAGCGCGATCCGCAGATCGGACCCGTGGTGCTCGTCGGATTGGGCGGCGTACTGGTGGAGATCATGCGCGACACGGTGCTCGCGCTTGCTCCGGTAGGCAGGGCGCAAGCGCGCCGCATGCTCGAAAGCCTGAAGGGTTTCAAGCTGCTGCAGGGGTACCGCGGCTCCGCGCCCGCGGACCTCGATGCGGTGTGCGATGCCATCGCGCGGATTTCCGAGTTCGCCGCGGATTTCCGCGACGAGGTCGAGGAAATCGACGTCAATCCGCTGCTAGCGCGGCCGGATGGCGCAGTGGCGCTGGACGCGCTCATCATCCTGCGCGAGCGGTAAGTCCGCGATGCCGCGTGAACTCCCCTACGGCGGCGCGATCAGGAGCGCGCTCAACATCAAACTGTACCTCGGGCCTAGCACCCTCGCCCGGGAAGCCGTTGCGGTCATGGACGCGGGCCCATGGATGGCGCAACCGTTGCCGGGCGACTGCGAACAGTTTGCGGGAGCTTTGGCCGGCCTGCTGCCATCAATGCCGGCGACCCGGCTGGCCGCCCTGGCGAGAGACGCTCAGGCGCATCCGCATGGACGCGCCTTGCTGCTTTCCGCGCTGGTGGCGTTGCTCCAGAATGAGCACGGCGGTGAGATCACTGCGTCAGGCGTGGCGGACGCAGGTGCACAACTTCTCGCCTACGCCGGCTACCGGCATGGCGACGTTGCCCGCATGGCGTTTGCCGTCGCGGTCGCCTGGATTGATGCGGCCATCCAGAGACCCGCTACGGCGGCAGCGAGCGAGGACCTCGCGTCCCGAGTGGCCAGGTTCGAGTCGCTATGCAGGACCAGGCATCCCGGGGACGTGACCCAGTTGATGCTGCAGGCTGCGCGCCGCCGGAACGTGCCGGGCGGCGAACTGATACCTGGCTCGAACTTCTACCAGTTCGGGCAGGGGGTGCGCAGTTCGCGCTTCAACTGGACGGGCGGCGATGCCGACTCCTTCATCAGCGTGGCCATCGCGCACAACAAGGTCTATTCGACCGCGCTGCTCGCCCGGCTCGGCCTGCCGCACACTCGCCAGGCAGCCGTGCGCAGCCGGGACGAGGTCCCCGGCGCCGCAGACAGGATCGGATTTCCCTGCGTGCTCAAGCCTGCCGATGGCAGCCAGGGCAGGGGCGTCAGCGCCGGCATCGCGACGCTCGCGGAGGCAATGGCGGCATTCGACCGGGCGCGGCGCCATTCGGGCGGACCGGTACTGGTGGAGCGCGAGGTCGCAGGCAGCGACTACCGCCTGCTTGTTCTCGGGCACCGGCTGGTTGCCGCTGCGCGCCGCGATCCGCCGCAGGTGACCGGGGACGGCCGCTCGACCCTGAAAGCGCTCGTGGAGGCAGTCAACGCGCACCGCCGCAGGGCGGACGTGCGCGCGCAGGGATTTCATCCCGTGCCCATGGACGAGGAAATGCTGGTCTGGATCGGCAAGCAGGGAATTGGCCTGGACGACGTCGTCCCGACCGGACGCTCCGTCCGCCTGCGCGGCTCGGCGAACAATCATGTCGGGGCGACCCCCGTCGATGTTCTCGCGCAGGTGCATCCGGACACGCGGGAGATGGCGGAGATGATCGCGCGCACCCTCAAGCTGCGGGCCCTCGGCATCGACTTCATTTCGACCGATATTTCGCGTCCCTGGCGGGACGTCCCATGCGCGGTGATCGAGCTCAATCAGACGCCGGGCTTCGATGTTCATGTCGCTTCGGGCATGGCGCCGGAACCCCTCGTCGAATTGCTCATCGGGCCGCCGCTCGCGTCAGGCGCCATTGGCCGCATTCCGGCGGTGGTGGTGCTGGATGAGCGTGACTCCGCCGGGAGCGCGATCGTGGCGCGCGAGCTTTGCGCGCGCAGCGCGCTGCGGGGGGTCGGCCTGGCGCTGGCGGACGAAGTCAGCGTCGGCAGCGCGCCGCTCGACCTCGGGTCGCGCCCGCCGCACGCCAAGGCGAAGGCGCTGCTGGCGAACGGCGCCTGCGAGGCACTGGTGCTTTGCTGCACGCCGGACGACATCCGCCGGGCCGGTTTCCCCGTGGATCAATGCGATCTCGTCTCGATCCGCAGGGGCCTCGCGCTCGAGCCGGAACTGAGAGCGCTCGCGGAACGCTGTTCCCGCAATTGCCTGGAATTCGATCCGGAGAACGCCGGCGACCTGGCCGCCCTGGCGCAGGCCTTTGCCGCCGCCTGCGGCGCGAGCGCGCGTCAGCCCTTGAGCTGAAGCGACTTGTACTCGAGGAATTCCTCGAGCCCGAAGATGCCGGCCTCCCTGCCATGGCCGGACTGCTTGAAGCCGCCGAAGGGGGCGTTCATGTTGAACGCGCCGCCATTCACGTCCACCTGCCCGGCGCGGATGCGGCGCGCCACCTTCTGTGCGCGCGTTTCGTCCGCGGACCATACGGCCCCGGCGAGCCCGTACGGCGTGTCGTTGGCGATCCGGACCGCCTCCTCCTCGTCCTGGTAGGGGATGATCGACAGCACCGGCCCGAAGATCTCCTCCTGCGCGATGGTCATCGAATTCTTCACTTTGCCGAATATGGTCGGCTTGACGAAATAGCCGCCTGCCATGCCGTCGGGCTGCTCGGCGCCGCCGGTGAGGAGTTCCGCGCCTTCGGCCACGCCCTTCCTTATGTAGTCGCGCACGCGATCGAGCTGCATCTGCGACGAAAGCGGGCCAAGGCGCGTCGACTCGGACATCGGGTCGCCGAGCGTGAAGCCCCTGGCCGCGTCTACCGCCAGTCGCGCGGCCTCGTCGTATTTCGAAGCCGGCACCAGCATCCGCGTGAGCGCGGTGCAGGTCTGTCCGGAGTTGAGGTAGCAGCCGTTCACCGTTCCTTTCACCGCGGCCGCGAGGTCGGCGTCCTCGAGGATCACCGAGGCGGACTTGCCGCCGAGTTCCAGCGCCACGCGCTTCACGGTCTGCGCCGCGACTTCCGAGATCCGCTTGCCTGCGCGCGTCGAGCCCGTGAAGGAAATCATGTCCACCTGCGGATGCTTCACCAGCGCTTCGCCCGCGGCCGGGCCGAATCCGGTCACGAGGTTGAACACGCCTTTCGGCAGGCCGGCGGCCTCGACCACTTCGGCGAGGATGAAGGCGTTGAACGGCGCGACTTCGGAGGGCTTGAGGACCACCGTGCAGCCGGCGGCGAGCGCCGGCGCCACCTTGAGCGCGATCTGGTGCAGGGGATAGTTCCACGGCGTGATGGCGCCGACCACGCCGACGGGTTCGCGCACGACCAGCGAGTTTCCCGTTCTCTGTTCGAAGGAAAAACTGCCAAGAATCTTCGCGTAGTTCGCAAAATTCGCGATTGGCAGGCCCGCCTGAATGCGGCCGGCGAGCTTGATCGGCATGCCGACTTCCTGCGCGATGGTCGAGCCGAGCTCCGCCGCGCGCGCCTTCAGGCCGTCGGAGATCTTCTGCAGGAATTCCGCGCGTTGCGCCGCAGGCGTCGCGCTCCAGCCCTCCAGCGCGGTGCGCGCCGCGGCGACGGCGGCATCGATGTCCTTTTCGGTCCCCGCCGGCACCTTGCCCATGACCGCGCCGGTTCCGGCGTTGTGGACATCGATGGATTCCTTCGATGCCGGGGCCACCCATTGGCCGTCGATGAAGAATTTTTCGCGCAGAATCATGGAAACGCCCCCAGGAAAACGGAGCGCTACTATACCGTTCCGCCATGCCCGAGAGAAGCCAATTCAAGCTGCTCGCCGAGCGGCGCTTCCTGCCGTTTTTCCTGACGCAATTCTTCGGCGCGGGCAACGACAACGTCTTCAAGTTCGCCTTCACCGTGCTCGCGACCTACAGCGCGGCGGAGTGGGGCGGGCTGGAGCCGAAATCCGCCGGCGCGGTGATCGGCGGCATCTTCATCCTGCCCTTCGTGCTGTTTTCGGCCACCGCCGGCCAGCTCGCCGACAAGTACGACAAGGCGGCGCTGATCCGCTTCGTCAAGAACCTCGAGATCGCGATCATGCTGGCGATTGCCGCGGGCTTCGTCGGCAAGACCGTAATGCTGCTGTTTGCCGGCGTGTTTCTCATGGGCCTGCATTCGACGCTGTTCGGTCCCGTGAAATATGCCTACCTGCCGCAGCACCTGCACGAGACGGAGCTGACGGGCGGCAATGGCCTGGTCGAGATGGGCACCTTCGTCGCAATCCTGCTAGGCACCATCCTTGGCGGCGTGCTCGTCGCGGTTCCGGGCATGGGGCCGGAGCTGGTCGCAACGTCTTCGCTTGCACTTGCCGCCGCAGGGCGCGTCGCTGCGGGCTTCGTGCCTGCATCGCCCGCGCCGGAGCCCGGGCTCAAGGTCAACTGGAATCCCTTCACCGAGACCTGGAAGAACCTCGGCCACGCGCGCGCGAACCGCACGGTGTTCCTGTCGCTGATGGGCATTTCCTGGCTGTGGTTCTTCGGCTCGGTGTTCCTCACCACCTTCACGGGCTTCGCGAAGGAGAACCTGGGCGGCGACCAGAACGTGGTGACGCTGCTGCTGGCGGTGTTCTCGTTCGGCATCGGCGTCGGTTCGCTGCTGTGCGAGCGCCTGTCGGGACACAAGGTCGAGATCGGGCTGGTGCCGTTCGGCTCCATCGGCATGACCGTATTCGCGCTGGACCTGTGGCTGGCGAGTCCCGGCATGGCGCCGGCGCAGCTCGCGGGCGTCGGGCCGTTCGTCGCGGACCGCGCGAACTGGCGCGTCATGGCGGACCTGTTCCTGCTGGCCATGTTCAGCGGCTTCTACAGCGTACCGCTGTACGCCCTGATCCAGAGCCGCTGCGAGGCATCCCACCGCGCGCGCATCATCGCGGCGAACAACATCCTGAACGCGCTTTTCATGGTGGTCGCATCGGTGATGACCGCCGCGATGCTGCATTCCGGGATGTCGCTGCCCCAGGTCTACCTGGTGGTCGGGCTGATGAACGCGGCGGTAGCGGTGTTCATCTACGGGCTGGTGCCCGAGTTCCTGGTGCGCTTCATTGCCTGGCTGCTGATCCATTCGGTGTACCGGTTGCAGAAGAAGAACCTCGATCGCCTGCCCGACACCGGCCCGGCGCTGATCGTCTGCAACCACATCAGTTTCGTGGATCCGGTGGTGATTTTCGCGGCCTGCCGCCAGCCGGTGCGCTTCATCATGGATTACCGGATATTCAGGACGCCGGTCCTGTCGTTCGTGTTTCGCACGGTCCGCGCCATCCCGATCGCGCCCGCAAGGGAGGATCCCGGCATGATGGAGCGCGCGTTCCAGGAGGCTGACAAGGCGTTGCGCGCCGGCGAGATCGTGGCGATTTTCCCCGAGGGCGGCATCACGCGCGACGGCGAGCTGCAGCGCTTCCGGCCCGGCGTACGCCGGATCCTCGACGCCTGCCCGGTGCCCGTGATCCCGATGGCCCTGAGCGGCCTGTGGGGCTCGTTCTTCTCGCGCAAGGACGGCGCCGCCATGAGCAATCCCCTGCGCTTCGTGCCGTTTCGCCGCATCGGCCTGTCGGTGGGCGAACCCGTCCTCCCCGCGCAGGCGACGCCCGAACTGCTGCAGGCGCGGGTGCTCGATCTGCGCGGCGACTGGCGATAGCTATACTTCAGGTTCGAAAATTATGGAGTCTCCCGATGGCGCGCAGCGGCAAGGCGGCGATCTGCCGCGAACTGAACAAGCCGGTGGTGGTCGAGACCATTTCCGTCGACGGCCCGAAGCGCGGCGAGGTTACCGTCAGGCTCGCCGCCTGCGGCGTGTGCCATTCGGATCTCTCCGCCACCAACGGCACGATTCCGCTGCCGCCGCCGCTGGTGCTCGGCCACGAGGGCGCGGGCGAGGTGGTCGAGGTGGGCGAGGGCGTAGCAGGGGGACCCGGGGGTCTTTCGGTCGGCGACCACGTGGTCACCTCGTTTATCTACATGTGCGGCAAGTGCCGCTACTGCGCCGGCGGCCGGCCGGTGCTGTGCGTGGAGCAGGGCAAGGCCCTGACCACACCCCCCGAGGGCACGCCGCGCGTGCGCGACGCTGCGGGCAATCCCCTCAACATCTTTTCCGGCTGCGGCGTGATGGCCGAATACGCCACGCTGTCGGTGGACAACGTGGTGAAGATCGACCCGAAGGTTCCCCTCGACCGTGCGGCGCTGGTGGGCTGCGCGGTGACCACCGGCGTGGGCGCGGTGTTCAACACGGCCAGGGTGGAACCCGGCTCGGTCGTCGCGGTGTTCGGCTGCGGCGGCGTTGGGCTGAATGCGATCCAGGGCGCCGCCATCGCGGGCGCCGAGCGCATCCTCGCCGTGGACACGATGCAGTCGAAGCTCGACATGGCGAGGAAATTCGGCGCCACCGACACGCTCGTGATCAAGCCGGGTGAGGATGCGACCAGGGAAATCAAGAAGCTCACCGGCGGCGGGCCCGACTATGCCTTCGAGTGCGTCGGCTCGGGCGCCCTGGCCGAACTCGCCCTCAAGGTGATCCGGCGCGGCGGCAAGGCGGTGATCGTCGGCGTGGCGCGGCCGACGGATGCCGCCTCGATCAAGCCGATGGGCATGGTGTTCGAGGAGAAGTCCATCCAGGGCAGCTACTTCGGCTCTTGCGTGCCGCGCGTCGATTTCCCGCGCATGCTGCAGCTCTACATGACGGGCAAGCTGAAGCTGGACGAGCTGATTACGAAACGCTACAAGATCGACGAAGCGCCCCAGGCCTTCGCCGACCTGGAGTCGGGGAAGAACGCGAGGGGCGTGATCGTCTTCTAGACCACCTCGAACAGCCCGGCGGCGCCCATGCCGCCGCCGATGCACATGGTGACGACGACGTGCTTTACGCCGCGGCGCCTGCCTTCGATCAGGGCGTGGCCGACGAGGCGCGAGCCGGTGACGCCGTAGGGGTGGCCCACGGCGATCGCGCCGCCGTCCACGTTGAGGCGGTCGTCCGGAATGCCCAGCTTGTCACGGCAGTAGATCACCTGTACCGCGAACGCCTCGTTCAGTTCCCACAGGCCGATATCGGCGACCTTCAGGCCCGTGCGCTCCAGGAGTTTCGGGATTGCGTACACCGGGCCGATGCCCATCTCGTTCGGCTCGCAACCGGCGACCGCGAAGCCGCGGAACACTCCCATCGGCTTGAGGCCGCGCTTCGCCGCCTCCTTGTCGCTCATCACGACCTGCGCCGCGGCGCCGTCGGAAAACTGGCTCGCGTTGCCCGCCGCGATCACGCCGCCCGGGATCGCCGGCTTGATCTGCGACACGCCCTCGTAGGTGGTGTCGGCGCGGATGCCCTCGTCGTGCTCGGCCGTCACTTCCTTCATCGTTTCCGTGCCGGTGGCCTTGTCCACGACCTTCATCTTGGTCGTGATCGGCACGATCTCGTCCTTGAACCTGCCCGCGGCGCGCGACCTGGCGGCCCTGAGCTGGCTCTCGACGCCGTAGCGGTCCTGCGCCTCGCGCGGGATGTCGTATTTCTTCGACACGTACTCGGCCGTCTGCAGCATCGGCCAGTAGATTTCGGGCTTGTGGCGGTGCAGCCATTCGTCCTGGTAGTGATGCTTGTTCATCTCGTTCTGCACCATGGAGATCGACTCGACGCCGCCGGCGACGAATATGGAGGCCTCGCCCGCGATGATGCGCTGCGCGGCAAGCGCGACCGTCTGCAGTCCGGACGAGCAGAAGCGGTTCACGGTCATCCCGGAGACCGTCACCGGAAGTCCGGCGCGGATGGCGATCTGGCGCGCGATGTTGCCGCCGGTCGCGCCTTCCGGCGTAGCGCAACCCATGATCACGTCCTCGACTTCGCGGGGCTCGACCTTCGCGCGCTCGAGCGCCGCGTGCACGACGTGGCCGCCCATCTTCGCGCCGTGCGTCATGTTCAGGGCGCCGCGCCAGCTCTTGCACAGCGGGGTCCTCGCTGTGGACACAATTACTGCATCAGCCATTGAATTTTCCCCCTTCGTTAGCCAGCTTCACGAGTAGCGGCGCAGGTTTCCAGGCCTCGCCCATGTATCCCGATTGGAATCCTTGAATGGACTTCAGAACGTTCCTCAGTCCGACCGTGTCCGCATAGAACATCGGCCCGCCGCGGTAGGGCGGGAAGCCGTAGCCGGTGAGGTAGACCATGTCGATGTCGGAGGCGCGCAGCGCGATGCCTTCCTCGAGGATGTACGCGGCCTCGTTCACCAGCGCGTAGATCAGCCGCTCGACGATCTCCTCGTCGGAGATCTGGCGGGTCTGAATGTTTTTCTCTTTTCTATAGTCGGAAATGATCCTGTCTACTTCCGGGTCAGGAATCGGCTTCCTGTCCGGCAGGTTGTACTTGTACCAGCCCTTGCCCGTCTTCTGGCCGTAGCGCCCGAGCTCGGCGACCTTGTCGCCAACCCTGGAGTAGATGAAGTTCGGCCGCTCGACATAGCGTCGCTTGCGGATCTCCCAGCCGATGTCCAGGCCCGCCATGTCGCCCATCGCCAGCGGCCCCATCGCCATGCCCCACTTCCAGGCCGCCGCGTCGACCTGCTGCGGGCTGCAACCCTCGTCCAGCAGGAACAGCGACTGCTGGCCGTATTTCTCCACCATGCGGTTGCCGATGAAGCCGTCGCATACGCCCGAGACCACCGGCACCTTCTTGATGGCCTTGCCGAGCTTCATGGTGGTGGCGAGCACGTCCTTGGCGGTCTGCGCGCCGCGCACGACCTCGAGGAGACGCATGACGTTGGCGGGCGAAAAGAAATGCGTGCCGATCACGTCCTGCGGCCGCTTGGTGACCGCGGCGATGGCGTTGACGTCGAGCGTCGAGGTGTTCGTGGCGAGGATCGCGCCGGGCTTCATGACGGCGTCGAGCTTCCTGAACATTTCCTGCTTCACGTCCATGCGCTCGAACACCGCCTCGATGACGATATCGGCGTTCTTCGCGTCTTCAACGCTTATGGATTTTCTTATCAAGGACATTCTCTTGTCCATTTCCTCCTGCTTCAGCCGTCCCTTGGAAACGGTGGACGCATAGTTCCTCATGATGGTCGCCATGCCCCGGTCGACCGCTTCCTGCTTGAGGTCGATCATGACCACCGGGATCCCGGCGTTGGCGAAGTTCATGGCGATGCCGCCGCCCATGGTGCCGGCGCCGATCACCGCGGCGCTCTTCACGGCGCGCAGCGGCGTGTCCTCGGGCACGTCGGGGATCCTGGCGGTCTGGCGCTCGGCGAAGAACATGTGGCGCATCGCCTTCGATTCGTTGCCCTCGACCAGCACCATGAAGCGCTCGCGCTCGAACTTGCGGCCTTCGTCGAACGGCCTGGTTGCGGCGGCCTCGCAGCAGGCGACGATTTCCAGCGGCGCCGGATAGCCGCGCGACGCCTTCTTCACTTCGGCGCGCGCGGCTTCGAAGAACGCCTTGACGTCGCCCTCGATCTGGGGCGGCAGGTCGCGGATGCGTTTCGGCCCCTTCTTCTGCTCGACCAGTTTCCGCGCGAACGAAAGCGCGCCTTCGAGCAGGTCGCCCTGCGCGACGTCGTCCACCAGGCCCAGGACGTTCGCCTTGGCTCCCGAGACCGGATTGCCGGTAGTCATCATCTTCAGCGCTTCAGCCACCGGCACCACGCGCGGCAGGCGCTGCGTACCGCCGGAGCCCGGCAGAAGCCCCAGCTTCACTTCGGGCAGGCCGAGCTGCGCCTTCGGCATCGCCACCCGGTAGTGGCAGCCGAGCGCGAGCTCGAGGCCGCCGCCCAGCGCGAAGCCCCCGATTGCCGCCACCAGCGGCTTCTTCAGCTTGTCCTGGATGTCGTTCAGCTCGGGCAGCACCGGCGAGACGCGCGATTTTTCGGTATTGAATTCGCGGATTTCCGCGCCGCCGGAGAAGGCCTTCTCCGAGCCGATCAGCACCATCGCCTTGACCGCCGGATCGGCGTCCGCCTGCTTCAGCGCGCCGCCGACATGCACGCGGTTGGCCGCCGACATGCTGTTGACCGGCGGATTGTTCATCGTGATGACGGCGATGCCGTCGCGAACGGAATAGGGCGCCGCTTCGCTCATGCGGGAAATCTCCTCCTCAGGGGAGTGCAATTCTAGCCGGAATGAATGCTGATTTGCCGCCAACCGCGCTCGCGGGCCAGCTTCTCCAGCAGCGGGTCGGGATCGACCGCCACCGGATGCGTGACGAGTTCCAGCAGCGGCCGGTCGTTGATCGAGTCCGAGTAGAACCAGGACTCCGGGAAGTCGCCGAGCGCCCGGCCGCGCGCGGCCAGCCATTCGCGCGCGCGCTGCGCCTTGCCCTCGCGAAAGCTCGGCGTGCCGGCCACCTTGCCGGTGAAGCGGCCGGCGCGTATCTCGGGTTCGGTGGCGATCAGGTGCTCGACCCCCAGCTCCTGCGCGATCGGCTCGGTGATGAAGCGGTTGGTGGCGGTGGCGATGACGACGAGGTCGCTGCGATGGCTGTCGAGCAGGGCGCGCGCCGCGGCGGGAATGCGCGGGACGATCCACTCGCGGATGTATTTCTCGCGCCAGGCGAGCAGCGCCGGCATGTCATGCGGCACGAAGAGCTGCAGGAAGTATTCGCAGAATTCCAGCGTGCCGACCGTGCCCTCGCGGTAACGGCGGACGATATCCGCCTTGGCGGCCTCGCCCGCCGCTCGGTCCAGCGCGCCCTCGGCGGCGAGGAAATTGAACCACTCGTCGTCGCTGTCCCCCGTGAGCAGGGTGTTGTCGAGGTCGAACAGTGCCAGGCGGGAGGATTTCGGGGGATCTTCCCCCGCGCCCCCTGCAGTCAAGCCGCTGCGGCGATGCGCTTGATGCCCATCGCCTTGATCGTGTCCGCGATTGCGGCGACCGCACCGCCCATGCCGTTTTCGCCCATCTGTCCCATGCAGCCCACGCGGAATGTTTCCAGCTGCGTCAGCTTGCCGGGGTACAGGATGTAGCCGCGCTGCTTCACTTCGTCGTAGAAGCGCTTGAACGCGTAGGCCGGGTCGGCGGGCGCATGGAAGGTGACGATGATCGGCGCCTGCAGCGCGCGCGGCAGGAAGGCCTGGAAGCCGAGCGCCTGCATGCCGGAGACGAGCTGCTCGCAGTTCCTCGCGTAGCGCGCGCCGCGCGCCGGCTGGCCGCCTTCCTCCTCGAACTGGCGAATCGCTTCTTCCAGGGCCGCCACCACGTGCGTCGGCGGCGTGAAGCGCCATTGGGTGGTCCGCTCCATGTATTGCCACTGGTCGTGGAGGTCCATGGCGAGCGAATGCGAATTGCCCTCGCATTTTTCCAGCACCGCGCGGCGGATGATGATGAATCCCATGCCGGGGACGCCTTCCAGGCACTTGCCGGAGGCGCCGACGATCGCGTCGACCGGTTGCTTGCGCGCGTCGATGTCGATTGCGCCGAACGAACTCATGGCGTCGACGATCAGGCCCTTGCCGTGCCTTGCCGCGACCCGCGCGATGTCCTCCAGCGGATTGAGGATTCCCACCCCGGTTTCGCAATGCACCAGCGCGATGTGCGTGATGGACGGGTCCGCGGCAAGCCGCCGGTCGACGTCCTCGGCGCGGACCTGCGCGCTCTCGGGATAATCGAGCGTGCTGTGGCGCCGCCCGATGGTCTTGCAGATCTTTGCGATGCGCTGGCAATAGGCGCCGTTCACCGGCACCAGCACGTGGCCGTCCTTCGGCACCACGGTGCCGATCGCCGCTTCCACCGCGAAGGTGCCGCTGCCCTGGAGGGGAACGCATTCATGCGTGGCAGGAACGCCCTCGGGCGTTGCCTCCCCGTGCACGATCTTCACAAGGCTCGCGCGGATGCGGCCCGTGATGCGGTTGAAATCGGCGTCCCAGGAGCCCCAATCGCGCAGCATGGCTTCCTTCGTCCTGCGCGAAGTGGTGAGCGGTCCCGGCGTCAGGAGAATCGGCTCTTTCATGCGGGTTTCCTCCAGCGCTGCGTGTGGCGCTCGGCAAATCGACCGATGCCAAGGTAAAGGATACAGACAGAAAGCGAGGTCATGGCGATCAGCACCGCCATCGCGGCGGCGGCGCCGGGCTCGCCGGCCTCGTCCAGGTTGAGGATCGCCACCGAGGCGAGCCGGGTGTCGGGGGAGTAGAGGAATACCACGGCCGAGATGGTGGTCATGGCGTTGATGAAGAAGTAGCGGCTGATGTCGATCAGCGCCGGGGTGCAGATCGGCAGCGTCACGCGCCAGAATGTCTTCCAGAATGGCACCTTGAGAGAGGCCGAGACCGACTCGAATTCCGCGTCCAGCGCCTTGAGCGCGGTGACCGCCGTGAGGTGGCCGGTGGTGTAGAAATGCACGATGGTGCAAAGGACCAGCAGCGCCATCGTCTGGTAGAGGGCATGGAGCGGATTTCCCGGCGCGTTGAAGAAGAAAATGTAGCCCAGGCCCAGCACCAGCCCCGGCACCGCCATCGGGATCAGCGCGAGCAGCTGCACCGGGGCGCGCAGCCAGTTCGCGCCGCGGGTCTTCTCCATCAGGTACGCGCCGACGAAGACCACCGCGGTCCCGGTGATCGAGGTCCACAGCGCAAGGACGAAACTGTTCAGCATGGCGGTCTTGACCTCGCCGTCGACGATGCCGAAAACGTAGTGGCGCAGGCTGAAAGAAAGGTCGTAGGGCCAGAATTTCACGAAAGAGGCGAAGACCGCCATGCCCGCCACCGCCAGCATCAGGAGCACGATCAGGGCGCAGTAGGCAGTCAGCCACGCGTCGCGCCGGCGGCTCGGCCGCGGCGAGTAGGGGACCGCGCGCGCGCTCAGCATGGAGGTCTGCTTCTTCTGCACGAACCGGTCGACGACGAAGGTGAGCAGCGCCGGCGCGAGCAGGAACAGGGCCACCACCGCGCCCTTGGGAAAGTCCTGCTGGCCGATCACCAGGATGAACACGTCGGTCGAGAGCACGTTGAAGTTGCCGCCGATCACTTTGGGAATGCCGAAATCGGTGATCACCAGCGTGAAGCTCACCATCGCCGCGCTGGCGATGCCGTACTTCGCGCCGGGCAGGGTGATGGTGAAGAACTTGCGCGCGGCGCTGGTGCCGAGCGCGTCGGCGGCCTCGTAAAGGCGCGCATCGGCCAGCGACAACGCGGTGACCAGGATCATCAGCGCGTGCGGAAAGACGCTGAACAGCTGCGACAGGATGATCCCCGGCGCACCGTAGATCTGATCGATGCCGAGCGAAACCATCAGGTTCTTCAGCACCCCCTGGTTGCCGAACCAGTAGATGAAGGCGATCGCGGAAAGGAGGGAGGGCGCGAGCAGCGGCGTCAGCGCGACGGTGCGGAACACGCCCTTCCACGGCATGCAGCTGCGCGTCAGCGCGAAGGCGAAAACGAATGCCGCGGGAATCACGGCGATGGTGACGCTGAGGGCGGTCCAGACGCTGTTCCAGAGCGAATTGGCCAGCGCGGGCGTGGCGAAGTAGGCGAAGAAATTGTCCAGCGCGACGAACTCGCCGTTCTTGCCCTCGACGCTTTGCGCGAGGATCGCGAACAGGGGCCCGGCAAGGAAGGCGAGGAGGCCGGCGGCGATCAGCGCGAGCAGGGCGTGCGCGACGCGGTCGCTCCAGTGCAGGTTCTGGCGCGCCGTCACGGGCGGGAAAAGCACCGCAGCCATCAGAAACCGGGCCTCACGGGAGCGGCCTCACGCGTCGAACACGCGCATGCGCTCGGCGAGGACGCGCAGGCGCATCGGGCTGCCCTCGGCCAGGCTCATCTCGGACAGGTAGTTCAGCGACAGGTAGACGGTGAGCGGCTGCCCCTCCAGCCCCCGGGCGGCGACGCGCACCAGGCAATACGAGCCGAGGAACTCGATCTTCTCGATGCGCGATTCGATCACGTGCGCATCGCCCTCGGCGATCGGGCGCGCGATGATGTCTTCGGGTCGCAGGTAGGCGCGCACGCCGCGGCCGGCCGCGCCGTTCACCGAGGCGCAGGCGAAGCCGTGCGCGCCGATGCGCAGCCGTCCCGGCCCCTCGACCGTGGCCGAGAGCATGTTCACCTTGCCCACGAAGTCCGCGACGAAGGGCGTCGCCGGCTCGCGGTACACCTGCAATGGCGTGCCAACCTGGTCGATCGCGCCCTGGTTCATCACCACGATGCGGTCGGCCATCGAGAGCGCTTCCTCCTGGTCGTGCGTCACCATGATGGTGGTGACGCCGAGGCGTTGCTGCAGCGAGCGGATCTCCTGCCGCAGGTGCACGCGCACGATGGCATCCAGCGCCGAGAGCGGTTCGTCGAGCAGCAGCAGGCCGGGCGAGGTGGCGAGCGCCCGCGCCAGCGCGATGCGCTGCTGCTGCCCGCCGGAGAGCTGCGCGGGAAATTTCTCGCCCGCGTCCGGCAGCCCGACCAGCGTCAGGAGCTCGCGAACCCTGTCTTGTATGGCTTTTCTTGAAACTCTTCTATTTACCAGGCCATAGGCGACGTTGTCGCTGATGGAGAGGTTGGGGAACAGGGCGTAGGACTGGAACACGATGCCGTAGTCGCGCTGCGCCGGCGGCAGCGAGGAGATGTCGCGCCCGCCCTGGTGGATCGTTCCGGCGCTCTGCGACTCGAGCCCGGCGATGATCCGCAGCAACGTCGTCTTGCCGCAGCCCGAAGGCCCGAGGAAGCAGACAAACTCGCCCTGCGAGACATCCAGGCGGATGTCGTGCAGGGCGGTGAAGGCGCCGAATTCCTTGCGGATGCCCTCCAGGCGCAGGAACGGCTCAGCCTGCGCCATCGCGCTTGTTACCTTTTTTCGACTTTGCCGTTGTAGCGCTTGGTCCACTCGGTGAGGATGCGCTCGCGCGCTTCGGCCGCCTTCTTGAAATCCATCTTCACCAGGCGATCCTCGTAGTCCTTCGGCACGTTCGCGAGCGGCTCGGCCACGCCCGGCTGCGCGGTGATGGCGAAGTTCTTGCCGTACAGGAGCATGGCGTTCTTGCTCGAGGCCCAGTCGGCGAGCTGCTTCGCCGCCGCGAGCTTCTTGGTGCCCTTGTGGATCGCGAAAGCCTCGAGATCCCAGCCCAGGCCCTCTTTCGGGAACACCAGGTCGATCGGCGCGCCCTTGGCCTTGTTGGTGTTGCCGCGGTACTCGAAAGAGATGCCGGCCACGAATTCGCCCGCGGCCGCCTGGTTGCAGGGCTTGGAGCCGGAGTGCGTGTACTGGGCGACGTTTTCGTGCAGCTTGTCCATGTATTCCCAGCCGCCCTTTTCGCCCCACAGCGTGAGCCAGGCCGTGACGTCGAAGAAGCCCGTGCCGGAGGACGCGGGGCTGGGCATCACCACCTGCCCCTTGAAGGCAGGCTTGGTCAGGTCCTTCCAGGTTTCCGGCTTCGGAATGTTGCGCTTCTTCGCCTCGACGGTGTTGAAGCAGACCACCGCACCCCACACGTCCATGCCGAACCAGGCCGGCGGATTCTTGCTGTCGCGGTACTTGTTCATGATCGCGTCGAGGTTGATCGGCGCGTAGGGCTCGAGCATCTTGTTGCTGTCGAGCAGCGCGAGGCTCGAAGCGGCGACCCCCATCACCACGTCGGCCTGCGGATTCGCTTTTTCCGCGAGCAGCTTGGCGGTGATCACGCCGGTGGAATCGCGCACCCACCGGATTTCGATGTTCGGATATTCCCTGTAGAAACCCTGCTCGTAAGCCTTGAGCTGGTCGGTTTCCAGCGCGGTGTAGACGAGCAACTGCGTCTTGCCCTGCGCAAGAGCGGTGCCGGCGAACAGGCACGCGGAGGCGAGGGCAAGGATGCGTAGCGATTTCATGACGATCTCCCCTGAGGTTGGCATGCGCAGCTTATTGCAGTTGCGTGACGATGCGGCGACGCTGCATCGCAACACCATGGTAGATTGCCGACAATCTGCAATCAAGTGGTTTTCGATGGCTGTCCCATTTGTGGACGTAAATGGCGTGAACTACCGCTGGCCGAACCGGCCCGTGGCGGTGGTTTGCATCGATGGCGGCGATCCGGCCTACCTGCGGCAGTTCCTCGCGGACGGCTCGGTGCCGAACATCGCCCGCTTCATGACCCAGGGCTTCAGCACGGTGGCCGAAGGCACCGTGCCGTCCTTCACCTGCCCGAACAACATGTCGATCATCACCGGCACGCCGGCCTCCCGGCACGGCATTTCCGGCAATTACTACCTGGACGTGAAGACCGGCCAGGCGGTGGTCATGACCGGCCCCGAGCTGCTGCGCGGCGACACGATCCTCGCGCGCTTCGCCAACGCGGGGGCGAAAGTGGTTTCGATCACCGCCAAGGACAAGCTCCGCAAGCAGCTCGGCAAGAATCTCGACGTCTCGAAGGGCAACATCAGCTTTTCCTCCGAGTTCGCCGGCAAGTGCACGCTCGGCGAAAACGGCATCGAGCGCGTGCTGGAGCTCGTCGGCATGCCGCAGCCCGGCATGTATTCGATGGAGCTGTCGCTCTTCGTGCTCGAGGCGGGCATCAAATTGCTCGAGAAGAACCGCCCGGACCTGCTGTACCTGTCGCTCACGGACTACGTGCAGCACAAGTACGCGCCGGACGAGGCCGAGGCCAAGCGCTTCTACCAGGCGCTCGACAATTGCTTCGGGCGCCTGGCCGCGCTGGGCGCGCTGGTCGCCCTGACCGCGGACCACGGCATGAACGACAAGTCGGACGCCGCCGGCAAGCCGAACGTCATCTGGCTGCAGGACATCCTGGACGCGAAGTTCGGCAAGGGCGACACGCGCGTCATCTGCCCGATCACCGATGCCTTCGTCGCGCACCACGGCGCGCTCGGCGGCTTCGTGCGCGTCTGGTGCACCGGCAAGGCGACGCCCGCGCAGGTGATCGATGCGATCAAGGGAATGGAGGGCCTGGAATCGGTGCTCGACAAGCGCGCTGCCTGCGAGATACACGAGCTGCCCGCGGACCGCGAGGCCGACGTGGTGGTGATCTCCACGGCCAACGTCTGCATCGGCGCCTCGGCAAAGGACCACGACCTCTCCGGACTCGAAGGCCACCGCCTGCGCACCCACGGCGGGGTGTCGGAAGCGAAGGTGCCCTTCATCCTGAGCGTACCGCTGAACGACGAGTACAAACTGAAGGCGGGTGTCAGCACGTTGAAGAGCTACCAGATCTTCGAGTACGCGCTGAACGGCGCGCTGCGGTAATGTCGGCGCGTCCGCGACCCATCGATGCGCCGCGCCGGGAGGCGATGCGCATCGCCGGTGAAATGGTCCATTCGGCGCGCGTGATCGAAGTGCGCTACCCGTACACCGGTGAAGTCGTCGCCACCGTGCCCAGGGCGACGGTGGAAGACGTGCGCCGCGCTTTCCGCATCGCGAAGCAGTACAAGCCGAAGCTCACGCGCCACGAGCGCTACAGGATCCTGATGCGCGCCGGCGACATCATCGCCTCTCGCAAGGACGGGATCGCGCGCACGATCACGCTCGAATCGGGTCTTTGCCTGAAGGACACGCTTTACGAGGTGGGGCGCGCCTCGGACGTGCTGCTGTTTTCGGCGCAGCAGGCGCTGTTGGACGACGGCCAGGTGTTTTCCTGCGACCTCACGCCTCACGGCAAGAGCCGCCGCGTCTACACGGTACGCGAGCCGCTGCAGGGCGCGATCTCGGCGATCACGCCCTTCAACCATCCGCTCAACCAGGTGATCCACAAGGTGGCGCCCAGCGTCGCCACCAACAACCGCATGGTGCTCAAGCCCACCGAGAAGACGCCGCTCGCCGCGCTGCTGCTCGCCGACGTGCTCTACGAGGCCGGCCTGCCGCCCGAGATGCTGTCGGTGATCACGGGCGACCCGAAGGAAATCGCCGACGAGATGCTCACCAACCTGGACGCCGACATGGTGACCTTCACGGGCGGCGTCGCGGTGGGCAAACACATCGCCGCCAAGGCGGTCTACAAGCGCCAGATCCTGGAGCTGGGCGGCAACGACCCGCTGGTGGTGATGGACGACGCCGACGTGGCGAAGGCGGCTGAACTCGCGGCCAACGGCTCCTACAAGAATTCGGGACAGCGCTGCACCGCGGTGAAGCGGATCCTGGTTCACGAGAGAGTTGCTTCCGAATTCACGGAGATTCTCGTGCAAAAGACGAAACAGTGGTCTTACGGCGATCCGCTGGACCCGAATGTGGACATGGGTACGGTAATCAACGAAACGTCGGCAGCGAAATTCGAGTCCCTGGTGGGCGATGCGGTCTCGCAGGGCGCGCGCCTGCTCGCGGGTAACCAGCGCCGTGGCGCGCTGTACTCGCCGACCGTGATCGACCGGGTGCGCGCCGAAATGGACGTCGTGAAGCACGAGACCTTCGGCCCGGTGTCGCCGGTGATGACGTTCGCGAGCGTCGACGAGGCCATCGCGCTGGTGAATTCCACGGCCTACGGCCTGTCCAGCGGCGTCTGCACGAACCGGATGGACGACATCATGCGCTTCGTGCGCGAACTGCAGGTCGGCAGCGTGAACATCTGGGAAGTGCCCGGCTACCGGCTGGAGGTGACGCCCTTCGGCGGCATCAAGGATTCTGGCCTGGGCTACAAGGAAGGCGTGCAGGAATGCTGCAAGAGCTTCACCAATCTGAAGACCTACTCCATGCCCTGGTAAGGCGGCCGGAGGCATGAAGCTCTCGATCGCCGATATTGGCGCGCTCTACGCCTCCATGGGCGGGCGCATGTACAGCGGCGAACCGGTGACGCAGCTCGAGCACGCGCTGCAGACGGCGTGGCGGGCCGAGCGCGCCGGCGCGTCGCCCGCGCTGGTGGCCGCGAGCCTGCTGCACGACATCGGCCACATGACGAACGACAAGGGCGAAACGCCGACCGAGCGCGGCATCGACGACCTGCACCAGTACCACGCCCTCGCCGCGCTGCGCGGCACGTTCGGCGACGAGGTTCTCGAGCCGATCCGCTGGCACGTCGATGCCAAACGCTACCTGTGCCGCGAGCGGCCGGAGTACTACGCCGGCCTGTCGCCCGATTCGAAGCGCAGTCTCGTCCTGCAGGGCGGCATCTTCTCGGTGGCGGAGGCAAGCGCGTTTGCGGCCCGGGACTGGGCGCAGGACGCGGTCAACCTCCGGCTCTGGGACGACCTGGCGAAGGTCGCCGGCGAGCGCACCCCGGACTGGCCCCATTTCGCGGCGATCCTGGAGCGGGTAGCCTCATCGAACTGAGCGTCGGCATCACGCTCGCGGTGCTCGGCGCCGCGCTCGCGCACGCCACCTGGAACGCGATGGTCAAGTCGAGCACGGATGTGCTGCTCGACACCACCAACGTGGTCGCGGGCGCCGGCGTCGCCGCGCTGCCGCTGGTTTTCTTCTTTGCGCCACCTGCGACGGTTTCGTGGCCCTACATCGTCGCCTCGGTCGCGATCCATATCGGATACTACGTCGCGCTGGTTGGCGCCTACCGCGCGGGCGATCTGTCGCACGGCTACCCGATCATGCGCGGCGTGGCCCCCCTCATCGTGGCGCTGAGCGCGGCGCTCTGGCTGCGCGAGGCGCCGACGCTCTCGACCTGGGCTGGCGTGCTGCTGATCTCCGGCGGGGTGCTGTCGCTCGGGCTGGCGGGTTTCCGCTGGCGCGAGTCGCGCGTCTCGACCGGCTGGGCGCTGCTGAACGCCGGAATCATCGCCTGCTACACGCTCGTGGACGCCGCCGGCATCCGCCTCTCCGGCAGCCCCGAGGGCTACGTGCTGTGGATTTTCGTGCTCGACGCCTTGCCCTTCCCGGTCATCGTTTTCCTGATGAAAAAAAGGGTTCTGCTGGATTACTCCAGGAAATACTGGCTGCGCGGCCTGGTGGGGGGCGCGCTCTCGGCGGGCTCCTACGGCGTCGCGCTCTGGGCGATGACGCGCGCGCCGGTTGCCGCGGTCGCCGCGCTGCGCGAGACTTCGGTGGTGTTCGGCGCGCTGATCGGCGCCTACTTCCTGCGCGAAGGTCATGTCGGGCGCAGGCTGGGCGGGGCGGCCATCGTCGCAGCCGGCGTCATCGCGCTGAAACTATGAATGAGATCCGGAAGCATGCGGAAATAGTCATCGTCGGCGGCGGTATCGCCGGGGTGAGCGTCGCCTATCACCTCGCGAAGTTTGGAAGGAAGGACGTGCTGCTGCTCGAGCAGGGCAGCCTTACCTGCGGCACCACCTGGCACGCGGCGGGACTCGTCGGCCAGATGCGTCCCAACCGCTCGATGACGCGCATGAGCCAGTACGGCATCGGCCTGTACGCGTCGCTGGAGGCCGAAACCGGGCTCGCTACCGGCTGGAAGCAATGCGGCAGCGTGAACGTGGCGCGCACGCCGGAGCGGTGGATCGTCTACCGGCGCCAGGCGGCGATGGCGCGCAGCTTCGGCATCGAGGTGGAGCTCATCACGCCGCGCGAGGCCGTGGAGAAATGGCCGCTGCTGCGCGCCGACGACCTGCAGGGCGCGCTCTGGTTTCCGCAGGACGGCAAGGCGAACCCGGCCGATCTCACGCAGTCGCTGGCCAAGGGCGCGCGCGATCTTGGGGTGAAGATCCTTCAAGGGGTACGGGTTACGGATGTTGTTTTGAAAAACAAGGAAGTAAAAGGCGTAAAGACGAACAACGGGGATATCAACTGCTCGGTGCTCGTCAACTGCACAGGACAGTGGGCAAGGCAGTTCGGCGCGATGGCGGGCGTGAATGTGCCATTGCACTCCGCGGAGCATTTTTACATCGTCACCGAGCGGATCGATGGCGTGCAGCCGATGCTGCCCGTGATGCGCGACCCGGACGGCTGCATCTACTTCAAGGAGGAGGTCGGCGGCCTGCTCATGGGCGGCTTCGAACCGAAAGCCAAGCCCTGGGGCATGGACGGCATCCCGGAAAAATTCGAGTTCCAGCTGCTGCCCGAGGACTGGGACCAGTTCGAGCCGCTCATGAACAATGCGATCCATCGCGTGCCGGCGCTCGGCACGGCCGGCGTGAAGATGCTGCTGAACGGTCCCGAGAGCTTCACCCCCGACGGCAACTTCATCCTCGGCGAGGCGCCCGAAGTGAGGAACTATTTCGTCGCCGCGGGATTCAATTCCGCCGGCATCGCCAACGGCGGCGGCGCGGGCAAGCTGCTCGCGGAATGGATCGCCGGCGGCGAGGCGCCGATGGACCTTTTCGAAGTGGACATCCGGCGCTTCGGCGCCTATGCCGCCGGCAAGGACTGGCTGCGCGAGCGGACCGTCGAGACCCTCGGCTTGCACTACGCCATGCGCTGGCCGCGCCACGAACTCGAATCCGGGCGGCCGTTACGAGTGTCGCCGCTGTACGGGCGCCTGAAGGAGAAGGGGGCGCAGTTCGGCTCCAAGATGGGTTGGGAACGGGCCAACTGGTTCGGCCCGCCGGTGAACTACACGCTAGGCAGGCCAAACTGGCTCGCGTCCGTGATCGAGGAGCAAAAGGCCATCCGGAACGCCGCCGGCGTCCTAGACCAGACGTCCTTCGGCAAGCTGCGGGTGACGGGCCGGGACGCGCTCGGCCTGCTCGAACGGGCCTGCGCCAACCGGATCGGCGACCTGACCTACACGCCGATGCTCAATCGCAAGGGCGGCTACGAAAGCGACCTGACGGTGCAGCGCTGGGGAGAGCAGGAATTCTTCATCGTCACCGGTTCCGCCCAGCCGGTGCGCGATCTCGCGTGGCTGCGCCGTCAGGTTGTGCCGGGAGAGGACGTGAACGTCGAGGACGTGACCGATCGCTGGTCGGTGATCTCGCTGCTCGGGCCGAAGGCGGAGGCAATGCTGAAAGGCATTGCGCTCAAGGACGGAACGCGCGCGGTACCCGCTTCCTATGTCGGCGGGCCGGGCTGGGAGCTCTACGTGCCCGCGGCGGACGCTGCCGCGCTGTACGACCGGCTGTGGAGCGCGGGCGGCGGGCTCGGCCTCAGGGACTGCGGCTACTACGCGCTCGATGCGCTGCGCATCGAGGCCGGCCGGCGTGCTTTCGGCGCCGAGCTTTCGCCGGATTGCACGCCCTACGAAGCCGGCCTGGGATTTGCCGTGAAGCCGGACAAACCCGCCGCGTTCGTCGGCCGGGATGCGCTGCGGCAGGCGCCGCGCGGCGAGCTCCCCAAGCGTCTGCTGATGTTCACGTTTCCGGCGACGGAGCTGTTCGCCTGGGGCGGCGAGCCGATCCTGCGGGACGGCGCACCGGCGGGCGAACTGACCTCGGTGGGCTACAGCGCCGCGCTGGGGGAAATGGTCGGCATGGGTTTCGTCTACAGCGCGAAGCCAGAGGGCGCGTCACAGGTGCTCGCCAGCAGCTACGAGATCGAAGTATCCGGGGAGAAGGTGCCGGCCCGCGCCATGCTGAAAGCTCCTCACTCCTGATGCAAGGCCTGCTGCGTTCATTGCGCGCGGCGCGGGAATTCGATCCGCTGCGCTACCTTCGATTGGTGGCCGGTGTTCACGAGATCGGCTGGGTGCGGCGCACCGAAGCGGAGCGCCTGCGCGCGTGGCCGGGCGTTTTCGATATTTCGCCGGATCGAATTTCCATCACGGAATCGCCGGAAAAGGAGCTCAGCGCGATGCTGGCCGAAGTCGCGGCCAGGCTCGTGAAGGACGGGGCGATACGCGGCTGGCGTGGCGAGACCTATGCGGTGCGCCCCGTCGCAGGCGGCGCGCCGCTGTTCCACATCGAGCGCGCGGCGATGCGCTTCTTCGGCTTGCGCTTCGCGGCTGCGCATCTCAACGGTTTTGTACTTGTTGGTGAAATTCCAGCCATTTGGATCGCCCGGCGCGCGGCCACCAAGTCCATCGATCCGGGGATGCTCGACAACCTGGTCGCGGGCGGCGTGCTCTCGAGTGAACAGGCCAGCGAGGCCCTGCTGCGCGAATGCGGCGAGGAGGCGGGCATTCCGCGCGTGCTGGCGGAAAGGGCGCGTCCCGCGGGCGCGCTGCGCGTATGCCACGACGTGCCCGAGGGATTGAACGACGAGGTGCTCCACATCCACGACCTCGCCCTGCCGGCGGACTTCCAGCCGCGCAATACCGACGGCGAGGTAAGCGAATTCCAGTCGCTGGCCGCGGCGGCGTTGCTCGAGCGCATCGCGGGCGGGGAAATGACCGTGGAGGCGGGGCTGGTGGCGGCGGATTTCGTGCTGCGCCGGGGGCTGGTGCGGGACGACGACGGCGGGATCGCCGCGCTGATCGAAGCCTGCCGCGACGCTACACCGCCCTGAGGTGCCAGGCTTTCGGGCGCGTGAAGGCCTGGATGCCGTAGGTGGAGAGCGTGACGCCGACCCCGGAGTGGCCGACGCCCGACCATGGCAGCCGCGGGCTGACGCGGTCGCAGCAGTTCCAGTAGACCGACCCTGAGCGGACCTGCGCGAGGATGCGCCGGGCGCGCGCTTCATCCGGCGTGTAGACGCCCGCGGTGAGCCCGTACTCGGTGTCGTTCATGAGGCGTGTCGCTTCTTCGTCACCTGCGACCTTCTGTATGCCGATGACCGGGCCGAAGCTCTCCTCGCGCATGAGTTCCATGCGGTGGTCGACGTTCGAGAGCACGGTCGCCTCGAACCAGTTGCCGGGGCGCGCGACGCGCTTGCCGCCGGTGAGCAGCTTCGCGCCCTTGGCGACGGCATCCGCGACCTGGCGCTCGAGTGTCGCGAGTTGGGGAGATCGCGCGAGCGGGCCGAGATAGGTGGCCTCATCCATCGGATCGCCGGCCCTGAAACCCTTCACGGTGGCGGCGAACGCCGCGATGAACGAGTCGTAGCTGCGCTCGTGCACGTAAATGCGCTCCACCGAGCAGCAGCTCTGCCCGGCGTTGTACATCGCGCCGTCGGCGAGCGATTCGGCGGCGGTCTTCACGTCCGCGTCCTCGCAGACATAGCTCGGATCCTTGCCGCCCAGCTCGAGCTGCAGCTTGACCATGCGCGGCGCGCAGGCGGCGGCGATGCGCGCGCCGGTGGCGTACGAGCCGGTGAAGAACACGCCGTCGACGGCCTGGTCCACGAGCGCCGCGCCGGTTGCCCCGGCGCCGGTCAGGACGCAGAACACGTCCGCGGGAACGCCGGCCGCGTGCAGCATCTCGCCGATCGCGAGCCCCGTGAGCGAGGCGAATTCGGAGGGTTTGTAGAGCACCGCGTTGCCCGCGAGCAGGGCCGGCACGAACACGTTCGAACCGACGAAATAGGGATAGTTCCAGGCCGAGATGTTGGCCACGACGCCGAGCGGCTCGTGCGTGATGCGCTCGGCGAGTTTCCCCGGCGCGTCGTCGAGCACCGTTTCGGGCGCCAGCGCGGCCTGCGTTTTCTGCAGGAAGAAATCGATCCGGCCGGCGAGCGCGTTCAGCTCGTTGCGCGCCTGGGCGACCGGCTTGCCCGTCTCCCGCGTCAATGTTTCTGCAAGGGTGTTCTTTTTCTTCTCGATTATTTTTTTGAATGTATCTATTGCCGCAATGCGACCTTCCATCGGGACGGCAGCCCAGGCCGGCTGCGCGGCGCGCGCGCGCGCGTATTTCGCGGCGACCGCCTGCGCGTCGTCGTCCGCGAGCTCGCGGATCAGGGAACCGTCAGCCGGATTGAGAATTTTCACGGGTGGCCTTGAGAAAATCGCCAAGCAGCGGCCCGGCATCCAGCACGCCGTCGCTGCGGCCGTGCAGGAACTCCGGGTGCCATTGCACGCCGGCAACGTAGGAGCCGTTCTCGGAACGGACCGCTTCAATCAGGCCGTCTTCCGTCGAAACGGCCTCGACGCGCAGCCCTCCGGCCAGCCTGTTGATGGCCTGGTGGTGCAGCGTATTCACCCTGGCACGGGCCACGCCCGGATAGAGCCCGGCCAGCCGCGAACCCGGGACGATCTCGACCTCGTGGTAGTTCTCGTCGTAGACCGCGGTGTCCTGGTGCAGTTGCGCTCCCGGTTTCTGCGTCGCGGTGTCCTGGTAGAGCGTGCCGCCGAGTGCGACGTTGATGAGCTGCTGCCCGCGGCATATGCCGAGCACCGGCTTCTGCAATTTCAGGAATCCTTCCAGCAGCGAGAGTTCGTAGCGGTCGCGCTCCGGATCGCCCGACCATTCGGGCCGCAGCGGTTCCTCGCCGTAGTGGTTCGGCGAAATGTCGGTACCCCCTTGCAGCACCAGCCCGTCCAGGTCCGCCGCATAGTCGGCGAGCGCCAGGCCGCCCGAACGGTCGACCACGTCCGGCACGGAGAACACCAGCGCGCCCGAGGACTGCAGCCAGCGCGCGAAAGACTGTTCGAGGTAGTAGATGTTCTTCTTCAGGTAGCCGCGCCTGGACGCATCGCCATACTGGATGCGTGCGGAAACGCCGATGCGCAAGCGCCGGCTCATAGCGCGGCGGCGAACAGCTGTTCGAAGTCCTGTTTGCTGCAGGGGCGAGGGTTGGTCTGGTGGCAGATATCGGCCACGGCGACATCGACGAGCCGCGGCAGATGTTCCGCTTTTATTCCCAAGGATTTCAAATTCGGGGAAATTCCAAGTTCCCTTTTCAAATTCGACAACCACTCGATCAAGTCCGGCGCGCCCGCGACGCGCGCCAGCTCCTTCATCTTCTCTTCGGCCGCAGGGCGGTTGAAGCGCATCACGTGGTCGATCATCAGCGCATTGGCGAGGCCGTGGTGCAGGTCGGCGACGGTCGAGAGCGCGTGCGCGCAGGAATGCACCGCGCCGAGGTCCTTCTGGAACGCGATCGCGCCCATCATCGACCCCATGAGCATGTCGGATCGCGCCTGGATGTCCTTTCCATTCCTGTGAACCAGGGGTAGGGCACGGGAAACTATCCGCACGCCTTCGAGGGCGATGCCGTCGCACAGCGGGTGATAGGCCGGCGACAGGTAGGACTCGATGTTGTGCGTCAGCGCGTCCATGCCCGTCGCCGCGGTGATGGCCGGCGGCAGGCCTAGCGTCAATTCCGGGTCGGCGAAGACTGCCTTCGCAAGCAGCGCGGCGGAGAAGATGATGCGCTTCACGTGGGTGTCGTCTTCGGAAATTACCGACGAGCGTCCAACCTCGCTGCCGGTGCCGGCAGTGGTCGGGAGTGCGACGAAATGCGGCAGCGGCTTGTCGATCGGCCGTACCTTGGGGTGGTCCCAGGCGTACTCGAGCACGTCGCCCGGGTGCACCGCCATCAGTGCGACCACCTTGGCGACGTCGAGCGCCGCGCCGCCGCCGAAGCCGATTACGCAGTCCGCGTTGTGGGCGCGATAGGCATCCGCGCCCGCGCGTGCCTGGGAAGCCGTCGGGTTGCCTAGAATCCCGGAGAAAGCGCCGGCATCGAGTCCTCCAAGCATTTTCCTGAATTCGTCAAAGACGGGTAAGCCTGCAATGCCTTTGTCAGTCACTATCAAAGGCCGCTTGCATCCGGCTGCCTCCAGATTCTCTGCAACAAGCTTCCTGGCGCCCGGACCAAAGTGAATGGCGGTCGGGAAGGCGAACTTGTCTATGGTCATCAAATAATCTCGAAATAGCGTTGCATTTCCCAGTCCGTGACCGCGTCCTGGTACTGGCGCCATTCCCACTCGCGCGTGCGCACGAAGTGGTCGACGAAGGTCTCGCCGAAAAGCTCCGGCGCCACTTTCGAGCGCTTGAGGTTGGCCGTCGCGTCATCGAGGCTGCGCGGCAGGCGCGGGATCTTCGCCGCCTTGGCCGCGTCGCCCGTGAGCGGCGCATCCTTCAGTTTCATTTTCTTCTCGATTCCCCAGAGGCCCGCGCCGACGCAGGCGGCGAGCGCGAGGTACGGGTTCGAGTCCGAGCCCGGGCAGCGCGTTTCCAGGCGCGTGGACTTGGGCGAACCCGGGATCACGCGCAGGCTCGCGGTGCGGTTGTCCACGGACCAGGTGCGCTTCACCGGCGCCCACATGCCGTCGACGAGGCGCTTGTAGCTGTTTACCGTCGGCGCGAACATGCACTGGATGTCCTCCAGCAGCGCCAGCTGCCCCGCGACGTAGCTCTCGAAGAGCTTCGACATGCGATGGGGATGACGCGCGTCGTAGAAGACGTTCTTCTTGCCGTCCGAAAGGCTCTGGTGCGCGTGCCCGCTGCAGCCGGGATACCGGGTGCTCCACTTCGCCATGAAGCTCGGCATGATGCCGAAGCGCTGGCCGATATCCTTCGCCGACTGCTTGAACAGGACGCCCCGGTCGCCGGACTCCACGCCCGCGGCGTACAGGATCGCCGCTTCGTACACGCCCGGGCCGGTTTCGGTGTGCAGGCCCTCGATCGGCACGCGGAATTCCTGCAACTCCTCCATCAGCGCCTGGAAGTAGGGCTGGTTCTGCCCGGCGCGCGTCAGCGAATAGCCGAACATGCCCGGCGTGATCGGCGTCGGCGCGACGTAGTGCTTCGCCGCCATGCTCTGCGGCGTTTCGCGGAAATTGAACCATTCGTATTCCAGGCCCGTGAGCACCTCGAAGCCGAGCTTCTCGGCGCGCCTGAGCACGCGCTTGTAAACCTGGCGCGGACAGACCGGATTCGGCGCGCCGGAGCCCTCGACGAAATCGCCGAGGAAGAACGGCACGCCGCCGTCCCAGGGCACGCGGCGGAACGTGGCGAGGTCGAGCTGCACCAGCGCATCGGGGAAGCCCGTATGCCAGCCGGTCCAGACGCTGTTGTCGTAGGGCTGGTCATTGGCGTCCCAGCCGAACACCACGTTGCAGAATCCGAAACCGGATTCAGCCGCGGACAGGAACTTGTCCTTGTGCAGGTATTTCCCGCGCAGCACGCCGTCGATGTCGGTAACCGCGACTTTCACGCGCGTCGCCGGCAGGCGACGCACTTCCTCTATCACGCGGCGCGCGGCAGCGGTCATTTTCTGCGGCATATTTCTTCCCCCGGTGTAGTGCAGGCATTCTCGCGCCCGTCTCTCAACTGGCACCGCCCGTCGGAAACAGGGTCAACAATGGTCAAAACACGCAGCATAGCGCATCATTGAGCGTGAATTCCCCGTTAGGGTGCGGACACCAACCGGGAGAACCATGAGCCACGAGAATGAAACGCTGAGATGGCCGACGAACCTTGACCGGGCCGCAATCGTGGAGCGCCTGGTGCAGGTGCGGACGATGGCCGCCGAGGCCGGATTGCCGGATCTCGCGGCGCGATTCGCCGGCGTGGAGGACCTGCCCTCCGGGCAGATCGGCGCCAACGTGATCGCCGCCCTGACCTGGATCCAGGAAAAGCCCGAATACGCCGCCATTACCTCGCAGCTCGCGATGGTGGCGATGAACCTGAAGAATCTGAAGTAGTCCCCGCCGTGAGAAAATAAGCGCATTCCCTTAGGTGCTGAGGAAGGCATGGCGACTCGACCAGACGAACGCATGATCGAACCGGAGATGAATCCGCAGGACCTCTGGCTCGAGGAAATCTTCACCGACCGGCGGGTGGGCACGATCCGCCGCATGACCCCGGTGGACGGCAGCGGGGCCCGCGACCCGGCGCGCGAAATCCTCTTCATCGGCGAAACGCAGGTCATGAGCCAGATGGGCGCGCTGCCGATCAATTTCGTCCTCGAGGCGAAGACGCTCGATGAAGCGGCGAAGATGTTCGGGCCGGCGGCCAAGGCGGGAATCGAGCGTACCGTGAGGGAATTGCAGGAACTGCGCCGTCAGCAGGCGTCCTCCATCGTCGTGCCGCAGGGCGGCCTGCCGCCGATGGGCCCCGGCGGCGGCGGCAAGATCCAGATGCCATAGCAAAATCGGGGATGAAAAATCGGGGACAGTCCACGTTTTTCGGGTTCCGAAAACGTGGACTGTCCCTGATTTAGACAGGAGGGGAAGGATGCAGGGTCTGATGATGGACATGCCGCTCCTGATCAGCGACCTGATCAGGCACGCGGACCGGCACCACGGCGACACCGAAATCGTCACCAAGACGGTGGAGGACGGGTCGATCCATCGCTACAACTACCGCGAGGCGCACCGGCGTTCGCGCCGCCTGGCGAAGGCGCTCGGCGGGCTCGGCGTCCGGATGCACGACCGGGTGGCGACGCTGGCCTGGAACAGCTACCGGCACTTCGAGATCTATTACGCCACCGCAGGCATGGGCGGCGTGATCCACACGATCAATCCGCGCCTGTTCCCGGAGCAGATCGCGTACATCGCCGGCCACGCCGAAGACAAGGTCCTGTTCTTCGACGTGAACCTGGCGCCGCTGGTGGAAAAGCTCGCGCCGCTGCTCAAGACCGTCAAGGCCTTCGTGGCGATGACCGGCCGCGCGACGATGCCCGCATCTGCGTCCACGTCGAACATTCCGAACCTGCATTGCTACGAAGAGCTCCTCGAGGCGCAGGACGACAAGTACGAATGGCCGTCGTTCGACGAGAAGACCGCCGCCTGCCTGTGCTACACCTCCGGCACGACCGGCAACCCGAAGGGCGCCCTCTACAGCCACCGCTCGACCATGCTGCACGCCTACGCGGCGGCTTTGCCCGACGCGCTCAACCTTTCGGCGCGCGACGTGATCCTGCCCGTGGTGCCGATGTTCCACGTCAACGCCTGGGGCCTGCCGTATTCCTGCGCCGCGACCGGCGCGAAGATCGTGTTTCCCGCCCAGCACCTGGACGGCAAGAGCCTGCACGCGCTCTTCGAGCAGGAAGGCGTGACCATGTCGGCGGGCGTGCCGACAGTCTGGCTGGGCCTGCTCAATTTCATGAAGGAACAGAAGCTCGGGTTTTCGACGCTGAAGGGCGTGGTCATCGGCGGCTCGGCCGCGCCGCCCGCGATGATCCGCAGCTTCCAGGAGGAGTACGGCGTGCAGGTGCTGCACGCCTGGGGCATGACCGAGATGAGCCCGCTCGGCACGGTGTGCACCTTCAAGGCGAAGCACGCGAAGGCGACCAAGGAAGAGCGCTACGCGCTGCAGAACAAGGTCGGCCGCGTGATTTTCGGCGTCGACACGCGCATCGTCGGCGAAGACGGCGGCGAACTGCCGCGGGACGGCAAGGCTTTCGGCGACCTGCAGGTGCGCGGTCCCTGGATCGTCAACGGCTACTTCAAGGGCGAAGGCGGCGATCCGCTCAGGAAGGACGCGGCGGGCGCCGGTTGGTTCCCGACCGGCGACGTGTGCACCATCGATCCCGACGGCTATATCCAGGTCACCGACCGCTCGAAGGACGTCATCAAGTCGGGCGGGGAGTGGATCAGCTCGATCGACCTGGAGAACATCGCGGTCGCGCACCCGGCGGTGCAGGAGGCGGCGGTGATCGGCATCCGCCACCCGAAATGGGACGAGCGCCCGATCGTGGTGGTGGTGAAGAAAGCCGGCCAGGACCTGAGCAAGGCGGACCTGCTCAGGTTCTACGAGGGCAAGATCGCGAAGTGGTGGATGCCCGAGGACGTGGTATTCGTCCCCGAGCTGCCGCACACCGCCACGGGCAAGCTCTCCAAGCTCACGCTGCGCCAGCAAATGAAGGACTACAAGCTTCCCTAGCCCTCCCTCCCATGATCAACACGGAAACCAAGGACCGGGTGCTGCGCATCGAGATCGCGCGGCCCGACAAGAAGAACGCGCTCACGCAGGAGATGTACGCGGCGATGGCCGATGCGCTCGTCGCGGCCGACGGCGATCCCCAGGTCCGCGTCGCGCTGGTCCACGGCACGCGCGATTGCTTTACCGCGGGCAACGATCTGGGGGATTTCCTCAACCGGCCGCCGCATTCGGAGGCGAGCCCGACGCACCGTTTCCTGCGCGCGATCGCCAATTTCGGCAAGCCGCTGCTGGCCGCGGTGAACGGCGCCGCGGTCGGCATCGGCACCACGATGCTGCTGCATTGCGACCTGGTGTACGCCGCGCCGGGCGCGCGCTTCCAGCTGCCCTTCGTGCCGCTGGGCCTCGTCCCCGAGGCCGGCTCGAGTTTTCTCCTGCCCTATGTCGCGGGCTACCAGCGCGCGGCGGAGCTGCTCCTGCTCGGCCAGCCCTTCGACGCCGACAAGGCGTATGCCGCAGGTTTCGTGACATCGATCGTGCCCGCGAAGGAGCTTTTCGAGCGTGCGCACGCCGGCGCCCTTGCCGTCGCCGCGCTGCCGCCCGCCGCGGTGCGCGCCACCAAGGCGCTGATGCGCAGCCGCTTCGCGGCGCGCGTCAACGAGGCTTTGAGCGAGGAAATGAAAGTGTTCGGCGAGCGGCTCTCGTCGCCCGAAGCGCGGGAAGCCATGACCGCGTTCTTCGAGAAGCGCAAGCCGGATTTCTCGCGCTTCTGAGCGCGCCTGGATTGCGGGCGTGAAGCTTACGCGCGAAAGCATTCTCGACGGCAGCTTTCACGCCGCCGTGCGCGCCGGCCTCGGACATAAAGTGCGCTTCATGACGGATGCCGAGCGCGCCGATCAGATACAGGCCATGCTGGCGCGCGCGCCGCGCGCGGGGCGCGTCTGGGTGTTCGCGTTCGGCTCGCTGATCTGGAATCCCGCCTTCCATTTCGTCGAGCGCCGCACGGCCCGCATCCACGGTTTTCACCGCCAGTTCTGCCTCTGGGCGCGGGCGGGCCGCGGCAGTCCGGAGCGGCCCGGGCTGATGCTGTCCCTGCAGCCGGGCGGCAGCTGCTCCGGCGTGGCCTATCGCCTGGCAAAGGATGCCGTCGCGACCGAGCTCGACGTGCTGTGGCGGCGCGAGATGGCCACCATGGCCTACCGCCCGGTGTGGACCACCGCGCGCACGTCCTCAGGACTGGAGCCCGCGATCGCGTTCAGCGCCAATCGCGCGCATGAACGCTATGTGCCCGGCCTCGGCGACGGGACGGTGGCGCGCTACCTCGCCACGGGCGCCGGCCCGATGGGGCGCTGCTGCGACTATCTGTTCGATACCGTTGCCCACCTGCGCCAGCTCGGCATCCGCGATCGCAGGCTGGAAGCCCTGGAGGCGAGAGTCAGGGCGAAGGTCGGGACGCAATGAGCAAAACCTGGGTCCCCGCTTTCGCGGGGATGACGGTGGCAGCGGGGATGACGGTGGCCTTTTCGTCCGTGGCGAGGGAAGTTGCCGTCGACGTGGGGCACTACGCGGCAGAGCCCGGCGTGATCTCGGCGAGCGGGCTACCGGAGTTTGCCTTCAACCTTGCGCTTGCTTCCGAGATAAAGGCGGAGCTGGAGAAAAACCGGGTGGGTGTCCGCCTGATCGGCGAGCGCGGCGACTACGCGGTATTGCACCACCGCACGCGCGACGCGCGCGGTGCGGACCTGTTCGTCTCCATCCACCATGATTCGGTGCGGGAGCGCCTGCTGCCGCAGGCGGACCGCTTTGCCGGATTCTCGCTCTTCATCTCCAGGCAGAATCCCAGGCTCGCGCAAAGCCTGGCCTGCGCCAGCGCCATCGGCGCGAGGCTGAAGGACGCCGGCTTCACGCCCTCGCGCTACCATGCCGATCCGGTGCTGGGGGAATCGCGGCCCTTTGCCGACGAGGCCAACGGCGTGCACTACTATGACAAGCTCGCGGTGGCGCGCACCGCGACGATGGCGTCGGTGCTGGTGGAGGCCGGGGTGATCGTGAACCGTGAAGAGGAGCGGCGCATGCGCGATCCGGAAGTGCGCAAGCAGATTGCCGCCGCGGTGGCCGGGGGCATACGCGAGTGCCTGGCAAAGGAGGCGTAGTGCGATTCGCCGTAGTGCGATCCACCGTAGTGCGATCCACAATAGCATCGGCCGTGTTGCTGCTCGTCTGGGCGGACCACGCGGCCGCCGACCTGTACCGCTGGGTGGATCCCGAGACGGGCTCGATCAAGTTCTCCAGCTATCCGCCGCCCTGGTACGGGGACGAGGCGAAGCAGCGCCGCGCGCCCAAGGTGGAAGTCATCGCGCCGATGCGCACGGCGCCCGCGGTGGCTGCCGACTTCGAGCCACCGGCCAGGTCGCGGGAAGCACCGCGTCCTGACCAGAAGCCGGCGCCGGCCCCCGCGCTTCCGGAGCGGCGCTAGTGACGCCCGGGATCCGGCATGAGCGGGTCGATGTCGGCGGGGTGAAGCTGCACTGCGCGGTCGCGGGCGATCCAGGTCGGCCGCTCATGCTGTTCCTGCACGGCTTCCCGGAATTCTGGGCCGCGTGGCGAAGACCGATGCTGCATTTCGCCGCGCGCGGCTGGCTGTGCGTCGCTCCCGACCTGCGCGGCTACAACCTCTCCGACAAGCCCGCGGGCGTCGAACCCTACAGGGCGAAGCACCTGATCGCAGACGTGCTGGCGCTAGGCGCCCACTACGTGGCGGGAAAATTCACGCTGGTCGCGCACGATTGGGGCGGCGCCGTTGCCTGGGGCGTGGCGACCGGCCATCCGCACAAGCTGGAACGCCTGGTGATGATCAATTCACCCCATCCCTATGTGTTCTGGCGCGAGCTTTCGAACAACCCGGCGCAGCAGCGGGCAAGCGAATACATGAACCTCTTCCGCCTGCCCAAGGCCGAGCGCGTCTTGTCGGAGAACGGCTACGCGCGCCTTGCCGGCGCCTTCGGCCATCTCGATGCGGCGTGGCGCGACGAACTCGCGCAGGCCTGGGCGCAGCCCGGCGCGCTTACCGGCGGCCTCAACTACTACCGTGCTTCGCCGCTCTACCCGCCCACCGCCGACGATCCGGGCGCAAGGAAGCTTCAGCTCAAGCCGGAGGATTTCATGGTGCGGGTACCGACCCTGGTGCTCTGGGGCGAGCGCGATACGGCGCTGCTGACCGGATGCCTCGAGGGCCTGGGCGAGTGCGTGCCCGACCTGAGGCTGCGGCGGGTGCCGGACGCCTCGCACTGGATCGTGCACGAGAAGCCCGGCCTGGTGTGCAGTGAAATAGAGAAGTTCGTTTCGCCATAGAGCATTTAGAATTTGCCAGGGGAGGCAGCATGGCGAAAACGTCGAATGCGTCGAAAACATCGGTAAGTCTCCGGGACCTCGAGTCGCGCGTCGGACAGGAGGTGGGCGTTTCGCCCTGGGTGGAGATATCCCAGGAGCGCATCGATACTTTCGCCAGGGCGACCGAGGACTTCCAGTGGATCCACGTCGACCCGAAGCGCGCCAAGGATTCGCCTTTCGGCGGCACCATCGCGCACGGTTTCCTCACGCTGTCGATGCTGCCCAAGCTCTCCGAATCCACCTTCGAATTCTCCGACCGCAAGATGGGCGTCAATTACGGCCTGAACAAGGTGCGCTTTACATCGCCGGTGCCCGCGGGCGCGAAGATCCGCGGCCGCTTCGTTCTGGCCGGGTACGAAAAGATCGAAGGCAACGGCGTGCAGACGACCTGGAGCGTGACATTCGAGCGCGAAGGCGGAGAGAAGCCCGTGTGTGTGGCCGAATCCATCGGGAGGCACTACTTCTAGATGAAGAACACTCGATGGAAAAACCGCCCCGAAGGTTCCAATTGGGGCGATTTCGGGGTTGACGACCAGCGTGGCCGCATGAACTGGGTCACGCGCGAAAAGGTGCTGCAGGGCGTTGCCGAGGTAAAGGAAGGGCTCACGTTCGTGCTTTCCCTGCCGCTCGACTATCCGGGGGGCAACGTCCTGAATCCGCGGCGCCATCCGCCGCGCATCGCCACCACGCTGCGCAACGGCAAGCAGAATTTCGCCTACGAAGTGCGGCAGGACAATCCGCTGCATACCGATGTCGTCTGCGACGACCTGGTGCTCCTCACGCTGCAGTATTCGACGCAATGGGATTCCTTCGCGCATGTCGGCGGCATGTTCGACGCCGACGGCGACGGCGAGCCGGAGCCGGTTTTCTACAACGGCTTCAGGGCAGGGGTGGACGTGGTGCCGGCGAAGGAAAACCCCGACGCCGAATCCTGGGCGAAATTCGAGGGCAGCCGCGCCGAGGCGCTCGGCATCCAGAACCTCGCCGAGCACGGCGCGCAGGGCCGCGGCGTGATGATCGACCTGCATGCGCATTTTGGGAGGAAGCGGCATGCCGTGAATTTTCTGGAATTGCAGAAAATAATCGAGATGGATGGCGTAAAAATAGAGCGCGGCGACATCGTCTGCCTGCACACCGGCTTTGCCGAGATGCTGATGGAGTTCAAGAAGCACCCGACCCCGGAGGCGCTGCGCAACACCTGTACCGGGCTCGACGGCAGCGACGAGAAGCTGCTGCGGTGGATATCCGACTCGGGCCTCTCGGTGCTCGCCGCCGACAACTACGCCGTCGAGCTTTTTTCCACCACTCCCTGGAAAACGACGTCGCACGCGATGCTGCCGCTGCACGAGCATTGCCTGTTCAAGAACGGCATCCACCTCGGCGAGCTGTGGTATTTCACGCCGCTCGCCAACTGGCTGCGCGAGCACAAGCGCAACCGTTTCCTCCTCACCGCCCCGCCGCTTCGGCTGCCGGGCGCCGTAGGTTCACCTGCAACTCCCGTGGCGACCGTATGAAAAAAACCGCAATCATCACAGGATCTGCTTCCGGCATCGGGGCAGCAACCGCAATCGAATTGTCGAACCGCGGTTGGAACATTGTCATCAACTATTCGAAGAGCGAAGCGGAGGCGAGCAAGGTCGCCGCGAAGTGCAAGGAAGCCATCGTCGTCCAGGCCGACGTCGGCGAAGACGCCGAATGCCGCAAGCTCGCCAAGGCGGCGCTGGACAAGTGGGGCCGCATCGACGCGCTGGTGAACAACGCGGGCACCACCAAGTTCGTCAAGCATGCGGACCTCGAAGGGCTGTCCGGCGACGATTTCCAGCGCATCTTCCGGCTCAACGTGATCGGGCCCTTCCAGATGGTGCGCGCCTGCGCGCCGGCGCTGAAGGCGGCGAAGGGCGCGGTGGTCAACATTTCCTCGGTCGCCTCGCTGCTCGGCACGGGCTCGTCGATCGCCTACGCGGCCTCCAAGTCGGCGCTCAACACGATGACCTATTCGCTCGCGCGCTCGCTCGGGCCGGAGGTGCGGGTCAACGCCGTGTGCCCGGGGTTCGTCGATACGCCCTGGCAGTCGAACGCGCTCGGCTCGGACGGCGCGAGCAAAGCGGCCCAGCACTACGCCGGCATGGTGCCGCTGAAGGACTATGCGCGGCCCGAAGACCTGGCTGACACCATCGCCTGGCTGATCGAAGGCGCGCGCCAGGTCACCGGCGAAACCATCTTCGTCGACGGCGGCATGCACATCACCCCGGCGCGCTGACTTTGGCCGCAGGCGACGAGACTCCTCGCTACGACTACATCGTCGTCGGTGCGGGATCCGCGGGTTGCGTGCTCGCCAACCGCCTCACGGCGGACGGGCGCACGACGGTGCTGCTGCTCGAGGCCGGGCCGCGCGACACCGATCCCTGGATCCACATTCCGCTCGGCTACGGCAAGCTGTTCGCCCGCCGCGACGTCAACTGGGCCTACGACTCGGAGCCCGAGCCGAACCTGAACGGGCGGCGCATCTTCAGCCCGCGCGGCAAGGTGCTGGGCGGCTCCTCCTCGATCAACGGCCTGGTCTACATCCGCGGCCAGCCCGAGGATTTCGACGCGTGGGAGGTGCCTGGGTGGTCGCACACTGAGCTATTGCCTTACTTCAAGAAGACCCAGGTCGGTGTCGCCGATCTCGAGCGCCACGAGCTGGCCGACGCCTTCATTGCCTCGGCCCGGGCAATCGGCATCCCGGCGAACGCCGATTTCAACGGCGAACAGCAGGAAGGCGCCGGCTATTTCCACGCCACCATGAAGAACGGCCGGCGCAGCAGCACTGCCGTTGCATATTTGAGGCCGGCGGAGAAGCGCCCGAACCTGAAAGTAGAGACGAATGCGCTTGCAGAGAAGGTCCTGTTCGACGGAAGAAGGGCTTTTGCCGTTCAATATCAAAAAGAAAATAGAACCCTGGTGGCAAAGGCAGGCCGCGAGGTCCTTCTCTCGGGCGGCGCCTTCAATTCGCCGCAGCTGCTGCAGCTCTCCGGCGTCGGGCCGCGCGCGCTGCTGCAGGAGCACGGCATCCCTGTCGTGCACGATGTGCCCGACGTAGGCGAATGCCTGCAGGACCACTTTTACTGCCGCACGTTCTGGCGTGCCAACAAGCCGATCACGCTCAACGACGACATGCTGAACATCTGGCGCAAGGCGAAGATCGGCCTGGACTACGCCCTGTTCCGCCGCGGGCCGCTGACCATCAGCGCCGGGCAGGGCGCTGCGTTCGTGCGCACGCGGCCGGAGCTGAAACGCCCGGATGCGCAGCTCTACTTCATCAATTTCTCCACCGCGAAGCGTGGCGGCCACTTGCATCCCTGGTCGGGCTTCACGCTGTCGGTGTCGCAGCTGCAGGTGGAGTCGCGCGGCTCGGTGCGCATCAAGTCGGCCGATCCGCGCGCCGCGCCCGCCATCCGCTACAACTACCTCGCCACCGAGAACGACCGGCGCGTGATGGTCGAGGGACTCAAGATCGCGCGCCGCATCGCCGCGGCGGCGCCGCTCTCCGGCTACATCGTGAAGGAGGAGTTTCCCGGGGCGGCGGTGCAGACGGACGACGAACTGCTCGACGTGGTGCGCCAGACGGGGGAAACCGTGTTCCACCCCACTTCCACCTGCCGCATGGGAACAGACGAACGCTCGGTAGTTGACTCCCAGCTCCGGGTGCGGGGCCTTGAGGGCCTGCGGGTGGTGGACGCTTCGATAATGCCCGCGGTGGTCTCGGGCAACACCAACGCCGCCGTCATCGCCATCGCCGAGAAAGCCGCCGACCTCATAGCAAATCCCCGATAATTGTCGTCCCCTGGGGAGGGGACACATGGCGGTCCGCAGCAAAGCCAAACCGGTCGCCCAGCCGCGCAAGCGGCAGCATTCGCTCGGCCGCAAGAAGGCGAATGGCGCGGGACTCGAGCAGCAGCTCGCCGAAGCGCGCGCCCAGCAGGCGGCGACGGCAGCGATCCTGAAGGTCATCGCCCGTTCGCCTTCCGACGCGCAGCCCGCTTTTGAGGCCATCGTCGAACACGCACACCGGCTGGTCGGTGCGATGTTCAGCATCCTCTACGGCTTCGACGGAAAAACGCTGAGCGTCCTCGCGGACATGCAGTCCAGCGCCAAGGCGAGCGCTGTGCTGCGCGGGATGTATCCGGCTCCAGCGCAACGCAGGCACATTGTCGGCCGCGCCGTGCTCGATGGGCGGGAAATGCACACTACCGACATCCGGGCGGACGCGCGCTTCCCCGCCAACCGCAATGCGCACGCCAAATTCCTGAAATTCCAGGCTGCCTTGATCGTACCCCTCAAGCGTGGCGGCAAGGTGATCGGCGCCATCGCCGCCGGCACACTCGTTTCCCGGCCATTCAGCAGACACGAGATTCACCTGTTACGTACTTTTGCCGACCAGGCGGTGATCGCGATCGAGAACGTGCGCCTGTTCAACGAAACCAAAGAGGCGCTCGCGCAGCAAACGGCGACGGCGGACATACTTCGCGTCATCGGCGCCTCGATGACGGATACGCAGCCGGTGTTCCAGGCGATCGTGAAGAGCTGCCACTTGCTGTTTGGCAGCGACGCGGTGAGCCTCCGGCTTGTGCGCGGCGACACGCTTGCGCAGCAGGCATCGATTGGGGAGACCTCCGGCCCGGTGCTGCAGATCAGCGCGGAAAGCCCGGTTGGCATGTGCGTGCTGGAAAAGCGCGTGGTCAACATCCCGGATTTTGAGGCAGCCCAAGCACAATTCCCGCATCTCACGAAGGCGGGGCTGCGGATGGGATTCCGGACCGGCATTTATACGCCCCTGCTTCGAGGAGGCGAAGTCATCGGCTCGATCTCGGTGCGAAGGATGGAGTTGCGGGCATTCAGCGACAAGGAGGCTGCGCTGCTGAAGACCTTCGCCGACCAGGCGGTGATCGCGATCGAAAACGTGCGCCTGTTCAACGAGACCAAGGAATCGCTCGAGCGGCAGACGGCGACGGCGGAGATCCTGAAGGTGATCGCGGAATCGCCGTCCGACGTGCAGCCGGTGTTCGACGCGATCGCCGGCACCGCGCAGCGGCTCTTCAACGCGCGCAACGCGGTTATCGTGCGACTGCAGGACGACATGCTCCAACTGGTCGCGCATACGGAGACGACCAAGGTCGGTGATGAGGCCTTGAAGAAGCTCTTCCCGACCCGGGTGACCGGACAGGGCGCCACGGGCAAGGCGGTCGTGACCGGCAGGCCGAACTCGATCGTGGACGTCGAGAGCGATCCGGGCTACTCCGCCGAGTTCCGCGCCGGCGCGCGCGCGCGCGGCTACCGCAGCCTCCTGGTGGTGCCGATGATGCGCGAGAGCAAGGCGATCGGCGCGATCAACATCACCCGGCCCGAACCGGGCGCGTTCACCGACCCGCAGGTGAAGCTGCTGCAGGCCTTCGCCGACCAGGCCGTGATCGCGATCGAGAACGTGCGCCTGTTCAACGAGACCAAGGAAGCGCTCGAGCGGCAGACGGCAACGGCGGAGATTCTCAAGGTCATCAGCAGTTCGCCGACGGACACCAAGCCGGTGTTCGAGGCGATCGTCGACGCCTGCATGCGATTGTTCGCGGACCACCAGATCGGCATCAACCTGGTGGACGAATCGGGCGGTATCCGGGTCAGCGCGGTGCGCTCGCCGAAGGCCCAGGCCCTGAAGGACTACCTTGAGAATTCGCCGGCGCGCCGCGACGGCAAGCGCGTCAAGCTGCGCCGGTCGGTCGCCCACTATCCGGACACGGATGCCGCCGACGTGCCGGAGGAGGTTCGCCTCGGTTGCCAGGCTACCGGCGCGCGCTCGATCGTTTACGCGCCGCTGGTGCTGCAGGGAAAGGGCATCGGCTCGCTCTGGGTGGCACGCGAGGAGGTTGGCGCATTCACGGACAAGGAGATTGCGCTCCTCAAGACCTTCGCCGACCAGGCGGTGATCGCGATCGAGAACGTGCGCCTGTTCAATGAGACGAAGGAAGCGCTCGAGCGGCAGACGGCGACGGCGGAGATTCTCAAGGTCATCAGCAGTTCGCCGACGGATACCAGGCCGGTGTTCGAGGCGATTGTCGGGAGCGCCGTCAGGCTGGTGGCTGGATTCTCGGCGCTGGTCAATCGCGTGGAGGGCGACACCGTCCAGCTCGGTGCGATGACGAAGTCGGAGGACCCGGGCCGCGACGAAGCGACGCGACGCGCGTATCCGCGCCCGCTATCCGGGTCCTACATGACCGAACGCACGATCGATGCGCGGGGACCGTTTCAGATTGCCGATGTGACGATAGAGCCGGGCGCGCCGGACGAGCTCCGCGAAATGGCGCGCAGCCGGGGCTGGCGCAGCAATCTGACGGTACCTATGCTGCGGGGGCACCAGACGATCGGCACGATCATGGTGACGCGCCGCGAAGCGGGTCCATTTTCGGACCATCACGTCGGCCTGCTCAAGACTTTCGCCGACCAGGCGGTGATCGCGATCGAGAACGTGCGCCTGTTCAACGAGACCAAGGAATCGCTCGAGCGGCAGACGGCGACGGCGGATATCCTCAAGGTCATCGCGAGTTCACCGTCGGACGTGCAGCCGGTGTTCGACACGATCGTCACGAGCGCGCTTAAGCTGATCGGCGGGTTTTCCGCGACTGTGAGGCGAGTCGTCGGCGATCAACTCCCGCTGGTGGCATTTACTGAGCCCTCCAGCACCATGGCGCTGGAGAGCGTAATTCCGTCGATTGCGAGCTCGGCCGCCGGAGTGGCAGTCACCACAAGAACCGCAGTGATTGTCACCGATACCGAGACCGATCCGCGAGTGAATATCGCCTCGCGCAATTCCGCGCGTACCCGGGGCTATCGAAGCTTTGTGTCGGTACCGATGATTCGGGAGGGCGAGGTCATCGGTACCATCAATGTCAGCCGGAAGGAACCGGGGCCATTCGCCGATCGCGAGGTCATCCTGCTCATGACCTTCGCCGACCAGGCAGTGATCGCGATCGAGAACGTGCGCCTGTTCAACGAGACCAAGGAATCGCTCGAGCGGCAGACGGCGACGGCGGAGATCCTCAAGGTCATTGCGAGCTCGCCGTCCGACGTGCAGCCGGTGTTCGACGCCATCGTGCGAAGCGGCGTGCAGCTTTTCTCCGGCGCGTCAACGGTGATCATCGGGATTGCCGATGGCGACCAGTTGCGCGCGGTGGCTTCGGCGGGCGAGGGGCCCTCCGCGATCGGCCTCAGCGTGCCCATCAGCCGCGAAAGCGCGGGCGGCATTGCGATCCTCGAGCGCCGGTTGGTGAATGTGCGCGATACCGAGGCGCCCGACGCCCCGCCACACGCGCGTGAGAACGCGCGCATCCTCAACGTCCGCTCGATGATCCATGCACCGATGTTCCGCGAGGACGAGGCGATCGGGACCATCCTCGTCACGCGCCGCGAGCCAGGCGGGCTCGACGACAAGCAGCTCGCGCTGCTCAAGACCTTCGCCGACCAGGCGGTGATCGCGATTGAGAACGTGCGCCTGTTCAAGGAGCTGCAGTCGCGTACGGAGGCGCTTTCCCAATCGGTGGGGCAGCTCACGGCGCTGGGCGAGGTGGGGCAGGCGATCAGCTCGACGCTCGATCTGGAGACGGTGCTGCAGACGATCGTTTCGCGCGCGGTCCAGCTGACGGGCCTAGACGGCGGCTCGGTGTACGAGTACGACGAGCGCAGCGAGGAATTCCGGCTGCAGGCGGCGGACAACCAGGATTCCGAGCTGCTCGAAGCGGTGCGCCGCACGCCGATCCGCAAGGGCGACGGGACGGTCGGGAGCACCGCGGTGACGCTGGAAGCGACCCAGGTCTCGGACATCCTCGATGCCGGCTACCAGAGCAGCCGCAGGGAGCTTCTGATCCGGGCCGGCTACCGGGCGATCCTGACGGTGCCACTGCTGCGCGAGGATCGCGTGATCGGCGCGCTGTCGGTGACGCGGAAGACCCCGGGGCCATTCGGGCCCGAGATCGTGGAGCTGCTCAAAACCTTCGCTACGCAGTCGGCAATGGCGATACAGAACGCGCGCCTGTTCCGCGAGATCGCGGACAAGGGCAAGCAGCTCGAGATCGCCAGCCGGCACAAGTCGGACTTCCTCGCCAACATGTCGCACGAGCTGCGCACGCCGCTGAACGCGATCATCGGCTTCTCGGAGGTGCTCATCGAGCGGATGTTCGGCGAGCTCAACGAAAAGCAGGCCGACTACATGAAGGACATCCACGAGTCGGGCCGCCACCTGCTCTCGCTGATCAACGACATCCTCGACCTGTCGAAGATCGAGGCGGGCCGCATGGATCTCGACATCGCCGCCTTCGACCTGCCGTCCTCGCTCGCCAACGCCATGACACTGGTGCGCGAGCGGGCGCAGCGCAGCGGAATCGCGCTGGGGCTGGAGGTCGACCCGTCGCTCGGCGAATTCCGCGCCGACGAGCGCAAGGTGAAGCAGATCCTCCTCAACCTGCTCTCCAACGCGGTGAAATTCACGCCGGAGGGCGGTCGCGTCGCTGTCACCGCGACGCGGCAGGGCGGCGCGGTGCAGATCGCCGTGAAGGACTCGGGCATCGGCATCGCGCCGGAAGACCACGCCGCGGTATTCGAGGAATTCAAGCAGGTTGGCAGCGACTACACTCGCAAGGCGGAGGGCACGGGGCTCGGCCTCGCGCTGACCAGGCGCTTCGTCGAGCTGCACGGCGGCGAGATCCGCCTCGAGAGCCAGCCCGGCAAGGGCTCCACGTTCACCTTCACGCTTCCGGTGCGCACATGAAGCTCGTCCTGATCGTCGAAGACAACGAAAAGAACATGAAGCTGGCGCGCGACGTGCTGCAGGCGCGCGGCTATGCAACCGTAGAAGCGACGACCGGCGAGGACGGCGTGAAGCTCGCGCTGGAGCGCAAGCCCGACCTGGTGCTGATGGACATTCAGCTGCCCGGCATCAATGGGGTAGAAGCGTTCCGGCGCATCCGGGCCAATGCCGCGACGGCGCAGATCCCGATCGCCGCGTTGACGGCGTCGGTGACGCCGACTGACCGCGGCGAGATCACCGCGGCGGGCTTCGATGCATTTCTCAGCAAGCCGATCAACCTCAAGGAGTTCCTCGAAACGGTGCGGCAGCTGACCAGCCGGGCGGCGGACTAGATGGCGCAGCGCATCCTGGTGGTGGACGACACGCCGCAGAACGTCAAGCTGTTCACGGATCTGCTGATCTCGCAGGGCTACGAGGTGGACAGCGCGTCCAGCGGCGAGCAGGCGCTCGCGAAAATCGCCGCGGCGGCGCCGGACCTGGTGCTTCTCGACGTCATGATGCCCGGCATGTCGGGCTACGAGGTATGCCGCAGGCTCCGCGCGAATGCGGCCACCGCGCTCCTGCCCGTGGTGATGGCCACCTCGCTCGATCCGAACGAGGAGCGCGTCAAGGGCATCGAGGCGGGCGCCGACGATTTCCTCTCCAAGCCCGTGAACCGGCCGGAGCTGTTCGCCCGGGTGCGCTCGCTGCTGCGCATCAAGGCGCTGCAGGACGAGCGCCTGGCGCGCCTGAAGAGCTTCTTCTCGCCGCAGCTTGCGGGGCTGATTGCCGCCGGCAAGGCAGAGGAACTGCTGAAGACCCACCGGCGCGAGATCACGGTGCAGTTCTTCGACCTGCGCGGCTTCACCGCCTTCACGGGCGCGGCGGAGCCGGAGGAGGTCATGGAGCTGCTGCACGCGTTCCATGGCGCGCTGGGCAAGCTGGTACTCGAGCACGAGGGCACGATCGAGCGCTTCGCCGGGGACTCGGTGATGGTGTTCTTCAACGATCCGCTGCCGGTCGAGCGGCCCGCCGAATGCGCGGTGCGGTCGGCGCTGGCGATGATGCGCGCCTTCGATCCGATCGCAACGGTGTGGAAGAAGCGCGGCTATGACCTCGGGCTTGGTGCGGGCATCGCGCAGGGCTATGCCACGCTGGGAGCCATCGGCTTCGAGGGGCGCCGGGATTACGCCGCCATCGGCCCGGTGACCAATCTTGCGGCGCGGTTGTGCGCCGAGGCCAAGGGCGGCCAGATCCTCACCGATGTCAAGACGAGCGCAGCGCTGGAAGGTGTATTCGAATTCGATGCGCTGGGACCCTTCAGCCTGAAGGGGTTCGCGCAACCGGTGCCGGCATTCGCGCTGCGCAAGGCCGTTTGAGCCCCGGCCCGCGGGGCGGGCGTGAGAAAATCGCTCCATGACGAAGCAGAATCGCTGCCTGCGATAGATGTTGGAGGCGCTTGCCATCGCCCTCATCGTCGCGGGCGGATTCTTCTGGAGCGACAGCCTGCGGGCGCGCGAGCGCGCGCTGGCCGCCGGGCGCGCGGCCTGCGAGCGCAACGGCCTGCAGTTGCTGGACGAGACGGTGAGCGGCGCGAGCACGCGCCTCGCCCGCGATGCCGAAGGACGCATGAAGCTGCGGCGGGTGTTCGTGTTCGAATTTTCCGACACCGGCAACAACCGCCGCCGGGGCTCCATCACCCTGATCGGCGCGGACGTGCAGGACGTGTATACCGAGCCGTACGCTCTGCAATGAGCGCCTGGCTTGAAGGCCGCGTGCTGGAAAACCGCGCGTGGACGGACACGCTTTTTTCGCTGCGGGTGGAAGGCCCCGGGCTCCAGTTCGGCGCCGGCCAGTTCGTGCGCATCGCCCTGGACATCGATGGAGAACGCGTGGCGCGGCCGTTTTCCTTCGTCAACGCGCCCGACGATCCGTTGCTGGAGTTCTACGGCGTGATCGTGCCGGAAGGGCCCCTGTCGCCGCATCTTGCGCGACTGAAGGCGGGCGAGGCGCTCTTTGTCGCCGACAACCCTTCGGGCTTCCTGGTCCTTGCCGAAGTGCCGCCGGCCGAGGACCTCTGGCTGCTCGCCACCGGCACCGGCATCGCGCCGTTTCTTTCCATCCTGCGCACCGCGGCGCCCTGGCGGCGTTACCGGCGGGTGATCCTGGTTCACGGCGTGCGCCATGCGAATGAACTGGTCTATCAGGACATGCTCCGAACGATTGCCGCAGCGCAGGGCGGCCGGTTTGTGTCCATCAGGATGACGACAAGAGAAAGGACGCCGCATGCGCTGGAAGGCCGCATTCCGGTTGCGATCCGCGACGGGCGGCTGGAAGCGGCGGCCGGCGTGCCGATCGCCGCGGAGCGTTCGCAATTCATGCTCTGCGGCAACCCCGGGATGCTGAAGGACGCGGCAACCGAACTCGCCGCCCGCGGCCTGCGCAAGAACCGGCGCCGCGCGCCGGGCCAGATCACGGTGGAGAGTTTCTGGTGAGGCCAACAACCTGGGCCCCCGCCTTCGCGGGGGCGGCGGCCCGGCGCATCGCTGCATTGGCAGCGATGCTCCTGCTCGCCGGCTGCAGCGTGACGCGCCTCGCGTACAACAACGCCGACGTGTTCCTGCGCTGGCAGGCCAACCACTACGTCGACTTCCAGGGCGAGCAGGACGAGGAGCTCGACCGGAACGTCGCCGCGTTCCTCTCGTGGCACCGGGCGAAGGCCCTGCCGCAGTACGCGCGGCTTGCCGGCGAAGCGGCTGCCCGCGTACTGCGCGGCATCAAGCCGGAGGACCTCGATTGGGGTTACGATGCAGTGCGGGTGCAGGTCCGGGAGGCGCTGGGCGCGGCCGCTGTCGAGGCGGCCGGGCTGCTGGACCGGCTCGGTCCGGAGCAGGTCGCGCATCTCGAGCGGCGGCTGGCGCAGGACAACCGCGAGTTCGCGAAAGAGCAGATTAATGGAACCATGGAAGAGCGCCATAAGCGGCGGGTAAAACGCAACGTCGAGCGGCTCGAAGAGTGGTTCGGTTCGCTCAGCGAGGCGCAGGTCGAGCGCGTGCGGCACTACAGCGCCCGCGCGCCGTTTTCCGCCGAACTGCGCCTGGCCGACCGCAAGCGCCGCCAGGCGGAATTCATCGCCATGCTGCGCGCGCGCGAAGCCAGGCGCCGCCTCCAGGCGTGGCTGCAGGACTGGGAAGGGGGCCGCGAGCCGGCCTATGTCGAGGCCGCGCGCGCGACGCGCGCCGAATACGTCGCGCTGCTCCTCGACCTTGATCGCACGCTCGCCGCCGAGCAGCGCGAGCACCTTGCGCAGCGCCTGAAGCGCTTCGCGGGGTTGTTTGATTCGCTGGTGAAGCAATGAACGAGCGCAGCGCCTACGACGACAGCATACCTCCCGGGGATCGCGCGGAGAGCCCGCCCGCGGGAATGGTTGGGAGCCCGCCCGCGGGTTACGCCGGCCGGCCGCGCGACGCGCAGCTGGAATACAAGGCGATCCTCGCCAACGTCTCGATCGGCATCGCCTTCACGCGCGACCGCAGGTTCACGCTCTGCAACCCCAAATTCGCCGACATCCTCGGCTGGCAGGCCGAGGAACTGATCGGCCAGCCGGGCGAGGTGGTGTATCCGTCGCGCGAGAGCTACGAGGCGATGGGCGCGATCGCGATGCCGGTGCTCACCGCCGGGCGCCAGCTCGACGTCGAGTGGGAGCTGCAGCGCAAGGACCGCTCGACCTTCATTGCGCGGGTGATCGCGAAGTCGGTGAGTCCGACCGACAACCAGAAGGGCACGGTCTGGATCGTCGAGGACATCACCGACCGCAAGCGCGCCGAGGAGGAAATGCAGCGCCTGCTCGCGGAGCAGCAGGCGATCACCAACAACGTGATGGTCGGGATCGCGTTCCTGCGCGACCGCAAGATCATCCGCTGCAACCGGCGCTTCGAGGAGCTTTTCGGTTTCGCCCCCGGCGAGGCGACCGGCGTCTCGGCGCGCGAGTACTACTTCACGGACGCGGATTTTCAGAATTCGGGCCGCTTCATCGCCGGGCTGGGCGTGGGAGACATGGCGCCCTTCGAGCAGTGGTTGCGGCGCAGGGACGGTTCGGGCTTCTGGTGCCGGCGCACCGGCCGCCCGCTCGAGCCGGGCAATATATCGAAAGGCTACGTCTGGCTGTACGAGGACATCACCGAGCGCAAGCGCGCCGACAGCGAAATCCGGCGCATGGTGCGCGAGCAGGAGCTGATATTCGACAATGCCACCGTCGGCATCGCCTTCGTGCGCAACCACGTGATCCAGCGCTGCAACCGCTTTTTCGAGGAGATGCTGTGCGCGACGCCCGGATCGCTGATCGGCAAGCCCTCGTCCTCGATCGCTTCCAACGCCCCCGAGTGGGAGGGCGCCTTCGATGCGGCCTACGCGCGCACCCAGCCCGGCGGCACGCACGACATGGAGTGCGGCTTCAAACGCATGGACGGGACCGAGTTCGTGGGCCGTTCGCGCGGCCGGCGCATTGACGCGGGGGGCGCCGAGCAGGAGTGGATCTGGAGCGTCGACGACGTGACCGTCGAGCGCGACGCCGAGGCGCGCGTGCAGCGGACGCTCGCCGAGCAGGAGCTGATCCTCGCCAATGCCAACGTCGGCATCGCGTTCGCGCGCCAGCGCCAGCTGCAGCGCTGCAACCCGCGCTTCGCGCAGATGTTCGGCTACGAGGCGGACGAACTGATCGGCAAGGACGGCAAGCTGCTGTTCGAGACGGTCGAGGAGCACGAGTCCACGGTCGCGCGCATGTACGCGCAGCTCTCCACCGGCGACGCCTACGTCATCGAAAGGCAGCTGCGGCGCAAGGACGGTTCGCTGTTCTGGTGCAAGCTGGTGGCCAAGGCGATCGACCCGGTGCGCCCCGAGGAGGGCCACATCGGGCTCTACGAGGACATTACGGCGGAGCGCGCCGCGCGCGAATCGCTCGAAGCCTCACGCGTCGCCCTCAAGCGCGCAGTCTCCGAGCGCACCCTCGAGCTGCAGGTCGCCAACGAGCGCCTGCAGGCGGAGATCGGCGACCGCCGCCAGGCCGAGTCGCGCGCGCAGCACCTCGCCGACCACGACCCGCTCACCGGGCTGCCGAATCGCCGGCTGCTCGAAGACCGCCTCACCCAGGCGCTGGCCGCGAGCCAGCGCAACCGCAAGCAGACCGCCGTGGTGTTCGTCGATCTCGACCGCTTCAAGAGCATCAACGACACGCTCGGCCATTCCGCGGGCGACGCGGTGCTCAAGGAAGTCGCCGAGCGCCTGATGAAGCAGCTGCGCGTGGTGGACACCGTCTGCCGCATGGGCGGCGACGAGTTCGTCGTGATCCTGCCCGAGATCAAGCGCGCCGCCGACGCGGCCAACGTCGCGGCCAAGGTCCTGGAGACGATGGCGCAGCCGTTCGTGGTCGAGGGTCGCGAATTGCACATCACGCCTTCGATCGGCATCAGCGTGTTCCCGGACGACGGGCGCGACGCCGAAAGCCTGATCCGCAACGCCGACGCCGCGATGTACCACGCCAAGGGCACCGGGCGCGCCAACTACCAGTTCTTCACCGAGCAGATGAACCTGGCCGCCTCGCGGCGGCTGGTGATCGAGAGCGACCTGCGGCGGGCGGTGCAGGAGGGCGAACTGCGGGTGTACTACCAGCCGATCGTCGAAGCGGCGAGCGGCCGCGTCGCCGCGTACGAGGCGCTGCTGCGCTGGCAGCATCCGGCGCGCGGCGTGATCGGCCCCGGCGAGTTCATCCAGGTGGCCGAGGATTCCGGATTGATACTGCCGCTGGGCGAATGGACCCTGGAGCAGGCCTGCCGCTGGGCCTGCGCCGCCGGTACCGGCAATGCGCCTCCGGTGAGCGTCAATCTTTCGGCGCGCCAGTTCAGCGACCCGAAGCTGTTCGAGCTGGTGGCGCGCGTGCTCAAGACCACGGGCCTGGAGCCGCAGCGGCTCGAGCTCGAAATCGCCGAAGCAGTGGCGATGCAGCAGCCCGACATCGTGCTGGCCGCGCTGACGAAGCTGAAGGGCCTCGGCGTGCGGCTCGCGCTGGACGATTTCGGCATCGGCCTGTCCGGCGTCGCGTACCTGAGCCGCGTCCCGGTGGACCTGATCAAGATCGATCGCTCGCTCGTGTCCGGGCCGTCCGGGGGCGCCGACCGCCACCCGGTGGTGCCGGCGATCGTCGGGCTGGGCCATGCCCTGGGCCTCAAGGTGGTGGCCAAGGGCGTCGAGACCGAGGCGCAGAAGGCGATGCTGCTCGCCTGCGGCTGCGACTACCTGCAGGGCTTCCTCACCGGCAAGCCGGTGGACGCCGAAACCGCCGCGAAGGACTTCGGCTAGATCGCGCGTCCGCGCCGGGAGGCGAGCAGTTCCTCGATTTCCTCGATGTTCGACTCGACACCGGACATGTTCGGGTTCACCTTGAGCGCGCGGCGCCAGTAGACGAGGGCCTTGTCGTACTGCCCGAGCTGGTAGTAGATCTGGCCGTAGCCCGAGAGGGCGCCAAAATGGGACGGGTTGCGCTTCATCACCTCGTGGCAGTCGGCGAGCGAGCGCTTGTAGTCGCCGGCGAGGAAATACACCGTCGCGCGCTTGTTCCAGCCCTCGGCGAAGGCCGGCTTGCGGCGGATCACCTCGCTGAATGCCTTTGCCGCTGCGTCGAGGCGGCCCGCCTGCATGTGCTCTGCGCCGGCGGCCATCAGGCGGTCGACGGCCGGCTCGCCGGAACGGCTCCAGAGCCGCCACAGGCCCTGTTCGGCGATATCGCGCACGAACGGATCGTCGTCACGCAGGCGCCTGAGGAGCAGTGCCTGGTCCGCCATGCGGCCGTGATCCGCAAGCCACGCGATGGCCCCGGCGCGTCGCTCCGGGGCGACGTCATCGAGGGCGGCGACGGCCTCCGTGTAACTGGAAGGTAACCTTGGCGGCGCGGGGAATGCGGCCGGCGCGGCGCATGTTAACGTTAGGGTCAGCGAAACCCACAGGAAACCCAGATGAAAACGCATGCATTTATCTTAGCCCTGATCGTCTCCGCCTCGTCGTTCGCGATGGATACCCCCAAGCCCGATCCGAAGGATCCCGAGAAAAAAGGCGCCGTCGACCAGCCCCTCGACCAGGGGCGCGCGGCCATCGCCCGCGAGGACTGGACCGGGGCCCAGGCCCTGCTGCGCAAGGCGGTGGAGCGCAGTCCGCAGGACGCCAACGCGCACAACCTGTATGCCTACTCGCTGCGCAAGGGCCCGCATCCGGAGATGGACCAGGTGTTTCGCCACTACAACGAGGCGCTGCGCCTGAACCCGAACCACCGCGCGGCGCATGAGTACCTCGGCGAGGCCTACCTCATGACCGGCAACGTGCAAAAGGCGCGGGAGCTGCTCTCGCAGCTGGAAAAGCTCTGCAACGCGAGCTGCGAGGAATATGCCGCGCTGAAGAAGGAAGTCACCGTCTTCGAGCGGCAGCACGCGAGGAAGTAGCGCAGACGGCGGCTTCTAGCCGCCGAGCTTGCGAACGATCTTCCTGAAATAGCGCGCCTCGCAGGTCGTCTAGCGCCGGATCAATCTCATGGGCAAGCCACCGCGCGGCCTGAGGGTGATCCGCGGCTCGGTTCGGACTACGCGCCCGGGAATCGACGCAAGACGCCAGCGGCGCGTCGCAGTTGCGAGAACGATGGCGTGTTCCATCATCGCGAATGAATTGCCGATGCAGATGCGGGGGCCGCCGCCGAAGGGGAGGTAGGCGTGTTTGGGGCGATCCGAGGGAGCGTCGGCGGCGAAGCGTTCGGGCTTGAAAGCCTCGGGCTCGTCCCAGTAGTCGGGGCGGCGGTGGAGCGCATAGGGGCTGATGACGATGTGCGCGCCGGCGGGCATGCGCCAGGGGCCGAGCTGGTCGTCGGCGAGGGCGCGGCGGCTGAAGACGTAGGCGGGTGGATAGAGGCGCATGGCTTCTTCCGCGACCATGCGCGTGTAGGGCAGACGCTCCAGGTCATCGAAGTCGGGTGCGGCTTTTTCCGCGAGTACGGCATCCACTTCCGCGTGCAGCTTCGCTTCGGCGGCGGGGTTCTGCGCCAGCAGGTGGAAGGTCCAGGCGAGCGACACCGCGGTGGTTTCATGGCCGGCGAGGAAAAGGGTCACGAGTTCGTCGCGCAGCTGCCGGTCGGTCATACCCTGGCCGTTTTCCTCGTCGCGCGCCTCGAGCAGCATGGAGAGCAGGTCGTCGCGCGCTGCATCGCCCTTTTCGATTTCGGCACGCCGCTGGGCAACGATGCGGTTGATGATGGCATCGAGCGCGCCGACCGCCTCGGCGAACCGGCGTCCGCGCGGCCTGGTGATGAACTCGGGCAGGTCGAAGAAGGCGGTGGGGCGGATGCGTCCGGACTCCTCGCCCAGTGCGCGCATGGATTCCGCCACGACGGGGATGTCGCTCTTGACGTCGGCGCCGAACAGCGTCTTGGCGACGATTTCCATGGTCACGGCATTCATCATCGGCGTCACGTCCACGACCTTGCCTTGCTCCCAGCCCTGCGCCATGCGCGCCGCGCAGTCGGCCATGGTGGCGGCGAGCGCCTTGAGGCGGCGCAGGTGGAAGGCCGGTTGCGCGAGGCGCCGCTGGCGCTTCCAGAAATCTCCTTCCGAGATCAGCAGGCCGTCGCCGAGGAAGGGGCGCAGGTTGTTGCGGTAGGTGACGGACTTGGGATAGTTGGCGAGGTTGTCGAGCAGGATGCGCTTGACGTACTCGGCGTCGTTGACGAAGTAGATGCGCTTGCCCAGGACGCGCGTGTAGCAGACGGGCCCCTTTTCGAGGGTCGCCATGATGTCGAAGCGCGGCGCGGTGCCGAACCAGCGCGCGATCGGCGAGGCGCCGTCCATCGGCGGAAAATCAATGCGGGGAGCTTCCATTGATCTGGAGCTATCGTCGTCCCCGCGAAAGCGGGGACCCAGGTTTTCGTCGCAAAACCTGGATTCCCGCTTTCGCGGGAATGACGGTATTAAGCCTTCTTCCCATACCCGCCGCCTCCCGGCATCTCGGCGACGAGGCAGTCGCCCGCGGGGATGACGTAGGTTTCCTTGCCGGGCAATACCCTGCCGCTGGCGAGCGCGACGCGGCCGACGCGGCCGTCGGCGCCGCCGGCGCGGCCGCGCGCCGGATTGTGGCGCCGGTCGAAGGTGGCGCAGGCGACGCTGAAGGGCGCGGGCTCGGTATTCTCGATTTCGATCGCGGCGCCCATGCCGCCACGCTGCCGTCCTTCGCCGCCCGAGCCTTCGGCCAGTTCGCGCCGCCGGAAGAGGAGCGGCGACTGCGCTTCGGTAATTTCCACCGGGATCGCGCCCACGCCGCTCGGGAACGCGGTGGTCGAAAGGCCGCACTTGGTCGGGCGCGCGCCCATGCCGCCGATGCCGATGGATATCACGTTGAAGCGGCTTGCGTCCGGCTTCGCGCCCTCGACCTGGGGGCCGCCGGAGAGGCCGAGGATCCAGATGCTGCCCGCGCCTTCCGCCGGGACCTGCTGCCTGAGCGGTTCGGCAAAGCAGCCGAACACCAGTTCTGGCAGTGTCTGGCCGATGAGGTGGCGCGCGGTGACCGGGCGGGGCCGCAGCGGGTGGACGATCGAATCCTCGGGCGCGGAGACGGTGACCACTTCGAGCGAGCCGGCATTGTTCGGGATGCCGGGCGCGACGATGCACTTCACGCCGAACGAGGTATAGGCGTCGGTATAGCACTTGGGTGAATTGATGCCGAAGCGCGAGGCGGGCGAGGATCCGGCGAAATCGACGTGCACGCCCGTTCCCGATACCGTGAGCGCGGCGCAAAGCTCGATCGGCGCCTCGTAGCCGTCGAGCTGCATCGACGCGCGCCAGGTGCCGCGCGGCAGCTTGCGCACAGCGGCGCGCATCGCGTCGCGCGAAGTGGACAGGATGTAGTCGCCCAGCGAGTCGAGCTCCGTGAGGCCGAACTCCTGCAGCATTGCCGCGAGCCTGCGCGTGGCGACTTCGTTGCAGGACACCAGGCCGAGGATGTCGCCGCGCACCTGCACCGGTTCGCGCACGTTGCCCGCCAGGATCGAGAACAGGGCCTCGTTGCGCCTGCCCTGCCCCTTATCCCCGCCCTCGAACAGTTTCATGTGCGGGACGTAGAGGCCTTCCTCGTACACGGACGTCGCCTCGGCGACGAAGCCGCGCCCGCCGATGTCGATCACATGGCAGGTGGAGGCGAAAAAGCCGATCAGCTTCTTCTTCAGGAACGCGGGCGTGACGGTGACGAAATCGAACAGGTGCCCGGTGCCCATCCACGGATCGTTGGTCACCAGCACGTCGCCGGGCTTGAGCGTGTGCGCGGGAAAGCGCTCCAGAAAATGCGCCACCGCGGTCGCCATCGTGTTGACGTGCCCCGGCGTGCCGGTCACCGCCTGCGCGAGCATGCGCCCGCGCGTGTCGTAAACACCGGCCGAAAGGTCGCCCGCCTCGCGCGTGATCGGCCCGAAGGCGGTCTTGAGCAGCACGTTGGCCTGCTCCTCGACGACGGCGATGAGGCGGTTCCACAGGACCTGCCGGATCAATTGCTGTTTCTGGGTTTTCATTTCATTCTTTCGAGAACCAGGTGCCCCGCGGCAGCCGCGCTGCAGCGCCAGCCGCGCGGCACCAATGTCGTGGTCTGCGGCTCGACCACGAGGGCTGGGCCCGCCAGATGCACGCCCGCTGCGAGGTCCTTGCGCAGGTACGTCGGCACGGCTTGCAGCTTTCCGGATACTGGGTCGAAGACGTTTCTTCTGTCTTTTGACATCGCCTTCGCTTTTTTTCCAGCGGATTTCGAAGCCCGGCTGCCGGCGGAAACCGTGGAAACATTCACCGACCAGGTGAGGAATTCCACCGGCACGTCCGCGATCCGCAGGCCGAACTGGGCCTCGTAACGCGCCTCGTAGTCGGCCCGCAGCCTGGCCGCATCCCCGGGCGCAATAGCGCGGCCCGGCAGCGGCACGGCGATCTCGTGCCCCTGGCCAAGATAGCGCATCTCTACCGAGCGGCGCGTCACCAGCTTCGCGCCCAGCGCGCCCGCGGCGACGATGGCTGTGGCTTCGCTTTGCATTTTCCCGAGCAAAAGATTTGCCCGGGAAAATTCAAAAGAATCTTCCCTCAACTGCAAACTACGCACGACCTCATAGCCTATGGGCGCGCGCAGGAAGCCCACCGCCGAGCCCACGCTGGCGTCCACCGGGACGAGGACCCTGCGCATGCCGAGTTTTGCAGCGAGGCGCGCGGCATGCAGCGGGGCGCCGCCGCCGAAAGCAATCATGGTGCAGCGTTCCGGGGACCGGCCGCGCTCGATGGCATGCACCCGCGCCGCGCTGGCCATGTTTTCCTCCACGATTTCGCCGATGCCGGCTGCCGCCCAGTTCGCATCCATGCCGAGCGGCGCGCCGATGCGCGCGAGGACCGTTTTCTTCGCTTTCTGAATATCCAGCTGAATCGTCCCGCCGGCGAAAGTTGCCGGATCGACGCGACCCAGCACGACGTTGGCGTCAGTGACGGTAGGCTCGTCGCCGCCGCGGCCGTAGCAGGCGGGGCCGGGCTCGGCGCCGGCGCTGGCCGGCCCGACCTGGATGCGCTTCAGTTCGTCCAGCCGCGCGATCGAGCCGCCGCCGGCGCCGATCTCGACCATCTCGGTCACGGGGATGCGCACCGGCAGTCCGCTGCCCTTCAGGTTGCGCCAGACGCGCGCCACTTCCATCTTGCGCGATTGCTCCGGGAGGCCGTTGCCGATGAAGCAGATCTTGGCGGTGGTGCCGCCCATGTCGAAGGAGAGAACCTCGTCGAGGCCGTTCTCGCGCGCGAGGCCCGCTGAAAGAATCGCGCCGCCGGCGGGGCCGGATTCCACCAGCCGTACGGGGAAGCGGCGCGCGGTCTCGAGCGTCGTGAGGCCGCCGCCCGAGGTCATCAGGAAGAGCGGGCAGGCGAAGCCCCGCCGCCGGAGTTCGGCCGCCAGACGGTCGAGGTAGCTCGACATCAGCGGCTGGACGTAGGCGTTGGCGCAGGCCGTCGAAAAGCGCTCGTACTCCCGGATCTCCGGGCAGACCGCGGAGGAGAGCGTCACGGCGACGCCCGGGAGCGCTCTTGCAAGCAGTTCTCCGGCCCGCTTTTCGTGGGCGTCGTTCGCATAGGAATGAAGAAATCCTATTGCGACTGCTTTCACGCTTTCTTTCTTCAATGTGGGAACGACCTGAGAAACAAAATCTTCGTTCAACGGCGTTCGAACCAGCCCTTTCGCCGTCATCCTTTCCGCCACCGGAAAGCGCAATTCCCGCGGCACCAGCGGCGCGGGAAGCTCGAGGTCGAGGTCGTAATGCTCGTAACGCTTCTCGTAGCCCATCTCGAGCACGTCGCGAAAGCCGAGGGTCGTGACGAGCGCCGTTTTCGCGCCCTTCCTCTCGATGAGCGCGTTGGTGGCGAGGGTGGTGCCGTGGATGATCACGCCGACATCGGCGGGCCCCAGCGCGGCCGCGGCGAGGACCTGCGCGATGCCCAGGAGCATGCCTTCCTCCGGCGCGCGCGGCGTGGTGAGAACCTTGGCCGAGCGGCGCCTGCCGCCGTGCTCCAGCACGACGTCGGTGAACGTGCCGCCGATGTCGGCGGCGAGCCGGGCCGGGATTCTGCTGCGATGCATGCGGCAACGAATATACTTGATGCATGGACACAATTCTTGGCAGTGGCGCCCACCGTTATCGCGTGGTGGAGAACTGGGCGAAGCTGCCCGAGGGCTGGGAATTCAAGGACGCGGCGGCGGTCGCCTGCGACAGCAAGGACCGGGTCTACGTCTTCAATCGCGGCGAGCATCCGATGATCGTGTTCGACCGCGAGGGCAATTTCATCAAATCCTGGGGCGAAGGCAGCTACCCGCGCGCGCACGGCCTGCACATCGACGCCAACGACATCCTCTACCTCACGGACGACGGCGGCCACGTGGTGCGCAAGTGCACCACCGACGGCAAGGTTCTGCTGGAGCTCGGCGTGCCGGGCAAGCCGGCGCCGTACATGAGTGGCGAACCGTTCCACCGCTGCACGCACACCGCGCTTTCACCGAAGGGCGAGATCTACGTGAGCGACGGCTACGGCAACGCCAAGGTGCACAAGTATTCGCCCGACGGCAAGCGCATCCTGTCCTGGGGCGAGCCGGGCACGGACGAGGGACAGTTCAACATCGTGCACAACATCGTCACCGATCCGGATGGCTGGGTCTACGTCGCGGACCGCGAGAACCACCGCGTGCAGGTGTTCGACGGCAACGGCAGGTACGAAACGCAGTGGGTCAACATGCACCGTCCCTGCGGGCTGTACTGCTGCAACGCCAAGGTGCGCGCGGGGCTGAAATTCATCATCGGCGAACTCGGGCCGGCGATGCCGGTGAACCGCAACGTGCCCAATATCGGGCCGCGCGTCAGCATCGTCGACGTGAAGGGCAAGCTCATCGCGCGCCTGGGCGGCGCAAGCGGGCCCGGGCTGGAGACCGGGAAATTCATCGCGCCGCACGGCATCGCGGTGGATTCGCGCGGCGACATCTATGTCGGCGAAGTCAGCTACACGGATTTTCCGAAGTCCTTCCCGGACGTCAAGATTCCCTGGCGCATGCGCTCGCTGCAGAAGCTCGAGAAAGTGAACTGAACAGGCCGGGGTCAAATATCGCGGTGCAGGTGCTCGCGCGCATCGGGCAGGTCGCCGCGGCGCAATGGGACCGCTGCGCGGGGGACGAGGATCCCTTCGTTTCGCACGCCTACCTGTCGGCGCTGGAAGACAGCGGTTGCGTCTCCGAGGCGACCGGCTTCCGTCCCTGCCACGTCCTGCTGCGCGATGGTCCGGAAGGCGCGGTTGCGGCGGCGATTCCGCTCTACCTGAAGAGTCATTCCGACGGCGAATATGGCCCGGACGCCGGGTGGTCCGACGTCTATCGCGGGCCGTCGGCGGGCTATTACCCGAAGCTGCTGAGCGAGGTGCCTTTCACGCCTGTCATGGGCCGGCGAATCCTCGTCAGCTCAGGTGCGCGCGATGCCGACGCGCTGTGGAAGTCGGTTCCCGGCCTGCTGGCGGATCTGCGGGCGAAGGCCGCGGCTTCCTCGGTTCACCTCAACTACGTGGCTGACCGTTCAGCCGACCTCCTGCTCGCCGCGGAGGCGGACAAGCCGTATCGCACGTTCACCGTCCAGTATCACTGGATGAATCGCGGCTATGCCGAATTCGGAGACTTCTGCAGGTCCCTGCGGGGCATCTACCGGCATGCAGTGCTGCGCGAAAGGCGCGACTCGCTCCAGGGAGGGCTGACGGTGCGAGTGCTGGAGGGCAACGAGATCGGCGCCGGGGATGTGGATTTCCTCTACCGCATCTATGCCGACACCAACTCCCGCTACCGGGCCAGGCTGCACCTGAATCGCGCATTCTTCGAGTCGATCGCCGCTACGATGCGGCGCCGGCTGGTGGTCGCCATGGCGTCCGATGGCGCGCGGCCGGTGGCGGCCTGCCTCTGGCTGAAAGGCGCCGCGCGCCTGTTCCTGCGCTATTGGGGGTCGCTGGAGACGCGCAAGTTCCTGCATTTCGAGCTCACCTACTACCAGGGGATCGAGTATGCGATCCGCCACGGGCTTGCCGGCATCGACGGCGGCGCCGCCGGCCCGCACACGCTGCAGCGCGGATTCGAGGCGGTACGCGTGCCGCACCTGCACTGGATCAACGACGGGAATTTCCTGGCGCGGGAGAAGGAATTCCTGGATGGACAGAAGAAATACGTGGCCAGGATCCTGGCGAAGGCCGGTGCCCGGCGCGTCTATGCGCCGCGCTAGCTTCGCTCTTCCATGGCTTTCAGGGCGGCGGCCAGCGCGAAGCGCGACTGCTCGATGGCTTCGGCGGGGCTCGTGCATCGCGTGTTGTAGTACAGGTCGCGGCCCAGGCTGACGATGTCGGGGTTCAAGGACGCGGTGCACGCGGCCAGTTCGACAGCGCGCGGCAGGACTTCCGATTTTGGCACGACGTCATTGACGAGGTAGAGCGACTTCGCCTCGGCAGCATCCAGCATCCTGGAGCGGTACACCATGTCCCAGAGCATCTTGGCGGGCAGCGTGTCCTTCACGATCGCAAGCGCGAGAAAGGGAAACAGGCCGTGCGCCGCCTCCGGCAGGCCAAAGGTCGCGCTATCGGCGGCGACCGCCATGTCGCACGCGGCCAGCAGGGCGAAGCCGCCCGCGTGGGCATTTCCATTCACGGCGGCGACGACGGGTTTTCCCAGCCGGCGCATGGCCTGCACGACATCCGCGAACGAACGCCCGAACTCCAGCCGGCCCACGGTGCTTGCCCCCGCGCTGCGGTAATCCCCGCCCAGGCAGAAGTCGTCGCCATGTCCGGTCAGGACGCAGCCCGTGATGCCGCGGTCGGCGCGCGCGGCCTCGAGGTGGATCACGGCCTGGTCGCCCATTTTCTGCGTCACCCGGTTGCCGTTGCCCTTGCGCGTCAGTTGCAGCACCAGCACGCTTCCGTGCCGCGACGCATCGACCTGGCCCGGGTCTTCAGTCACGAAATTTCCCTGCGCACCAGCGCCGCGCCCTCCGCCAGCGCCTTCAGTTTTCCGAAAGCGACTTCGCGCGGCATGTACTTCATGCCGCAATCGGGCGCCGGGATCAGGTCCCGCGCCTTGACGTACTTCAATCCGGCGCGGATGCGCTGGGCGACCAGTTCCGGCGTCTCGATGGTGTTGTCCCCCAGGTCGAGCACCCCGAGCATGATCTTCTTGCCAGCGAGATCCCGCAGCACGCCGAGGTCGAGTTTCGGCTGCGCCGATTCGATGGAGATCTGCTGCGCGATGCTGTCGGCCAGGCCCGGCAGGAAGGAATAACCCGTGGGCTTGCTGGAACCGGGAACCACCGCGGCGTAGCCGAAGCAAAGGTGCACGACGGTGGGCACGGTGACGCCCTGCAATGCGCGATTGATCGCCTTCACCGCGTAGCGTTTCGCCGCCTCGGGGTCGTGCCGCAGCCAGGGCTCGTCGAGCTGGATGATGTCGGCGCCGGCCTGCTGCAGCTCGAGCGCCTCGGCGTTCACCGCGGCGGCGAAGTCCATCGCCATTTCCTCGTCGTCCTTGTAGAACTCGTTCTTCGCCTGCTGCCCCATGGTGAAGGGGCCGGGCAGGGTGATCTTGGCGGGCAGCGACGTGTTGGCGCGCAGGAACTGCATGTCGCGCAGCTCGACCGCGGCAGTGCGGCGGATCCTGCCGGTCACCCGCGGCACCGGCGTCATGATGCCGGCGCGCGATTTCACCATGCCCGGATTCGCGCTATCCACGCCCTCGAGCGCGGTGGCGAAGCGGTTGGAATAGCTTTCGCGGCGGATTTCGCCGTCGGTGATGATGTCGATGCCGGCGCGCTCCATGTCGCGGATCGCAAGGACCGTGGCGTCATCCTGCGCCTGCTCGAGATGCTCCGCGGGGATGCGCCAGAGTTCCTGCATGCGCGTGCGTGGCACGACCTTCGAGAGCATCTGGCGGTTCACCAGCCACTCGGGCTGCGGATAGCTGCCGACGACGGTCGTCGGGAGAAGGTGGGTGGGTAGTGTCATGGCCTCTTATACTGTGAAATTACACCAACCAGGGAGCCCGGAATGATCCATGTTATCGCGGTAATCACCGCCAAGCCCGGCCAGCGCGAGTCGATCCTCGGGCCTTTCCGCGCCAATGTCCCCGCGGTGAGGGCCGAAAAGGGCTGCATCGAATACGGCGCCGCCGTCGATGCGGAAAACGCGCTGCCGTTCCAGACGAAATACGGCGCCGATACCTTCGTCGTCGTGGAAAAGTGGGAATCGATGGACGCGCTCAAGGCACACGCCGCCGCGCCGCACATGGCGGCCTACGGCGCGAAAGTGAAGGACTTCATCGCCAGCCGCGTGATCCACATCCTGCAACCGGCATAAAAACGGGGTCAGACCACGTTTTCGAAAATCGTGGTCTGACCCTGATTTTCGCTAGCGCCCGAGCAGCCGGCCCTTCACCGATTCCTTGGCGCGGTCGACGCCCTGCTGGGCGAGGCCGCGGGCGGCAGCGGCGACCACCCCCTCGGTCATCTGCTTTACGACGATGCTGGCGATTTCCGCGCCGGTCGCGCCGCCGCGGCTCTTGCCGACGTCGCGCAGGGTCACCGGCGGCAGCGCCACGGCGGCTTCCCTGCCCGCGACGTCCAGGCGGACCTTGCCATTGCGGATCTGCAGCTTCTCCACGATGAAGCGCGTCTCCTTCCCGCCGTCGCCTTTCTTTGCCTTGTCCTGCGCCTGGCCGCCGCCGAAATGCGCCTTCACGTACTGGTCGACGTTGTGCTGGATCGCTTCGACGTTGCTGCCGCCGGGCCCCTTCTCGTAGGCCATGTCGGGCGCCTCGATGGAGAGCTCGCGGATCACGATCACGTCCTTCGTGACCGTGGCCGCGTCGAGCGCCAGCACGATCGTGCCGAGGCTGAACGCATGCGGCTCCTTGTAGCCCTTCGGGTTGCCGACCACCAGCCCGCCGATCTCGCCGCGCCCGTCAGCGAGGGCGATGGAGACCTTCCTCACCTTCACCGATACGCCCGTCATATCGGGCCCGAGAGTCTCGATCGCCTTCTCGACGATCGAATCGAGATTGGAGGCGAGAAACGCGATGCCGCCCACGACCAGCAACAGGACGACACCGCCCGCAATCAACAGTTTTTTCATCATTCGGCCTCCCGGACGATGGAGCGATTATTCTAGTGAAATTGTGGCCAGACCCCGCTTTTCTTCGTCTCCAATAGCTTCACCAGCGCGTGCAGCGCGCGGTTGGCGGGCGTCGGGATGCCGAGCGCTTCGCCGCGGCGCACCACGAAACCGTTGAGGTGGTCGATCTCGGTCGGCTTGCCGCGCGCGAGGTCCTGCGCGGTGGATGAATACTGCGTCGGCATGGCCGCGGCGATCCCGTAGGTGCGCGCCAGCATGTCGGGCGCCATCCGCACGCCGCTCGCTTGCGCCACAGCCAGCGTCTCCTCGACGACGTCGCGCATGGTATCGCGCACGCCGGGCCCTTCGATCATCTTTCCATACGGCAGCTGCGTGATGGCGGAAAGGGCGTTGTAGGCGCAGTTCACCACCAGCTTCGCCCACAGCTCGCCCGCTACGTTTTCGGAGATCACGACCGGAACGCCGGCAGCTTCGAACCACGATTTTATTTTCTCGTTCAGTTTGTTTGAAAAGCTCTTGTCCAAAGAGCCAATAACCAAATCTCCCCGCCCATGGTGCTTCAGGTGTCCCGGTCCCTTCATCTCGGTGGCGACGTAGACGACAGCGGGTATGACCGGCTGCTGCACCTTTGCCTGGATGCGCTCCATGTTATCGACGCCGTTCTGCAGGTTCACCACGACCGCATCCGCGTCGAGGTGAGGCGCGATCTGCGCGGCAGCCGTTTCGGTATCGGTGGACTTCACGCAAAAGAGCACCAGCTTCGCGCCGCGCACGGCCGCGGGTTCCGTGCTGGCATCCACCGCAATGCGCTCGTCGAATTTCAGTCCCTCGAAATGCAGGCCCGTCTTGCGGAATACATCGACGTGCAGCGGCCGGCCGATCAGCGTGACCTTGTGGCCGGCGCGCGCCAGCATGCCGCCGTAGTAACAGCCCACCGCGCCCGCCCCGAGTACCGCCACGCGAATCGCTTTTCCGCTCGTCATCGATCGGCAGTGTAGTACCTTGGCATGATGTTTCGCAGGAACAGCGCGGCCGCGATGCCGTTCATCATGCTGACCACGCTGGTCGACATGGTGACGATCGGGTTGATCATTCCCGTGCTGCCGGCGCTGGTTGGCAGCTTCGGCGGCTCGCAGACCGACCAGGCCTTCTGGTACGGCGTGGTCACCTTTGCCTTCGGCCTGGCGAATTTCTTCGCTTCGCCGATCCTGGGGGCGCTTTCCGATGCGCACGGCCGCCGGCCGGTCCTCTTGCTCGGATTCTGCGGCCTGGCGTTCAGCTTCCTGCTCACCGCGCTCGCCACGTCGCTCTGGATGCTGGTCGCGATCCGCGTGGTGAGCGGCGCGATGCAGGCCAACATGTCCGTGTCCAATGCCTACGTCGCCGACATCACGCCGCCGGAGCAGCGCGCCAAGCGCTTCGGCATGCTGGGGGCGATGTTCGGCCTGGGTTTCATCCTCGGGCCGGTGATGGGCGGGCTGCTCGGCGCGATCGACCTGCGGCTGCCCTTCTTCGCTGCCGGCAGCCTCGCGCTGCTCAACCTGCTCTATGGCTGGTTCGTGCTGCCCGAATCCCTGCCGGCGGAGCGCCGGCGCGTTTTCTCCTGGTCGTCCGCCAACCCGGTGCGCTCGCTGCGCGGGCTGGCGCAGGTGCAGGGCGTGGGCCTGCTCGTGGCGGTGATCGCCTGCAGCGGGCTCGCGCAGTTCGTCCTCTATACGACCTGGGTCCTCTACACGACCTTCAAGTTCGGCTGGGGGCCGCTGGAGAACGGCTGGTCGCTCGCGGCGGTCGGCGTCGTGTCGGCCATCGTGCAGGGCTTGCTGCTCGGGCGCCTGCTGCGGATCTTCAGCCCGCGGCGCCTGGCCGTGCTCGGGCTCGTATCTTCGACGCTCGCCTATCTCCTGTGGGGCGCCGCGACCGAGGGCTGGATGATGTTCGCGGTCATCTTCGTCAACCTGCTCGGCGCCACGGTGGCCTCGTCCATCCAGAGCATCATTTCCAGCGCCGCGGACCCGCGCGGCCAGGGCCAGGCGATGGGGGCGGTGGGCGGCCTGAACAGCCTGATGTCGGTGCTCGGACCGCTGATCGGCGCGCCGCTGCTGACTGCGGTTTCGCACCTGCCCCAGGGCGACTGGCGCATCGGCACGCCGTTTTTCTTCTGCGCCCTGCTGCAGGCGGTTTCGCTGGGTTTCGCCGTGATTCACTTCCGGCGCACGCGGGCGTAGGCCCGCTCGTCGCCAGGGATCGCTATACTGGCACCTGAGAGTCCGACCAGAGAGGTACGCGATGTCCGTCCACCCGCTGCGCGCAGTCGACCCCGTCACCCAGGCGAAGATCCAGCTCGCCGCCGCCCACCGCCTCGCGGTGTTCCACGACCTGGAGGAGGGCATCGACAACCACTTCACGGTCACGGTGCCCGGCCGCGACGACCGCTACCTGATCCTGCCCTTCGGCCTGCATTGGTCCGAGGCGCGGGCGAGCGACATGATCGTGTTCGACGAATCCGGCAAGACGCTCGAAGGCGAAGGCGTGGTCGAGCTGTCCGCGCAGTGCATCCACGCGCCGATCCACCGCATCTGCGGCGCGCGGGTGGTGCTGCACACCCACCAGAACTGGGCGGTGGCGCTCAACATGCTCAAGGACAACCGCCTGCTGCCCGCGAGCCAGACCGCGGCCTTCTATCACAATCGCATCGCCTACGACGACACCTATGCCGGCACCGCGGACACGCTGGAAGAGGGCGAGCGCCTGGCGGGCGTGCTGGGCAAGACCGGCGGCGAAGACCGCCGCCGCAAGCACACCGTGTTCATGAAGAACCACGGCGTGCTCGTCACCGGCGACACGATCGCCGAAGCCTACCGGCGCCTCTACAAGCTGGAGCGGGTGTGCCGCGCCCAGGTTCTTGCCATGGGCACCGGCAAGCCGCTGGAAGTGCTCTCGGATGCGATCGTCGAGCAGGTGCAGTCGATCCCGCCCGACGACCGGCACTCGCGCACCGAGCGGGACCGCCTGTACTTCGAGGCGATGATGCGCGTCATCGACCGGGTGAATCCCGGCTACGCGGACTAAGGCGCGGCCGCCGGCGCCACCTCGACCATGGCGTCGAATGACGCCTGGCCGGCGGAGAATGCGAACAGCTCGACCGCGGCGTCCGGCAGGACCGGCGCGCCGTCCGTGAGCCGGTTGAGCCCCGGCCACCCATCGCGCATCCAGACGGTCCCCGCGGAGATCCGGTCGGTCACCCGCGCCCTGGCGCGCAGCTCGCCGTGGTCGTTGAAGATCCGGATCGACGCGCCGTTCGAGACCCGGCGCTCCCCCGCATCGGCGGGAGACATCCACAACTCGGGTTCGGCTTCGCGCCGCGCCAGCGTCGGCAATTCCCGGCCGTTGTTGTAGAAGCCGTGGAAGTGCGTCAGCGTGCGGCCCTGCGCCAGCGCGAGCGGATGGGCGCGCGGCGCCGGCACGACGCCGGCATGCGCCGGCAGCGGCGGCAGGCCGAGGCGCTCCGCCTGCGCCGAGTAGAACTCGATCTTGCGTGACGGCGTATCGAATTCCAGCGTCGGATTGGCGACATGCGACACGTTCAGCGCGCGGATGCCGCCCTCGGCGCGTAGCGCCGCCAGCGTCGCATGGCCGGTGCAAGGGTGGTCCAGGATCGCGTCCACCATGGCGTCTTCCGACGCCCAAGGATGAAAGCCCTCCAGGCCGAGGCGCTCGGCCAGCTCCTTGACGATCGAATAGAGCGAACGCGTTTCGCCGGGTGCCGCCAGCGCCTGCTCCATGAGGTAGAGGTGCGTGTGCGTCATCTTGCAGCCCACTTCCTCCAGCCAGGCGGTGCCCGGCAGCACGATGTCGGCGTGGCGGCGCGCCGTGTCGTTCAGGAACAGGTCGTAGCTCACCACCAGCGGCGTCCTGTCCAACCCCGCTGCCACGTCCGTGGCGTCGGCGAAGGAGGACAGCATGTTGGTGCCCATCAGCAGCAGGGTCTCGATGCGGCCTTCGCGCAGGGCGGCGGTCACGGCGGACATCTGGCTGGGTATGACCGGGCCCGGGGCCCGGCGTCCCGGCTCGATGATGCTCCCGAGGCCGCGGCCGTGCGCGGCGCTGCCGTGGCGCGGGCCGAAACCGCCGCCGGCGATGCCGACGTTGCCGGTCAGCGCCGGCAGGCAGGCGATCGCGCGCCCGGCCTGCCAGCCGTTGGCGCCCTTGTGCATGGAACTTCCACCCAGCACGATCATCGCCGGCCGCGTGGCGGCGTAGCGCCGCGCCAGCGCGGCGATGCGCTCGGCGGGAATGCCGGTCACTGCGGACGCCCACGCCGGTGAATACGCCGTGACCTGCGCGGCGAGCGCATCGAAGCCGACCGTGTGCGCGGCGACGAAGCCCGCGTCGTGCAGCCGTTCCGCGCAGATCACGTGCATCATCGCCAGCGCCAGCGCGGTATCGGTGCCCGGCCGCAGGAGCAGCACCTCGTCCGATTGCGCGGCGGCCTCGGTGCGGCGCACGTCGACCGTGACGAGCTGCGCGCCCCGCTTTTTCGCCGCCATCAGGTGCCGGGCGGTGTTCGGCTGGCTCGCCAGGTTCGCCGCCCAGAGGACGATGAGCGCGGAATGCTCGCCCATGTCTTCCTTGGTGTTGGTCTCGAGCAGGCCGGTGAGCCCGAGGCCGAAGGCGCCCAGGCCCCAGCAGATCATGGTCGGGCTCCAGAACTGCGAGCCGTGGAAGTTGGCGAAGCGCGCGAGCAGCTGGGCGCTGATGCGCGTGCCGTAGTTGGTGGTGAAGGTGCCGTGGCCGGGCCAGATGCCCACGCGCTCCGGCTGCGCCATGCCCTCCACGATGCGCCCGAGCGCTTCGTCCCACGTGGCCCGCCGGAAGTCGCCGCCGCGCCGGTCGCGAATCAGCGGATGCAGCAGGCGCGCCGGATTGTCGATGATTTCCCGCGATGCCTGCCCCCGGACGCAGAGGAAACCCCGGCTGTCCGGGTTGGCCTCGTCTCCGCTGACGCTGATGAGCTTGCCGTCGCGCACCTCCGCCAGCATGCCGCAGAGCGTCGGATGGCAGCTCATCGGGCACATCGTGCGGACGAGCCCGGCGGGACTGGCGGGAGTCACTGACGACCTGCTTCTATAACCCCGCCTGCGAAACGAACTTCGGGTTGAGGTAGGCCTCGATCGCTTCGGTGCCGCCTTCCGAGCCGTAGCCCGAGTCCTTCACGCCGCCGAAGGGGACCTCGGGAATCGCCAGGCCGAGGTGGTTGATGGTGATCATGCCGGTTTCCACCTGCGAGGCGATCGCGTTGGCGGTCTTCGCCGATTTGGTCCAGGCGTAGGCGGCGAGGCCGAAGGGCAGGCGGTTGGCTTCCTTCACGGCGTCGTCGAAGGTCTTGAACGGATTGATCATCGCCACCGGGCCGAAGGGCTCGTTGTTCATGGCGTGCGCATCGTTCGGCACCTCGGTGATCACGGTCGGCTCGAAGAAATTCCCCTCCTTGCCGATGCGGTGGCCGCCGGTGCGGATCTTGCCGCCGTGCTTGGCCGCGTCCTCGACGTTCATCTCCATGGCGCTGGAGCGCCGCGGGTTGGCGAGCGAGCCCATGGTGGAGCTCGCGTCCAGGCCGTTGCCGACCTTGAGCGCCTTGGTGGCGTCGACGAACTTCTCGACGAACTTGTTGTAGACGCCTTCCTGCACGAGGAAGCGCGTGGGCGACACGCACACCTGGCCCGCGTTGCGGAACTTGCTGCCCACCATGGTCTTTGCCGCGATCTCCACGTCCGCGTCGTCGAACACGATCACCGGGGCGTGGCCGCCCAGTTCCATGGTCATGCGCTTCATGTGCTGGCCGGCCATCGCCGCGAGCTGCTTGCCGACCACGGTCGAGCCGGTGAAGGAAATCTTGCGGATCACCGGGTGCGGGATCAGGTAGCTGGAAATGTCCGCCGGCACGCCGTACACGAGGCCGATCACGCCCGCAGGCACGCCGGCGTCCGCGAAGGCGCGGATCAGCTCGGCGGGCGAGGCGGGGGTTTCCTCCGGCGCCTTGATGATGATCGAGCAGCCGGCCGCGAGCGCGGCCGAGAGCTTGCGCACGATCTGGTTGATCGGGAAGTTCCACGGCGTGAAGGCCGCCACCGGGCCGACCGGCTCCTTGATGACGAGCTGGTACACGCCCTCGGCGCGCGCCGGGATGACGCGGCCGTAGGCGCGGCGCGCTTCCTCCGCGAACCAGTCGATGGTGTCGCAGCCGTTGAGGATCTCGGCCTTCGCTTCGGCCACCGTCTTGCCCTGTTCCATGGTCATCAGGGTGGCGACCAGGTCGAGGCGGTCGCGCAGCAGGTTGGCGGCCTTGCGCATCATCTTGTAGCGCTCGAAGGCCGAGATTTTCCGCCAGGCGGCAAAGCCTTTTTCAGCGGCGGCCAGCGCGCGGTCCAGGTCGGCTTTCTCCGCGTGGGCGAGGGTGCCGATCTGCTTGCCGGTGGCCGGGTTCATGACAGGCAGCGTGCGGCCCGAGGCGGCGGCGCCCCAGGCGCCGTCGACGAAGAGTTGGGTGTTGGGGTAGGCAATGGACATGGGAGTGTGCTTCCGAAGTTGTTACGCGTAGTTGTTACGATATGGAACTGCAAAGGGTAACCCGAAATGTCGCCTGAAATAAACCTTCCCGCCGGGATCCGCTCGCGTTTCGTGCCGGACGTGAACGGCCTGCATATCCATGTGCTGGAAGCGGGATTCGAGTCGCCGGATCGTCCGCTCATCCTGCTGCTTCACGGCTTTCCGGAACTCGCCTACAGCTGGCGCAAGGTGATGCTGCCGCTCGCGGCGGCCGGCTATCACGTGGTGGCGCCCGACCAGCGCGGTTACGGGCGCACCACCGGCTGGGATGGCCGCTACGACGGCGACCTGTCCTCGTTTCGGCTGTTGAACCTGGTGCGCGACCAGGTGGGCCTGGTCGCGGCGCTCGGCTACAAGTGCGTGGATTTGCTGGTGGGGCACGACTTCGGCTCGCCGGTCGCAGCCTGGTGCGCGCTGGTGCGCGGCGACATGTTCCGTTCGGTGGCGCTGATGAGCGCGCCCTTCGCCGGGCCGCCGCCGCTGCCGACGCCGCAGGTTCCGAGCAAGGCGGTCGACCGCGTGCACGACGAACTCGCCGCGCTGGCGCGCCCGCGCAAGCATTACCAGTGGTACTACTCGACGCGCGAAGCCGACGGCGACATGCGCAACTGCAAGCAGGGCCTGCACGCCTTCCTGCGCGCCTATTACCACCACAAGAGCGCGGACTGGAGGGCGAACAAGCCGCACATCCTCGGCCCCTGGTCGGCGGCGGAACTGGCGAAGCTGCCGGACTACTACGTCATGGACCTGGGCAAGGACATGGCCGGGACCGTCGCGCCCGAGATGCCGTCACCGGCGGAAATCGCGGCCTGCAAATGGCTGCCGGACGATGAACTGCGCGTCTACAGCACGGAATACGAGCGCACCGGCTTCCAGGGCGGGTTGCAGTGGTATCGCTGCGGCACGACGGGCGCGTTCAATTCGGAGCTGGAAATGTTTGCCGGCCGGAAAATCGACGTGCCGTCCTGCTTCATCGCGGGCAGGAGCGACTGGGGACCCTACCAGCGCGGCGGTGATCCGGAGGCGGGGCTGCGCAAGGCCTGCTCACGGTTCCGCGGCTTCCACCTCGTCGAGGGCGCGGGACACTGGGTGCAACAGGAGCAGCCTGGCGCAACCGCTCGCTTGCTGCTCGAATTTTCCGAAAATCAGCGGTAACGTTTTCTCGCCAGTGCCGCGCCGGCGGCGAGCGCCTTCAGTTTTGCCAGCGCGATTTCCCGGCTCATCGGCGCCATGCCGCAGTTGGTGCAGGGGAAGAGGTGTTTCTTCGGCACGTATTTAAGTGCTTTTTTTATCGTGGAACAAACCTCCTCTGCCGTCTCGACCTTGTCGCTCGCGACGTCGATCACGCCGACCAGCACGTCCTTGCCTTTGAGGAGTTTCATCAACTCAGCAGGCACCTTTGAATGTATGCATTCCAGCGACACCTGGTCGAGCCTGCTCCTGGCGAGCGCCGGGAAGATCTCCTCGTACTGGCGCCATTCCTGGCCGAGCGTTTCCTTCCAGTCGAGGTTCGCCTTGATGCCGTAGCCGTAGCAGATGTGCACGCAGGTCTTCACCTTCTTCAGGCCCTTGATGCAGACGTGCAGCGCATCGATGCCCCATTTGGTGACATCCGACATGAAGACGTTGAACGCCGGCTCGTCGAACTGGATCACGTCCACGCCGTCCTTCTCCAGCGCGCGCGCTTCCTGGTTGAGCAGCTCGGCGAAGGCCATCGCCAGCTTCACCTTGTCGCCGTAGTGCCGGTCGGCGAGCGTGTCGACGATCGTCATCGGCCCCGGCATCGTGATCTTCAGCTTCCTCTTCGTATGCGCCCGCGCGACCTTCGCTTCCACCTGGTGCACGCGCCCCTTCAGCCTCAGCGGCCCGACCACCACCGGCACCATCGCGTCGTAGCGGTTGTTGCGGATGCCCATCTTCACCTTGTGCTCGAAATCGATCCCCTCCACGTACTCGAGGAAGCCATGCACGAAGTGCTGCCGCGACTGCTCGCCGTCGGTGACGATGTCGATGCCCGCGTCCTCCTGCTCCTTGAGCCACAAGAGCGTCGCGTCGCGCTTCGCCTTCTCGAGGTCAGCGCCCGCGGCCTTCCACGCCGGCCACAGCTTGTCCTCTTCCGCCAGCCAGCCCGGCTTCGGCAAACTCCCCGCAATCGTCGTCTCGAACATCGCCCCTCCCTGATTACGCCTTGCCGCTTTTCGGTCCAAGGAAAAACCAAAGGATCAGGCCGAGCAGCGGCAACACCACCACCAGCACGATCCAGAGCGCCTTCTTCTCGTTCGAAGCGGAACTCTGCGCGATATTCAGAATTGCCCAGACATCGCCCGCCAGTATCAGCAGGCCACCGAGACTACCGAATCCATTCATGGTTAGTCCTTCCTTTCTCCGCCCCCAATGGCCAAGTGTACGCGTGGGCTTTCGCCCAATCGATTGCTATTCAAATGCTTGCGTCTCCGAGTGCCGGTTATCATATTTGTGGATGAAAAGATAACTGAATTTGCTTGGTTTTTTCCCGACCATGCCATGATAGACGGCGCAAACACCGACCATTTAAATTGACAGGCGATCACGAATGTACCTAGTCAGATTCAATCGTGGCTACGGCTGAACAGTACAAGTTCTTTCGCGCTCTTTACGACGAGGAGCAAGCACGCTATGGGCACCTCGAGGCCAGAGCAAGGCTTTACATCACTATCAATACGGTCTATCTGAGTGCGCTAGCGTTTAAGGCCACTGATTTTCTTGGCTTCGCGAAAGAATTCAAGGTCCCGACTTGGTTGTTTCTGTTGGCGGCAGCGGTGCTTGTATTGGCACTCGCACTCTCGATCTTGGCAATTCGGATCCGCGAATACGAAGGGATCACGGATCCCGAAAAGGTCATCGACTCATTTGGGGAGCATCCACCGTCAGATGAGGACTTCTTTGATGATCGAATTGCGGATTTCGCGGTCGCGGCGAACCGCAATTCCACTCAAAACGACACGGTGGCTGCGCATCTCTTCTGGGCAAGCATTGCTTTGCTCATCGGTGTGCTTATACATTTCGCTTCAATACTTGTCGCGTTATACAAATTGGGGGGCTGACATGGCTGGCTACTATAAGAAGCTGATGAAGAAGAAACTGATTAAGAGGAAAAGAACGCACATGAAGAAAAAGAGAAAGAAGGCGTGACAATCATCTCTAATACATGCGTGGTATCCGAAGTACTGAAGTGCGCATCTAAACGCAACGTTAGCGCGTCACCAAAAGAGGGTGTAGGTTGATGAACTCGGGCAACTCGATCTGTCGGATCGGCGTCTTCTACGACGGCTCTTTCTTCGCCTACGCGCAGCGGTACTACTACCACGAGCGCGATCTTGGCTGGCTACGCTTTCAGCCGTTTCACGTCTTCATCGAATCGTTTCTCGCTCAGAAAGAGCAAGGGTACGCGAGCTACAAAGTCGTGTATGCAGCGTGGCATCAGGGATTGTTCACCAGCAAGAACGCAACGCCTGAGCAGTTAAAATTGGAGCGCAATCGTCACCACGATCTTATGCACGCGGGCGTCGAGCCAAAGTACCTTCCAATGTCGCAAACGCAAGGCGAGAAAGGAACTGACGTCGCACTCGCAGTGGACGCACTCCAGGTCGGTCTCGGAGAAAAGATCGATATCGCAGCGCTCGTTACCGGTGACGGAGACTTCGTGCCCTTGGTAAGAGCGCTCAATAAGCAGGGCGTGAGGGTCTTGGGCGTGTACTTCAACTTCAAGACCAAGGATGGCAAGAAGAGCTTCATGAACGAGCGACTGCTTTCTGTCATCAACTACGCGGTGGACATCAACTCGCTAGAAAGCGACAAGGACTACAAGCAGGCTTTCAAGTCCTTGTTTCGCAAGAGCACTGATTTTGATGGCAGGGAAGGTGCGCGCTAACTCAGTGGTGGTGAGCGACGCTTTTCGGTCGGCGCTTAGCGCGACTACGCTCGGCGCGCCACACCACGAACGTTATGCAACTTGACGCACAGATCTGAGGGCAACGTGTTCCAACTAACCGCGGAGTTCAAAGATGATGGCCTAAGCGTCAACGGTGACAATCTGCGATGCCATCTCTATCCAATTGAACAAGACATCGTTGCGCAGTTGCACAAACTTGGCGTAACGGCATTTCGAGAGAAGTACCCAGATCGTCGATGGACTGCGGAGGTCAAGAATGTCCTGCTTTCGCTCGGTCAGCGCGAAGGTTTTTTGACCTATCCGCGCCCAAACGAAGGTGGGTTTGAAGGTGAGTGGCTGTTCGATGTTGTTTGGCTTGAAGCAAAACATGACACGAGCAATCCGGAGGGGTTTGACTGGCGCACGATCCGTGCTGTGAGACTCGCGTGTGAGTGTGAGTGGGGAATGACCGAATATGAGGTGCTCGACGATTTTCTGAAACTGACAGTTGCGATTGCGGACTTGCGTCTGTTCATTTACACCAATGCACTGGTTACTAGCGGACACGGGAAGATCCACCCGGTCGAACTTTGTAAGCGTGTTAGTCCTCTATCGAGAGGATTCCGCTATCTTGCGGTCGGCTTTCCCAGTAGTGGCAAAGGTCTGTTCCAGGTTGACGCCTGGGTCGCATAACAGCGCAGTGCGGCACACGCGAGGAAGATCGGCGCGCGCTGCTGACACCGAACTTTAGGCCGTGCAAAGCCGCGCCAACCATTTCAGCGGTGACCTTGAATCCGTTGCCGCCCGCGGTAATGTCATCTATCGTGCTCCTAAGAAGCGTGAGGGTGGGCGGCTGGGCCGAGTGATCCGTCGGTATTACACTGGAATTCCAGTGCGCGAGTTTGATAAGTGGCAGAACCTGTTACGCAAACGGGCGCGCGGATGTGGGCTATATGCGCTGTACTCGAGGAAGAAGCTAGTTTACGTCGGTCTTGCAACTAATAGCATTCGCGCGCGGATTCGCGCGCACTCAGAGAAAGGCAAGATCTCCTTCACACACTTTTCGGTTTTCCTGGTGACTGGTCGGAGTACTGAAGCACAAGCTCGTCGCATTCGTGATCTCGAGGCCCTCTTGCTGACCGTCCTGCAGCCATCTCCTAAGTGGAACAAGGTCAAAACCAATTTCGTCGGAGCGCGCCGGCTTGCTATCCCAGATTGATCGTTTACCCAATCCGAAGGCCCGGCTTTGCAACCGGTCCGATATCGACAAATGGACGCCGATCATCCGCAAGGCCGGCGTGTACGCGGATTGATCCATGCTTGAACTCAGGCCCACCTGCGAGAACTGCAACCGCGCGCTGCCGCCCGAGACGGCGGAGGCGTGGATCTGCTCTTTCGAATGCACTTTCTGCGGCGATTGCGTCGAGCGGGTGCTGCGCAACGTGTGCCCCAACTGCGGCGGCGGCTTCATGCCGCGGCCGGTGCGGCCTTCGAAGGACCTGAAGGGCGGTAACTACCTCGGCAAGTACCCGGCGAGCACGAAGGTGAAGCACCGGCCTGTCGACCCGGCGGCGCAGTCGTTGCTGGTGGCGGCGGTCGGCAAGACGCCGCCGGAAAAGCGCTAGCCGTGATCCGCGGCAGCTGCCTGTGCAAGCGCGTGAAGTTCGAGATCCGGGGCAAGCTCGGCCGCTCGAGCCATTGCCACTGCTCGATGTGCCGCAAGGCGCACGGCGCGGCTTTCGGCAGCTATGCGGAAGCGCGCGCGATGGATTTCAGGGTCGTGGCGGGCGAGGAGCTGATCCTGCGCTACCGGTCGTCTCCCGGGGTCGAGCGGACTTTCTGCTCGCGCTGCGGCTCGACGCTGCAGTTCATCAGCGAGAAGCGGCCCGACACCGTGGACGTCGCGCTCGGCGTGCTGGACGACGATCCGGGCATCCGCGTGGCGCACCACATCTTCGTCGGCTCCAAGGCGCCCTGGGTCGATATCACGGATTCCCTGCCGCAATTCGTCGAGAGATCCAAGCCCTGAGCATGAGGGCAAGGAAAGCACCGCGCAAGCTGGTGTGCCTTGAAACTTACTGGTCCGACAGGCAGGTGCAGGCTTTCCGCGAGCGCTCGGTGCGGCCGTTCTTCGAGGGCATGGCGGCGCAGTTCGAGCCGCCGCTCGCCATCGCGCACCGCTTCATGGATTCGCCAACGCAGCTGGCCGCCTATACGCGCCACAAGGAGGGACTGCTTTGGCGCGATCCGGAGACCTTCGACACGCCGGTCTACTACCTCTCGTTCCACGGCTCGCCGGGGAAGATCCACACCGCGCTCACGAAGATCGGCCCGGCCGCGCTGTGCCGCGCGTTCGGGGGCTGGGGCAAGGGCTACGACAACCTGGTGTATTTCGGCGCCTGCAGCGTGTTCAAGGGGAAGCGGGGCGAGGCCTTCGCGCGCGAATTCCTGCGCACTTCGCGTTGCCGGGCGGTGGCCGGCTACACCACCGACGTCAACTGGATGGACAGCATGCTGACGGACCTCCTCTTCCTGCGCCGCTTCTACGCCGACCCCGATCCCTGGCGGAACCTGCGCCAAATCCATGATTCGGTGCTGAAAGATTTCGCCCCGGCGCGCGACCTCGGCCATGTCTTGCATATCCGGGGGCGCTGAGATACTTTAGGCCTAATCTATTTAGGTCGGGAGTATCTGCGCTTTGGAGTCCCCCATGGACCGGGAAACGGCTTCCCGCACCGACGACCACCAGGCGCTGCGCCTCTGGCTGCGCCTGCTGACCTGCTCCCAGCTGATCGAGCGCGAGGTGCGCGCCCGGCTGCAGGCCCGCTTCGACACCACGTTGCCGCGCTTCGATCTGATGTCGCAACTCTGGCGCTATCCCGAGGGGCTCAAGATGAACGAACTGTCGCGCCACCTGATGGTGACCGGCGGCAATGTCACCGGCATCGTCGACCCGCTGGAGCAGGCGGGCCTGGTCGAGCGCGCCGACGATCCCGCGGACCGGCGCGCCTGGCGCGTACGGTTGACCAAAGCCGGGCGCAAGGCCTTCGCCGAGATGGCGCGCGAGCACGAAGGCTGGATCGTGGAATTGCTGGCCGGGCTGACACGCAAGGAGCAGGCCGAGACCTACCGCCTGCTGGCACGCATGAAGCAGGTCACCATGGAGGCAGGATCGTGATCGACAGCTTCGCGCGCGACAACCTGCCGCCGCGCGAGCAGTGGCCGGAATTCAGGTTCGACCTGCCCGAATTGCAGTACCCGGCGCGCATGAATTGCGCTGCCATCCTGCTCGACGACATGGTGCGCGCGGGCCACGGCGGCAGAGTCGCGGTTCGAGCCCCGGACGGCGAATGCACCTACCTGCAGCTTCAGGCCCAGGCCAATCGCATGGCCAATCTGCTGGTGCGCGAGATGGGCCTCAGGCCCGGCAACCGGGTGCTGCTGCGCGGTCCCAACAACCCGATGATGGCGGCAGCCTGGCTGGCCGTGTTCAAGGCGGGCGGCATCTGCGTCGGCACGATGCCGCTGCTGCGCGCCAAGGAACTGACCGAGATCGTCAACAAGGCCGAGATCACGCACGCGCTTTGCGACAAGCGCCTCGATGCGGAATTGAAACTGGCGCTGCCGGCTTGTCCGACACTGAAGAAGATCCGGTACTGGTACGACGATGCAACGGATGCGCTGATACAGAAATGCTCGGCGGAATTCAAGACCGTCGATACCTCCGCAGAGGATGTCGCGCTGATTGCCTTCACGTCGGGAACGACGGGCAAGCCCAAGGGCACGATGCATTTCCATCGCGACGTGATCGCGATGTGCGATTGCTTCCCGCGCTCCTGCCTCAAGCCCTCGCGGGACGATATCTTCATCGGCTCGCCGCCGCTCGCCTTCACCTTCGGGCTGGGCGGCCTGCTATGCTTCCCGCTGCGCTTTGGCGCCAGCACGGCGCTGGTCGAGAAGTTCACGCCGGACTCGATGCTCGAGTCGATCCAGAATTTCAGGGCGACGATCCTGTTCACGGCGCCGACCATGTACCGGGCGCTCGCCGCAATCTGGAAGAACTACGATCTTTCGTCGCTCAAGAAATGCGTCTCCGCGGGCGAGGCGCTGCCCGACGCCACGCGCCAGCTCTTCAAGCAGGCCAGCGGCATCGAGATCATCGACGGCATCGGCGCCACCGAGATGATCCACATCTTCATCTCGCACGCGCCCGAGCACGCGAAGCGCGGCGCCACCGGCCAGGCGATTCCCGGCTATGTCGCAGTAGTACTCGACGAAAACGGCGAGCGCTGCGCGCCCGGCCAGATCGGACGCCTCGCGGTGAAGGGGCCCACGGGCTGCCGTTACCTGGCCGACGAGCGCCAGAAGAATTACGTGCAGGACGGCTGGAACCTGACGGGCGACGCCTACGTGATGGACATGGACGGCTACTTCATCTACCAGGCCCGCACCGACGACATGATCATCTCGGCCGGCTACAACATCGCCGGGCCGGAGGTGGAGGGGGCGCTGCTGTCGCATCCTGCCGTTGCGGAGTGCGGCGTGGTCGGGCAGCCGGACGAGGAGAGAGGCATGGTTGTAAAGGCCTTTGTCGTTCTCAAGCCCGAAAGCAAACCAGACGATGAAATGAAGAAGTCCCTGCAAGAACACGTCAAGCGCAACATCGCGCCGTACAAGTACCCGCGCGAGATCGAGTTCGTGGCCGCGCTGCCGCGCACCGAGACCGGAAAACTGCAGCGCTTCAAGCTGAGGACGACATCATGAAGATTCTGCAACCGCCAGGATGGGCGAAGCCGAAGGGCTTTTCAAATGGCATCGCCGTAAAAGGGGGCACGACTGTTTTCGTTGCAGGACAAATTGCCTTTAATTCACAAAACGTCATTGAAGAAAAATCATTTGCCGGCCAGTTCCGCCAGACGTTGAAGAACACGGTAGCCGTGCTCGCCGAAGCTGGCGCGAAGCCGGAGCACATCGTGCGCATGACCTGGTACATCCTCGACAAGAAGGAATACCTCGGCGCGATCAAGGAAGTGGGCGCCGCCTACCGCGAGCTCATCGGCAGGCACTACCCGGCGATGGCCGTGGTGCAGGTGAGCGCGCTGGTGGAGGATGAAGCAAGGCTGGAAATCGAGACGACAGCGGTGATTCCATGAAGATCTCGGTCGTCGGCGGCGGGCCGGGCGGCCTCTACTTCGCGCTGCTGGCGCAGAAGGCCTGGCCGCGCTGGGACATCACCGTCTACGAGCGCAACCGGCCGGACGACACCTTCGGCTTCGGCGTGGTGTTCTCGGACCAGACGCTGGACGCGTTCAAGGCCTACGACGTGCCCTCGTACGAGATGATCCGGCGCCGCTTCGCGTACTGGGGCGACGTGGACGTGGTCTTCAAGGGACGCACCATGCGCTCCGGCGGCAACGGCTTCTGCGGCTGCGCGCGGGTGGCCCTGCTGCACATCCTGCACGACCGCTGCCGTGAACTGGGGGTGAAGTTGAAGTTTCAACAAGAGATAAATTCTCTTGAAGAATTCAAGGACTCCGATCTCATCGTCGTCGCGGACGGCATCAATTCCAAAATCCGGGAGCAGCACAAGGACCACTTCCAGCCCGGCGTCGACCTGCGGCCGAACAAATTCACCTGGCTCGGCTCCACCAGGCCGCTGGACGCCTTCAAGTACTTCTTCCGCGAGGCGCCCGAAGGCATCATCCTCGCGCACTGCTACCAGTACGAGGAGGGCCGCAGCACCTGGATCATGGAGACCGACGAGGCGACGTGGAAGAACTTCGGCTTCGACGCCAAGGACGAGCCCGCGATGCTGGAGACCCTCGAGCGCGTGTTCGCCGAGGAGCTCGACGGCCACCGTCTGATCCCCAACCGCTCCGTCTGGCGCAATTTCCCGACCATCACCAACAAGACCTGGGTGAAAGGCAACGCGGTGCTGGTGGGAGATGCGAAAGCCACCGCGCATTTTTCGATCGGCTCGGGGACGAAACTTGCGATGGAAGATTCGATTGCGCTTTTCGAATCCATCAAAAAATGCTCTTCTATCGGAAAAGCGTTAGACAACTACAACACCGCGCGCCGTGAAGAAGTCGAAAAGACACAGCATGCCGCCAACGTGTCGCTCGCCTGGTTCGAGCACATGCGGCGCTACTGGGACATGGACCCGCTGCAGTTCGCCTTCGGCGTCATGTCGCGCTCGAAGCAGATCACCTGGGAAAACCTGGAACTGCGCGACCCCGGATTCGTGGGCGAGGTCAAGGACTGGTTCTCCAGGAAAGTAAAGGACCAGGGCTTCGACATCGACCTTGCAAATCCGCCGGTGCCGATGTTCACGCCGTTCCGGCTGCGCGGCATGGTGGTGGAAAACCGCGTGGTGGTGTCGCCCATGGACCAGTACTCGGCGGTGGGGGGCATGCCTGCCGACTGGCACCTGGTGCACCTGGGCTCGCGCGCAGTCGGCGGCGCCGGCCTGGTGTACGTCGAGATGACCTGCGTTTCGCCCGAGGGCCGCATCACGCCCGGCTGCACGGGTTTGTGGAACGAAGCGCAGCGCGACGCCTTCAAGCGCATCACGGACTTCTGCCATGCGAATTCCCGGGCGAAGCTCTGCCTGCAGATCGGCCACTCGGGACGCAAGGGCTCTACGCAGCTCGGCTGGGAAAAGATGGACCATCCGCTGGAGAGCGGCAACTGGCCGCTGATCTCGGCATCGCCCGTTCCCTACATGGACGGGGTTTCCCAGGTTCCCCGGGCAATGACCAAATCCGACATGGATAAGGTGATCCAGGATTTCGTCAGGAGCACGGTGCTCGCCGACGAAGCCGGGTTCGACATGCTCGAGCTGCACATGGCGCACGGCTACCTGCTGGCGAGCTTCATCTCGCCGCTTACCAACAGGCGCAGCGACGAGTACGGCGGCTCGATAGAAAACAGGATGCGTTTCCCCCTGGCCGTTTTTGAAGCCTGCAGAAGCAAATTCCCGAAAAACAAACCCATGTCCGCGCGGATTTCGGCGGCCGACTGGGTGCCGGGCGGGCTGTCGGGCGAGGACCTCATGGCGCTCACGCGGCTGCTGAAGAAGGCCGGCTGCGACCTGATCGATTGCTCCACCGGCCAGACGGTGCCGCAGCAGCGGCCGGTCTACGGCCGCATGTACCAGGCGCCCTTCGCGGACTGGGTGCGGAACGAGGTCGGTATTGCGACCATGACCGTGGGTGCGATCACCAGCGCCGACCAGGTGAACACCTTGCTCGCGTCGGGCAAGGCCGACCTGGTCGCGCTCGGCCGGCCGCACCTCGCCAATCCCAGCCTGACGCTGCAGGCCGCGGCCTGGTACGGGCACGCGGGACAGTTCTGGCCGCCGCAGTACCTGCCCGGGAAGGACCAGGCCTTGCGCAATGCGCCGCGCGAGCGCGAAGAGGTCACCGGGCTGAGGTTGCGTGCGCGGCCGGCAAGCCACGAGGTCAAGGAAGCGCCGCCGGGAACCGGACAGTCGCAGCGCGGCGTCTAGCGCCCGACCGGCACCAGCGTATAGCCCTTGTCGCGCATGCAGCGGTTGACGGCTTCCTGCTCGCGCATCTGGCGATCGGCAAGCGTCGGTTCGGTGGCGGAAGGACCGCCGAAGACTCCCGGACTGGAAGTGGGCACCCTGGGCGGGCCGTACATGCGCTGGATGGCGCTGTGCGCTGCCGCACGGCAGGCATTCAGTTCGCTGGCGAGGGAGGCCTCGTCGGCGCCGGCCTTCTCCCAGCGCACCTGGCCGCCACAGGCCGACACGACAGACAGCAGGGCAATTGCAAAAAGACGTAATGGATCGGAGCGCATGATTCGCGGGGGAGTCTAGCACTGGCCCTTGGGTTAGGATGCCCTCCTGATGCACGCGCACATCGGCAAATACGAGGTCCGCAAGCTGCTCGGCAAGGGCGCCACCGGGTCCGTCTACCTTGCCACTGACGCCTTCGCCGGCCGCGAGGTCGCGATCAAGGTGCTCGATGCGATGCCGAAGGATCCGGAGGAAGCGCGGCGCCAGCTGAAGTTCTTCCAGAACGAGGCCTCGCTGGCGGGCAAGCTGCGCCACCCGCACATCGTCAGCATCTTCGACGCCGGCGTGGAGAAGAAGGACGGCAAGGACCTCCTTTACCTGGTGATGGAGCTGGTCGAGGGCACCTCCTTGCAGCCGCACTGCACTCCCTCGGGCCTGCTGCCGCTGTCGCGCAGCTCGCAGATCGCCTACAAGTGCTGCAAGGCGCTCGAGTACGCCAACTCCGTCGGCGTCGTGCACCGCGACATCAAGCCGGCGAACATCATGCTGCAGCCCGATTTCGACATCAAGGTGGCGGACTTCGGCGCCGCGCAGCTCGCGCGCTCGGATACCACGCAGGTCGCGGGCGTCGGTTCACCCGCCTACATGTCGCCGGAGCAGATCCGCGGCGGCGAGGAGATCGATTTCCGCTCCGACATGTTTTCGCTGGGCGGCGTCATGTACCACATGCTCACGGGCCAGCGGCCCTTCGGCGGCTCGACGGCCTACGAGCTCATGGACGAGATCCTCGGCAAGGAACCGCCGCCGCCCTCGGCAGTGACCGCCGGCATCCCGCCCGCGCTGGACAGCATCGTGCTGCGCGCGCTCGGCAAGTCGCGCGACGAGCGATTCGACAGCTGGAACGCGTTTGCCGCGGCGCTCGAGCCGCTGCTCGCGGAAGAAGACGCGACGATGTCGAGCCTCTCGGACGTCGAGGAGTTCAGCGCCATGCGCCGGCTCGCCTTCTTCCAGCGCTTCTCCGACACCGAGCTCTGGGAGGTGGTGCGCGCCTGCAAGTGCCGCAAGGTCGCCGCCGGCGCCGACCTGATCCGCGAAGGCGTGGAGGACGACCAGATCTACGTTCTCGCCGCGGGCATGCTCAAGGTGACGCAGCGCGGCAAGCTGCTGAATGCGGTCAGTCCGGGTGAAAGCGTGGGCGAGATGGCCTACGCGCGGCGCAGGTCCACGCCGCGCAGCGCCACCGTGACCGCGACGGAGACCAGTTGGGTACTCGGCCTGAGCGTGCACGACATCGACAGCTTCTCCGATCCCTGCCGCGCGCGCTTCAGCGAGGTATTCCTCGCCGTGATGGCCGAGCGCCTGACCATGCTCGGCGGGCGGCTCGTGTCGCTGATGCAGGAGAAGAATGTCGGCATGGTGTAGCGGCCCGTGCCGATGAGGTTGTTGCTGCTGTCCAATTCGCGCAATCCCGGCGGCGGCTGGCTCGACCATGCCGCAGGCGAGATCCGCGATTTCCTCGGCCCTCCCTCCGCTCCGTTGGTTTTCTTCCCGTTCGCCGCGGTGTCGTTGAGCTTCGATGACTATGCCGCGATGACCAGAAAGCGCTTTGCGAGGATGGGCTATGAGATCAGAAGCGCACACAAGACGAAATCCCATGAAAAATTCTCCGGGGTCGTGGTGGGCGGCGGCAATACGTTCCGCCTGCTTTACGAGATGCAGCGCCGCGGCTGGCTGGCGCGGGTTCGCCGGGCAGTGCGCGCAGGCAAGCCCTACATCGGCTGGAGCGCGGGCGCGAACCTCGCCTGCCCGACCATCCGCACCACGAACGACATGCCGGTGATCGAGCCAGCCTCGCTGAAAGCGATGGGATTGCTGCCGTTCCAGATCAACCCGCATTACACCGATCGCGTCCTGCGCGGGCATGGCGGGGAAACGCGCGACCAGCGCATCGCGGAGTTTCTTGCCTTGAATCCGGAGATTAAGGTGCTCGGGCTGCGGGAAGGCAGCCTCCTGCGCCTGGAAGGCAGGAAATTGCAGTTGAAACTGGGTCCGGGCGCGAAGCTGTTCTCGAATGGAAAAGCGCGAAAATACGGGGCTGGAGCGAATCTCTCGTTTCTGATGCGATGAAGAAAGCGATCAACCGCTGCCCATGGCCCGGCAATCCGCTGGCGGTCCGCTACCACGACCGCGAGTGGGGCGTGCCGGTGCGCGACGACCGCAAGCTGTTCGAGTTCCTGATCCTCGAGGGCGCGCAGGCGGGGCTGTCCTGGGACACCATCCTCGCCAGGCGGGAGAACTACCGGAAGGCCTTTGCGGGGTTTGATCCCTTGAAGGTTTCCCGGTTCACCGGGGCAAAAAGAAATTCCTTGATGAAAGACGCCGGAATTGTCCGCAACCGGCTCAAGATAGAGTCGGCCGTGGTCAACGCAAGATGCTTCCTCGCGTTACAGGAAGAGCACGGCAGCGCCGCGCGCTACTTCTGGGGGTTCGTGGGCGGCAAGCCGATCAACAACCGGCCGCGCACGAGGACGGCGGTGCCGGCGCGAACGGAGATCTCGGATGCGCTGTCCAGGGACCTCAAGGGCCGGGGTTTCAAGTTCGTCGGCACGACCATCATGTACGCGTTCATGCAGGCGACGGGCATGGTGAACGACCACCTGCAGGGCTGTTTCTGCCAGCGAAAGGCACGCAAATGAAGCGGCAACTGGTCTTTCTTCTCTGTCTTGTCGCCTCGCCGGCCCTGGCCTACGACATCAACGGCATCCGGCTCGGCGGCAGGGAAATCGAGGTCAAGAAGGCCATGCCGAGCGCGCATTGCAAGGCGCTGGAGTGGAAGTCCGACGCCGCGGACCGGCGCTGCGACGATGCCAGGGTCGCGGTCGGCGGCGTCGAGATGCGGGTCGCGGTGTTCCTCAAGGCGGACGCGGTGCAGGGCTACGACGCCCGCTGCAGCATCAAGGAGCTGGAGCGGCTGAAGAAGTACCTCAGGGCGCGCTGGGGCGAGCCGATTGCGGAGGCGACCGAGGTCATCGCGCGCCCGGGCAAGGAGGAGCGCAAGGTGTTCAAGATGCGCTGGGAGAAGGGCGCCGAGCGCGCGATCCTCACCGCGCAGCTGGAGAAGAAGAGCGCCACGCTGGAAGTGTCGCGCGGCAACTTCCCGGTCGAGATCTACCAGGTCAGGTAGCGTTGCCCGGCGCGCCGCGTGCGCCCCCGAACACGCCCGCGGCGCGCAGCGCGGCGATCTCTGCCTCGTCCAGGCCGAGCAGTTCGCGCAGCGCTTCCGCGGTGTGCTGGCCGAGCGTGGGCGAGGGCGAGCGCACCTCGCCCGGCGTGCGCGAGAGGCGCGCGGGCACGTTGACCACCGGCACCTTGCCGACCTTCGGGTGGTCGATATCGACGAAGGATTTGCGCGCCACGACCTGCGGGTGCTTCACGACCTCGGCGAGCGTGTTGACGGTACCCACCGGGATGCCTTTCTCCACCAGCAGCGCTTCCCACTCTTCGTAGGTCCTGGCGAGGAATATTTCCTGCAGCAACGAGACCAGCTCGGCCCGGTTCTGGTCGCGCGCGCGGTTGGAATTGAAGCGCGGGTCGGCGGCGAGTTCGGGCCGGCCGATGAGCGGGCAGAAGATGCGCCAGAGCTTCTCGCTGCCCACCGCGAGCGCGAGGTCGCGCGTCCTGGTGCGGAATGTCTGGTAGGGCAGCAGCGCCTTGTAGGCCGTGCCCATCGGCGCCGGCACCACGCCGTCCGTCATGTAGCTGCCTAGCATCGTGCAGAGGAGCGAGAGCTGGCCTTCCATCATCGACACGTCGATGGCCTGGCCTGCGCCGGTCTTCTCCTTCACGCGCAGCGCCAGCAGGATGGCGTAGGCCGCGTTCATGCCCGCGGTCATGTCGGCGATCGACACGCCGCAACGCGCGCCGTGCGAGCCTTCCTCTCCGGTGACGCTGATCATGCCGCTCTCGGCCTGCAGGATCAGGTCCAGCGCCGCGCGGTCGCGGTAGGGGCCGTCCTGGCCGTAGCCGGAGATGGAGCAGTAGACGATTCCCGGGTTGCGCTTCGCCGCAATCGCGTAGTCGATGCCGAGCTTCTGCAGGGTGCCGACACGGAAGTTCTCCAGCACCACGTCGGCCTTCTCGACCAGGCGCAGGAAGAGCTCGCGGCCTGCGGCATTCTTCAGGTCGATCGCGAGCCCCTTCTTGTTCCGGTGCAGGCTCACGAAGTAGGCGGTCTCGCCGCCCGGCATCGGCGAGCCCCAGGCACGCGAGATGTCGCCGGCGCCCGGCGGCTCGATCTTGTAGACGCTCGCGCCGTAGTCGGCGAGCATCGTCGAGCAGTATGGGCCCGCGAGCGCGTGGCTCAGGTCCAGCACCTTCACGTCTTCGAGCGGGAACCGCACTCGGTGGCCCGGGCTCAGTAGCTTGCGGCCAGGGCGCTCGGCTGCTCGGCCGCGCCGAAAGCGTCGAGCCGGTCCGAGGTGGTGGCGCGCTGCAGGTCGCGCGGCCAGCGCGTGTCTTCGTATTCGGTGCCGCGGTGCATGGTGCAGCGGTTGTCCCACATGACGAGGTCGCCCACGCGCCAGCGGTGCGTGTAGACGAACTGGCGCTGCGTGGCGTGCGCCACCAGTTCCGCGAGCAGGGCGTCGGTCTGCGCTTCTGTCATTCCCTCGATGCGGCCGATGTGCGAGGCGATGTAGAGCGCCTCGCGGCCGGACTCGGGGATGCGCCGCAACAGGGGCCGGCGCGTCGGCGCGAACGCGACGACTTCCTCCGGCGTGAATTCGGTGAAGCCGAGCTTGCGCCGCGAGAACATCAGCGAGTGCTCGGCGATCAAGCCCGGCAAGCGTGCCTTGAGCGCCGCGGGCAGCGCGTCGCAGGCCGCTCGCATGTCCGCGAATTCCGTATGCCCGCCGAACGGCGCCACCGAGCGCGCATACAGCAGCGATGCATACGCGCTCGGTGCCTTGAACGAGCTGTCGGTATGCCACAGGCGGTTGCCCATCTGGAAGAGCCGGATGCGCGCATCCTTTTTCCATACCTTGCCGTCGGCATCCATGTTCGCGATGTCGGCGAATTCCTTCTGCACGCGCAGTTTCTCGTTGCGCAGGGCCTTCTGTATCGTCTGTTCCAGCGGCCCGAAATTCCTGGCGAACGCGAGGTGCTGCTCCGCATTGAGCGTCTGCGCCGGAAACACCAGCACCGCGTAGGTGGCGAACGCGTCCCGCACCGCCTGCAGCGTCGCGGCGTCGAGTGGTCGCGCGAGGTCGATGTCGCCGACTTCAGCGGCGAAGCGTTCCGTGACCGGGAAGATCGAGAGCGGCATGTCAGGAATGGACCATGCGTCAGGAATAGATCCAGGGGCGCTTCTGGCGGTCGGCGGCCTGGAAGGCGGCGATCTTCGGTTCCATGGCGAGCGTCAGGCCGATTTCGTCCAGCCCTTCGAGCAGCATCCTGCGGTTGCGCGGCGAGACGTCGAACTTCACCGAACCGTTGATGGCCTGCTTTTCGAGATCGACAGTGAAAGGCTTGTCGGTTTTTTTCATTAGATCTTCCACTACGGGAGAAGGCAAGACAATTGCCAGCAAACCATTCTGGAAGCAGTTGTTGAAGAAGATCTGGCCGAAGGAGGGCGCGATCACGCAGCGGATGCCCAGGCTCGCGAGCGCCCAGACCGCGACCTCGCGCGAGCTGCCGGTGCCGAAGAATTCGCCGCAGACCAGGATCTGCGCGCCGCGGTAGCGCGGCTGGTTGAGGACGAACTCCGGATTCTCGGCGCCGCCGGGCAGGAAGCGGATCATCTCGAAGGCGTACTTGCCCAGCTCTTCCTTCGGCATCCCCGTGCAGCGCTCGATGCGGATGATCAAATCCGTGTCGACGTTCTTTTTGGGAAAAGGTGCTGCGACTGCCGTGAGAGTGGAGAACTTTTCCATTTAAAAACCCCTCACGTCGACAATCTCCCCTGCAATCGCCGCGGCAGCAGCCATCGCGGGGCTCGCGAGGTGCGTGCGCGCCTGCGGGCCCTGGCGGCCGACGAAGTTGCGGTTCGAGGTGGACACGCAGCGCGCCTGCGGCTCGACGTAGTCGCCGTTGAGGGCCACGCACATCGAGCAGCCCGCTTCGCGCCATTCGAAGCCGGCTTCCAGGAAAATCTGGTGCAGGCCTTCGGCCTCGGCATCCTGCTTGATGCGCCAGGAGCCGGGCACGACCCAGGCCTTGACGTGCTTCGCCGCCTTGCGTCCCCGCACGATCTCCGCGGCGGCGCGCAGGTCGGGCAGTCGCGAGTTGGTGCAGGAGCCGATGAACACGCGATCGACTTTCGTGCCCGCAATGTCACTTCCTGCGACGAGTCCCATGTAGGCGAGCGCCTCGGGCTTGTTGCCGGGAATCCGGCCGTCGACGCCGATCACGTCTTCGGGACTGGTGCCCCAGGTGATCTGCGGCGCGAGCGCCGAGCAATCCAGCACGTGTTCCTTGTCGAATTCCGCGCTCGCATCGCTCGGCAGGGTTTTCCAGTGAGCCAGCGCCTGGTCCCACAACGCGCCCCTGGGTGCATGCCTGCGGCCCTTCAGCCAGGCATAGGTTTTCTCGTCGGGCGCGATCATGCCGATCTTGGAGCCCAGCTCGATGGACAGGTTGCATACCGTCAGGCGGCCTTCCATGTCGAGGCCGCGGATCGCCTCGCCGGCGTATTCCATCGCGCAGCCGACGCCGCCCGCGGTGCCGATCCTGCCGATCAGCGCGAGTATCAGATCCTTTGCGACGACGCCGCGGGCCGGCCTGCCATCGAAGCGCGCGCGCATGGTTTTCGGCCGCTGCTGCACGATGGTCTGGGTAGCGAGCACATGCGTGAGCTCGCTCGTGCCGATGCCCCAGGCGAGCGCGCCGAGGGCGCCGTGGGTGCAGGTGTGGCTGTCGCCGCACAGCAGCGTCGACCCGGGCAGCGTGAAGCCGAGCTCCGGCCCGACGACGTGCACGATGCCCTGTCCGTCCTGGCCGATGTCGTAGATCTTCACTCCCGCCTTCCTGCCCTCGACGCGGAAGGATTCGATCATCTTGTCCGCCCAGGGGAAATTGCCGCCCTTGGCATTCGGCACGGTCGAGACGACGTGGTCGATGGAGCCGATGGTGAGTTCGGGATTGCGTATCTTCATGCCGCGCTGCTTGATCTCGACCTGGCCGCGCTGGCCGGAAAGCTCGTGCATCAGGTGGCGGTCGACGTGCAGCAGGAACGCGCCGTCGCCCAGGTCGTCGACCACGTGCTGCTCCCAGATCCTGTCGAACATGGTTTGTCCGGGCATGGGCCTATCTCGGGTACGAGCCGTTGTTCACGTCGAGCGTAGTCCCGTTCACGTACTCCGGGCAAGAGGTTCCGAGCCACAGGATCGCAGAAGCGACCTCTTCCGGCGTGCAGACGCGGCCCGAATAGACCGATTTCATGACGCCGTCCTTGCGCGACTGGGGCAGCTGGTCGTACATCGCGGTCTGCGTCGGGCCCGGCGCCACCGCGTTGACCAGCACCCCGTGCGGCCCGAGCTCCTTCGCCCAGGCCTTCGTGAGGTTCAGGATCCCGGCCTTGGTGATGCCGTACCAGAGGTCCGGGTGGCCGGTGAACGCCGCCACCGAGCCGACGTTGACGATGCGCCCGGCCCTTCGCTTTTTCATTTGAATTGATACGGATTCAATCAAGCGGGCCGGTGCTTCGATATTCACCGTCAGGACTTCCCGCTTGTGCTCTTCCGGAATCGAATCGTAAGGATCGCAGTAGAGGACGCCGGCATTGTTGACCAGCGTATGGATCTCTTTTCTTTCCACCAGCCCTTTTATGTCCTTCAGGTTCCTCAAATCAAATTCGATTCGCTCGAAAAAATTCTCGTCGCAGCGCGAGAAATCCTTGTCCAGTCCCAGCACCTTCCATCCGGCCTGGTGGAAGGCGCGGGCGGTGGCGAGGCCGATGCCGCGGGCGGCGCCGGTAACCAGTGCGGTGTCCATGGGCCAATTCTAAGGGCTAGAATCCGCGCTCCTGCGAACCGGAGCGCCCGCGATGGCCGAAGCGATGTACTGGAAGGAGATCACCGTGCAATGGGGCGAGTCGGACCCCTTCGGGCTCGTCTACTACCCGCGGATCGTGGCCTGGTTCAACGACACCGAGCACGAGTTCTTCCGCACCATCGGCTACCCGATCGACCAGATGATCCGCCGCGACCGCACCACCTTCGTCATGGGAGAGATCCACTTCCGCTTCATCGGCCCGGCCGCCTACGGCGACCGCGTCGCCACCACCATCTCGCTGGCGAAGATCGGCGACCGGACCCTGCACTGGACCTGCAAGGCGAGGAACGCGGCCACCGGCGCGCCGGTCACCGAGGGCAAGGCGACGCGCGTCTACGCGCGCATCAACGAGGACGGCACGCTTAATTCCGCGGTAATCCCGCAGGCCATGCGCAAGGCGATGCTGCAGTCAGGCACGCTCAGCCACCTGAAGCAGAAGATCGAGAAGGATCCCGAGTATCGCCATGCGGCGGCGGGGAAGAAGCGGAAGAAGAGGTAGGGCCACACCTCCGTCGTTCCCGCGGTTTTAAGCGGGAACCCAGGTTTTGCCGTCCTCGACGGCAAGGCGCCTTTCTATACCTCGTTAGGTCAAGGTGTCCATTCTTTCGGATGAGGTTCGGTGTGGGCCTGGATTGAAAAATTAGGTGCGAACGGAAATGGCGTATGCAGCCAGGCATAAGGCAATTACCGCTGTTGTAGCGGCGACTACCGAAAGCGTGCGAGCAAACTTCAGGTCGTCGGCTAGCAATATCGCTCCGCGCTGCAAAGCGTCTATTGTCTTCTGCATCTCGCCAGCAAGAGTCTTGATTGCTTCAGCGTTCTTCGTTGCTACATCTTGCAGCTCGACGATCTGTTTTTCCAAGACGTCAGGAACATCGTCTTGAGGCTTGGTGCGCGTGAAAAGAGGTGTGGCAAGTTTGATGACGTCCGGAATAAAGGGCAGTACAGCAGCGAACCAAGCGGCCATTTCTTGCTCCTGTCTAAAAGGGAGAAATTCTCAACACGCGGTTTGTTTCGGCAGGCTGAACGCTGAAATCGCAGGGCAAATGGAAAAAGCAAAATCTGGGTCCCCGCTTAAAACCGCGGGGACGACGGTGATTGCGTTCTTACAGCCCCGGCATCGAGAAGCCGGCGGCCTTGAGCTCGGTGATGACCTGCTTGTCCTGCTCGGGCGTGAGTTCGACGAGCGGCGGGCGGACGGTGCGCCACGCGGGGTCGTTGCCGAAGTGTGCGGTGACGGCTTTCAGTGCTGGAATCATCGGAACTTTCTGCATGATCTTGCGCGTCGCGGTGATGCCGGCCTGGAGGTCGTCGGCGCGGCCGGTGTTCCAGTTCTTGTAGACCTCCGAGATCGGGCCGGGATTGACGTTGCCGGTGGCGGTGATGCAGCCCTTGCCGCCGGCGCGCAGGCCGTCGAGCAGGAACACTTCGCTGCCGGGGAAGACGTCGAAGCCGGCGTCCTTGAACTGGTCCAGCATCGCCTTGGTGTTCGCCCAGTCGCCCGAGGAATCCTTGGCGCCGGCGACGATGCCGGGATAGCGCGCGAGCAGCATCTCGACCAGCTTCAGCGTGATGCCGACATTCGCCACCGGAGGGATGTGATACAGGTACAGGCGCAGGCGCTCGTCGCCGACGCGCTCGATGATTTCGGAGAAATTCCGGAACAGGCCCTCGTCCGACACGCCCTTGTAATAGAAGGGCGGCAGCATCAGCACGCCGCCGCAGCCCATCCGCACGGCCTCGCGCGTCATTTTCACGGAGTCGGTGAGGGCGCAGTGGCCGGTGCCGGGCATCAGGGATGCGGCCGGCACCCCGCCTTTCACCAGCGCCTCCAGCAGCTCCAGCTTTTCCTCCACCGACATCGAGTTCGCCTCGCTGTTGGTGCCGAACACGGCGAGCCCCGCGCAGCCGCTCTTCATCAGCCAGCGGCAGTGCTTGACGAAGCGGTCGGCGTCGGGCGAGAGGTCGCGCTTGAACGGCGTGATCACGGGCGCGAGCACGCCCTCGATGCGCTTCAGTGCGGTGGCAGGTTTCATTTGGCGCGCTGGATTCGGGAAAAGGGAGGCCATTATATGAGAGACGCCGACGCCGGGGACTAGCGTTGCGGCGATTCGCGATACGGCCGGCCGGATTCATACAATGCCAGCCGGTTCATCGCTTCGGTACGTACCGTGCCCTGGAACTCCGGCAACTCGAGCGCTTTCGCCTGCCAGCGCACCGCCTCGGCAAAATTCCCCGTCTCCGCGTACGCCGCGGCGAGGGTATCGATGTAGGCCGCGTTCTTCCAGTCCGTGAGTTCGCAGGCCGCGAACGCCAGCCGCGTGGCGCGCGCCCCGTCGCGCAGGCCATCCTGCGGCGAGGTTGCGAGTGTCCAGGCGAGCGTGTTGTTGGCCTGGGCGAGTTCATTCCCGGTGATTTTCCTGGAGCCGATGGCCCTGGAGCAGGCATCGATGACCTGCTCGGTGGCGCCCGTCGGGTAGGCGCAGCGCTCGGCGTCGGTCTCGCCGGCCAGCGCGCGTTCGACGCGCGCGGCGATCTGGGGATGGGTGGCAAAGTACTCGCGCGTTGTCGCCGGCCCCTTCGACGGGCGGATCTTGTCGATGCGCGCGAGGATGTCCGCAAGCGCGCGCGGCGCCACGCCCATCGCCTTCATCCGCTCAAGGGCGAAGCCGTCTGCCTCGTCTTCGAATCCGCGTGGATAGCCGTCTTGCAGGAGCGCCGCCGGCATGGCGGCGGCGATGCTGGAGACCGCAGCGGCGTTTCGGCCGAGCGCGGCGATGAGCACGGCGGGACCGGCGCCGCGCAGCGTCGCGCGCAATGCGTGGCGCAGGCGCGCATGCCCGATCTCGTGCGCCAGCACCGCAGTCATTTCGGGGTAGCGCACCGCCAGCTGCACCAGATCGTCGGTGAGCACGATGGCGCCGCCGGGCAGCGCGAAGGCGTTCGCGCCGATGCTGGGGCAGTTCCGCAGGTGCAGGCGGTAGGCGATGCCATCGCCGAGGCGCGCCGTGAGCCTCGTGAAATCGCCCTGCAGGAACTTGTGCATCTGCGAATTGAGCTGGCTGCGTTTGCACAGCTGGCTGTCGATCAGCTTCAGCGCCGCGGCACCGATCGCCGCATCCTCGCCGGCGGTGATGCGTTGCGCGACGGCCTCGGCGGCGAGCGGCAGCCCGTGCGTCGCCGCCCACCAGGAGAAGGCGGCGAGCGTCAGCGCCGCGCCCAGCAGGTAGCGCCAGCGATCCTTCAGGTACGGCACCGACTACCTGGCCTGGTCGTCGAGCTGGATGCCGCGCTCGCGCGCGAGCGCGGTCCAGTGCGCGATGTCGGCCTGGATGAAGCGGCCGAACTGCTCGGGCGCCATCGGCATCGGATCGATCGCTTCGCCCGAGAGGCGCTGCTGCAGCGCCGGCGAGGCGAGTGACCTGTTGATTTCCGCGTTGAGGCGCTTCGTGATCTCCGCTGGCAGCTTCGCCGGTCCGACGATGCCGTACCACTGCACGCCGTCGAAATTGCTGAAGCCCAGCTCCTCGAACGTCGGCGTTTCGGGGAGCAGGGCGTGGCGCTTCAGCCCGGTGATGGCGAGCGGCCGCATCTTCTTCGCGCGGATATGCGGCAATGCGGCGGCGAGCCCCGGCATCATCATCATCGTCTGGCCGGCAAGGAAGTCCTGGATCGCCGGGCCGATGCCGCGGTAGTGCACCACCAGCGCATCGAAGCCCGCGGCCCCCTTGAATTGCTCCATTGCGAGGTGGTTGAGCAGGCCGATGCCGCCGGAGGCGTAGACCATCGACTTGGGATTCTTCTTCGCGTAGTCGACCAGGGATTTCAGCTCCGTGGCCGGCAGCGAGGGCTGCACCACCAGCAGGTTGGGCGTGCCGCCGACCATCGCGATCGGCGTGAAGTCCTTGACCGCATCGTAGGGAAGCTTGCGCACGGCCGGATTGGTGCCGTGCGTGCCGACGTAGCCGACCATGAGCGTGTAGCCGTCCGGCGCGGCGCGTGCCGTCGCCATGGAGGCGATCTGCCCGCCGCCGCCCGCGACGTTCTCGACGATGAACGTCTGTTCCATCGAGCGGCCGAGCTGGTCGGCGACGGTGCGCCCGATCAGGTCCAGGCCGCCGCCCGGCTGCGCCGGGACGATGATCCTGACCGGTTTGGCGGGATAGGCCTGCGCGGCCGCGAGGAGGGGGAAGCTAGCGACGAAAGCCAGACAAAGCCATCGGACCATGGAAAGCCTCTTTCGCGTAATTCAGAAATTCGCCGGCCTGCGCCGCGTTCCAGCCGCCGTAGGCCGCGTTGCCGCGGAACTTGCGCTCGATGTCCGCGCCCGACAGCGGCTCGTGCACGCCGCCGCGGATGTGCGGCTGGCGCTCTTCGAACACGCGCCCATCCTTCAGGGTCATCTTCACATGACCTGTGTAGCGGGCCGGATACGGATTGTCCGGGTCGATCCTGTAGCGTACCTTGCCGGCGAGCCCGAGGATGCGTTCGTCGCGCACGGTACGCTCGCCGAAGGCGTCGAAACCAGCGTCGCCCGTGACGAAGGCAACGGCGACGTTGAACGGCGTGCTGAACTTGGCAGCGTAGCCGTTGGGTGGGCGCTGCTTTGCGGCAAGGGGCTCCCACAGGCGGTGCACGTAGCCCTCGGCCGTGTCGCAGAGCACTTCTGCTACATCTTCGGCGGCAAAGCCTCGTTGTGCGAGGCGCAGCGCGCAGTCGATATAGGGTTGGTTCATGGTGCCGGTGGCGTAGGGCTTGAACGTCAGGCCGGTCAGGAGCCAATCCTTGCCGAATCCATTGGTTAGTTTTTCATAGTCAAAATCAAAATCATGAGCGAAAGCGAAAAACAGCCCGTGCTTGCCTTCGAACACACTGCGCGGGCCCGTGAAGCCGCCGCGCGCGATGCGAGCCGCGTGCAGCCCGCAATGCGCCGCCCAGCCCGCGTGCAGGCGCTTGGTCCACGCGCCCTCGGCAAGGTATTCGATGATGCCGCCGGCCATGCTGCCGGCGATTCCCAGGGCATTGACGATTTGTCTTTGTTCCAGCTTTAGAGCAACGGAAACACCCAGAGTAGAGGCCAAAGCGCCAAGCACGGCGGTGGGGTGAAATCCCGCCTTGTGTATCCGCTTCGGGGCAACGAGGCTCAGCCGGCACATCGTCTCGACGCCGGCGGCGATGCCGGCGAGCGCGCTCGCGCCATCGCGGCCGAAGCGCTCGCAGGCGGCCAGCACCGCCGGCACCACCACCGCGCCCGAGTGCACCGGGCCGCCCTCGAAGGTGTCGTCGAAATCCTCGCCGTGCGCTGCGGTGCCGTTGAGCATCGCCGCGTCTTCGGGGCTGAAGGTTTCGGCGTGCCCGAGCGCCGTGCAGGGGCCGCCGGCATCGAAGCTGCTTTTCAGTGCGGCGACGTAATCGGAATTGCGCGCGGCGACACAGAGACCGGCCACGTCCACGAGGAGGTCCCGGCATTTGTCCTGGACCTGTCCGGGGATGGTTTCCAGCGCACAGACCCGGCCGGCGAGCGCTTCCGCGACAGTGTGCTTCATGCCATGTATCCGCCGCCGTTCACGTGCAGCGATTGGCCCGTGACATAGCGGGCGCCGGGTCCGCAAAGAAAGCGCACCGTGCCGGCGATTTCCTCCGGCTCGCCGCGGCGGCCGGCCGGCGGCAGGCCCTGCCGGTGGGAAGGGCGTTCGGGCGCGCCGGGCAGTCCGCGGCGCGTCTCGATGGTTCCAGGAACGACGCAATTGACGGTGATGCCCTGGGGCGCGAGCTCGAGCGCCAGCGCCCGCGTCATGCCCGCAAGGCCTGCTTTCGCGGTCACGACGTGGGCGCGGCCCGCGGCGCCCTTGTGCGCGGTCATGCCGCCGATATTCACCACCGAACCGCCGCCAGCACGCGCCAAGTGTGGCCTGCACGCCTGCGTGCATATGAAAGCGCCATCCAGCACCGTCGAGATCACCCGGCGCCAGTCGTCGAGCTTCATTTCCGCAAACGGGATTTCGGCGCGCACCGCCGCGTTGTTCACGAGCATGTCGAGCCGGCCGAATTGCCCGAGCGCCGCGTCGAGCATTGCGGCCACAGCCCGCGCTTCGGTGACGTCGGCGAAAAGCGGCAGGGCGCGCCCGCCGGCGGATTTGATCAGGTCGACGGTCTGCTGCGCTTCCTCGCGCGAATTGAGCGCGTTCACCACCACCGCGGCGCCGCCCGCGGCCAGCGCAAGCGAAATCGCCCTGCCGATATTGCGCGCGCCACCCGTGACGAGGGCGACCTTTCCGGCCAGCTCGCTTGCGTCCGCCATGGTGCTATCGTATAAGAATTGGCGTTCGACGGAGGGTTCAATGCGGGCTGCTGCGGCGCAGGTGGAGAGGGTCAGGGTTTTCTGGCAGCCGGGTTGCACGAGCTGCCTGCGGACCAAGGAGTTCCTCGCGAGGAACGGCGTCGATTTCGAGTCGATCAACGTGCACGGCAACGACGCGGGCATGGAGGAATTGCGCAAGCTCGGCGCGCGCAGCGTGCCGATCGTGGCGCGCGGCGGCGAATTCGTCTTCGCGCAGACCATCGGCGACGTCATCAAATTCCTCGGCCTGAACGTGCGCCAGCAGGAACGCCTCAGTCCCGAGGCGCTGATGCAGAAGATGCACCTCGTGCTCACCGCGGCCGCGCGCTACGTGCGGCAGATTCCGGCCGCCGAGCTCGACAAGCCGTTTCGCAACCGCAACCGGCCGATCCGCGTGCTCGCGCACCATGTGTTCCGCATCGTCGAAGGGTTTCTTGAATCGATGCAGGACGGCGGCGAGTTGACCTATGAACGCATCATGCAGGAGGCGCCGCCCGCCATGCGCAGCGGGGAAGACATCGCGCGCTACGGCGAAGGCGTGCTGGCCCGCGCCAAGCAGTGGTGGGAAGACTATCCGGACCACCCGTGCCAGCGTCCGATGGACACGTATTTCGGCGTGCATCCGGTGCACGTGGTGCTCGAGCGCGCGGTCTGGCATCCGGCGCAGCACACCCGCCAGTTGATGCTGATCCTCGAGACGCTTGGCATCGCGCCCGACCGCCCGCTGAGCGCGGCGGACCTTGCCGGATTGCCGCTGCCCGAGAAGGCATGGGATGAGGACTGAGAAAATGCGCCGGTTTCTGTTCCTGCTGCTCCTGGCATTTACCTCGGTGGCAGCCAATGCGCAGGAAAAGTATCCGGCGAAACCCCTGCGCATCATCGTTCCCTTCGCCCCGGGTGGCTCGACGGACATCTTCGCGCGCCTGGTCGCCGAGCGGCTGCAGGCACCGCTTGGCCAGACCGTGGTGGTCGAGAACCGGGCCGGCGCGTCGGGCAACATCGGCGCCGATGCGGTGGCGAAATCCGCGCCCGACGGCCATACGCTCCTCATGGCGACGACCGGCGTGATGGCGATCAACAACGCGCTGTTCAAGAGCATGCCCTACGACGCGGCGAAGGATCTCGAGCCGGTGATCTTCATCGCCTCGATCACCAATGTGCTCGCCGTGCCGAACGAGCTTGCGGCGAAGAACGTGGCCGAGCTGGTGGCGCTGGCAAGGAAGAAGCCGGGCGACCTGACCTTCGCTTCCTCGGGCGCGGGCAGCTCGACCCACCTGTCGGCCGAGCTTTTCAAGAGCATGGCCGACATCGACGTCGTGCATGTTCCGTTCAAGGGCAGCGGCCAGGCGCTGATCGACGTCGTTGCGGGACGCGTGTCGATGATCTTCGACAACATGCCCTCCGCCCTGCCGCATATCAAGGGCGGCAAGCTGCGCGCGCTCGGCGTCACCGGCCTGAAGCGCTCGCCAGCCCTGCCCGAAGTGCCGACCATCGCTGAGGCCGGCGTGCCTGGCTACGACTCGCTGTCCTGGAGCGGCTTCGCGGTGCCCGCGGGCACGCCGCGCGACGTCGTGCAGCGCCTGAACCGCGAAACCGCCATGATCCTGCTCGCTCCCGAGATGCGGCAGAAGCTGGCCGAGCAGGGCGCCGACGCCATCGGCGGTCCGCCGGAGGCCTTCGCCGGCCACGTGCGCAAGGAACGCGAAAAGTGGGGCCGGCTGGTGCGCGAGCGGAATATTGTCGTCAACTGATTCATGCACGTCGTAGAACGATTCGCCGCCTGGGCGGAGGGGTTCCGCCAGGTGCCGCTCTCCGGGGACGTGCGGCACCATGCCAAGCGCGCGGTGATCGACTGGTACGCCGCCCTGCTGCCGGGCGCCGTGGTGCCTCCGGCGACCATGCTTGAAGCCGCATTCAAGGAAGAGCTCGGCCACGGGGCCAGCTTTCTTGCTTCAGGAAAAAAAACCAATCCCCGCCTGGCCGCGCTCATCAACGGCACCGCGGCGCACACGGTGGAGGTGGACGACATCTTCCGCGACGGCATCTACCACCCCGGCGCGCCGACCATCGCCGCGGCGCTGGCGCTCGCGCAGGCGACCGGCGCCTCGGGCGAGCGGTTCCTGCGCGCGGTGACCGTCGGCTACGAAATCTCCACGCGCATCGGCGCGGCGATGGGCCGCGCCCACTACAAGTACTGGCACAACACCGGGACCATCGGCGTCTTCGGCGCCTGCGCCGCGGCAGCCGAGCTCCTCGGCCTGGATGCCAGGCGCTTCGCGCACGCGCTCGCCACCGTGACCACGTTTTCCGCCGGGCTGCAGCAGGCGTTCCGCATGGACTCGATGTCCAAGCCGCTGCACGCGGGACGCGCTGCGGAGGCCGGCGTCACTGCGGCGCTCGCGGCGCGCGAGGGCGTCACGGGCTCGCTGGACGTCCTCGAGGGCGAGTCGGGTTTCGGGCGCGCCATGAGCGACGGCCCGGACTGGAACGCGTTGTTCGAATCGATCGGCAAGGACTTCCACATCTGCCGCATGACTTTCAAGAACCACGCCTGCTGCGGCCACACTTTCGCTGCGATCGACGGCGCGCTTGCCCTGCAGCAGCGCATGAACATCGCCGCGCGCGAGATCGAACGCATCCGCGTCGGCAGCTACCGCGCGGCCAAGGAGGTGTCGGGCTACGATTCGCCGCGGACGCCCGCCGAAGCGCGCTTTTCGCTCAAGTACGTGGTGGCGACCGCGCTCACGCACGGCAGCGTGCGCCTGGCGGCATTCGAGCCGGCGCGCATGAACGACGAGGCGACGCGCGGCCTGATGGAACGCATCGAGGTCGCGATCGATCCGGAGCTGGACGCCGCCTTTCCGCGCCAGCGCGCGGCGCGCGTCGCTTTCGTCGCGCGCGACGGCCGGCGGGAGGAGTTCCTGCAGCCGACGCGCGTCGGCGACCCGGAGGCACCGCTCTCGGACGCGCAACTCGATGCCAAGTATCTCGAACTTGCGGTTCCGGTGATCGGGGATGCCAAGGCGAAGGCGCTGCTGCAGAAGCTCTGGAAGCTGGAGTCCGAGACATCCCTGGCGCCATGAACCTGGCGCAGGCTCTGTTTTCGCCCCGCGCCGTGGCCCTTGTCGGCGCTTCAGGCGATGAGGCGAAGAACACCTCCCGCCCGCAACGCTATCTCGCGAAGCATGGATACGGTGGGACGATTGTGCCTATCAATGCCTCTCGTTCTGAAGTTCTTGGATTGAAAAGCTATAGAAGCGTAAACGACATCCCATTCGACATCGATCACGCCTTCATCATGGTGGCGGACGTCGAAGGCGCGCTGGAGGACTGTGGCAGGAAGGGGGTGCCGGTCGCCAGCATCTTCAGCGACGGTTTCGCCGACGCGGGCGCCGAAGGCATGGCGCGGCAGGCGAAGCTCGCGGCGCGCGCGCGAGAGCTCGGCGTGCGCCTGCTTGGCCCGAACAGCATGGGCATGATCAACCTCTCCGGGCGCGTGGCGCTCACGGTGAACGCGATCCTGGAGATGGAAACGCCGCCCGCCGGCGGCAGCAGCATCGTGTCGCAGAGCGGCACCATGCTCGGCACGGTGCTCTCGCGCGGCGCGGCGCGGGGCCTGGGATTCTCGAAGCTCGTATCGGTCGGCAACGAGGCCGATATCGGCGTGGGCGAGCTGGTCGAGCTGCTCGCCGCCGACCCGGAGACGCGCACCATCCTGCTGTTCCTCGAAACGGTGCGCGACGCCGACCGGCTCGCGGCCGGGGCGCGCGCGGCGCACGCGGCGGGCAAGCCGGTGGTGGCCTACAAGCTCGGCCGCTCGCAGCTCGGCGAGCGGCTCGCGCGCTCGCATACCGGCGCGCTCGCGGGGGAGGACCGGGCGCTGGACGCTTATTTCCGGGATTGCGGCATCCTGCGCGTCGACATGCTCGAGACGCTGATCGAAATCGGACCCATGCTGGCCGGCCGCCGGCCGCCGGACATCGAACGCACGGCCCGCGTGGGCGTGGTGACCACCACCGGCGGCGGTGCGGCGAGCGTGGTGGACCGGCTCGGCACGCTCGGCATCGAGACCGCCGCGCCCGGTTCGGACGCGCCGATCGTGGACCTGACCATGGGGCCGAAAAGCGCCGGCTACGGCGCGGTGGTCGAAGAACTGCTCGGCTTCGCGGGCTGCGACGCGGTGCTCGCGGTGGTGGGCTCGTCCGCCCAGTTTCATCCGCAGCATGCGGTCGATCCGGTCATCGCGGCCTCGAAGCGGCGCGACAAGCCCCTGGCGGTGTTCCTCACGCCGCAGGCGGAGCAATCGCTCGCGCTGCTGGCGCAGGCGGGAGTCGCCGCTTTCCGCACGCCCGAGGCCTGCGCCGACGCCTTCCACGCCTATTTTGCATGGCGAACTCCTTCTGCTGGCCGCAATGGAACCCCGGCGGAATGGCCGAAGGACATTCCACGCAAGGGGAGGCCGACCGAGGCCCAGGCGATGGCGCTTTTCTCCGCGCTTGGCATCCCGGTGGTCGATTCCGGGATCGCGCGCGCGCCGGACTACGCGCATTCACTGCCGTACCCGGTGGCGCTGAAAATCCTTTCCGCCGATGTCGCCCACAAATCCGATGTGGGCGGGGTGATCCTGAACATCGCTTCGCGTCAGGAATTTGAAAGCAAGGCAAAGGCGCTGGCGATGAAGGGCGAACCGCTGCTGGTGCAGCGCATGCAAGCCGGACTGGCGGAGGCGATCATCGGCTACCGCGACGACCCGGTGGCCGGGCCCCTCGCGATCGTGGGCGCGGGCGGCGTCCTCGCGGAACTCTACAATGACGTCGTGGTGCGCCTTGCGCCCGTGGACGAGGCGGGCGCCCTGGAGATGATCGGGCAGGTGAAGGGTTTCGCGGTGCTGCGCGGCTACCGCGGGTTGCCGCAAGGCGATGTAAAGTCCCTGGCGCGGGCGCTCGCGGCTTTGTCCCGGCTGGCGCTGGTCGCGGGCCGCCCGGTGAGCGAGGCGGAGGCGAATCCGGTGATCGTGCGGCGCGACGGCGTGGTGGCGGTAGATGCACTCGCAGTGATGAAGGAGGCGTAATGCTGGGATTTATCGGCCTGGGAGTCATGGGGGCGCCGATGTGCCGCAACCTCGCGGCCAAGTCGGGCCAGGAAGTGCGCGCTTTCGACATCGACCTCGACGCCCTGTCGCAGATGGACGAGCCCGGCGTGATGCCGGCGGAATCGATCCGCGACGTCGCCGAGCACGCCGACATCGTTTTCCTGTCGTTGCCGGGCGGGCCGCAGGTCAACGCGGTGTGCATGGGGGCCGGCAGCCTGCTCACGCACCTCAAGCCCGGCGGCCTGGTGGTGGACTTCAGCACCACGCCGGTGAACCTGGCGCGCGACCTGAGCGCGCGCTTCCTCGCGCGCGGCATCCAGTTCGCCGACGCGCCGGTGGCGCGCACGCGTGAAGCGGCCAAGGACGGCACCCTGTCGGTCATGGTGGGCGGCCCCGAGCACGTCTTCGCCCGCATCAAGCCGCTGCTCGAATGCGTCGCGAGCGACGTCACCTACTGCGGCGGGCCGGGCGCGGGCCAGGCGATGAAAATCATCAACAACATGGTGCTGTTCCAGAACGTGGTGGCGCTGGCCGAGGCGCTGGCCCTGATCCTGCACGCGGGCCTCGATCCGCAGCTCGCGTTCAACGTGCTCGCCAAGGGCTCGGCCGACAGCTTCGCGCTGCGCAACCACGGCATGAAGGCGATGCTGAAGAATTCGTTCCCGGAGAAGGCCTACTCCTCGGAATATGCGCTGAAGGACATCCGCTACGCGCTGCGCTTCTCCGAGGAGGCCGGCGTCTTCCTGCACGGCGCCGACAACGCCAAGGAAACGATCAAGAAGGCGATTCGCGCCGGCCACGGCAAGGAGTATTTCCCGGTGCTCGCCAAGGTTGTGGCGGCCGCGACCGCGCCGAAGCCCGCGTCGCCGTCCGCGCCGAAAGGCACGGCGAAGAAAAAGGCCGGCTGAGGGTCGGGTCGTGAGCGCGAAGGCGTTCTCGAGATGGCAGGCGGCGGGCACGCACTTCCTCATCTGCGTCGCCATCGCGACGGTGGTGATCGGCGTGATGCTCGGCGTCTGGTATCCGGGACCGCTGTTCGAGGCCGCGGGCGGTACCGGGATGCTCTACATCCTCGTCGGGGTGGATGTGATCCTGGGCCCGCTGCTCACCCTGATCGTCTTCAAGTCCGGCAAGCGCGGCATGAAGTTCGACCTCACGGTGATCGGCCTGGTGCAGATCGCGGCCCTGGCCTACGGCGTGCACATCGTTTTCCTGGCGCGGCCCGCTTTCATCGTCTTCGTCAAGGACCGCTTCGAGCTCGTGATCGCGGCGGAGCAGGACCCGGAGCAGCTGGCACTGGCGAAGTATCCGGAATTCCGCGAGCCGGGATGGACCGGGCCGAAGCTGGTCGCCGCCGACATGCCGACGGACCCGAAGGAGCGCGACAACCTGATCAACGCGGCGCTGGCCGGCCTCGACCTGCAGAATTTCCCGCGCTACTACGTGCCGTACGCGGAACGCACGAAGGAGGTTCTGGGGGCATCTGCAACCATCGAGCGCCTGCGCACCGCCGAACCGGCGAGCGCGAAGGTGGTGGACGCATATCTCGCCTCGTCGGGGACCAGGGAAGACAGCGTGCGCGCGCTGATGTTGCGCACCCGGTTTGCCTGGGTGGCGGTGCTGCTCGACCCGACGACCGCGCAGCCGCTGAAAATGCTGGTCGGCGAGAAGATCGAATAGCGTTTCGGAGGAGGCGCGTCTGCCCGCGCCTCAGAAAAGGCGCATCTGCCCTTCCGGGGACGGCGGCCGGAACAGCGAACAGTCGAGGTCCCTGCGCGGCGCCATGTGATTGTCCTCGCTGTTGAGGCCGAACCGCCGGCAGGCGAGGTCGAAGCGCTTGCCGATGAGTTCGACGAAATTGCCCGAGCCGGTCATGCGCGAGCCGAAGTTCGGGTCGTTCTCGCGCCCATCGCGCGACTGCCTGATGATGCTGATGACGTGCCCGGCGCGCTGGGGATAGTGCGCCGCCAGCCACTCCCTGAAGAGGGGCCGCACTTCGTTGGGTAGCCGCAGCAGGATCCACCCGGCCATGGTCGCGCCAGCCTGGGAGGCGGCCTCCAGCGTGTCTTCCAGCGACTTGTCCGTCAGCGCCGGAATCAGGGGAGCCACCATCACGCCGCAGGGGATGCCCGCGCCCGCGAGCGCGCGCAGCGCTTCGACGCGCCGCTTCGGGCTGGCGGCCCGCGGTTCCAGGGTGCGGGCGAGCTTCCGATCCAGCGTGGTGATCGAGATGAAGGCCTTGACCAGGTTCTTCCTCGCCATCGGCGCGAGCAGGTCGATGTCGCGCTCGATCAGCGCCGACTTGGTGACGATGGTGAGCGGGTGATCGCAGGCCGCGAGCACTTCCAGCAGGCCGCGCATGAGCCTGTAGCGCCGCTCGAGCGGCTGGTAGCAGTCGGTGTTGGTGCCGAAGGCGATCGGCTTCGGACGGTAGCCGCGCTGCGACAGTTCTTCCTTCAGCAGCTGCACCGCGTTGGTCTTGGCGAAGAGCCGGGTCTCGAAATCCAGGCCGGGCGACAATTCCAGGTAGGCGTGGCTGGGGCGGGCGTAACAGTAGATGCAGCCATGCTCGCATCCCCTGTACGGGTTGATGGACTGCTCGAACGGGATGTCGGGAGAATCGTTGCGCGCGATGATGGAGCGCGCGCTCTCTTCCGTGACGCTCGTCCGAATCGCGGTTTCTTCCTGCTCCTCAGGCGTCCAGCCGTCGTCGAAGGGCGAGCGCTCCGTGCTTTCATAGCGGCCCTGGATTTGCGAAAGTGCGCCACGCGCCTTCTGCATACGATCTAGAATTGCGGTTCCCTCCTGATGCTGTATATATGAACAGTACCACAAGCGACGCCAGGCACAACGTCGGACTTCTCGCGGCCTGCCAGGCGATGCTGATGACCAACAACGCCACCCTCATCGCCATCAACGGCCTGGCGGGGCTGGCGCTCGCGCCGACGCCGGCGCTGGCGACGCTCCCGGTGACCTGCTGGGTGGTGGGCGGGGCGGCCGCGACCATGCAGGCATCGCACTACATGAAGAAGGTCGGGCGGCGCAGGGGCCTGGTCCGGGGGGCCTCGGTCGGGATCATCGGCGCGGCGATCTGCGCGGCGGCCATCTGGCAGGCGAGTTTCTGGCTGCTGTGCTTCGGCGCGCTGGTCTGGGGTACCTATAACGCGTTCGGCCAGTACTACCGCTTCGTCGCCGCGGAGGTGGCGGCGCCGGATTTCAAGGCCACCGCGGTGTCGCTGGTGCTTGCCGGCGGTCTGGTCGGCGGCATCGTCGGGCCCACGCTGAGCCGCTACACCGTCGACCTGATCGGACCGAAGTTCGCGGGCGCCTATCTCGCGCTGATCCTGTTCGCGCTCGCCACCATGGCGGTGCTCGGCCGGATCCGCATTCCCGATCCCACCGAGGCGGAGCAGGCTTCCAGCGGCCGGCCGCTGGCCGAGATCGCGGCGCAGCCGAAATACATCGTCGCGGTGGTGGCGGGGGCGATCAGCTATGGCGTGATGAACTTCCTCATGACCTCGACGCCGATCGCGATGGGCGTCTGCGGCCATCCCTACGGCGACGCCGCGTTCGTCATTTCCTCCCACGTGATCGGCATGTTCGCGCCTTCCTTCGTGACCGGCGGCCTGATCAGGCGTTTCGGCACGATCCCGGTCATGCTCGCCGGCGCGGCGCTCAATGTCGCGTGCATCTGCATCGCGCTCGCGGGCGTGGCGGTGGCGAATTTCTGGTGGGCGCTGGTGCTGCTGGGCGTGGGCTGGAACTTCCTCTACATCGGCGCCACCACGCTGCTCACCGAGACCTACCGGCCCGAGGAGCGCGCCAAGGCGCAGGGCGCCAACGAAACCGCGATCTTCGTCATGATGGCGCTGTCGTCGTTCTCCTCCGGCATGATCGTCACCAACGCCGGCTGGGAAAAGGTCAACTACGCCGCGACGCCGCTGATAGCGATCGTCGTCGCGGCATTGCTGTTCCTCTTCCTTCACATGAAAAAATCGAGAACATGACGACAGCGGCGCCGGCGGCAGTCGGCATGCGCCTGGACGAAGTGGATACGCCGGCGCTGATCCTCGACCTGGATGCCTTCGAGGCCAACCTGAAGCGGCTGGCGGACGCGCTGCCGCCGCGCATCCGGGTGCGGGCGCACGCCAAGACCCACAAGTGCCCGGAAGTCGGCAAGCGCCAGGTCGCCGCCGGCGCGGTGGGCTCCTGCTGCCAGAAGGTCTCGGAAGCCGAGGCGATGGTCGACGGCGGCATCGCGGACGTGCTGGTGACCAACGAAATCGTGGGCCCGCGCAAGCTGGAGCGCCTCGCCGCGCTCGCCAAGCGCGCGCGCATCGGCGTCTGCGTGGACCACGCGGACAACGTGCGCGACCTGGAAGCGGCGCTGCGGCGCGCGGGCGCGAAGATCGACGTCTACGTCGAGCTGGAAGTCGGCATGCGCCGCTGCGGCGTGGCGCCAGGCGCGCCGGCGGTGGCGCTGGCGCGCGCGATCGCCGCCTCGCCGAACCTGCGTTTCGCCGGGTTGCACGCCTACCACGGCCGCGCGCAGCACATCCGCTCGATGGAAGAGCGTCGAAGCGTGATCGAGAAGGCAGCAGGGTACGTGAAGGAGACAAAGGCGCTGCTTCAGGAAGCCGGCATCGTCTGCCCAATCGTGACCGGCGCGGGCAGCGGCACGTTCATGTTCGAGGTCGCGCTCGGCGCCTGGGACGAGATCCAGCCCGGCTCCTACGCCTTCATGGATTCGGACTACGCGCGCAACGAGTGGGCTCCGCCCATGCCGCGCTTCGAGCACTCGCTGTTCGTGCTCGCGACCGTGATGAGCCGGCCGAACCCGGGCCTCGCCGTCGTCGACGCGGGGCTGAAGGCATCGAGCGTCGATTCGGGCATGCCGTCGCTCTGGCAGCGGCCGGGCCTCGAGTACACGCGGGCCTCCGACGAGCATGGCTGGGTGGAGTTCACCAAGGAAAAAGTGGCCGGCGCCTCGATGCCCGCGCTCGGCGAGAAGGTCCTGCTCGTGCCCGGGCACTGCGATCCGACGATCAACCTTTACGACTGGTACGTCTGCGTGCGCAAGGGGACGGTCGAATCACTCTGGCAGATCACAGCCAGGGGGGCGCTGACCTGAACGAGCGTTCCTACGGCTGGGTGGTGGTGCTGTGCGCCTTCACCCTGATGTTCGTTGGCTTCGGTGCGGCGTATTCGTTCGCGGCGTTCTTCCGCGCATTCGAGTCCGAGTTCGGCGCTTCGCGCGCCCATGTGTCGCTCGTTTTCTCCCTCTGCGCCCTGCTGTGGTTCTCCTTCGGCGTGCCGGGCGGCTTGCTGGCGGACCGTTTCGGGCCGCGCGGGGTCTGCCTCGCGGGCGCGCTGTGCATCGCCGCAGGCCTGGCGGCTGCCGCCCACGCGGGCTCTCTTGGCGCGCTGTATGCCGCCTACAGCGTGGGAATCGGCGTCGGAGTCGGGCTTTCCTACGTGCCCGCAGTGGCCGCGGTCCAGCACTGGTTCGCGGAAAAGCGCGTGCTTGCGGGCGGCATCGCGGTTTCCGGCATCGGCGCGGGCAACCTGCTGCTGCCGCCGCTCGCCGCCTGGTGGATCGAGCTGTGGGGCTGGCGCGGCGCCTACCTTGGCCTCACCGCGCTCACGCTGGTCCTCGCCGTTCCCGCGGCGTTGCTGCTGGGAGGGCGCGCCGCGCAGCGCGCCGCGGCGGCCGGCGCGACCTTGCCCGGCATGACGCTGCAAGCCGCGGTGCGCAGCCGGCTTTTCTGGCTGATGTACGGCGTCGCGTTTCTCATCTGCGTCGGATTCTTCGTGCCGATGGTTCACCTCGTGCCCTACGCGCAGGACATCGGCCTGAGTGAAGCGCAGGGCGTGAGCCTGGTGAGCCTGCTCGGCCTGGGCAGCCTGCTGGGGCGTTTCGGCATGGGAAGCGTCGCCGACCGGATCGGGCATGCGCGCTCGCTCGTGGCGATCGGCGCGGGGCTGGGGCTCCTCTTCCTCGTGTGGTGGGGAGCGACGGGCTTCTGGCTGCTCGCGGTCTTCGCGGTCTGCTTCGGATCGCTCTATGGCGGCTACGTCGCGCTCGCGCCGACGCTGTGCATGGAGATGTTCGGGCCGAGGAGCCTGTCGGCGGTTATAGGCGCGCTCTACACCGCCGCCGGGCTGGCCACCCTCATCGGCCCGACCTTTGCCGGGGCAAGCTTCGATGCGTTCGGCAGCTACGACGTATCGATCCTCGGTTGCGCGGCGCTGAGCTTTGCCGGCGCCGGGCTCGCGGCCGTAGGCACGAAATCCTTGCGCGCTCGCAGTTAGATGAAATTGAATTCAAATAGAAAAGCAAAACGGCCTGACCTGGTTGTCAGCGAAGAGCGCGGCGTGCGCTACCTGCACGTCGGCGGCGAGGCGATCCAGAGCGCGATGCGCATCGAGGATCCGTTCGCGCTCGAGCTCGATTACACGCGCTGCATGATGGCGTTCCTGCTGTTCCACCCGCGGCCGCGGCGCGCGCTGATGATCGGCCTGGGCGGCGGATCGCTCGCCAAGTTCTTCCACCGGCGCCTTCCCGGCCTGCGCAACCACGTGGTCGAGTACGACGACCGGGTGATCGCGACCGCGCGCGCGCTGTTCCACGTGCCGGCGGACGACGCGCGCCTCGCGGTGGAACGCGGCGACGGCGTCCAGGCGCTGGCGCCGGAATGCTGCGACCTGCTGGTGGTGGACGGTTTCGAGGACGAGGCGACGCCCGCGGCGATGGTGTCGCAGGCGTTTTTCGACGCTGCCTGGTGCGCGCTGGAGGAACCCGGCGTGCTGGTGGCGAACTTCATGGACGACGACCGGGATTTCGACCGCAACCTGCGGCGCATCGAGAATGCCTTCGGCGGCGCGGTGCTCGCGTTCCATTCGCTGCGCGACCCGAATATCGTTGTCATCGGCCTGAAGGGATTTCCTGACGCGATGCAGTGGAATGTCCTGCGCGCGCGCGCGACGGCCTTGGAAAAGAGCTATGGCCTGCCGTTTCCGCGCTACGTCGAACGCTTGCGCACGATGAACCGCTGGACGACGGACGAGTTGCTCGTCGTCCCGCCGGTGGAGGCAGGCTGATGGCCGTCGATCCCGCCGAGCTCGCGGCGCTGGCGGCGGCTGCCTTCGCCGGATCGGTGATCTTCGGCATCACCGGCTTCGGCGCGGCGCTCGTCACGGTTCCCTTCGCCACGCACTTCGTGCCGCTGCCCTTCGCGCTCGCGCTCTTCGTGCTGATGGACCTGGCGAACGCGTTCCGCCTCGGTTTTGAGAACCCGAAGAACGCGGTCAAGAGCGAATGGACGCGCATGGTGCCGACGATCCTGCTCGGAACCGTGGCCGGCGTCACGCTGCTCGTCAACCTGCCGCGCGGCGCGGCGACCCTCGCGCTGGGCGCCTTCGTGCTGCTGTTCGCGCTCTACAGCCTGCTGGGCGACCCCGCCGCGCAACGCGTGGTCTCGTCGCGCTGGGCTTATCTTGCGGGCTTCACGGGCGGCGTCACGAGCACCATCTTCGGCGCGGGCGGCCCGCCCTATGCGATCTACCTTTCGCACCGGGGCCTCGCCAAGGAGCAGTATCGCGCCACGATGGGCTTCGCGACGCTCACCAGCATCTCGCTGCGCACCGTCGCATTCCTCGCGACGGGCATCCTGCTCGACCCGAAGGTATGGGTCTGCGCGGCGCTCGTCGTGCCCGCCGGTCTGGCGGGCATCTGGGCGGCGGGGCACCTTTTCCGGCGCATTTCGCGCGAGACGCTGATGCGCGCGGTGGCGCTGATGCTGTTGGCGAGCGGTGCGTCCTTGATCGTTCGGGCGTTGAGCTAAGGAAAGCGGTATCCTTCCGGCACGAGGAGTGACTCAAATGAGCGCCCACACGCTTGAGAAAATTCGTTCGGAAGCCCTCAACCTCTCCGAATCGGAACGCGCTGATCTTGCCCACAGTCTGGTCACGAGCCTCGATGGCCCCGCAGATCCGGATGCCGGGCAGGCGTGGGACGTGGAAATCCAGCGCAGGCTTGCCGAAATTGATACCGGCACTGCTCAACTTATAGATCGCGAAGAATTCCGCCGGCGCATGCAGGAGCGCATTAGCCGTACCTGATGCGCGTTGTCCGCATTCACGCCGCCGCGGCCGAAGAAGCGGCCGCAGCGGCAGCGTGGTACGAGAAAGAGCGGCCCGGTCTGGGATCGGAGTTCAACCAGGCAATTGACGCCGCGTTCGATTGGCTCGAAGAAGACATCATTCCGCTTGCCTCGATGCCTGGCGCAGTTGCGGCAAAAGGCATCAAGCGGCTGCTGCTAAGACGATTTCCCTACGCGGTCGTGGTACAGGAACGCGGCACCGAAATCTTGGTTCTGGCAATTGCTCACCACGCCAGACGGCCCGGTTACTGGCGCGGTCGAACAGGCGTGTAACCAGCGCTCATCCTGCCGATTTCTCGCGCATCGTGACGAACTCCTCGGCTGCGGTCGGGTGGATGCCGATGGTGGCGTCGAACTGCGCCTTGGTGGCGCCGAGCTTGACCGCGATGGCGATGCCCTGGATCGCTTCGCCCGCGTCGGGGCCGAGCATGTGCGCGCCGACCACGCGCTGGCTGGCGGCATCGACCACCAGCTTCATGAAGATCTTCTCTTCACTCCTGCCCATGGTGTGCTTGAGGGAGCGGAACGCGGTCTTGTAGATGGCCACCTTGCCGAAGCGTTCGCGCGCCTTTGCCTCGGACAGGCCGACGGTGGCGAGATTGGGATTGGCGAACACCGCGGTCGGCACATTGTCATGGTCCACCGGCGTCGGTTGCGCGCCGAACAGCGTCTTCGCGAGCGCCATGCCTTCCGAGGTGGCGACCGGCGTCAGGTTCAGCCGGTTGGTGACGTCGCCGATGGCGTGGATGGAATCCACCGAGCTCTTCGAATAGTTGTCGACGGCGATCGCGCCATCGGCCGCCAGCTTCACGCCGGCGGTGTCGAGGCCGAGGTTCGCGGTATTGGGAACGCGTCCCGTGGCAAACAGGACGAGATCGAATGATTGCCGGGTATCGTTGTTGAACTTGACCTGGATTGAACTGCCTTGCTTCACCAGGCTGAGAGGAGTGCAATTCAAGGTAACGGCAACCCCTTTCCTGCCCATTTCCTCGCCGAGCCTTGTGCCCAGCTCAGCGTCGAAGCCGCGCAGAAGCTGTGCGCCACGGTAGGCGAGCGTCGTGTCCACGCCCAGGCCGTTGAAGATGGAAGCGAATTCGACCGCGATATAGCCGCCGCCGACCACCAGCGCGCGGCGCGGCAGCTGCTCGAGGTAGAACGCCTCGTTCGACGTGATCGCCAGGCCGGCGCCCGGAATGTCCGGCTTCTGCGGCCAGGAGCCGGTGGCGACGAGGATATGCCTTGCCGTTACGGTCTTGCCGTTTATTTCGACTTGATTCTTCCCCCGGACAAGAGCCTTGCCGCGGAAAATTTCCACTCCCGCATTGACGAGGATGCGCTCGTAGATGCCGTTCAGGCGGTCGATCTCGCGGTCCTTGTTGGCGACCAGCGTCTTCCAGTCGAACGACGGTTCGGCGACGCTCCAGCCGAAATCGGCGGCGTCCTTCAGCTCGTCGCGGAAATGCGCGGCGTAGGAAAACAGCTTCTTCGGGATGCAGCCGACGTTGACGCAGGTGCCGCCGAAGCGGCCGGACTCGGCTACCGCGACGCGCGCGCCGAGGGACGCGGACACGCGGCTTGCGCGCACGCCGCCGGAGCCGCCGCCAATGGTGAAAAGATCGTAGTCGTACTTCAGAGACCAGCTACTTCAGGTTCTTGAGGTTCATCCCGACGAGGTCGAGGGTGGCGGCGAGCCTGGCGTGCTGCGGCTTGTCGGCGAGCCATTTCATCGCATTGTTGACGCGCTGCTCGATCTGCGCGGCCGGCAGGCCCTGGACGCCGACGAACATCTTGGCGACGTCGGTCAATCCGGCGGCCGCGGCGTCGCCGCCGATTTCGCGGAGCTTGGCTTCGATCGCCGCCCGGTCGAGGTTGGTCACCAGCTTCATGGTCTTCTCGTCACTCATGGCGCGCTCCTGTCCTGTTCAGGCGATTATATAGCGTCCGGATGCGTGCCGGGCCCGGCCCTCGGCCGCCAGTTTGTCGAGATGCGCGGTGAGCGAGCGCATCGCAACCGGATGTAATTTCGGCGAAACATCGTCGTAGACATCGGCCACGAGTTCCTCGAGCGTCGCGCTGCCGCGTTGCTGCAAGGCCATGACGACCTTGGCTTCGCGCGCGAGGCGATGCGCCACCAGCCTCTTCACCTCCTTGTGCGGCGCGCCAATGAGGTAGCCGTGCCCCGGCGCGATGATGCCGATGTCGAGGCCGAGCAGCTTGTCGAGAGACGCGAGGTAGGCGCGCATGTCGCCGTCGGGCGGATTGATGACCACCGTGGAACCCTGCATCACGTGGTCGCCCGTGAACAGCATGCCGGTTTCCTCCAGCAGGTAGCACAGGTGATTGGAGGCGTGGCCCGGCGTGTGCACCGCGCGCAGGTGCAGCTTGCCGATCGCGATGCGCTCGCCGTCGGCCGGGCTCGCGTCGGGCGCGTACGCCTGATCCTGGCTTGCCCCCGCCGGGGCGCGCATGCCCAGCACCTGCGCGCCGGTCGCGGCCTTGATCGCCGCCGCGGCGGGCGAATGGTCCATGTGCGTGTGGGTGGTGAGGATCCAGCGGATTCGACCCGCGCCGGCCGCGAGGATCCTCGCAATGTGCGGGTCGAGCGCCGGGCCGGGATCGATCACCGCGATCTCGGACTCTCCGACGAGGTAGGTGTTGGTGCCCGGGCCGGTCATCGCGCCCGGATTGGGGGCGGTGAGGCGCGTCACGTACCGGTCGAGGCGCTTTGGAATGCCGGGCTGGATCACGAAGCAGGTGTCGCCTTTCTCCCCGGGATCGCTCCAGTGGATTTCAAAATAGGGCGGATCGGCGCGGCGGAACAGGCGTTGCGAGCCTTCGTGGTCGAGCGCCCAGCAGGCCGCGTTTACCTCGATGTCGCCCAGGCTCTTCGCATGCTCGAGCGCCGCGCGCGGCGTGGGCACCGCGGCGAGGTCCGAGAGCGTGCTGCGAGTGGGAAAGATGAGTTCGATCTCGCCGCGCTGGCCGCGCTCGATCGCCGCGCGCGGGCTGATCCAGACGCTGTGCACGGTTTCAGACCTGTCGTGCGCGCCGTGCTGGCCCTTGGGCGCGCAGGCGACGAAGAAGCGCGTGCTGAAGCGCCGGGGCCGGCCCGGCGCGGTGATCCAATGGCTGTAGTAGGCGATGTCCTGCGCGTGGATGTAGAGGTTTTCCTCTTCGAGGAATTCGCTGAAGTGCAGCCTGCCCTCGTTCAGCGGCTCCCTGAATTTCTCCAGCGTCGCGACGCGCCCCGGGTCGACGGGAGAATTCCTTTCGTCGAAGGCGAGGAGTATCCCCGATTCCTCGAAGCATTCGCGCGCCGCGGCCACCCAGTAGGCGAGCCCGCCCGAGGTGAGTCCCATGCGCGTGCTGGCCTGCGCGTCGTCCAGGCCGCGCACGCGTTTCGCCGCGCGTTCGCTCGCGTCGTCCGGGTCGAGCGCGCCGCCGGGAAACACGAAGGCGCCGGGCAGGAACGCCGCCTTGTTCGTGCGCTGGAGCATGAACACTTCGGGCGCGCCCGGGGCCTCGCGCAGCAGGAGCAGCGTGGCCGCGGGACGCGGCGTGAGTTTCGTACCAGTCACGCACCGCGCTCAGTGCGGTCCTGCACGCGTCCTGCGCGATCCTTCTCGTTCTGTGCCTTGATCTTCTCCCGCATTCGATCCCAGTCCGCATCAGACAGCTTGTCCAGCTCGCTGAACGAACCGCCGTTGGCGAGGTAACCCGCGCCGTCGACCGCGATCGTCTCGCCGGTGAGCCATTCGCAGCCGTCCGCCATGAGGAAGGTGGCGAGGTTCTGCAGTTCCGGCATCTCGCCGACGCGGCGCATCGGATTGCGCTCGTTCGCGTCCTCGAACTTCCCGTCCGGGCGCAGGCGCTTGGCGGCGCCTTCGGTCGGGAACGGGCCCGGGGCGATGGCGTTCAGCCGTATGCCGTGGCGGCCCCACTCGACCGCGAGCGATTTCGTCATCACATGCAGCCCGGCCTTCGACATCGCCGACGGCACGACATAAGGCGAGCCGGTATGCACCCAGGTCACGAGGATGGAAATGACGGAACCCTTGTGCCCGCCCGCGATCCAGCGCCTGCCCACGGCGTGCGTGACATAGAAGCTGCCGTGGAAAACGATGTTGGCGATGGCGTTGAAGCCGTTCGGCGTCAGGTCCTTGGTCGGGCTGATGAAGTTGCCGGCAGCGTTGTTGACTAATCCGGTGAGGGGTCCGGCCTCGTCCCAGATCCGCTGCACCATCGCGTCCACCGCCTGCGCATCGCGGATGTCGACGGCATGCGTCCTGACGCTGCCACCATGCTTGCCTGTCAGTTCCTTCGCGCAGGAATCCAGCACCGCCCCGCGCCGGCCGGCGATCCAGATCTCCGCGCCCAGTTGCAGGTACCGGGCCGCGATCTCCTTGCCCAGGCCGGTGCCGCCGCCGGTAACCAGGATGCGTTTGCCCTTGAGCAGGCCGTCCTTGAACATGGGCGCTCCAGAATGCGGGGAGCGCCTATTTTACGGTCGGCCAACCCTCAGGCAGCGAAATACGAACGGGCGGCATACAGGATCCTTTCTTGTCCGGAGGAGTTGCTGACCTCGCGCGCGAGCTGCGCCGCGAGGTCGGCGTGCAGGCCTTCGTCACGGTAGTAGCGGGCCAGATCCCGCTCTGCCTCTGGCGAGGGGCCGGAGGAGGTGAGCCTAAGCCAGAGAGACCGAAGCATCGGCGAAGGCCTGCACTATGGTCAAGCCGGGCCGGTCGACGCGAAAGCAGTTGCCCGGCGACAGGACCACGTCCTTGCGGCTGTTTTCTTCGGTGATCCAGACCGTGCCTTCGCGGGCGCAGATAATGCTGCCGACCGCGTCGAGCATCTTGAGGGTCTGGCCACGCCCGATTCTCAGGGCGCCGGAAGCGATTTCGAGTTTCATGGCGTGCTCCTTTGAGTGCAGTAGCGTCCGGGTCAGCCCAGCCGTTCGATCCAGCGCGCCGGGCGTAGCCCGGCTTGCGGTGCGAGGCGGTCTTTGACCCAGCCGGCCAGCCAGGCGAGGCCGGCGGCGATGGCACGGGAGCGTTCCCGGTGCGCGTTTGCCACCACCCGCTCGTAGACGGCGGGATCGCTGTAGAACTCTTCCAGGATGTTGCGGTTCATCGTGAACTCCTTGTAATTGACATGCGCATAGTGCATCCTTGAGCCTGGGCGTTCAAACGGGGAATTCTCAGGCCTGGCATGCAAAAAGGTAATGCGAAAGAATCCCATGCGGGATCCAGCCTCCAGCCGCGCCTGCCCTCTCTGGACCTGCTCAAGGGCTTCGAAGCCGCGGCGCGCTTGCTGTCGTTCACCAAGGCCGGCGACGAGCTCTACCTTTCCCAGTCGGCCGTCAGCCGGCAGATCCAGGAGCTGGAGGAACAACTCGGGGTGCGCCTGTTCGAGCGGCGCCACCGCGCGCTCGAACTGACGGAGGCCGGGCAGGCGCTCTACGCAGCATCGGCGCAGGTGCTGGCGACGATGCGCGCGGTTACCGGCCGGCTGCGCGCCGGGCGCGGCCGCCAGACCCTGGCGGTGACGACCACGCAGGCCTTCGCCTCGCTCTGGCTGATTCCGCGCCTGGCGAGTTTCACGCGCATGCACGCCGAGCTGGATGTACTCATCAGCGCCGAGACGCGGGTGCTCGACCTGGAGCGCGATGGGCTCGATCTCGCGATCCGGCACGGCCCGGCGACGCTCGCTGGAACGGATGCGACGCGCCTGTTCGGCGAGCGCGTGTTCCCGGTCTGCAGCCCGAAGCTGATGAAGGATGCGAAGCGGCCGCTGCGCGTGCCGGCGGACCTGCGCCATCACGTGCTGCTGAAATACGACGATCCGGACGGCCGCCACCCCTGGCTGCACTGGAAGACCTGGCTCGAGATCGAGCGCCTCGCCGACCTGCGCCCGGCCGGGAGCCTGTCGTTTTCCGGCTACGACCAGATCATCCCGGCCGCCATTGCCGGCCACGGCGTGGCGCTCGGCCGCAGCCCGCTGGTGCGCGAGATGATTGCCTCGGGGGAGCTGGTGGCGCCCTTCAAGCGCAGCGCCGACCCGGCGCGCGCTTACTACGCAGTGGTGTCGAAAAACTCCACCAGCCGGCCCGAAGTGGCCGACTTCGTCGCCTGGCTGAAGGAAGAGGCGAAGAAGGAACCGCCTTAGAAGAATGCGGCGTGCAGAGCACGCCTTGGGGGCGCGGCCTCCGTCAGACGTTCTTGAGGTATTTCGTCTCGAGCTCGCGCCAGTGCTTCGAATTCACCGCTTCCTCGCGGTCGTTGAAGGTCGCCAGCTCGCTCTCGATCGCTTCGGTGTCGCCGTCGCGCCTGAGCACCGCGAGCACCTTCTTGGCGGCGGCGATCGCCGCGCGATGCGTCTGCGAAGGATAGATGCCGATCCGGTGGCCCATCGCCTCGAGCTCGCGTGCCGGCAGCGGCGGCGTCTTGCCGCCCTCGAAGATGTTGACGAGCGACGGCTTGATCAGCTGGCGCGCGGCGGCCGCGAGTTCCCCGGTCGACTGCGGCGCCTCGACGAAGCCGACGTCGGCCCCCGCCTCCAGGTAGGCGTTCACGCGGTCGATCGAGGCCTGCAATCCCTCGACGGCGCGCGCATCCGAGCGCGCGATGATGACCATGTCCGGATCGCGCCGCGCGTCCACGGCGGCCTTGATCTTGCCGACCATCTCCGCCTTGCTCACCAGCTGCTTGCCCTCGTAGTGGCCGCATTTCTTGGGCGAGACCTGGTCCTCCAGGTGGAACGCGGCGACGCCGGTCTTCTCGTATTCGCGCACGCTGCGGATCACGTTGAGGGCGTTGCCATAGCCGGCATCCATGTCGGCGATCACCGGGATCTCCACCGCTTCCACGGTGCGCGAGATCCACTGCGTCACCTCGGTCATGCTCAGCAGCCCGATGTCGGGATAGCCGTTGGCGCGCGAGTAGCCGCCGCCCGTCAGGTAGACCCCTTCGAAACCGGCCAGCTGCACCAACCTCGCGGTCAGCGTGTCGTAGGCTCCCGGCACGATGGTGTAGCCGGTCTTCGCCACCAGCGCGCGGAACTTCTTCCTTGGATTCATGCGGCAACCTCATGGGTAAGGCGGTGCCGCACCACGTGGTGCAGCAGGCCGCCATTGCGGAAATAGTCGACGTCGCGCGCCGTGTCCAGGCGCGAAAGCAATCTGAGCGTCTCGCGCCTGCCGTCGCTGCGCGTGACAGTGCATGCGAACTCGCTGCGCGGCGCGCTATTGCCGCCGATTCCGGCGACGTCGAACAGCTCAGTGCCATCCAGCTTGAGCGTCTTGCGTGTGACGCCGAGGGGAAACTGCAGCGGCAGCACGCCCATGCCGACGAGGTTGGAGCGATGGATGCGCTCGAAAGATTCGGCGATCACCGCGCGCACGCCGAGCAGCCGCGTGCCCTTGGCCGCCCAGTCGCGCGACGATCCAGCGCCGTACTCCGCGCCGGCGATCACGACCAGCGGCACGTTTTCCCGCCGGTAGAGCTCCGCCGCTTCGTGGATCGGCATCAGCGCGCCGTCCGGCAGGTGGCGCGTGCTGCTGCCCTCGACGCCCGGGGTCATTTCGTTGCGGACGCGCACGTTGGCGAAGGTGCCGCGGATCATCACGTCGTGGTTCAGGCGCCGCGCCGCGTAGTTGACGAAGTCGCGGGGCGCGATGCCGAGCGACGCCAGGTAGCCGGCGGCCGGCGTGCCCCTGGAGATGGCGCCGATCGGCGAGATGTGGTCGGTGGTGAACATGTCGCCGAACATCGCGAGGACGCGCGCGCCCGCAATGTCCTGGATGGGACTTTTTTCTGCTTCCATAAGATCGAAAAAGGGCGGCCGCCTGATGAACGTGCTGCCGGTTTGCCACGGAAAAGTCTTGCCGGTGCCGCCCGGCAGGGCCCGCCACTCCGGCGTGCCCTCGAGGAGCGTCGCGTAGCGCTCGCGGAAGAGCGCCGGCGTGAGCACTTCGCCGGTGATCCTGCGGATTTCGGCATCCTCGGGCCAGATCTCGCGCAGGTATACCGGCTTGCCGTCGCGGTCTTTGCCGAGCGGCGTGTTCGCGAGATCGGTGAGCACGCTGCCCGCCAGCGCGTAGGCCACGACCAGCGGCGGCGAGGCGAGGAAGTTTGCGCGCACCGCGGGATGGACGCGGCCCTCGAAGTTGCGGTTGCCCGAAAGGACGGCAACCGTCGCCAGGCCCCGGGCTTCGATGGCCTCGGCAATCGGGGCGGGAAGCGGGCCGGAATTGCCCATGCAGGTCATGCAGCCGAAGCCCGCCGGCTGGAAGCCCAGTGAGTCGAGCGAAGCCTGCAGGCCGCTCTTCGCAAGATAGTCGGCGACCACGCGCGAGCCCGGCGAGAGCGACGTCTTCACCCAGGCGCGCGTCTTCAGCCCGCGCGCAACCGCGTTGCGCGCCAGCAGGCCGGCCCCGATCATCACGGAGGGGTTGGAAGTGTTGGTGCAACTCGTGATCGCCGCGATGACGACGTCGCCGTCGCTTAACTGGTTTTCCTTTCTTTCTTTGATTTCAAAAGATTTTCTAAAAACCGCAGGCGCCTCCCCAAGCGGTACCCGGTCCTGCGGGCGGCTGGGCCCGGCGACGCTCGGCTCCACGGCCGACAGGTCCATGTCGATGATTGAGGTGAACTCGGCGGGCGGCGTGTCCGCGTCGCGCCATAGCCCCTGCGCCCTGCAGTAGGCTTCGACCAGGGCGACCTGGGCCTCGTCCCTGCCGGTCAGGCGCAGGTAGCGGAGCGTTTCCGCGTCGACCGGGAAAAAGCCCATGGTGGCGCCGTTCTCCGGGCTCATGTTGGCGATGGTGGCGCGGTCGGGGAGCGACAGCTCGGCGACGCCGGGGCCGAAGTATTCGACGAACTTGTCCACCAGCTTGTGCCGGCGCAGGATCTGCGTGATCGAGAGCACCAGGTCGGTCGAGGTGACGCCCGGCCGCGGCTTGCCTGTGAGGCGGCAGCCGATGACTTCGGGCACCAGCATCGCGACCGATTCGCCCAGCGCGCCGGCGCCGCCTTCGAGGCCGCCCACGCCCCAGCCGAGGATGCCGAGGCTGTTGATCATCGCCGTATGGCTGTCCATGCCGAGGACCGAATCGGGGTAGACGGTCCGCCGCATGCCGCGCCTGCCGTCGGGCTCGCCCGTCCACACCACCCGCGCGAGATGTTCGAGGTTGATCTGGTGGCAGATGCCGTTTCCCGGCGGCACGATGCGCAGCTTGTCGAAAGCCTGCGCGCCCCAGCGCAGGAAGGCATAGCGCTCGCCGTTGCGCTGCAGCTCGAGCGCCTGGTTGCGGATCACTGCGCCCGGCGCGGCAAAGGCATCCACCATCACCGAATGGTCGACGACCAGGTCGACGGGCACCGACGGGTTGAGACGCGCGGGGTCGCCCCCCAGCCGGATCATGGCGTCGCGCATCGCCGCGAGGTCGCCGAGCAGCGGCACGCCCGAGGAGTCCGGCATCAGCACGCGCGTGAAGCGGAAGGCGATTTCGCGCTCGGCGCGGCGGCTCTCGAGCCATCCCGCCACCGCATCGATGTCGCTCCCGTCGCTGCGGCCTTCGGCGTGCTGGCGCAGCAGGTTTTCCAGCACCACCTTCAGCGAGCAGGGCAGGCGGGACACGCCGTCGAGGCCGAGTTCCTGCGCCGCGGCGATGCTGTAGTAGTCGAACACCCCGCCGCCGGCGCGCAACTCGCGCCGGGTTGCGCCGCCGCTGATGCTCATCGCATCAGTTCAGCCGGCCTTGCGTATCGCGCCCGCCGCATTGCCCAGCGGCCGCAGTTTCTCGAGGATCTCGGCCGCGGTTCCGACATCCGCGTACTTCGATGCCATGTCGAACAGGTTCACCGCGTGGGAGGTGGCGCTGCGGTCGTAGACCGCGTCCGAGGGCACCAGCACCCGGAAGTTGTAGGCGAAGGCGTCCACCACGCTGCCGCGCACGCAGCCGCTGGTGGTGCAGCCGGTCACCACCAGCGTATCGGCCTGCAGGTCGATCAGGTGGCTCGCGAGCGGCGTGGCGAAAAACGCGCTCGGGTGTTTCTTCGGGATCAGCACGTCGCCCTCGCGCGGCGCGATTTCCGCGGGGAACTCGTAGCCTTTCTCCGGGATGTTCATGATCGCCGGAATCTTCTGCGCGAGGCGCCCGCCGTCGGTGGCCTTGTTCTTGGGCGCCACGTGCGGATAGAGCACCGGCCAGCCGTTGGCGCGGAACTCCGCCAGCAGCGTCGCGATCTTGTGCATCGCGTTCCAGCCGATGTCGCCGCAGGAAGTGGGGAATTCCTTGATCGAATCCCAGAAGGGCTTCGGCGTCGTGCCGATGGTCCGGTATTGCACGTCGATGATGAGAAGCGCCGGCCGCTTGCCGACGCCCGAAGCGCGGCCGAATCCCGCCGCGTGGTAGGCCTTCTGCTCTTCCTCGCTGATGATGCCGTCCCAGGGTTTCACGGGTGGCTCCTTTCGGGCTCCTATCGGACTCCTATAATAGCCACATCCTGCGGCGATCCGGCGGTAAAAATCGAAACAGCGCGCATACCGGCGTTCCTGCTGACCGGCTTTCTCGGCAGCGGCAAGACCACGCTGCTGAACGCCGCGCTGCGCTCGCCCGGCATGGAAAACACCGCGGTCGTCGTGAACGAGCTCGGCGACATCGGCCTCGACAACCTGATCATCGCGCAGGCGACCGACAACGTGGTGCTGCTGGACGCGGGCTGCCTGTGCTGCGCCAATACCGGCGCGCTGCACGAGACGCTGGCCGACCTGGTGGCGCGGCGCGCGCAGGGTACCGTGCCGCCTTTCGAGCGCGTGATCATCGAGACCAGCGGCGCCGCGGATCCCGCGCCGTTGCTCAACGTGCTGCTCGGCCACCCGCTGCTGACCGGCAGCTATGCGCTCGCCGCGACCGTATGCGTGGTGGACGCGCAGCACTTCCTCGCCTCGCGCAGGGAATATCCGGAACTCGACAAGCAGGCGGCGATCGCCGAGCGCATCGTGATCACGAAGAAAGATCTGGCTGATGCGGTGCCTGTCGCTGAATTTCTGCAGGAGCTGAACCCGGACGCGGATATCGTCGAGTCGATCGCCGAAATGTTTTTGCCCGGGGAAAAGAAAAAGAACGTTGTAACGTCAATTTCATCTCTTGGTCCCATCCGCAATCGCGAGCATTTCTCCGGCATCCGCGCATTCTCGTACCGCCCGCCGTCGCCGATCAGCTGGTCCGGCTGGGCGGCCTGGTCGCGGCTCGTGAAACTGGAGTTCGGCGCGCGCCTGATCCGCGTCAAGGGCCTGCTGCAGATCGCCGATGGGCCCGGAACAAGCGGGGAAATCGCCTTCGTGCAAGGCGTGCAGGGCGTATTTCACCCGCCGCAGCGCCTGCCTGAATGGCCCGACGCCGACCACGGGAATCGCCTGGTCTGCATCGCGCGCGACCTGCGCGAAGCCGACATCGCCGCCACGCTGCCGGCGCTCAACGCGGCGCCCGGAACCCAGGCCCACTATTCACTCGAAGAACTTCAACAAAGGCAGGCACAACAATGAACGATTTCGTATTGCGTGGCGGTACCGTGGTTTTCCCCGATCGCGCCCCGGCGCGGCACGACATCCTCGTGCAGGACGGCAAGATCGCCGCCGTGCTCGCTCCCGGCGCGGCCGCGCCCGCGGGCATCCCGGCGCAATCCGCGGAGGGCCTGCATGTATTCCCCGGCCTCATCGACGCGCACGTGCACTATGGCTTCACGGAAAAGATCACCGAGTACAGCACCGAGACGGCCTACGCCGCGCAGGGCGGCATCGCCACCATCCTCGCCTACTTCCTCAACAACGAAGCCTACGGCGAGGTCTACAAGCGCGAGCAGGAATATGCGCGGGCGCGCAGCCACGTGGACTACGGCTTCCACTTCAGCGCCTGCAACGAGCTGCACATCAAGGAGCTGGGCAAGTACATCAGCGACTACGGCGTCACTTCGTTCAAGTACTTCATGAATTTCAAGGGCGAGGAGGGCCGCTACCTCGGCCTGGACGGCACCGACGACGGCTTCTTCTGGGACCTGCTGGGCGAATCCGCCAAGGTCGGCAGGCCGATGATCGTCTGCCACACCGAGAACATCGAGATCGTCAACCGCACGCGCGCCAAGGTGCAGGCCGCGGGCGGCAAGACGCTCAAGGACTGGGCCGCCTGCAAGCCGGCGGTGTCGGAGTCGGAGCCCGCGATGCGCGCCATGTACTTCGCCGAGCGCAGCGGCGCGCGCGTCTACTTCCCGCACATCTCCTCGCGCCTCGCGCTGGACGAAGTGCGCAAGTGGCGCAAGCGCTACGACCAGGTCTGGATCGAGACCTGCCCGCACTACCTCACGCACACCGAGGACTCCGATCTGGTCGGCATCGGCAAGGCCAACCCGCCCTTCCGCAGCAAGGACGACCAGGACGCGATCTGGGAAGCCGTGTTCGACGGCACCATCGACCTCATCGCCTCGGATCACTCCGCGCGCCGGCGCGCGACCAAGGACAAACCGCTGTGGCTGGCCGCGCAGGGCTTTCCCGGCATCGCCGCGATCCTGCCGGTCCTGCTGCACGAGGGCTACCACAAGCGCAAGCTGCCGCTGCAGCGCATCGCCCAGCTGCTCGCCATGAATCCGTCGACGATCTTCGACCTGCAGCCCGTAAAGGGCAATGTCGCGCCGGGCTACGACGCCGACTTCACGGTCGTGGACCTGAACAAGGAGCGCAAATTCATCCCGGCCGAGCTGGGTTCCTACTCGGACTACAGCCTCTATGAGAACCAGCTGCTGAAGGGCTGGCCGGTGAAGACCATCGTGCGCGGCGTCGCCGTGATGGACAACGGCAGGATCGTCGGCCCGGGCGGCCACGGCAAGTACCTCTGGCGGCGCATCGGCCAGCCGCCGATCCTCGGCAAACTCAGCTAAGGAGGCGTTGCTCCAGACTGTCCGCTGTTACATCTCGGTGGTTTGCAAGCCGACCGAGAATGACAACTGGAATGTCAACTAATACTGATTAGGTTCCAACAACCCCTGGAGGAGGCGGCATGACGAAAGCGACAGTTGAAAACGTCAAGGCTGTAAGTTCGCGATTGTTGTGGGCATTGGCTGCACTCTTGAGTTTATTGGTAGTCCTGTTTGTCGTATTCGTTTTTTCCAAGCAAGTTGCCGTAATGCCAATCGTTTTGATTTTTGGTGGTCTCGGGGCATTCACTTCGTTACAGCGGCGGCTCAAGCAGCTCTCTAACGAAGATCTGCAACTGATAAAGGAATCGCCGTCATATACATTTCTAGCGCCACTCGCAGGAGCGCTTTTGGCGGGGGTGCTGTACCTGCTGTTCATATCCAATCTATTGGCAGGTCAAATGTTTCCTTCATTCTCGGCCGAGACGGAGGAGGCCCAAAAAGCTTCAGGGCTTATGAAGCTATTTCTGGTTTCAAGCGCCGACCCCGCAAACTACGCCAAGCTTTTCTTTTGGAGCTTTGTGGCTGGATTCTCCGAGCGTTTTGTAACAGACATCATCGGTCGGTTCGATTCCCTGGATCGAACCTGACTCCAAATGCAACGGACCGATTTCGACGGCCGTTGACTATTGACGTTAACCGTGAGCCAGCAGGGCCGGGCCTCACCGGTCCCCGGAGAAGTCGTTGGCGAGATCCGGCTGGCGCGAGACGCGCCGCACATGGTCGACGATCTTCTGCGACGGGCGGGCATAGAACTGCTGCCGGCTCACGATGGCCCCGGTGGTCCGCCGGAGCCTGACCATGAACGCCGCGTGCTGGAACAGGACGCCCAGGCTGTCCATGACCGGCACGCCGCCGTGCGCTTTGAGGCGGCCGCGGCGCACGAGGAACTCGTTCAGCACTCCGTCGGCGGGGATGATGATCTCGGCGCCGCGCTCGACGGCGAGCGCGCAGGCTTTGTCGAAACGCTGCTCGATCGCGCGCGCGGTCTCCTCGTCCGCTTCCAGCGAGAATTCGTCGATCGCCGGGTTGACCGAGACCGCCCCCGCGTAGCGGCTTTCGAGCCCGTTCGCCAGCATCAGTTCGGTGTAGTCGGCGGATTGTTCTTCGCAGAGGGTGACGAGGCCGAATTTCCGCGCCAGCGAGCAGGCGACGAGCGCGCAGGTTTCTCCGAGTCCCATGACCGGGATGTCGACCAGCGATCGCGCGGCCCTCAGGCCAGGGTCGAAGAAGCAGCCGAGCGCGAGCGCGTCGAAGCCTTCGCGCTCCGCGACCAGCGCCGCGTCGCAGACCTGGAGCTCGTTGATCGCGGCGACGTAGCGGTACTTGATTGCGTCGATGGGCGCGCAACCCTCGGCGTAGGTTCCCGGCCGCAGGCCGTGCACGCTCACGGCGGCATCGCTGCCCATGACCGCGGCGGCGTGCTCCGTGATCGTCTTGCGGTACAGCGGCATGACGGTCAGGTCGGTAAAGCTCTGGTGCCAGATGCGCATGGGGGGCTCCGTCAGGCGGTTTCGTGGCTGCGCTCGATCTTGCGCTTGATGTGCTCGCCGGCGCTGATCGCCGGGTAACGCGGCGTCTCGCCGGCGTTGAGGCAGGTCGGCACGCATTCGATGCGCTGGTCGTAATTGGGATGCACGAACAGGCCGATCGACAGGCGCCGGCTCTGCGCCATGCCGAGCGGCGGGTTGACCACGCGGTGCAGCGTCGAGGCCCAGCGCCCATTGGTCCAGCGCGCCATCATGTCGCCGAGGTTGACGACGAACTCGCCCTGCCGCGGCTTGACCCCCGCCCAGCTGCCGTCGGGAAGCTGCACCTCGAGGCCGCCCTCGGCATCGGTGGCGGCGAGGATCGTCATCGCGCCGTAGTCGGTATGCGCGCCGGTGCGCAGCTGGCCCGGCAAAGGCGGTTCACTGAGCGCCGGATAGTGATGGCAGGACAGGATGCTGAAGTGGCGCGCAAGGGTGCCGTCGAAGAAGTCCTCGGGCAGCTTGAGGGCGGCGGCGAATACGCGCAGCATGACCCCGGCAAGCGTTTCGTATTCGCGATAGAGCCTCACGAGGGTGGCGTCGAGCCCGGCCGGCTCGGTCGGGATCAGGTTGGGCGCGTAGCTCGTCGCCGCCTCCGGCATGCCCGCGTAGTGGCCGCGGTGGTCGTCGACCGGGCCGAGGAACACCGTCTCCCGCAAATCCGGCGGCGTCTGCTGGCCCAGGGTATAGGCGAGGCCGCGCGTGGCGAAGCCATGGTAGCCGCGCTGCTTCGACGGGCCGGTCGGGTGCCAGCGGTTCTTGGTCGGCGCGGGGAGGTCGAAAAAGGCGAACAGTTCGCGCGCGGCGCGCGCGAACAGCTCCGCGGGAAACCGGTGGCCGGAAATGATCAGGAAGCCGGTGCGCTCGCAGGTCCGGGCCACTTGCGCGGCGGTCGCGTTCCTGGAGCGCGCATCGCCGCCGAAGAACGGGCCGATGTCGATGGTCGGGACGGCGAGGGGATCGGTCATCGGTGGGTATTCCTCGGTTCAGGCGGCACGGGAGAGCGCGGCGTCCACAACCTTCTCATAGGCGGGGTCGCTGCTGATCAGGCCGCCGGAAACCAGCGCGGCCTTGAGGCGCAGGTAGGGCGCGGGCGGCAGGTCCGGCCGGCGCGCCCACAGGCCGGCGGCGCGGTAGCCGCCGATGATGCGCACCAGCGACTCGCGCGAGAGCTGCCGCAGGAACGGTGCGACCGCATCGGCCACGGCGCCCGGTGTCGCGGCGAAAAGCGCGGCTTGCGCGCGCGCCATGCCGCGCACGAGCCGGCGACAGGCGTCGCGCCGGGCGCGGGTGACACGGCGCGTCGCGTAGAAGGTGGTGTAGGCGATATCGCCGCGCTCGGTGAAGCGATGCCAGACGTGGCCCCTGCCTTCGCGCACCAGGCGTTCGGCGTGCGGCTCGAAAACCTGCACTACGTCCACCGCGCCGCGCAGGAACGCCTGCAGGTTGCGCGCCATCGGGCGCACGCGGCGACCGGCGATCGCCGCAGGGTCCAGGCCCGCGCGCAGCAGGTCATCCTGGAACGTCATCCACGGCGTCGGCACGTCGCCCGCCGGGGCGACGCGCAGCCCGGCGAGATCGCGGAATTGGAACCCGGGCTTGCGCGCACGGCCGACGAGCAGGAAAGGGTCGCGCGCCACGACCTGCCCGAAGCAGACCAGGGGGCAGGCCGGATCGGCGTCGTGGTGCATCATCACCCGCATCGGCCCGCCCCAGGAAACATCCACGCTGCCATCGAGCAGTTTCGTCGCCGTCTGTGCCGTGCTCGGCGATACCACGTGGGTGATGTCCAGTCCTTCGCTGCGCCAGAAGTCCCCGGCGAGCGCGAGGTAGAACGGCACGTAGGGGACGGCGCGCATGTTTTCGCACAACGTGAGCCGCACTGGTTTCAGTCCTTCCGGGGGCGCGAGGTTTCCATCGGAAGTCTCCAAGATATACTGATCCGCAGCAATGCCTTCTGCGATCCATCAACTGTCGGCCGCCGAAGCGGCGCGCGCGATCCAGGCCGGCCGGCTGACCTCCGAGGCGCTCGTGGCCGCGTGCCTCGCGCGGATCGCCGCGCGCGACGGCGCGTTGGCTGCCTGGGCGCACGTCGCCGGAGAGCAGGCGCTTGCGCAGGCGCGCGCGCTCGACCGGCAGCCGGCGCGCGGCCCGCTGCACGGCGTCCCGGCGGGCGTGAAGGACATCTTTGATACCGCGGACATGCCGACCGAACACAACTCCCCGATCTACCGCGGCAACCGGCCGCGTGCGGATGCGGCGGCCGTGGCGCTGCTGCGGCGGGCAGGCTGCGTCATCCTCGGCAAGACGGCGACGGCGGAATTCGCCAACGTGCATCCGCCCGCGACCCGCAATCCGCACAACCCGGCGCATACGCCGGGCGGTTCTTCGAGCGGCTCGGCGGCCGCGGTGGCCGATCGCATGGTGCCGCTTGCGCTCGGCACGCAGACCGGAGGCTCGGTGATCCGCCCGGCGGCCTTCTGCGGCGTCGTCGGCCTGAAGCCGAGCTACGGCAGCATCGACCGTACCGGGGTCAAGCCGGTCTCCGACATGCTGGACACGGTCGGCGTGTTCTCGAATACCGTCGAGGATGCAGCGCTCGCGCTCAACCTCCTGTCGGGCCGGCGGATGCCGGATTTCACCGTGAAAACCGCTGCGCCGCGCATCGGCTTCGTGCGCACTTCACGCTGGAAGGATGCCGATGCCGCCACCCATGCCGCCCTCGAAAGCGCTGCCAGCCGGCTTGCGGGAGCAGGCGCGGATGTAGCGGAAGCGGCGCTTCCGCCGGCGGCCGACGCGCTATTCGACGCGCACGGCCAGGTCATGAATTTCGAGGCCGCGCGCGCTCTCGCCTGGGAGCAGGCGAGCCACAGGGACGCGATCAGTGCAGCGCTGCTCGAGCGCCTGGACGACGGCTGGACCGTGTCGCGCGAACAATACGACGATGCGCGGCAGACCGCGCTCGAGGCGCGCCGCCAGGTCGCGGACCTGATGCGCGGATTCGACCTGCTGCTCACTCCGAGCGCGCGCGGCGAAGCGCCGAAGAGCCTGGCTTCGACCGGCGACGCGCTGTTCAACCGCGTCTGGACGCTGCTAGGCCTGCCCTGCGTCACGCTGCCCTGCGGCGAAGGGCAGCAAGGATTGCCCCTCGGGATCCAGCTCGTGGGCGCGATCGAGCAGGACAGCGCGCTCCTCGCCCATGCGCATTGGGCGGCGAGTCAGCTACCGGGTACCGTTCCCGCCGGGAGCGTCTCGACGTAGCGGCAGATGTCGCCCGCGCGCGTGAGCCAGATGCGCTCGCGCTGCTTGACGATGTGCTCGATCACCTTCCGGAAGCGCCGCAGCCGGTGCGGCTGGCCGAGGATGAAGCTGTGCAGCACCAGGCTCATCACCAGCGGCCGGCGCGCCGACTCTTCCAGCATTTCGTCGAAATGGTCGATCAGGTTCTCGCAATACAGTTGCGACGGCGTGCGCCGCGATACGCATTCGAGGGAGTCATTGAGGTCGTGGGCATAGGGAATGGAGAGGATCGGGCCGTGCCTGGTGCGGAACCAGACGGGCTGGTCGTCGAGCGGCCAGTCCATCATGTAGCGAAAGCCCGCCTCCCGCAGCAGGTCGGGAGAGTCGGCGGTCTGCGTGATGTACGGTGCGAGCCACCCCATCGGCCGCTTGCCTTCGTGCTTCTCGATCGCGGCGGCGGCTTCGCGGATGCAGGCCCGCTCCTCGTCGTAAGGCATGTTGACCTGGCTCTCCGCGTTGGTCCGGCCGTGGCCGACGATTTCATCGCCGCGCCGGGAGAACGCCGCCACCATCTGCGGACAGTAATCGTAGAGCTCGGTATTGACCAGCAGCCCGTAGGGCAGGTCGTAGGCCTCGGCGAGCTCGAGCAGGCGCCAGGCGCCGACGCGGTTGCCGTAGTCGCGCCAGCCGAAGCTGCGCACGTTGGGCTGCGGGTGCGGCACCGCGTAATCGTTGCCGAGGCCGTCGCCGAAGGAGAAGTGCTCGACGTTGAGGCACAGGTGGACGGCAAGGCGCTTGCCGCCCGGCCAGCTGTAATCCTTGCGCTCGGTGATCGCCGAGTAGTCGTAGCGTCCGTGGGGCTTCAATTTCATGGCCGGATCACCGCGATTTGCCATCGAGCAGGAATCGGCTTGCCGCCCTGGCGATGTCCGCCGCGCGTGCATCCGTCGCGTCGAACCCGGCGTTCTTCAGCGTGACCAGCGCGCCGCGCCTGAGCAGCCGCAGCATCTTCGGCCCCTGTGCGCCCAGGTGCGTTTCCTCGGGCATGCGGCACTCGATCACCAGGGAGGGCTGCCTCACCCGGCGCAGCGTGGCCGCCATGTCGAAGCCGAAGTTCATGGCGTAGATCTGCTTGATGCTGCGGCGGCACTCGATCATTTCGATCATGCGCGATTCCTGGCGCCGCAGCGCCGCGTCCGTGATCCTGCGCCCGGTCATGACCGCCGGATCCCACCAGATGCCCGCGAGGCTGTGGTAGTCGGCCGCCCACGCGCGCACAAGGTGGCCGCCGTCAGGGCTCCGGCGATAAGCAGTCATGTATTTCCTGACGATATTCATGATCGCCGCATCGCGGTCCTTGCGCGAGACCACCAGGCTGTGGGTCATGCCCACGAGGACGGTCTTGCTCACCCTGTCCGGATGCGCGGCGGCCATGGCCGCCGCGATCTTGTTGCCGGTGTGAAAGCCGAGGACGTGGGCCCGCCCGATTCCCAGGGCATCGAGGAAATGGGTCATGTTGCGGGCGAGATCCTGCATCGTCGCCTTCGCCGGCAGCGGGTCGGAGCAGCCGAAGCCCAGCGTATCGGGAGCGATGCAGCGGAACCTGCCGCCGAGTTGCCGCATGATGGGCGCGAAGCTGCGCGCGGAGCGCGGCGTCTCGTGCAGCAGCAGCAGCGGCTCGCCCCGGCCGTGCGCATGGTAATGAATCTGTCCTTCGGGCGTATCGGCGTAGCCGCGCTTCATCATCGGTCTCCTGGCTGATTATCGTAATTAGATGCTGATTTGTCCCGTATGGGTTTGCAATCGGCCGAGGGCAGGCGCAACATTCTCTGCCGTGCCTCTTGCCCGGACTATCATTGCGCCGCCCGACCAAGGCCTCGACATGGCTGCCGGGTACGGCTGGCCGCAAAGCGTCGCAGTGCGCGCGGGCGGCTACGTGTTCGTGTCGGGCCTCGTCGCGATCGATCCCGGCAGCGGCGAGCGGAATAACGGCACTCTGACCAGCGAGGCCCACCGCGTCTTCCGGAACCTGAAGCTGGTGCTCGAAAGCGCGGGGTCGTCGCTCGAGCGCCTGGTGCAGGTTCACGCCATGATCTACGACCGCATCGAATACGACGCCCTCAACCGCGTCTACCGGCAATACGTTCCGGACGGGCCGCCCGCGCGGACGGTCTGGAGCGTCCAGATCATCGATGCGTTCAAGGTGCAACTCGACGCGATCGCCGTCGCCTGACCCCGGAACCACGGACATGCCCATCGCCCGCGAGATCATCACCCCGAAGAACGAGAAGCTCAACGTGTCGCGCAGCCTCAATCTCCCGCACAGTCCGGGGATCAGGGCCGGGGACCTGATCTTCCTGTCGGGCATGGTGTCCGTGGACGCGGCGACCGGGGAGCGCAGTCTCGGCACGGTCGCGCACGAGACCCGCCAGATCCTGTCGAACATGGCGCACATGCTCGAGTCGGCGGGCTCCTCGCTGGAGCGCGTCGTCAAGATCAACGTGCTGCTCTACGACATGCTCGAGTTCGAGAACATGAACGCGGTCTATCGCCAGTTCTTCCCGCTCGACCCACCGGCCCGCACCACCTGCGGCGTGCAGTTGAGCTCCGGGCTCAAGGTCGAGATCGAGTGCATCGCGCTCGCGTGAATCAGCGCTTCACGAGCGCGGCGGCGGCCTCGCCGGCGAGGCGGCCCATGTTGGTCGCCCCCATCAGGCCCGAGCCCGACAGGTAGCCCCAGTCCGCCGGCCCGGAGAGGCCGCGCGCCGCGCCGCCGCCGGCGAACAGGTTCGGAAACGGCGTTCCGTCCTTGCGCAGGACGCGCATCTCCTTGTTGATCTCCAGCCCGCCCTGGGTGTGGAACAGCGCGCCCATGATCTTCGCCACGCGGTAGGGCGCCTTCAGCGGCGGCTTGCCGGAGAAATCGCGGCCGAACGGGTCCTGCGCCTTGCCGCTTGCGTATGACTCCACTTCCGCCAGGGTCTGCGCGATTGCCGCCGCATCGCAACCGATCACTTTCGCGATCTCCTCCGGCGTATTGCAGACCTTGATCGCGCCGGCGTTCTGCGCGTCGACGTGGCTGTGCATCTGCATCGAAATCCCGTGGCCGCGATCGTCGAAGATCTGCCAGGCGACATGGTCGGGCTGGTGCGCAACCTTGAGCGCCTGCTCGGAATAGCCCTCGTTCTCGTTCGAGAAGCGCTTGCCGTGCTTGTTGACCTGGTAGCCGCCTTCGGTGATCGTGGGCCAGCCCAGATGGGTGCCATGCGGCGTGGCGAGCGCGCCGTGCCCCTGGAACGAACCCATATCCTTGATCGAGGCGCCCAGCTCCTCGCCCCACTTCACCGCGTCGCCCGTATTGCCCTTGTGCCCGTGGTAGTGCGCATCCACCATCTGCGGGATGTACTTGGCGACCATCGCCTTGTCACCGCCGTAGCCGCAGCAGGCGAGGATCAGTGCGTCGCAGCCGATGTCCTCGGTCTTGCCATCCGGCCGGGTCACGCGCGCGCCGCGGATCCGTCCGTCGGGATCGGCGTACAGGTCCGTCACGCGTGCGGAGGTCGCAAGGGAGATGTGCTCCGCCTCGACAGCGTTCAACAGCGCGGCGAGCAGCTCGGCGCCGAAGCGCGACGGCGAGGCGTGCATGTGCATCCGGCTGTGGCCCGGATACTGGAAATCGAGGATGCACGACAAGGGCACCTTGTGCCGTTCGATCAGCCAGTCGACGGTCTTCGCGGATTCGCGCGCGATGTGCCAGGCGATCTCGTGGTCGCACTCGCCGTGCGCCTTGTTGATGATGTCGTTGGCGAGGATTTCCGGCGTGTCGTCCATCAATCCGGATGCGCGCTGCAGCCTGGTGCCGGCCGCGGGAATCTGGCCGCCCGAAAGCGAGGTGCTGCCCGTCGGCTTGGCGTCGCGCTCGAGGATCAGCACCTCGGCGCCGTGCTCGTTGGCGGCCAGCCCCGCGATCGTGCCGCAGGCGCCGGCGCCGATGATCAGCACCTGCGTGCGGGTCGGGAATGCATGTCCTGCGGCCTTCAATAGCGGCATATTGTTTCCCAGTCTGCGAAATTCCGCTGGCGAACTTGGCGGATTACTCTAGAGTAAGGCTGCAGGTGGAGCAAGGGCAGGTTCGGAAACGGAGGGATTCGACACATGAGCAACGATAAGGTCAGCCCCGATCGCGCCAGGACCGCCGGCAACGTGCGCGAGTTGATGCGCTGGGCCGCCGAGGCGCGCAGCCGGCCGCTGCCGGAACCGGTGCGGCGCCGGGCGGCGACCATCCTCGCCGACGACATCGGCGCAATGGTTGCGGGCTCGCTGGAGCCGCAGGTGGCGCGCGCCCGCGAAGGCTTCGCGCGCACCGCGTCCGGAAGCGCGGAAGCGACGGTGTTCGCGAAAGGCGCGCCCCGCCTCGACCGGTATTCGGCGGCCTGCGCGAACGGCATGGCGATCACCTGGTGCGAACTCGACGAAGGGTTCCGGAACGCTTCCTGCCACGCGGGCGCCTACACGATCCCGGCGCTGCTCGCCGAGGCGGAGGCGCGCGAGCTGACCGTCGACCAGGTGCTGCGCGCGGTCGCCGTGGCCTACGAGGTAACGACCCGCTTCGCGCTCGCCTTCCCGTTCCCCAAATTCAATGTCCACCCGCATGCCGCCTTCGCTCCACTCGGCGCCGCGGCCGCGGTATCGGTGGTCCGCGGGCATGACGCGAAGACGATGCAGGATGCGGTGACCGGCGCCGCCAGCATGACCTTTGCCGGTCCTTTCGATACCGCGGTCGAAGGCTCGCTGGTGCGCAACGGCTGGACCGCGGCCGGCGCCTGGATCGGCCTGCGCGCCGCGGAGTGGGCGGAAGCGGGCATCGCCGGCGGCGTCGATACGCCGTACGATACCTTCGTCGGGATTTTCAGGACGCGCGCCATGCCGGAGGCGCTGGTCGAGGGCCTCGGCACGGTGTGGTCGGTGGCCAACGGCTACCACAAGATTTATGCGTGCTGCAATTACGCCCACGCGGCGGTGGAGGCGACGCTGAATTTGCGCGGCCGCCTGCAGCAGCGCAAGGCGGAGGACATCGAGGAAATCCTGGTGGAAGCCGGCCCGGGTGGCGTCGCGCTCAGGACGGTCGAACCCGAGACGGTGCTCGCCGCCAAGTTCTCGATTCCGCACGCGGTCGCGGCCACCACGCACCTGGGCACCGGGGGCGCGGCGGCATTCACGTTCGACACGCTGGGCGACGCAAGCATCGCCGGATTGCGCCGGCGCGTGCGCCTCGCGGCCTACGCCGACGTCGGGCCCCCGCCGAGGGACCGGCCCGCGCGCGTGGTGTGGAAGTTCCGGGACGGCGAAGAGATGGTTGCCGTCGTCGAGAATCCGCGCGGCGGCGCCGACCAGCCGTTCGACGAGGCGACGTTGCTCGCGAAGCTCGCGAGCAACGCGGGCGCGGTCTTGCCCGCGGTGCCGAAACTCCTTCCCGGCATGATTGCCGGCGACCAGGCCCTGCTCCGGCGCCCATGGCGCGATCTCGTCGCAGACCTGGCCAAAGGAGCGAAATCCTGACGCTTGCCCGCGAGCTCGTGCGGGCGCTGCGCGGCGCCGCAGGCCAGCCGCTGCCGGAAGGCGTCGCACGGGTGGCGGCGCTGCATTTCACCGATGCACTTGGCGTCGGTCTCGCGGCGGCCGGATCGCCGGTCGGCGCCGCCTACCGGGAAGCCGGCCGCCAGTTCGCGAACGGAGGCCCCGCCACGGTGTTCGGCATGGCGTCGGGCGCGGCGGCTGCCGATGCGGCGCTCGCCAACGGCGGCCTGATGCATAGCCTCGAGTTCGACGACACGCACACCGCATCCATCATGCACGGCAGCTCGGTCATCGCCGCCGCCGCGCTTGCGTCCGCCGAGGCAGGCGGTGCGACGGGCGCCGCGCTGCTTGCCGCCTATGTGCGGGGCTGGGAGGTGCTTGCGCGCTTCGGACTCGCGGCACCGGGCCGTTTCCACGCGCAGGGCTTCCATGCCACCTCGGCCGCCGGCACGCTCGCGGCCGCGCTGGTGGCGGCGGAATTCGCCGGCCTGACGGAGGACCAGACCGTGGCTGCCATGGGCATCGCGCTCAGCCAGTCATCCGGCGTAATGGAGTTCCTGAGCAATGGCTCGTCGGTGAAGTCGCTGCATTCCGGATGGGCCGCGCACGCGGGCGTGCTTGCGGCCACGCTCGCGCGCGCCGGAATGACCGGGCCCGAAACCTCGATCGAGGGGCGCTGGGGGCTGTTCCGCGTGTTTGCCGGCGACGACACGGCGGCGGAGCGCATGCGCGCACACATTGCCGACCTTGGGCGCAAGTGGCACCTGCCCAACGCCGCATTCAAGTTCTATCCGTGCTGCCATTACCTGCACCCCTTCATCGAGGCCGCGGGCATTCTCGCGGAGCGCGGCGTGCGCGCCGGCGACGTGAAAGAGATCGTCTGCGAAGTCCCCGCTGGCGCGGCCCCTGTCATCTGCGAGCCCTGGGAACGCGCGCTCGATCCCGCCAACGGGCACGCGGCGCGCTGGAGCCTGCCGATAGCGGTCGCGGCGCGCCTCGTCGAGGGCAAGGTGGATCTCGGCACTTTCGAGCAGACCGCTTCGGCGGCGGTGCGCGACCTGGCGAAGCGTATCCGCTGGGTGCCGCTGCAGAACGCCCGCTTCCCCGAGCGGTTCGAAGCCGTGATCACCTGCGAAACAGGGGCGGGCGCGTCGCAGACGGTCCGCATTGACGACGTCGACGGCAACCACACGCGGCCGCCGACTCCGGAGCGCGTGATGCAGAAATTTCGGGCCAATGCGGCGCGCACGCTCGTTCCGGGCGCAGTGGACGCTGTCGCGCAGGCGATGCAGGGCCTGGCGTCGGCGCCGGACCTCAAGGTGCTGAGCCGCGCACTGCGCGAGGTCCGGCCGCCGTGAATTCGTAGTCAGGGCAGCAGCAGGACCTTGCCGAAGATTTCCCTGGAATCCACGGTGCGGTGCGCCTCGGCGGCCTCTGCGAGCGGGAAGGCGCGATGGATGACCGGCTTGAGCCTGCCCTCGGCGACCATGCCCATGACCGTCCTGAGCTCGAGCGTCGAGGCGTTCTTCGATCCGACAAGCCGGAGCTGCTTGCGGAAGAATGGGATGATGTCGAAGGGGACGACCTCGCCGGCGTGCGCGCCTACCGTGACGATCACGCCGTCCACCTTCAGGCATTCGAGGCTTCGCGTGAACACCTCGCCGCCGATGTGCTCCATGATGACGTCCACACCCTTGCCGCCCGTGAGGTCCAGGACGCGCTCGGCGAAATTTTCCTTGCTGTAGTTGATGACGTGGTGGGCGCCCAGCGACGTTGCCCGCTGCAGCTTCTGCTCGCTGCTTGCGGTGGCGAAGATGGTGGCACCTGCAAGCCTGGCGACCTGGATGGCGGCGCTCCCGATGCCGGAGCCGGCCGCCTGGATGAGAACCGTGTTGCCGGCTCGAAGGCCGCCGCGATTGATGAGCACGTGCCACGCGGTGCCAAAGGCGATCTGGCTCGCGGCGGCGTCCTCGAAGCTCACCTGCGACGGCAACGGCTGCAGGCTGGAGAGCGGGACTTTCACGTATTCCGCGTAACCGCCGGGCAGGTCCATGCCGAAATAGCCCCCCCGTTCGCACAGATTGTCCCGGCCGCTGAGGCAAAACTCGCAGGTGGCGCAGGGAACGCGGCACGAGACCCAGGCGCGATCTCCCTCTTTCATGGAGGATCCCGGGCCCCCCATGGCCGCGATCTCGCCGGCGAATTCCCGGCCCAGGATGTGCGGAAAGACCAGCGGAACGCGCGAACTTCCGGAGCGCACGTCCAGGTCGACGTGGTTGATGCCCACCGCCCGCACGCGCACCACGGCTTCGCCGGCCCCCGGCGCCGGTTTGGAGGTTTCCTCGCAGACCAGTACCTCCGGGCCGCCGTACTCGTGGAACCAGGCCACTTTCATCGTCGCTGGATTGTGGCACGGTTCGCTCGCGGTGGTCCGCCGGCGGCGCGCCCGGGCGCGGAGGCCTGCGCCTTTGATTCGCATTCCCGATTCGCATGCGCGCCTTGACATCGTTCACGGCGGCAGCGGAAGATGGGCGATACCGTCGGCCGGACGGAAATCCGAGAAAAGGGATGCACATGAAACGTCGAGTTCCGTTACTCACATCCATGTTTGCGGGTGCCTTGAGCCTCGCGGTTGCGGGCGCAGCCTTCGCGCAAGCCCCGATCCAGCTGCGCTGGGGTCATTACCTCGCCGACGGTCCCTTCGTCCAGCTCGAGAAGGACTTCGCCGCCAAGATCGAGAAGCGCACCAACGGCCGCGTAAAGATCAACATCACGTTCGCGGAGGGGCTCGGCAAGGGCACTGAGCTGCTGATGCTCGTCGCGCGGGGCGCGATCGACATGTCCTCCACGGCGCCGGGTTACAACCCCGACCAGCTGCGCTACTGGCGCGCGTTCCAGACTCCGCTGACGTTCCAGACCAGCAAGCAGGCGATGTACGTCCTTGGCAAGGTGGAGAAGGAATTCCCGGTCTACACCCAGGAAATGGACAAGATCGGCGTGGTGTGGCTGTTCCAGCAGCCGCTCGGGGAGTACTTCATGAGCGGCTCTTCGCCCGACTGCGACAGCGTGGACAAGCTGCGCGGCAAGAAGATCCGCAGCTTCGGGGCCGACATTCCCAAGGCTTTCACCGCCGTCGGCGCGGTGCCGGTGACCGTGGCGCCGGTGGCGATCTACGAGGCGCTGCAGCACGGTACCCTCGACTATTCATTCATCAATGCGGGCAACATTACGGCGTTCAAACTGCAGGAAGTCGCCAAGTACCACTGCGGCCCGGTGATGGCGATCACCGGTCACAACGTCACCATCGGCAAGCGCACCTGGGACAAGCTGCCGGCGGACGTCCAGAAGATTTTCCGCGACCAGGCGGCCGAAACCGCGAAGGATTACCTCGCCTGGGTGGGGGATTTCGAGGCGAAGTCCGTGGCCGCTATCAAGGCGGCGGGCGGCATATTCAAGCCGATCCCGGCGGCGGAACTCCAGAAGTGGAGGGCCGCGTCGCCCGACTTCCTCGGGTTGTGGGAGAAGGACACCGCGACGGCGACCGGGGATGCCGAAATGCCGAAGAAGGTGGCGGCGCGCTGGAGGCAGTTGCTCGCGGAATGAGCCTTGGCAGCGGCCGTGACTCCGGCCGGCGGGGAAATGCATGCAGCGGCTGACCGCGGGATTGGGGTATCTCGCGGTAGGACTGTTGCTGTTGGGCGCGGTCGGGATGCTGGTCTCGATGGCCCTTGGGGTCGCCGACGTGGTGGGGACCGAATTCCTCGGCCGGCCGGTGCCCGGGGCGCTCGAGGTCACCGAGAGCACCATGGTGCTGATCGTCTTCGGCGCGCTCGCCCACGCCCAGAAGCGGCGCGCCCACATCCGCGTGGAACTCCTGTACGGCGTTGCGGGTCCGCGGACCCGGGCCTTCATGGATGTGACGACGCACCTGGCCGCGCTGGTGTTTTTCGCCCTGCTTACCTGGCAGGGAATCGGCGAGTTTCGCTACAGCTGGGAAATGCGCGAGGCGACCATGGGCACCATCCGCTTTCCCCTCTATCCGGCGCGCCTGCTTCTGGTGGTCGGTGCCGCGCTCCTCGTCCTGCAACTCGTAGTTGACCTGATCGCGGATCTGCCGCGGCTGTGGCGCAGCGAGCCCCCGCTAGTGCCCCCGCCGGCAACCTAGGCGCATGCCGATTCTCTCCCCGGAGGTGGCCGGCATCATCGTGGTTTGCCTGCTGGTCGCCTGGCTCGCCCTCGGCGTGCACGTCGGCGTCGCACTTGGCCTCTCCGGGTTCCTCGGCATCTTTCTGACCGTGGGGCCGGACGCGGCCTTCGCGCAACTCTCCGCGGTTCCCTTCGGCACCACCAACTCCTTCGCCCTGGCGGTGATCCCGCTATTCATCCTGATGGGCTCATTTGCCACCGTGGCGGCGATTACCACGGAACTTTTCCGGACGGCCTACGTCTGGCTCGGTGGCTTGCGGGGCGGGCTCGCCATGGCCACCGTCATGTCCTCTGCCGCCTTCGGCGCGGCGTCCGGCTCCACCATCGTCAATGCCGCCGTGTTCACGCGCATGGCCATGCCGGAGATGACGCGCTTCGGCTACGACGTGCGCCTGAGTTCGGGCTGCATCGCCGCCGCGGGTACCCTGGCTGCCTTGATCCCGCCAAGCATCCTGATGGTCATCTACGCGGTGATCACCGAGCAATCCATCGGCAAGCTGCTCATCGCCGGCATCGTGCCGGGCATGCTCACGGCGCTGATCTACTGCGGCGGGATCTACCTCCTTGCCCGCATGCGGCCGGACCTCGCGCCGCTGGCCAAGATCGACTTCAAATGGGGGGAACGGTGGCGTTCGCTCTATGGCGTCTCCGGGATCATGATCCTCTTCGTGCTCGTGGTGGGCGGGATCTATGGCGGCTATTTCCCCGCCACCTACGCCGGCGCGATAGGCGCCTTCGGCGCTTTCGTCATCGCCCTCGTCAAGGGCCGCCTCAATCGCAGCTCGCTGATCGAAGTCCTGAAGGAAGCTGCCGTCACGACCTCGGTGATCTTCATCATCGTGGTGGGCGGGATCCTGTTTTCGCGCTTCCTCACTTATTCCGGGCTGGTGACGATGATATCGACGTCGCTGCTGTCCTTCGGCACCGACAAATACACCTACCTGCTGGGATACGTGGTGCTGTTCAGCATCCTGGGCTGCTTCATCGAACCGATCGCGATCATGGTGATGACCCTGCCGATCATGTTCCCGGTGATGAAGCAGGCGGGCTTCGACCCGATATGGCTGGGGGTGATATCCGTCAAGCTCGCCGAAATAGGCGTGCTCACGCCGCCGGTGGGACTGAACGTTTTCGTGGTGAAGAGCTCCTCCCCGGTCCCGGTCACCCTGGGCCAGGTTTTCGCGGGGGTTACGCCATTCATCCTGCTCGATTTCCTGTCTCTGGGACTTTACGTCGCCTTTCCAAAGATGATCCTGTGGCTGCCCAGCCTCATGTCCTCCTAGTGACGGAACGGCCGCGCTGGCGGGCTGGCCGGCTATGAATTCGTTGCGCCCGCTGCGGTAGCGCGCCAGCTCGTCACTGTGCGAGCGGCCACGGCCCTTACTCGACGGCGAGAACGATCTTGCCGATGTGCGTCGAGGTTTCCATGAGCTGGTGCGCCTCGGCGGCCTGCGAGAGCGGGAAGGTCTTGAAGATTACCGGCCTGATTTTGCCGGCTTCGATGAGCGGCCAGACCCTCTCGCGCAGGGCCCTTGCGATCTCGCCCTTGAAGGCGACCGTTCGCGGCCGCAACGTGGAGCCGGTCAGCGTGAGGCGCTTCATCATGACTTCGGCGACGTTGAATTCGCCCTTGGTCCCGCCCAGCACCGCGATGAACACCAGGCGGCCGTCCTGGGCGAGGCACTTGATCTCGCGCGCCACGTAGTCGCCGCCGACCATGTCGAGCACGACGTTCACGCCCTTGCCGCCGGTGGCCTCCTTGATGACTTCGACGAAGTCCTGCGTCTTGTAATTGATGGCTTTCTCGGCACCGAGCTTCAGGCAGGCGGCGCACTTCTCGTCCGAGCCCGCGGTGACGAACACGCGGTTACCCAGCGCCGAAGCCATCTGGATCGCGGTGACCCCGATGCCCGAACTGCCGCCCTGCACCAGCAGCGATTCGCCGGGCGCGAGCTGTGCGCGGCCGTAGACGTTCGAGTAGACGGTGAAGAACGTTTCGGGCAGCGAAGCGGCCTGCAGCGCCGTGAGGCCCTTCGGGATCGGCAGCGCCTGCACTTCGGGCGCCACGCAATATTGCGCGTAGCCGCCGCCGTGCACCAGCGCGCAGACCTCGTCGCCGACTTGCCACCTTCTCACGTCGGCGCCGATGGCGGCGACTTCGCCGGCCACTTCCAGCCCCGGCAGGTCGGAAGCGTCGGGCGGCGGGGCGTACTTGCCGAGGCGCTGCTGCACGTCGGGGCGATTGACGCCCGCGGCGGCCACCTTGATGAGGATTTCGTGCGCTTTCGGAACGGGATCGGGGCGTTCGGCAGGCACCAGGACCTCCGGACCGCCGGGCTTGCTGATTTCTACGCAACGCATGTCTTTGCCGTTCCGAAGTCGCTTTCGTGCGGGGTCCGCATCATAGCAAAGCGGCGTAGTATTGAATGCCATGCTCCGCGTCCTCGCCATCGCAGGTTTGCTATTGCGAGCCGCCGCGGCGCACGCCGAGGCGGTGCCTCTTCCGGGTGCGTCCGGCGCGGTTCCGGTCGGCCGCTACGCGGAAGTGCTGGAAGATCCCGGCGGCACGCTGCAGCTTGCCGACGTGGCGGCGCCGGCGCTCGGGAAGAGATTCGCGCCGCTCGCACAGGACAATCCCAATTTCGGCTACACCTATTCGGCGGTGTGGCTGCGTTTCTCATTGCCGCGCGACGCCACGCAGCTGCTGGCGCCCATGCTCGCGCTGGAGATCCGCTTTCCGAGCATCGATTCCATAGAGCTGCACGTGCCCTACAGCGGACCGGCGGGACTGGAGTACCGCATGCAGAGCGGCGGCGACCTCCAGCCCTGGGACACGCGCGCGGTGAAGCATCGCAACCACGTGTTCCGCATCCCGACCACGGGCCTGGCGGACGCGCCAGCCTACCTGCGGGTGCAGACGCAGAGCGTGCTTACCGTGCCCGTGTACCTGTGGCGGCCGGAGGCATTGATTGCATCGGACCGCAACTCGCAGCTCGTCTACGGCCTTTTCTACGGGCTCGTCATCGCGCTGTTCCTCTACAACCTGATGCTGTTCCTCGCGCTGCGCGACCCGGTCTACCTGTGGTACGTGCTCTACGTCTTCTCGTTCGGCGTCGGGCTCGCCGTATTCGACGGCCTCGCGTTCCAGTACCTGTGGCCCGACAGCGTCTGGTGGGCGAATCATGCCCTCGGCACGGCGCTGTGCGCCACGCTTTTCTTCGGCACCCAGTTCGCGCGGGTCTTTCTCGATATTTCCTCGATCACGGTATTCGCCAACCGGTTCCTGCTCGCGGTAATCGCGCTCGCGGCGGTCGGCGCGTTCCTGGCCGCGACCGGCTGGCTCGTGCCGTACGGCATCATCATGCGGACGCTTTCCGCCGTGGCCTGCGCCTCGGCCGGTATCGTCCTTTACGTGGCGGTGCGCGCGCTGCTTGACGGGTACCGGCCGGCGCGCTTCTTTCTTCTTGCATGGGCGGCGCTGCTGGTGTTCATAGCCCTCGGCGCGTTGCGCAACTTTGCGATCGTGCCGACGCACTTCCTGACGGTGAACGGCCTGCATATCGGGCTTGCGCTCGACGTGGTGCTGCTGTCCTTCGCGCTGGCGGACCGGATCAATTCCGACAAGCGCGCGAAGGAGGCGGCGCAAAGCGAGGCGCTTGTCTCCCGCACGGCGCTGCTCGAGGCGACCCAGGCGAACGAGCGTGAACTCGAGGACCGCATCGCGCAACGCACCGCGGAGCTGAACCGCGCCAACGAACAGCTGCGCGACCAGGAGCAGCACCTGCGGCATCTGGCGCAGCACGACCCGCTCACCGGGCTGCCGAACCGGCTGTCGATGCAGCAGCGCCTGGCGCTCGCGATGGAGTTCGCCAAGCGCAACCGCAAGAAACTCGCGGTGATGATGGTCGACCTGGACGGGTTCAAGCGCCTCAACGACAGCCGCGGGCACCGCAGCGGCGACCACGTCCTCGTGCAGATCGCCGGCCGCCTGCGCACCAGCGTGCGGGGCTCGGACACGGTGGCGCGCTACGGCGGGGACGAGTTCGTGGTGCTCGCGGGCGAGCTCGACCGCGCCGAAGACGTCGCCAACATCGCGGAGAAGATCGCCGACATGGTGGGCCTGCCGGTCTCGATCGACGGCGTGACGGAAACCATCGGCTGCTCGATCGGCATCAGCATCTTTCCCGACCACGCGGAGGACGCCGAAGGACTCATCGAGCGCGCCGACCGCGCCATGTACGCCGCGAAGGCGGCGAAGAACCCGCGCTATGTTTTTTTCAGGCCGTCCTGAGCCGTTGGGCTGCGGCCCAGGCGAGATCGACGTTGCCGCCGGAAAGCACCACGCCCACGCGCTTCCCCTTTACTTCGAGCTTCTTCTCGAGCAGGGCGCAGGCAGCGAGCGTGCCGGTGGGCTCGACTACGATTTTCATGCGCTCCCAGAGGAAGAACATCGATTTCAGGAGCTCGGCGTCGGTCACCGTGGCGAAGTCGTCGACGTGGGCCTGGATCAGCGCGAAGGTGATCTTGCCGAGCGACATGGTGCGCGCGCCGTCGGCGATCGTGTCGGGCAGGCCGATGCTCTGGAGCGTGCCGGCGCGGAATGAGCGCAGGCCGTCGTCGCCCGCGGCCGGTTCTACGCCGACCACGCGGCAGCCCGGGCTCAGGTGCTTCGCCGCGATCGCGCAGCCGGAGAGCAGGCCGCCGCCGCCGCAGGGCACAAGGAGCAGGTCGAGCGGCCCGGCATCCTCGATCAGCTCCTTCGCCGCGGTCCCCTGTCCCGCGAGGATGTGCGGGTGGTCGAACGGCGGGATCACCGTGAGGCCGCGCTCCTGCGCCAGCTTTTCCGCGATTTTCTGCCGGTCCTCGTTGCTCGCGTCATACGAGACCACTTCCGCGCCGTAGCCGCGCGTCGCCTCGAGCTTCACCTTCGGCGCATCGGTCGGCATGACGATGGTCGCCGGTATCCCGAGCAGCTTCCCGGAGAGCGCCACCGCCTGCGCGTGGTTGCCCGAGGAAAACGCCACCACGCCGCGCTTCCTCGCGTCCGCGGACAGTTGCGACAGTGCGTTGTAGGCGCCGCGGAATTTGAACGCGCCCATGCGCTGCAGGTTTTCGGGTTTGAAGAACACGGTCGCGCCCGTGAGCGCGTTCACCGTCGCGGAGCTGAGCACGGGCGTGCGGTGCGCTTCGCCCTTGATGCGCTCGTGCGCGCGCGCGACGTCATCGAAGTCGACCGGCATCATTTCCATCGCTTGAGCGCCTCCCGTGAAATATCTTCGCCCCATTCCTGCAGGAAATGCCCGCCCTCGGCGTGCAGCCAGGGCTCCGGGCAATTGCGGATGATTCCGCGCAGCGCCTGCATCACGGGCGGCCCGAGCACCGGGTCCTTGGCGCCGACCGCCATGAAGGTCTCGCCCCGCCAGTCGTTGCGCCACCAGTCGCGCGCGCGCCGCGAGATCGCCGCCCCCGGCGCGTCGGGGCGGTCGGGAACCAGTTGCGGGAACCGGCGCACGCCGGCCTTCGACGCGGCGTCCGGATACGGCGCTTCGTAGGCGGCGGCTTCGGCCGCGCTCAGCTGAGGGCAGGCGCGGCCAAGCAGCTTGCCGCAGTCCAGTCCGGGGGTCTTCGCGACGTAGTCGCGCCAGGCGAGGAAGCCGGGCGAAAGCGGCACGTCGCCGGTGCCGAGCGCCGTGTTCATGATCAGCAGGCGCTCGAACCGCTCCGGCATGTCCATCGGCAGCGTCAGGCCGAGCAATCCGCCCCAGTCCTGCACCGCCAGGGTGATTTTTTTCAGATCCAGTTTTCCGATGATGTGAAGCAGAAAATTCCGGTGCATTTCGAAGGTATAGAAATTCTCGGCCTCCGGCTTGTCCGAGCGGCCGAAGCCGATGAAGTCCGGCGCGATCACGCGGTAGCCGGCGGCGACGAACGGCGGGATCATCTTGCGGTACAGGTAGCTCCAGGTCGGCTCGCCGTGCAGGCACAGCAGCGTGCGTGCCCCCGTGCCTGCATCGAGATAGTGCGCGCGCAGCCCGTTCCACTCCAGGTACTGCGGCACCCAGGGATAGCCGGGCAGGTTCGCGAAACGTGCGTCAGGAGTGCGCATGCGCCGATTGTAGAATGGCCGCATGGACTACGACAGGTACAGAGACCTCAAAATCCGGCGGCTCGAGCCCGGCATCCTCGAGATCGCGATGGGCGAGGAGGGCAGGCTCTCCACCGCCACCGCTCGCCTGCACAAGGAGCTGGCCGACGTCTGGCTCGACGTCGACCGCGATCCGGAAACGCGGGTGGTGATCCTGCGCGGCATCGGCAAGGGATTCTCGGCGGGCGGCGACCTCGCGATGGTCGAGCAGATCACGCAGGACTTCGCGGCGCGCGCGCGCGTCTGGCGCGAGGCCCGCGACCTCGTCTACAACATCATCAACTGCTCGAAGATGGTGGTCTCGGCGATGCACGGGCCGGCGGTGGGCGCGGGGCTGGTGGCGGGCTTGCTCGCCGACGTGTCGATCGCGGCGAAGAACGCGCGCATTATCGACGGCCACACGCGCCTCGGCGTCGCCGCGGGCGACCATGCGGCGATCGTCTGGCCGCTCCTTTGCGGCATGGCGAAGGCGAAGTACTACCTGCTGCTGTGCGAACAGGTCTCGGGCGAAGAGGCGGAACGGATTGGTCTGATTTCCCTGGCTTGCGAGGAAGATCAACTCAATGAAAAAGCGCTCGAAGTCGCGCGCAAGCTGGCCGCCGGCGCGCAGACCGCGCTGCGCTGGACCAAGTACAGCCTGAACAACTGGCTGCGCATGGCCGGGCCGAGCTTCGACGCGTCGCTCGCCTATGAAATGCTCGGCTTTACCGGCCCCGAGGCGAAGGAAGGCATCGCCTCGCTGCGGGAAAAGAGAAAACCCTCCTTCCCGCCGCCACCGGAGGATTTCTAGGCCGGCTTGGTGAAATCCATCTGGTCGTCGCCGCCACTCGCGGCGGGCGCCGCAGCGGGTCCAGGCGCGGGAGCGGCCGCGGGAGCAGCAACCGGCGCTCGCGCCGCAGCAGGTGCCGCAGCCGCTGCCGGGGCGGGTTTGCCGCTGAACAGGCGTTCCAGGTCGCGCGCAATGACGGCCGGGTCGGGCGGAATGCGTCCCATGCTGTTCAGGAACACCCTTACCGGCAGGTCGACCAGCGTGGGCTCGGGGTGATCGCGCAGATGCGCGGCGTTCTGCACCGCCGGGATGACGCGGCCGCTGCGCACGCCGGCAAGTTCGTTTTCCAGTCCCTGGACCATCGCGGCCTGCGCGCGCCCGATGCCAGCGAGCAGTTCGGCAAGCTGAAGTGCGGAAATTTGCAGCATGGAGCCCCCTGTCGAGAGAATGCGCGCCGATGTTAACATCCGCGACAGCATGGTGAAGCGTGCGCTGCTCGGGACAATCCTGCTGCTGCTGGGCGCCGCAGCGGGCCTCGCGGTTCATGTCGCCACCGCAACCGGAGACACCGTGTTTTCCTGGAAGCGTCCCGACAATCTTGGCGTAAAGGACGGCAGGCTGGCGCCGCCCAAATCCTCGCCGAACAGCGTGTCCAGCCAGGCCGATGCCGCGGATGCCGAGCACTACATCGCGCCGCTTCCGTTCAAGGGAAATGCGCCAGCGGCGATGGCTGCGGCGCGCAAGGCAGTCGAGGGGATGGAAGGCGCGACCATCATCCGGCAAGAGGGCGGCTACCTCTACGCGGAATTCCGCACGCGGATCATGCGTTTCGTGGATGACGTCGAATTCGTCTACGACGAAAAGGCGGGCCTGATCCACGTGCGCTCGACGTCGCGGCTGGGGCGGCGCGACTTCGGCGTCAACCGCGCGCGGGTGGAAGCGATCCGGGGGCGCATCGAAGGGAGACCGTCATGAGAATCGGCGCGTACGTGGTTCTTGCTGCCTGTTGCGCAATTGCGGGCGTTGCCGCCGCTCAGGGCAAGGGGAAGCCGGCGGCCGAGGTGAACGCCGAGGAAACCCTTTCGGCGGTGGTGCGCGTGCGGGCGACGATCCTGCCGGACGCACGCAGCATCGCGACCCTCGGCCCGCGGCGCGAGGGCTCCGGCGTGCTGGTGCGCGAGGGCTATGTCGCCACGATCGGCTATCTGGTGATCGAGTCGCAATCGATCGAAGTCACCGGCGTGGACGGCAAATCGGTGCCTGCGGCGCTCGCCGCCTACGACCATGCGAGCGGCTTCGGCCTGCTCAAGCTGCTCGCCCCGATTGCCGGCAGGCCGCTGCCGATCGGGAGTTCGGGCGCGGCGGCCGAGCGCGAGCCGGCGCTGGTCGCGGGTTTCGGCGCCGACAGCGTCAGCGTGGTGCAGGTCGTGTCGCGCCGCCCGTTTTCGGGCAGCTGGGAATACATGCTCGATACGGCGATCTTCACGGCCCCGCCGGTGATGAACTGGTCGGGGGCATCGCTCATCAGCGCGAAGGGCGAGCTGCTCGGCCTCGGCTCCCTGATCGTGGCCGATTCGACAGGCAGCGGCAGCGAATCCCCTGGCAACATGTTCGTGCCGGCCGATCTGCTGAAATCGATACTCGAAGACCTGATCGCGCGCGGCAAGACGGCCGGGCCGGCGCGTCCCTGGCTGGGCGTCAATACCGAGGAATTGCGCGGGCGGCTTTTCGTGACGCGGGTGTCGCCCGATGGGCCGGCGGACAGGGCGGGCCTGAGAAGCGGCGACATCCTGGTCGGCGTCGGCAGCGAGGAGGTCGCGTCGCTGGCCGAGTTCTACCGCAAGCTGTGGGCGCTGGGCGCGGCGGGCGTCGCCGTGCCCTTGCGCGTGCTGCAGGGCGTGCAGGTGAAGGAAGTGACCGTGCGCTCGATCGACCGCATGGACTACTTCCGCGCCCGCCCAAGCTACTAGCTAGCGAATCACCATGTCCTTGGGGTAGGGCTCGACGCCGCGGTTGAGGGTCGAGGGCGGCGTGCGGCGCAGCATGTCGGGCGTCGAGGCGGGCGCATTGCCGACGGCCTGCGCGTAACGCACGTTCTTCTGCATTTCCTCCAGGTACAGGTTCTGCCCGTTGAAATGGCGCTCGGCGTATTCGTAGGCGCGCGCGAGCTGCAGGTCCAGCCGCTTGGCCGCGTTCATGTAGAAGCTGGGGGTCTTGCGCACCAGGTCGTTGCCCGAGGTGAACAGGATCTGGGTGCGGCCGCCCGCAAGCTTTCTCTTCGCCAGGCCGCCCAGGACGAACTCCGGGTAGAGGCGATCGCGGCATTTTTCGAGGTAGCAGCGGTCGGACATCTGCGCAATGATGTCCGCGGTGCCGAGCATGTGGCCGACGCGGCGCAGCAGCGTGTCGTTCAGCGGGATGGTTTCCGCGCGGCGCTCGTAGCCGGTGTAGTGCACGATGATCGCGCCGGCGATGGCGTAGCGCGTGAGGCCGAGACGCGGCAGGTAGCGGTGCAGGTGCCTGGAGCCGCGCGTCACGTGCGTGAGCGTGTATTCCGCGCCGTAGCGGTGACGCCGGTCGCGGCGCCTGCGCAGGTAGCCGAAATCGTGGAACAGCGCCGTGATCACGCCGAGCGAAAAGCATGCCGCGGGCAGCGAAGGCGAGCCGTTCCGGCTGCGCTCGTAACCGTCCATGAGGCGCACCATGGCGAGCGTGACGTCGAGCACGTGCTGGATGTCGTGGTATTCGGTGTCGCAGGGCAGGTAATCGGGATGCTCGCCGCGGTACAGCCGCCCCAGGTCTTCGAATGCGTGCTCGATCGCTTCCAGAGGCGTGCCGCCAACGCCCCCGGGCGTTCCTTTTCTCCCCGCGGGAGCTGCCTTTTTCCCGGCCGGCGACCGTTTGCCGCCCGCCGGCGTTCCTTCATACAGGCTGCGATACACGCGAATCGCCTCGCCGGCCACCTGCTTCAGGTCGGTCGTTCGAATCGTGTTGGTGACGTCGTGATCGCTGCGACGCATGGCGCCGTTCCTTCTCCCCGGCAAGTATTATAGGATGGGGGAACAGCGCAGAACGGGCGGTGAAGCTTTTCACACCGGGATGTGCCCGAGGCGCGGAAAAGCCGCGATATATCTGCTGGAAGCGGAACTATTTCGCGCGGCGGGCAGGGTCGAGGAGGCAGGGCATTGCCAAGCCAGTCACTCACCGACGAGGAACGGGCGCAGATCGAGGCACGCATCGCCGCGCTCGAAATCGAGCACCAGGACCTGGACGACGTGATCGCGCGCCTGTCCGGGCACCCCGAACAGGACCAGCTCCAGTTGCGGCGCTTCAAGAAGCGCAAGCTCGTGCTGAAGGACTCCCTCTCCCGGCTGAAAATTCTCCTGGTGCCGGACATTCCGGCTTGATAGCCCTCATTCAACGTGTCATCGAGGCACGCGTCGAGATTGACGGCAATGTTGTTGGCGCAATCGGGCGCGGCATCCTCGCTCTGGTGGGCGTGGAGCGCGGCGATGGCGAGGCGCAGGCGGAACGGCTGGTGGAAAAAGTGCTGGGCTACCGCGTCTTTCCCGACGAAGCCGGAAAGATGAATCTCTCGTTGCTCGACATCAAAGGTGGGCTGCTGGCCGTGCCGCAATTCACGCTGGCTGCGGATACGAAAACGGGGACCCGGGCAGGATTCTCGACAGCGGCCTCGCCCGAAGACGGGCTGCGGCTTTTTACTTCGTTCGTGGAGGCATCGAGAAAGAAAATTGAAACAAGGACAGGTCAATTCGGTGCCGACATGAAGGTCAGCCTCGTGAACGACGGGCCCGTGACTTTCTGGCTGCAGGTTTCTCCGCTGAGGCAGTCTTGAATTGCGCCGGCGCGACGATCTCGAGCAGTTCGAGATCCCTCGAATGGCTGATTTCGCGGTGCCGGATGCCGGGCGGCTGGTAGAAGCAGCTGCCCTGCTTCATCTTCACCCTGCCGACGCCTTCGTACTCGAATACGGCGCTGCCCTTGAGCACGTACACGAACTGCGTCTTGCAATCGTGCCGGTGCCACTCGCCGTGCGGCGCCTTGCCAGGTCTGGCGCGGATGACGTGCGCCACCACCTTGCCGCGCGTCGCGCGCCTGATCCCCAGGTCGCGGTACTCGAAATAGGCGCGCAATCCGCGCCGCGCGAATCTCGAACCGGCCTTGTGGCTCACTGCAAATCGGTCTTTCATGCGGACCTCCGCTATGGATTCCCGGCCAGGCTGGCGATCGCCATTTCCATCCCGCCGCGGCCGAATGGTATTCCCTGCGCCTGCATCGCCGCTTCGACCCCGGCCAGGCAGCCGAGGATCATCGCGCTGTTCAGGTTGCCGAGGTGCCCGATGCGGAACGCGCGCCCCGTCTGCGGCCCCAGCCCGCCCGCGAAGGCGACCTGGAAGCGTTCACGGGCGACCGTGCGGATGGCTTCCGGATCGATCCCCGCGCGCGTGTCGATGGTCGTCACCGAAACCGAGCGCGCCGCCGGAACGCGGCAATGGAATGCCACGGCGCCCTCGCTGCTCCAGCGCTCGACTGCCGCGTGCACCGCGCGGGCGAGCGTGGCGTGGCGCGCGATGACGGCGTCCAGGCCCTCGGCGAACAGCAGCGCGAGCGCCGCCTCGATCCCGTAGAGCAGGTTCTGCGGCGGCGTGCCGCAGAACCTGCGGTAGCTGTATGCGGCCTTGCGCCGGCCCCAGTCCCAGTAGAAGCGCGGCGCGGGATTGCGCGCGGCGATCTCGCCGGCGCGGCGGTCGACGGCGACGAAGCCGAATCCGGGCGGCGACATGAGGCCCTTTTGCGACGCGCCGACCGCGACGTTGACGCCCATCGCATCCATCGCGAACGGCGCCGCCGCCAGCGAGGCGACCACGTCCACCACGAACAGCGCCGGATGCCCGGCGGCGTCGATCGCCGCCCGCAGCGCGCGCAGGTCGCTGGTGGTGCTGCTCGCCGTATCCGTATGCACGACGAGCACGGCCACGATCTCGCGCTTCGCGTCGGCGCGCAGGGCCTGCTCGACGTCGCTGGCGTCGATCGGGTAGCCCTCGCGGAACGGCGTGCGGATCACGCGGCGCCCGAGCGCCTCGGTCTGCACGGACCAGGACTCGGAGAAATGCCCGGTTCCCGGGATGAGGACCGCTTGCCCTGGCGCAACCAGGTTCTCCACCACTGCTTCCCAGACGCCGTGGCCGTTCGATGCGTACATGTAGAGGTCGGAATCCCCGGTCTGCAGCAGCCGCTTGAGACCAGAGTCGATGGCGTTGATCACGTCGTCGAGGCGCGGGTCGCCGTGGTCCAGCGGCTGGCGATGCATGGCGTTCAGCACTTCGTCCGGGATATGCGTCGGGCCGGGCGAATGCAGAAATCTGGTGCCGGGAATTCGGGTCATAGGTACTGAATTTTACTGTTTTGCGCATTTTCAGATTAGGATTGCCGCTCCCATGTCCGACCAATTCATTGGCGTAAAGCCAGTCGAGGAGCGCCATCGCATCGACGGCGGGCGCCTGGAAGATTTCCTGAAAGAACACGTCGCGGGATTCCGCGGGCCACTGCAGATCGAGCAGTTCAAGGGCGGGCAGTCGAACCCGACCTACCGCATTTCCGCCGGCGGCAGGCGCTATGCATTGCGCAAGAAGCCGCCGGGCAAGCTGCTGCCCTCGGCCCACGCGGTGGACCGCGAGTACAAGGTGATCAAGGCGCTGCACGGCGTCGGGTTCCCGGTGGCGCGTCCCCATGCCCTGTGCGAGGACGAATCCGTCATCGGCACGGCGTTCTATGTCATGGATTGCGTCGAAGGCCGCGTGCTGTGGGACCAGGCGCTGCCCGGCATGGCGCCGGGCGAACGGCGCGCGATCTGGGAGGAACTCAACCGCGTCATCGCGCTGCTGCACGGCATCGACTACAAGGCGGTCGGGCTCGAGGACTTCGGCAAGGCGGGCAGCTACATCGAGCGCCAGGTCGGCCGCTGGAGCAAGCAGTACCTCGCCTCCGAGACCGTGAAGATCGAAGCCATGGACCGGCTCATCGCCTGGCTGCCGCAGAACGTGCCGGCCGCCGCCGAGACCACCATCGTGCACGGCGACTACCGGCTGGACAACACGGTCTTCCACCCGACGGAGCCGCGCATCCTCGCGGTGCTCGACTGGGAACTCTCGACCCTCGGCGACCCGCTCGCGGATTTTTCCTACCATTGCATGAGCTGGCATATCCCGCCGGGCAAGTTCCGCGGCATCGAGGGCCTGCCGCTCGCGGAGCTGGGCATCCCGACCGAGCGCGAGCACGTCGACATGTACTTCCGTCGCAGCGGCCGCAGGCCGGTCGAGCCTTCCGTCTGGGACTACTACATGGCATATAACCTCTTTCGCATCGCCGCGATCCTGCAGGGCATCGCCAAGCGCGTGCTCGAGGGCACCGCGGCGAGCGAACACGCGCGCGAGGCGGGCAGCCGCGCGCCACTGATGGCCGAGCTGGGCTGGAAGCAGGTCGAAAAGATTCTGAAAAGGAGCAAGTGATGGATTTCGAGTACAGCGCGCGAACCCGGGAACTGCAGAAAAAACTGCTCGCCTTCATGGACGAGCACATCTATCCCAGCGAGGAGAAGTACTACAGGCACGTGCACAGCGACAAGCGCTGGGAGCCGGTCCCCATCATCGAGGAACTCAAGCCCAAGGCGAAAGCCGCGGGGCTGTGGAACCTGTTCCTGCCGCGCTCGCCGCGCGCGCCCGGCGGCGGCCTGTCGAACCTGGACTACGCGCCGCTGTGCGAGATCATGGGGCGCACGTCCTGGTCGCCCGAAGTGTTCAACTGCTCCGCGCCGGATACCGGCAACATGGAGACCATCGAGCGCTACGGCACCGAAGAGCAGAAGAAGCAGTGGCTCGATCCTCTGCTGGAAGGCAAGATCCGCTCGGCCTTCCTGATGACCGAGCCGGCGGTCGCCTCCTCGGATGCCACCAACATCCAGATGCAGATCCAGCGCAAAGGCGACGAATACGTGATCAACGGCCGCAAGTGGTGGTCGTCGGGCGCCGGCGACCCGCGCTGCAGGATATATATCGTGATGGGCAAGACCAACCCCGACAACGCCTCGCGCCACAGCCAGCAGTCGATGGTCCTGGTGCCGGCGGGCACTCCCGGCATCAGCATCCTGCGGCACCTGAACGTCTTCGGCTACGACGACGCGCCCCACGGCCACATGGAGATCGAGTTCAAGGACGTGCGCGTGCCGGCCTCGAACATCCTGCTGGGCGAAGGGCGCGGCTTCGAGATCGCCCAGGGCCGCCTGGGGCCGGGACGCATCCACCATTGCATGCGCCTCATCGGGCAGGCCGAACGGGCGCTTGAAAAAATGTGCAAGCGCGCGACCAGGCGCACCGCGTTCGGCCGCACGGTCGCGGAGCAGGGCGTGACGCGCGAGCGGATCGCGGAAGCGCGCATCATGATCGATTCGGCGCGCTTCATGGTGCTGCACGCGGCCTGGAAGATGGACGTCGCAGGCAACAAGGTCGCGCGCAAGGAGATCGCCATGATCAAGGTGCTCGCGCCCAGCATGGCCTGCCAGATCATCGACTGGGCGATCCAGGTGCACGGCGGCGGCGGCATGTCGGACGATTTCGGCCTCGCCAATATGTACGCGCACGCGCGCGCCCTGCGCTTCGCCGACGGCCCGGACGAAGTGCACCGCAACGCGATCGCCAAGCAGGAGATCGCCGAGCAGACCACGCTCGACGAAGCGCTTTCGACCAAGAAGCGCTGAAAGGGACCACCCGTGATCAAGATCTGCGGTTTCCGCATCAGCAACTACCACAACAAGGTGCTGATCGCGCTGCTGGAAAAGGGCGTGCCCTACGAGGAGGACTCGAACGTGCGTCCTTCGCAGAAAGACGAGTACGTCGCCAGGAGCCCGATGGGCAAGGTGCCTTACCTCGAGGTCGATGGCGCGCGGCTGTGCGAATCGGAAGTGATCCTCGAGTACCTGGAGGAGGCCTATCCGCAGAAACCGCTGCTGCCGAAGGATCCGCTGGCGCGCGCCAAGGTGCGCGAGCTGACGACCGTGATCGAGCTGCACATGGAACTGGTCGCGCGGCGCCTCTACGGCGTGTTCTTCGGCCAGCCGCCGTCCGATGGCGCGAAGCAGTCGGTCGAGAAGGACCTGGCCAAGGGTGTCCGCGCCTTCAAGGCGCTGGCGAAGTTCGGGCCGTTCATCGCCGGTGGCGAATTCAGCGTCGCCGATTGCGCGGCGGCGGTGCACCTGCCGCTGATATCGCTGTCCACGAAGCTCGCCTACGGCAAGGACGCGCTCGAGGACATGCCGCAGGTGAAGCCTTACCTGAAGATGCTGGGCGAGCGCCCGTCGGTCGCCAAGGTCAACGCCGACCGCCGGGCCGCCACCGAGGCGGCAAAAGCCGAAGCGAAGACGAAGTAGGACGCGCCGCGTGCTGGACGGACTGCTGCTTGCCGCTCTTGCCATCCAGACGATGGCCGAGGGACTGCGCCAGCTTTTTCCCGGCCTGGCCTAGCCCTCGACCAGCTTTGCGTCCAGGATCGTGTGCGCCGGTAGCCTGATGCCGTCAAGGTCGCCGCCCGATCCCGCGGAGAATGCCACCTGGCGGATGTTCTCGATCGGATAGACCACGAGCTGGCCCTCCGCCTGGATCACCAGGTGCCGGCTCTTGAAGAAGTCCTCAAGCTTGAGTTGCGCCGCGGACTTGTTCGCCGATTGCACCGGGAACGAGTATTTGACCCTGCTCCCATCGGTGAACTGGATGGCGATAAACCGTATTTGCGTCATGTCGGGATCCTATTTTGGCACCGGGCGCGGCTTGCCCTTCAGGTCGATGGCGACGTAGGTGAGCGCCGCCTCGGTCACCTTCACGACCTTCGCCTCCTGGCGGCCGCGCTCGGCGTAAACCTGCACGTCGACCGTGATCGAAGTGTTGCCGATGCGCACCACGTCGGCGTAGAGCGAAAGCACGTCGCCGATCTGCACCGGCTGCTTGAAGACGAAGGAATTGACCGACACCGTCGCGACGCGGCCGCGCGCCACGCGCCCGGCGACGATGCCGCCGGCCACGTCCACCTGCGCCATGATCCAGCCGCCGAAGATGTCGCCGTTGTGGTTCGAGTCGGCCGGCATCGGCACCACGCGCAGCGCCGGGATCCTGCCCTTGGGCAGCGCGAGGCCGGGCGGCTGGTGCGAGGCCTTGCCCATTGTGGTTACTTCTTCTGCCCGGCGAGGTAGTTGAGCGGCCCGCCGCGGAACGGCGCAAAGCCGGTGCCGAAGATCAGGCCGGCATCGATCAGTTCGGCGTCTGGAACGATGCCCTCCGCAAGAACTGCCCGCGTTTCGTCCAGGTACGGCTGTATCAGCGCCTGGACCATGTTCTGATCGTAGGCGCCCGGCTGGCCCTTGACCGGTTTGTTGTTCTCCCAGCGATAGATGCCCTGGCCGGTCTTGCGGCCGAGATGTCCGAGCGCGACCTTGTCGAGCAGCACCTGCGGCGCTTCGGCCTCGCGGCCCTGCGCGTCCTTCTTTGCGAGCTGCTTGCCCGCGTGCAGGCAGATGTCGAGGCCGACCGTGTCGGCGAGCTCGATCGGGCCCATCGGCATGCCGAACTCCTCCATCGCCGCGTCCAGGGTCTCCGGCTTCACGCCCTCGTCCAGCATGCGGAAGGCGTTCTGCATGTACGGCCCGAGCACGCGATTGACGAGGAAGCCCGGCGAATCCTTCACCGGCAGCGGCAGCTTGTCGATCTGGCGCACGAAAGCGACGGCGTTTTTTGCATGCTCCTGGTTTGTATTGGAACCATGCACTACTTCCACCAGCATCATCTGCGGGACCGGATTGAAAAAATGGATTCCCACCAGGCGCGACGGGTCCTTGAATTTCGCCGCGATGTCGCCGAGCTTCAGGCTCGAGGTGTTGCTCGCCAGCACCGCGCCCGGCCTGGCCGCGGCCTCGAGCTTGGCGAACAGCTGCTGCTTGGCCTCGAGGTTCTCGAAGATCGCCTCGATGATCACGTCCGCCTTCGCCGCGCCCGCGCCGGACACGTCCGGGATCAGCCGGTCCATGGCATCGCGCTCCCGCCGCTTGTCGCGCAGCCGCCGCGCAAACAGCTTCGCCGCGCGCTTCACCGCCGGCGCGAGCCGCTCGGGCGCGGTGTCCTGCAGCGTCACCGTGATGCCGCGCATGGCGCAGATCGCGGCGATGTCGCCGCCCATCACGCCGGCGCCCACCACGTGCACGTGCTGCGCCTTGAATTCCACGCCCTTGGCGAGGCCCTTCATTTTTTCCTGCAGGAAGAAGATCCGGATGAGGTTCTTGGTGGTGGGATGATCGAACAGCGTGTTGATCGAGCAGGTCGGATCCGACGGATTGACGAACGGATCGCCGTCGTACTTCTGCCAGAGGTCCAGGATCGCGTAGGGCGCCGGGTAGTGCTCGCGCCGCGCTTTTTTCGCTACCTGCTTTCGCGCCTGGGAAACAACGATGCCCCGGAATGAAAGCAGAAACTTCTGAAGCAAAGGCAGTTCACGCGGTGCGGGAGCCTCCAGCGTAACCATCCGCGCGGTGTTCTCGAGGATGCGCAGCGGCACTGCCTGGTCGACCAGGCCCATGCGCTTCGCGCGCCTTGCATCCACCGATTTTCCGGTGAGCATGAGGTCCATCGCGGCCACGGGCCCGATGAGCTTCGGCAACCACTGCACGCCGTGCCAGGCCGGCATGATGCCGAGCATCACTTCCGGAAAGGCGAAGCGGGTCTTCGGGTCGTCCAGCGCGACGCGGTACCTGCAGGCGAGCGACAGCTCGAAGCCGCCGCCCATGCAATAGCCGTTCACCATCGCGGTGGTGGCGAAGGGCAGGTCGCGCAGCTTCTGGAACACGTCCCAGCCCAGGCGCACGAATGAAAGCGCCTCCTCGGGCGACTTGAAGCGCGTGAACTCCTCGACGTCGGCGCCGGCGATGAAGCTGTCCTTGGCGGAACGTATGACAAGACCTTTTGGAGATGCGGAATTTATTTCTTCAAGCGCTTTTGAAAGTTCTTCAAGGGCCTCTCTCGAAAACGTGTTCGCGGATTCGCCCTGCTTGTCGAATGTCAGCCAGGCAAGGCCCTGGCCGTCCTTCTCCCACCGCCAGTGCTTCATGCTCAGGCCGCTTCCACGAGCATGGCACCGCCCAGGCCGCCGCCGATGCAGATCGACGCCATGCCTTTTTTCGCATTCTTCCTTTTCAGGAGCTTGAGCATATGCAGGACGATGCGTGCGCCGGAAGCGCCCACCGGATGGCCGAGCGCGACCGCGCCGCCGTCCACGTTCAATTTCTCCTGGTTCAGTTCTCCCATCGCGCCATCGAGTCCGAGCTGTTCGCGGCAATATCTCTCGTCCTTCCAGGCGGCGAGGCAGCCCAGCACCTGCGCGGCGAAGGCTTCGTTGATTTCCCAGTAGTCGAGGCTGTCGAGCTTCAGGTTGTGGCGCTTGAGGATCGGCGTCGCCGCGTGCACCGGCCCCAGGCCCATCTGCGCCGGGTCGAGGCCGGCCCATTGCGAGTCGAGGATGCGGCCGATCGGAGTCAGGCGATGGCGCCCGATCGCCTCTTCCGAGGCAAGGATGAGCCAGGCGCCGCCGTCGGTGATCTGCGAACTGTTGCCCGGCGTGACATTGCCGTACTTGCGGTCGAAGAAGGGTTTCAGCTTCGCCAGGTTCGCGACGGAGGCATCCCGGCGCACGCCGTCATCCAGCGTGTATGCGTTTCCTTTGGCATCGTAGAGTGCCTCCACCTCGCCGCCGCCGGCCGCGAGATTGCCTTCCTCCTGTGCCCGCGTGACGCGCTGGTGGCTGCGTACCGAAAACTCGTCCATCTGCGCCCGCGTGATGCCGAAGCGATGCGCGAGGTTTTCCGCCGTCTGGCCCATCAGCAAGCCGACCATCGGGTCGGTGAGGCCCTTCATGATGCCGATGACAGGTGCCAGCAGCGAAGCAAAGGGAAGCTTTGCAAATCCAGAAAGCTTTTGAGGCGTAGAGCGGGCAGAAGCAAAATCTGAAAACCAATTGACCATCTTGTCGTTGTAAAGCAGGGGCGCGCGCGACAGCGCGTCCACGCCGCCCGCCAGCACCAGGTTCGAACGCCCGGCGAGGATGTTGCTGATGCCGGAGTCGAGCGCCTGCATGCCGGAGGCGCAGTTGCGCATCACGGTCCAGCCCGGCACCTTCTCGCCGCAACCCATGCGCAGCGCCGCGACGCGCCCGATGTTCACTTCATCCACCGAGGGCGCGGCGCAACCGAGGATCACCTCGTCGAGGTCCTGCGGCGCGAACTTCTGCCGCGCGAGGAGCGTTTTTCCCGCCTGGGTGGCGAGGTCGCCGGCCGAAAACACGCCCGGGCGGTTCTTCGACTTGAGGAACGGCGTGCGCGCGCCGTCGACGACGTAGACCGGTTTCGCGTACATGTCAGGCCGCCTTTGCGGTTGGGGTCTTCTCTTGCGCCAGTTTCGCCGCGATTTCGGCCCTGCCGAAATCCTGCGGGAAATCGTCCACCTTGATGACGTTTTTGCGCAGCGCCTCCTTCCTCTGCCACTGCGAATTCTCGTCCGCCGTGATGACCTGGTGCTTCAATCCCAGGGAACCCAGGTCCACTCCGGGCTGCGCGACGATCTTCCCTTTCTTCACCGCCTTGCGCAGCTTCTCGTCGATCGGCTCGCAGGCGATGGCCGCGAGGAACGCGGCCTCGACGTTCGCGGTCGGATCGGCCTCGTTCTTCGCAAGGTACATGCCGGCCGTCAGCCGGTCGCGCGCGGCGCCGGGGGCGAGCAGCAGCTGCGCGCTCTCGCGGTTGCGCGAGTCGAGCGGCGGGCGGAACGACATGCCGAGCGGAAAGATGGTCCAGCGCAGCAGCGTCGCCACGCTCTTGACCGGGAAGTTGGAGAGGATCCCGTCGATCGCCTCCTGGGCGCGATACAGCAGGTCGCGCACGATCCAGCGGATCATCGGGATGTCCTCCTTGCGGCGCCCCTGGTCCTCGTAGTGCTTGAGCGTCGCCGACACGAGGTACAGCATCGACAGCACGTCGCCCAGGCGCCCGGAGATTTTTTCCTTCCTCTTGAGGGCGCCGCCCATCGCCAGCATGGAGACGTCCGCGAGGAACGCGAAAGCAGCCGCCATGCGCGAGACGAAGCGGAAATAGTGGCGTGTCTCGGGCGCGCCGTCGCTGGGCGTCTGGCCCAGGCGGGAGCTGGTGATGCCGTGGATGAACGCGCGCACGCCGTTCGACAGGGTGTGGCCGATGTGCGAGGTGAAGGCGTCGTCGAATTCGATCGAGGCTGCCGTGCCCTGCATCTCCTTCGCCGCGCGCATCTCGCGCAGCACGTAGGGATGGCAGCGGATCGCGCCCTGGCCGAAGATGATCAGCGTGCGCGTGAGGATGTTCGCGCCTTCCACCGTGATGCCGACCGGCATCACCTGGTAGCCGCGCCCGACCCAGTTGTTGGGGCCGAGGCAGATGCCCTTGCCGCCGTGGATATCCATGGCGTCGTTGACGATCTGGCGCGCTTTCTCCGTCATGTGGTACTTGGCGATCGCGGAGATCACCGCCGGCTTCTCGCCCAGGTCCACCGCGCCCGCGGTCATCACGCGCACCGCATCCATCATGTAGGTGTTGGCAGCGATGCGCCCGAGCGCCTCTTCGACGCCTTCGAGCTTGCCGATCGGCGTCTTGAACTGGCTGCGCACCCGCGCATAGGCGCCGGTGATGCGCGCCAGCGCCTTCGCGCCGCCCACCGACGAGGTCGGCAGAGAAATCGAGCGGCCGGCCGCAAGGCAGCCCATCAGCATCATCCAGCCCTTGCCGGCGTAGTCCTTGCCGCCGATGATCCAGTCGATCGGCATGAAGACATCCTTGCCGGAGTTCGGGCCGTTCTGGAACACCGCGTTGAGCGGCAGGTGGCGCCGGCCGATGTTCACCCCCGGATGGTTCGTCGGCACGAGCGCGCAGGTAATTCCCAGATCTTCCTTTTCTCCCAAAAGCTTTTCAGGATCGTAAAGCCTGAAAGCCAAACCCAGGAGAGTGGCGACCGGTCCCAGCGTGATGTAGCGCTTGTCCCAGGTGACGCGCATGCCCAGCACTTCCTTGCCCTGGTACATGCCCTTGCACACCACGCCGTAGTCCGGGATCGAGGCCGCGTCCGAACCCGCCTCCGGGCTGGTCAGCGCGAAGCAGGGAATCTCGATGCCCTTGGCGAGGCGCGGCAGGTAGTGGCTCTTCTGCTCGTCGGTACCGTAGTGCAGCAGCAGCTCGGCCGGCCCGAGCGAGTTGGGCACCATCACGCTGACGCCGAGCGCGTTCGAGCGCGTCGACAGCTTCATCACCACCGCCGAATGCGCGAGCGCCGAGAAGCCCAGGCCGCCGTACTGCTTCGGGATGATCATGCCGAAGAAGCCCTTGTCCTTGAGGTACTGCCAGACCTGCGGCGGCAGGTCGTAGCGCTCGTGCGTGACCTCCCAGTCGTTGGTCATGGCGCAGACTTCCTCGCAGGGACCGTCGACGAACGCCTGCTCTTCGGCGGAGAGCTTCGGCGCCGGGATCGCCAGCATCTTGTTCCAGTCAGGCTTGCCCGAGAAGAGGTCGGCATCCCACCACACGGTGCCCGCGTCGATCGCGTCCTTCTCCGTCTGCGTCATGTCCGGCAGGATGCGGCGGAATATCGCCAGGACGTGGTCGCTGATCAGCTTGCGGCGCAATGCCGGTACTACCAGCACCGGCCAGATCAGCACGAAAAGGAAGAACAGGACCGCGTTGGTCTGCGCGGACAGCTGCAGCGCGACCGCCCAGACGGCGAGCAGTATGCCGTCGGCAACGGCCCAGACCAGGATTGGCGCCTGGAAATAGGCGAGCAGGACCAGGACCGCGACGGTGGCAGCGGCGAATACGGCGATATCCAGCATGTAGCCTCCCCCTAAACCCAGAATTTGATCAGGCAGCCTTTTTCACGTCCGCGGCGCCGTGCAGCGGCGCGAGCAGGCCGGCCTGCAGGAACGCGGTGAGCCGCGCCTCCAGCAGGCGCGCGTCATAGCGGTCTTCGGGCTTGCAGCCGGCGATCAGCTGCACCGTGTCGGTGGCGGCCAGCGTGTAGGCGAGCGTGCCGAACATGAAGTGGATGCGCCAGACGAGTTCGTCGCGCGGCATCTGCGGCAGCGCGCGCTCGAACGCGGCCTTGAAGCGCTCCATCGCGGGCGCATAGAGCTGGCCGATGAGCGAGCGGATGTGCTTCTGCGGGTCGGTATAGGTGCGGCCCAGCAGGCGGATGAAGTTGCGGCCGCCGTTTTTGGAATCCTCGATCATGCGCAGGCTCGCGCCGACGAAGGCGCGGATGATCGCCTCGGGGCCCAGGCCGCGCGCGGCCTCGTTTGATCCGCGGCCGCCGGCCTCCTTCTCGAGCTGGTCCAGGGCGGCGATCCGCGCCGTGTTCATCGGATCCAGCCGGCGCCGGAACACCGCTTCGATGAGCGCGTCCTTGGAGCCGAAGTGGTAATTCACCGCCGCGAGGTTGGCACCGGCCTTGGCGGTGAGCAGGCGCATCGACGTGCCTTCGAAGCCATGCTGCATGAACAGCTCTTCGGCGGCGTCGAGGATGCGGGTACGGGTTTCGTGTGGGGGCTTGATGGCGCGCAGGGTCATGGAGCGAATTCCGGAATTCAAACGAACGTTTGAATTTTAGGAGTTGGCGCCCCTGGCGTCAAGCGCGCCCGCGTGCGGGGCGGCACGGTAATAATGGGCCATGAAAATAACCACGCTCATTCCGGCCTTCAAGCCGAAATACCTGGGCCCCCTGCTTCGGGGACTGGGCAGCCAGAGCGTCAAGCCGGACCGCATCATCCTTTCCGACGACTCTCCCGACCGGGCGTTTCGCGACGCCCTGCAGTCGAAGCGGTACCGGCGGCTTGTCGACGGCGTGGACATCGAGGTCATCGACGGACCGCGTGCCGGTCCCCATCCCAACATCCGCCACCTGCTCCGGAAATGGAACGCGGCAACGGAGTTTCTGCACATCATGCTTGACGACGATGTCGTCTATCCGGAGTTTTACAAGCGGCACCTTGCGGCCCACGCTGGCGGCGCCTTCAGCTGCACGGTAAGCCGGCGCTGGACGGCGCTCGAATCCGGCCAGCCGGTGGAGGGCTTGCGCGCGCCGAAGGAAGTGTCGAACAACCCGCTGCGGGAGGTGCCCGTCAATGCCGGCCTGGCCTTTGCAAGTACGCTTCCCTACTGCGTGAACTGGTTCGGGGAGACGTCCAACGTGGTGTTCAGGAAAGAGGTGGCCGGCATGATCGATGCCACCACGCTGGCGGGAATCCCGTTCAGCGGCCTCACGGATCTTGGCAGCGTCCTTTGCGCCAGCCTGCAAAAGCCGGTGTGCTTCCTGAACGAGTATCTGGGCGCCTTCCGCAAGAACCCGGGACAGATGACAGCCCAGACGTTCAGCCGGACGATCAAGCAGGGGCATCTGGCCTGGATCGCCCTGGCGCTCGCGGGGCAGCGCATCGGCAAGCTGAACCCGGCGCAGCTTGCTGCGTGCTGCAACGCCGTGGGCCCCTTGATACTGCAGCGCTACGCGCAGGAAGCCGACATGGCGCCGTTTCGCGACCTCATCCGCGGTCTGAAGGCGGGTCAGAACGGAGCCGACGAGCGTTTTCTGGAGGCATGGAACTTGTTCGCGCGGTACGACGGTTAGAATCCCGCCCCCATGGCAGCCCACGGTCATCACGGTTCCGCGCCCGCCGAATCGTTGCGCGGCAACGAATGGCGTTCCGTGGCCGTGCTGCTGCCGTACCTGTGGGACTTCCGCTGGCGCGTCGCGCTCGCGCTGACACTGCTGGTGGCGGCGAAGGTCGCCAATGTCGGCGTGCCGCTGGTGATGAAGGGCATCGTGGACGGGTTGACCCCGGGGCTCGATGCCAGGCTGGCGGCGGCCGTGATCCCGGTCGCGCTTCTCGCAGCCTACGGACTGCTGCGCTTCTCCACCACGCTGTTCGGCGAGCTGCGCGACGTGGTGTTCGTGCGGGTGGCGCAGCATGCGATCCGCAGAGTCGCGCTCAACGTTTTCCGCCACCTGCACGGCCTGTCGCTGCGCTTCCACCTCGACCGCCAGACCGGCGGCATGACGCGCGACATCGAGCGCGGCACGCGCGGCATCTCGACGCTGATGTCCTACATGCTGTTCTCGATCATCCCGGTGGTGCTGGAATTCATCCTGGTGGCCGCGGTACTGCTGAAGAAGTTCGACTGGCGCTTCGCCGCGGTCACCTTCGGCGCGGTGGCGGTCTACCTCGTGTTCACCATCGCGGTCACCGAATGGCGCATCGAGATCCGGCGCCGCGCCAACGACCTCGACTCGCGCGCCAACACGCGCGCCATCGACAGCCTGCTCAACTACGAGACCGTGAAGTACTTCGGCAACGAGGAATTCGAGGCGCGCCGCTACGACCGGAACCTGCGCAAGTACGAGGACGCCGCGGTGCGCTTCGAGTCCTCGCTCGGGCTGCTCAACATCGGCCAGAGCCTGGTGATCGCCGCCGCGGTGACCGCGCTCATGTTCCTGGCCGCCGAGGGCGTGACTTCCGGCGCGCTCACGCTCGGCGACCTGGTGCTGGTGAACGCGCTGCTGATCCAGCTCTACATCCCGCTCAACTTCCTCGGCATGGTGTACCGCGAGATCAAGCAGTCGCTCATGGACATGGACCGGATGTTCCGGCTGCTCGGCGAGAACCGCGAGGTCGACGACCGGCCCGGCGCGCCCGACGTGCCCCCGGGTCCGGCGGCGGTCGAATTCTCGCGCGTGAATTTCTCCTACGAGAGCGAGCGGCGGATACTCCACGACGTCAGCTTCACCATCCCCGCCGGCCAGCGCGTCGCCGTGGTCGGGCACTCGGGTTCGGGCAAGTCGACCCTCGCGCGGCTGCTGTTCCGCTTTTACGACGTTTCCGGCGGAAAAATCCTGGTGAACGGCGTCGACATCAAGGACCTGAAGCAGTCGAGCCTGCGCGCGGCCATCGGCATCGTGCCGCAGGACACGGTGCTGTTCAACGACACGATCCGGTACAACATTCATTACGGCAGGACTGCGGCCAGCGACGACGACGTCGTCGAAGCGGCGCGCGCCGCGCACATCCACGATTTCATCGCGACCCTGCCTGCACAGTACGAAACCATGGTCGGCGAACGGGGCCTCAAGCTCTCCGGGGGCGAAAGGCAGCGCGTCGCGATCGCGCGCGCGGTGCTCAAGGATCCGCGCATCCTGATTTTCGACGAGGCGACCTCCGCGCTGGACTCGCGCTCGGAAAAGGCGATCCAGGGCGAGCTGGAACGGATCTCCGTGGGACGCACGACGCTGGTCATCGCGCACCGGCTGTCCACCGTCATGGACGCGGACACGATCCTCGTCCTCAACCACGGCCGGATCGTCGAGCGCGGCACGCACGGGGACCTGCTGGCCGCCGAGGGCGAATACGCCCGCATGTGGGCGCTGCAGCAACAGGCGGCGCAGGCCGAGGCGGTGCTGGAGCAGGCCAAGTCGGCTTAAGCCCGGCGGCTTGAACCCATATTAAGTAAGCTTCCTAGGCCTTTAATTTTGCTTGTATTTCCGTCTTTCGTTGCGGTAGACTCGCGCAGGCTGAACGAATTGGATGGGCATGCAGAGCACTGAACGAAGCCTTCACCACCTGGAAAAGCTCGTCGCCCTCGCCGCGCTGGCGGCGGTATTCGCGTTGATGGTCGGCTTTGCCCAGGCGGAGCCGAAGAAGGGGGCGAAGAAATCCGACGAAGTCTTCCTGCGTTCGGCGGTGGTGCTGGTGCAGGACGCGGCCAGCGGCGAAACGCTGATCGCCAAGAACCAGGGCGCGGTGCTGCCGATCGCCTCGATCACCAAGCTGATGACCGCGATGGTGATCCTCGACGCCAACCTCAACCTCGAGCAGCGCGTCGCGATCAGCGACGAGGACTACGACCTGGTCAAGGGCACGCGCTCGCGGCTGCGGCCCGGCACCGTGCTGACGCGCGACGAACTGCTGCTGCTGGCGCTGATGTCCTCCGAGAACCGCGCCGCGTACTCGCTGGCGCGGACCTATCCGGGGGGGACCGGGGCCTTCGTCGTGGCGATGAACGCGAAGGCGCGCTCGCTCGGCATGGCGGACACGTATTTCATCGATCCGACCGGCCTGTCCTCCTCGAACGTGTCGACCGCGCAGGACCTCGCGCGGCTGGTGCGCGCCGCGGCCGAATATCCGCTCATCCGGCAGTACTCGACGCGCGACAGCGCCAGCGTCCAGGGGCTCGGCCGCAGGCTCGACTACCGCAACACCAACGGCCTGGTGCGCAGCGCCCACTGGGACATCGGCCTGTCGAAGACCGGCTACATCAGCGAGGCCGGCCGCTGCCTCGTGATGCGCGTGCGCATGGCGTCGCGCGAAGTCATCGTCGTGCTGCTCGATTCCTGGGGCCGGCTGTCGCGCGTCGGCGACGCCAACCGCATCAAGAAGTGGCTCGAAACCCACGCCCCCACGGGGCCGCGCGGCTGAATCGGCCGTGCCCGCGGACAGCTTCCGCGAGGACGTAATCGCGGGGCTCGCCCAGCCGCAAAAGGCGCTGCCCCCCAAGTACTTCTATGACGCGCGAGGCAGTCGCCTGTTCGAGGCGATCTGCCGCCTGAGGGAGTACTACCCGACGCGCGCCGAGCTGGCGCTCACGCGGGCGCATATCGGGGAAATTGCGCGCTTCGCCGGCAAGCGGGATTCTCCGGCCATCACGCTGATCGAATATGGCAGCGGCGCGGGCATCAAGTCGCGGCTCCTGATCGAGGCGCTGCGGCCCTCGGTCTACGTCCCCGTGGATATTTCCGAAGGCGCGTTGCGCGACGCGGCCGCGAAGCTGCGGCGCCGCTTTCCCTGGCTCGCGATCCGCCCGGTGCACGGCGATTTCTCGCGGCCGCTGAAAATAGTGCTGCCGCAGGGGCGGGGCCGGCGCGTGGTCTACTTTCCCGGTTCGACGATCGGCAACCTCGCGCCGGAGGAGGCGCATGCGTTCCTGCGCATGACGCGCGGGCAGGTAGGCCGCGGCGGCGCGCTGCTGGTGGGCGTCGACCTGAAGAAGGATGCGAGGCTGCTGCACGCCGCCTACAACGACGCGCGGGGCGTCACGGCCGCGTTCAACCTGAACCTGCTGTCACGCATCAACCGCGAACTGGGCGGCGATTTCAAGCCGCGCCGCTTCCGCCACTACGCGTTCTACAACGCGGCGCCCGGCAGGATCGAGATGCACCTGGTATCGCTCGTGCCGCAGACGGTGAACGTCGGCAACCACCGCTTCACCTTCGAGGCGGGCGAATCGATCCACACCGAGAATTCCTACAAGTATTCCGTCACCGGCTTCCGCGCGCTGGCGGGGCGCGCCGGGTTCAAGGGCGGCAAGGTCTGGCTCGACCGGCGCGAACTGTTTTCGCTCCATGGCCTGGTAGCGCGATGATTCGCTAGAATCGGCGGCACGAATTCAACTCCGGGGGGGGCATGAAATTCCTGATCTTGTTGCTGTCGTCTGCGTTTGCGTTGCACTGTGGCATCGCCAGCGCCCAGAACAGTCTCGGCGAGATACTCGACCAGGGGGCGAAGAAGCTGTCGCCCGAAGAGTTGAAGGCGCTGTTTAGCGGCGCCACCGTGAGCGGGACGCTCGCGTCTGGCGCCAGATTTTCGACGAAATACGCGCCGGACGGAACCCACGCAGGCATCCTTGAGACGGCAAATTTTCAGACCGGAATGCAAGGCACCTGGAAAATCGACGGCAGTGGAAAGCTATGCACCGATACGCGGTTCAATTCGCCATACGTCCCGCCGGCTTCGAACTGCAATTTCTGGTTCAAGGCCGCGGACCGGTATTTCTTTTCGGCTTCGGATTCGGACCGGGGCTCGAGGGTCGAGCAGCGAAATCTCGCGCGCTAGCCGGTGATAAAAATCGGGGTCAGAGCCCGATTTTCTAGGCCGCGCCGATGCGGGTGACGTCCCGGCGGTGGCCGATGGCGTGCGCGATGCGTTCGGCGGAATCCTTCACCAGCTGGCCCCAGGCCGGCTTCATGCGGTCGGCGGGCGAGGAGATCGACAGCGCGGCGATCAGCACGCCGGCGTCGTCGCGCACCGCGGCGGCGACGCAGCGCACGCCGATTTCCGCCTCCTCGGCGTCGGTGGCCCAGCCCTGGCGCTGGATGCGCTCCAGCTCGCGCTCGAGCAGCGGCAGGCTGGTGAGCGAATTCCTGGTGTGCCCGGCGAGCCCGGTGCGCCTGGCGTATTCGCGCAGCTTGGCGAAACCCTCCTCGAGCAGGAAGAGCTTCCCCGCCGCCGTGATGTGCAGCGCGGCGCGCGCGCCGATCACGTGCACGACGCGCATCGCCGAGCGGCCCGACGAGGTGCGCTCGACGTAGACGATCTCGTCGTCGTGGCGCACCGAGAGGTTCACGGTCTCGCCGATCTGCGCGTGCAGTTCGCGCATCACCGGCAGCGCCATCTCGCGCACGTTGATGCGCATTTTCACCAGGTTGCCGAGCTCGAGCAGGCGCATGCCCAGGCGGTAGCTCCCCGGCTCGATGCGGTCGACGAGCCGGTCGGAGGCCATCGCCGACAGGATGCGGTGCGCGGTGGAAGGATGCAGGCCGGTGTATTGCGCGACCTGCTTCAGGCCCAGCGGCTCGGGATGCTCCGCGAGCACGTCGAGCAGCTTCAGCATCCGCGCGATGACCTGGATCGGATTTTTCTGGTCGCTCTTCGGCGCGGGCATGGGGGTGGCATTGTATCTCACGATGTGAAACACTCGCCGTCATGCCCGTGATCACCAACATCGAAGACCTGCGCCAGATTGCCGAGCGGCGCGTCGCCAAGGCCATCTACGACTATGTCTCGCGCGGGTCGTACGACGAGGTGACGCTGCGCGCCAACCGCGACGACGTCGAGGCGCTCAAGCTGCGCCAGCGCGTCGCGATCGACGTCGACCGGCGCTCGACGAAAACGACCCTCGTCGGGCAGGAGGTGACCATGCCGGTCGGCATCGCGCCGGTGGGCCTGACCGGCCTCAACTGGGCCGACGGCGAGATCCTCGGCGCGCGCGCCGCGGCGAAATTCGGCGTGCCGTTCACCCTTTCGACGATGTCGATCTGCTCGATCGAGGACGTGGCGGGCGCGGTGCAGAAGCCCTTCTGGTTCCAGCTCTACGTGTTCCGCGACCGCGGCTTTGCCGCCTCGCTCGTCGAGCGCGCCAAGGCGGCGAAATGCTCGGCGCTGGTACTCACGCTCGACCTGCAGATCCAGGGCCAGCGCCACATGGACCTGAAGAACGGCCTCACGGTGCCGCCGCAGCTCAAGCTGGCAAACCTTCTCGACATGATGTGCAAGCCCTCCTGGGTCTTCAACGTCATGCAGAGCAAGCGGCGCTCTTTCGGCAATCTCGAAGGTCAGATCAAGGGCGCCGACAACCTGCTCACGCTGTCGCAATGGATCGCGGGGCAGTTCGACCCGACGCTCAGCTGGAAGGACATCGAGTGGGTCAGGAAGCTCTGGGGCGGCAAGCTGATCCTGAAGGGCATCCTCGATGCGGACGATGCCAGGATCGCCGCCTCCACCGGCGCCGACGCCATCGTCGTCTCCAACCACGGCGGCCGCCAGCTCGACGGCACGGTGTCCTCGATCCGCGCGCTGCCCGAGGTGCGTGACGCGGTCGGCGACAGGCTGGAGGTGTTCTTCGACGGCGGCGTGCGCTCCGGGCAGGACGTGCTCAAGGCGCTGGCGCTTGGAGCGCGAGGCGTCTTCATCGGCAAGGCCTTTGCCTGGGCGCTGGGCGCGATGGGCGAGGCGGGTGTGTCGCTCGCGCTCGAGATCATCCGCAAGGAACTTGACGTGTCGATGGCGCTTTGCGGCATACGGGACGTGAAGGACGCGAGCCCCGCCATCCTGCGCTCGGCCTAGGGGTGCGCATGGCGGCGGAAATCCCGCTCGCGCGTTACGCCTGGATTTCGGTCGCTGCGGCGCTCGCCACGATCGCGCTCAAGACGGCCGCCTGGTACGTCACCGGGTCGGTCGGCCTGCTCTCGGACGCGCTCGAGGCGCTCATCAACCTCGCCGCCGCGCTGCTCACGCTGTCGATGCTGCGGCTCGCGGCCGAGCCGGCCGACGAGGCACATCCCTACGGCCGGTTCAAGGCCGAGTACATATCGAGCGGCATCGAGGGCGCGTTGATCGTGTTCGCCGCGGTCAGCATCGCGTTCGCCGCGGCGCCGCGATTCGCTGCGCCGCAGCCGATCGAGGCGCCGCTGCTCGGCATCGCGCTGTCCATGGCCGCCACCGCGATCAACCTCGGCGCCGGGCTGCTCCTCATCCGGGCCGGGCGGCGCCGGCAGAGCATCGCGCTGGAAGCCGACGGCCACCACCTCATGAGCGACGTCTGGACCTCGGTGGGCGTGATCGCGGGCGTGGCGCTGGTGGCGTCCACCGGCTGGCTGGTCCTCGATCCATTGCTCGCGCTTGCGGTTGCCGCGCACATCGTCTGGACGGGCGTGGTGCTGATGCGCCGCTCGTTCCGCGGCCTGCTCGACGCCGCCATCCCGGCGGCGGACGTCGCCGCGATCGAGAAGATCTTCACCGAGTACCGCCGCCGCCACGGCGTTGATTTCCACGCGCTGCGCACGCGCCGGGCGGCGAGCCGAAATTTCATCTCCTTCCACCTGCTGGTGCCGGACGAGTGGACGGTTGCCCGCGCGCACGAGCTGTCCGAGGAGGTCGAGGAGCGCATCCGCGAGCTGGTGGAGAATTCGATCCTGCTCACGCACATCGAGCCGATATCGCAGCCCGCGTCCTACGACGACATCAAGCTGGACCGCCCGTAAGTCCCCGTCTCGCCGCTCGCAGGGCAAAGCGCCCCGGATCGACCGCGGCGGCCAGCCTTCGCTCCACCGGCAGGGGCTCGCCTTCCAGGATGCCCGCAATGATTTCTCCCGCAAGACTCGCCCAGAGCAATCCCCGCGAACCGTAGGCGAAAGCGCCAAACAAGCCATTGCCCAGCGGCCCGACCATCGGCAGGCGATCCGGCACCACCGCGCGGAACGCGACGCGGCCATCGAGATTCGCGGGATCAAGCCCCAAGGAAGCGCCCGGCAGGATCTGCTCCAGCCGCTCCAGGTTGCCCGCGTGGCTGTCGACGCGCAGCCGCGGGTCGTCGTCGTCGATGTCGAAGCTCGCGCCGATCACCGAAACACCGTCGATGCCGGGCAGTACCATGCCGCCGCGCAGGATCACGTGCTCGAGTCCCGAAATCGCGGGCGCCAGCGTGAGCTGGCCGCGGATACGCCGCAGCCTGACCGCGGCCTGCGGCGAGAGGCGCAGCGCGTCCGCCGCGTTGGCGAGCACGACGACCGGTGCGGAGGCCATGGGTCGGCCCTGGCCGTCCTTCGCCGTCCAGGCATCGTTCTCGCGGGAAAGCGAAAAAACTTCCCGGCCGAAAATTCTTTCGGCATCGAAACGGGCAAGCAGTGATTCGACAAGGCTGCGCGGCTTCACCCAGCCCGCTTCCGGATACCAGATTCCATTCCGCTCGCCGTCGAACCGGGCGTAGCTTTCCGGGTACCCCAGTGTTTCCAGCGCGCGCCGCTGCGAAGCCCGCTCCGCGCCGTTGCGCGCGAGCTGCAGCACGCCGCAGCGCCGCCATTCCAGCCTGTCGAGATTCTTCCAGTGGTTCAGCAGGTACATGAAGGAAGCGCGCGTCTGGCGCGCGAACAGGCTGTCGTCGGGCGCAACGACCGGGTGGAAGACGCCGGCATGGTTGCCGGATGCCTCCTCGGCCGGTCCGGCGTGCCGCTCGATGAGCGCGACCCGCCAGCCGCGCGCGCCAAGGCGCTCGGATACCGCCGCGCCGGCGACGCCGGCGCCGACGACGATTGCCTGTCTGTTTTCGAATTTCAGAAGAGCTCTGGTTTTTCGAATCAGGCGGCCGGCAAGCATTTCCCTCTTGGTGCCGAACCCCGCGCGTTTTTCGACTGAAAACCCCGCTCCCTCCAGCGCCTCGCGCACCGAAGCGGCGACGCTCCAGGTGGCGACGGTCGCGCCGGGGGCGGCGAGCCGGCCGAGGTGGCGCAGCAGCGGCGGCGCCCACATCGCCGGGTTTTTCTGCGGCGCGAAGCCGTCGAGGTAGATGGCGTCGGCGGCCAGCTGCAGCTGCGGCAGCCCGTCCGCGACGTCGCCAAGGAAGAGCGTCAGGACGACATTGCCGGATTCGAACTCGATGCGATGCATGCCCGGCACGAGCACGGGCCAGGCGTGGCGCAATTGGATGGATTGCTTTTCCGCTTCAGGGAATTTCCCGAACAGGACTTCAAGGTCCGGAGCGGCAAAAGGGTGCTTCTCGATGGAAACGAAGTGCAGCCGCCCGCAGCGCGCCGGATCCTCGCGCCACGCGCGCCAGGTGGCGAGGAACGAAAGGCCGAAGCCGAAGCCGGTCTCGAGCACGGTGAACGCGCGCCGGCCACGCCAGCGCCCGGGCAGCCCGTTGCCCCGCAGGAAAACATGCTCCGCCTGCGCAAGGCCGCCGCCGGCGCTGTGGTAGACGTCGTCGTAGGCGGCGCAGAACGGCGTGCCGTCGGCGGCGAACGCGAGCCGGGCCGGCACGAGGATCGCGGGCGGCACTTGAAGCCCTGGACCTAGCGTGCCGGCAGGGTGAAGCGGAAGGTGGCGCCGTGGCCGGGGCGGCCCTCGGCGCGCACCTTGCCGCCGTGCCGGTTGACGACGCGCTGCACGATCGCCAGGCCGATGCCGGTGCCCTCGAACTCGCTTTCGCTGTGCAGGCGCTCGAACACGCCGAACAGGCGGCTGGCGTACTGCATGTCGAAGCCCGCGCCGTTGTCGCGCACGAAATATTCGCCGTTCGCGGCATCCGAGCCGACCTCGATGACGGCGGGGTCACTTCCGCGGGAGTACTTCACCGCATTGCCGATCAGGTTGCGCCACACCTGGCGCAGCAGCATCGGGTCGCCGTAGGCTTCGGCGACCGTGCCGACCTGGAATTCGACGCGCCGGTTGCCGTTCTCGGCCTTCAGTTCGTCGACCACCTCGCTCACCAGCGCGGCCATCGGCACCGGGATCCGCGTGATGGGCTTGCGGCCGAGGCGCGAGAATTCGAGCAGGCCTTCGACCAGGCTCGTCATGCGCGTGGCGTTGGCCTCGACCTGGCGCAGCAGGTGCGCGCCGTCGGCGCTCAGGCGGTCGGCCTCGCGCGTGCGCAGCAGGTGCGCGAAACCGTTCAGCGCGCCCAGCGGCGAGCGCAGGTCGTGCGACACCGAATAGCCGAAGCTGTCCAGGTCGCGGTTCGCGGCCTCCAGCTCCGCGGTGCGCTCGCGCACGCGGCGCTCGAGGGAAATGTTCAGCTCGCGCACCGTGGCGTCGGAGCGGGCGCGCTCGATCTCGGCCGCCGCCCGCGCGGCGAAAATCTCGAGCATCGAGACGAAGAACTCCCGGCGTTCGATCGGCTTGCGCGTGAGGGCCACCAGGACGCCGATCGCCTTGCCCGAGGCATCGAACAGCGCCGTGCCGGCGTAGCCCGCGGCGCGGTTGCGCGCGAGCGCCTCCTCGGCCGGAAACTGCGCGGCCACGCTTTCCGGGTACATGACGGTGCCGCGCTTCTCGATCGTCATGCTGCAGGGCGATCCGGCCAGCGAATACTCGAAGTTCTCGGCCAGCGCGCCGTCGCTGCAGCAGGCGATGGTGCGCAAGCGCTCGCCGTTGGCGACGGTTTCGCCGATGTAGACCGTGTCGGCCGGCAGCTCGCGGCACAAGGCGAGCACCAGCGTGCGGAAGAATTCCGCGCCCGTCTGCGAACTGACGCCCTTGGCGATGTTCTCGAGCAGCTTGTCGTTGCGGCGGCGCTCGGTGACGTCCCGCGCCACGACCAGGATGTTGCCATCGGGCAGGGGGCCCGCGGTGAATTCGACCGCGCGCACGCTGCCGTCCTTGGCGCGCACCTCCTGCTCCGCGCGCAGCATGCGCCGCTCGGTGGTCACTCCCGCGGGCCGCGGCAGCATGCGCGAGAGCTTGGTCTCGTCGAGGATGCGCGCGAACGTGCCGCCGATCAGCTCGTCGCGCGTATAGCCGAGCGTGCGGCAGCCGAATTCGTTGACGTCGATGACCTCGCCCGCCGGCGATATCACGAGGATGCAGTCCATGGCCGCCTGGAACAGCGAGCGGTAGCGGTGTTCGCTGTCGCGCAGCGCCTCCTGGGCACGCTTTTCGGCGGCGATGTCGCGGTTGATGCCGAGCAGCCCCATCAGCTTCCCAGCCTCGTCGAACAGCGGGATCTTCGTGCTGTGGTAGGGAACCTGCTCGCCGTCCGGGCGCCCCAGGAGCACGTCGGGCTGGTCGAGCGTGCGCTGGTTCCGGAACACCCATTCGTCGTCCTCGATCGATTTCGTGCGCGTGCCGATGGCGACCGGCAGGCGCAATGTGTTCCGGTGCAGGAGTTCCTCCTTCGGCAAGCCGAAGAAATCCGCCATGCGCTGGTTGAGCATGATGTAGTTCGAATCCAGGTCCTTGGCGAAGATCGACATCGGAATGGCGTCGACCACGCTCTCGAGCAGGCGCCGGCTGGTGCGCAGCTCCTCCTCGGCGCGCTGCTGCTCGGTGACGTCGCGGCCGATGAACAGCGCGCAGGGCTCGCCGTCCACGTCGATCGGGGTGACGGAGATCACCGACCGGCGCTGGCTGCCGTCGCTGCGCCGGAAGGTGGTGAGGCGGTTCACGACCTTGCCTTCCGATGCGAACTGCGCCATCACCGCCGCGCGGTCGCCGGGCAGCCACTGGCCGGTGCCGGCCCCGCTGCGGCCGACGACCTGCTCGCGCGCGATGCCGTTCAGGCGCACCCAGGCGTCGTTCACCGCGATCACCTCGTTGTCGCGCAGGCGGGTGATGGAAATCGAATCCGGGCTGTGGTCGAAGACCTTCTGGAATCGCTCCAGCGCCAGGCGCTTCGCCTCCTCCGCGCGGTGCAGCTCCGTCACCTCGCGCCAGGACCAGACGATGCAGGGTTCGCCGTCGAGCTTGACGCGAATGCCCGAGAGCAGGGCGTCGATCATGGCCCCCGAGGCGATGCGGAAACGGGTCCGAACGTTGTCCACCGCGCCCGCCGCGACGAGCTGCGCGACGATCCGGTCGCGCTGCGTGATGTCCGCCCAGAGGCCGAGCTCGACCGCGGAACGGCCGATCGCCTGCTCGTGCGTGTAGCCCGTGATCCGGAACCAGGCCGCATTCGCCTCCAGCTGCATCGTGTCGCGCTCGCGCGCGATGATGATCGGGTCGGGCGCGCTGTTGAACACGGCGGCGTACTTGGCTTCCGACTGCTCGCGCCGGCGCTCGGCGCTTTCCTGGTTCGTGACGTTGATCGTCGAGGAGAACACGCATTCCTCGCCGTCGAGTTCCACCAGTTCGGCCCAGATGCGGCACTTGACGATCTCGCCCGCCTTGTTGCGCATGCGCGTCTCGAACCCCTGCACGCTTTTTTCGGCCCTCAGCGTGGCAAGGAAGCGGTCGCGCTCGCCGGCCGACAGCCAGGTGCCGACCTCGAGGGTGCTGCGGCCGATCAGCTCGTCGCGCCGGTAGCCGAGCGTGCGCTCGTCGGCGCGGTTGGCCTCGAGGAAGCGCCCGTCCGCGACGCGCGTCACGGTCATGCCCGTGGGGCTCGATTCGAACATGCGCCGGAAGCGCGCTTCGCTCTGCTGCCGCGCGGCCTCGGCGTTTTGCCGCTGCGTCAGTTCGTCCTGGAGCCGTCCCACCAGGCCGAGCAGCAGCGAGCGCATCTGCAACAGCACCAGGGCCACGGCGACGATGATCCCGCTGTAGGTGACCCAATGGCCGAACCTGACGCGGTAGTCGGCCGGCGGCAGCCACCCCGCATTTTCCGCGTAGCCGAGGCAGCCAAGCGCGGCAATGCAGATCAGCGCGGCGACGATCAGCGTGCGGCGCCCGAGGAAAATGCCGCCGAAAGCGACAGCCGCCGCCAGGGCAACGGCGCCCGGCGCGCGTATCGATCCGTAGCTCGCCATGCCGATGATCGACAGCGCGATGATGCCGAAGACAAGCGCGTGCGCGACGAGGACGGTATGCCCGCGGCGCTGGAGCTGGTGCAGGAGCAGCACATAGGCGAACGTCGCGCTGAGTATCGCGGTGTCCCGCTGAGTCGCCTCGGCGAACAAGCCCACGCCGATCATCACCGGAAGCACCACCAGGAGCGCGCGCAAAATCGCCGCGAGCGTCAGGTCGGCGCGCGCGCGCAATTCGCCGGAGTACAGCGGGTCGTCGGTGGGGGTGGGCATTGGGGGCGGCGCGCAGCCTGCCGGGCTTAGCTTATCTCCATGGCCCGCGGGGACCCAGGCAGTTTTGCAAATAATTGTCCGCCGCCATCAACCGGCGGAAACCATGCGGATATCGCGTTGCGGGGCCGGCAGCGCGATGCCTTCCCGGCGGAAGCATTCCAGGATGGCCTGGTTGATTTCGCCGGCGGCAGGTCCGCTATCGGGCACCTTGACCCACGGTCTGACGCCGATCGAAACGCGCGCGTCGGACAGCCGGATGACGCCCAGCACCGGGGCGGGGTCCTTGAGCACGCGCGGATTCGACTGCAGCAGTCCGGCGATGGCGCGCATGGCGGCGCCCACATCGGCATCGCCGGCAATTCCGATCTCGAGGGCAAGTTGGCGCAAGGTGCCGTAGTTGTGCAGGATCTCGCCGACGATCTTGCGGTTCGGGATCACCACGCGAGACAGGTCGGGGTGCCCGAGCACGGTGCTGAACAGGCTGATGTCGAGGACCTCTCCCTCCTCCTTGGCGATCGAAATGTAGTCGCCGACGCGGAACGGGCGCGTGAAGATGATGGTCAGGCCCGCGGCGACGTTGCCGAGCACGCCCTGCATGGCGAGCGCGATGCCGGCGCCCGCGACCCCCAGTCCCGCGATCAGCGGCAGCAATTCCACGCCGAGGTTCTGCAGCGCCATGATGGCGAACAGGCCGAGCACCAGGACCTGCGCCGCGCGCCCGATCAGCTTGCGGACCGGCGGATCGAGCTGGAAGCGCGCCAGCATGCGGTCGGCGGCGCGCGCGGCCCAGCGGCCGGCGACGTAGCCTGCGGCAAGGATCAGGATCGCGACGACGAGTTTCGGCCCGAATTTCATGCCCAGATCGATGGCCGTGGACTTGACCTGGTCCAGCGCCTGCAGTTGATCGCCCATGGTGTCTCCGTTCGGTTGAAAGGACGGTTTTCATTCTATCTGCGGGCTAAAATGCCCGGCATCGCGCCGGAGTCCGCCCATGAACAAGCCCGCTGAACTGAAGCTCGCAACCGTTCCTGCCTGGATCAACGGCAAGGCCGAGGTACCGCAGGGCCGCATGGGGGAGGTCTACAACCCGGCGACCGGGCAGGTGACCAAACGCGTGCCGCTTTGCGACGCGGCCGAAATCGATGCGGCAGTGAAGGCCGCCACCGCCGCACTGCCGGAATGGCGCGATGCGTCCATCCTGCGGCGAGCGCGTGTGATGCAGAAATTCCTGCAGTTGATGCAGGCAAATCAGAAAAACATTGCGCGGCTGATTACCGAAGAGCACGGCAAGACCCTTCCCGATGCTATGGGTTCGGTGCAGCGCGGCATCGAGGTGGTCGAATTCGCCTGCGGCATCCCGCAGCTGCTGAAGGGCGAGTATTCGGAAAACGTCGGCACGGCGGTGGACACGCACACCGTGCGCCAGCCGGTCGGCGTCTGCGCGGGCATCACGCCGTTCAATTTCCCCGCGATGGTGCCGCTGTGGATGTTCCCGATGGCGATCGCCTGCGGCAACACGTTCATCCTCAAGCCCTCCGAGAAAGTGCCGTCGGCCTCGATCCGCATGGCCGAGCTCTTCAAGGAAGCCGGCCTGCCCGACGGCGTTTTCAATGTCGTGCACGGCGACAAGGCGGCGGTGGACGCGATCCTGAACCATCCGGGAATCAGCGCGGTTTCATTCGTCGGTTCCACGCCGATCGCGAAGTACATCTACGAGACCTGCGCGAAGAACGGCAAGCGCGTGCAGGCGCTGGGCGGCGCGAAGAACCACGCCGTGGTACTGCCCGACGCAGACATGGAATTCGCCGCCGACGCGCTGATCGGCGCGGCCTACGGCTCGGCTGGCGAGCGTTGCATGGCGATCTCGGCGGTCGTGGCCGTGGGCGCTGCGGCCGATCCACTGGTAAAACTGATCGAGCAAAAGGCGAAGAAGATCGTGGTCGGCCCGGGAGACAAGGACGGTGTCGAAATGGGCCCGCTCGTCTCGGCGCAACATCGTGACAAGGTCGCGTCCTTTATTGCCCAGGGTAAGAAGGAAGGCGCGAAGCCGGTCCTGGATGGCGCCACGCCGCCGGTGAAGGAGGGCTACTTCCTCGGCACCACGCTGTTCGACAACGTGACGCGCGACATGGAGGTCTACAAGAACGAGATCTTTGGTCCGGTGCTCGTGGTGCTGCGCGTGAAGACGCTGGATGAGGCCATCGAACTGGTCAACAGGAACCCTTACGCCAACGGCACGGCGATCTTCACCGAATCGGGCGGCGCGGCGCGGCGCTTCGAGAACGAAGTGCAGGTCGGGATGGTCGGCGTCAACGTGCCGATCCCGGTGCCGGTGGCGTTCTACTCGTTCGGCGGCTGGAAGAATTCGCTCTTCGGCGACCTGCACGTGCACGGCATGGAGGGCGTGAAGTTCTACACGCGCACGAAAGTCGTCACCACGCGCTGGCCGAATCAAGGAACGCCGACAGAGCGGCGTTTGGCGGACACGCCCGGCTCCGGCCTCAACATGCCGACGCTGGGATGAATGGAGTCGTCGTGAGCCTCGTCCTCGCCACCGCCACGCCCGGGGGCGGCTTCCCGGTCTTCGGCGATGCCTACGTGGCGGCGCTCAATGCGCAGGACGCCCGCCTGCAGATCCGCACGCAGAACACCAAGGGCAGCACGGAAAACGTGCCGCTGCTCGAGGCGGGCAAGGTCGACCTGGGGCTCGTCGCCGGAGAACTCGCGAGCGAGGCGCTCGCCAGGCCCGGCACGCAGCTGCGCATCGTCGCGGCGATGTATTCGTCCCCGGGGATGTTCGTGGTCCGGGCAGACAGCCCGGTGAAGAGCATCCAGGACCTGAAAGGCAAGCCTGTCGTGCTCGGTACGCAGGGCTCCGGCATCACGGTGCTGGGCCGCACGGTGCTGCAGGCGCTGGAGGTCCCAGTGCAGGAGATCACCCTGGAGAAGGCCGCCGATGGTCCGCCGATGCTGATGGATGGCCGCGCCGCCGCGCTCTGGGGCGCAGGGGTCGGCTGGCCCGCTTTCGCCACGCTCGCGAAGCAGGGCGGCCGCTTCCTCGGCCCCAGCCCGGAGGAGATCGAAAGAATTCTCGCCAGGCAGCCCGCCCTCAAGGCGGTGACGCTGCCTGCGAACAGCTACGCGGGACAGGACAAGGCCTTGAATTCCGTCGGCTCGTGGAGCTTCGTGTTCGCGCGGCCGGGGCTGCCGGAGGAGCAGGGCTACATGCTGGCGAAGGCGCTGCACCAGGCCGAGCCTGCACTCGCGGCGAAGCTCGAGCAGGCGAGGGAGACCACGGCGGCGAATACCGTGGCCGCTGCGCCCCGTCCGGACCTCATTCACCCAGGCGTGCAGAAATACTTTCGCGAAGCGGGCCTGGTTCGATGATGCAGTACGAAACGCTTTCCCTGGAGAACAGGGGAGACAGCGTCCTTGTAGTACGACTCAACCGGCCCGAGGTGCTCAACGCGCTCAATACGCAGATGGGCCGCGATCAGCTCGACTTGTGGACGCGCCTGAGCGCCGAACCGGGCAACCTGCGCTGTGTCGTGCTGACGGGAGCCGGCCGGGCGTTCTGCGCCGGCGGCGACCTGAAGGAGCGCAACGGCATGACGCAGGAGCAGTGGCAGGCGCAGCACGAAGTATTCGAGCGCGCCTATGTCGCGCTGGTCGAATGCACGGTGCCCGTGATCGCCGCGGTGAACGGCCATGCCTTCGGCGGCGGCCTGGAAATCGCGCTGTGCTGCGATTTCATCTATACCGTGCCCGGGGCGCGCCTCGCGCTGTCCGAGACGAGCCTCGGCATCATGCCCGGCGCCATGGGGACGCAGAACCTGCCGCGCGCGGTGGGCGAGCGGCGCGCCAAGGAACTGATCCTCACCGCGGCGCCGTTCAGCGCCGCCGAAGCCCTGGAATGGGGCCTGGCCAACCGCATCTGCGAGCCGGAAAAGCTCCTCGATGAGGCGCTCGCCACGGCCCAGTCGATCGCGCAGAACGGACCGCTCGCGGTGCGCCAGGCGAAGAAGTCGATCCACTACGGCCTGCAGATGGACCTGGCCACCGGCTACCGCTTCGAGATCGAGGCCTACAACCGGCTGGTGGATACCGACGACCGGCGCGAGGGCGTCAAGGCCTTCAACGAGAAGCGCAAACCCGACTTCAAGGGCAGCTAGGCGGCGGCGGCGCTACAATGTTTAGTGGTGCGGCACTGAAAAACTACTAAATACGTGGCAAAACAACAGGTTTACGACGCATCCGCCATCCAGGCCCTCAAGGGGCTGGAGCCCGTCCGGCGCATGCCGGGCATGTACACCCACACGATCCACCCGCTGCACATCGTGCAGGAGGCGATCGACAACGCCATCGACGAGGCGCTCGCGGGCTTCGGCAAGAAGATCGCGGTGACCGTGGCCAGGGACGGCTCGGTGCAGGTCGAGGACGAGGGCCGCGGCATCCCGGTCGACCTGCACAAGGAAGAGAAGAAGCCGGCCGTCGAAGTCGCCTTCACCATGCTGCACGCCGGCGGCAAGTTCTCGAAATCCGGCGAGGGCGTCTACCACATCTCCGGCGGCCTGCATGGCGTCGGCGTCGCGGTATCGAACGCGCTGTCGAAGCGTTGTGAGGTCACGGTTTACCGGGATGGGCAGAAACACACGATTGTTTTTGAAAATGGCGATTTGAAAAATAAATTGCGTAGTGAAAGGATAAAAGACAAACGCACCGGCACGGTGGTGCGCATCTGGCCGGACCCGAAGTATTTCGACTCGCCGAACATCCCGATGGGCGAGCTTGAGCACCTGATCCGCTCCAAGGCCTACCTGCTGCCGGGACTGACCACGGTATTGAAGGTCGAAGGCAAACCGGACCAGAGCTGGAGATTCGAGAAGGGCATGGCGCAGTACTTCGAGCGCACGCTCGACGGCCGTGAGCTGGTGGCGCCCCTCTTTTCCGGCGCGAAGCATTTCGACGAGAAGAGCGCCGCCGACTTCGCCGAGATCGAGGCGGGCGAGGGCGCGGAGTGGGCCATCGGCTGGGTCGCCGAGGGCGACATCTTCGCCGACAGCCACGTCAACCTGATCCCGACGCGCTCGGGAGGCACGCACGAAGCGGGCTTCCGCAACGGTATCTTCGATGCGACCGCGGCCTTCATGGAGACGCGCACCCTGCAGCCCAAGGGCGTCAAGCTGATCGCCGACGACCTCTGGCAGCGCGCCTGCTTCACGCTCTCGGCGCGCATCGTGCGCACCCAGTTCCACGGCCAGACCAAGGAAAAGCTCACCACGCGCCACGCCGCCAAGCTGCTGGAGCTGTGCGTGCGCGACGCCTTCGAGCTGTGGCTCAACCAGCATCCGGACGAAGGCAAGAAAATCGTCGAGCTGGCGATCGAGCAGGCGCTCGCGCGACTCTCCAAGGGCAAGAAGTTCGAGCGCAAGAAGGGTTCGGGCGTGGCGACGCTGCCCGGCAAGCTGGTGGAATGTTCCTCGGACGACACTTCGCGCAACGAGCTTTTCATGGTGGAGGGCGATTCGGCCGGCGGCTCCGCCAAGGAAGCGCGCGACAAGGAAACCCAGGCGATCCTGCCGCTGCGCGGCAAGGTGCTCAATTCCATGTCGAAGGACGCGCGCACGGTGCTCGCCAACAAGGAACTGCAGGCGATCGCCACCGCCATCGGCGTCGACCCGCACGGCGCGGAGGACACGCCGGACCTCGGCGGCATCCGCTACGGCAAGGTCATCATCATGACGGACGCGGACGTGGACGGCGGCCACATCCAGGCGCTGCTGCTGACGTTCTTCTTCATGCATGCGCCCAAGCTGGTCGAGACCGGGCGCATCTACGTCTCGCAGGCACCGCTGTTCAAGGTCGAGATCCCGTCGCAGGGCAAGGGCAAGCCGGCGCGACGGGTCTATTGCCTCGATGAGGACGAACTCGAGGAAACCCTGCGCGCGCTGAAGAAGGAAAAGATCAAGGAAGGCTCCTGGGAGATCTCGCGCTTCAAGGGCCTGGGCGAGATGAACCCGGAGCAGCTCTGGGAAACCTCGATGAATCCGGACTCGCGCCGCCTGGTGCGGATGCAGCTGGACGCCGAGAAAATCAAGAAAGCGCGCGAGACTTTCGAGCTGCTGATGGATTCAGGCGAGGCCGAAGGCCGCAGGAACTGGATGCGCGAGCACTGGAAGACCGTCGAGGCCGACGTATGAGGGAAATCGGGGACAGTCCACGATTTCCCGTTGAGTTCCCGCTCCGCGACAGCGACTGGAGAAATCGTGGACTGTCCCTGATTTCCCATGGCTAAGAAGAAGCTGAAACCGGTTTGGGAGCGCGGCTACAACGGCCACGTCTACTGGCTCGAGAAGAAGAAGCTCGGCAAGGTCACTGTCCACGCCGAGAAGGACGCGAAACAGAAATACACCTGGGAGGCCGCGGGCCGAGCCGGCGGCGGCGACGACCTGGAAAAGGCCAAGCGCGCGGTGGAAACCGCGGTCGCGATGGCGGACAAGCAACTGGATCTTTTTTCGTAAAACCTGGGTCCCCGCTTTCGCGGGGACGACGGTAGAGGAAGCGGTTATGACGGAGCGTGAAGATGGACAATAAGACTCCCGACCTTTTCACCAACGACACCGGCGACGACTCCGCGCCGATCGAGCGCCACGCCTCGACCGCCTACCTCGGCTACGCGGTCTCGACCGTCAAGGCCCGCGCCCTGCCGGATGTCGCCGATGGCCTCAAGCCGGTGCAGCGCCGGATCCTCTACGCCATGGGCGAGGCGGGCGGCGCGAACGCGGCGGTCACTTACGTCAAGTGCGCGCGCTATGTCGGCGAGGTGCTGGGCAAGTACCACCCGCATGGCGATTCCTCGACCTACGAGGCGATGGTGCACCTCGCGCAGCCCTTCTCGATGCGCTACCCGCTGATCGACGGCCAGGGCAATTTCGGCAGCCGCGACGGCGATTCGGCGGCGGCCTACCGGTACACGGAAGCCAGGCTGTCGCGCTTTGCCGAATTGATGCTCGCGGAAATCGGCGAAGGCACGGTCGATTTCATCAAGAACTACGACGGCAAGTTCGACGAGCCGCAGCTCCTGCCCGCGCGCCTGCCGTTCGGTCTCCTGAACGGCTCCTTCGGCATCCCGGTCGGTTTTTCCACGCGGATCCCATCGCACAACCTGCGCGAAGTCGCCGAAGCGGCCGCGCACGTCATCAAGCATTCGAAAGCCAAATCCGGGGAAGGGGCCCCGGATCCAAAGCTACTCAAGGAAGTCCTCGCGATCCTGCCGGGCCCCGATTTCCCGGGCGGCGGCCAGATCATTTCGGCCAAAGACGAAATCCGCACGGCCTACGAGACCGGCCGCGGTTCGATCGCGATGCGCGCGCGCTGGACCACCGAGCAGCTGGCGCGCGGCCAGTGGCGCATCGTGGTGACCGAACTGCCGCACGGCGTGTCGGTGCGCCAGGTGCTGGAGGAGATCGAGGCGCTGGTCAATCCCAAGCCCTCGACCGGCAAGAAGGAAGTGTCGCAGGAGCAGCGGCGCCTGAAGCAGTTCATGCTCGAGCAGATCGAGACGGTACGCGACGAATCGGACCGCAAATCCAAGCTGCGCCTGGTGATCGAGCCGCGTTCCTCGCGCCAGAGCGCCGAGGAGACGATGAAGACGCTGCTGGCGCAGACCAGCCTCGAGACGCGCTACGCCCTCAACCTGACCTGGCTGGGGCTGGACGGCCTGCCCGAGACCAAGGACATCGTCACGATCCTGCGCGAATGGGGCGAGTTCCGCGTCGGCACGGTCCGGCGCCGCACCCAGCACCGCCTGACCCGCTGCACCGAGCGGCTCGAGATCGTCATGGGCCGCCTGCTGGCCTTCGTCAAGATCGACGAGATCATCAAGCTGATCCGTGCCAGCGAAGACCAGCCCGAAGCCAAACGCAGGCTGCAGGAGAAATACAAATTCACCGAGCGCCAGTCCCAGGACATCGTCGACCTGCGGCTCGGCCAGCTGACCAGGCTGGACGGGGTCAAGCTGAACGAGGAGAGGAAGGCGCTGGAAGCCGAGAAGAAGAGCCTGAAGGAAATCCTCGGCGACGAGAAGGTCCTGAAGAAACTGGTCGTCGCGGAGCTGGAGAAGGACTCGAAGACCTACGGCGACGACCGCCGCACCCTGATCAAGGCCGATGAGCGCACCTCGATCGAGCGCACGGTGGTGGAGGAGCCGATCACGGTGATCCTGTCGAAGAAAGGCTGGGTGCGCGGCCGCAGCGGGCACGGCGTCGACATGGACTCGGTGAACTACAAGGACGGCGACGCGCGCTACCTGGAACTGGAGTGCAAGACCACCGACACGCTCACGGTCATCGCCTCGGGCGGCAAGTGCTTCAGCGTCGACGCCGCCGCGCTGCCCTCGGGGCGCGGCGACGGCGCGCCGATGAACACGCTCATCAATTCCGGACCCGACGACATCGTCTGGATCGGCCTGGGGCAGGCCGAGGCCCGGATGCTGATGAGCAACTCCGCCGGCAACGGCTTCCTGTGCAAGCTCGGCGACCTCGCCAGCAAGACCAGGCAGGGCAAGGACTTCATGAGCGTGCCGGAAGGGGCAAAGGTTCTGGCTCCCGTGTTCTTGAATGATTCCTTGAATAAAAATCTTGTAGCGGCGTTGTCTTCCGACGCACGGCTGCTGACCTTCCCAATGGATGAACTGCCCGTGCGGCCGAACGGCGGCGTGGGCGTGCAGCTGTTGGCGCTGCCCGACAAGATCACGCTCGCCTCAGTCGCCCTGACCGACGGCAGGAGCCTCGCCGTCTCGGGCATCAAGCGCAAGAACCGCGCCGAGGAGACACTGGACGCTCGCATGCTCAAGGAATTCGCCGGCAGGCGCGCCCAGCGCGGCAAGGTCTGCGACGTCGGCTTCCGGCCGGACAGGCTCGGCTCCTGAGGCGTCGTCCCCGCGCGCGCGGGGAATCACAGGCAGGGGACCCAGGTTGTTCTCACTTACGCTACAATAGTAGCAATGCTGAGAACAGAAGGCGGGATGGCCGTGTCCGAGGAACAGCTGCTGGCGAACCTGCTGTTCGGCGCCTACCGCCACCGCGTCTTGTCGCTGCTCTTCCTGCGCCCGGGCGACGGCTTCCACGTGCGCATGATTTCGCGCCTCACCGGCGTGCCGGCGGGCTCGCTGCACCGAGAATTGCGCCAGCTCGCGGAGGCCGGCCTGCTCAGCGCCGAGCGCATCGGCAACCAGATCCACTACAGCGCCAACGAGGCTTCGCCGGTGTTCGACGAGCTCGCCGCGGTGCTGGAGAAGACCGCGGGCGCGCCGCCGACGCTCGACGACCACTCGGCCGAGCACAGCATCGAGCCGCCGCCCCGGCAGCGCTCGAAACCGAAGCCCAAGTCCCGTCCCAGGGTGCCGAGGACGCGCCGTGCCGAGCGCTGAATTCCGTCCCCTGATCGCCCCGGCGGTGATCCTCGCCGCCGCGGCGCTATCGCTGTGGGTCGGGCCGGGCCTGCCGCCTTCTCTCGCGGGGCTCAAGGAGGCTGGCGCCTACTTCGTGCTGCTCGCCGGCGCCGGCATCGGCCTGTGGTTCAACCGCGGGCGCGCTTTCGTCGCCGCGGCCTCGCTGCTGCTCGCCTACGCCGGCTGCCGCATTGCGCTCGATTTCGGCGCCGAGAGTTTCACCGCGCGCGCGGTGTATACCGCCGCGGTGGTGCTGGTGCCGCTCAACATCCTGGTCGCGCTGCTGCTGCCCGAGCGCGGCGTGTCCTACCACGGCGACCACCGGTGGCTGTTCATCGTCGCGGGCGAGATCCTGCTGGTGACCTGGATCGCGTCCTCGGGCCGCAGCGCGCTCTCGGGCGCGGCCTGGCAGGAAATGATCGAGCACTGGCTGCTGCGCTCGCCGCCCGCGCCGTTCCTCGGCCGCGTGCTGTTCTGCGCCGCGTTCACCGCCGCGGTGTGGCGCGCCCTGCCGCCGAAGTTCCCGAAGCACGGCGGGCCGGTGTCGCCGATCGGCGTGGGCCTCGCCGGCGCGCTGGCCGCGTTCCTCATCGCCTGCGAGTGGCCCTCGGACCAGGCCGTGTTCGGCGTCTTTACCTCAGCCGCGGGCGCGATCCTCGTCGTCGCGATGCTGCAGGAGTCGCGCCGGCTCGCGTTCAACGACGAGCTCACCGGGCTGCCCGGCCGGCGCGCGCTGCTCGAGGCGATGGCGGGCCTGGGGCCGCGCTATGTGATCGCGATGGCCGACGTCGACCACTTCAAGTCCTTCAACGACACGCACGGCCACGACATCGGCGACCAGGTGCTGAAGCTCGTCGCGGCGCGCCTGGCCGGCGTCGGGGGCGGCGGGCGCGCGTTCCGCTACGGCGGCGAGGAGTTCACGGTGCTCTTCGGCGACGCGACGCTGGGCGAGGCGCTGCCGCACCTGGAAGCGATCCGCGCCTCGGTCGCGGACTACCAGATGGCGGTGCGCGGCGAGGGCCGCCCCAAGGCGCAGGAGCAGGGCGAGAAGCTGCGCATGCAGGCCGCGGCCTCTGGCCGCGGAGCGGGTGACGAGTCGCAGCCGCCCGAAAAGCTGCTCTCGGTCACGATCTCGATCGGCGCCGCCGCGCCCGTTGATTCGTTGACGCCGGCGCAGGTGCTCAAGGCCGCGGACGAGGCGCTCTACCGCGCCAAGAAGGCCGGCAGGAACCGAGTCAGCAAATGATTCGATTCATGACAATGTTGTTTTTACTGCTTTTGGCAGGCAGTGCCTTTCCTGAAGTGACCCGGCTTGAAAACATTTCCCAGGCTCCGTTCGCCGGCGGCAAGCCGTTCGGCGCCGCCGGGTCCTACGTGCGCATCACCGGGCGCTTCCGCGGCGAGCTGGATCCGACCAATCCGTCGAACCGCAACATCGTCGACATCCGGCTCGCGCCGCGCAACGCGCGCGGCAAGGTCGAATACGCCGCCGACTTCGCCATCCTGCGCCCGGCCGACCCGTTCAAGGGCAACGGCACGCTGCTCTACGACGTCAACAACCGCGGCAACAAGCTCGCCCTGCGCCAGCTGAACGACGCGCCGCAGAGCAACGGGCTCGATACGCCCGAGTCGGCGGGCGACGGCTTCCTCATGCGCCAGGGCTTCACCGTGGCCTGGAGCGGCTGGATCCCCGGCCTGCCGCAGGCCCCGAACCTGCTGCGCATCGACGTGCCGCGCGCGCCGGGCGTCGAGCAGCCTGTCTGGGACGAGTTCCTCTTCAACGACGGCGGCCAGCTGGAGGCGCGGCTGACGTTCTCGGCCGTGTCGGTGGCGAAAAACCGGGCGCGCCTCACGGTGCGCGAGAAAAACGACGATCCGCCGCGCCTGGTCCCGGCCACGGGCTGGGAATTCCTCGACGACGGCGCGATCGTGCTGCTGCCGCGCGGCACGCCGTTCCGCGCCGGGGCGCTCTACCAGTTCTCCTACCGCGCGCGCAATCCGCCGGTGGCCGGCATCGGCTACGCCGCGACGCGCGACTGGATCGGCTTCCTGCGCTACCAGCAGCGCGACGCCGCCGGCACCGCCAACCCGCTCGGCCCCGACGGCCGGCACAGGATCGAGGCCGCGCTCGCGCACGGCACTTCCCAGAGCGGGCGCTTCCTGCGCGACATGCTGCACCAGGGCTTCAATGAAACCGAGGACCTGCGCATGGTGTTCGAGGGCATCAACCCGCACATCGCCTCGGCGCGCCTTTTCCTGAACCACCGCTTCGCGCAGCCCAACCGCGCCTACAGCATGGGCTACGGATTCGCCGGCTATCCCGACGCCGGCTTTCCCTTCGCCTACGAGAAGCAGACCGATCCCAAGAGCCGCCGGGAAGACGGCCTGCTCGAGCGCTGCCGCGCGCGCGACCACTGCCCGAAGGTCCTGCACACGGTGAGCTCGACCGAGTACTGGCAGGGCGGGCATTCGCTCAGCACCACCGATGCAAGGGGCGAGAGCGACCTCGCGCTGCCCGGGAACGTGCGCATCTACCACATCGCCGGCACGCAGCACTCGACCATGGCCACCATGCCGAAGGGCGTGTGCAGCGTGCCCGCGGGCGGCGCCGCGAACCTGGCCGTGGACCCGCGGCCGGCGCTGCGCGCGCTGCTCCTTGCGCTGGACCGCTGGGTCAAGGGCGGCGCGCTGCCGCCGCCCAGCGCCTACCCGAAGCTGGCGGATGGCACGCTCGTGCCCGCGCCGGCGCTGAAGTGGCCTGCATTGCCCGGGCTTGCGGCGCCGCGCGCGCCCAACCCGATGCTGCAGTTCGACTACGGCGCGCGGATCGCCGAGGGCATCATCGATACCGTGCCGCCCGTGCCCGACGCGTTCCGCTACCGCGTGCTGGTGCCGGCGATCGACGCCGACGGCAACGAGCTCGCCGGCCTGCGCATGCCGGAGCAGGCCGTGCCCGCGGCCACCACCACCGGCTGGTCGCTGCGCAGCGCCGAAGGCGGCGCCCCGGGCGAGCTGTGCTACCTCGACGGCCTGGCGCTGCCCTTCGCGAAGACCGCCGCGGAGCGCGAAGCGGCGAAAGATCCCCGGTTATCTCTCACGGAGAGATATCAGGACAAGAATACGTTTGCCTCGCGCATTCGCGCTGCGGCCCTCGATCTTTCTCGCAAGGGTTATCTTCTCGAAGAAGACATAGAGAAAACCGTAAGCCGGGCAATTCGTGCCTGGTAGCCCTTACATCTTCAGGCCAAGCCGCTGGATGGCGGCGCGCTCTTCCTCGATGCTGCGCTTCGCCAGGGCCGCGTAGTCTTCGCTGCCGAGGTAGAAGGCCTCCTGGTCGAATTTCTCCAGCGTCTTCTGGTATTCCGGATCGTCGAGCGCCTTCTTGAAAGCGTCGTGCAGCGCCTTCACCACCGCCGGCTCCATGCCCCTGGGGCCGGCGAGGCCGTAGGGCGAATTCGAGACGATCGGGTAGCCCAGGTCCTTCAGCGTCGGCGTGGCCGGCCAGCGCCTGGTGCGCTGCGCGCCCCAGGTGTTGAGCAGGCGCAGGCGGCCGCTGTTGACCAGCTCCGCCCAGCCGGTCGAATCCGAGTGCATGTCGACGTGCCCGCCGAGCAGCGCGGTGCTCGCGTCGGCGTAACCCTTGAACGGCACCTGCACCCACTGGATGCCCTCGCGCTGCGCGATGTTCTCCATCGTGATGTGCAGGCTGGTGCCGTTGCCCGGCGTGGCGTAGGTCATCTTGCCGGGATTGGCTTTCGCGTAGGCGACCACGTCGCCCCAGGTCTTCCACGGCGATTCGCTGCGCACCACCACGCCAAAGGTATAGCCGGTGAGGTGGATGATCCAGGTGAAGTCGGCGGCCGGATCGAAGTTGGTCTTCATCATGTGCGGCAGGCGGAACACCGTGATCGGCATCTGCGCGATGGTGTAGCCGTCGGGCTTGGCGCCCTGCGCCAGCGCCTGCGCGCCCATGGTGCCGGAGACGCCGGGCTTGTTCTCGATGACGATGCGCCCGCCGAGGTGCTTTTCCGCGAGGGTCGCGATGGCGCGCATCGACAGGTCGGTGCTGCCGCCGGGCGGCCAGGGCACGATGAAAGTTACCGGGCGACTGGGGAAGTTTTGGGCTTCTGCACTTATTGAGAAAAGAAGTCCAAACAAAAGAGCAAAGCGAAATACCCTCATAATCTCCTCCTCCTTACGCAAATCATAACCTCACCATGAGCCTTCCGACACCGGCACCCCGGCGCCACCTGCACACGCGCACCATCAAGTGCGAGGGCTTCGAGCGCGAAGACGGCCTCTTCGACATCGAGGCGCAGATCGTCGACCAGAAAACCTACGCTGTGGACGAGCCCATCCGCGGCCACCGGCCCGCCGGCGCGCCCGTGCACGATATGCAGCTGCGGCTGACGCTGGCGCGCGACATGACGGTGCGCGCCATCGAGGTCACGACCAACAGCGCGCCCTACGACATCTGCCCGAGCGTCGCGCCGGGATACCAGAAGCTCATCGGCGCGCGGGTCGGCGGCGGCTGGCGCAAGGCGGTGACCGAAGCGGTGGGCCGCACCAAAGGCTGCACCCACATCACGGAACTCCTGATGCCCGCGGCAACGGTCGCCTTCCAGACGATGGGCAGCTGGAAAGCGGAGAAAGGGGACAATGCGGGGGGCGCGGCGCCGATCAAGCCCGGCTTCATCGACGGCTGCAAGGCCTGGGCCTCGGACGGGCCGGTGGTGCAGAAGCTCTTCCCGATGCATTTCCAGCCACGGGGGTGAGATATACTCCTGACCCTCGTAACCCAAGGAATTGAATGGCCAAGGAAGAAATGCTCGAAATGGAAGGCGTGGTGCAGGAAGTCCTGCCCAACACGCAATTCCGCGTCGAGCTCACCAACGGCGCGAGCGTGCTCGCGTATGCCGGCGGCAAGGTAGTGCGTCACCGCATCAGGATCCTCGCGGGCGACCGCGTCAGCCTCGAAATATCGCCCTACGACCTCACCCGTGGCCGCATCAGCTTCCGCCACAAGGACGAGCGTCCGGTGGCTGCGCCCGTGCGGCGCCCGCAGTACAAGAAACGCTAAACCTGGATCCCCGCTTTCGCGGGGATGACGTCTTGCGACTAACGGAAAAATTCCGTCGTCCCCGCGGCTTCAAGCGGGGACCCAGGTTTTCCTATTTGCAGTTCTCCACGTCCTCGGCGGTCATCACCGCCTTGTAGACGCACGGCGGCTTGGCCGTGCCGAGCTTGCGCTCGGGCGTGGGAGGGCTCGCCGATCCTGGCGGCGATGCGCCGGCCTTGCTCGCCGCTGCCGGCGCCGCGCCGGGTTTCGGAGCGGCGGTGGCGAGTGCGGCCGGCCTGTCGCTGCTCCAGTCCGATTCGGCGACCTTCCATTCGCCGTTCTCCGTCAGCATCTTCACGGTGCCGTACATGGTTTCCAGTTTCCGGCCGTCGCCGTCCCAGGGCCCGCTCACGATGAGCGTCGCCCGGCCATTGGACTGCAGGGTCTTGCGCTGCAGCGTGAAGGCGCGCGGCATCATGAACTGCGCCATCTTGATGGCGGCTTCCTTGCTCGACTCGGACATCCCCTGGATCTCGGCGCGCCGCACCGCAGGCCCGTACTTGGCCATTTCCGCCAGGTCGCCGGCCATCGCCGCGCGGTGGAATTTCGCGTACACGGCCTCGGGTTCGTCGGCGGCCATTGCCGCCGGCGGCAGCAGGCACAGCGCGGACAATGCAAGAGCGACGAGCGAGTTCATGGGCTTACCTCCATTGCATATAGTATGCCGCATGCCGAGAAAAATCCTTGACGAAAGCCGCATCCACGCCGCGATCCGCGAACGGATCGCGTCCCTCAACGCCGACATCGTGCAGGAGGTGCAGGACGCGGTGGCCGCCAACGCGGTGGTGGTGGTCGGCATGCGCCAGAACCTGATGCCGAAGCGCGCGCGCAAGATCCTCGACATCGACCGCATCGCCTACAAGTACCTCGAGTACGGCAGCTATTTCAGCGGCTGGCGGCGGCGCAACGCGCTCAAGATGTGGACCGGCTGGCCGACCTTCCCGATGGTGTTCGTCAAGGGCGTGCTGGTGGGCGGCGCCCAGGACCTGGCCCGGCTGCAGGCGAGCGGCGAGCTCAAGAAAATGCTGGCATGAGGGGCTTTGCCTCGTATTTTTTCCTGTGCTTCCTGTTTTTTTCCACCCAGGCATTTCCAAGAGAGCAGAAGGAGTGGAGCACGCTCACCGATTGCCGCTACGTCGCGCACAAGAACAACGACGGCGACAGTTTCCACGTGCGCTGCGGCGCCGACGAGTTCGTGCTGCGGCTCTACTTCGTCGACACGCCCGAAACCAACCTTACCTACGGCGAACGCACGCGGGAGCAGGCGGCGCACTTCGGCGCCACGCTGGATGAAACGCTGAAGGCGGGCGCGAAGGCGCGCGTGTTCGTGCAGAACGCGCTGAGTACGCCGTTTACAGTCGTGACGCGCAAGGCCTACGCCCAGGGCGCGGCAAAAGACCCGCGCTACTACGGCATGGTGACGGTCGGCGGCAAGGGGCTCGACGAGATGCTCGTCCTCGCCGGCCTCGCGCGCGTGAAAGGCGTTGCGGTCAGTATCCCCGGCGGTGAGAAAGCGCGCGCCCGTTCCCAGCGCCTGCTGCTGCTCGAGGAGCACGCGAAGCAGAAGCGTCGCGGCCTCTGGGCCGCGGCCCGCTAGACCCGCCGGTTTTCGGCTCCAGTCCCGGGATCACCATCATGCTGACGACGTTGCCCGTCTGGCGCTCGATCTGGCGCACGAGGTGGCGGTCCTGCGCGCCGAGGAAAGTGACGGCGACGCCCGCGCGGCCGGCGCGGCCGGTGCGGCCGATGCGGTGCACGTAGTCCTCGGGCTGGCGCGGCGCGTCGTAGTTCACCACCAGGTTGATGCCCGGCACGTCGATGCCGCGCGCGGCGACGTCGGTGGCCACCAGCACCTTCATTTTCCCGTCGCGCAGGCGCTGCAGCATCTGGCTGCGCTCGCGCTGGCGCATGTCGCCGTGCAGCGCGCCCACGTCGAAGCCCTTGCCGAGCAGCTCGCCCGAGAGGTCCTCGGCGGCGCGCTTGGTGGCGGTGAAGACCAGCGTCTGGTCGACTTCCTCCTCGCGCAGCAGCGTGTCGAGCATGCGTAGCTTGTGCGCGTGGTTGTCGGCGACGAGCGCGTGCTGCGTGATGTCCGGCTTCGATTCCGGCGCGCTCGCGATGGTGATGTGCTTCGGGTTGCGCGTGACGCGCTGCGCGAGCCGGCCAACGATGCCTTCCAGCGTCGCCGAAAACAGCAGCGTCTGGCGCTCCTGCGGGATCTTCGCGATGATGGCGTCGAGCTCCTCCTGGAAGCCCATGTCGAGCATGCGGTCGGCTTCGTCCAGCACCAGCAGCTCGACGCGGCCGAGGTTCACGCTGCGCCGGTCCATGTGGTCCTTGAGCCGTCCCGGCGTGGCGATGACGACGTCCACCGGCCGCGAGAGGAGCTTCAACTGCAGGCCGTAGGGCATGCCGCCCACCAGGCTCGCGGTGCGCATGCGCTGGCCGCTGCCGTAGCCGTGGGTGGCCTTCTGCACCTGCAGCGCGAGCTCGCGCGTCGGCGTGAGGATCAGGACGCGCGGCCCCATGCCGCCCGAAGCCGAAGGCTTGTACAGGCGCTGCAGCGCCGGCAGCACGAAGGCGGCGGTCTTGCCGCTGCCCGTCTGCGAGGACACCAGCAGGTCGCCGCCCGCGATCGCGGCCGGGATCGCCTCGCGCTGCACGGGCGTGGGCGCCGTGTAGCCGAGCGTGGCGAGGGTAGAGAGCAGGGACGGGTCGAGCCCCAGCGTGGCGAAGCTCATGAACATTCCTTGGTTGGCCGGATACGCTGCCAGACCGAAGGAAGCTTGCCGGGGACATCGAACTGCGAGGGCCCGCACTCTACAGGAAAATCAGGGACAGTCCACGATTTCTTTTGGCGATAGTCCCGGAAATCGTGGTCTGACCCCTATTTTCCGGAAAATAGGGGGATGGCGGCCAAACGTATCGTCCTGGACACCAACATCTGGCTCGACTGGCTGGTGTTTCACGACCAGGGTATGTCGTATCTAAAGCTTGCAGCGAAGGAAAACAGGATAGAGATTTACATCGACACCGCGTGCGAAGCGGAGCTGGAGCGCGTGCTTGCCTACGACCTCGCCAGGCACACGCTAGCTCCGGAAGCGCAGGCCGCCTGCCTCGCCGAATGCCGCCGCATCGCAAAGCGGATCGACACGCCGGCGCCCGAAGCCGAGCGCAAGCTCCTGCCGCGCTGCGTGGACCCGGACGACCAGAAATTCCTCGAACTCGCGCTCGCCGCGCGGGCGGATGTCCTCATCACCAAGGACCACAAGCTGCTGGAGCTCGCGCGCCGCACGAAGCCTTTCCGCATCCTGAAGCCCGGGAAATTCACGACCGAGTAAATCAGGGTCAGACCACGATTTACCTTACTTTGCGCGCGCAGCCCTGATCGCCTGCCAGACGCGCTCGGGCGACGCCGGCATCTCGAATTCGCGGATGCCGTATTCCGAGAGCGCGTCCACGATCGCGTTCGTCACCGAGGCGAGGGCGCCCGCGCAGCCGGCCTCGCCGGCGCCCTTGGCGCCGAGCGGGTTGGTGGTCGCCGGCACGGGGTGGCTGGCGACGCTGAACTCCGGCGGCGCGGCGTCGGCGCGCGGCAGCGCGTAGTCCATGAACGAGCCGGTGAGGAGCTGGCCGGTGTCGTCGTACTTCACGGTCTCCATCAGCACCTGGCCGATGCCCTGGACGACGCCGCCGTGGATCTGGCCCTCGACCAGCAGCGGGTTGACGACGGTGCCGAAGTCGTTGACCGAGGCGTAGCGCAGGACCTGCACCACGCCGGTTTCCGGGTCGATCTCGACCTCGGCCACGTGGCAGCCGTTGGGGAAGGCGGAGGGCACCAGCTCGGTGACGTGCGAGACGTCGAGCTTGCCGGGATGCTTCGCGGCGAGCGCCATGATGCCGACGCTTCGATCCGTGCCGGCGACGGTGAATGTGCCCTGCCGGAACTCGATGTCTCCTGCCGCCGCCTCCAGGTCCTCCGCGGCGAGCGCGCGGCCCTGCGCGATCACCTTCTGCGAGGCCTCGGCGATCGCCGCGCCCGACATGATCGTCGAGCGCGAGCCGCCGGTGCCGCCGCCGGTCACGAGCTGGTCCGAATCGCCCTGCACGAGGCGGACCCTGCCGAAGGGAATGCCAAGGCGCGAGGCGAGCACCTGCGCGTAGGTCGTCGCGTGTCCCTGGCCGTAGTCGAGCGTGCCCGTGATCAGCGTCACGTCGCCGTTCTTCTCGAAGCGCACGCCGCCCATCTCCTTGCTCGGCGGCGCGGTCACTTCCAGGTAGCTGCCAATGCCCAGGCCCCGGAGCTTGCCCTGCGACTGGCTTTGCTTTTTTCTCTCCTGAAAGCCCTTCACATCGGAAGATGCCAAAGCCTTCTCGAAAACAGCGCCGAATTCGCCGCTGTCGTAGACCATGTCGGAGGACGCCTTGTAGGGCATCTGCGCGGGGGCGATGTGGTTGCGCCGGCGCAGCTCCAGCCGGTCGATGCCCATGCCGGCCGCGGCGGCGTCCACCAGCCGCTCCATGTAGTAGGCGCCTTCGGGGCGGCCCGCGCCGCGGTACGGGCCCACGGGCGTGGTGTTGGTGAACACGATCTTGCTCGACACCTGGATGAGCGGCGTGCGGTACACGCCCGGCGTGTTCTTCACCGCGTTGACCGAGGCCATCAGCGGCGACACCATGCCGGCCAGCCAGCCGCCGACGTTGCCGTAGCCGGTGATGCGGAGCGCAAGGAAGCTGCCCGCCTTGTCGAGGGCGAGCTCGGCGGTCATCTCGTGGTCGCGGCCGTGGTGGTCGGAGACGAAGCTGCCCGAGCGCTCGTCGGTCCACTTCACCGGCCGCCCGAGCGCGCGCGCGGCGTGCGCGAGGCACACGTATTCCGGGTAGATCGCGGCCTTCATGCCGAACGAGCCGCCGACCTGGTAGCAGCGGATGCGGATCTTCTCGGGCGGCACGCCGAGGATCTCCGCGAGCTGGCCCTTCTGGCCGAACACGCCCTGGCCCGGGGCGGTGAGCGTGAAGCGCTCGCTCGCCTTGTCGTAGGCGCAGATCGCCGCGCGCGGCTCCATCGCCGCGACGACCAGGCGTGTATTCCTCAGATTCAGCTTTGTTTTATGAAAAGAACTTTTAAAAGCCTGCTCAACCTTCTCGGCATCGCCAAACTGGAAGTCGAGCGCCACGTTGCCCGGCACCTCGTCGTAGAGCTGCGGCGCGCCCGGCCTGGCGGCCTCGCTGGCCGTGCTCACGGCCGGCAGCGGCTCGATGTCCAGCTCCACCGCCTCCGCCGCATCGCGCGCCTGCAGCGCCGTCCCGGCCACCACGCAGGCCACCGGGTCGCCGACGTAGCGCACCTTGCCGCTCGCGAGCGAGCGCCGCAGCGGCTTTTTCATCGGCGTGCCGTCGCGGTTGACGAGCGGCGGAATGGACTTGTGGCCGCCGTAGGCGGAAAGGTCGGCGTCCGTGTAGACCGCGAGCACGCCCGGCATGGCCTTCGCCGCCGTGGCGTCGATCCCCTTCAGCACGCCGTGGGCATGCGGGCTGCGCACGATGCAGGCGTAGGCCTGGCCGGGCTCGTTCAGGTCGTCCGTGTAGCGCCCCTCGCCGCGCAGCAGGATCGGATCCTCGGTGCGGCTCACGGGCTGGCCCACGCCGTAGCGTGCGATGGAAAGGGAATCTGCGTCGGTCGACTGGTTCATCTGGGCTCCGGAAGGACCCGGATTATTGCAGACAAAGTAAATCGGGGTCAGAGCCCGATATCGATGGCGCCATCGAGTCATCCTGGTTGGAACAGGAGCGTTATCAGGGTTGAGGGAGGTTTCCCAATGGTAACGTTTGTGTTACTATAGCCATGCCGATTGTCCGTGTTCTCGAGTACCTGGATGCCCAAGGCCGCTCGCCGTATGCGAAGTGGTTCGAGGGGCTGAATGCGCCGGCAGCGGCCAGGGTTTCGGCAGCGCTGTATCGCATTGCGGAAGGCAATTTTTCAGGCATCAAGGGCGTTGGGGCTGGCGTGCTCGAACGGAAGGTCGACTTCGGTCCGGGATTTCGAATCTATTTCGGCAGGGACGGGGATACGGTCCTGATCCTTCTTGGCGGGAGCAGCAAGCAGCGGCAGCAGGAGGCGATAGCGGCGGCGAGAGCGCGATGGGCAGACTACCGGCGGCGAAAGGGATAGGCACATGGCATTGACGCGCGATTTCAGGGAAACGGTTCAGGCAAGAGTGCGGCGCGATCCTCGCTTCCGCGAGGCACTCTTCACCGAAGCGCTCAATGCCTACCTCGCGGGCGACACGGCCGCCGGCAAAGCCATCCTGCGCGATCTTGTAAACGCCACGATTGGTTTTGAACACCTGGCGGCCGAGATTAAGCGCCCGAGCAAGAGCCTGCACCGCATGCTTGCGCCCCATGGCAACCCGAGCAGCGCGAACTTCTTCGGAATCCTGAGCGCGTTGCAGAAGAAGACACGCGTCAAACTGCGAGTAACCGCGAAGAGCGTCTAGAAATCCGGGCTCTGACCGCGAATTCCGATATGAAGCGCAAGTCCAAGGCGCCCGCAGCCAAGGCAAACGAGGCACGCCCCAAGCCACGCGCGCGGCGCCACCACCACAATGTCTACGTCATCGAGCTGGACGGCCGCGTGCTCAACCACGCGCGCTTCCGCGCCGCCAACCCCAACCGCGACATCACCAAGCCCTGCGTCTACGTCGGCTGCACCGGCCTCACGCCCGAGAAGCGCTTCGAGAAGCACAAGGCCGGCATCCGGGCCAACAGCTACGTGCAGCGCTACGGCCTGCGCCTCCTGCCGAAGCTCTACGCCTACGCCAACCCGATGCCCTACGACGCCGCGCGCGACATGGAAGTCGAACTCGCCATCGCCCTGCAGGCCGAGGGCTACGCGGTGTGGCAAGCTTGAACTGTTTTGAATATGTGGACTTTTCTGCCGTCATCCCCGAGTGCTTCAATCGGGGATCCAGGTTTTTCCTTTAAAGGTTTCTAAAATGAACGCCCTCCGCGACACCCTCCGCAAATTCGTCGCCGAACGCGACTGGGACAAGTTCCACTCGCCCAAGAACCTCGCCAGCGCGTTGAGCGTCGAGGCCGCCGAACTGCTCGAGCACTTCCAGTGGCTCACCGAGGAGCAGTCGCGGCAGCTGCCGCCGGAAAAGCTGGCGGCGGTGCGCGACGAAATGGCCGACGTGCTCGTCTACCTCGTGCGCCTCGCCGACAAGCTGGAGGTCGACCTGCTCGCCGCGGTGGAAGTGAAGATGGCGAAGAATGCGGCCAAGTATCCCGCCGACAAGGTGCGCGGCAGCATGAAGAAGTACAGCGAATACTGACCAATGTTTGCAGTACTGGACGCTCGAAATTGCCGTCGTCCCCGCAGCGTTTTTGAGCGGGGACCCGGGTTTCGCTTCTAGACTGAAATCGGGGCCAGAGTCCGGTTTCGTTCCCCTTAGAAAGACCGCAGCCCGTCGCTGAACACGCCGTGCTTTTCCACGTGTTCGTTGTATGCACGGATCGCGGCTCGCTGGTCGTCGGTCAGGACAGGACCCCAGGTACTGCCCTGTTTCCCGGGATCGCGTTCTGCGGAATCGCGGATTGTCCGTTCGGCGTGCCGGGACGTCTTCTTCTTCATCAGCTACTCGAAAAGCTCCGCGTGCGTACCGGTCCGCACGAATATGACTTCTTCACCCTGCGGCGTCTCGTTGATCCTGTAGATCAGCACCCAGTCTCCGCGGACATGGCAATCACGATGGTCAATCCAGTCGCCTCTGAGCGGATGGTCGTGAAATCGGGGCGGAAGCGGTCCGCGATTCTCGATAAGGAACTGCATCACGTCCTTCAGCTCCTGCATCGGGTAGCGGCCGCTGCGCTCGAGCCGCCTCCAGTCCTTAGCGAACCGCTTTGCGAACCCGCTTTTTCTTGGCACGCTTGCCTTCGAGCCGGTCGAACAGGTCCTTCGCGGTGTCGTAGCGCGCGCGGGTCTGCCGCGCTTCGAGCATCGCCGCCTGGGTCGTCGCGTTCGGGATATCCCTCACCTCGAACGGCAGGCCGCGCGCGACGACGACCTGCCGCAGGAACAGCCGGATCGCGTCACTGATGTTCAGCCCGACGCGGCCAAGCACGGCCTGCGCTTCGTCCTTGAGTTCGGGCTCGATGCGGGAGCGGATTTCAGTGGTGAGCATGGGGAGTTGGTTTGCCGGTCGCGTAGATTGTAGCTACATGGTAGCCACACTGACGGCAGGTGTCAAGAACAAGATCTTCACACCATCCCCAACTCTTTGAACTTGAGATACAGCTCCCGGCAAGCCCAGGCATCCGTCGCCGCATAGTTGACCTGCTGCGCCGTCAGCTTCGGCGCCGCCCAGTTCGTCGTCTTGCTGCCCTTGGTGACGCGCATGCCGAGGAAAATCCCCGCCAGGTTGCGCAGGCCGGTCTGCTTCAGCCCGTGGCGCTTCGCCACCGTGCCGAGGTCGAGCACCGACGCCTCCTGGAACGGAATCACCTGCTTCAGCTTGACCAGGTCGTCCGCCACCGAAATCCCCGGCTTGACGATCGTCGGCTCGGCGAACAGGCCGCCCAGCACCCCGGAAAAATCCATCTTCGCGAGCTGGAAGATGTACACCGCGCGCGCCGTCGCCGCCTGCACCAGGCTCGGCAGGTACGACTCGCCCACCTTAAACGCCGGGCGCGTCTCCGTATCCCAGCCGACCGCGGGCTCGCGGGCGAGATCCTCCCAGGCGCGCAGGAGGTCTTGGGGCGACGCGACCATCACCACCTCGCCTTCGTAGTGGCGGACGGGGAGGGCGGCCAAGGCTTCGCGGGATATCTCGCGCGGGAGGTTTGCGGATAGGGCGGATCCAGAGCGTTCGTTCACGCGACCATCGTAGAGCAAATTCGGCCCGCGGCTGATACATTGCCTCGCTTGCATGAAACTCTACGCTGGTACCACGACCGAATTTGTCCTCGACGCTACACGCAACCGCATTGCGCGCCGACTTGAATCGGCATTTCTTGCGCATTTCCGTTACAAGCCTTCGCCTGGAGAGGTCAGGTCATGGGAGGAGTCCCTTGCTCGTCTAGGGCTCGTGGTAGGTGCCGCGAAGCTTGAGGACCACGGAATTTTTCTTGAATACCAGTTGCCTCTTACGTCCCGGCGCTTGGATGCGCTAATCACGGGCGAGGACGCGCGTGGCGCACCAAATGCGGTAATCGTCGAGCTCAAGCAATGGGAGAAATCTGAGCAGAGCGACGCTGATGAGCTGGTGTCCACATGGGTCGGCGGGGCGCATCGCGACAGGCTGCACCCTAGTGTCCAGGCAGGTCAGTATCGGGACTACCTTGCGGACATGCACGACGCTTTTCACGGCGAAGAAAGTCCCGTGGAGCTTTCCGCCTGCAGTTATCTGCATAACTATCGGACTGTGGAAGGCGATGCCATTCTTGACCCGAAGTTTAAGGAGTGGCTGCGAAGGGTTCCGCTTTTCGATGCGGATCGCGGTGGAGATCTCGAGGAATTCCTAGGTGCGCGACTTGAAAAGGGGAAAGGCCTTCCGATCCTGCAACGCATCGAGGACGGAAAGCTGCGTCCCAGCAAGAAATTCCTCGATCACGTAGCGAAAGTGGTATCGGGAGAACCGAAGTTCGTGCTCCTCGACGAGCAGAGGGTGGTGTTCGAGCGTGCGCTTGCGGAGGCGCGTCGGGGGACGACCGATACAGGTAAGCGGGTACTGCTAGTGCAGGGTGGACCGGGGACAGGGAAGTCGGTGCTTGCGGCAAATCTCCTGGGCAAGCTTTCTGCTGATGGGCTAAATACCCAATACGCCACCGGATCGAAGGCATTTACCCAGACATTGCGAAAGATCGTGCGCACGCGCGCCGCGGCGCAGTTTAGGTACTTCAACAGCTATACGGATGCAGATCCTAACTCCGTGGATGTGCTGGTGTGCGACGAATCGCACCGAATCAGGGAGAAGAGTACAAATCAATTCACCCCGGCCGCAGTGCGTGCGAACCTTCGTCCGCAGGTTGACGAACTAATTGCGGCGGCGAAGGTTTCGGTATTCTTTATCGACGACCGACAGATTGTACGGCCCGGCGAGACTGGCTCAGCGGCTCTCATTCGAGAGCATGCTGCCATGGCGGGCGCACAGCTATGGGAATATCGACTCGAGGCGCAGTTCCGATGCGCCGGTTCTGACGCTTTTGTAAACTGGACTGATAACACTCTCGGTGTCCAACCTACGGCAAATCAGGTCTGGAATCAGAAAGACGAATCTTTCGAGTTCCGAGTGTTCTCGACAGTTGAAGCGTTGGACGAAGCGATTCGGCGGCGATCCTCTGCTGGTGCGTCCGCGCGCCTAGTTGGCGGTTTTTGCTGGCCTTGGAGCAATCCCAATGCGGACGGTACGCTAGTTAACGACGTGATAGTCGGCACTTTCCTCAGACCTTGGAATGCAAAGTCGAGTGCTGGCAGGCTCGCACAAGGCATTCCGCCCGAAAACCTGTGGGCATACGATCCGAACGGTATCGGGCAGGTGGGCTGCATCTACACCGCTCAAGGATTTGAATTCGACTATGTCGGGGTGATTTGGGGAAACGATCTTCGTTACGATCAACAGGCGCAGCGCTGGATCGGTAACACGAAGCAGTCGTGCGACACCGTGGTAAAGCGCAGTGGCGACAGGTTCGTTGACCTTTTAAAAAATACTTACCGTGTTCTTCTCTCGCGGGGCCTTAAGGGCTGCTACGTGTACTGTCAAGATTCGGAGACCGCAAAGTTTTTGCTGAGCCGCACCGAAGGTCTTTCGATGGATTTCCCGCTGGCGCAGCCAGTATTAACGCCTATTGCTTCGGTGCTCCCGCCGCGCGTACTGCCTGAAAAGCGGAAGCCGTACCGAAACTGCATCCCGGTGTACGACTTGCGGTTCGCTGCTGGAAGGTTTGGCGAGTTTCAGGTTTCGGATCCAGACGATGTTGATTGGGTAGAGGCTCCAGAGGGCGTGAAACCTTCCATGGATCTCTTTATTGCAAAGGTGGTGGGTGAGTCAATGAACCGCGTCATTCCAAACGGCGCTTGGTGTCTCTTCCGAATGAACCCGGCGGGAAGTCGCGAAAACAAAAGAGTCCTGGCGCAGATTCAAGATTACAGCGATCCTGAACATGGCGCCGCATTCACTGTGAAGCGATATCACCGAGTGGAAAGAGACGCGCGATCGGACGAGCTTGGTGGCAGCATTCGTCTCATTCCGGAATCCACGGACGGCCGATTTGTTCCGATTGAAGTGCCCGGCGATGAAAATAGAATTCGCGTAGTCGCGGAACTGCTTAAGGTGCTCTAGGTTTATCGGTCGTAATTCTCCGGACTTTATGCAGGTTTCAAGCCCCTAATCCTTACCCATTATCGTCACGACAGCACTCCGCACATGTCCCGCATGCCGGTGCTCATACAGATAAATCCCCTGCCAAGTCCCCAGCATCAGCTTCCCCTCCGCCACGGGAATGCTCAGGCTGTTCGAAGTAAGTATCGACCGCGCATGCGCCGCCATGTCGTCCGGCCCTTCGGTGTCGTGGACGTAGGCGGGATCGCCGTCGGGCGCGAGGCGCGATAGGAGGGTCTCCAGGTCGCGGCGCACGTCGGGGTCGGCGTTCTCGCAGAGGATGAGCGAGGCGCTGGTGTGCTGCAGGAAGATGGTGCACATGCCCTTCTTGATGCCGCTCGCGGCGACGACTCTCGCCACGTCAGCACCGATGTCGGTGGTGCCGCGGCCGCGGGTGCGAAATTCGAGGATGGTCTGTTCGATCATGAGGAAAACCTGGGTCCCCGATTAAAGCACTCGGGGACGACGGCAGGGAAGCCGCGGGGACGACGGGTAGAGACTATATTCCACCATGCACATCTGGGTCGATGCCGACGCCTGCCCGCTGGTCATCAAGGAGATCCTGTACCGCGCCGCGGAGCGGGCGAAGCTGCCGATGACGCTGGTGGCCAACAAGCTGCTCGGCGTGCCGCGCTCGCCGTGGATCCGCGCGCTGCAGGTGGCGCGCGGCTTCGACGTGGCGGACAACGAGATCGCGAGGCGCCTGGCGCCGGGCGACCTGGTGATCACGGCCGACATCCCGCTCGCCGCCGACGTGGTGGCGCGCGGCGGGCACGCGCTCAACCCGCGCGGCGAGCTCTATACGACGGAGAACATCCGCGAGCGCCTGGCGGCGCGGGATTTCATGGAGAAGCTGCGCGAGACCGGGGTGCAGACGGGCGGGCCGGCGCCGCTGGACAACACGGACCGCAAGCGCTTCGCCGACCAGCTGGACCGGTTTCTGGCGAGGGTGGGGAAGGCCGGGAAGGACTAGGCGCGAGACCCGTACTGGTAATAAACACAGTATGCGCCTATAGTCCGGGCGATGGAGATGGAAGTCGAGGAAAAACCTGGGTCCCCGCTCAAGAGCGCTGCGGGGACGACGGGGTTGGAGTTCCCCAAATTAAATCCACGCCAACGCGAGGCTGCGACCGCTGGCAGTGCTCCACTCCTGATTCTCGCTGGAGCTGGCACCGGCAAAACCAATACGCTGGCGCACCGGGTCGTGCACCTGCTGATGCAGGGCACGCCGCCGGAGCGGATCCTCCTGCTCACTTTCACGCGCCGTGCGGCGCTCGAGATGACGCGCCGGGCACAGAGGATCGCCGGCGAAACGCTCAAGGCCGTGCGGCTGCCCTGGTCCGGAACGTTCCACTCTGTTGCAAACAGGCTGATAAGAATAAACGCCCAAAGAGTCGGGCTGGACGAGACATTCAGCGTGTTAGACCGCGGCGACGCGGCGGACCTGCTGGACGTGGCGCGGCACGAGCTGGGGTTCTCGAAGGTCGACGGCGACGGGGCGAAGCGTTTCCCGCGCAAGGACACCTGCCTCGCGATCTACTCGCATCGCGTCAACACCCAGGGCTCGCTGGAAGCGACGCTGAGGGACGCATTCCCCTGGTGTGAAGAATGGGTTTCGCAATTGAATGCCCTTTTTCTTGAGTACACGAACAAAAAAATCGCGAACCAGTCCCTCGATTACGACGACCTGCTCCTGTACTGGCACGCGATGATGGCCGACGAGGCGCTGGCGCGCGACATCGGCGCGAACTGGGACCACGTGCTGGTGGACGAGTACCAGGACACCAACGTGCTGCAGGCTGAAATCCTGCGGCGCCTGCGGCCCTCGGGCGCGGGGCTGACGGTGGTGGGCGACGACGCGCAGTCGATCTATTCGTTCCGGGCCGCTTGCGTAGAAAACATATTGAATTTTTCACTTGAATTTGAACAGACGAAAACAGTCGTGCTAGAGGAGAACTACCGCTCCACGCAGGAAATCCTGGATTGCGCGAATGAATTGATCGGTAAAAACCTGAGATCGAAGAAACCCAAGGGCGCAAAACCCCGTTACGTCACGGTGGCGGACGACTCGGCGCAGGCCAGGTATGTGGTGACGCGCGTGCTGGAGGCGCGCGAGCAGGGCGTGGACCTGATGCGCCAGGCGGTGCTGTTCCGTTCCTCGCACCACTCGGACGTGCTGGAGCTGGAACTCGTGCGGCGGAACATTCCCTACGTGAAGTACGGCGGGCTCAAGTTCCTCGAGGCGGCGCACGTGAAGGACGCGCTCGCGGTGCTGCGCTGGGCGGACAACCCGCGCAACCGCGTCGCGGCCTGGCGCGCGCTGCAGCTCCTGCCCGGGGTGGGGCCGAAGGGGGCGGAGCGGATTTTCATGGGGTTCGAAAGCCGTTCTTTTTCATGGGTTGGGTTGGAAAGCAGTTCAAGGGAATTCAATGAACTGATGCAAATTCTAGGCAACCCCGATACCCACTGGCCGGGCCAGATGCAGCGCGTGCGCGAGTGGTACGCGCCGATCCTCGAGCGCAAGTACGACGCGGCCGAGGTGCGCGCGGCGGACCTCGTGCAACTGGAGCGCATCGCGGAGACTTTTGACAGGCGGGAGAGCTTCCTCGCCGAGATGGCGCTCGATCCGCCCAGCGCCACGAGCGACCTCGCGGGCGCGCCGCTGCTGGACGAGGACTACCTCGTGCTCTCCACGGTGCACTCGGCCAAGGGCCAGGAGTGGGAGGCGGTGTACCTGCTGCACGTCTCGGACGGCAACTTCCCGAACGAGTTCGCCGCCGGCAAGCCCGAGCAGATCGAGGAGGAGCGGCGCCTGCTGTACGTGGCGATGACGCGCGCCAGGGCGAGCCTCGACCTCATTGCGCCGCTCAAGTACTACGTGACGCAGCAGTCGCGCATGGGCGACCGGCACGTCTACGGCGCGAAGAGCCGGTTCCTGACGAAGCAGGTGATGGCCTGCTTCGAGGCAGTGGCCTGGTCGGACGAGCAGGACCGGACCTATGCCGCTGGCAAGGCGAGCCCCGTGGACGTGGCGGGGAAATTGCGCGGGATGTGGGCATAGACAGGTCGCGAGTCTTTTGATAAATTACACTGAAATCGTGTAATTAATTAAATATCCATGAAAAACATAACGATAACCTTGGACGAGCAGGCCGCCGCCTGGGCGCGGGTGCAGGCAGCCGACCGGAACATGAGCCTCTCGCGCTACCTGGGCGAGATCCTGCACGACAAGATGCGGCACTCACGGGAGTACGAGAAGGCGCTGCGCGAAGCGCTCGCAGAGAAGCCGCTGGATCTGAAGGGCCCCTGGGAGCCGTATCCGACGCGCGAGGAGCTGTATGACCGGCCCGTGCTTCGTCGACGCTAATGTCCTTGTATATGTCCGGGATCCGAGAGACCCGGAGAAGCAGGCGCGCGCCGCGGCGTGGCGGGATCACCTCTGGCTGTCTGGTCTCGGCCGCACCAGCGTGCAGGTGCTGTCGGAAACTTACGCGGTGCTAAGGCGCATCAGGCGCGATGCTCCGGCAGGCGAGTTGTGGGAAAGCATCGCACGGTACTTCGCCTGGAATCCGCACTCCGTTAACGAAAATCTCATGCGACGCGCGCGTGAGATCGAGCAGCGTTTCCGCATCTCGTGGTGGGACAGCATGATCGTCGCGGCCGCACAGTTGCAGGATTGCGAGCTGCTGCTGACGGAAGATCTCCAGGACAACGGCGTCTACGGCACGGTGACGGTCCGCAGCCCGTTCACGCTCGATGTGCGGGAAGCGGCGGCGCAATATGCCGTACAGCCGCGTGCCGCGAGCCCGCACCGGCCGCGAGGCCGGCCGCGGGGTGTGCAACAATCGCAGCTGAACCCCTGACCCAAGGACAAAGACGATGGCCAAGGCTTACTGGATCACCACTTACCGTTCGATCAGCAATCCCGACGCGCTCGCGGCCTACGCGAAGCTCGCCGGCCCCGCGATCCAGGCCGCCGGCGGGAAGTTCCTCGTGCGCTCGCCCGCGCCCGCGAAGACCTACGAGCTGGGGATGAACCAGCGCACGGTGGTGATCGAGTTCCCGGATCTCGCCGCCGCGCTCGCGGCGCACGACACGCCGGGCTATGCCGCGGCGCTCAAGGCCCTGGGGACGGGGGCGGCTGAACGCGACATGCGGGTCGTCGAAGGGGCGGAGTAAAACCTGGGTCCCCGATAAAGGCATTCGGGGACGACGGCAAAGGCGTCAAGGCCGCAGCTTTTCCAGGGACAGGTACTGCTTGCGCCATTCCTCGAATGGCACCTTGTCCTGCGCTTCCATGCGCTGCTGCAGTTCCAGCGATTCCCTGGCCATCGCGTCGAAGCGCTGCGCGGCGGCGTCCGACAGCGGCAGCGCGTCGAACGCCTGGCGGTGGGCGCGCGACTGGGCAAGGGCGAAGGCGGTGTAGGAGTTGGAGTGGCGCTCGGCCATGGCGGCGAGCACGCGCGCCGAGGGCGTGAGCGACGGGTCGGCGAGCGCGCCCGCGGCGGCGGCGAGAGTGTCGCCATAGGCGCCGCCGCCCAGCGCGCCGTCCACGTGGGCGGCGAGCGGCGCGCATTCGGCCAGCAGCTGCCCGGCCCATTCGTCCAGCTTCACCTGCTGCGCGCCGCGCATGAGCTTCAGGCCCGGCTCGCGGCCGCGCGCGGCGACTTTCTCCTGGTTGCGGCCGATGGCGGCGATTTCCTCCGGCGTGTCGGGCGGGCTGTCGGAGAGCAGGCAGTGCAGCAGGAAGACGTCGATCAGGCGGCACACCGGCGCGGTGATGCCGATGGCCGAGAAGGGGTCGAGGTCCACGAGGCGCACTTCGACGTATTCCACGCCGCGCTCGCGCAGCGCGTGCAGCGGGCGCTCGCCCGAGCGGATGCGGCGCTTGGGGCGGATCTTGCCGTAGAACTCGTTCTCGATCTGCAGGAGCGCGGTCGAGAGCTGGTTGTAGTTGCCATCCTTGTCCCGCACGCCGACCTTTTCGTAGGCGGGCCAGGTGCGCGTCATCGCGTCTTCCAGCGCCGCCCCGTAGGAGTCCAGGTCGTTGAAGCTCGCCTGGATGGAATCCTGCGCCTCGCTCTGGTAGCCGAGGCGCCCCATGCGCAGCGTGGTGGCGTGCGGCAGGTAGAGCGTGCCGGGGCGCAGTTCCTGCAGGCCGTGCTCGCGTCCCCGCACGAAGCTCGGGCACACCGCGGGCGAGGCGCCCAGCAGGTAGAAAAGCAGCCAGCCGTGGCGCCGGAAGTTGCGGATGATGTGGAAGTACTCCGCGGTGCCCAGGCCCGGCAGCGACCAGTTGTAGTGGATGCCGCTGATCGCCTGCATGCGGCGGCCGTAGCGGTTCGAGAGGCCCATGCGGTATACGCTCTTCGCGCGGCCGATGTTGGAGCTGCCGTACTGGCCGATCGGGATGGCGTCGTCGCCCGGCAGGCCGCAGGGCATGCTCGAGCCCCACAGCAGCTCGTCGCCGATGGCGCGGTAGACGACCTGGTGGACCTGCGCCAGCTCCGCGAGCACCGCGTCGGCGCCCGGCAGCGCGCCGGTGATGAGCTCGAGCTGCGATTCGCTGAAGTCGGTGGTGATGTGCGGGTGCGTGAGCGCCGAACCGAGCGCCCGGTGGTGCGGCACGCTCGAGAGGCTGCCGTCGGGGCGCACGCGCAGCGATTCCTTCTCGATGCCGCAGCGCATTCCCTTGAGGACGTCGGGGCCGGGGGCTTTCTTCATGGGGTTCGCATCATATTAGATTCCGCGGCTTGCCTGCCCGCGTTGTTCGCATCGCAACCATGCGCGATGCGCTGAAGCCGGATTCAGGGCCCGGTTGCGCGCAGCCCCATTTGCGCGAGGACGGCGCGGCCCGCGGGGCCGTAGGGATTGCCGAGCGTTTCGGCGATCTCGAAGTGGTTGTAACCCTCCGCGAGCACCAGCTCGACCTGTTTTCCCCTGCCGCGCAGGGCGGCGGCGAATTCGCGCGACTGGCGCTGGAATTCCGGCGTCTCCAGCGATCCGTAGACGAGCACGATCGGCGCGCAGATGCGCTCGAGGTGGCGCTGCGGCGAGAGCGCTTCCTCGACCTCGTCCGTGAACGCCACGTATTTCGAGCGCTTTGAGAGGCGCGGGCCGCGCAGGTCGTACATGCCGCTCACGAGGGCGTAGCCCTTGATGGCGTCGCGCGGCAGCCCGAAATCCTTCCGCCAGTCGGTGGCCGCGGCGACGCCGCCGAAGTGCGCGCCGGAGGACGAGCCCGAGACGTACACGCGCGCGGGATCGCCGCCGAAGGAAGCGCAGTTCGCGCACACCCACGCGATGGCGCGCCGCACCTGGTCCGCCATCGGCGCCAGGTCGCCGCCGGTCTCGGTCACGTTGTTGAAATCGAGCGCGATGTAGTGCGCGCCGGCATGCACGAACATCTCCGCCTGGAAGGCGTAGTTGCGCGCCAGGCCGCGCAGCCAGGCGCCGCCGTGGATGAAGACGTTGACCGGCGCGTCCGGCCGCGCCGTCCTGTAGAGGTCCAGCCGTTCGATGGGCGCCGGGCCGTAGGCGAGCCGCAGCGGTTCGCCGAGGCGTTTGCGCGCGAGCGCGCTCGCCGCCGCGAGGCGGGCGATGACCTGGTCGCGGTTGCGCCCGTAGACGGCCTGGTCGTAGGCATCGTCGAGCGCCTGCTGGTCGTAGTCGAGGAATACCTTTGCGCTCAATTTCCCGCTTCCAGCGCTTCCCAGCGCTCCAGTTTCCGGTGCAGCAGCGCTTCGATCTCGCCGATGCGCTGCTGGTCCGCCCGCAGCACCTCGGGCGGCTGCCTATAGTACTCGGGCGCGTGCATTTTCGCGGTGAGCCCCAGCTGCTCCGCTTCCAGCGCCTCGATTTCCCTCGGCAAGGCCTCCAGTTCGCGGGCTTCCTTGTAGCTCAGCTTTGCTTTCTTCCTTTCTCTTGCAAAAACCGCGGAACTTGGAAGTTCCTTCGAAACAGCCGCCGGTCTCTGCCGCAGCCAATCGCTGTAGCCACCCACGTACTCCTTCCACTTTCCGCCTCCTTCGGCGGCGATGGTCTGCGTGACGATGTTGTCGAGGAAGGCGCGGTCGTGGCTCACGAGGAGCAGGGTGCCGGCATAGTCCTGCAGCGCGGCCTCCAGGAGCTCCAGCGATTCGATGTCCAGGTCGTTGGTGGGTTCGTCGAGCACCAGCACGTTGGCGGGGCGCGCGAAGAGGCGCGCGAGCAGCAGCCGGTTCCTCTCGCCGCCCGAGAGCATGCGCACCGGCGACTGCGCGCGGCGCGGCGGGAAGAGGAAGTTGCCGAGGTAGCTCATGACATGCATGCGGCCGGTCGGAAGTTCCACCCAGTCCGAGCCCGGCGCGATGGTCTCGGCCACGGTCTTCTCCGGGTCGAGCGCGTCGCGCATCTGGTCGAAGTACGCGACCTCGATCTTCGTGCCGAGGCGCACCGTGCCCGAGTCCGGCGCCAGGGTGCCCAGGATCAGCTTGATGAGCGTGGTCTTGCCTGCGCCGTTCGGCCCGACGATGCCGATCCGGTCGCCGCGGGTAATGATGGCGCTCAGGTCCTTTGCTACGGGATTGCCGTCGAAAGCCTTCGAAACATTCTCCAGTTCCGCCACCAGCTTGCCCGAGCGCTGCGTGCTGCCCACGGCAAGCTTGACCTTGCCGGTGCGTTCGCGCCGCGCGGCGCGCTCCTCGCGCAGGTGCTCGAGGCGCGTGACGCGGCCTTCGTTGCGCGTGCGCCGCGCCTCGATGCCCTTGCGGATCCAGATCTCCTCCTGCGCCCAGAAGCGGTCGAACTTGCGATTGGCCACGGCTTCGGCGGCGAGATCCCTTTCTTTTTGTTCCTGGTATTTGCTGAAGTTGCCCGGAAAACCCTTCAGCAATCCCCGATCCAGCTCCAGGATGCGCGTGGCGACGCGGTCGAGGAAGGCGCGGTCGTGGGTAATGACGATGGTCGAGGGCTGCTTGATGACCAGGCCCTCCAGGACCAGGATGCCGTCGACATCCAGGTGGTTGGTGGGCTCATCCAGCAGCAGCAGGTCGGGCTGGCGCGCGAAGGCGAGCGCGAGCGCGGCGCGCTTGCGTTCGCCCCCGGACATCGTGGCCGGGTCGGCATCCGAGTCGAGCTTGAAGCGGTGCCGGTATTCCTCCAGCTTGTGTTGTGGCACTGACGGATCGGTTTCCGGTACCGGTTCCTGCGGCACGAAGGCGATGCGCAGGCCCGAGTTGCGCCGCAGTTCGCCGTCATCCAGCGCCACCGTGCCGGCGATGATGCCGAGCAGCGAGGACTTGCCCGTGCCGTTCCTCCCGATCAGCCCGATGCGCTCGCCCGCGTCCATCGCGAACGAGGCGCGGTCGAGGAGGGGCAGCTCCCCGAAGGCGAGTTCGGCGTTGGCAAGCGTCAGGAGCGGCATGGCGGGGCGGAATATACAGGGTGGCGTGAGAAAATCGGGGTCAGACCCCATTTGATGCAATGAAGAAAAACAGGGCTTCGACCCCAATTTCAATGCCGGCGGGAAAGATCTGCTGCAGCCGTGCCGGCGCCGAGTTCTCGCCCTGCAAGCGCTGGCGCTACCTGCTATGGCGCCAGTGGGACCCGGCGAAGCCCGTCGCCAACTTCCTCATGCTTAACCCGAGCACGGCCGACGAGGTGAAGCTGGATCCGACCTGTTCCCGGGCGCGCGACTACGCCGGGCGCTGGGGCTATGGCGCGTTGATCGTCACAAACGTCTTCGGGTGGCGGGCGACGGACCCGAAAGTCATGAAGTCGATCGCGGATCCGGTCGGCCCCGGCAACGATGCGGCAATTGTCCGCGCCGCGAAAGAGGCGCACCTGGTGATTTGTGCCTGGGGGAATCACGGCGCCCACCAGGAAAGGTCGAAACGAATAAGGGAACTGCTGGCGGGCTGCAGGCTCCACGCCCTGCGCGTGAATGCCAACGGCGAACCCGCGCATCCGCTCTACCTGCCCGGAAAACTTAAGCCGCAGACTTGGGTCCCCGCTTGAAGCCGCGGGGACGACGAATCAGCCTTTGGGGGGCTCCGCCGGCGGCATGATGCTGTCGGCGTACGACCTCGGCTTGCGGCTGCGCACGTAGCGCACGACGCCCTGGATCGCAAGCGCGACGAGAACCAGGGCACCGACGATGGCAGCCATCAAGTGCCCGTCGGTCGCGCTTGGATCCACGACGAGCGGCAGGGCGATGAGCAAGGCCAGCGCGACGACTGCCTGGACGATGTAGCGCACTGGCCTGCCCCTACCCGACCCCGAGCAGTTCCACTTCGAAGATCAGCGTGGCGTTGGGCGGGATCACGCCGCCGGCGCCGCGCGCGCCGTAGCCGAGTTCGGGCGGGATGGTGAGGGTGCGGCTGCCGCCGGTCTTCATGCCCTGTACGCCTTCGTCCCAGCCCTTGATGACCTGGCCGGCGCCGAGCGCGAAGCCGAAGGGCTGGCCGCGGTCCTTGCTGGAATCGAATTTCTTGCCGCGCTCGCCGCCGTAGAAGAGCCAGCCGGTGTAGTGCACGGACACGTCCTGGCCGGCGACGGCGGTCTTGCCGGTACCGACGACGGTGTCGTTGATGATCAGTCCGCTGGGAGTGGTGGTGGCGGGCATTGGCGCTTTCCTGATGATTAAAGGGCGCATTTTATAGCCTTGTATCCCGCCGATTCGCCCTCACCTAGGGTGAAACGCGTATTTCCGCACAGGCAACAAGGAGAATTCGTGGATTTCTGGCGCAAGAAAAAAGACGAAGTCATCGCGGCCGCCGACGCAGAGTCGAATTCGACAGGCGAGGCCCGCAGCCGTTCGACCGCGCTCGCCGTGCGGCCGATCCCCGAGGACGCGCTGATCCTGATCCCGCTGCGCAACGCGGTCATGTTTCCCGGCGTGATTTCGCCCATCAGCATCGGCCGGTCGTCGTCCGTCGCGGCGGCGAGCGAGGCCGCGCGCAACAACCTGAAGGTCGGCTTCGTCCTGCAGCGCGATCCGGCCACCAACAGGATCGGCCCGAAGGACCTCTACCGCGTCGGCACCGCCGGCCAGGTGGTGCGCTACGCCGGACAACCGGGCGGCGCCAGCCACCTGATGGTGCAGGGGGAGCGGCGCTTCCGCGTGCTCGAATACCTCGAGGGCTGGCCGTTCCTGGTCGCCAGCGTGGCCTGGATTCCGGAAGCCGCGCCGGCGGATCAAGTGCGGGGCGCGGACATCGAAGCGCGCTTCCTGCAGTTGAAGGCGCAGGCCGCGGAGGCCATCACGCTCCTGCCGAACGCGCCCGACGAGCTCGCGGAGGTCGTGCAGTCGATCCAGTCGCCGGGCCAGCTCGCCGACATGGTCGCGAACCTGCTCGACATCGCGAACGAGGAAAAGCAGGACCTGCTGGAAACCTTCGACCTCGCGCGGCGCATGGACAAGGTGCTCTCGTTCCTCGCCAAGCGCGTGGAAGTGCTGCGCCTGTCGAAGGAGATCGGCGAGAAGACGAAGAAGGAATTCGACGGCCGCCAGCGCGAGCACGTGCTGCGCGAGCAGATGCGCCAGATCCAGAAGGAACTGGGCGACGACGAGGACACGGCGGCCGAAACCGAGGACCTGAAGAAGGCCATCGACGCGGCGGGCTTTCCCGAGGACGTGCTCAAGCACGTGAAGAAGGAATTCAAGCGCCTGACGCGCATGGGCGAGCAGTCGGGCGAAGCCTCGATGCTCAGGACCTGGCTCGAGTGGATGACCGAACTCCCCTGGGTGCTTTCCGTGCCGAAGGAAATGAGCATCCAGGAGGCGAGGACCGTCCTCGACGAGGACCACTTCGGCCTGGAGAAGATCAAGCGCCGGATCCTCGAGTACCTGGCGGTGAGGAAGCTCAACCCGGAAGGCAAGAGCCCGATCCTGTGCTTCGTCGGCCCGCCCGGCGTGGGCAAGACCTCGCTCGGCCAGTCGATCGCGCGCGCGACCGACCGCAAGTTCCAGCGCGTGGCGCTGGGCGGCACGCACGACGAGGCCGAGATCCGCGGCCACCGGCGCACCTACATCGGCGCCATGCCCGGCAACATCATCGCGGCCGTGAAGCGCGCGGGCTCGCGCTCGGGCGTGCTGATGCTGGACGAGATCGACAAGCTCGGCGCGGGCGGCTTCCATGGCGACCCGTCCTCGGCGCTGCTCGAAGTGCTCGATCCGGAGCAGAACAACAAGTTCCGCGACAACTACCTCGGCGTCGACTTCGACCTGTCGCGCGTGATGTTCATCGCCACCGCGAACCAGCTCGACACCATCCCCGGGCCGCTGCGCGACCGCATGGAGATCATCCAGCTGCCGGGCTACACCGAGGGCGAGAAGCTCGAGATCGCGAAGAAATACCTCGTGAAGCGCCAGCTCGAGTCCAATGGCCTAAATCAGGGTCAGACCACCATTTCCGAAGATGCGGTCCGCGCCATCATCGCCGACTACACGCGGGAGGCCGGGGTGCGCAACCTCGAGCGCCAGATCGGCTCGGTCCTGCGCAACGCGGCGATGAAAATCGCCGAAGGCGCGGAAACGCCGATCGTCATCGGAGAGAACGAATTGCACGGGGTCCTCGGCGCGAAGAAATTCGAGAACGAAATCGCGCTGCGCACCTCGACGCCGGGCGTGGCCACGGGACTTGCCTGGACGCCGGTCGGCGGGGACATCCTCTTCATCGAGGCGAGCAGGACGCCGGGGACGGGCAAGCTCATCCTCACCGGCCAGCTCGGCGACGTGATGAAGGAATCCGCGCAGGCGGCGCTCACGGTGACGAAAGGCATCCTCAACGAAGCCTTCGACAAGTGGGACATCCACGTGCACGTGCCCGCGGGCGCGACGCCGAAGGACGGCCCGAGCGCGGGTGTAGCGATGACGCTTGCCTTGGTTTCGCTTTTCACCGGCAAGCCGATTCGTTCGGATGTGGCGATGACCGGAGAAATCTCCCTCCGCGGCCTCGTCATGCCCATCGGCGGCCTGAAGGAAAAGTCATTGGCGGCGCTCCGCGCCGGCATCAAGACGGTCATGGTGCCCAAGAGGAACGAAAAAGACCTCGAAGACATCCCGGCCGATGCCAAGGCGAAGCTCGAATTCGTGTTCCTCGAGAGGATCGAGGACGCGATCCAGACCGCGATCGGCGAGTTGCGGTTGCAGGTGGAGAAGCAGGCAGCCTAATCCGTCGTTCCCGCGAAAGCGGGAACCCAGGTTTTCGCGATAATCAGGGTCAGACCCCGATTAAATGAACCTGTCCGAGCTGATCGAAACCTACGGCTACTGGGTCGTACTCGGCGGCACGCTGCTCGAAGGCGAGAGCGTGCTGCTGCTGGCGGGCTTTGCGGCGTACAGCGGCCTGCTCGAACTGCATGCGGTGATCGCGGTGGCGACGCTTGGCAGCTTCCTCGGCGACCAGCTCTGGTTCCTGCTCGGCCGCATGCACGGCGCCAGGCTCCTCGCGCGTTTCCCGAAGTACGCCGCGCGCGCGGCGCGCGCCGAGGAACTGCTCACCAAATACGACACACCCATCATCCTGGCCGTGCGCTTCCTCTACGGCCTGCGGATGATCCTGCCGTTCACCATTGGCATGAGCAGGATCCCGACGCTGCGTTTCCAGCTCCTCAACTTCGCGGGAGCCGTACTGTGGGCCAGTTCTGGAGCCGCAGCGGGCTACCTCTTCGGCAACGCGATCGAAGCCATCCTCGGCGACATCCACCGCTACGAAAAATACGGGCTGGCCTTCCTTATCGTCGCAGGCCTCGCCTGGTGGTGGTACGGCCGCCGCCGCAAGACCTGAAAATCGGGGTCAGTCCACGATTTCAGGACCAGTCCACCAGGTCAAATCGCTTGCCGTTGCTCAGTCGAAACGTGGGGAAATCAGCCGCGTCGACAGTCAGAATTCGCCGCAGCCCCGATCGCTCGGCGAGCCAGACCAGCGAGGCGTCCGCGGAATCGACCTCCCGGTCGGAGTATTTCCCGATCGCTGCGGCCAAATCCGGGTAGCTCGGTACGGGCACTTCGACAACGGCAAGCCTTGGTCCGACGGAATTGAGCAGGTTGATTCGCGCGTCAGCCGCAAGGACGTGGCAGGCCTCGACGATGGCCGCGGACGTAGTCACGAGTTGTCCGGGAAATTGTCCTGAAAACGCAACCGCGCGTGCATGGTGCGGGTCCGCGCGGCGAGTGATCGCCATTGGGAAACCTGCGTCGGCAATAAGCCTTTCCAAGAACTACTTCCTTCGGCCCGCCCTCAGCCATCGCTTGGCGCGGCTCGCAACGGCACCTGGCGTGGTATCGCTGCCAATCAACTTGCTGAAAAACGGATCTTCGCTCAGCGGCACCGGCTTCGGATCCAGCAACTGCTCGAGCGCGCGTTTCACGGCCTCACTCTTCGCGACTTTCTTGTCGACGCAGTAGTCGGCGAGCTTTTGCTCGACGCGGGGTGGCAGGTGCACGGAAATTGGCGTGGCGCGACTGTCTTACAAAGTTCAGTCAAATGTCATACAAGAGGCCGATCCGTGCCATTCGATTTTTCGCACTGGAGCGACGCACTTGCTCTCTCTTTCCGGAGACTTGCACGCAACCTGTTGACGTTCGTGCGTTTGCGCATATCGCAGAGCCGCCTCGGTCGGACAAAGAGATACAGCCCGCGGTTTGTCTCGATTGAATATCTCCAAAGCGCGGCGTAGGCTCGCAAAAAAAGCGATGAACGATACCGAGCAGCTATTCATAGCCGCGGCAATCTGGACGATCATCGCCGCCGTCATCGCTCGCTTCATCCCCAACTGGCCCGGCCGCATCGCATTCTTCGCCATCGCCGTCGGGCTTCCATTCTGGGAATTGCCCTATGGGTACTACAACTTTCAGAAGCTTTGCCGCGAAGAAGGGTCGTTAAGAATTTTCGAGCCGATTGCGCCGCAGCAGTCCATTTGCGTTGACTATCCGTTCGAGACTGCCGCTTTAGGAATGCTGAAGAAGGGGTTCGTCAGCGTAGAGGCGCGAGACAAGGGCGGAAGTGTCAATAGATATTTGAAAGCTCCGCGTGGGGATGTCGATAAGGTAGCAACGGATCGTGTAACGAGTGAATACTGCATTACACGAACTTTCGTTCGTGAACTTCCCTGGCGTGCAATGCGGAATGAGTTGGTGATTGTTCGGAACCAAGACAATCACTTGGTTGCTCGTCACAGCGATTTCGTTTGGTTCGGGATGTGGTGGCAGGCTGCCGCTCTGCCGGTGCTTGGGCGTGGTGGCGAATGCCGTCATGACGGATTTGGCTCTGTTGCAAACTCGTTGATTGTCGGCGCGAAATAAAGGCGGAACGAAAATGACAAGTTCGAGCATGTTTGGGCTCTCCACCGCCGCTCAGGGTGCGTACGCATTCTTCACAACTCCGGATGATGCAGAGCGAGCGTTAACTGAGCCAGGACGGGGCGATTTTACGGACGTCGAAGTTCGACGATTCTTGGGCGTGACACATGATCCTAATTTGTCTGACCCCCAAGGCTTTGCTGTCCTACATCATCAACCGGACCAGACCACTGGATTCTCCGCATCAGTTTTCTTCGACAGGGCGCAAAGCAAGTACGTCCTGAGCATTCGTGGCACGGCGGGATTGGTCGACATCTTTGAGGACATAAATCGGATTGGAATCCAGGGATTCGCGAGTGGTCAGCTTGTTTCTCTGTATCGCTACTATCGGAGGCTGACGACGGCGGCGGGTCAGAGAGTTATCTACACGGATTCAGAAATCTCCCGGCTGAACTGGCTTCAACTCGGCATACCCGTCAATGTCAGCTTTGTCGCTGGAATGTTTACTAGATCCGCCTTAAGTGTCGCACTAGCTACCGATGTTGGGATTTCACCGGGGGGCGGTTCGAACTCAAGCGTGCTGCCGCGAGGAGTTCCACTAATCGTTACTGGACACAGCCTCGGCGGCCATCTTGCGTTGCTGTTCGGTCGACTCTTCCCGGATGTGACGGAGCATGTTTTTACCTACAACGCTCCAGGGATCAGCTTTATCGGCGAGGCCGCACTGCGGCACCTTGGCGTCGGGCCTATTGACGCGACGCGCGTGACGAACGTCGCGTCGGTGATGGGAAGCGAGCCAATTTCGCGCATCTGGTCCAAGCCGGGGGAGAACATCGGCGTATTCACGGAGGCCGGAAGCGCGCTCTACCAGCATTCGATCGTTCCGCTTACCGATACTCTGGCGCTGTATGGCACGTTTGCGACGCTCTCGCCGGGCCTTGCGTCGGATCCGGCGGCGGTGAGCGGGATCATTTCCGCGGCTTCGCCGTATTCGGAAAGCAGCCTTGAGTTGACGCTTGATGCGCTTGCCACGACCTTGGGCGTCGATGGGGCGCCGACTTTGATAGCGTCGACCATCTCCGATCTCGCGGCGCGCGACAGCTACTACCACAATCTCTATGCCTTGCTTGATGGGCGCAGTCCCGGCCGCAACTACGCGATTGAATCGCTCGCCGGCAAGTCGGCCGGCGAGCTTGCTGCAATGGCGGATGACCATGTTTCGGTACGCTTTGCGCTGAAGGAGCTGACGCCGTTCGCGGCCGATGGCGCGGACTTTGCGTCGTTCGACGATTCGTTTTCCGGGGGATGGCTCGCGAGCCGCGCGGAATGGCTGGCGGCGATGCTGGAGGGCAACCAGGTCGATCGCGTATTCGGATTCAGCGGGACGGCCGACAACGTGATCTTCAGGGACCTGGATGCCGAGCGGTCGTATTCGCTGCTCGACGGAACTCAGGGCATTCTCGCGACGCAGGTCGCCACGCTTGCGGATCGCAGCCGCATCCGGGACTTTCTGGAGAATGTCGCCTACAACCGCTCGGTGGTATTCGGTTCAGAGTCCGCCGGGGACCGGCTCGTCGGGTTGTCCGGTGGCGACCGCCTGTTCGGTGCGGCGGGCGATGACAGCCTCGAGGGCGCAGCGGGGGACGACTACCTGGAGGGCGGGGCGGGCTCGGACACGCTGATTGGTGGCGCGGGCGACGATGTTCTCAGCGGCGGCGATGGCGCGGACCGATTGGAAGGCGGGGCAGGAAGCGATACCTACCTGTTTTCAGGAGCATTGGGCGCCGACACGATCGTCGACCGGGACGGCCTGGTCTACGCCGGCAATGTGCTCCTTACCGGTGGCAATAGAGAAGAGGGCGAGGCGTTTCTCAGTAGCGACGGACAGTACAGCTATGAGTTCAGAGGCGACCTCGAGTCTGAAGGAACGCTCGTAATCAACGGCGCGCTGCGCGTCGAAGGATTCAGAAACGGAGATCTCGGCATCCGCCTGGTGGATGGATTCGAACCCGCCGAGTGGAGGCCGATAACGGATGCGCTCTTGTTGGGCGATATCAGCCATGATTGGGAGGATTTTGACGAATACGGGAATATCCTTCCCGATATCCCCTCGAATCCGGCACCGGGCAGGCAGGATCTGGACCATGAGTTGCCCGGCACGCCAGGGAACACCCGCTTCAGCATGGGCGGCGGAAACGACCGCACTCAGGATCGCCTTGGCGGCGACGATTGGATCGAGCTGGGCAGCGGCGATGACGCTGGCTTTGGAGGCAGCGGTGACGACCTCATTGAAGGGGGGCCTGGACGCGACGTCGTGGCGGGCGGGCGCGGCAATGATGTCCTGTACGCGGGCAGCATCGAGACCTTTGAGGCGGACCTTGATGACCAGGCGAGCGGAACGCGCATCGATGGCGGAGACTTGCTTTCCGGCGGAGACGGCGACGACACGATTTTCGGCGACGCGGAAGCGAACCTGATCGAGGGCGGCGCCGGCCTTGATCAGATCTTTGCTGGCGCCGGGGACGATTGGATCGGCTCCGACGTTTCGGAACTGGCCAGGCGCGAGGTCTATGAATACATCGACTTCAATTTTGGTTCGCCTCGCAACATTGATTTTCTCTGGCGCGGTGGCCCGCCGCCCAATTTCTCGTTGCGGCCGTCGAGCGTATTCGGCCAGCCGGGGACTGCCGCCATCGGTCTCGCAACGTTGAATCCCAAGTTCCTCGATCCTGCCGTCGGAGACGCCGACGAGATTGATGCCGGGTCAGGCAACGATATCGTAGCGGCCGGCGGTGGAAATGACGTCATCTTCGGTGGATCGGGAAATGACTACATCGATACGGGCGCGGGCATTGACACGGTGTACGGCGAAGGTGGCCGCGACTACATAAATGCATCGTGGGATGCATTGGGCGACTACGTCGATGGGGGTGCAGGGGACGACGTCGTGCAGGGAGGGGCGGGTGACGACACCTTGATCGGTGGGCCGGGAAACGACCAGTTGAACTCGAGCGAAGGCGACGATGTGCTGATAGGCGGCGCTGGCGACGACATCTTGACTGCGCATGGCAATAGCATTCTCGACGGCGGCCCCGGCGACGATACTTTCGGAGGCGGCGCGCAGCCCGGCGAGACCATTCGAGTACTCATGGGCCGGGGCTCGGGAAACGATTCCGGCATTATCACCTCCGGCGGCAAGCTCGCCATCGAGATCCTGGGCGACGTGTCGCCGCAGGAGGTTTCGCTGGCGCGCGTGGAGAAGGTCATTCCAGCCCGGGACGGCGGCGGCCCGGCGTTCGAGACCATCACCGGACTCAAGATCTCCATCGGCGCGAATGGCGGTTCGCTGTACCTGGAAGACCTGCCGCCGGAACTGGCGCAGTACTACCAGCAGCCACCGAGGCAGATCGAATTCTCGGACGGCACCGTGTGGGACGAGGGATACATCCAGTCGGTCATTTCTCCGGACGCCGTGGAGGAGGGGCCGCCGCCGGTCACCGCCGGGAGCGCAGCGGCCGATCTGCTCTATGGGACGGCCGGCGCCGACATGCTTTCCGGCGACGCGGGCGACGACTGGCTGGTGGGCGGCGCGGGCAGCGATACGTACCTCCATGGGTCAGGCGACGGCTTCGATGTGATCGAAGATGTGGACGCATCCCCGGGAAACGTGGACGCGCTCCGGTTTGGCGATGGGATCGAGGCGGAAGATGTGGAGGTGTTTGCGACCGGAAACGACTACATGCTGATCGCCGGTGACGGGGGCGTGCGCATTCGCGGCGGGCGGACGCAGGCGGGTGCAATCGAGCGCGTGGATTTCGCGGATGCTTCGAGCTGGACCGCAGCCGACCTTGAGGCTCGCGCGCAGGTGCTGCCGGAGAACCGGCCCCCGGAGATGCCCGCCTCCCTGGGCCGCATTGCGGTCGATCCAGGCGCGCCGGTCGAGGTCGTGATTCCGGCAAATGCCATCTCGGATCCCGATCAATTTGACTCGCTCAGCTACTACGCCATTGCCGCCGACGGCGAGCGGCTGCCGGAATGGCTCGCGTTCAACGCCGCGTCGCTTAGGTTTTCCGGTACGCCTGGCGCCAGCGACGCGGGTTCGCTGGAAATATTGCTCATCGCGGCGGATTCGAGCGGTGCCGCGTCCGCAGGACGCCTCACCATCGCTGTCGGCGGGGCGGAACCCGCGCCCGGATCCGCGGCGCCCGTGCCTGCGTCAGCGCCGGCGCCAGGAGATTTGGCGTCCGAGTCCCCCGTGTCTCTGCCAGAGTCCACGCCGGCAACCGTGCCTGCGGCTGCGCGGGAGGAAACAACCTACGCCGCCGACTATGTGGCCGCACCGTTGCCGGAAGCCGAGCCACCCAGGGTTGGCGTGCCCACCGATCCGTTTTTCCGCGACATGCAGCGACGCTTTGACGTGCTGCTCCAGACCGGGCGCACGAATCTGGGCGAGAGATATGCCGAAGCCATCCGGGATTTCGAGGAGCGCCGGATGCAGCGCGAGGAAGCGCCGCCGCCACCGCCGCCAACGGATGAGGAAATCGGCGCCTGGAACAGCGCCATGCATTCGTGGCTCGACCGCAATCCCGGTTTCGCCGAGACCGATCTCGGCGGCGGCGACGGCGCATGGGGCGTGGGCTGGGGCCTGCCGGGACCGGAGGATCGCAGTCGCGATGGGACGGCGAGCGCGGGCGGCGTCGTTGGACTCGGCAATCCGGGCGTGCTTTCGCGCCTCACAGGAGCAGATGCCGCGCCCGCGCTGTCTGAAGGCCTGCGATCCCTGCGCTAGGCTGAAAATAATCGTGGTCTGACCCCGATTTCGGTTTTTGCGATTACGATTGCCCGCATGTCGAAAATCTTTGCGGTGGCGATTGCCGCGCTCGCGTGGGCGTACGTGCTTCCCGCGAACGCCGAGCAGCTGGTGGTGGCAGTGCAACGGGTTCTGAGCGGGGATTCGTTCATCGTGCATGGCCCTGGGGCAAGGGTCCAGGTAAGGATTGCGGGAATCGCCGCGCCCGACGCATTGCTGCCGTTGGGCGAGAAATCCAGGCAGAACCTGGAACGCCTGATCAAGGTCAGGGACGTGAGGCTGGACTGCTTTGCGACTGATGAGCTTCGCCGCAAGATCTGCCGCGCACACGTGGGCGAGAACGACATCGGACTCGTGCAGGTCATGTCCGGATGGGCGCGCCGGGACAGGGCGCTTGCAGGGGAGCAGACGGATGCGGATCGGATGGCATACGAAAAAGCCGAATCGCAGGCCAAGGCCGGAAAGCGCGGCATATGGCACGATTGGGACCCCGCGCGGTACTGAATAAATCGGGCTCTGACCCCGGTTTCGATTTGATATCCTCTTTCTCCTATGGCTAAAAAATCGACGAAGCCGCAGTTCTTTCCGGTCAATGCCGACGACCTGAAGCCGATGCACCAGTGGCACCGGCCGCTGCAGGCGCCGGGGATTACCCAGGTCGACTTCGAGGAACGGGTCGATTTCAAGAGACTCCACAGGTACCGCCTCGCGCGCACGCGCCAATCGCTCGCGAAGTCGGGCCTTGGGGCGATGCTGTGTTTCGACCAGCACAACATCCGCTACATCTCTTCCACCGTCATTGGCGAGTGGGCGCGAGACAAGCTGATCCGTTATTGCCTGCTCACCGGCACGGGCGATCCGTGGGTGTGGGATTTCGGTTCGGCGGCGCGGCACCACAAGATCTACTGCCCGTGGCTGAAGGAAGACCACGTGCGCGCGGGCAATCCCGGCATGCGCGGCGCGATCGGGCCCAGCGTCGGCCTGTTCGAGGCGGCGGCGAAGGAGATCAAGGACATCCTGGTGCAGGAGGGCGTGGCGGGCATGCCGCTCGGCCTCGACATGTGCGAGCCGGGATTCCTCTTCGCGCTGGAGAAGGAGGGCCTCAACATCCGCGACGGCCAGCAGATGATGCTGATGGCGCGCGAGGTGAAGAGCCACGACGAGATCACGCTGCTCAACACCGCCGCCTCCATGGTGGACGGCGTCTACCAGGACATCACCGAGGCGTTGAAACCCGGCGTGAAGGAAAGCCAGATCGTCGGGCTCGCCTCGAAGCGGCTCTACGAGATGGGCTCGGACTGCGTGGAAGCGGTCAACGCCATCGCCGGCGAGCGATGCAGCCCGCACCCGCACAACTTCACCGACCGCCTGATCCGCCCCGGCGACCAGGCCTACTTCGACATCATCCATTCCTTCATCGGCTACCGCACCTGCTACTACCGCACCTTCTCCGTGGGCCGCTCGACGCCCGCGCAGCGGGACGCCTACAAGAAGGCGCGCAACTGGATGGACGGCGCCATCTCGATGCTCAAGCCCGGCATCTCGACGGAAAAAGTGGCGAAGATGTTCCCGAAGTCGACCGAGATCGGCTTCGAGACCGAGATGTCGGCCTTCGGCCTGAATTTCTGCCATGGCCTGGGCCTCGGGCTGCACGAGCGGCCGCTGATCTCGCGCCTCAATTCCTTCATCGAGCCCTACGAACTCAAGGCCGGCATGGTGTTCGCGGTCGAGACCTTCTGCCCGGCGAAGGACGGCGTTTCGGCGGCGCGCATCGAAGAGGAAGTCGTGCTCACGCCCGAGGGCGCGAAAATCATCTCCCTGTATCCGGCGCAGGAACTTCCGGTAGCCAACGCCTACTAGCGCCGCCGATCGGCGCATCGGCCCTGTGGGTTCCCGCGAGCCCTAGACGACAGACAGGAAGGTAACGCGACATGAAGCATGCAAAGGACAAGGCCAGGCGATTTGCGCGGGATCGCCTGCGAGGCATCTGGGCGGCGACGCTCACGCCGTTCAGGCCCGATCTCTCGGTCGACGAGGAGGGCTGGCGCCGGAACCTCCGGCACTGGTACGGGCCGCTCGGGATCAAGGGCCTTTTCGTCAACGGCAAGCAGGGCGAATTTTCCTCCATGACCGTGGATGAGAGAAAGCGCACCGCGCAGATTGCCGTGGAAGAGGCGGCGGCCTTCGGCGCCGGGGTGATGATTTCCTGTTCCGACCAGAGCGTCGACACCGTCGTCGAACTCGCGCGTCACGCGCAGGCCATTGGCGCCGACCACATCGTGGTGCATACGCCGCTGCTCTACTTCGACGCCCATTCCGACGACACGCTCTATGAGTACTACCGGTACGTCGCCGAGCAGGTAGACATAGGGGTGGTGCTCTGGAACCAGCCGCCGGACTGCGGCTACATGCTCGAGCCGGAATTGTGCGTGCGCCTCGCGGAGATCCCGAACGTCGTCGCGATCAAGTACAGCGTGGCGCGCGAGATCTACTCCCGCCTGACGCGGCTCGCGGGCGACAAGCTGATCGTCAGCACCTCGAACGAGGTGGATTGGCTGGACAACATCGTCGAGCTCGGCTGGCAGGTGTACCTGTGCTCTACGCCGCCCTACCTCATGCAGACGGCGGCGGACCGGCGCATGCACGAATACACCGAGCTGGCGATGAAGGGCGATGTCGCCAGGGCGCGCCAGGTGCGCGGGAGCCTCGACCCGGTGCGGCGCGCGCTGAAGTCGACGCGCCCTCCGGGCAAGGCGGCTTCGCACCAGAAGTACTGGCAGGAGTTGCTCGGTCAGGCGGGTGGGCCGGTGCGCCGGCCCCTGCTCGGACTCACGCCGTCCGAAAAGGCAGCGACGCGCACCGCCTTCGAGTCCTGCGGATTGCAGGTCGAAGACGCCGTTGCGACCCGGTAAGGACGATCGGCAAATCCAAAGGCCTGATCGGGCTAGAATCAGCCCCCTCAAATCTGCGCAGGAGCTTCCGGTCGCCAATGCTTACCAGTAAGAAACCCGATCAACCCACCTTTGGCTGGATCGGCGCGGGCCGCATGGGCTACGAAATGGCCGGCCTGCTCGCCAAGGGCGGCGGCGACGTGCTGGTCTGGAACCGCACCAAGGAGAAGGCGAAGCCGCTGGAGAAATACGGCGCGAAGGTCGCCGACCAGATCGCCGAGCTCGCCGCGCGCGACATCGTGTTTGTCATGGTGTCGACGTACAAGGATGTGAAGCAGGTCGTCACCGACATGCTCGCGGGCGGGAAGAAGCCGCGCATGCTCATTGAGTGCTCTTCGATCTCGCTTGAAGGGTCTGCAGAACTCAGAGCCCTTCTAGATCAGCACAATATTCAGTATCTGGCTGCCCCGGTCTCCGGCAACGCGAAGGTGATCAAGGCGGGCAAGCTGTCGTTCGTCTGCTCGGGGCCGAAAGCCGCCTATGACGAGGCCAAGCCCTTTCTCGATGCCATGGGCAAGGGCTCGAGCTGGGTGGGCGAGGGCGAGCTCGCGCGCATCGTCAAGATCTGCCACAACGTGTTCCTCGGCGTGGTGACGCAGTCGCTCGCCGAGATCACGGTGCTGGCGCAGAAAGCGGGCGTGCCGCGGCACGCCGTCCTCGATTTCATGAACCAGAGCGTCATGGGCTCGACCTTCACGAAATACAAGACGCCGGCCTTCGTCAACCTGGACTTCAAGGTAACGTTTACTCCTCAACTGCTGAGGAAGGACATGGACCTGGGGCTGGATGCGGGGCGGAAATTCGAGGTGCCGATGCCGCTTGCCAGCGCCACCCGCGACCTGATCCAGTCGATGATCGGGCAGGGCTGGACCGAGCAGGACTTCGCCACGCTGCTGCTGCAGCAGGCCGAGGCTTCTGGAATAAAACTGAAACCGGAAAACGTGGAGGTGGGCGATGGGCTTTCGTAAACTGTTCTTGTTGCTGGTATTTTCATTATTCAGTTCCCTCTCTTTCTCCCAGGGTTTTCCCAGCAAGCCCGTCCGGCTGATCGTCGCCTTCACGCCGGGCAGCTCCACGGACATCATCGGCCGCGTGGTCGCGGCCAGGCTGCAGGAAATGTGGGGCCAGCCGGTGGTGGTCGAGAACCGCGCCGGGGCGGGCGGCTCGATCGGCTCGAAGCTGGTCGTCGATTCGGCGCCCGACGGCTACACGCTGCTCGCCAATTCCTCGGCCCATGCCGCGAACCCGGGCATCTACGCCAAGCTGCCGTACGACACGCTGAAGGACTTCACCAACCTCAACCTGCTGGGCGGCGGGCCGAACGTCATGATCACTTCGCCCGAGTCGGGGCTGAAGACGCTTGCCGACTTCGTCAAGGTGGCCAAGGCGAGCCCCGGCAAGCTGAACTTCGCCTCGGCGGGCATCGGCAGCGGCACGCACTTCAACATCGAGAAGCTGAAGATCGCGACCGGCACCGACGTCACCCACGTGCCCTACAAGGGCACGCCCGAGGCGATCGGCGACACCATCAGCAACCGCACCTGCTGCTACTGGGCGCCGCTCAACGCCGCGCTGCCGCACGTCAACGGCGGCAAGGCGGTCGCGCTGGCGGTCTCCAGCGCGCAGCGCTCGCCGCTGCTGCCCAACGTGCCGACGGTGGCCGAGCAGGGCTATGCGGGCTTCGACTACACGCTGTGGGTCGGCCTCTGGGGCCCGGCCAACATGCCGGCCGACCTCGCGGCGAAGATCAACAAGGACGTCAACGCGGCCCTGTCGAATCCCGCGACGCGCGAGCAGCTCACCAAGCTCGGCACCGTGCCCGGCAACCTCTCGCAGGCGGCATTCAGCGCCTACGTGCAGAAGGAGATCGAGGACACGCAGAGGATCCTGAAGGCCGCCGGCATCAACCCGCAATGAGGGAGATCATCGTGAGATTGCTACTTGCCTTTGTTTCGTTCTTCTTCTTCTGCATTCAGAACCTGCATGCGCAAGGCTACCCCGACAAGCCGGTCCGCGTGATCGTGTCCTTCACGCCCGGCAGCTCGACCGACATCGTTGGCCGCGTCGTGATGGCGAAGGTCGCGGAATACTGGGGCCAGCCGGTGGTGGTGGAGAACCGCGGCGGCGCCGGCGGCTCGATCGGCTCGGCGGCCGTCGCCAAGGCGGCGCCCGACGGCTACACGCTGCTGATCAACTCCTCGGCGCATGCCGTCAACCCGGCGATCTACGCCAGCCTGCCCTACGACACGGTGAAGGATTTCATCGACATCGCGCCGCTCTCGATCCAGCCCAACGTCCTGGTGGTGAACGTCACCTCGCCGCACAAGACGCTGATGGACCTGGTAAACGCGGCCAAGGCCAAGCCGGGATCCGTCAATTTCGGCCATGCCGGCATCGGCAGCGGCACCCATCTCAGCACCGAACGGCTGATCGCAGGGGCGGGAATCAACGTCACGCAGGTGCCGTTCAAGGGCACGCCTGAAGTCATCACCGCGCTGCTCAGCAACTCGGTGGACTGCTACTGGGCGCCGATCTCGGCGGGCCTGTCGGCGATCAAGGGCGGCAAGCTGCGCGCGCTGGCGGTCAGCACCGCGAAGCGCAATCCCTCGCTGCCGGACGTTCCGACGCCGTCCGAGGCGGGCGTGAAGAACGCGGAATCGGCGCTCTGGTTCGGCGTCTGGGGTCCGGCCGGCATGCCGCAGGCCGTGGTGCAGAAGATCTCGGCGGACGTCCGCAAGGCGGTCGCCGACCCGGGCGTGAAGGAAAAGCTGGTCGCGCTGGGCAACGACACCATGGACATGTCGCCGGCCGATTTCGCGAAGTTCGTGCGCGACGAGATCGATACCTACCAGAAAGTCATCAAGGCCGCCGGCATCAAGCCGCAGTAGAAAAGTCAGGGTCAGACCACGATTTCCTCACCGGAGAAAATCGTGGTCTGACCCTGATTTTCATCCGGCCGGAATTTTCTTCAGGTCCTCCAGCCAGACCGACGCGTTGCCGTCGGAGGGCGCGCGCCAGTCACCGCGCGGCGAGAGCGAGCCGCCCGAGCCCACCTTCGGGCCGTTGGGCAGGGCGCTCCTCTTGAACTGGCTGGTCTGGAAAAAGCGCCGCAGGAACACTTCCAGCCAGCGGCGGATCTCGCCGAGCCTGTATTTCCCCTCCCATGCGTGCCACGCGAGGAACGCCACCTTGGCCGGGGCGTAGCCGAAGCGCAGCGTGTAGTAGAGGTGGAAGTCCTGCAGCTCGTAGGGGCCGACGCTGTCCTCGGATTTCTGGCCGCCGGGGATGAGTTCCGGCGAGATCTCGGTCGCCAGCACCCGCTCCAGCGCCTTCTTCACCATCAGGTCGAACTGCCCGGACTGCGCGACCCAGGCGATGAGGTACTGGATCAGGGTCTTCGGCACGCTGACGTTGACGTTGTAGTGCGACATATGGTCCCCGACACCATAGGTCGCCCAGCCCAGCGCCAGCTCCGAGAGGTCGCCGGTGCCCACCACCAGGCCGCCGTGGTGGTTGGCTAACCTGAACAAGTGGCTGCTGCGCTCGCCCGCCTGCACGTTCTCGAACGCGATGTCGTACTGCTTGCGGCCCCTGGCGTAGGGATGGCCCATGTCCTTGAACATCTGCATGCAGGAAGGCCGGATGTCGATTTCCTCCGGGCTCGCGCCCACGGCGCGCATCAGCTGCCAGGCGGTGGAGCGGGTGCGTGTGGAGGTGGCGAAGCCGGGCATCGTATAGGCGAGGATGTTGCCTCGCGGCAGGCCCAGCTCGTCCATCACGCGCGCGCAGACGAGCAGCGCCTGGGTCGAGTCCAGGCCGCCCGAGACGCCGATGACGAGCTTCTTCGTGCCGGTGGCGCGCATGCGCGTGGCGAGCCCCGCCACCTGGATGCGGTAGACCTCCTCGCAGCGCGCGTCGCGCGTGGCGGGGTCGGAGGGTACGTATGGGAAGCGCTCGATCTTTCTTTCGAGGGGTAGCTTTCCAGCGGGAAGCGGAATGGAAAACTCCACCGTCCTGAACTTCGCCACTTCCCCGGCATGCCGCCGCGCGGACTCGCCGAAGGAGTTCTGCCGCATGCGGTCGGCCTCGAGGCGCTCGAGGTCCAGGTCCGCAAAGGTCAGCCGGGCCTGCTGCGCAAAGCGCTCCGACTCCGCGAGCAGCGTTCCGTTCTCGAACGCCATGGCATGGCCGTCCCAGGCGAGGTCGGTGGTGGATTCGCCGGCGCCCGCGGCGCTGTAGAGATAGGCGGCGATGCAGCGTGCCGACTGGTTGGCCGCGAGCTCCCTGCGGTACTGGTGCTTGCCGATGACCACGTTGGAGGCCGAAAGGTTGGCGATTACCGTCGCCCCGGCAAGCGCCGCGCAGGAGGAAGGCGGCGCCGGCACCCAGAGGTCCTCGCAGATCTCGGCGAAGAGCCTGAGCCGCGGGTTTTCCTTCAGCCTGAAGAGCAGGGGGCCGAACGGTACCGTCCGTCCGCCGATGACAACCGCCCTCACATTTTCCCCGCCCGGCGTGAATTGCCGCAATTCGTAGAACTCGCGGTAGTTCGGCAGGTAGGTCTTGGGCACGAGCCCGAGAAGCCCGCCGCGGCAAATGAACGCGGCGCAGTTGTAGAGCAGGCCGTCGGCCACCACCGGCAGCCCGACGAAGGCGGCGATGGGCAGCGCCTTCGAGCGCGCCAGCAGCCAGGAAAGGGCCTCCCCGGACGCGCGCAGCAGCGCCTGCTGGTGGAACAGGTCTTCGCAGCTGTAGGCGGACAGGCCGAGTTCCGGGAACACGGCGACGATCGCCTTCTTCTTCGCCGCCTCGCGCAGGAGGGCGAGCGTGGCCGCCGCGTTCGCCATCGGGTCGCCGATGCGCACGAGCGGCGTGGCGAGCGCGACGCGCGCGAAGCCGTGCCGGTAGAGGTTGAAAAAGCCGTCGTTCGATGCCATGGAAGACCATTTTACGCCTACTCTTGTATGGTGTATAAAGCCATATGTTCCAGGAGCGGGTCGTACTCGCCGGCGGCGTGATTTTCGAGCTGAGATTCAGCTCCCGCTCGAGCTATCGCCTGGCGTGCCTGAAGGCGGACCGCCTGCTTGTGGAGTACAGCAGCGACCGGGACTACGACTTCAAATCCGTGGAAAAGCTCAGGTACGACTTCGAACGCGATGCCGAAGACGCTCTACGTCGGGGTTAGCACGCAAGCCGACGCGCTGGACCGCTTCGAGGCGGCCTGGCACCTCGCCTCCGGCCGCCCGGCGCCCGCGCCGCTGGCGCTGCTGAGCTTCGCCGACCTGCCTTTGCTGATGAAGAACATCTCGCCCGCGCGCTGGGACCTGCTGAAGCAGCTGAAAAAGGCGGGACCCCAGACGATCTTCGGGCTGGCGAAGCTGCTGGAGCGGGACTACAAGAACGTGCACGCCGACGTCTCTCGCCTGATTGAATTGAACTTGATAGAGAAAACAAAAGAATCCCTCATTCAAGTCAGTTGGGACGCGGTGCGCGCCGAACTTCGATTATAGCCAGCCGGCCTTGCGGAAACGCAGGAACAGCCCCAGGTCGATGACCACCATCAGGAACAGCGCGAACGGGTAGCCCCACACCCAGTTGAGCTCCGGCATGTTCTTGAAATTCATGCCGTAGACGCCCGCGATCATGGTCGGCACCGCCACCAGCGCGGCGTAGGCGGCGAGGCGCTTGGTGACTTCGCTCTCGCCGATGGTGATCATGGCGAGGTTCACCTGCAGCGCGGTGTTCACGGTGTCGCGCAGGGAGTCGAGCGACTGGTTCAGGCGCACCAGGTGGTCGTAGACGTCGCGGAAGTACTCGCCCAGGCCCTGGCAGACCATCGGCACGCGCCCGCCGTAGAGCTTGCCCACCGAGTCCATCAGCGGCGCAGTGGCGTGCTTTAGCGTCGTCACCTTCTGCTTCACGTAGTAGAGCGCCTCGATATTGGCGCGCGGCGAGGTGTTGGCGAAGATGCGCTCCTCGATCGCCTCCAGTTCGGTCTCGATCGCGTCCAGCACCGGAAAGTAGCGGTCCACCACCGCGTCCATCAGGGCGTACAGCACGTAGCCCGAGCCGTGCCTGAGCAGCTCGGGCTCGCGCTCGCAGCGCGCGCGCACCCCGAGGAAGCCGTGCTCGGTGCGGTTGCGCACCGAGAGCACGTAGTTCGGCCCGGTGAAGATGTTGACCTCGCCGACCTGCAGCTCGTCGCCCACGATCTCCACCACGTGCAGCACCGCGAAGATCTCGCTGCCGTATTCCTCGATCTTGGGCCGCTGGTGGCCGTGGCGCGCGTCCTCGACCGACAGCTCGTGCAGGTTGAACTGCCGGCTCATCTCCTCCAGCTCGGCGTCGGTGGTGTCGCGCAGGGCGACCCAGACGAAGCTGCCCGGCTTGGCGAGATAGTCGTGGATCTCGCTCTGCGCGATGTCGGCCAGCTTCTTGCCTTCATGGTAGACGACGCAGTTGACGAGCATTGATAATCATACCGTGAGCAAAGGCGACCATACGGCAGGCGAATTCGCGGCCCGGCCCGCGGCCACGCCGCGCGACGCGGCGACCGTCGTCGTGCTGCGCGACGGCGCCCGCGGCATGGAGACCTATCTCGTGAAGCGCAGCCGCACGGTGGATTTCATGGCCGGCGCGCATGTCTTCCCCGGCGGCAGGCTGGATCCGGCCGACGCATCGCTCGAGGCCTGCGCGGTGCGCGAAACCTTCGAGGAAGCCGGGCTGCGGCTCGACCCCGCGTCTTTGGTGCTCTGGGTTCGCTGGATCACTCCCGAGATCTCCCCCAAGCGCTTCGACGCGCGGTTCTACCTCGCCCGGGCGCCCGAGGGCCAGGAGCCGCGGGTGGACGGCTACGAAGCGACCGAGGGCCTGTGGACTACGCCGGCCGAGGCGCTCGAGCGCTGGATGCGGGGCGACATCCTCCTGCCGCCCGCGACGGCAAAGAGCATCGATGCCCTCACGGCCCACCACAGCGTCGCGGAAGCCCTGGCGGCCGCCGCCCGCCGCCCGGCGCCGGTCGTGACGCCGCTGGTGTGGAACGACGGCGGCCGCGCCTTCATCTCCCTGCCGGGCGACCCGCGCCACCTGATGGGGGACGTGCTTGGCGGAACCGTGTTCCGTATCCAGCTGGAGTCGGGACGCTACCGGCCGGTGAGCGCCAACTGACGGATAAAATACGTGTTTTTGCAGGGGACGCAGGGATGGCCGTGACGCCGGAAATCAGCCAACGCGCGAAGTCGCTGGGCACCGAGAACGCCTTCGTGGTGCTCGCCGAAGTCAACGCGCTCGCCCGCGAGGGCAAGGACATCATCAGCTTCTGCATCGGCCAGCCGGACTTCCCCGCGCCGCTGCACGTGCAGGAGGCGGCGATCCGCGCCATCCGCGACGGCAAGCACGGCTACACGCCCTCGGCGGGGATCGACCCGCTGCGCGAAGCGGCGGCGAAATACATGGCGGGGATGCGCGGCGGCCTGCCGATCCGGCCCGAAGACGTGGTGATCGGCGCGGGCGCGAAGCCCTTCATCGCCTACGCCATCCTCTCGACCACCGACCACGGCGCGGGCGACGAGGTGATCTATCCCAATCCCGGCTTCCCGATCTACGAATCGCAGATCATCGCCTGCGGTGCGAAGCCGGTGCCGGTGCAGCTGCGCGAAGAGCGCGATTTCGCCTTCGACCCGGCCGAGCTGGAGAAGCTGATCACGCCGAAGACGAAACTCCTGATCCTGAACTATCCGCACAATCCAACTGGGGGTCTTCTCACTCGTTCCACCCTCGAGCAGATTGCGAAAATTCTCCAAAGGCATCCCAAGGTCTGGGTCTACGCCGACGAGATCTATTCGCGCCTGTGCTACACGGGTGAATTCTTTTCCATCGCGCAGCTGCCCGGCATGTACGAGCGCACCATCATTTCCGACGGCGCCTCCAAGACCTGGGCGATGACCGGCTGGCGCATCGGCTTTTCCTCCAACCCGGTGCTCGCGCCGGTGCTGACGCGCTGGATCACCAACACCGATTCCTGCGCCTCGCAGATATCGCAATGGGCCGCGGTGGAGGCGATCAACGGGCCGCAGGACGCCGCCGAGATGATGAAGAAGAGCTTCCTCGAGCGCAGGGACCTGATCGTCGGCCTGCTCAACGCCGTCCCGGGCGTCAAGTGCCGGGTGCCGGGCGGCGCGTTCTACGCCTGGCCGAACGTCACCGAGGCCTGCCGCATGATCGGCGCGGCGGATTCCGAGGAATTCCGCAAGCGCCTGCTGCACGAGGCGGGCGTCGCGCTGCTGGCCGACATCCACTTCGGCGCGCGCGTCGCGGGCGACGGCCAGCACGTGCGCTTCTCCTATGCCGCTTCGAAGCAGGCGATCGAGCAGGGCGTCGCGCGCATGGCCGAATTCATCCGAAGGAACACCCGCAAGGTCGCCTGAGATGATCCCCTGGCGGCCCAGCGTGACGGTCGCGGCGGTGATCGAGCGCGACGGAAAATTCCTGTTCGTCGAGGAACTGCAGGACGGGCGGCGCGTGCTCAACCAGCCCGCGGGGCACCTCGACCCGGAGGAAACGCTGATCGCCGCTTGCGCGCGCGAGGTCATGGAGGAGACGGCGCACCGGTTCGCGCCGACGGCCATGGTGGGGATCTATCGCTGGCACTACGCGCCCGCGGACGTGACGTTCCTGCGCTTCTGTTTTTCCGGAAAGATCCTGGGGGTCGAGAATACCCCGCTCGACAAGGAAATCCTCGGCCTTCACTGGTTGAATGCAAAGGAATTGAAAGACCGGGCTCAGCAGCACCGTTCTCCCCTCGTCCAGCAATGCGTAGACGACTACCTCGCAGGATGCAATTTCCCGCTCACCGTGCTCTCCAGGTCCTATGGGTGAACGAATCGTCGTCGGCATGTCGGGCGGGGTGGATTCCGCGGTCGCCGCCCTGCTGCTCAAGCGCGAGGGCTACGACGTGGTCGGCCTGTTCATGAAGAACTGGGAGGACGACGACAGCGACGAGTACTGCTCCACGCGCGAGGACCTGGTCGACGCGGCCGCCGCGGCCGACGTGATCGGCATCGACCTGGAGGCGGTGAATTTTTCCGCCGAGTACAAGGACCGGGTGTTCGCGGAGTTCCTGCGCGAGTACCAGGCCGGCCGCACGCCCAATCCGGACGTGCTGTGCAACGCCGAAATCAAGTTCAAGGCCTTCCTCGACCACGCCATCGACCTGGGCGCGACGCGCATCGCCACCGGCCACTACGCGAAGGTGCTCGAGAAGAACGGCCTGTTCGAGCTCCATCGTGGCGCGGACACGGCGAAGGACCAGAGCTATTTCCTGCACCGGCTCACGCAGGCGCAGCTTTCCAAGACCATTTTCCCATTGGGAAACACGACCAAGAGCGAGGTTCGCCGCATCGCCGCCGAGGCGCGCCTGCCGAATCACGCGAAGAAGGATTCGACCGGCATCTGCTTCATCGGCGAGCGGCCGTTCCGCGACTTCCTCAACCGCTACCTGCCGCGCGAGCCCGGACCGATCATGACGCCCGAGGGCATGCGCATCGGCACGCACATCGGCCTCGCGTTCTACACCATCGGCCAGCGCAAGGGGATCGGCATCGGCGGAATAGCGGGAGGAAAGTCAGCGCACGGCAGCGCGGCGGGCGACGCCTGGTACGTGGCGCAGAAGGACCTGGGCGCCAACGCGCTGGTGGTGGTGCAGGGTCGCGACCACATGCTGTTGCTGCGCAATTCGCTCAAGGCGCAGGACGCGAGTTGGGTCTCCGGCGACGCGCCCGCGCAGGGCGGCACGCATTCGGCCAAGACGCGCTACCGCCAGGCCGATTCGCCCTGCATCGTGACGCGTTCGGACGACGACGGGATCGCGCTGGAATTCGCGCAGCCGCAGTGGGCGGTGACGCCCGGCCAGTCGGTGGTGCTGTACGACGGCGCGCGCTGCCTGGGCGGAGCCGTGATTTCCTGAATCAGGCCTTCGGCGCAGTGTCGGCGAACGCCGGCCGCTCCATCAGCTTGTCGTAGAAGCGCGAGAGCGCCGGGTACTCGGCGCGGTAGTCGATGTTGGCGGGCTTGCGGAACTCCACCCAGCCCAGGCAGCATCCGACCGCGATATCGGCCAGCGAGTAGCGGTCGCCGTGGCACCAGGCGCGCTCACCCAGCTCGGCGGCGATCACCGCCAGGCCGCGCTTGAGCTTTCCGGTCTGCTTCGCCGACCAGGCCGCGCTCTGTTCCTTCTTCGGCCGCACGGACTCGTAGCGGACCAGCAGGCCGGCGTCCAGCGCGCCGTCGGCGAGCGCCTCCCAGCGGCGCACCGCGGCGCGTTCCCGGTTGTCGTCCGGGATCAGGCGCGCAAGCGGCGATACGCTGTCGAGGAATTCGACGATGACGCGCGAGTCGAACAGCGCGGTGCCGTCGTCCATCAGCAGCGTCGGCACCTTGCCGAGGGGGTTGTGGGTGTTGACCGGGTTTTCGGGCGGATTGACGTCCACCGTCTCGAATTCGCAGTCGATCTTCTTTTCCGCAAGCACGATGCGCACCTTGCGGGTGTAGGGACTGATGGTGCCGCCGAGTAGTTTCATGTGAATGGATTCGATTGCGGGCGCGGATTATATAATAATCCCATGGCATCCACGCTCACCGCGCTGTCGCCGCTGGACGGCCGGTACGCAAGGTCCGCGGATCCCCTCAGGCCCTTCTTCAGCGAGCATGCGCTCATCCGCTACCGCGTGCGCGTCGAGCTGGCCTGGCTCATGGCGCTTGCCGCCGAGCCGGCCATTGGTGAGCTGAAGCCGTTTTCCCGGAAGACTGCCTCCCTGCTGAATGATCTGGTTTTGAAGTTCAGTGAAACTGACTCAAAACAGATAAAGGAGATCGAAGCCGAGACCAACCACGACGTCAAGGCGATCGAGTACTGGCTCAAGGCGCGCCTGGGCAAGAACCGCGAGGTGCAGGGCGCGCTGGAGTTCATCCACTTCGCCGCCACTTCCGAGGACATCAACAACCTCTCGTACGCGCTGATGTTCGCCGATTCGCGCGAGCAGGTGATGCTGCCGCGTCTCGACGAGGTCATCGCCGTGCTGCGCGAGGGCGCGCGCAGGCACGCGGGGCTCGCCATGCTGGCGCGCACCCACGGCCAGCCGGCCTCGCCGACCACGCTCGGCAAGGAGCTCGCCAACTTCGTCCACCGCCTGCGGCGCGCCCGCTCGCGCATCGCGGTGGTCCCGTTGCTCGGCAAGATGAACGGCGCAACCGGCAATTACCATGCGCACAGCATTTCCTACCCGGATTTCGACTGGGAGCGGTTCTGCGCGCGCTTCGTGCAGGGCCTGGGGCTGGAGTTCAATCCCTACACCACCCAGATCGAGCCGCACGATTCGTTCGCCGAGCTGTTCGACGCGTACGCGGCCGCCAATACCATGCTGCTCGACCTCGACCGCGACCTCTGGGGCTATATTTCGCTCGGCTATTTCCGGCAGAAGACGAAGCAGGGCGAGGTCGGCTCCTCGACCATGCCGCACAAGGTGAATCCGATCGATTTCGAGAATTCGGAGGGCAATCTCGGCGTCGCCAACGCCCTGCTGCACCACCTCTCGGGCAAGCTCCCTGTGTCGCGCTGGCAGCGCGACCTGTCGGACTCCACCGCGCTGCGCAACGCGGGCAACGCGCTGGGACACACGCTGCTCGCCTACAACTCCTGTCTGCGCGGCCTCGCGAAGCTCGACGCCGATCCGCGGCGCATCGCCGAGGACCTGGACGCGAACTGGGAAGTGCTCACCGAGGCGGTACAGCAGGTGATGCGCCGGCACGGCGTCCCGGGCGCCTACGAAAAGCTCAAGGCCCTCGCGCGCGGCAGGAAGATCGACGCCCGGCAGCTCGCCGCCTTCATCCGCGCGCTGCCGATTCCCGCCCCGGAACGCAAGCGCCTGCTCGCGCTGACTCCCGCCACCTACACCGGCCTCGCTACGCGGCTCGCCAAGCGCATCTGAGCCGCGGATGATCTACGCCGCGACGATTTTCCTGTCTTCGTTCCTGCTGTTCCTCGTCCAGCCGCTGATCGCGCGCCAGATCCTGCCCTGGTTCGGCGGCACCGCGGCGGTGTGGACGACCTGCATGCTGTTCTTCCAGACGCTGCTGCTCGCCGGCTACGCCTACGCGCATGCGACCAACGCGAAGTTGCGGCCGCGCCAGCAGGCCGTGCTGCACACGGTCCTGCTCGCGATAGCGCTCGCGCTGCTGCCGATCGCGCCCAGCGAGGCGTGGAAGCCCGCGGGCACGGACGAGCCGATCACCCGCATCCTGCTCGTCCTGGGCGCGACAGTGGGCCTGCCGTACCTGCTGCTGGCCTCTACCAGCCCGCTGCTGGCGGCCTGGTTCGCGCGCGCGCGCCCCGGCGTCGATCCCTACCGCCTGTTCGCGGTATCGAACCTGGCTTCCCTGCTCGCGCTGGTCGGCTACCCGCTGGCGGTCGAGCCGTTCCTCGGCAACCACGAGCAGGTGGTCTGGTGGTCCGTCCTGTTTGCGGTTTTTGCCGTTTTTTGCGCCGGATTGTCCTGGGCCATTTCAGGCAAGAAGGAGGAAGAGACAAGGAAGGCCGAGGACACGGGGCCGCTGCGCCGCGGCGACTACCTGCTCTGGCTCGCGCTCTCGGCGACCGGTTCGGTGGTGCTGCTCGCGGTGACCAACCACGTGACCCAGAACGTCGCGGCGATTCCGCTGCTCTGGCTCGCGCCGCTCACCCTGTACCTGCTTACCTTCATCCTCGCGTTCGAGGGAGGCATGCTGGGATTCAACCTGTACCGGGCCGACATTTTCTGGACCGTGGTGCTCGTCTGGCTCGGCGGCATGTCCTGGCTGCTGGTCGAGACGCAGCACCAGTTCGACCTCTGGATGCAGATCGGCATGTATCTGTCGGGCCTGTTCGTCGCCTGCATGTTCTGCCACGGCGAGCTCTACCGCGCGCGGCCCGCGGCGCGCCATCTCACCGCGTTCTACCTGACGATCTCGGCCGGCGGCGCGATCGGCGGCCTGCTGGTCGCCGTCGTGGCGCCGCTCGCTTTCGATGCCTACTATGAACTCGGCCTCGCGCTGGTCGCGCTTGCGGCGCTCGCCGCCGTGCGTTTCGCCCCGGTGAACGCCTATGCGCGCTGGTCCAGCCTCGCCGTGCTGCTGGCGGTGGCGGCCTGCGCCGCCTACGACGGCTCGCGTTTCGGCAAGGACGTGCGCGTATCGGCGCGCAATTTCTACGGCGTGATCCGCGTGAAGGAATACGGCGCCCCGGGCGACAGCTACCACATGCGCAGGCTGGTGCACGGCGTGATCATGCACGGCGAGCAGGACATGACCGACGCGGGGCGGCGCAAGCCGAGCACCTATTACCAGCCGAGCTCGGGCGTCGGCGCGGCAATGGCCGCGAAGCAGGCGGCCGGCGCGGTGCGCGTGGGCGTGATCGGCCTGGGCACGGGCACGCTGGCCGCCTACGGGCGCAAGGGCGACCTCTTCCGCTTCTACGACATCAATCCGCGCGTGGTCGACATCGCGCGCTCCGAGTTCACCTACCTGACCGATAGCGAGGCCGCTGTCGAGGTGGAGCTGGGCGACGCGCGCCTTGCCCTGGAGCGCGAAGTGCCGCAGCGCTTCGACGTGCTGGCGGTGGACGCCTTTTCCAGCGATGCGATACCGGTCCACCTGATCACGAAGGAGGCGCTCGGCGTCTACCTGCGGCACGTGAAGCCGGACGGCATCGTCGCGTTCCACGTCTCGAACCGGTTCCTGAGGCTCGTCCCGGTGGTGGCGCAGCTGGCGAAGGAGCACGGCGTGCACGTGACCCTGGTATCCGACCGCGGCAAGGACGGCGACGACGACCACACCACCACCGATTGGGTCCTCGTATCGCGCGACCCCAAGGCACTCGAGGCGCCCGAGATCCGGGAAGCTTCGGCGGAAGCGGCCGAGGTGGAAGAGGGCTGGCGTACCTGGACCGACGACTACTCCAACCTGGTGCAGATCCTCAGATAAAAACGGAAAAACAGGGACAGTCCACGTTTTCCGTTGAGCAGCCAGGCTGGAAAACGTGGACTGTCCCTGTTTTTATCTAGACGACGGCGCCGGCGTTCTTCTCGTCTTCGGGGTTCTTCCTCGTGGTGGGGCGCACGAACTGCGCGCGGTCCACGCCGAGCCACATGACGAGCGGGCTCGCCACCAGCACCGAGGAGTAGATCCCGAAGCAGATGCCGATGGTGAGCGCGAGCGCGAAGTAGTGCAGCGCCGCGCCGCCGAACAGCAGCATCGTGGTGACCATCGCCTGGGTGCAGCCGTGCGTGATGATGGTGCGCGAGATCACCGCCGTGATCGCGCTGTCGATCACCTCGGGCACGCTCGCCTTCCGCATCTTGCGGAAGTTCTCCCGCACCCGGTCGAACACCACCACCGATTCGTTCACCGAATAGCCGAGCACCGCGAGCACCGCGGCCAGCACCGGCAGGGAAAACTCCCACTGGAACAGGGCGAAGCAGCCGAGGATGATGATCACGTCGTGCAGGTTGGCGATGATCGCCGCCAGGCCGAAGCGCCACTCGAAGCGGATCCACAGGTAGGCGACGATGCCCAGGGCGGTGACCAGCAGCGCGAGCGCGCCGTACTCGTAGAGTTCCTTGCCGACCTGCGGGCCGACGAACTCGACGCGCCGCACTTCGGCGCTCTGGTCCTGGGCCTTGAGCAGGCCGGTCACCTTCTCGGACAGGGCCGCGGTGGACTGGTCCTTCTCGATCGGCAGGCGGATCAGCACGTCGCGCGATGAACCGAAATTCTGCACTTCGCCCTTCAGGCCCGCCTTGTCCAGCGTCTCGCGGATCTTCTCGACGTTGGCGGCATCCTTGTAGTTCACCTCGACCAGCGTGCCGCCGGTGAATTCGACCGACAGGTGCAGGCCGTTATGGACGAGGAAGAAGACTGCGGCTACAAAGGTCAGCAGCGAAATGACGTTGAAGACGAGCGCATGCCGCATGAACGGGATGACGCGTCGGATCTTGAAGAATTCCATCTTTGCCTGGCGTCCTTCCCGGCCTTACTTCCAGCCCGTGTCGCCGATCGCGAGGTGCGCGACGCGGCGGCGGTGCCCGTAGGACAGATTGACGATCGCGCGCGATACCACGACCGAGGAGAAGATCGACGTCAGGATGCCCAGGCAATGCACCACCGCGAAGCCGCGCACCGGCCCCGAGCCGAAGATGAGCAGCGCGAGGCCCGCGATCAGCGTGGTGACGTTGGAGTCGAGGATCGTGCCCCAGGCGCGCTCGTAGCCCGCGGCGATCGCGGCCTGCGGCGACTGGCCGGCGCGCACTTCCTCGCGGATGCGCTCGTTGATCAGCACGTTGGCGTCGATCGCCATGCCGAGCGTCAGGGCGATCGCGGCGATGCCGGGCAGGGTGAGGGTCGCCTGCAGCAGCGACAGCAAGGCCACCAGGAACAGCAGGTTGACGCCCAGCGCGATCGAGGAGAAGACGCCGAACAGCGTGTAGTACACGCTCATGAAGGCCACGATCGCCACGAAGCCCCACTTGGTGGCGTTGAAGCCCTTGTCGATGTTGTCCTTGCCGAGCGAGGGGCCGACCGTGCGCTCCTCGATGATTTCCATCGGCGCCGCGAGCGAGCCGGCGCGGATCAGCAGCGACAGGTCGCTGGTCTCGGCCGGCGTGAAGCTGCCGGTGATCTGGAAGCGGGAGCCGAATTCGCCCTGGATCGTCGCCACCGAGATCGCCTCGCCCTTGCCCTTCTCGAGCAGGACGATGGCCATCAGCTTCTTCATGTTCTCGCGCGTCGCCTGGCGCATGACGCGGCCGGCGGGCTCGTTAAGCTCGACCGAGACCGCCGGGCGCTGGTCGCTGTCGAAGGTCGCCTGCGCGCCGACGAACTGGTCGCCCGTCACCAGCACCAGCTTCTTGGTCGGCACGTTGCTGACGCTGCCGTCGCGCTTCCTCTCGGGGAAGACGTCGACGTTGAAATTGCTGCCCGAGCGCATCGCCTCCTCGTCCACGAGGCGCACTTCGAGCGTCGCGGTGCGGCCGAGGATGTCCTTCGCCTTGGTGGTGTCCTGCACGCCGGGGAGCTGCACCACGATGCGGTCGGCGCCCTGCTGCTGGATCACCGGCTCGGCGACGCCGAGCTGGTTCACGCGGCGGCCGAGCGTGACGATGTTCTGCTTGATGGCGGAATCCTGCTCGTTCTTGAGCGCCTCGGGCTTGAGCGTCGCGACGATCAACTGGTCCTGGCCGTCGTCGCGCCGCGCCTGGGTGAGCACCGGCAGCTGCTCGGCGATGACGGTGCTGGCCTTGTCGCGCGTCGCGGCGTCGCGGAACCGCAGGCGCAGCGTCTGTCCCTCGCGCGAGATGCCGGCGTGGCGCAGGTTCTTCTCCCGCAGCAGGCTGCGCATGTCCCCGGCGTAGGCATCGAGCCGCTTGGTGATCGCCGCCTGCATGTCCACCTGCAGCAGGAAATGGACGCCGCCGCGCAGGTCCAGGCCCAGATACATCGGCAGCGCGTGCAGCGCGGTGAGCCAGCCGGGCGAGGACGAAAGCAGGTTCAGCGCCACCACGTATTCGGGGTTCTGCGGGTCGGGATTGATCGCCTTCTCGATCAGGTCCTTCGCCTTGAGCTGCGTATCGGCGTCCGCGAAGCGGATGCGCAGGCCGTGCAGGTCGAGCAGCACGCCGGTGTTGGCGATCTTCGCGCCCTGGAGCGCCGATTCGAGGCGCGCGAGCAGGGTGTTGTCGACCTTGATCGTGGTCTTGTTGCTCGAAACCTGGACGGCCGGCGCCTCGCCGAAGAAGTTCGGCAGCGTGAAGAGGAAGGCGAGCGCGATCGTCAGGCCGATCAGCGCATACTTCCAGGCGGGGTAGCGATTCACTGCAGCGGGTTTGCGGCCGGGTCCGGGTACTTACTTGATGCTCTTGATCGTGCCCTTCGGCAGGAGCACCTGGATCGCCGGCCGCTGGACCATGATCTGCGTCCCGGCAGCGATCTCCAGCGTCGCGTACTGGTCGCTCAATTCGGTGATCTTGCCGAGCAGGCCGCCGACGGCGACCACTTCGTCGCCCTTCTGCAGGGCGTCGATCATGGCCTTGTGCTCCTTCGCGCGCTTCATCTGCGGCCGGATCATGAGGAAGTACAGCAGCACGAACATCAGGATGATGGGCAGGAAGCTCATCAGGCCGGCGTCGCCGCCTGCGGCGGGGGCCTGCGCGTACGCGGGGGAAATAAGCACGACAGCTCCTCGGATCGGAAACCCGGCACGAAGGACAGACGCCAAAGCGCCGGAAAAGCTTGAAATTATAGCAGCTTGCGTTGGTCAGGACGCGCCGCGGCGCGTGGCCAGCAGCTGCGCCGCAGTGGTCTCGAGGTGTTGACCCTCGATCGCTTCACGCAGTTCCTGCATCAGCTGCAGGTAGTAGTGCAGGTTGTGGATCGTATTGAGGCGCGCGCCGAGGATTTCGTTGGCGCGCTGCAGGTGGTGCAGGTAGGCGCGGCTGAAGTTGCGGCAGCAGTAGCAGCCGCAGGCCTCGTCCAGCGGGCGCGTATCGTCGCGCCACTTCGCGTTGCGGATCTTCACGTCGCCCGAGCGCGTGAAGAGCCAGCCGTTCCTCGCATTGCGCGTGGGCAGCACGCAGTCGAACATGTCCACGCCCGCCTGCACCGCCTCGATCAGGTCCTCCGGCGTGCCCATGCCCATCAGGTACCTTGGTTTGTCTGTCGGCATTTCTTTTAGAACATGATTCATGATCCGGGAACGGTCCGCCGCGGGCTCCCCGACAGCCAAGCCGCCGATGGCATAGCCGTCGAATTGGATTTGCTTTAAATCACCTAAGGAACGATCTCTCAGGTTTTCGTAAACACTGCCCTGGACAATGCCGAACAGGGCGTTCGAATTCCCCTCGTGCGCCCGCTTCGAGCGTTCGGCCCAGCGCATGCTCAGTTCCATCGAGTCCCGCGCCTGCGTCTCGGTCGCGGGATAGGGCGTGCACTCGTCGAACGCCATGACGACGTCGGAATTCAGCGCGCGCTGGATGCGCATCGATTCCTCGGGCGTGAGCAGCATCTGGTCGCCGTTGATCGGCGAGGCGAACTTCGCGCCCTCCTCCGTGATCTTGCGCATGGCGCCCAGGCTGAATACCTGGAAACCGCCCGAGTCCGTGAGGATCGGCCCCTTCCAGCCCATGAAGGCATGCAGGCCGCCGTGCTTTTCGATCACCGCCGTGCCCGGCCGCAGCCAGAGGTGGAAGGTGTTGCCGAGCACGATCCGCGCTCCCAGCCCCACCAGCTCCTCGGGCGACATCGCCTTCACCGTGCCGTAGGTGCCGACCGGCATGAAGGCCGGGGTCTCGACCGCGCCATGGGCGAGTTCGAGCCGCCCGCGGCGTGCCGCACCGTCACGCCGCGTCACCGTAAATTTCACCGGGCCCTTTCGATCAGCATCGCGTCGCCGTAGGAGAAGAACCGGTAGCGCTGCTCGATGGCATGGGCGTAGGCCTTGCGCATGTTGTCCAGCCCGGCAAAGGCCGCGACCAGCATCAGCAGGCTGGATTTCGGCAGGTGGAAGTTGGTCAGCAGCCGGTCCACGGCCCGGAATCGGAAACCGGGATAAATGAAGAGGCTGGTCTCGCCAGACACCGCGCCGCCCAGCGGGCCACTGTGCGCTCCTGCCAGCGCGGCGCTCTCCAGTGCCCGCAGCGAGGTCGTCCCCACGGCCAGCACCCGGCGTCCGGCGATCGCGTCCACGGTCGACTGGGGGACTTCGTAGCGCTCGCTGTGCATGCGGTGGTCCTCGATGTCCTGCGCGCGTACCGGCTGGAAGGTGCCTGCCCCGACATGGAGCGTGACCATGGCGATATTTGTCCCATTGTCCTGTATGCGCTTCAGGATCGCGCGATCGAAGTGCAATCCCGCAGTCGGCGCGGCGACCGCTCCCGGCCGCTCGGCATAGACGGTCTGGTAGCGCTCGGCGTCCGCGGGGCCCGGCGGGTGGGCGATGTAAGGCGGCAGGGGCACGTTGCCGCAGCGCTCGAGCAGGCCGGCGACGGGCTCGGAGAAGCGCACCCGGAACAGGTCATCCTCCCGCCCCAGCACCTCCGCCGCCACGCCTGCGCCGAAGCGCAGGCGCGCGCCGGGCTTCGGAGGGTGCGAGGCGCGCATCAGGCCGATGGCCTCGTACTCGCCGAGGATGCGCTCGATGAACAGTTCGAACTTGCCGCCGCTAGCCTTCGTCCCCAGCAGGCGCGCCCTGATGACGCGCGTGTCGTTTAAAACCATGGCGTCGCGCGCATCGACCAGGGTGGGCAGGTCGGCGAAGGCGAGATCCCGCATCGTGCCGTTCGCGCCATCCAGGTGGAGGAGGCGGCTGGCGCCGCGCTCCTTTGCCGGCTGCTGGGCGATGAGTTCAGCAGGCAACCGGTAGTCGAATTCGGCGAGCTTCATTGCGGTGCATTATAGAATTGCACCAGAGCGCGGCGCGGGGACGCCGTGCAGGGCCGAAATGGCGGAATCGGTAGACGCAGCGGACTCAAAATCCGCCGGCAGCGATGTCATGAGAGTTCGAGTCTCTCTTTCGGCACCATTAGAATGCGATTTCATGACAACAAGAACCGTGAAAACGGCACTCCAGCAGCAGAATCGATCTGGCGTCGGCACCGATGGATAAGTCCGAGGAGAGCGCGCGGCAATGGAACGAAAGGCTGCGCCTCGCATTGGGGGCGAGCAGCGCCTGCGTCTGGGAACGCGATACGCGCACCGACGAGGTATTCCTGTCCGAAGGCTGGGCCGCCATCACCGGAGCCCCCCCGGGCGAGACGCGCACCACGCTCCCGGCCCTGATCGCGACGGTGCATGCGGAAGATGTCGAGGCTTCCGTCCGCATGGCGACGGAAGCGGTCAAGGGCCTGCGCGAAGAATATGTGGTCGAGCATCGCGTGCGAACCGTCGCCGGGGAGTGGCGCTGGATCCTGTCGCGCGGCAGGGTAACCGAGCGCGGCGCCGACGGCCGCGCGCTGCGCTTGAGCGGCATCAACATCGACATCCATGCCCGCAAGGTGGCCGAACTCGCGCTCGCCGAAAGCGAGGCGCGCTATCGCAGCCTTATCGTCCTGTCCCAGCACACCTATTGGGAGACCGACGCCGGGCACCGGCTGGCGCGCACGGGCGACGCCTCGGCCCTCGTCGGCGCGCTGCCGGCTGCCGAGCAGGTTGGCAAGTCGTTCTGGGACGCGCCTTCCACCATTCCGGACGAGGCCGGGTGGCGCGAGTTGCGGCTGAAATTCGACCGGCGCGAGCCGTTCCAGCACTTCGAAGTGTCGCGCCGGATGAGCGGCGGCGGCGAACGGCACAGCGTGCTTTCGGGCGAGCCGCGGTTCGACCCGGGCGGCCGCTTTCTCGGCTACCGGGGCTTCAGCCGCGACGTAACCGAGCGCGTGATCGCGGCACGCCGGGCGCGCGAAGCCTACGACCGGGTGCGCGCGGCGATCGAGAACCTCGACGAGGTAGTCGCGCTCACCGACGCCGAGGACCGGTTCGTGATGGTGAACCGCGCCTTTCTCACGGTGAGCGGCGAAATCGCGGATTTCGCGCAGCCGGGCTGGACTTACGAGCAGTACCTGCGCGCCGGCATCGCCGCCGGAAGGTTCGTCGGCGCGATCGGGCGCGAGGAGGAATGGATCGGGGAGCGCATGGCCTTGCGCCGCAAAGGGGGCCAGCACATCGAACTGCAGCTCTCCAGCGGCCAATGGCTGCTGCTGCGCGACCAGAAGCTGGCGGACGGGGGCACGATTACCTGGGGGCTCGACATTACCGACCGCAAGCGCGCCGAGGAGGCGCTCGCCACGAGCGAGGCGCGCTTCCGCGCCGTGTTCGAGCGCTCGAATGCGGGCATCGCGATGTGGGCGGTCGACGGAATCTACCTTGCCGCGAACACGGCGTACTGCGAATTCGTCGGCTACGCCTCCGAGGAGCTGGTCGGCAAGGTCGCGGCGGGCGAACTGCGCCTGCCCGGCGACGACGAGAATTTCGACCTTACCGGCAGAATGGTGCGCGGCGAAGTCGCCTTTTCCTCGCGCGACCGCCGTTACCTGCGGCGCGACGGCGGCGAGGTCTGGGGCCGCACGACCGTCGCGGCGGTCAAGGGCAACGACGGCATGCCCGAGCATTTCGTGTCGGTGGTGATCGACATCACGGAAGCGCGCAAGGCGCGCGAGCGCAACGAGAGGATCAACGTCGAGCTCGAAGAGCGTGTCGCCGAGCGCACCGTCGAGCTGCGCAGCGCGCTGAAGGAACTCGACGCGTTCGCCTATTCCGTGTCGCACGACCTGCGCGCGCCGGTCGGCGCGGTGAGCGGGCTCGCCCACCTCCTGCGCACCGGCGAAGCGCCGCGCCTCTCCGACGACGGCAGGCGCCTGCTCGGCATGATCGAGGGCAACGCCGAACGGATGGTCGGGCTGATCGAAGGGCTGCTGCGGCTGTCGCAGCTCAGCCGCGGCGCGATCCACCGCGTGCCGCTTTCCATGGAGGACCTGGCGCGCGACGTGCTCCGCGATATCGCGGGCGCGGCGCGGGCCGAAATCGTCGTCGGGAAGCTGCCGGAATGCGACGGCGATCCCGCGATCCTGCGCCAGGTCTGGGCCAATCTCATCGGCAATGCGCTGAAGTATTCGCGCACGCGCGCCGCCGCGCGCGTCGAGGTCGGCTGGGACGCGCAGAAGAAGGCCTATTTCGTGCGCGACAACGGGGTCGGCTTCGACATGCAGTACGCGGCGAAGCTGTTCGGCGCCTTCGAGCGCCTGCACGGGGAAGCGGAATTCGAGGGCAGCGGCATCGGCCTGGCGATCGTGCAGCGCATCCTCGAGCGCCACGGCGGCAAGATCTGGGCCGACGCCGCTCCGGACCGCGGCGCGACATTCTGGTTTTCGGTGCCCACGGCGGCATCTGCAAAGAAGCGTTAACTATTGACCGCGCGCGCAGCTGCGCGCTGGACAGGGCAGAATGCCGGGCGTAGGCTGTCCTGCAATATCCCGGGGAGGAAGATTGGCAAAAGCGCAGATCCACCTGCTGCCGGCGGCGCGCAATTCCGTGATGGTCGTCGACGACCAGTCGACCAGCCGTTCGATCCTCGAGCAGGTCGTGCGCGGCCTCGACGACCGGGTCGCGGTCGAAGGCTTCGCGCGCCCCGTCGATGCGGTGGTCTGGGCGGCGCGCAACGTCGCCGATCTGGTGCTGCTCGACTACATGATGCCGGAGATGGACGGCATCGAGCTGGTCGGGCGCCTGCGCTCGCTGCCGGGTTACGAGCACGTGCCGATCGTCATGATCACCGGGCAGGACGACAAGAAAGTGCGCTACGCCGCGCTCGACGCGGGGATCACGGATTTCCTCACCAAGCCGGTGGATGCGCGCGAGTGCCTCGCGCGCTGCCGCAACCTGCTCATGCTGCGCCGCCAGCAGCTCGCGCTGGAAGACAGGCGCCGCCTGCTCGAGAGCATGGTGGACGAGGCGACGCGCGAGATCCGCGAGCGCGAAAAGGAGACGCTCCTGCGCCTCGCGCGCGCGGGCGAGTTCCGCGACGAGGAGACCGGCTACCACCTGGTGCGCATGGCGCGCTACTCGCGCCTCATCGCCAACGCCGTCGGCCTGGAGCGCGACGAGGCCGAGACCATCGAGCTCGCCGCGCCGCTGCATGACCTTGGAAAAATCGGCATTCCGGACGGCATCCTGCTCAAGCCGGCGCGCCTCGACGCGGCCGAGTGGAACACGATGCAGCGCCACCCGACGATCGGCCACGAGATCCTCAAGGGCAGCGCCTCCAAATACGTGCGCATGGGCGCGCTGATCGCGCTCGGCCACCACGAGCGCTACGACGGCAAGGGCTATCCGAGGGGCCTGGACGGGGACCACATACCGCTATGCGCGCGCATCGTCGCGGTCGCCGATGTCTACGACGCGCTCACTTCGGCGCGGCCGTACAAGAAGGCCTGGAACTCCGCCGACGCCTTCGACTACGTCAGGGCGCAGCGCGGCAAGCACTTCGACCCGGGCCTCGCGGACGCGTTCCTCGGCATCAGGGAGCAGGTGCTCGAGGTGCAGCGCAATTTCCAGGAGCCGGACGGCGAGAAGGGCGGTTCCGCGTGACCCCGTTGCGCGAGCTCGTGGCGCGCGCGCGCGGGCGGTTCGCGGCGCGTCCGGATACCGAACATGAGCAGGCGATCGTGCGGCTGGCCATCGCCGCGCTGCTGGGCGCGTACCTGCTGCCCGGGGGGCTGAACGTCCCGCAATGGAGTGCGCTCGAGCCCTATTACGCAGTCTTCATCGCTTATGTGGCGCTCGCGATCGCCGTTCTGGCCTGGGTCCTCGTTTCGGTCCGCGTGTCGCACCTCCGCCGCTGCGTTGCGCTGGTCGCCGACGTCGCGACCGTGACCTGGTCGATGTGGTACTTCGGCGTTGAGGCCATGCCGATGATGCTGGTCTACATCTGGGTGACGCTCGCAAACGGGTTTCGCTTCGGGCCCACGTACCTGCTGCTGTCGCTGGGGATCAGTCTCGCCGGATTCCTTGTCGTGCTGGCCACGAGCGAGTTCTGGCAGGGGCACCTCCCGGCCGGGATCGGATTGGCGCTGGGGCACGTTGCCTTGAGCCTGTATGTGCTGTCGCTGGTGACGCGCATGTTCGATGCGCTAGCGCATGCGGAGGCCGCGAACCAGGCCAAGCGCCGCTTCGTTTCGGTGGTGAGCCATGAAATGCGCACGCCACTGAACGCGATCATCGGCATGTCTGACCTGCTGCGTGACACGCAGCTTTCCCGCGAGCAGGCCGACATGCTGCAGACCTTGCGCAGTTCTTCGCGCGTGATGCTGAACCTGGTGGAAGAGGTGCTCGATTTCTCCAAGATCGAGGCCGGCAAGCTGGCGCTCGAGCACACCGACTTCGATCTGCACGCGCTGGTGAACAGCACCAGCCGGATCCTGTCCGCGCAGGCCGCGGCGAAAGGCATCGAATTCGTGGTCTCGATCATGCCGGAAGTGCCGCCCGCGGTGCGTGGCGACGCGCACCACCTGCGCCAGGTGCTGATCAACCTGGCCGGCAATGCGGTGAAATTCACCGAGCATGGCAGCGTCACCGTGCATGTCAGCTGCCAGGCCGAGAGCGAGACCGGCGTGCACCTCAAGTTCTCGGTGCGCGATACCGGCATCGGCATCGCGCCGGAGGCGCAGCAGAGGATATTCGAGAGCTTCACCCAGGCCGAGCAGACCACCGCGCGCCGCTTTGGCGGTACCGGCCTCGGCACGACGATCGCCAAGCAGCTGGTGGAACTGATGGGCGGCAGGATAGGCCTGGAGAGCGCGGTTGGCCTGGGCAGCACCTTCTGGTTCGAGGTCGAAGTCGAGAAGCAGGCCGATCGTGCCGGTGCGGTCGTGGGCGAGTTGGCTGGGGCCCGCATCCTGCTGGTCGGGTTCCCGCCGGAGCAGCGCGAGTCGCTGGAGCAGGCGCTCGCGGGATGGGGCGCGACGCCGGTCGCCGTCGCCGATGTCGACGAAGGCTTGCAGCGCCTGGTGGCCGAGATCAGCCTCGCGCGCCCGTACCACAGCGTGCTGCTGGGGGCCGGGGCGCAGGACCTGCAGCTTGCCCAGCGTTTCCGGCGCGCGGCGCCCGACCCGGCGCCGCCGACGATTCTGGCGGTGCAGAAAGACGCCGACGTGCCGCGCTTCGCGGCCCTGTCGGCGGGTTTCAGCGCGGTGCTCGAAATGCCGTTCGACAAGCGGCAGCTGTTCAACGTGCTGCATTCGGTGGCGGCGCGCGAGGAGATCCGCGACGGCGTGGTCCGCCTGCAGGACTATGCCAAGCGCGGGGCGGCCACTCGCGGGCTGCGCGTGCTGGTGGCGGACGACAACCCGACCAACCGCGAGGTGATCGGCAAGATACTGGAGCGCGGCGGCCACCTCGCGACCCTGGTGGCGGATGGCGAGCGCGCGCTCGATGCGCTGGAGACCGGAACTTTCGACGTCGCGCTCATCGACCGCAACATGCCGCGCCTCTCGGGGATCGAGACCGTGCAGGCGATCCGGCTCACCGGCCGGGCGCGCCAGCGCCTTCCGGTGGCGATGCTGTCGGCGGACGTCACGCCGGAGGCCAGGCGGGAGTGCCTTGAGGCGGGTGCGGACGCTTTCCTGTCCAAGCCGATCGAGGCGGCAAAGCTGCTGGAGGAGTTGCAGCAACTGTGCGGCGCGCAGGCGCAGGAGGCGCTCAGGCCTGCCCCGGCAACGGCCGCGCGCGCGCCGCGCGCCGGGTTGGTGGAGGAAGTGCCGACGGTGAACCGCGCCACGCTGGCCGATCTGGAGGAGCTGGGTTCCTCCCCCGGATTCATGGAGAAGCTGATCGGCGTGTTTGTCGCGGACAGCGTCGCGCTGGTGGCGAAGATGGAGTCGACCCTGGCGGGACGCAACGTCGGGGAGTTCCGCAGCCACCTGCATGCGATGAAGGGTTCGGCCGCGAGCATGGGGGCCGAGCGCCTCACGGTGCTGTGCAAGGATTTTGGCCAATTGTCCGATGCGGAAATCCGGCTGCAGGTGCTGCCGCTGCTGAAGTCGCTGCGCGACGAGCTGGCGGCCACGCGCGAAGCCTTCGAGCGCTACCTTCAGGGACGCAAGAAATCCGCAGGCTGAGCGGACAGAGCGCGCGCTGCGACGGTAGAATCGCAGCCTTTGTCCCGGAAGGAAAGCATGTCGTTCTTCATCACGCTGGTCGAAAGCTCGGACGCGAACCGGCGCGCGATTGAATCCCTGCCCAAGGTGCATTCGATGATGCACAAGGGCCTCACGCTCGCCGAGTACCGCGCATTCCTGCACGACCTCTATCACATCGTCTGGCATTTCTGCCCGATCATGGGCGCTGCGGCGTCGCGCTGCGACGAGCGGCTGCGGGACATCCGCTACGAACTCTACGAGAGGATCGAGGAGGAAAAGGGGCACGAGAACTGGGTGCTGGAAGACCTCGGCGCCGTCGGGGGCGACGTGCCGGGAGCCGGCAGCCTGCCGCCGAGCCCGCCGGTGCAGGCGATGATCGGATTCAATTACTACGCCGCCGAGCGGGTGCATCCCTGCTCGGTGCTGGGCATGCTCTACGTGCTCGAGGTGATTGCCTCGGTGTACGGCGGCAAGGCGGCGGATTCCATTGCGCGTGCGATCGGACGGGAACCCGGGGCAGGAGGGTTCAGGTTCCTATCCTCGCACGCGACCATGGACGCCGACCATATGGCGAAGCTCAACGTGCTGCTCAAGACGATTTCGGACCCGGCGGCCCAGGCCGCAATAATCGACTCGACGCGCGTCAATTTCCACCAGTTCGGCCAGCTCTTTTCCGAAGGCGGCTTCGCCTCGCATCTGGAACGCTGAACCAGGTTCAGCCCGCCGCAAACGCGATGCCCGGAGGTGCGAACTCCGGTGCCGGCGCCTTCGCGGCCGCCGTCGCATCCATGCGCTCCATCTGCGCGCGCACGACGCGGCTCATCATGCGCAGGTCGCGGTCTTCCAGCCGCAGCGCGCAATCGACCCAGGTGTCGACCACGGCATCGAGTTCCTCGCGTGTCACCGGATTGACCTGCTTGCGCACCTTCATCACGGCCTGGAAACCGTTGCGCTTGCGCGCATTCTTCGCGATCCAGGCCCGAACGGTGGCTTCTCCCTCGCCGTCCTTCGCCAGTACGTCGACGACGCCCATTTCGTGCAACTTGGCCGCTGGCAGTAGCTTGCCCGACAGGATCAACTCTTCGGCGCCCCGCGCGCCGATGCGGCGCGCAAGCAGGCTGTAGGCGCCCATGCCCGGGAACAGATTGAAGAGGATCTCGGGCAGTCCCATCACGGCCGACTCCTCGGCCACCAGGACGTCAGACGACAGCGCGGTCTCGAGACCGCCGCCCAGGGCATCGCCTTGAACCAGGGAGATGGTGGTCAGATTCGGGCAGAAATAGTTCTGCACGCGCGCGTGGATGTTGTCGATGCACAACTTTGCATAGTGAGCGAGCGCATCCCGGTCGCGCGCGCGGATCAGGAGCAGGAACAGCGCCAGGTCGCCGCCGAGGTTGTAAACCCCCGGCACGCGGGAGCCGGCCACGTAGTAGTGCACTTTGTGCATCGCGCCCTCGAAATCGACGTGGCCACTGTTGGCGGTCAGATCGCCGCCGAAGGAGCGCAGATCCTTCAGCAGTCCGAGGTTGAAGCAGGGATTGCCGCGCTGGTTCATGTAGCCCCAGATGGTCCCGGTCGCGGGCTCGTACTCGTATTGGACTTCGGAATAGGTCTTGCAGGTTCCCCTTAGACCGGTTGCATCGCACATGTTGCTCATGGTGTCGCCCCCAAAAAGTTTCCCCCTTGCGAGGGAATTGGTAACCCTAGGCGCCGGGCGGTTCCCGGCGCTTCCCGAGGCCATTAGACGCCTGATATTTCCCCTGCGCAAACAAGGCTGTGACTTTTCCGCACAGCGTGCGCGGCGAACTTCGCCGGGCGGGACAAATTGATTAAGGCGGGTTGTAGCCGAAACGGCTTTCTTGGGTTAAAGTTTTCGGGTTGTTGACCGCAGGGTTTTCGGGGGTGGCTGCATGTACGCAATTGTCTACAAATCTGACGGATTCCCGGTCTGCCAGCAGGTCGCAGGCGTGAGCCCGGATCCGGTGGTTACCTGGAACACCGAGGCCGCGGCAAAAGCGTTCATTTCGTCCAAGGGCGCCGACGCGGACCTGCAGCCCGTGTCGCTCACGGACGAGGCCATGGACAAGATCGCCCAGGCGATGGGCTGCCCGGTCGAGTCCATGATGTTCGAGCCTTACCCCTCCTAAAATTCCAGGTTGTCGATGAGGCGCGTGCCGCCCAGGCGCGCCGCCGCCAGTACCACCAGCTCCCGGTCGCCGGCCTGCGGCGGGGCAAGGTCCCAACGGCGGCGCACTTCGACGTAGTCCGGTTGCCAGCCCGCCGCGACGAGCTCCCCGGCGGCGGTGGCGCAATCCATCCCGTCTTTCACTTTCTGCAGGAGGCGATGCAGGCGCGGCGCCTCGGCGCGTTGCGCGGCGCTGAGGTAGGCGTTGCGCGAACTCATGGCGAGGCCGTCTGCCTCGCGCACGGTTTCGCCGGCCACGATCTCGACCGGCAGGTTCAGCTGCCGCACCATCGCGCGCACGATGTGCAGCTGCTGGTAGTCCTTCTTGCCGAATACCGCGATGCCCGGCTGCACGCAATTGAACAGCTTGAGCACGACAGTGGCCACGCCATGGAAGAAGCGCGGCCGGAAGCGGCCTTCGAGCTCGCCGGCGATCGCCGGCGGATCGACGATGAATCCCTGGGGCTCGGGATAGAGGACGGTCTCATCCGGCGCGAACAGCAGGTCGACGGATGCGGCGCGCAGCTTGTCGCAATCGGCCTCGAAAGTTCGCGGGTAGCTCGCGAAGTCCTCGCTGGGCGCGAACTGCAGCCGGTTGACGAATATGCTGGCGGCGACATGGCGCGCGCGGCCGCGCGCAATCTGCATCAGGGCGATGTGCCCGTCGTGCAGGCTGCCCATGGTCGGCACGAACGCGAGCCCCGGCAGGTCCGCGGCTGCGCGGCGCAACTCTTCGATCCGGTGCACGATACGCATGGTCTCTAGCCCAGGCTGAAGAATTCCCGCCGGCTCTTCATGCTGCGCATGCGCGCGAGCAGCAGCTCGAGGTCGGCGTCGCGCGCGACGAAATTCAGGTTCTCGGAATTGACGATCAGCACCGGCGCGGCGCTGTAATTGTAGAAGAACCGGGCATAGCCTTCCGCGAGCAGCGCGAGGTAGTCCTCGCCCAGGCCCCGTTCGTACTCGGAAGCCCGCCGCCGGACGCGCTCATGGAGCGTCGCGGGCTGCGCCTGGAGGTAGACCACCAGGTCGGGCGCCGGGGCCTGCGGCCGGATCGCATCGTAGATCTTCTGGTACAGCGCCATTTCGTCGCCCGACAGCGTGATGCTCGCGAATAGCGGGTCCTTGTCGAGCAGGAAATCGCTGACGGTCGGCCGGCCGAACATGTCGGGTTGCGCCAGTTCGCCGAGCTGGCGCGCGCGCTGGAACAGGAAAAACAGCTGCGTCGGCAGCGCGAAGCGCGCCATGTCCTGGTAGAAGCGCGCAAGGAACGGATTCTCGCCGGGCTGCTCCAGCAGGACTTCGGCGCCCAGCCGCTCGGCCAGGCGCCGCGCCAGGCTGGTCTTGCCCGCGCCGATCGGCCCTTCCACCGCGATGTGTCGGAATCTATCCACTGCGGAAGATGAAATACACGGCGCCCAGGATGCACAGCGACGCCCAGAGGTAATCCAGCTTGAGAGGCTGCTTCATGTAGAGGATGGCGAAGGGAACGAACACCGTGAGCGTGATCGCTTCCTGCATGATTTTCAACTGCGGCAGCGACAGTTCGGTGTAGCCGATGCGGTTGGCGGGCACCATGAGCAGGTATTCGAACAGGGCGATGCCCCAGCTCACCAGCGCCGCGATCCACCAGGGCCTGGCCGAAAGCTCCTTCAGGTGGGCGTACCAGGCGAAAGTCATGAAGACGTTCGATGCCACGAGCAGGCCCGCGGAGATGGCGACGGGGGAGATTGCGGGGGTCACTTGCATGTCAGCCGATCCTTTCGATCTTCTGCGAGGCGCAGGCGGAGAGCAAGGCGCTGGCCCTTCCCTTTCCGGGGATGGAAATTTCCGGATCGAGTTCGAGCAAGGGGTGAAGCACGAAAGCACGCTCCTGCATGCGCGGGTGGGGCACCGTCAGGCCGGGACGCGCGATCTGTTCCTCGCCGAAGAGCAGAAGGTCGAGATCGAGCGTCCTCGGCGCGTTGGCGAACGACCGCTCGCGGCCGTGACGCCGTTCGATGCCCTGCAGGCCCTCCAGCAGCACGCCGGGCGCGAGCCGGGTGTCGAGGGCCGCCACGGCATTGAGGAACTCGGGCTGGTCTTCAAATCCGACGGGGGCGCTCCGGTAGAAGCTCGAATGCGCGGCAAGGCGGGTCTCGGGCAGGCCGCTCATCGCGGTGAGCGCCTCGGTGAGCTGCCGGCGGGGCTCGCCCAGGTTCGCGCCCAGGCCGACGTACGCCAGCGTCATGCCGGCGGCGGCGCGCCCGGCTCGGTCGACCCGGCGGGCTTCTTGCCGCGCCGGCGGCGGCGGCGTTTCCTCGGCCCGGTGTCCGGCAGGAGCATTTGCTGGCGCGTTTCCGCGTCCGCGCTCTGGAACGCGCGCCACCAGGTTTCCAGTTCGGTCGGCACCTCGCCGCTGGCGGCGCGCAACGCGAGGAAATCGTAGGCCATGCGGAAGCGCGGCAGTTCGAGCAGCCGGTGCGGGCGCTGCCCCGAGCGCTCCTCGAAGCGCGGCTGCATCGCCCAGACCTCGCGCATGGTGGCGGTGAGCCGGCGGGTGATGGCGAGCTTGCCGCTTTGCGCATCCAGCACGTCGTCCATCGCGAATTCGAGCGCGGGTATGCGCCGCTCGCCGCGCTTTTCGCGCGCCTTCCACGCCGCCAGCACCTCGTGCCAGAGCAGCGCGGCGAACAGGAATGCCGGCGATACCGGGCGATCGGCGAGCACCCGCTCGTCGGTCTGCGCCAGCGCCAGCGTGACGAATCGCTCGCCCAGCGGCTGGTCGAGGATGACGTCGAGCAGCGGCAGCAGGCCCTTGTGCAGCCCCTCGTGGCGCAGCTGGCGCAGGCAGGCATTGGCGTGGCCGGAGAGCAGGAGCTTGAGCATCTCCTCGAACAGGCGCGGCGGGGGCACGTGCTCGAGCAGCGGCGCGAGGCGCTTGATCGGCGCGCGCGTCGCGGAATCTATCGACAGGCCGAGCTTCGCGCCCAGCCGCACCGCGCGCAGCATGCGCACGGGGTCTTCGCGAAAGCGCGTTTCCGGGTCGCCGATGATGCGCAGGGTGCGCTTCTTCAGGTCGGCCAGGCCGCCGTGATAGTCGATCACCTCGCCCGACTTGCAGTCGTAGTACAGCGCGTTCACCGTGAAATCGCGTCGCCGCGCGTCTTCCTCCACCGTGCCGAAGACGTTGTCGCGCAGCACGCGGCCGTGCTCGTCCTTTTCGGCGGGCTGGCTGTCGGCGGCGCGGAAGGTCGATACTTCGATCGTCTCCGGGCCGAGCATCACGTGCACCAGGCGGAAGCGCCGTCCGATCAGCAGCGCGCGGCGAAAGAGCGGCTTGATCTGCTCGGGCCGTGCGTCGGTCGCGACATCGAAATCCTTGGGGGCGATGCCGAGCAGGATGTCGCGCACCGCTCCGCCCACCACGTAGGCGGCATACCCGCGGTCCGCAAGCACGTCGCAGACCTTGAGCGCGCTCGGGCTGATGGTGTTGCGGGTAACGCCGTGGCGCGCCTGGGGTACGCGCTGCGGCCCGGGGGAATCGAGGCCTAGGACGCGGCGGATGAAGCGCTTGATCATTGCGGGCGGGGATTATCTCAGGGAAACCGCAGGCCAGCCCCGCGCCCTGGCCAGGGCCGCGAGCTTGGGGTCCGGATCCACGGCGACCGGGTGGGTTACGCGCTCCAGCAGCGCCAGGTCGTTGTGCGAGTCGCTGTAGAAGCTGCTTTGCGCGAAATCCTGCAGCCGGCGCCCCTGGCCGGCAAGCCAGGCATCGAGGCGCGCGACCTTGCCTTCGCGAAAGCAGGGGATGCCAGCCACGCGGCCCGTGAAGCGGCCCGCGAGCTTCTCGGGCTCGGTGGCCACGAGATGTGGCACGCCAAACTCGCGCGCGATCGGTCCGGTGACGAAACTGTTGGTGGCGGTGACCACGGCGCACAGGTCGCCGGCGTCCAGGTGGCGGCGCACCAGCGCGCGCGCCGCCGCGCCGATCGCGGGTCGGATGCGGGTGACCATGAAATCGGCATGCCACCGGTCGAGTTCTTCGGGCGAATGCTCGGCCAGCGGCCGCAGGGCGAAGCCGAGGAACTCGTGGATGTCGAGCGTGCCCGCCTTGTACTGCTCGTAGAACGCCGCGTTCTGCGCCTCGTATTCCTCCCGGTCGAGCACGCCTCGATCGACGAGGAACTGGCCCCACTCGTAGTCGCTGTCGCAGGCGAGCAGCGTGTTGTCGAGGTCAAACAGGGCCAAATTCATTCTTCCATGTCTTTCAATGCTTCCTTTACCAGCGGCAGCGTCACCGGTCGTTTGAGCTCGAGAGAAACGCGGTCCAGTTCTTCGAGAATCGCCGCCAGCGTCGGCAGGTCGCGGCGCATGTGGGTCAGCAGGTAACCGATGACTTCCTCGGGCACGCGCATGCCGCGGCGCCCCGCCTCGGCGCGCAGGTAGGCGGCACGCTCCTCGTCAGTCAGTGTTTTCAGGTGGTAGACCAGCCCCCACGCGAGGCGGGAGCGGAGGTCTTCCCGCAGCGGCAGTTGCGCGGGCGGCGCATTGCCGGCGACGAGTATCCTGCCGCCGGACTCGCGCGCTTCATTGATGGCATTGAAGAGCGCGATCTGGGAATTCTCATCCAGCGTCTCGACGTCATCCACCGCCTGCGGCGCGCCGCAGGCTCGCAGCAGGTGGCTCTTGCCGGAGCCCGCCTCGCCCCACAGGTACAGGATGGCGTCCGTAAAATCTCCGGCCTGGAACTCGCGCAGGCGCGCCAGCAGTTCCGCGTTGGCGCCGGGGACGAAATTGTCGAGCGTGGGCTGCGGGGGAGGCGAAATGCCCAACGCGAGCTGCTTCATCGTAAAATTGCTGAAAAGAAATCATTCTAACCGCCATGCCGGATTCCCTCTCCTACCGTGACGCTGGCGTAGACATCGACGCCGGCGATGCGCTGGTCGAAGCCATCAAGCCGTTCGCCAAGCGCACCATGCGCCCGGAGGTGCTGGCCGGCCTCGGCGGCTTTGGCGCGCTGTGCGCCATCCCGCAGAAGTACAAGGAGCCGATCCTCGTCTCCGGCACCGATGGCGTGGGCACCAAGCTCAAGCTCGCCTTCCTGCTCAACCGGCACGGCACCGTCGGCATCGACCTCGTGGCGATGAGCGTCAACGACGTCCTCGTGCAGGGCGCCGAGCCGCTGTTCTTCCTCGATTACTTCGCCTGCGGCAAGCTGGACAAGAACGTCGCGACGAACGTCATCCGCGGCATCGCCAAGGGCTGCGAGGAGGCCGGCTGCGCCCTGATCGGCGGCGAGACCGCCGAGATGCCTGGCATGTACCCCGAAGGCGAGTACGACCTGGCCGGATTCTGCGTCGGCGTGGTCGAGAAGGAAAAAATCATCAACGGCAGCACCATTGCGCCGGGCGACGTATTACTGGGACTCGCCTCCAGCGGTGCCCATTCCAACGGTTACTCCCTGATCCGCAAGATCCTTGGCGACAGCAAGCCGAACTCGGATTTCGCCGACGCCCTGATGGAACCGACGCGAATCTATGTCAAGCCGGTCCTGAAATTGATGGCCGCCGTGAAAGTGAAGGGCCTCGCCCACATCACCGGCGGCGGCCTGGTCGGCAACGTGCCCCGCATGCTGCCCGAAGGCATGCGCGCCGTGCTGCGCAAGAAAATGTGGCCCCGCCCGGAACTTTTTACCATGCTGCAGAAGGACGGCAACGTTGCCGAAGACGAGATGCACCGCGTCTTCAACTGCGGCATCGGCATGGTGATCGCGGTGGCGCGCGAGCAGGTCGCAGCCGCGACGATGCTCCTCAAGCGCGAAGGCGAACTCGCCTACGAAATCGGCTTCGTCGAAGCCGGCAACCCGGGCGAACCGGAGGCTGTTGTACTTTAGTCAGCTCAGGCAGCAATCCTTATAGCGTACCAGCGTGGGGTGCAGGTGGTCGGAGGTTCAAATACCCTACGGCTTGAGCGCGGGGCCTGCAAAGTAAATGTCACCGCGGTCATAAGATGTCGAAAATGTTCCTTCTGCCACTCCGGCGTCGAGTTTCCCGACGAATTGAACTCTGGAAGTTGACTGCCCGTCTGGGTATTTCATCTGCCAAAAGCCTAAAATTTTGGGGAGTTGTACTACGCCAGCGCCTGCGAATCGCAACGGACTCGGGAAATTCAAAGTGCCTGTAATCGTTGTACCGTTGTCTCCCTTGTAGTCAAAATTTCCGTCTGCTCTTACATCAAACACGCCATGTAGCTTCTTCCCGGGCATGAGCGATGTTGTGATGTAACCAGAAAATCTGCCAGTTACTTTCTCGATCGTAGGTGTAGTTTGTTCAAGGCCAGTCGCGCTGTTGGATAACAGCCTCGCAATACTCGCTTTTGCCAATCCGGAATAGCGGCCCTCGGGATAACTGCTCAGATAAGCTTCAAACGCCGCCCCTGTACCGGACGCCCTGGCACGATCCCAGAATTCTTCTTCCTGCGGAGTGGTCGCGCCGACATACATCTCGACAAGACGCGTATCGGCAGCAATAAGACCGTAACGTGATGCCTTCTCAAAATGTTGCTTCGCCTCTACTAAATTCTGCGTCAACCCCTCCCCACGATAGTAGGCTAAGCCAATCACAAAATTTGCTAAAGGATCGTTGTAGATAGCAGCCTTTTTCGCTAGTTCAATGGCTCCGGCTGCATCTTTTTCAACACCCATGCCGAGTATTTTTAGTTGTGCGTACCGAGCCATTCCAGCGGGAAAGCCGACATCCGACGCCTTGCGGTAATAGGCGGCCGCTTGACTGAAATCTTTCGGGAAGCCGAAGCCGTATTCGCGCATTATTCCTAGGAATGTATTTGCAGTTGCGCTGCCTTGGGAGGCGGCCAATCCAAACCATTCGGCGGCTTTCGCGTAGTTCCTTGTCGTGCCTAAGCCATAAAAATGCAAATAGCCTAGACCGAGCTGCCCACGCGGATCTGATTTTTCTGCCGCTTCGGTCGCGAATTTGAAGGCATCGGTAAATCGTCGCTCCCTAACGGCCTTTAAGCCGAGAACTACAGGATCGTCAGAATCCGATAAAGTTTCCTTGAATTCTGCGTTAGAAATGGCCGAAGATATTGGATCCGGTGTCTTGACCGCCGCCGTCGACGCGGCTGCCAATTGTCGATTGGGTGCAAGTCCAGCTATCTGGGTTCTGATGTTCTCCAGGCGCTCATTTGATGTCGGATGATCTGACAAAAAATCGTTTGAACTTGACGGCAGCAATTGCCATAGGCGCAGCGCTCCAGCCGGGTCATATCCAGCGGCGTGCATCCAACTGACACCCGCCGCGTCAGCTTCGCGCTCTTGTTCGCGATCAAACTTATAGGAAACCAACGTGGCACCGATTGTGCCCAGGTTTTGCCCTACGTTGGAGCCGACACCCGTCCGTCTAGAAATCTTGTAGTCAAGCGCCAATCCGAGAGCAAAGCCCATCATTCCGAGTAATGAATCTCGACTGGACTTGTCCTCTAAATGTCTCTTTGCGAGATGGCCGATTTCGTGGCCCATGACAGCGGCAAGCGCATCGTAGTCTTCACCAAGGAGCCGAAGCATTCCAGTATTGAACGCTACAATGTCTGTGCCGGTAGAATTCGTAGCGAAGGCATTTGGTGAATCCCCTGTCGTGATTATTAATTTTGGGTAGACGCCTGCTATCGAAGAAAGCTTGTCGCGTATCGCGATCAGGCGACGGACTTGCTCGACTGATACCACTCCTAAAGTGTTTTGATTTCTGTCCACCAAGCGAACATTTGCCGCGTTCAGCGCGACGATTTGTTCCGCCTCCCAGACCCCGGCGGCGTGTGCATCCAGGCCAGTGAGGAGGGCAATAGCGACGACGCAAATGTTGGCGCGCGCCCGAACGGATGTAACAAGGTTGGATTTCAACATTCCGATCCTCCTAAGGCGGAGGGACCCAATATCGCCTAAACCTTGGCCCCTGCCAAGGCCTGCGGCGCTGCCAGCCGAGTTTGAGCAGCGCATCTGCAATGTTTCATGCGCCTACCTGCACCCGACCTGGTCTACTCAGGCTGCAGCCCGATGTCCTTCACCAGCTTCGCCCAGCGTTCGCGTTCCGCGCGCAGGAATTCGTTGAGCGAATCCGGCGTGCCCGCGCCTTCGTTGACGAGACCGAGGTCGAACAGCTTTTGCGCGATCTCGGGATCCGCGAGCACCCGGTCCATGTCGCGATTGACGCGCTGGATGACGTTGGCCGGCGTGCCGGTAGGCGCGAGCAGCGCGAACCAGCCGACGTATTCGAAGCCCGGGTAGGACTCCGCCAGCGTGGGAACTTCCTCAAGCCCGCGCACCCGCTTGCCCGCGCTCACGGCCAGCGGGCGCAAATCGCCGCGCTTGAGAAAGGGCAGCATCGCGGCCGAGCTCACCAGCACCACCTGCGTGCGCCCCGCGATCGTGTCCTGGATCGCCGGCGACACGCCCGCGTAGGGAACCTGCAGCAGCTGGATCCCCGCGGTCTTGTTGAGCATCTGGCTCATCAGGCCGCTGAAGGTCTTGGTGCCCTCGTTGGCGGCGGCGAGCTTGCCCGGCTGTGCCTTGTCCAGGGCGATCAGCTCGGCGAGCGACTTCGCCGGAACCGAAGGATTGACCGCGACCACCATCGGCGATTTCGCGATCATCGCCACTGGCGCGAAATCCTTTGCCGGGTCGTAGGGGAGGGACTTGAAGGTGTACGGGTTGGAAACGATCGCCGCCGTCGTGGCGTAGAAGAAGGTGTAGCCGTCGGGCGCGGAGCGCGCCGCGGCCTGCGAGCCGACCACGTTCTGGCCCCCGGGGCGGTTCTCTACCACGACCGGCTGGGGCCACAGCTTCGACAATCTGTCTGCGAGCAGGCGCGCGGTGATGTCGGGCGAAGTGCCCGGCGACTGCGAAAGGATGAATTTTACGGGCCGTGCGGGCCAGTCCTGTGCGCCGGCGAGGCCGGAGACGCTGAGCAGTGCGATGAGCAGCAGGGAACGGATTTTCATCTGGTCCTCCTCGTGGATCGAATTACTATACACGGCAATGCAATCCCGGTAAATTCATGAAAATGAACGAGTTCATAAAAAAATGACGCAACGCAAGAAGGCTCTCGTCACGGGCGCGGCGAGCGGCATCGGCCGCAGCGCCGTCCTCGCGCTGGCACGCGCCGGATACGACGTCGGCATCAACTACAGTTCGAGCGACAAGGCCGCCGCGGCGACCGCGGCCGAGGCCGCGAAGCTCGGCGCGAAGACATTGCTCCTCAAGTGCGACGTGAGCGATGAAGCCGGCGTGCGCGCGATGCTGAAGCAGGTCGCTGACGAATTCGGCCGCCTCGACGTGCTCGTCAACAATGCGGGCACCACCGCCGCCTGGAAGCCGAAGGACCTCGAGAGCCTGTCGCTCGACGATTGGGACCGGGTCTTCGCGGTCAATGTGCGCGGGCTCTTCCAGGTGACGCGGGCGGCGGTCCCGTTGCTGAGGCAGCCGCAAGGTTGCGTCGTCAATACTGCGTCGATCGTGGGCCTGCGACCGGGACCGCAGCCGCTGCCCTACGCCGCGAGCAAGGCGGCGGTGGTCAACATGACCAAGACGCTCGCCTGGAATCTCGGCCCGGAGATCCGCGTCAACGCGGTCGCCCCGGGCTGGATGGAGGGCGATTGGATGAAGCGCATGCTCAAGGACAAGTACGACGACCTCATGGGCAAGCGCGCCAAGGCCACGCCGCTCAAGCGCGTGGTCACCGCGGATGATGTCGCTGAGACGATGATGAGCCTGATCGAAGGCAACCGCTTCGTCACCGGCGAGATCGTCGTCATCGACGGCGGCTTCACCGCCTCGACCTGATGCTGCCCGGCGTCGTTCCCTTCCCGCCGGAGTACGCCCGGCGCTGCCGCGAGCAGGGCTACTGGCGTGACAAGTCGCTCGCCGACGAATTTGCAGTTGCGTTCCGGCTCTTCAAGGAAAGGATTTTTCTTGTAGATCAGGAAAGGCGGTACACCTACGGCGAAATCGATCGGCTGAGCGACAACCTTGCGCTCAATCTGCTGGAACTGGGCCTCAAGCCGCTCGACCGGGTGGTGCCGGCGTTGCCCAATTGCGCCGAATTCGTGCTGCTTTATTTCGCGCTGCAAAAGATCGGCTGCATCCCGATCGCGGCGCTGGTGACCCATCGCTACGCCGAACTGAACCAGTTCGTGCAGCTCTCGGGCGCGACCACGTGCGCCTATCCGGAGCGTCAGGGGGATTTTGAATTCGAACCGATGATCCGGCGGGTACAGGCCGGGAATCCGGCGTTGAAGTTTTGCCTTTCGCTGTCCCAGTTGAAAGAGCTCATCGAAAAGCCGGGCAAAGGCAATCTGACAGCCATCCGCATCGATCCGACCGATCCGTGCATTTTCCAGCTCTCGGGCGGCACGACCGGAATACCGAAACTGATCCCGCGCACGCACAACGACTACGCCTACAACTCGAAGACCGCGGCGCCGGTCTGCGGCGTGACGCAGGACTCGGTGCTGCTGCTCGCGCTGCCGATCGCGCACAACCTGCCGCTCGCCTGTCCCGGCATCCAGGGCTATTTCTTCCAGGGCGGGAAAGTGGTGCTGTCGCCCACGACCCGCCCCGAGCAGATGCTCGCGCTGGTCGAGAAGCACAAGGTCACGCACATCAAGGTGGTGCCGGCGCTGCTCATCCGGCTGATCAACGATCCCGCCATCGGCCGCTTCGACCTGTCGTCGGTGAAGCTGATCCAGAGCGGCGGCCAGCGGATGCAGCCCGAGGTGCGCCTCAGGACCCATCAGCTGATCCCGAGCTGTTTCGTGCAGGAGAATTTCGGCATGTCGGAAGGCATGCTCTTCTTCGTGCGCCTCGACGACCCGCAGGAAGTGAAGCTCGAGACCTGCGGCCGGCCGATCTGTCCGGATGACGAAGTACGGCTGGTTGATGACGATGGCCGAGACGTCGCGCCCGGCGAAGTGGGCGAACTCATCTGCCGCGGTCCTTATACGTTGCGCGGCTACTACGGCGTGCCCGAATACAACGCCAAGCAGTTCACGCGCGACGGGTTCTATTGCTCTGGCGATCTCATGCGTATGCACCCGTCCGGAAACTACGTCGTCGAAGGACGCAAGAAGGACCTCATCAACCGGGGTGGCGAGAAAATCAGCGCCGAGGAGATCGAGAACCTCATCCTGTCGCATCCGGCGGTGCAGAACGTCGCCTGCGTGCCGGTGCCGGATCCCGGCCTGGGCGAAAAAATGTGCGCCTGCGTGATCCTGAAACCCGGCTCGTCGCTGTCGCTCGACCAGTTGACGGATTTCCTGAAGACGAAAGAGATCGCCAAGTTCAAACTGCCCGAGCACATTGCGGTGCTCGACGACTTTCCGGTATCGACATTCGGCAAGGTGTCGAAGAAGGCCCTCGTCGAGAAAGTGGCGAAACATGCGCATCATTGACCTGCACTGCTATCCGGGCACGAAGGAATGGATCGCCTGCCAGGGCCCCTACGTGGCCGAGCTCGCCCGCTACTGGAAGCGGGACTGGGTGGGAAAATCCGAGGACGAGGTGTTGAGGGAATTCAGCGATGCCGGCGTCGAGGCCTGCCTGGTGGCGCTCGATCTCGAGACGACCATCGGCACGAAACCGGTGGGCAATGACTACGTGCACGCCATGTGGCAGCGCCACTCGAAGCGCATCATCCAATGCTGGGGCGCCCTGGAGCCGGAAAAGAAGGATGTGATGGACGAGGCGAGGCGGGCGATGAAAAAGCTCGGCTTCCTCGGCTTTCACTTCCATCCGATCATGCAGCACTTCGCCGTCAACGACCGGAAGCACTATCCATTGTTCGAATTGCTCGCCGAACTCGGTGCCGCGGTGATGGTCGACGTTGGCACCACCGGCATGGGCGCCGGCATGCCGGGCGGCCACGGCGCGAAGATACGGCACGCGCACCCGTCATCCATTGACGAGCTGGCGGCGGATTTCCCCGGGCTCAAGATCATCATGGCGCATCCGGGCTGGCCGTGGGTGGAGGAGACCACCGCGGTTGCACTGCACAAGGGGAACGTCTATTGGGAAATGTCAGGCTGGGCGCCGAAGTACTTCCCGGGCAACCTGAAGACCGACATCCGTGGCAGGCTGCAGGACAAGATCATGTTCGGCAGCGATTATCCGAGCATGCCTTACGAGCGTATCCTGCGCGAGTGGCGCGAACTCGGTTACAAGGACGAAGTCATGGAAAAAATCTTCCACCAGAACGCTGAAAGGATCCTCGGACTATGACGATGAACAAGACCGCCATCGCTCTTTCCTGCCTCGCCCTGGCCGCCTGCGCCACGATGCAGGAAGCCGCGCCGCCTCCCACGGCTTTCCGCCTGAGCTCGCCGCAATACGCGGACAACGCCATGCTTGCGCCCAAGGTCGCCGGCAACTTCGCGAAGAACCCCAATTGCACCGGCCAGAACGCGTCGCCGGCGCTGCAGTGGGTCAACGCGCCGGACAAGACGCGCAGCTTCGCCATCATCTGGGATGACCAGGCTGGAAGGGCGGGGCTCGGTGTCTCTCATGCCGTCATCTACGGCATCCCGGCGAGCGTCACGTCCATGGCGGAGGGCGAGCTCGCCGTGGCGCCGCAGGGCGGCCGTTTCGTTGCGGGCAAGAACACGCTCGGCATGCACTGGCTCGGGCCCTGCTCGCCCAAGGGCAATGCGCCGCAGCACTACGTCATGACGCTGATCGCCACGGATCTCGAGCCGAACGCCCTCGCACCAGGACTCACCAAGGACGAGCTGCTGAAGGCGCTTGGCGGCGGCCGCGCGCTGCGCGCCGCAAGCTTCGTGGTGCGCTTCGCGCAATAGTCCCGATCAGCGGCCTCAGACGGGCTTGAGGCGCACGTCGAGCAAGGCGAGCCGGCCGTTCTGTACCGCTGCAATTCCGCGCTGCAGGGCGGCCCGCAATTCGCCGGGTTTCTCGACGACTTCTCCCACGCCGCCGTAGGCGCGCGCGAGCAGCGTGTAGTCCGGCGCCGGCGAGATGCGCGTGCCGATCGCCCGGCCGGCTTTCGCCGCATGACCCTGCGGGTAGGTGTTGAACACGTCCATTTTCTGGGACAGGTAGCCGGCGTTGTTCATCAGCACGACAAAGACCGGCAGGCCGTGCTCCTGCGCCGCGCCGAAGCTGCCGACGACGGGGTTGTAGTGGAAGGCGCCATCGCCGATCGTCACGATGACTGTGCGATCGGGCTGCGCGCACTTCACGCCAAGGGCCAGTCCCAGCCCCACACCGAGGCCGCCGTAACTCGCCTCGTAGTGGCCGCCCTTGCCGAGCCGCCGGAGCTGCCCCTGCAGCGCGAGGCGCTGGGTGATGGTCTCGTTCACCACGACCGCGTCGTCCGGCAGCACGAAATTCAGCTCGTGCCCGACCCAGAGGGGCTCGATGTGCGGCATCTCCGCGGCAGCTTTCGCCGCCTGCGATTGTGCTTCGCGACGCAGGGCGAGCTTTGCCTTCCAGCCGCTGTCGCCGGCACGGCGCTTCACCACGCGGTTGAGTCGCGCCAGCGAAGGCGCGACGTCACCGGTAGCGATCACGTCGGCGCGAAATCCCCAGTACGGCAACCGGCTGTGCAGCGGGTCCTCGGCGAGCACCAGTACTTTCTTGTCCGTGATGCTCGACGGCGGATGCCAAGGCAGCAGCGACTCGACCAGGAATACCGTGTCGGCCTCCAGCAGCATCTGGGGCATGTCCTCGTGCGCGGCGCCGCCGTAAAGCGGGTGGCTGCGGGGAAAATTGACGTAGCCGGGCTGCCACGCTTCGAAAACCGGCGCGCCGAGCCGGTCCGCAAGCTCGGCCAGCCCGTCCACCGCGTCCTGGTCGCGCCCCGCCTCTTCGCTGACGATGACCGGATTGCGCGCCGCGTTCAGTGCGGCGGCCAGCGCCTCGAGCGCCCCGTCGCCCGGCATCGGAGCGAAGGGCAGTGAGGCCGGCGGTGGCTCCGCGATCGCTTCCTCAACGAGATGCTCGACCGGAACCGAGAGGAAAACCGGGCCGCGCGGCGCGGCGATTGCGAGCTGGCACGCCCGCTGCACTGTCGATGCAAGGATCGCCGGCGTGTTCAGGCCGAAGCTCCACTTCACGCAGCCTTCCATCAGCCGGGCCGGGCCGCCGGTATCGGTGAGCAGGCGCAGCCATTGCCGGCCTACCTTAGTCCCGCCCTCCGAGAATCCGATCGATTCGCCTGCGAGCACTACCATTGGAATGCGCTCGTGCAGCGCTGCGCGCAGGATCATTGCCCCGTGCAACGAACCGACCGTCGTATGGAGTACGACGGCAGGCAGCTTGCCGGTCGCCTTGGCGTAGCCCATCGCCATGCCAAGCGCCGTTTCTTCATGCCGGGACGAGATGTATTGCGGATAACCGTCCGAAGGATCAGCCAGCGCTTCCCACAGCGGCGCCCAGTCGGAGCCCGGAGAGGCGAAGATGCGCTCCACGCCCATGGCGCGCAGCGAGCGCAGAAGTGCGTGCGCGCCGTTCATTGACTACCCCGAGGTTCGAGCCGAGCGCCGGAGACGGCTGTTCGGTCTAGCGGCCGCCGCTACCACCGCCGCCGCCGCCACCACCACCACCACCACCACCACCACCACCACCACCGCGCCCCATGTTGCGCCGGCCCCGGGACTTGGACGACTTGCGCTGCTGGTCGGGGCGGAAATTCCGCGGCTGTTGCTGCTGGGGCCGTCCGCCGCCATGCTGGGGACGCTGGCCGGAGCCGCGCGAGAGCGATCCCACGCGCTTGATTTCGTTCGCCAGCGCCGCCGCAGTGGCGACGCGCACCGGATTGGCATCGGGCTGCTGGGCGGCCTCCTGCTCGGCCAGAAGCGCCTGCTGCAGCCTTTGCAGCGAATACGTGCGCGACACCTCCAGGCCGGATTCCCTTTCGATTTCCTTGCGGTGCATCTCGATGCTCGCAATAAGATCGGTGACCTCGTCCATCGGCGAGGCTTCGTACATGTTCGTTCCCATATAAATCGATGGTATCACTGGCCAGAGGCCCTGCGCGCGAGGTAGATGCCGAAGAGCACCACGGCGCCGCCGGCGATCTGCAGCGCGGCCAGCGGCTCGTTCAACAGCAGCCAGGCGAAAAATGCCGCGATCACCGGCTGCAGCAGCAGGCCCACCGAGGTGAACGACGCGGGAAGCTGCGCGAGCGCGTAGGCGATCAGGCCCTGGCCGGCGGCGTGCGAGATCCATGCCAGGCCAAGGAGCTTGAGCCAGCCGGATGCACTTTCCGGCAGCAGCGGTTCCCCGGAGACGAGCGCCACCGGGAGCAGGATGAGGGCGGTGATCGTCGTGGTGACCGCCATCAGCGCGAGCGTATCCGTACCTCGGTCGCGCAAGCCCTTCACCGACATCAGGTACCAGGCGTAAAACATCGCGGTCACGACGCCCAGGGCGTCCCCGAGGAGCGCGGTAGGCGAAAAGCCTATGCTCGTCTGCACCAGCATCGCCACGCCCGCGAGGGCCGCGACGAGACCCGCCAGAAACAGGCCGCTGGGCCGCTGCTTCCACAGCAGCCACGCGGCGAGGGTGACGAAGATCGATGCGAGGTTCGCCAGCAGCGTGGAATTTGCCACGGACGTGTACTTGATCGACCAGTGCCAGAACGCGAGGTCGCCGGCGAACGCGATGCCTGCGAGGAGCAGCGGGACGATCTGGTTTTTGTTTAGAGTTTTCTGACCTTTGGAGTGGAAAGCAAAAAGAATCCAGAGCAGTGGAACGGCCAGGCAGACACGCCAGAATGCGCTCGCGGTCGGGCCGACTTCCGACACGCGCACCCAGATCGGCGACAGCGCGATGAAAATCGCGCCGCCGAACAGCGCAAACAGGGAAAGTCCTCGCATCCGGCGATGGTAAACTTTTGCCGACTCCCATGCCTGCTCCACGCTTCGTACACCTGAGGATGCACAGCGAATACTCGGTGACGGACGGGATCGTCCGCATCGACGACGCCGTGGCGAAAGCGAAGGCCGACGGCATGCCCGCGCTGGCGCTTACGGACGCGAGCAACGTATTCGGGCTGGTGAAGTTCTATACCGCGGCCCGCGCCGCGGGCGTCAAGCCCGTGGTAGGCGTCGATTGCTGGATCCAGAACGACGCGGACAGGGAAAAGCCGTTCCGCGCGCTGCTGCTATGCAGTTCGCGCGCCGGGTTCCTGCGCCTCTCCGAATTGCTGTCGCGCGCCTGGCTCAGGAACCAGCACCGGGCGCGCGCCGAAATCGCGCTGAGCTGGTTCGGGGAGTCGGGCACCGAAGGCCTCATCGCCCTGTCCGGATTTGCCGGCGGCGATGTGGGCCACGCGCTCGCGGGCGGCAACGCGGCGGCGGCCGGAAAGCTTGCGGCCGCCTGGTCGAAGCTGTTTCCCGGGCGCTACTACCTGGAAGTGCAGCGCTCGGGCGCGGTCCAGGGCGAGCAGCTGGTGGGCGCCACGCTCGCGCTCGCGGTGAAGATGAAGCTGCCTGTGGTGGCGACGCACCCGGTGCAATTCATTTCGCCGGATGATTTCAAGGCGCACGAGGCGCGGGTCTGCATCTCGCAGGGCTACGTGCTCGGCGACCAGCGGCGGCCGAAGCTGTTCACCCCCGAGCAGTATTTCAAATCTCAGGACGAGATGGCGGCGCTGTTCGCCGACGTGCCGCAGGCGCTGGAGAACGCGGTGGAGATCGCGCGCCGCTGCAACCTCGAGATCGAGCTGGGCAAGAGCCGGCTGCCGGCGTTCCCGACGCCCAAGGGAGTTTCCCTCGATGCCTTCCTCGCAACCGAGGCGGAAAAGGGGCTGGCGCGCAGAATCGAGAAGCTGAAGCTCGGCGGCGGCGAGCTGCCGCGCTACCGCGAGCGCCTCGCCTTCGAGATCAAGACCATCGCCCACATGGGCTACGCGGGCTACTTCCTGATCGTCGCCGATTTCATCGGCTGGGCCCGCGCCAACGGCGTGCCGGTCGGGCCGGGACGCGGCTCGGGCGCGGGTTCGCTGGTGGCCTATTCGCTCGGCATCACGGACCTCGATCCGCTGAAATACGACCTGTTGTTCGAGCGCTTCCTCAATCCCGAACGCGTATCGATGCCCGACTTCGACATCGACTTCTGCCAGGATGGCCGCGACAGGGTGATCGGCTACGTGCGGCAGAAGTACGGCGAGGATTCCGTGTCGCAGATCGCCACCTTCGGCACCATGGCCGCGCGCGCCGTCCTGCGCGACACGGGCCGCGTGCTCGACCTGGGCTACAACTTCTGCGACCAGATCGCCAAGCTGGTGCCGGTGCAGCCCGGCAAGAACATCACGCTCTCCGACGCGCGCGAGATGGAACCGCTGCTCGCGCAGCGCGAGAAGAAGGAGGAGGAGGTCCGCGACCTGCTGGAGCTCGCCGAAAAGCTGGAGGGGCTGACGCGCAACGTCGGCATGCACGCGGGCGGCGTCCTCATCGCGCCGGGCAAGCTCACCGATTTCTGTCCGCTCTACGCCGCCGAGGGCACGTCCAACGTCATCTCGCAGCTCGACAAGGACGACGTCGAGAAGATCGGCCTGGTCAAATTCGACTTCCTCGGCCTGACCACGCTCACGGTGCTCGACTGGGCGGAACGCTATGTGCGCGAACTCGGCGACAAGGCGTTCTCGATCGAGGCGCTGCCGCTGGACGACAAGGCGTCCTACGCGATGCTCGCCTCGGGCAACGCGACCGGCGTGTTCCAGTTTGAATCTCGCGGCATGCGGGACCTGCTCAAGCAGGCGCCGCCGACGCGCTTCGAGGACGTGATCGCGCTGGTGGCGCTGTACCGGCCCGGGCCGATGGAGCTGATTCCCGAGTACATCCTCTGCAAGCAGGGCAAGAAACGCATCGATTACCAGGACCCCAGGCTGGAGCCGATCCTCGCGCCGACCTACGGGATCATGGTGTACCAGGAGCAGGTGATGCAGATCGCGCAGGTGATCGGCGGCTACTCGCTGGGCGCCGCCGACCTGCTGCGGCGCGCCATGGGCAAGAAGCTGCCCGAGGAAATGGCCAAGCAGCGCGATATCTTCGTCGCCGGCGCGCAGCAGAACGGCGTGCAGCGCAGCCGCGCGATGCAGCTCTTCGATCTGATGGAGAAGTTCGCGGGCTACGGCTTCAACAAGTCGCATGCCGCGGCCTACGCGCTGCTCGCCTACCAGACCGCGTACATGAAGGCGCACCATGGCGCCGCGTTCATGGCGGCCAACATGTCGGCGATCATGGACGACACCGACAAGCTGCGCCAGTTCCGCGACGACGCCCTCGCCAACGGCCTCGCCATCCAGCCGCCGGACATCAACGCTTCCGTCTACCGCTTCGTGCCGGTGGACCTGAAAACGGTGCGCTACGGCCTGGGCGGCATCCGCGGTACCGGGCGCGCCGCCATCGAATCCATCGTCGAAGCGCGCAAGGCAGGGCCGTTCACCGACCTGTTCGACTTCTGCCGCCGGGTCGACAAGCGGCTGGTGAACCGCCGTTGCCTGGAGGCGCTGGTGCGCGCCGGCGCCTTCGACGGCGTGAATCCCGGCCGGGCCAGCCTGCTCGCCTCCGCCGGCCGCGCGATCGAGGCCGCCGAGCAGGCGGACCGGGCTTCGTCGCAGAACAGCCTGTTCGGCGAAAGCGATCCCGCCCACACGGCGGGCCTGGTGCTCGTCGATTCGAAGCCCTGGGACCTCAAGCAGCGCCTCACCGAGGAAAAGACCGCGCTCGGCTATTGCCTTTCCGGGCACCTGTTTTCGGTCTACGAGCGCGAGCTGGCGAATTTCCCTCGCACGCCGCTGGCGAAAATTTCAGCCTCGGGCGACAGGGTGTGGATCGCGGGGGTGGTGTCCGCGGCGCGCGTGCAGAACACGCGGCGCGGCCGGATGATGATGGTGATGCTGGACGACGGCAGCGCGCAGCTTGAGCTGTCGGTGTTCAACGAGCTGTTCGAGAAGCACCGCGACAAGATCAAAGAGGACCGCCTGCTGGTGGTGCAGGGCAAGGTGCAGCGCGACGAGTTCATCAACGGCCTGCGCGTGAGCGCGGAGGACGTGCTCGACCTGGCGGCGATGCGCACCCGCTTTTCGGCGCGCCTGCGCATCGCCATGAACGGCAATACGGACAGGAAGCGCGATCCGAAGCGGCTGATGGAGATGCTTGCTCCCTACCGTGCCGCGGGCGAAGGCGGCTGCCCGGTGCTGGTGCACTACGAGAACGAAGGCGCGAGCTGCGACGTGGCGCTGGGCGAGGCGTGGCGGGTGCGCCCGGACGACCTGCTGCTCGGCGAGTTGTCGGCGTGGCTTTCACCCGAGGCGGTGCAATTCCAGTACGGGAACTCGGCGCGTTGAGCGCCCGGGCGACGGTCGATGCCACGCCGTGTTTGACCTGACGCTTACTTTCGACAATGGCCCGGATCCGGGCGCCACGCCGGCCGTGCTCGACGTGCTGGCGCGCCGCGCCTTGCGCGCGACGTTTTTCGTCATCGGCCAGAAGCTCGCCGAGCCCGGACGCCGCGCGCTCGCGGAGCGTGCCCACGCGGAAGGCCATTGGATCGGCAACCACAGCTACACGCATTCGCAGCCGCTCGGCTTGCGCACCGAGGCGGACGTCGCCGAGCGCGAAATCGGCCGCACGCAGGATCTGATAGGCGCGCTGGCCCATCCAAAGAGGTTCTTTCGACCGTCCGGGGGCGGCGGCGTCATCGACCGGCGATTGCTCAGTGATCCGGCCGTCGGATTCCTGCGGCGCGGCAACTACAGCTGCGTGCTGTGGAACTCGATTCCGCGCGACTGGGACGATCCGGATGGCTGGGTCGAGCGCGCCCTGGCGCAGTGCCGCGCGCAGCCCTGGACCCTGATGGTGCTGCACGACCTGCCCACGGGTGCGATGCGCCATCTCGAGCGCTTCCTCGACGCGGCGGGCGCGGACGGCGCGCGCATCCGGCAGGACTTCCCGCCCGCCTGCGTGCCGATCGTCGAGGGCGTTCCCGTCCTGCCGCTGGACGGCTATCTGGCTGCGCAACCGGCGGCCACGCTGCGCGCGAGCTGAATCCCCGCTCAGCTTCCCCACCTGACCTCGCACGCCTCGCCGCGCATCGTCGCGACGAGCGCCCGGTACCAGGGGTTCTGCAGGCGTTCGGCCGGATCGCCGCGGCGCTTGTCGGCGATGAATCCCCTGATCGTCGGATAGCAGGCTTCGATCTGCGCGCGCGAGGCGTCGCGCAGATCGCGGATCGGGAACGAGCCGCCGTGGTCCAGCGCCGCGTTCAGCAGGGCGCGGCGCACTTCGGCCGCAGCCACCGAGGCGCCGAGGGTCGTCTTGATGCCGAAGCGCACTTCCACGCCGGCCCATTCCCGGGTTGCCCAGCGCAGGCCGGTTGAGGCCTCCGCCTGGTTTTCCGCCTCCGCACGGTAGCGGCGCACCGTGATGCCGTGCAACGCCATCCTTCTTTCCGCCGCAAGCCGGCGCACGTCCTTCAGGTAGGCATCGAGCGCCGCCGGAGGCAGCAGGCATTCGATCGCGCATTCCGGTGCCGGCGTGGCGGGCTCTTCCTCCAGGCGCAATTCGACGGGCTCCGACGAGGCGGCGGCGCTGCCGAGCAGCGAGTCGATGGACAGCGTCACGCTGTAGAGCACGCCGATCACGCCATGGCCGCCGAGGGCGGCGCGAAACAGCTCGTGGTGGGCGCCGCGATCTGCGCGGCGCAGCTCGCCGTCGGGCGTGAACAGCGTGATCGCGGCGACGTGCGAGGTGACCGGCAAGCCGTCGGGGCCGGCCGTGGCCTGCGCCACGGCGTCACCGACCGTGCCGGGCATGCGGGCGAAGGCATCAAGTGCGATCTTGCGCGAGGCGGCGCACCTGGCGAGTTCGGTCCAGGGCGTCGCGGCCTGCACTTCGACCAGGCGCCGCTTGCTGTCGAGTTGCAGCACGCGGTCCATGCCGGAGCCGTCGAGCTTCACGGCATGCGCGCGTGCATGCCGCAACGCGTCGCGCAGGTCGTTCGCGGAGCGTACGCGCACGGTCTGCGTGGGCTGCAGGAACCTCAGGTCGTCTGCGGCGGGAAGGGTCAACGTGGCGAGCATGTCGGTCTCCGGATGCGTTGATGTCGGAGCCATTTTTCTCCCGCCGCCTGTTGCGCTGCAACGCGGACGGAACAAGTATCGGGAACCGATACCTGGGGTAGCTAGGCCGTAGGGAGCTGCTCGAATCCGCTGTAAGGCTTGTCGAGATCCCCCTGCGCTTCCCGCACTCCGACCGCGACGACTTTCGCGGCCGGCGGCCCGCGCCGGGCCCAGGCCAGCAGTCGTTCAACCGCATCCGCGCCGCCCTGCACGACCGCTTCGACGCTGCCGTCCCGCCGGTTCCTGACCCAGCCAGAAATCCCGCCGGATTCGGCCTCGGCGCAGAGCGCGGCGCGGTATCCGACCCCCTGGACGTGGCCCTGGATGCGCAGGTGGCGGGTTATCTTCATGTCCGGATTGTGCCTTTTTGTGCAGCGCCCTGAAGCGCTTTGCGCGCCGTGGTAGAGTGCGGCCGAACGCAGGTTCTCGGGAGGAAAAAGATGCGCGCAGCGCTACTGGTCATCGCCGGACTCGCCCTCGCCGGCTTCATCGCCGTCTCGTTCGTCCTGCCGCAAATGGTGGGCGCGGAAGCCAAGGAGGCGGCCCAGGTGCTGGTAACCGGCGCGGACGCGCCCAAGCAGCAGGTCACGGCCGCGGCGGAAAAAGCGGGCAACGTGACGGGCGCGGGCGCCGGTGTCAAGGTCGCGCCCAAGAGCGATCCCAAGCTGGGCGATTTCAAGTGGATTGTCGAGAACAACGGCGCGATCCGCGGCTGGAACGAGAAGAACGCAATCGAAATCTCGGTCACGCCGAAGCTGGAAGGCGGCAAGCTCGCCTGGACGTGCCGCGGCTATCCGAATGCGTCGATGCCCGCGAGCTGCGGCGGCCGGTAGGTTCCGAGTCCGCTAAGCCTTCGGGTCTTTCAGCAGGTCTTCTGCCCGCGCAATCGCGGCCGCCAGGTCGGGCGCGAGGTTGTCCTTTCCCAGTTTCTCCAGGAACCCGCTGCGGCGCATGAGCGACAGCGGGTGATCGTTCGCGGCGCACAGCAGCAGCGTGGCGCCGCGCTTGCCCAGGCTGCGGTGCAGGCCTTCCAGGGTATCCAGGCAGGTCGAATCCAGGTTGATCACCATGTGCAGGTCGAGGATCAGCACTTGCGGCGGCGCATGTCCGGGAGCCGTTTCGGTCAGCGCTTCGAGCTTGCCGACGGCGCCGAAGAAGAGCGAACCGAAGATACGGTAGGCCGCCGTGCCCTGCGGCAGCGCTACGTCGGCGCCGACCGGTTCGATCGTGGTGAGGGTCGAGATGCGGTGAATGAAGAAAAGCGCCGCCAGCACCAGGCCGATCTGCACCGCCACGGTGAGATCGACCATCACCGTCAGCAGGAAGGTCGCGACCATGATGGTGCGGTACTGGACGGAGAACTGCTTCAGGCGCGCGAACTCGCTCCAGTCCCCCATGCTCCAGGCCACGTACAGCAGGATTGCGGCGAGCGCGGCGAGCGGCACATGCTGCGCAAGGGGTGCGGCGAGCAGGACGATGGCGAGCAGCGTGAGCGCATGCACGATGCCCGACACCGGGGTGCGCGCGCCGCTCTGCACGTTGGCCGAGGTGCGGGCAATGGTGCCGGTCGCCGGCATGCCGCCGAAGAACGGCGTGACGAAGTTGGCGATCCCCTGCGCCATGAGTTCCTGGTTGGGATCGTGCCGGTCGTCGATCATGCTGTCGGCGACGCGAGCGCACAGCAGCGACTCGACCGCGCCCAGCAGGGCGATCGTTACCGCAGGCCCGACAAGATTGCGCGCGTTGTCCCAGGACAGGTCCGGCCAGGTGAAGGCCGGCATCGCGCTCGGGATGCCGCCAAAGCGCGAGCCGATGGTTTCCACCTGCAGCCCGAGCGCCGCAGCGGCGGCGGTCGCGGCTGCGAGCGCCACCAGTGTTGACGGCAGGCGCGCGGCCAGGCCGCGGCCGTAGTTTGTCCACAAGACGATCAGGGCAAGGGAAGCCATGCCCAGCGCCAATGTCGGCAGGCTTGCCGTATGCAACGTGCCGCCGATGGCCCGGGTCGCACCGAAGAAGTCGGCCGGCATCTTCTCGATCTGCAGGCCGAGGATATTCTTTGCCTGCGACAGGGCGATGAGGATGGCAATGCCGTTGGTGAAGCCGATGACGATGGCGACCGGGATGTAGCGGATCAGGGAACCGATGCGCGTCAGGCCCATGACGAAGAGCAGCACGCCCGCCATGGCGGTGGAAACGAGCAGGTTGCCCAGGCCGTACTGCTGCACGATGCCGTAGACGATGACGATGTAGGCGCCGGCCGGGCCGCCGATCTGGACGCGCGAACCGCCGAGCAGGGAAATCAGGAAGCCGGCGATGATCGCCGTGAACAGGCCCGCCTCCGGCTTCAGCCCGGAGGCGATGGCGAATGCCATCGCGAGCGGCAGGGCGATGACCGCGACAGTGATGCCGGCGCCTACGTCGGCCGCGAACGCCCGCCGGTCGTAATCGTTCAGGCACTCCAGCAGCCGCGGGCGGAAGGCGTGCAGCGCCATGGCCTCAGGCCGTCGCCGTCTTCTTGCTGGCGGCGAGCAGCCAGGCGGGCAGTTCGCGGTCGCCAGCGTTGGCGATCACGTATTCGCGGATCAATTGCCGGACCACCTGCGAAGGGGTCAGGTCCTGCGCGGCACAGATTTCCTCGAACATCCGCTTCTTGCGCGGGTCGAGCAGGACAGTGAAGCGCGCGGTCTTGTTTTCCATGGGCGTTCCTCGAGTGAACGCCCACAGGTTATTACAACGACATTATAATATCAATGTCATTTGACACGCATACCGGGCTGCGCACCGGAATCCGGTGAAATCAGGAAAATTCCCGGGCTGTCGCCCGAGGCGGCCAGCACCATGCCCTCGGAGACGCCGAACTTCATCTTGCGCGGCGCAAGGTTCGCCACGACGACTGCGAGCTGGCCCTCGAGCCTCTCGGGTGCGTAGGCCGATTTGATGCCGGCGAATACGGTACGAGTCGTGCCCCCGACGTCGAGCGTGAGCTTGAGCAGCTTGTCCGCGCCCTCGACGTGCTCCGCCTTGACGATCTTCGCCACGCGGAGGTCCAGCTTGTTGAAATCGTCGATCGAAATGGTTCCCGAGTTCGTCGTCGCCGCAGCTTCAGTCACTTTCGCTTCCTTTTTCGGCTCGTCCGCCGCTTGAATATCGAATAGCGAGTCGAGCTGCTTGTCGTCGACACGCTGCATGAGATGCCTGTATTCGCCTATCGAATGGCCCGAATTCAACAATCGAGTCGAGTCAGACCATTGAAGTGAATCCACACCCAGATACTTCTCGACATCCTTTGCCAGCTTTGGAAGTATGGGCTTCAAGTAAATGGTGAGAAGGCGGAAAAGGTTGATTCCTACCGAGCAGACATGCTGAAGCTCTTGATCTTTGGATTTGTCTTTCGCCAGATCCCAGGGTTTCTTGGCGTCTACAAACTGATTCGCAAAATCTGCAAGCATCATGATTTCCCGCAAAGCTTTGCCAAACTCCCGGGAGTCGAAGTAGGTGGAAATTTGCGGAGCCCGGTCTTGGAATTCTGCTAGCAAAGAATCCTTGTTCAATCCAAATCTGGCGGCTCCATAGTCGAACGTCGCCGGGGGCAACTCTAGCTTTCCACCAAAGCGTTTCGAAAGGAATCCGGAGCAACGGCTCGCGATATTGATGTACTTGCCGACGAGGTCGCTGTTGACGCGCGCGATGAAGTCGTCGGGATTGAAGTCGACGTCCTCGACCGCGGCGTTGAGCTTGGCGGCGATGTAGTAGCGCAGCCACTCGGGGTTCATGCCGAGCTGGAGGTAGCGCAGCGGGTCGATGCCCGTGCCGCGCGACTTGGACATTTTCTCGCCCGAGACGCCGATGAAGCCGTGCACGTAGACGTGATTCGGGTCCTTGTAGGGCGCGCCTGCGAACCTCAGCATCGCCGGCCAGAACAGGGTATGGAAGTAGATGATGTCCTTGCCGATGAAGTGGATCTGCTCGCATTCGCCGAGGACCTTTGTCCAGTCGAGACCCTTCTTCGAGCAGTAGTTCTGCAGGCTGGCGAGGTAGCCGATTGGCGCGTCCAGCCAGACGTAAAGGTACTTTTCCTCCTTGATGTCGGGCACGCGGATGCCGAAGTAGGGGGCGTCGCGCGAGATGTCCCAGTCGCCCAGCGCCTTGTCGCCTTCGCCGTCGATCCATTCGAGCGCCTTGTTCAGCACCTGAGGCTGGAGGCGCCCCGGATGCGCCAGCCATTCACGCAGGAACGCGACGCAGGCCGGGTCCGACAGCTTGAAGAAATAGTGCTCGGAGGTCCGCAGCTCCGGCTTCGCGCCCGACAGCGTCGAGTAGGGATTCTTCAGTGCGGTCGCGGAGTAGACGGTGCTGCAATTCTCGCAGGCGTCGCCGTACTGGTCCTTGGCGCCGCAGTTCGGGCATTCGCCCTTCAAGTAGCGGTCGGCGAGGTACATGCCCTTGACCGGGTCGAAGAACTGCTCGACCGGCTTCGTGTAGATCAGGCCGGCCTTCTTCAGGCGCCGGAAAATATCCTGCGAACGCTCGGTGTTCTCCGGCGAGTGCGTGGAGTGCCAGTTGTCGTACTCGACGTGGAAGCCGTCGAGGTACTGCTCGCGGCCGCGCTGGATCGCGGCGACGAATTGCTCCGCACTCTGGCCGGCCTTCTCCGCCGCGAGCATGATCGGCGCGCCGTGCGCATCGTCGGCGCCCACGAAATGCACCTCATGCCCCTGCATCCGCTGGAACCGTACCCAGATGTCGGCCTGGATGTACTCCATGATGTGGCCGATGTGGAACGCGCCGTTGGCATAGGGCAGGGCGGTGGTGACGAAGAGCTTGCGGCGGGACATCCGGAACTCGAATCTGCACGGGGAAAACGTCGATTTTAGCTTACACTCCGCGCATGCCTCTGACTGATGCCGATGTCAACGCAGTCCTCGCGAAAATTGTCGATCCGAACACGGGAAAGGATCTTGTCGCCACGCGCTCCGTGAAGAGCGTCAAGATCGACGGCGCCAAGGTGTCGCTCGAAGTCGAGCTCGGTTATCCGGGCAGGAGCCAGTTCGAGCCGATCCGGCGCCAGGTGATTGACGCATTGAAGGCCGCTGGCGCGCCGGGCGCGAGCGTCACCGTGCGGTCGAAAGTCGTGCCGCACGCGGTGCAGAAGGGCGTGAAGCTCATTCCCGGCATCAAGAACATCATCGCGGTCGCCTCGGGCAAGGGCGGCGTGGGCAAATCCACCACCGCGGTCAACCTCGCCCTGGCCCTGCTCGCCGAAGGGGCGTCGGTCGGGATCCTGGACGCCGACATCTACGGCCCCTCGCAGCCGATGATGCTCGGCATCGCCGGACGGCCCGAGTCGAAGGACGGCAAGAGCCTGGAACCGATGGAGGGCCACGGGCTGCAGGCGATTTCGATCGGCTTCCTCATCGACATGGATACGCCGATGGTGTGGCGCGGTCCGATGGTGACCCAGGCGCTGGAGCAGCTGCTCAAGGACACGCGCTGGCGGGAGCTCGACTACCTGATCGTGGATTTGCCACCGGGCACCGGCGACATCCAGCTCACGCTGGCGCAGAAGGTGCCGGTTACCGGCGCGGTGATCGTCACCACGCCGCAGGACATCGCCCTCATCGACGCCCGCAAGGGACTCAAGATGTTCGAGAAGGTCGGCATCCCGATCCTCGGCATCGTCGAGAACATGTCCATCCACATCTGCGAGAAGTGCGGGCACGAGAGCCACATCTTCGGCGAAGGCGGCGCAGCGCGAATGTGCACGGACTACGGCACCGAGCTGCTTGGCCAGCTGCCGCTCGACGGCTCGATTCGCGAGCAGGCCGATTCGGGCAAGCCGACGCTGGTGTCAGACCCGGACGGCAGGATCTCGGCGATCTACAAGCAGGTCGCGCGGCGCTGCGCCGTGAGGATCGCCGAATCGCAGAAGGACATGACTTCCAAATTTCCCAACATCGTGGTGCAGAACACCTGAACTAGTTGCAGCGGTTCAGGTCGTCCGGGCGCCAGGGATTGTTGAAGGTGCTCAGGGTTTCCAGGAACACCACCAGGTCCGTCTGTTCGCCTGCGGTGAGCTTGAGCGGCTTGAGCTCGCTGGAGCCGCGCTCTGAATAGTGGCGCACTGCCTCGGCCATCGTCCCGACCTCGCCATGGTGGCCGTAGGGGGCGGTCAGGAAGAGGTGGCGCAGCGTCGGCACCTTGAACGCGCCGTCCTTGCCGGGATCCGGTCGTCCCTTCGCCGCATAGACGGAAAACCCGTTGTTGCGCAGCTCGCCACTGCTGAAGTTCGGCCCGCTGTGGCAGCTGCTGCAGTTGGCCTTGCCGACGAAGAGCTTCGCGCCGCGCTGCGCGGAATCAGAATAGATCCACTTGATGGATTCGCCCCGGGCGAGCGCGTTGCGGAACCGGTCGAAGGGCGTGGGCGGCGTCTCGAAGGTCTCGACGAACGCGGCCAGGGCCCTGCCGACATCCGCGAGCACCGCGTCGTCGTCGCTCGGCGAGGGCGCGGCGCCGAAGGCCCTGCGAAAGCGGCAGGACAGCTGCTCGTCCTTGCGCAGGAGTTCCGCGACATGGCGCGCGCTCGCGCCCAGCTCGCGCGCGTCGAGGATCGGCCGGATGCTCTGCGCCGGCAGGCTGTCGGTGGCGCCGTCCCAGCCGAAGCGGCGGCTGAGCCGGATGTTCATGAGCGTCGGCGTGTTACGGTCCACCTCGGCGGCCGCCGCGCCGCGCGTGCGGTTGTCCGTCCAATTGCGCTCCGGCACGTGGCAGGTCCCGCAGGAAAACTTGCCGCTGCCGGACAGGCGGTTGTCGAAGAAGAGGCGCTCCCCGAACTCCACCGCCTCGCGCTTGCCCGAGACCCGGTTGCCGGGGTCGGTGGCGAGGGGCGTCGGCCAGGGGCCGTGCGCGAGTATGGCGCGAACTTCGTCGGCCGTGAACGGCGCCGGCTCCTGCGCTGCCGCGCCAGCCGGCAGGCCCAGCGCCGCCAGCAGCACTGCGCCCCGCCAGGCCGGTCCCGTCACTCCCATGCCGCTATCTTGCCGTAGAACGCTCAGCCCGGCACGTGCGCCAGGACCGAGCCCGGAACGATGACAGGCGCGCTGGCGCCGGGCGGCTGCCACATCAATTCAAGCCGCGCGGTGCCCTTGCGCTGGAAGTACTGGACCGTGATCGGGTACCAGCCAGCCTTGCCGACGGCGACCTTGACGGGCCTGGAGAGGCGATCGACGTGGATGTCCGGATCGTCCACCACGCGCGTGCGGCCGAGGTGGACGCGCACGCCGTCGTTCGACTTGGCGAGGAACGTGTATTCGCCGGCCTCCAGCCTGATCAGCCCGGTGAAATGCGCGCCGAAATATTCGTAGGAGGACTCGATTCCCCACATCGGCCCCGCGTCCGTGCTGGCCGCCAGATTGGGCACCGGCGCGCCGCGCTTGCCCTTGGCGAGGTCGGCCGGCGTCTTCGGCATGTTCTCGACGTGCTTGAAGTCGCCGGAGAAATACAGCATCTGCAGGCCAGGTTGCAGCGCCGAGGCGGCAGGCTGCGGTTCAAGGGGCGCGGGTGCCGGTACCTTGTCGGCGGCATTGGCGCATGCCGTGACACCCAGCGCGAAACTGGTCGCCACTATCAGGTGCCGGAAGCTGGTTGCCATGCAAGACATGTTGGTCCTTTCGAAGGCCGTAGAGCCTGATTTACGAATGGCAATTCTACCTATCGATGAGGCTACAATCGCCGGGCTGGCGATCTAGTCCGGCAATTCGCGGCAACGTGCTCAACTCTCTCCTGAAAAGCATTCTCGGCAACCTCACCGGCGCGCGCTCGAAACCGGGTCGCGATGCCTTGCGGAGCTTCGGCATTCTTGCCGGTGAAAGCTGCGGGACGGCCTATGCCGAACTCCCCACGGAACCGCATATTTCCATCACCAGGGAGTACCTGGACGCCGCAATCGACAGGTTCGGCCTGGCAGGGCGCGTCCTGGATGTCGGATGCGGGCAGGGGATGGCGCTCGAACGGATGATCGCGAAAGGCCTCGACCCCGTCGGCATCACCCTCGGCGAGGACTATCGGATATGCGCGGAGAAAAAACTGCCGGTCCTCGAAATGGATCTGAACCTGATGGAGTTCCCCGCCGAGTCCTTCGACGGCGTCTGGTGCCGGCATGCGCTCGAGCATTCGATCGCGCCCTACTTCGTGATTCGCCGGCTGTGGCAGTTCCTGAAGGCCGGCGGCCTGTGCTACGTGGAGGTCCCGGCGCCCGATACCGCATGCCACCACGAGGCCAACGAAAATCACTACAGCGTGCTCACGTCGTCGATGTGGCAGTCGCTGTTTGCGAGGGCGAAATTCCGTCTCCTGGAGACCCGTACGATCAGCTTCAACACGCCATCCGGCGAAGACAGCTACTACGCGTTTTTCCTGAGAAAATGATGCGCCTTCGCGCGATGTCGCGTGACCGAGCCATCAACAGGGAGATGACGGGTGACCATCAAGTCTGACAAGTGGATCCGCCGCATGGCGGCCGGGCAGCGCATGATCGAGCCCTTCGAGCCGAACCAGGTAAAGGAGGCGAACGGCCGGCGCATCGTCTCCTACGGCACCTCGAGCTACGGCTACGACATCCGCTGCTCCGAGGAATTCAAGATTTTCACCAACATCAACTCGACCATCGTCGACCCCAAGGTATTCGACGAGAAGTCGTTCGTCGACTTCAAGGGGCCGGTGTGCATCATTCCGCCCAACTCCTTCGCGCTGGCGCGCACGATCGAATACTTCCGCATCCCGCGCAACGTGCTGACGATCTGCCTCGGGAAATCCACCTACGCGCGCTGCGGCATCATCGTCAACGTCACGCCGCTCGAACCGGAATGGGAAGGGCACGTGACGCTGGAATTCTCCAACACCACGCCCCTGCCGGCGCGCATCTACGCCAACGAAGGCGTGGCGCAGGTGATCTTCATCGAATCCGACGAGGTTTGCGAGACCTCCTACCGCGACCGCGGCGGCAAATACCAGGGCCAGAAGGGCGTCACCCTGCCCAGGATTTAGCGCCACTATTCGTAGTGGCCCCGCCGCTTAGCCATCCTACCTATAGTAGTTTCTCGGAACGCGGCGGCGTGTTTTCCCTCTGGCGCGCCGTAGCGAACCGCGAAAATGCCCTTGACTGGCGGGGGGGCGTCCCTATAATCCGCAAAATTTCCTGTTAACTCAAGGACAAGAATGGGCTTACGCCCCAGCAGCATCCCCCGCACCGGCAAGCAATCCTCACTACCGCAAGAACAGCTTTTCGACACGCATCCCGAGTCGAGCCTCGACTTCGAGATCGCGCGCCAGGCGACGCGCCAGAAATACACGCGGCCGTTCCTGATCCTCGACAACGCCATCGTGCGCGACAAGGCGCGCCGCTTCTTCGCGGCCATGCCGCGCGTGCGGCCGCACTACGCGGTGAAGGCCAATCCGGACCGGCGCGTGCTGAAGACGCTGATGCAGGAGGGCTGCAGCTTCGAGATCGCCTCGACCGCGGAGCTCGACATGCTGCTCGCGATCGGCGCGGACATGGCCGGGGTGTTCTATTCGAACCCGATGAAGTCGCGCCAGTCGATCGCCTATGCCGCGGCCAAGGGCGTCGAGTGGTTCGTCGTGGACAGCGTCGACGAGCTGCGCCGCGTGCACGAGATCAAGTCGGACGCGAGAATGTACCTGCGCATCGCCACGCCGAACATCGGCAGCGACTGGCCCCTGTCGGGCAAGTTCGGCGCGGGCGCTTCGGAGACGCGCGAAATCGTCGCCACTGCGGCCAAGCTCGGCGCCGACCTCGCCGGCGTGACCTTCCACGTCGGGTCGCAGTGCCGCAATCCGGAAAACTGGCGCGTCGGCATCGAGAAGGCGCGCATGCTGTTCGACGCCATGGCCAAGGCGGGCCTCAAGCCGCGCATGCTGGATATCGGGGGCGGTTTCCCGGTGCGCCACGTGAAGCCGATACCGTCGATCGAGGTGATCGGCGAGGTCGTGAACGAAGCCCTCAAGGCGTTTCCCGAGGACGTGCGCGTGGTCGCCGAGCCGGGCCGTTACATGGTTTCGGACGCGGCATATTTCGTGTGCCGCGTGATCGGCACCGCAACGCGCGGCGGCAAGCGCTGGATGCACTGGGATGCGGGCCTGTTCGGCGGCGTGATCGAGACCACCGAGGGCCTGAAATACCGCATCCGTACCGAGCGTTCGGGGCCGGACATGCCCTGGCACGTCGCCGGTCCGACCTGCGATTCGGTGGACGTGATCCTGCGCGACGAGCCGCTGCCTTCCGATCTTCAGGAGGGCGATTTCGTCTACCTGCGCAACGCGGGCGCCTACACCACCGCCTACGCCAGCGAGTTCAACGGCTTTCCGCTGCCGGAAGTCCGCGTTTTCGAGTCGAAACGCTAACCGGGTCCCGCCAGCTCATACGGCAGGAACTCGAAACGCACGCCGGCCGCAAGGGCGTGCGTTTTTTTTCGCTCCCTTGAGTCATTTGTCACGCCGTTTTCCCGGCGCGAGGAAGTTTGTCACCATTGCCCCCTGCGGTGGCATAGGGATGCATGCGGCAATCGGCGTAGTCTGAAAAAGGGGGTGTGTAGAAGCGCTGTCGATGTCCGAAGAGGAGATTCCTATGGCCTCGACGATCGGTTTCGCATCAACGCCATTCGACGACCACCCCCTGTGGCCGCTGCGGGCCCCGGCGTACTGGGTAGCGATTCCCCTGGTGGCACTTGCCTACGCCAGCGTGGCGGCGATATCGCTCCTGCTGGCGATTCCGCCCGGCTATGCAAGTGCGGTCTGGCCGCCAGCGGGCATCGCGCTCGCGGCCTGGCTCGCCTTCGGCCCGCGAATCTGGCCCGGGATCCTGATCGGGGCGGCGCTCGCCAATCTAGGCGTCGCCGGCACGACGCCGGCGGTCGCCCTTGCCATCGGCCTCGGCAATTCCGCGGAGGCCGCCGTCGCCGGCCTGTTGCTGCGCCGGTTCCTGGCGCTGCGGCATCGCTTCGAACGCCCGGCCGCGGTGTGGGCGTTTGCTGCGATTGCGTTCGGCGCGGCGACGGTCGCCGCCACCAGCGGCGTCGTCACGCTGGCGCTGGCGGGCCAGGTGCGGTGGGCGGACTTCGGCACGCACTGGCTGACATGGTGGCTGGGCGACGCGACGGGCATCGTCATCGTCGCGCCGCTGCTGCTGGCCTGGAGCGAGCCGGGCACCGGGCTTGCTGCGGGGGAGAGGCGCATCGAAGTGCAGCTCTTTGCCGCGCTGCTCGCGCTTTGCGCGGCACTCTTATGGGCAATCCGGTTTCCTGCGGATACCGTCCAGAAGCTCGCCTACCTCATGATCCCGCTGGTGACCTGGGCGGCGGCGCGGCTCGATCAGAGGGCCGTTACCGCGGCGAGCTTTGCGATCTCGGCGGTCGCCATCATGGACATGCTCGATGGCGTGGCGAGCATGTTCGTGCCCATGCCGCTCAACGAATCCCTGCTGATGCTGCAGCTGTTCGTCAGCCTGGTGGCGCTGGTCGGTCTGACCCTGTCCTCGCTCGCCGGCGAGGTCGTGCGGGTCAACACGCATCTTGAAGCGTCCCGCGCCGAGCTCCAGCGCCTGGTGACCGAACGCACCGTGCAGCTCGACCAGACGCTTGCGCACCAGGTGCTGCTGGCGAGGCGCATGGTGAAGATCCGCGACGAAGAGCGCAAGCGCCTCGCCGCCGAATTGCACGGCAGCGTCGCGCGGGACGTGACTTCGCTGCGTGAGGTCATCAGCCGGCTGCACCCCCCGAGCCTGGAGGGGGTAGCGCTCGCGTCCGCCCTGCGCCGGTATGCCGCCGAATTTGAGGAGCGGACCGGAATTCTCGTCAGCGTGCAATCGCCGCCGTCGCGCGACACGCTGCCGCTGAACATGAAGGACGGCCTGTTGCGCATCAGTCTCGAGGCGATGAACAATGCGGCAAAGCACGCGGACGCCACATCGATACGCATAGACCTGTCGACCGACGCGAGCGCGACACAGCTTGTGGTGCAGGATGATGGCCGTGGATTTGACCTCGGGGCGGCGCGCCCGCAGAACGGACAGTCCGGTGCGGGCTTGCTCATCATGCGAGAGCGCGCGATCGCCATCGGCGGGCAACTCCGGCTTCTGTCAGCACCGGGCGCCGGCACCACGATCGCGTGCACGGTGCCCAGAGGGCGGGAGGTGTGCGCCAGCGGACCGCAGCGCTAGCCGGGCCCGGCCCGCTCATAGCGTACGAAATCGAAGCGCACGCCGGTGGAAGAGGTGTGCGCTTCCCTCTGCGCCACGCGCCAGGCCTTGCGATCCCAGCCGGGAAAGTTCGTGTCGCCTTCGTAGTCCCGCTGGATCTCGGTGAGGACGATGCCATCCGCAAGAGGCATCGCCGCGGCGTAGATTTCCGCGCCGCCGATCACGAATGCAACGGGCTCGCCGGTGCACAGCGCGACGGCCGCTTCGACCGTCGTCGCCACGCTTGCGCCCGGCGCCTCGAATCCGGCTTTGCGGCTGACAACGATGTTCTCGCGCCCGGGCAGCGGCTTGCCGAGCGATTCCCAGGTGCGCCTGCCCATGATGACCGGGTGGCCGAGCGTAAGTTGCTTGAAGTGCTTCAGGTCCTCGGGCAGGTGCCACGGCATCTTGCCCCGCGCGCCGATCACGCCGTTCTTCGCCACCGCGGCGACCAGGAAGATGCGCGTAGCACTCCGGCCGACGGACGGTCGTCCGTTGCCGGATCTGTCGCTGTTTTGTGACATTTCACCTGACCCCGACAATGTTTAACATGCAATTATATTTCCATGATTGCGGAGAGAAATTTTCCAGCGATGCACTATCCGCGTTCGTTCCTCGGCCTGCTGGTTGCTGCCTTTCTGCTGGTGGCATTGCCGCTGATCGGAACGCTACTCTATTCGGCCTGGCACACGGAGCGCCTGACCGAGCAGAGCCGGAGCGCCGTGTCGGGCGCGGCGGCGGCGGCGCGCGCCAGCCGCGCCATGGTAAACCGCATCGGCTCGATCGAGCGCCTCGCGTCGCAGCTGGCGGTGCTGCCGGACCCCCAGTTGCAGGCGGATTTTGCGCGCGCGCACGACGGATTCCGCCAGGTCGCCGCGGAACTTTCGGTGCTGCAGCTCGAGGAGCGCCAGCGCGCCGCGTTCAACCGGACGCTCGAACGGGAGCAGGCGCTGTTCGACCACGTGCGGTCCGCGCGCGGCAACCTGAATGCGCGCCAGGTCCGTGACATCGCGGGCGCGCTAGTGGACGACGCGTACCACGTACTCGCGCTCAGCTACGCAGTCGCCGACAGCGAGGTCGAGCGCCTCGGCGCGAGCGCCGACGAGGTGCACCGTCGGCTGATTGTCATGGTGTTGATCTCCAGTGCGCTGGCGCTCGCTGCCGCGCTCGTGCTGACCCGTGTCGTCGCGCGTCCGATCGCCGAGCTCGACTCCGCGATCCGCCAGCTCGGCGGCGCCGACTTCGAGCGGCCGATCCGCGTCGGTGGGCCGGCCGACCTGCAGAGTCTCGGCGAGCGGCTCGACTGGCTGCGCCGCCGGCTCACCGAGCTAGAGGCGCAGAAGAACCGGTTCCTGCGGCACCTGTCGCACGACTTGAAGACGCCGCTGGCGGCGCTGCGCGAAGGTACCGAACTTCTCAACGACCAGATCGCCGGTCCGCTCGCGCTGCCGCAGCGCCAGGTCGTGGCGATCATGCGCGACAACAGCGTCAAGCTGCAGCGCCTGATCGAGGACCTGCTTGGATACCAGCGCGCCCTGCATGCCGCATCGGGACTGCAGATCGGGCCGGTGGCGCTGGAAGGACTGTTACGCCAATCGGTGCGTTCCCACCAGCTCGCCACCCGGACCAAGAAGCAGCGGGTGGAACTCGATGCGGTGCCGGTCACTGTCTGGGCCGACGCCGCAAAGCTGCGTTCGGTGATCGACAATCTCCTCGGCAACGCGGTCAAGTTCGCGCCGCCGGACGGGCAGATCCGCATCCGAGCGCGGGAAAGCTCGGGTCAGGTCACGATCGATGTGCTCGACAGCGGGCCGGGCGTGCCGCCGGAGGAGCGCGATGCGATTTTCGAACCTTTTTACCGTGGCCGCGCTGGGGCATTCGGACGCGCCGAAGGCACGGGCCTCGGGCTCGCGATCGCGCGGGAGTTCACAGAGGCCCACGGCGGCCGCATCCAGATCATCGACGGTGGCAGGGGCGGGCATTTTCGCGTCACGCTGCCGCTGCGGCCGTCGTCCCCGCTCGCGGAGGCCGCGTGAGGCTGCTCGCGCTTGCATTCTGGGTCCTGCTCGCGGGTTGCGCCGCCGACCCCCGCCCGCGGCAGGCGTCGGCCCAGGAGTGCAGGCCGGAAATCGAGCGCCTGAATGCGCAGCATGCGGCGGAAGTGGCGGAATTGCAGCGCGCCGCGCGCGCCGCGACGAGGCGCGAGGACGCGCTGCGCAGGCAAGTGGAGGCATTGAAGTCGATTGAACGCGGCATTCTGGAACGCGAGGAACGCGTTCGAATCGAGTCCAGGCAATGACACGACGCGAGGTAACCATGGAAAAGAGCCCGAAGAGCATCCTGCTGATCGACGACGACAAGGACCTGCTGCATCTGATTTCGATGCGGCTGACCGCCGCCGGCTATTCGGTCCAGACCGCGGAATCCGGCCAGGCGGGCATGGCCACGATGGCAGTATCGCCGCCGCAACTCGTGATTACCGACCTGCGCATGGATGGCATGGACGGCCTGGCCCTGTTCGATGCCATCCATCGCGAAGCGCCGGCGCTTCCGGTAGTGATCCTGACCGCGCACGGGACGATTCCGGAGGCGGTCGCGGCAACGCGCCGCGGCGTGTTCGGCTTTCTCACCAAGCCCTTCGATCCCAAGGTGCTGCTTGACACCGTCGCCGAGGCGCTGCGCCTGTCGGGCATGCCCGCGGGCGGCGACGAGAACTGGCGCGCGGAAATCGTCACGCGCTCGCCCGCCATGGAATCGCTGCTGGCGCAGGCCAAGCGGGTCGCCGCGTCGGATGCGACGGTCTGTATCCTGGGCGCCAGCGGCACCGGCAAGGAACTGCTGGCGCGCGCGGTCCATCGCGCAGGCCGGCGCGCCGACGCGCCGTTTGTCGGCGTGAATTGCAGCGCCATTCCGGAGGGCCTGCTCGAATCCGAGCTTTTCGGCCACAAGAAAGGGTCCTTCACCGGCGCTGTGCAGGATCGCCGCGGTTTGTTCCAATCGGCCGAGGGCGGAACCTTGTTCCTCGACGAGATCGGGGACATGCCGCTTTCGCTGCAGGTGAAGCTGCTGCGCGCGCTGGAGGAAAGGGTGGTGCGGCCGGTCGGTTCGAACGAGTCGGTCGCCGTGAACGTGCGCGTGATTTCCGCGACCCACCGCAAGCTCGAGGAGCGGATTGCCTCGGGCGAATTCCGCGAGGACCTGTTCTACCGGCTGGGCGTGGTGAAGCTGCCGCTGCCCTCGCTTGCCGAACGACGCGAGGACATTCCGCTCCTCGCGGGCCATTTCCTGGTGGAGGTCGCGCAACGCTACGACCGGACGCGGCTCGCGTTCTCGCCGGAGGCGCTGGAGCTGCTGGTGGCTGCGCAATGGCCCGGCAACGTGCGCCAGCTGCTGAACGTCGTCGAGCAGGCGGTGGCGCTTTCGGCGACCAGTGTGATACCGGCCTCGCTCGTGCGCCAGGCGCTGGACGCGGGCGATTCCGCGCTCACGCCGCTGGACGAGGCGCGGCGCGCGTTCGAGCGCGATTACCTTGCGCGCATCCTCAAGATCACGGCCGGCAACGTCACTCAGGCCGCGCGTCTTGCCGGGCGCAACCGCACCGAGTTTTACCGTCTGCTCGATCGCCACGCGCTCAATCCGGGAATGTTCAAACCGTCGCCGCGCGAAGACAGGGAAAGCCCCGCGCTATCAAACGGTTCGCGCCTGCGCGGCTGAATGCGTCGCTTTGCGGCGACGGATCCCGCGCTCCGGAGACGGTGGCAATCCGTCACGCCGATGACCTAAGACGCTGATCGCGCAAGCTTATTCCGCTCTGGCACGGCGATTGCAAAAGATCGTGTGTGTATGCAAGCCAGGAGCAACAAATGGAACAGGGCAAGACGCATCCGATCCTGATAGCCGCAGGCGTGGCGGTACTGCTGTTCAGCCTGCTGGGTGCTGCCGCGCTCACCGGACTGGTGCCGTCGGCGAATACCAGGCCGGGCGAAGCTGGCGCGATGGGACCGATGGCGCAGGGCAGGCCGGCGCCAAGCCGAGGCATTTTCGCCGCGCCGTGTGCGACCTGCGGCGTGGTCGATGCGATCCGGTCCGTCGAAGTGAAGGGCAAGACGAGCGGATTGGGTGCCGTCGCCGGCGGCGTGGCGGGCGGGCTGCTCGGCAACCAGATCGGCCACGGCAACACTCGGACAGTAATGACGGTCGGTGGCGCCGCAGGCGGCGCTTTTGCCGGCGATGCGATCGAGGGGCAGATGAAAAAGCGCCTCGCCTGGCAGGTTACTGTGCGCCTCGAGGACGGCTCGTTGCGGACGCTGTCGCAGAATGCGCAGCCGCCGTTCGCGGTCGGCGACCGGGTGCGCATCGTCGACGGCTCGCATCTCGAGCGCGCCTAGGGGACGCAATGGAGCATGCCCGATACAAGCCACTGAGCGATGTCAGCGCGCTGTTCCAGGCGGCAGCCGGATTCGCAGTTGCGGCGCTGGTGATGCTCGGCGTCGGAGGCACCATCTTCAAGCTTGTCGCGCCGGGAGGCTGGCTTGCCCAGGCGTTCGGCCGGAACCTGGCGGGCGGCCTGGCCGCGGTTCTCGGACTGCTCATCGTCGGCCTGTGCGTCTGGTTGACGCGCAACACGGTTTCAACCGGCGGCCGGAACAGGTATCCGGAAATTTTCGTCTACGCCTTTGCGCTGGCAGGCGCGGCCTACGCGGTCCGGTTTTTCGCCAAGGGAACGCCCTAGTCCGGCCAGGCCGGCAACGCTTCGAATCCAGGTTTCCCCCCGGGCCCGCCTCCCTTCCCCCAAACGGCGGGCCCTTTTTTTTGGATATTGCCCGACATGCTGAAATTCGAACGAAACACGGATGGCCTTGCGATGGGCCTGCGCGGGATACTCGTGCACGGCGTCATTACGCTTCTCGCGGTGGCGATCGCATTCTCGCTGCCGGCGGCGTCCAGGTACATCCTGTTCGATTGGTGGCCGATGGTCGAATCGGCCCCGAACCTTCTGCTTGCGAGCGAGATCGTCCTCGCTTCGGTGCTGGTGCTGGTCCTCAATCTGGCGAAACTGTCCTGGGACAACCGCCACCTGGTGCGCACGGCGCGCATGGCGGCGCTGGTCTACACGCGCAGTGCCACCCGGACTTGGCCGGCGCGATGGCGCGAGCAGCGACTGCTGAAGCAGTTGCCTGCGGTGCGCGACGCGGTTGTCCTCTCGCTGACCGGATACGACACCTTCGTGGACGAGACGAGTCTGCTGCGCGGAACGCTTGAAGGGGCCTACGAACTGCGGGTGATGCTGGTGAATCCGGCCGGCGAGGCGCTGAAGCGGCGAGCCGAATCCATGCCGCCGGAGGTAACGGTTCTTTCGCTACAGACCGAGATCGAAGCGAGCATTGCGTTCCTGTCCGGCCTGCGCAAGCGCGGCACCAAGGTGGCCCTCAAGTTCTACGATCAAATGCCCTTCTGGAAGGTGGCCGTGCTCGGGGACCACGCCTGGGTGCAGTTCTGCCATCCCGGATTCCCCGTGCGCGAGCAGCCCGAGTACGTCTTCGCGCTGCACGAGCGCAATCCGAGGCAAGGCCTGTTCGTCCCGTTCTACGTGCATGCGCTGGAGCGCTGGAACGAACCCATGCATCCGGAATACGACTTCGAGCGTAAAGAACTCGTGCACCGGGATGCTGCCGGCAACGAGACCGCAAGGGCGCCGCTTGCGGTGCCTGTCGGCAGCGCGTCGTCGGCGCAGCTGGATGCGCTCGCGGTATGACGCCGCGCTAAACGGCGATCGGCGCCTTGATGGCCGGGTGCGGCTCGTAGCCCTCGAGCGCGAAGTCCTCGTAGCGGAAGGCGAACAGGTCCTTCACCTCCGGATTCAGCCTCATGCGCGGAAACGGGCGCGGCTGGCGCGCCAATTGCTCGCGCGCCTGGTCCATGTGGTTCAGATAGAGGTGCGCATCGCCCAGCGTCAGCACGAATTCACCGGCCTGCAGGTCCGTCACCCGGGCGACCATCAGCGTGAGCAGCGCATAGGAGGCGATGTTGAACGGCACGCCGAGGAACAGGTCCGCGCTCCTCTGGTACATCTGGCAGGAGAGCCTGCCGTCGGCGACGTAGAACTGGAACAGCGCGTGGCAGGGCGGCAGGGCCATGCGGTCCACGTCCGCGGGGTTCCATGCGCTCACCAGATGCCGGCGCGAGTCGGGCTTTTTCCTTATGGCCTCGACGACATTCCTGATCTGATCGATCTCGCCGCCGCCGGGCGTGCGCCAGTGGCGCCATTGATAGCCGTAGACCGGGCCGAGCTCGCCGTTCGCGTCGGCCCATTCGTCCCAGATCGAGACGCCGCGCTCCTGGAGCCATTTCACGTTGGTATCGCCGCGCAGGAACCAGAGCAGCTCCAGGATGATGGACTTGAGGTGCAGCTTCTTGGTCGTGAGCAGCGGGAAACTGTCCTCCAGTCCGAAGCGCAGCTGGCGCCCGAACACCGACCGCGTCCCGGTGCCGGTGCGGTCCGTCTTCTTCGCGCCTCTTTCCAGCACCTCGGCAAGCAGGTCGAGGTACTGTCGTTCTCCGGAATCGGGATTCATACCGCGATGGTAGCGAAAAGTTCGCGCGCGCTCTGGAATCGATCTTCGGGACTTTTCGCCAGCAGGCGGTCGATGATGGTCTGGTAGCCCGCGAGGCGCTCCGGCAGGCTCGGAACAGGCTCGTGCACGTGCTTTTGCAGCAGACCGGCCGGGCCTTCGTTGCCCCACAGCCGCTCGCCGGTCAGCATCTCGTAGAAAATCGCTCCCAGGCTGTACAGGTCCGAGCGGGCGTCCACGGCGCGGCCCCTGCACTGCTCCGGGCTCATGTAGCGGGGCGTGGCCATCACTTCGCCGTACCGCGTCAGGTGGCTGGTCGCGTCCAGGTCCTTCGCCAGCCCGAAGTCCACGATCACGGGACGTCCGTTCGGGCGGAACATGATGTTCTGCGGCTTCAGGTCCCGGTGCACGATGCCGTGCGCGTGGATCGCGTCGAGCGCCTTCGCGATCTGCGAGGTGAGGCGCAGCGCCGCAAGCGAGCTCATGCCTTCGTGGATGCGGGCGGCGAGGGTCCCGCCCGACAGGTATTCCATCGCGATATAGGCCTGCTCGCCGGCGAAACCCTGGTCGAAGATGTGCGCCACGTGCTCGTTCTCGATTTCCGCGATCAGCTTGTACTCGCGCACGAAACGCTGCAGGAACGTGCCGTCGCGGCGCAGGCCCGGGTCGAGCACCTTGAGCACCAGCTGCAAGCCATCGTGCGCGCGCTCGGCGAGGTAGACCCGCGCCATGCCGCCTTCCCCGATCTTGCGCAGCGTCCGGTAGCCGGGGATGTGGCCCGCGTTGTCCTGTGCCGGCGCGCCGCTCCGGAGCGCGTCGATAGGAATCGTGCGCACGAACGAAGAACGCGCGCCGGAAATCTCCTGGCGGCGCGCCTCCTGCTCGCGCAGCGCATCCTCGATCGTGCGCGTCAGGCGTTGCTGCGTGAGGCCGGTCTTGCGCAGGAAATCGGCCGCGCCCGCCTTCAAGGCCTGGATCGCCACATGCGTGTCGCCATAGTCCGCGATCAGCACCACCGGCGGCGCCTGCGGCCGTGCGCGGATTTGCGCCAGCCATTGCATGCCTGCTTCGCCGGCCGGATGCAGGTTCAGCAGCAACAGGTCGTAGCGTTCGTGTACCAGGGCGGCGACGGGATTGCCCAGCCTGGACGGGTCCCATTCGCCGGTGTGCGCCTCCGGCCAGCGCCCGCGCAGCATCTGCGCCAGCGCGCGGCGGAACTCGCTTGAATCGTCGACGATGAGGAAACGCATGGCGCGGCCCGGGACTGGCTCTATTTTAGGGGGCTGGACAGATTGATAAAGCCTCGCGGACATAGGATCATGCACGCCTTGCGGAGGTAAAGCACGATGAAACTGTTTGGCGGCTCGAAGCCCGACCACCCCCTGGCTGACCCGAAAGAGGCGAAACGCCTGCTGGATGCCTTGCCGTCGAACGACGCCGTCAAGGCGCTCGACGAGCTGCGGCATTGGACGGAGTCGGTAGCAGCGGTAGAAGGCTTCAAGCCCGAGGCCAGGATTCAGCTGCTGATCACGCTGGATGAAACGGCGCAGCCCCACCTGCGCAAGCTGTCGAAGGAATATTTCACGACCGGGCGGCCTTCGCGCTTCCAGGAAAACCGCCTCTGGAACGCGCTGCAGGGCTACTGGAAGCAGGCTGGCTATGCTTTCGCGCGGTCCGTTGACCACTGCGTGCAAAACGTGAAAGGGGCCGAAGCTGCCAAGCCCCTTCTGCCGCTGCTTCTCGTGCGGACGCTGCGGTGTTACGCGCAGCAGATCAAGTGGATGCACATGCGCTATGGGCCGGTCGACCCCGCGAGCTGGGGTGTGTTCAACAGCGTGTATGCCTACGCCGAGGCGAAGCAGCTCGCGCTTTCCAAGGTCAAGGTCTATGCGGCGGCGGCGGGCGATTCCACGCCGCAGCTTGAATTCCTCAAGGGCGCGATGTTCAGCGCCGGTGCACCGGACGGCATGCTGCCGCTGGAAGTGGATCTGGCGGAGCGCTTGATCGCGGAGTACGCGCCGCGTTTCGTACTCGGCAGCGCGCCCGTTGCAGGCATGGTGTACTGGTCGGATCTCGCGAAGGCGATGCCGCCGGCGCGACTCTCGCGCACGCCGCCGCCCGCCTCGGGTCTGCGCTGCTACGGTCCCGGCGACGCGCTGGGCGAGGTGCACGCTCTCGCCGAGCGCGTCATGATCAGCGGGCAGGTGCCGCCGGAAGTCAACCTGGGCGGCACTTACGAGGCGCACGTCGCGCTCGATGTGCTGCGCCACCTGCACCTGCACTGGTCGCCGCAGGCGCCCGCAAGGAAAGCGCAGCGCCACCCGGTCAAGTCGCGTCTGTCCGTCACTTACGGCTTCAACGATGTCATCGCCGTGCTCGGGGGCGGTGATTCGCTCGACTTCGACAGCAAGAACAACAGGAATTCGGAGAGCTGGATCGTCGAAAACGTGAGTGCCGGCGGATTCGGCGCCGAGGTGCCGCAACTGAAGGGCGACTGGCTGCGCGTGGGCGTGCTGCTCGCGGTGCAGCCGGAGGGCGGCACCAACTGGCTGGTCGGTGTGATCCGCAGGGTCAACAAGCTCGACGGCCAGCGGGCGCGCGTCGGCATCCAGACGCTTTCCAAGGCGCCGACGCTGTCGCGCTTCGCCGTCGCCGGCGTCGCCTCCGTGACCGAGCAGGGCGTGCTGCTGAAGAGCGCCGATGCGGCGGAGACGCAGATCGTGCTCAAGCCGGGCGTATTCGCACCGGCACAGAATCTCGAGATCGCGCAGGGCGCGCGCCACCACGTATTCCTGCCGCAGGCGGTCGCGGAGCGCGGCGAGGACTACGAAATCGCCAGATACAGGGAACTGATCAGAGAATCCTGATCAGTTGGACGAGAACTGACTAGAGAGTCCTGCGCAGGAAGGCGGAGATGTCCGCGATCTCCTGCGGGCATACCGAGTGCGGCATCGGGTATTCGTGCCATTCCACCGCGTAGCCCAGCGCCAGCAGGGCGTCGCGCGAGAGCGCGGCCCGATCGATCCCGATCATGTTGTCGAAGCGGCCGTGCGCCATGAAGATCGGAATGTCGTTGCTTGCGGGGTTTCGCTCTTGTTCTAATTTTTCCCGTAACGGCAAATAAGTCGAGAGCGCCATCACGCCGGCGAGTTTTTCCCGCTGGCGCAGGGCGGTCTGCAACACAATCGCGCCGCCCTGGGAAAATCCGGCGAGCACGATCTTGTTGTGGGGAATTCCCTTTTTCGTCTCTTTTGAAATCAATTCTTCCAGCAAACCCTGAGAAGCACGAATTCCGGCTTCGTCCTCAGGCCCCCCGCCCATTTGCAGGATGTCGTACCAGGCGCGCATGCGCATGCCGTTGTTGATGGTCACCGGGCGCTGCGGCGCATTGGGAAAGATGAAGCGCACCGGCATGGAAGCCGGCAGCCCGAGTTCCGGCACGATCGGCTCGAAGTCGTGGCCGTCGGCGCCCAGGCCGTGCAGCCAGATGACGGCCGCCCGGGGTGTCGCGCCGGTTTCTATCTCAATGGCTTCAAGGGCTTGTGGCATGCGGCGATTGTAGCGGGAATATTAACGTTGACGAATTGACTGACGGTCATTTAGCATTTTCGGGAAATGACCAAGGGTCAGTTAAAGCAGCGCACGCGCGCCGTGGCGCCGAAGGACAAGTCCGAACGCCGGGCGGCCATCGTCCAGGCGGCGGCGGCATTGCTGCGCCACGACTCGTCGGCGACGTTTTCGGTGGAGGAACTGGCGAAGCGCGCGGGGCTCGCCAAGGGCACGGTATACCTCTATTTCGGCACGCGCGAGGAAGTGCTGCTCGCGCTGCACGAGAAGCAGTCGCGGGAGCTTTTCGACGTCGTCGAGCACGCCCTGAGTGCGGCCGACTCGCACGGCCGGCGCGTGGTCGAGGAAGGCCTCGCGTACATGCGCGCCCATCCGGAGTTCTATCCGGTCGCCGGCAATTGCCGCCACATGCTGGACACCAACATTGGCAGCGAGGCGGCGCTTGCCTTCAAGCTCGGCATCGCGCAGCGGCTCGAGCCGCTCGGACGGCGCATCGAGGAACTCTATCCGGGGCTGGCCGCCGGCGAAGGGATGGCGCTGCTCACCAATTGCTACGCGATGATCATCGGGCTGTGGCAACAGATGGATCCGCCGCGCAGCCTGCGCAAGGTGATGCACCGTCCGGAGATGGCCATTTTCCGGGTCGATTTCGAAAAGCAGCTGGTGGCGGCCCTGCTCGACCTTTGGGAAAGCGCCGAACGGCGCAGCAGAAAGGTGAAACCATGAACAAGCTCATCGGGCTCGCGCTGGCGGCCGTTTTCCTGGCCGCCTGCAGCGACGCCACGGAGAAGAAGCCCGAGGACATCCGCCCGGTGCGTGTCATCACGATCGGCGAATCGGCGGAGCGGAACGCCGTCACGTATGCCGCCGACGTGCGCCCGAGGCACGAAGTGCGCCTGTCGTTCCGCGTCGGCGGCAAGGTTGTCGAGCGGCTGGTGGAAGTGGGCAGCAAGGTGCGCGCAGGGCAGCCGGTGGCGCGCCTGGACGCCGCCGACCTCGCGCTTGCCGCGACGAGCGCGAAGGCGCAGGCCGCCAGCGTGGAGACCGAGCGCAAGCTTGCGGCGGCCGAACTGGGCCGCTATCGCGAGTTGCGCGAGAAGAATTTCATCAGTCAGGCCGAATTCGACCGGCGCTCGGCCAGCCTCGAGGCGGCGGCCGCAAAGCTGGAGGCGGCGCAGGCCGTGTCCCGCCAGTCCGCGAACCAGGCGGGCTACGCGCTGCTCGTCGCCGATGGCGCCGGCGTGATCACCGCCGTCGAGGCCGAGGCGGGGCAGGTCGTCGCCGCGGGCCAGACGGTGGCGCGCCTCGCGCGACGCGGCGAGACGGAAGCGGTGTTCGCGGTCCCGGAGGCGCAGCGGCCGCTGGTGGAGAGCGCGACGGATTTCATGCTCACGTTGAACGCATTGCCCGGCAAGCAGTGGAAGGCGAAGCTGCGCGAGCTGTCTCCCGCGGCCGATCCCGTCAGCCGCACCTACGCGGTGCGCGCCACGATCCTCGCGCCGACCGAGGACATCGAGTTCGGCATGAGCGCGCGGGTCGCCGTGAGCGGGGCTCATGCGTCGCCGAAACTGGAAGTGCCGGTGTCTGCGCTCTACTCGCGCGGCGACCAGCCGCAGGTATTCCTCGTCGACGGCAACGGCATCGTGCAGCTGCGCCCGGTGAAGACCGCGGGCATTTCGGGCGAACGCGTCGCCATCGAATCCGGCCTCAAGCCGGGCGATGTGGTAGTCGCCGCCGGCGCTGCCCTGCTGCGTCCCGGGCAGCGCGTGCGCGTCCTGCAGGCGAAGTAGCGTGTCCGCCGCGCCGCCGGACCCGCACGGCCGCTTCAATCTGTCCGCCGCGGCGCTGCGCTACCGCGAGCTGACCCTGTTCTTCCTGCTCGTGGTCGCGGCGGCCGGCGCGATGTCCTTCTTCAAGCTGGGCCAGCGCGAGGATCCAGACTTCACGTTCCGCGCCATGGTGATCCGCACGCTCTGGCCGGGCGCCACTGCCGAGCAGGTCGACCGGCAGATCACCGACCGCATCGAGAAGAAACTGCAGGAGACGCCGTACTTCAAGTGGACGCGCAGCTATTCCAAGCCGGGCGAGTCGCTGATCGTGCTCGAGCTGCTCGATACCGCGCCCCAGACCGACGTGCCCGAGATCTGGTACCAGGTGCGCAAGAAGATTGGCGACATCCGCCAGGCGCTGCCGGCCGAAGCGATCGGGCCGTTCTACAACGACGAGTTCGGCGACGTCTACGGCTCCATCTACGCCTTCACCGCGGACGGCTTCACGCTCTCGGAGCTGCGCGACTACGTCGAGCGCGTGCGCCAGGAAGTGATACGCCTGCCGAACGTCTCCAAGGCCGAACTGATCGGCGTCCAGGAAGACCGCATTTTCGTCGAGATCTCCTCCAAGCGGCTCGCCGCGCTGGGCATCGATCCGCAGTCCATCGGCCAGGCGCTCGCGGCGCAGAACGCGATCCTGAGCCCGGGCAGCGTCGAGACGCGCAGCAACACGGTGGCGCTGCGCGTCACCGGCCAGCTCGATTCCGTCCAGGCCGTGTCCGACCTGCGCTTGCGTGCCGGCGGCGAAGGCGGCGCGCAGACTTTCCGCCTGGGCGACATCGCCACGGTGACGCGCGGCTACGCCGATCCGCCGGTCTCGACCATGCGCTACCGCGGCAAGGAGGCGCTCGGCCTGGCAGTCTCGATGCTGCGCCGGGGCGACGTCCTCAAGCTGGGCGACGATCTGAAGCGCACCGTGGCACGCCTCAAGCTGGAGCTGCCGGTCGGCGTGGAATTCGAGCAGGTCTCGGACCAGCCTAGCGTAGTGCGCGATTCGGTGGGCGAATTCATGCGCTCGCTGGGTGAAGCCGTAGCCATCGTCCTCGCGATTTCGTTCCTGACCCTGGGCGCGCGCACCGGCCTGGTGGTCGCACTCACCATTCCGCTGGTGCTGGCGGCGACCTTTTTCGGCATGTACGTCTTCGGCATCGACCTGCACCGGATCTCCACCGGCGCGCTGATCATCGCGCTCGGGCTGCTGGTCGACGACGCCATGATCGCCGTCGAGATGATGCATCGCAAGCTGGAGGAGGGCCTCGACAGGCTGCACGCGGCAAGCTATGCCTACTCGACGACCGCGTTCCCGATGCTCTCGGGCACCCTGATCACCGCCGCCGGCTTCCTGCCCATCGCCACCGCGAAATCCGCGACCGGGGAATACACTTTCGCCATCTTCGCCGTTACCACCATGGCGCTCGTCATCTCGTGGTTCGCCGCGGTGATCGCGACGCCGTTCATCGGCAGCCTGCTGCTCAAGGAACACCTCGTCTCCGCGGGCGGGCGCCCGCGCGAGATGTTCGACACGCCCTTCTACCGCCGCGTGCGCTGCGTCATCGACTGGTGCATCGAGAACCGCAAGACCGTGCTCGCCGCGACCGCCGCGAGCCTGGTGCTGGGCGTCTTCGGCATGAAGCTGACGGAAAAGCAGTTCTTCCCGTCCTCGAACCGTGTCGAGCTGATGGTCGACCTGTGGCTGCCCGAGGGCTCGTCGATCCGCGCGAGCGAGCGCGAAACCGGACGGATGGAGAAGCTGCTCGCGGGCAATCCCGATGTCGCGAGCTACGTGAGCTATGTCGGCAACGGCTCGCCGCGCTTCTTCCTGTCGCTCGACCAGCAGCTGTTCCGCACGAACTTCTCGCAGACCATCGTCCTGACAAAGGACGTGGCCTCGCGCGAGCGCACCATCGCCGCGTTGCGCAAGGCCCTGGCCGAGGACTTTCCGGGCGTGCGCGGGCGCGTGAGCCGCGTGCCGCTCGGCCCGCCGGTCAACTATCCGGTGCAGTTCCGCGTCTCGGGCGAGAACCCCGCCGAGCTCAAGCGCATCGCCGACCTGGTGGCCGACAAGGTGCGCGCCAATCCTTCCACGGTGGACACGAACGTGGACTGGGGCGACAAGGTGCTCGCCATGCGCGTCGACGTCGACCAGGAAAAGGCGCGGGCGCTGGGCGTGACCTCCCAGGGGGTGTCGCGCGCCGCGGCAGCGGCGGTGAGCGGCATCCCCATCGGGCAGTATCGCGAGAACGACCGCCTGATCGACGTTACCCTGCGCGCGCCTGCCGCCGAGCGCGCATCGCTGGGTGCGCTGGGCGAAGTGGCGGTGCCGACCGCGAACGGCCGCAGCGTCCCCCTCGCCCAGGTGGCGACCATCGGCGAAGCGATGGAGGAGCCGATCCTGTGGCGGCGCAGCCGCGACCTCGCCCTGACGGTGCGCGCCGATATCGTGGACAGCGTGCAGGCGCCCGACGTCACCGTGGCGATCCAACCCACGCTCGCGGAGATCCGCGCCGCGCTGCCGCCCGGCTACCGCATCGACGCGGGCGGCGCCTGGGAGGAAAACACCAAGGCGCAGGCCTCCATTGCCGCCGGCATGCCGCTGGTGCTGGGCGTGATCCTCGCCCTGCTCATGCTCCAGTTGAAGAGCTTCTCGCGCACCATCATGGTCCTCCTCACCGCGCCGCTGGGCGTGGTGGGGATCGCCTTCGCGCTGCTTGTCTTCGGCAAGCCCTTCGGCTTCGTCGCGATGCTGGGCACCATCGCGCTGGGCGGCATGATCATGCGCAACACCGTAATCCTCGTGGACCAGATCGAGCAGGACCGCGAAGCCGGCGCGCAGGCCTGGGACGCGATCCGCGAGGCGGCGGTGCGGCGCTTCCGCCCGATCGTGCTGACGGCCGCCGCCGCAGTGCTCGCGATGATCCCGCTCGCGCGCAGCGTGCTCTGGGGACCGATGGCCTACGCCATCATGGGCGGGCTGATCGTCGCGACGGCGCTGACCCTGCTGTTCGTGCCCGCGCTTTACGCGGCATGGTTCAGGGTCAGGAAGCCGGCTTCGCCCTGATTGCAGATTTCGGGCGGAACGCCTTGATCAGACTCTCGTCGGTTTCGACATAAGGCCCGCCGATCAGGTCGATGCAGTAGGGCACCGCGGCGAAGACGCCGTCCAGCGTTTCCTTGATCGCCTTGGGCTGGCCGGGCAGGTTGATGATCAGCGCCTGCTTTCTTATCACCGCCACCTGCCTGGAGAGGATCGCGGTCGGCACGTACTTCAGGCTCACCGCGCGCATCTGCTCGCCGAAGCCGGGCATTTCCTTGTCCGCTACCGCGAGCGTGGCCTCGGGCGTGACGTCGCGCCGCGCCGGACCGGTGCCGCCGGTCGTGAGGACGAGGTGGCAGCCCGTCATGTCGACGAGTTCGACCAGCGTCGATTCGATCACCGGGCGTTCGTCGGGGATCAGGCGTTCCTCGAATTCAAGGGCGGGCGAACGGATCGCGCTGCCGAGCCAGCCCTTCAGCGCCGGGATGCCTTCGTCCTTGTAGACGCCGCCCGAGGCTCGATCGCTGATGGACACGATGCCTACCTTGAGATGGCTCATTTGACCTCGTAGAAGTCGAGTTCCACCGCCGCGGCCCGGCGGGCGCCGGTCGCGACGCAGACCATGCGGTTGAGCCAGGCGTAGCGCGGCGCCGCGGTCTCGAACCAGGGCGTGGTGCGCATGTAGTAGAGCGCCGGGTCCACTTCCTCGCCGCGCGCCAGGCGCTCGAGCACGTCTTTCGGCCCGTGCCGGTACCCCTTGTTGTTGACGTAGATCTGCGCGCCGTCGTCGGTTTCGAGGGTGTAGCGGGCGTCGAGGAAGGCGACGCCGTCGGCGCGGATCAGCTGCCAGTCGGCGCCGCCGGGCAGGATCCTGCCTGCAAGGCGCGGTCCCGCGAATTTCCCGCCGGTGATGCCGATGATCCGCCGGCGGCCGAGAGGCGTGTCGCCCAGGTCTCGGACGGGTTCGAGAGTCACTTCCACGCGCATCAGGAGCGCAAGTTCAATCACCGGAAAAGTCCCTCAATACGCGGAACAATTCCCGCTGCGCGCGCGGGGGCTTGCTCTCGGCGATTTCCTTGCGCGCGTTGCGGATCAGCGTGCGCATTTCCTGCAGGTCCGCTCCGGCGTGTTCGCCCGCGAATTCCGTCAGCGCCGCGTCGTCGGCGATGAGCCGCTCGCGCCACTGCTCCAGGCGCTTCTGGCGCGCGCGCACCGAGGCAGATTGGTTCGTTATCGCGGCCACCGCGGCGCGCACCGGTTCCGGGTCGATCTTGCGCATGATCTTGCCGATGAACTGCACCTGGCGGCGCCGCGCCTCATGGCTGGTGATGCGCTGCGCCTCGCGCACCGCCGCGAGCAGTACCGTGGGCAGATCGAGCTTATCAAGCGTGACGGCGGGCAGCGTGATCAGCGCGGCACCCAGCTTCTGCAGTTCCTCGACCTGCTGCTTTTTCTTCGTCCTGCTGACGCTTTCGCCGTCGTTTTCCATGTTCATCGCTTGTATCATAGCGCGTCATGCCAAAGGCAAATCGCTTTACCTACAGCCCTGCGCAGCTCAAGGAGTTTGCGCAGATCGTTCTCGACGCGGCGAGGCGCGCCGGCGCCTCGGCATGCGAATGCGAGGTCTCGGAAGGCCGCGGCATGTCGGTGACGGTGCGCAAGGACGAGCCGGAAACGATCGAGCACAACCTCGACAAGGGCATCGGCATCACGGTGTATTTCGGCGAGCGCCCCAACGCGCGCCGCGGACATGCCAGCACCTCGGATTTTTCCACGGCGGCGCTGCAGAGCGCGGTCGAAGCGGCGGCGGCCATCGGGCGCAAGACGGCCGTGGACGATTGCGCGGGACCGCCGGACGCGAAAGACCTGGCACGGGCGCCCGATCTGGACAAGCTCGACCTGGACCTGCACCATCCCTGGGAACTCGGCACCGAGGAGGCGATCCGGATCGCGCGGCGCATCGAGCGCGCGGCCTTCGCGCTGTCGCCCAGGATCAAGATGACCGAAGGCGCGACGGTCTCCGCGCAGCAGGGACAGTTCGTGCTCGCCAACAGCCAGGGGTTCATGCACGGCTTCCCGACCTCGCGGCACTCGATCTCGATTTCCGTGATCGCCGAAGACCGCGGCCTGATGCAGCGAGACGACTGGTACAGCTCTTCGCGCGTGCCGGGCAGGCTCGCCGATCCCGAGGCGCTCGGCAGCTATGCTGGCCGGCGCGCGCTGGCGCGGCTGGGGGCGCGCAAGATCGCCACCTGCCAGGCGCCGGTGCTGTTCGAGGCGCCGGTGGCGGCGGGTCTGATCGGATCGTTCGTCTCCGCCGCCAGCGGCGGCAGCCTCTACCGCAAATCCTCCTTCCTGCTCGACGCGCTCGGCAGGCAGATATTCGCCAAGGGCGTGACCATCGACGAGCGCCCGCACGAGCCGCGCGCGCTCGCCAGCGCGCCGTTCGACGAGGAAGGCGTGGCGACGCGCCCGCGCGCGGTGGTGCGGGACGGCGTACTGGAGGGATATTTCCTCGGCAGCTATTCGGCCCGCAAGCTGGGGATGCGCAGTACCGGCAGCGCCGGCGGCAACCACAACCTGGTGGTCTCCTCGAACGGGCCGGACTTTGAAGGCATGCTCAAGCGCATGCGCCGGGGATTCCTCGTGACCGAGATGCTGGGCCAGGGCACGAACCTGCTCACGGGCGACTATTCGCGCGGCGCCGCGGGCTACTGGGTGGAGAACGGCGAAATCGCGTTCCCGGTGGAGGAGGTCACGGTGGCCGGCAACCTCAAGGACATGTACCGGGGCATCAGCGCCGTGGGCAGCGACGTCCTGGTGCGCGGCGCCTACCGCTGCGGTTCCATCCTGGTAGACAACATGACTATCGCCGGAGACTGACCATGCCCAAGCCCCTGCTCATCGAAATCGCCTCAGACGTCATCTGCCCCTGGTGCTATATCGGCAAGCGGCGGCTGGAAAAGGCGCTCGCGTCCCTCAAGGACGAAGTCGAGGTCCGCATCGAGTGGCTGCCGTTCCAGCTCAATCCCGACATGCCCGCCGCCGGCGTCGAGCGTGCCGAATACCGGCGCGCGAAATTCGGTTCGGTGGAGAAAGGGCGCGCGCTGGACGCGCGCGTCGCCCGGGAAGGCGCGGGCGAGGGCATCGATTTCGCCTTCGACCGCATGCAGCGCACGCCGAATACCGTCGCTGCCCACAAGCTCATAGATCTGGCGCAAAGACAGGACCGGGCTAGCCCGGTTAAATCGGGCAAGGCTGAGGCGGTGGTGGATGCGCTGTTTCGGGCCTACTTCGAGGAAGCCCGGGACATAGGCGACGCCGAAGTACTGGCCGGCATCGCGAAATCCGCCGGCGTGGACAACTGGCCGGCAGGCGTCGATGCGCCGCATGTCGCCGAGCAGGAAGAGCGCGTGCGCGACCTCGGCATCAGCGGCGTGCCCACCTTCATCTTCGACCGCAAATCCGGGTTGTCCGGCGCCTATCCGCCGGAGCAGCTCGCGCAGGCGATACGCGAAGCTACGAAAGGCTAGCTGCGCCCCGGCGCAGCGGGAACCCTCACCTCGTGAAGTCCAGCCGTCCCTGCACCAGCACGCCGTAGATCCGGATCGGCGTGCGGCGGGGCAGCTCGAGTTGCGGCAGGGGCTCGGCGTCGAGGTCGAGGTTCTCCACCGATAGCGCGCCCATCACCGCTTCGGACATCACGAATTCGCCCGCCCGGGCGCGATTCACCATCGCCTGCGCGAGGCTGACGCTGTCGCCGAACGCCACGCGCCGCTCCAGGCCGCGCGGCCCTGCGATGCCGAGCACGGCTTCGCCCAGGTGGAGGCCCTGCGCGACGGCGCTGCGCAGGCCGTAGGCGCTGCGCCATTTCTCCGCCAACGCGGGGAAATCGGCCTGGATCCTCTGCGCCGCGCGCACCGCCTGCTGCGCGGCCTGGACCGCGTTGCCGCGCGTGAACGCCGACAGGAGCATTTCGTGCTGCGTCGTGATCGCTTCGCCGTTGTGCGCCGTCACGATGTCGGCGGCGAAGATGAAGAATTCGTTCGCCAGCTGCAGCACGAGGCTCGCGTCGAGCGCTTCGGACATCCGCGCCAGGCCGCGCAACTCGGTGCCGAGCAGCACCGCCTGCCGGCGGTCCGTCGTTGGCGTGAAGCCGACTGTCGTCTTCTCGTGCATTGACACTGGGACTGCTCCCATACCGCTTCTCCCTGTTGCGAGGTAACAGGTCCAGAGTACGGTTTGCAAGAAACTGTCAGTGAGGAACTATTGACGCTTCCTCGGCCGAATGGCCGCACGGTCGCCGCGCGCCGACGAACGGCGGCGTGACTTTCCGCACAGTTCCGGATCTACAGCAGCGTAATCAGGGCGACCACGAATACCACCAGCGCGCCGGCGGCGAAAAACGACAGCGAGGCGTCGGCTACCTGCGGCAGGTCCGGGTCGCGCGGCACGGGCCCGGCATGGTGCTCATCGTGGTGTTCCTCTTCCACTGCGTGCCGGGGTTTGCCGACTTTCTCGTTGAACGAAACGAAGAAATCGTTGGCCACCTTGTTGGCCGCGGCATCCACCAGGCGCGAGCCGATCTGCGCGAGCTTCCCGCCCACGTTTGCCTTGACCTTGTAGGCGAGCTTCGTGGCGTGGCCTTCGGGCGTGAGGCTGACGTCGGCGCCGCCTTTCGCGAATCCGGCCACGCCGCCCTGGCCTTCGAAGGCGATGGAGTAGGAGTGCGGCGGGTTCATGTTCGACAGGTTCAGCTTGCCCTTGAACTTGGCGCTCACCGGACCGACGCGCGCCGTCATCTGCACTACGTACTCCGTGTCGCTGGTGCGGTCGATCGACTCGCAGCCCGGCACGCAGGCCTTGAGCATTTCGGGATCGTTCAGGGCCGCCCAGGTGTCCGCCTGCGATGCATTGATCAGCTGCTCGCCTGTCATTTCCATGCGCGCTTCTCCGGTGCGGAACGTAAACCGCGCGGGCCGGATTCGGTCAGCGCGCGGGATAGATCGATGAGGCTTTTCAGATTATGCACCGGCAGGAACCGGTCGACGTGCGGCAGCATCGCGCGCACGCCCGCAGGCCGGGCCTCGAACTTGTCGTAGCGCAGCAGCGGATTGAGCCAGATCAGCTGCTTGCAGGACTTGTGCAGCCGCTGCATTTCCTCGGACAGGCCTTCGCCCGCCTCCCGGTCGAGGCCGTCCGACACCAGCAGCAGGCAGGCATTCTGGCCGAGCACCCGCCGGCCCCAGCGCCAGTTGAATTCGCGCAGGCTCCAGCCGATGCGCGTGCCGCCCGACCAGTCCTTGATCGCGTCCGCCACCCGCGCCATCGCCACGTCGACGTCGCGGTGGCGCAGCTGGCGCGTGATGTTGGTGAGGCGCGTCCCGAACACGAACACCGAGACGCGGTCCCGGTCGTTGGTGATCGCGTGCAGGAAATGCAGGAACATGCGCGCGTAGGGATTCATCGAGCCGGAGATGTCGCACAACACCACCAGCGGCGGATGGATGAGCTCAGGCGCCTCGCGTACAAGTGGGATCACGTTGCCGCCGTCGCGCAGCGACTCGCGCAGGGTCGCGCGCAAATTTATCTTCTTTCCGTTTACATTCAATTTGTTCCGCCTCGTCCGGATCAACGGCAACGGCAGGCGCAGCGCGCGCAGCATCTTTTTCGCCTCGGCGAGCTCGGCCGCCGACATGGTGTCGAAGTCCATGCGCTGCAGCACTTCGCGCGTGGAGAAGGTGAGGCGCGCGTCCAGCTCGATCTTCTGCTCCTGCAATTCCTGCTCCGCCTTCTTCTGGTTGAAGAGGGCGTCCGACAGCCGCTGGCTCTGCTCCTGCTCGGGCTTGCCGGCGCGGCCGTAGGTCTTGGGCAGCAGCGCGTTCATCATCTTCTCGACCAGCTTCGGGTCGCGCCAGAAAATGCGGAAGGCCTGGTCGAAGATCGGGCGCTGCTCCTCCTTGGAGAGGAACACCGCCGACATGGTCCAGTACCAGTCCTCTCGTCGATCGCAGCCGCCGAGCTCGAGCGCCTTGACGCAGTCCACGACGCGGTCGGGCCCCAGCCGCAGGCCCGCGCCGCGCAGCAGGCGCGCGAAGTGCATCACGTTCTCGGACAGTTTCTGCCGCGTGCCGCCGGCATCGATCTCGGGGAACATTCAGGCCTCGGCGCGCTTCTCTGAGGTGGCGAGCGGCGACTTGCGCGCCAGTTTTTCGACCGCGCGCGAGGCGACCACCACGTGGTCGGAAAAATAGCGCTCGTGGTTGCGTTCGACGTCGTCGAGCCGGTAGACGTAGTTCACCATCAGGCCCGCCGAGCGCGCCATGCCGGAAGCGGAGGTGTCCCCAAGCCAGTTCAGGCGTTCCAGCGCCGCGCCGTTGCCGAGGTGGAAGCGCGCCACCGGATCGAGCGGCTCGGTCCCCTGCTTGGCATGCAGCAGGTACCAGGCGCACAGGCGCAGCAGCAGCTTCTGCAGCGGTTCCGCCACGTCGCCGGCATGCCAACCCGGCGTCTCGATGGCCGAGAGCATCGCCAGTCTTTGCTCGGCGTTTTCGCCGACCGAGAGCTGCACGCGCGCCTCGGTGCCGTCGAGCCAGCGCCGAAAGCCCGGGATCGGCGAGAGGGTCGCGAAGCTGCGCAATTGGGGAAACTCGCGCTTCAACTCCTCGGCCACCTGCTTGATGAGCAGGTTGCCGAACGAGATGCCGCGCAGTCCTTCCTGGCAGTTGGTGATCGAATAGAAGACCGCGCTGTCCGCGTGCGCGGTCGCTGCGACCGGCGCGTCGATGGCAAGCAGCGGCTGGACCTGCGCGCTGATGCCGCGCGTCAACGCGACCTCGATGAAGATCAGCGGCTCGTGGCCCAGTTGCGGATGGAAGAATGCGAAGCAGCGCCGGTCTCCCTCCAGCCGCCGGCGCAGGTCGTTCCAGCCCTGTACCGCGTGCACCGCCTCGTACTGGATGAGCTTTTCGAGCACGATCGCGGGGGTGCGCCAGTCGATGCGCTCGAGGCGCAGGAAGCCGCGGTTGAACCAGGAGCGGAACAGGTGCAGCAGGTCGGCGTCGACCGCGCGCCACTCCGGATGCTGCTTCAGGCTCTGCAACAGTTCGCCGCGCATCGCGACCAGTGCCTCGGTGCCGCCGGGCGCCATGTTGAGGCGCCGGAAGAGTTCCTGCCGCGCCGTCTCGATCGCCTCCTGCAGGCGGATCAGGTTTTCCGGCGTGGGGTCGAAGCGGTAGGCGTCCGCGGCCTTGCCGATCGCCTCCGGCGAGGGCGCGAAATCGCGCGCCAGGAGGGTGAAAAATTCCTCGCGGCCGCGCGCGTCGAGCACGCGGTAGGCGGCCAGGGCATCGCGAGCGAGTGCCGCGCCGGAGACTTCGCCGCGGTCGCCCAGCAGGGCTTCGCACAGCGACACCACGCGCTGCACGCGCTGGTCGACGCCCGGACGCAGCCGGCCGAAGAGGCGGCGCAGGAACGAGGGGGCGCGCATGGCGGATTCGCCGCGGAAATCAGGCCGCGGCTGCGGTCTTCGCCTCGGTCACCAGGCGCTCGGCTTCGTCGCCCGCGATGCGCTCTATGTCGTCCTGGTACTTGAGCAGCACGCCGAGCGTGTTGTTCACCGTCTCCGGGTCGAGCGCGACGCGGTCGAGCGCCACCAGGCAGTTGGCCCAGTCGATGGTCTCCGCCACGCCGGGAAGCTTGAAAAGGTCCACGCTGCGCAAGCGCTGCACGAAGGCCACCACTTCCTTCGACAGGGCGCCGGCCGCCTTCGGCGCCTTGCGCCGCAGGATCTCGAACTCGCGCGCCGCGTCCGGGTAATCCACCCAGTGGTAGAAGCAGCGCCGTTTTACCGCGTCGTGGATCTCGCGCGTGCGGTTCGAGGTGATGATCACCACCGGCGGCTCCACCGCCTTGAGCGTGCCGATTTCCGGGATCGTGATCTGCCAGTCCGAGAGCACTTCCAGCAGGTAGGCCTCGAAGGGCTCGTCGGTGCGGTCCAGCTCATCGATCAGCAGCACCGGCGCGGCGCCCTTTTTTCCCTCTAGCGCGCGGGCAAGCGCGCGCTTGACGAGGAACTTGTCGGAGAAAATGTCGCCCGAGATCTTCTCCCTGGATTTCTCGCCCGAGGCTTCCGCGAGCCGGATCTCGATCATCTGGCGCGAATAGTTCCACTCGTAGGCGGCCTGTGCGATGTCGAGGCCCTCGTAGCACTGCAACCGGATCAACTCGCGCCCGAGCGCCGTGGCGATCACCTTCGCGATCTCGGTCTTGCCGACGCCGGCTTCGCCTTCCAGAAACAGCGGCCGCTGCATCGACAGCGAAAGGTAGAGCGCCGTCGCCAGGCTGCGGTCGGCCACGTAATCGGCCTCGCCGAGCAGCTTGTGCGTTTCGTCGATCGATCTGGGCAGCGCGCGGGGCATGGTCGAGGTATCGCAGTGCGGAAAGACTGCATTTTCCGGTATTTAGCGTCCTGCCGCTACTCGTGTTCCGCTCGATGCGGGCGAAAAAAAGCCCGCCTAGGGTATGGGAGCCGTAACCCCCAGGCCCTAGACGGGCGCCCTTCCCTCATCCCCCTCGGAAATCGTTACTTCAAAGCCGCTTCCACGGCGCGCTTGGCCATGACCGTCACCAGGTGCGCGCGGTATTCGGCGCTCGCGTGCATGTCGCTGTTGAGGCCGTCCTGCTTCTGCTTGATGTTCGCCACCGACTCGGGCGCGAATTTCGCGGCGAGCGCTTTTTCCATGTCGGCCTGGCGGAACACGCCCGGGCCGGCGCCGGTCACCGCGACGCGCACCGAGCCGCCGAAATCGGCGACGAAGACGCCGACGATGGCGAAGCGCGAGGCCGGATTCTTGAACTTGACGTAGGCGGCGCGCTTCGGCGCCTGGAAGGTAACCGAGGTGATGATCTCGCCGTCCTTCAACGCGGTGGCGAACATGCCCTGGAAGAACTTGTCGGCCTCGTGCTTGCCCTTGTTGGTGGTGATGGTCCCGTTCAGCGCCAGCGCCGCCGCCGGATAGTCCGCCGCCGGGTCGTTGTTGGCGATCGAGCCGCCGCAGGTGCCCATCGCGCGCACCTGCCGGTCGCCGATCATGCCGGCGAGCGCGGCGAGCGCCGGGATCGCCTTCTTCACGTCGGCCGAATGCGCGACCTCGGCGTGGCGCGTCATCGCGCCGACGGTCACGCTCTTGCCGTCGGACTTGATGCCGGCGAGGTCCTTGATGGTGCCGAGGTCGATGATGTCCGACGGAGAGGCGAGGCGCAGCTTCATCGTCTGCACGAGGGTCTGGCCGCCTGCGAGCAGCTTGGCGTCGCCCTTGGCGAGAGCCGCGGCGTCGTTCACGCTGGAGGGACGGTGGTATTTGAATGCGTGCATGGTGTTCTCCTCAGGCTGCTTTCTTGTTTTTCAGGGCCGTCCATACTGCTTGCGGCGACGCTGGCATCGGCATGTCCTTCACGCCCAGCGCATCGGTGATCGCGTTCATGAGCGCCGCCGGCGCGCCGATCGCGCCCGCTTCGCCGCAGCCCTTAACGCCAAGCGGGTTGTGGGTGCAGGCCGTCACGCGGGTGTCGACCTGGTAGGACGGCACGTCGGTCGCGCGCGGGATGCAGTAGTCCATGAACGAGCCGGTGGTGAGCTGGCCGCTGGCGTCGTACTGCGCGCCCTCCGTGAGCGCCTGGCCGATGCCCTGCGTCAGCCCGCCGTGCACCTGGCCCTCGACGATCATCGGGTTGATGATGTTGCCGAAGTCGTCCACCGCGGTGAACTTCTCGATCTTCACCACGCCGGTCTCCGGATCCACCTCGACCTCGCAGACGTAGCTGCCGGCGGGGAAGGTGAAGTTGGACGGGTCGTAGAAGGCGTTCTCGTTCAGGCCGGGCTCGAGCTTGTCGTGCGGGTAGTTGTGCGGCACGTAGGCCGCGAACGCCACTTCGCCGAACATCTTCTTCTTGTCCGTGCCCTTGACGGCGTAGGCGCCGTTGGCGAATTCGATATCGGTTTCGGCCGCTTCCATCAGGTGCGCGGCGATCTTCTTGCCCTTGGCGATGACCTTGTCGAGCGCCTTGACGATGGCGGTGCCGCCGACCGCGATCGAGCGCGAGCCGTAGGTGCCCATGCCGAAGAGGACCTTCGAGGTGTCGCCGTGCACGATGTCGACGTTTTCGATCGGCATGCCGAGGCGGTCGGCAACCACCTGCGCGAAGGTCGTTTCGTGCCCCTGGCCGTGCGAGTGCGAGCCGGTGAACACCGTCACGCTGCCGGTCGGGTGGACGCGCACTTCACCCGCCTCGAACAGGCCCGCGCGCGCGCCCAGCGATCCGGCGACCGCCGAGGGCGCGATGCCGCAGGCCTCGATGTACGCTGCATAGCCTAGACCCCGGAGTTTGCCCTTCGCTTCCGAAGCCTTTTTCCTGGAAGCGAAACCTGAAACATCCGCCAGTTTCTGCGCCGCATCCATCGTCGCGTTGTAGTCGCCGATGTCGTACATCAGCGCGACCGGCGTCTGGTACGGGAACGCCGTGATGAAGTTGCGCCGGCGGATCTCGGCCGGGTCGATCTTCATCTCGCGCGCCGCGGTCTCTACCAGGCGCTCGACGACGTAGGTCGCCTCGGGCCTGCCTGCGCCGCGGTAGGCGTCCACCGGCGTGGTGTTGGTGAACACCGCCGTCACCTCGCAGTGGATCACCGGCGTCTTGTATTGCCCGGCAAGCAGGGTGGCGTACAGGATGGTCGGCACGCAGGAGGCGAAGGTCGAGAGGTAGGCGCCGACATTGGCCGTGGTCTGCACGCGCATGCCGAGGAAGTGTCCTTCCTTGTCCATCGCGAGTTCGGCCACCGTGTGGTGGTCGCGCCCGTGCGCGTCCGTGAGGAACGCTTCCGAACGGTCGCAGGTCCACTTCACCGGCCGGTTGACCTGCTTCGCAGCCCAGGTCACCGCGACGTCCTCCGCATACAGGTAGATCTTCGAGCCGAAGCCGCCGCCCACGTCGCCTGCCACCACGCGCACCTTGTGCTCGGGCAGGCCCATGACGAAGGCGGTCATCAGCAGCCGCTCGACGTGCGGATTCTGGCTCGCGACATGGAGCGTGTAGCTGTCGTCGGCGCGCGAGTAGGAGCCGATCGCGACGCGCGGCTCCATCGCGTTCGGCACCAGCCGGTTGTTGATGAAATCCAGCTTGGTGACATGCGCGGCCTTGGCGAAGGCCGCGTCGGCGACCGCCTTGTCGCCGATCGCCCAGACGTAGCAGGTGTTGCCGGGGGCCCCTTCGTGCAGCTGCGGCGCTCCCTTGGCGGTCGCCTTGGACCCGTCCACCACCGCGGGCAGCACTTCATAGTCCACTTCGACCTTCTCGGCCGCATCGCGCGCCTGGTCGACGGATTCGGCCACCACGATAGCCACCTGGTCGCCGACGTAGCGCACCTTGCCCTGCGCGAGGCAGGGGTGGGGCGGTTCCTTCATCGGCTGGCCGTTGACGTCGGTGATCAGCCAGCCGCAGGGCAGGCCGCCGAGTTTTGCGGCGGCGAAGTCCTCGCCGGTAAAGGCGGCGACGAAGCCGGGCGACTTCTTCGCCTTGTCGAGGGAAATCTTCCTGATCTTCGCGTGCGCGTGCGGCGAGCGCACGAAGGCAGCGTAAGTCTGGCGCGGCAGGTCGACGTCGTCGGTGTACTGGCCGGCGCCGGTGAGGAAGCGGTAGTCCTCTTTGCGCTCGACCCGAGCGCCGATCAGCGGTGCACCCATGTTCGTCTCCCGTCTGAGTTGTTACTACTTGCCGGCGGCCATGGCTTTCGCGCCGGCGCCGATGGCCTTGACGATGTTGTGGTAGCCCGTGCAGCGGCACAGGTTGCCTTCCAGCGCTTCGCGGATTTCCTGCTCGGAAGGACTGGGATGGCTCTTCGCGAAATCGATTGCGTTCATCACCATGCCCGGGGTGCAGAATCCGCACTGCAGGCCGTGGTGCTCCTTGAACGCCGCCTGCATCGGGTGCAGCGTGCCGTCGGGCTTGGCCACGCCCTCGATCGTCATGATGTCGGCGCCCTCGGCCTGCATCGCCAGCATCGAGCAGGACTTCACCGCCTTGCCGTTCATGCTCACGGTGCAGGCGCCGCACTGCGCGGTGTCGCAGCCGACGTGCGTGCCGGTCAGCCGCAGATTCTCGCGGATCAGGGTGACGAGCAGCGTGCGCTCCTCGACTTCCGCGGCAACCGATTTGCCATTGACCTTGAGGGAAACCTTGACCGCCATGCTGCCTCCTGGGGAGATCGTCGTTCGGATATTTCCGGGGGACGTGCATCGTATCCAAGCGCCCCGGCGGGAGCAATGTTGCACTGCGGCAAGACTTTTGGGGGTAGTTGCCGGGCGCGCGCAAGCTGGATGCAAGCCCACGGATAGATGCCCGCAAGCTTGGCGGCGCAGCATTCGTTGAAACTCCCGCCATCCGGGGTACTGGAGACTCGAATGCAGACCTATGCCATCACGTTCGCGGGTTGCGCCATCTGCTCGCTGATATTCGTCTACGACACCACGCCCAGCGTCCTGAAGGTGGGGAAGGTCGCGGTCGCCGTGTTCACGGCATTGTTCATCGGGGCGGAAATCCTGGCGCTCATGACCTGACCTGTCTTGCAGCATCGCGGCCGGGGTTCTCCTCCTCCACCCGTGCCGCGTGGTCCTTGGGCCCGCGCTCGCGCGGGCCCCTTCTTTTGGGAACTGTATGATTGACCAAGTGAGGATTCTGATTGTCGAGGACGATGCGGCGCTGGCAAGCGGGATCGCGCGCATCCTTGAGGGCGAGGGCCACGCGGTGGATGTGATGGCCACGGGCGAGCATGCGGTGCTCGGCGCGAAGCAGGAGCCCTTCGGCCTGGTGATCCTCGACATCGGCCTGCCGGGCATCGACGGGTTCGAAGTCCTGCGGCGGCTGCGGGCGTCCGAGGACCGCGTCCCGGTCCTCGTGCTCACGGCGCGCGACGCGCTCGACGACCGCGTGCACGGCCTGGACCTGGGCGCCGACGACTACATGGCGAAGCCCTTCGCGATGCCCGAGCTTGCCGCGCGCGTGCGCGCGCTGGTGCGCCGCTCGCAGGCGCAGACCGGTCCGAAAATCGTGCATGGCCCGCTGATCCTCGACACGCTCGCCCGCCGCGCCCAGCTCGGCGCCGCGCCGCTCGACCTTGCGGCGCGCGAATGGGCGGTACTCGAAGTGCTGCTCGCGCGCGTCGAGAAAATCGTTTCCAAGGACGCGATCATCCAGGCCGTGGCGAGCTGGGGCGAGGAATTGACGCCGAACGCGATCGAGGTCTATGTCTCGCGCCTGCGCGCCAAGCTCGATCCTGCTGGCGTCAAGATCCGGACGGTGCGCGGCTTCGGCTACATGCTGGAGGAATACAAGGAGAGAAAAGCTGGTCAGTAGCCTGCGCGTCCGGTTGCTGAAGGCGCTCCTGCCGCCGGTGGCGACCCTGCTCGTGGCGGGCGCCGCCGGTGCATATTTCGTGTCTCTCGAACCGGCCAGCGAGGCCTACGACCAGGCGCTGGTGGATGTCGGGATCGCGCTGGGCGAGCGCATCCGCAGTACCGGCGCGGCAGTCAGCTTCGACCTGCCCGGGGCGGCCGAGCAGGTGCTGCGCACCGACAAGTACGACAGCATTTACTACAGCGTGCGGCGGGCCGACGGCTCCGCGCTCGCCGGCGATCCCGGGCTGCCGCCGTTGCCGGCCTTGCAGGAACCCGAGGACGGCGTGGTCCGCTACGACGGCGAATACCTGGGCCAGAAAATCCGCGTCGCCGCGCTGCTGGTGCCCTGCGGCGGCGGCACCTGCACCGTGCAGGTCGCGGAGACCACCAACAAGCGCCGCAAGCTCGCGCGCAACATCGTGCTCTCCAGCCTCGGGCCCGAATTGCTGATCACGCTGGCGACGCTGGCGATCGTGTGGTTCGGCGTCAAGCGGGGGCTCGCGCCGCTGGAGGACCTGTCGGCCGAGATCCGCAGCCGATCGGCGCGCGACCTGAGGCCGATCGATCCCGCGCACGCGCCCGAGGAGGCGCGTCCGCTGGTCGGCGCGCTCAACCAGCTTTTCGGGCAGGTGGCGGAATCCAGCGGCAACCAGCAGCGTTTTCTCGCCAACGCCGCGCACCAGCTGCGCACGCCCCTTGCGGGATTGCAGGCGCACACCGAGATTGCGCTGACGCAGGACGTCCCCGAGGCGCACCGCGCGCAGCTGGAGCAGGTGCACCGCGCGACGATCCGTACCGCGCGCCTCGCCAACCAGTTGCTCGCGCTGGCGCGTGCCGAACCCGGCGGCTACCGCGCGGCTACGAAACCCGTCAACCTGCGCGCGGTGGTGGAAGACGCCGCGGACGAATGGGTGCATCGCGCGATGGTCAAGGAGATCGACCTGGGTTTCGACCTGGCGGACGCGCGGCTTTCGGGCGACGCGATGCTGTTGCGCGAGGCGCTGGCGAATCTCGTCCACAACGCCCTCGAATACACGCCGCAGGGGGGGCACGTGACCGTGACAACGGGGATGCGGAACGCAGAAGCGTTCCTTGGCGGCCCGCGGAACGATTGCGCGTTTCTCGAGGTCGAAGACGATGGGGCCGGCATCCCGCCGGCCGAGCGCGAGCAGGTGCTCGAGCGCTTCTACCGCGTGCCCGGGACTGCGGGCACCGGCAGCGGCCTCGGGCTTTCGATCGTGCGCGAGATCGCGCAGGTGCACGGCGCCACGATCTCGATCCATGCGGGCGCGCACGGCCGGGGCTGCAAAGTTGGGTTAACATTTCCTCATGGATAGCGTCGACATCGAAGTCCTGCGCAGCGCCGAGGCCTGGCGCAAGGCGGGCCACCGCGTCACCTTCGGCACCATCGTCCGCACCTGGGGTTCGGCGCCGCGTCCGGTGGGCGCGCTGGTGGTGATCCGCGACGATGGCCAGGTGGTGGGCTCGGTGTCTGGCGGCTGCGTGGAGGACGACCTGATCGAGAAGGTGCGCGCGGGCGGCGTGGCGAAGGACAAGCCGCAGCTCATCACCTATGGCGTCACCAACGAGGAGGCGACGCGCTGGGGCCTGCCCTGCGGCGGCACCCTGGAGCTGGTGATGGAACCGGTGACCGAGAAGAGCGCCTTCGGCGAACTCCTCGAGACGATTTCGAAGCAGCAGCTGGTCAGCCGCCGCCTCGAGATGGAGACCGGACGGGTGACGATGCGGTCCGGCACCTGGCAGGACGTGCTCGAGTTCGACGGCAAGGTGCTGACCACGGTGCATGGCCCGCGCTGGCGCCTGATACTGATCGGCGCCGGGCAGCTGACGCGTTACCTTGCCGAGATGGCGCACATGCTCGACTACCACGTGCTGGTGATCGATCCGCGCGAGGAATACGCGGGCGGATGGGACGTCAAGGGCGTGCCGCTGGACCGGGGCATGCCCGACGACGTGGTCGCCGCGGCGAACCTCGACGGCCACAGCGCGGTGGTGGCGCTGACGCACGATCCCAAGCTGGACGACCTCGCGCTCATGGAGGCGCTCAAGTCGCCCGCGTTCTACGTCGGCGCGATCGGCTCGAAGAAGAACAACGACGCGCGCCGCGTGCGCCTGAGGGAATTCGAGCTCGCCGAAGTCGAGATCGCGCGCCTGCGCGGCCCGGTCGGCCTGTATATCGGCTCCAAGACGCCGCCCGAGATCGCGGTCGCCATCCTCGCGGAAATGACGGCGGTGCGCCACGGCGTGGCCGAGCCGAGCTGGGCGGCAAAGCCCGCTCCCCGCTTCGATCCTTCTGCCTGTGAAGTAACGCCGCAGAAGACTTGAACGTCGTCGCCATCCTGCTGGCCGCGGGTTCGGCGACGCGGTTCGGTTCCGACAAGCTGCTCCACGCCCTGCCGCACGAGGTCCCGATCGCGATCCAGGCGGTGAGGCATCTCAAGGCCGTTTTCGCCGAGGACGTGCTGGCAGTCGTACGTCCGGATTCCGTCCAGCTAAAAGAATTTCTTGAGAAGGAAAAGTGCCGGGTTGTGGTCTGCGAGAAAGCGGCCGAGGGCATGGGTGCCAGCCTTGCCTGTGCGGTGCGCGCCGTCAGCGCCGCGGGAGGCGCCGACGCCTACGTGATCGCGCTGGCCGACATGCCCTTTATCCGCGCGAGCACCATCGCCGCAGTGCGCGATGCTCTGAACTCGGGCGCGACGCTCGCCGCGCCCTATTTCCGGGCGCGCCGGGGGCATCCCGTGGGCATGGCGGCGCAGTACCGGCACGAGCTCGAAGCGCTCAAGGGTGACGAGGGTGCGCGCAAGATCATTTCCGCCAACGAGAAAAGCCTGCTGAAGATTCCGGTCGGCGATCCGGGCGTGCTGCGGGACATCGATACGCCGGGGGATCTGGCGCCGCCGCTTGTCGTATAGTGGGGCAACCCAATCGTCTGGCAATCCTCGTCCGGCAACCCGATGCAATCCCAGCAGCCCGCGCAGATGTCGCTGAAGCTGATCTACCGGGCCAATATCTTCGTCGTCGATTCGTCGCACCCGACATTGCGGATGGGGCGCGGCGACGACAACGAAATTGTGGTGGTGAGCCTGTTCGCCTCCCGGCTGCATGCCCGCGTGGAGGCACGCGACGGCCATTTCGTGCTGATCGACCTGTCCAGCAACGGTACCTTCGTCCTGCTGGACGATCCGTCGCGCGTGCAATCCGACACCCGATCCGGGGAAGAGTCGGAAGCGCAGCTACCTGAGATCCGCCTGCGCCAGGAGGAGTTGGTCCTGACTGGCCGCGGCTGGCTGGGCATGGGCAGGAGCGCCGGGAAGCACGGCGATCACTCCGTGCGCTACGCGGTGCAGGCGGAGGCGGGCTGAATAGCAAAAGCGGCCCGGCTGGTAAAATCGCTCCATGTTCGCCACCAGGTCCCTCGAGCAGGCCGACCCCGAAATCTGCAGCGTCATCCGCCAGGAAGCGCGGCGCCAGGAAGACCACGTCGAGCTGATCGCCTCGGAAAATTACGCCAGCCCCGCGGTGATGGCGGCGCAGGGCTCGCTGCTCACCAACAAGTACGCCGAGGGTTATCCCGGCAGGCGCTACTACGGCGGCTGCGAGTTCGTCGACGTCGCCGAGACGATCGCGATCGAGCGCGCGAAGCGGCTCTTCGGCGCGCCCTGGGCGAACGTCCAGCCGCACTCGGGCTCGCAGGCCAACCAGGCCGTCTACACGTCGGCGCTCAAGCCGGGCGACACGATCCTCGGCATGTCGCTCGCGATGGGCGGGCACCTGACGCACGGCTCGCCGGTAAATCTTTCGGGCAGGCTCTACAAGGTCGTGTCCTACGGTCTGGATGCGAACGAACTCATCGACTACGACGCGGCGGAAAAGCTCGCGCTCGAGCACCGACCGAAGATGATCGTGACCGGCGCCTCCGCCTACTCGCGGGTCATCGACTGGCGGCGCTTCCGCGCCATCGCCGACAAATGCGGCGCCCTGCTGATGTCCGACATGGCCCACTATGCCGGGCTCGTCGCCACCGGCCTGTATCCGACGCCGGTCGGCATCGCCGATTTCGTCACCACCACCACGCACAAGACGCTGCGCGGCCCGCGCGGCGGCCTGATCCTCGGCAAGGCCGAACAGGAAAAGGCCGTCAACTCGGCGATATTTCCCGGCTTGCAGGGTGGCCCGCTCATGCACGTGATCGCCGCAAAGGCGGTCGCGCTGGGCGAGGCGCTGCAGCCCGAGTTCGGCAAGTACCAGTCGCTGGTGATGGAAAACGCGCGCGTCATGGCGGCCACGCTCGCGAAGCGCGGCCTGCGCATCGTTTCGGGCGGTACCGATTGCCACATGTTCCTCGTCGACCTGCGCGCGAAGAACATCACCGGCAAGGGCGCGGAGGACGCGCTTGGCCGCGCGCACATGACGGTCAACAAGAACGCGATTCCCAACGATCCGCAGAAGCCGATGGTCACCTCCGGCGTGCGCATCGGCTCCCCCGCCATGACCACGCGCGGTTTCGGCAATGCCGAAGCCGAGAAGATGGCCAACCTGATTGCCGACGTGCTCGAGGATCCGAACGGCGACCTGACGCGGCAGCGCGTGGTCCGGGACATCAAGGCGATGTGCGCGAAGTTTCCGGTCTACGTCTGACGGGCGCCGGCCAGGCTCCAGCCCATGCGCTGCCCCTTCTGCTCAGGCGACGACACGCAGGTGGTGGACACGCGCTCGAACGACGGCACCAACGTCATCCGGCGGCGGCGCAAGTGCCCGAAATGCGACAAGCGGTTCACGACCTACGAGCGGGTCGAACTGCGCATGCCGCGGCTGGTGAAGAAGGGCGGCAGCCGCACCGATTTCGAACGCAGCAAGCTGGTCGGCAGCATGACGCTGGCGCTGCGCAAGCGCCCGGTGGCGACCGAGGACGTGGACGCCGCGGTGGACCGGATCGAAGAGAAGCTGCGCGCGCTCGGCGAGCGCGAGATCCCCACCAGCCGCGTCGGCGACCTCGTCATGCGCGAGCTCGCGAAGCTCGACAAGATCGGCTACATCCGCTTTGCCTCCGTCTACCGCAGCTTCGAGACCCCGGACGACTTCCGCGAGGCCGTGCAGGAAGTCGCCAAGCCCAAGAAACGAAAGAAGTGAGTTCTTTTTCCCCGTTCGATCACGCCATGATGCGGCGTGCGCTGGAGCTGGCGGAGAAGGGCCTCTACACCACGACCCCGAATCCGCGCGTCGGCTGCGTTGTGGTCCAAGGCGAGACCGTGGTGGGCGAGGGCTGGCATGAGAAAGCCGGCGGTCCGCATGCCGAGGTCGTCGCCATCGAGAAGGCTGGCGCCCGCGCGGCCGGCGCGACGCTGTATGTGAATCTCGAGCCCTGCAGCCACCAGGGCCGCACGCCTCCCTGCATCGATTTGATCCGTAAAAACAAGATCGGCCGGGTGGTCGCGGCGATGCTCGATCCGAATCCGAAAGCCGCACAGGGCGGCAAGCTGCTCGCCGCGTCGGGCATCGCTTTCGAACACGGCCTGATGGAAGCCGAAGCCAGGGAATTGAACATCGGCTTCGTCTCGCGCGTGACGCGCAAGCGGCCCTGGGTGCGCATGAAGATCGCGGCGACGCTGGACGGCCGCACTGCGCTCGCGGACGGCAGGTCGCAATGGATCACCGGCCCGGAAGCGCGCAAGGACGGCCACCGCTGGCGCGCGCGCGCCTGCGCCATCCTCACCGGCATCGGCACCGTGAAGGCGGACGATCCGCGCCTCACCGTGCGCGACGTCGAGACGCCGCGCCAGCCGCTGCGCGTCATCGTGGACAGCCGGCTGGAGATATCGCCGCAGGCAAAGGTTCTTGAAGGGGGGGCTTTGATCTTCTCCGGCATCGCGGATACGAAAAAACTGCATGCCGAAGTGATTTCGCTTCCAAACAAGGACGGGAAGGTCGAACTGCCCGGGATGCTCGAGGAGCTCGCGCGCCGAGGCATCAACGAGCTGCACGTCGAGGCGGGCTTCCGCCTGAACGGATCTCTGTTGCGCGAAGGCTGTGTGGATGAGCTCCTGATCTACCTGAATCCCAGCCTGCTCGGCGACGAGGCGCAGGGGATGGTCTCCCTGCCGGGTTTTCCTTCCCTGGATGAAAGGACAAAAATGAAAATCGCGTCGCTGGACCGTATTGGCGACGACATCCGCATCCTCGCGAGGCTCTGATGTTTACCGGCATCGTCCAGGCCCTGGGCCGCATCGAAAAGCTGAAACCCCTGCAGGTCGCCACCGGCCGCCTGCCGCTCGCAGACGTGCGCATCGGCGATTCGATTTCCGTGCAGGGCTGCTGCCTTACCGTGGTGAAGAAGGCGAAGGGCAAACTCTGGTTCGACGTATCGAGGGCAACCTTGCGCGTCACCGCCGGCCTCGACCGGCCGGGCTGGGTGAATCTCGAGAAAGCCCTGGGTCTCGGCGACAAACTTGGCGGACACCTTGTCACCGGGCATGTGGACGGCATTGGACGGCTAGTGGGCATCAAGGGCAGCGAATACACATTCGAAGCGCCGAGTGATCTCAAACGCTTCATCGCGCGGAAGGGTTCCATATGCGTGGACGGCGTGAGCCTCACCGTCAACCGCGTCAAGGGCCGGACCTTCGACGTCAACCTGATTCCGCACACCCTGAAGGTCACCACGCTCGGGCGCCTCGCCAGCGGCGACGCGGTCAATCTCGAAATCGATCTTGTGGCGCGTTATGTCGCACGATTGCTAGGCGACTGACCTCTCGAGATTAACTGCGAGTTCGGAAAGTCCTCGCGGGTGGGTGGTGCGCGGATAGGGCGGTTTTGGCCAGGTCCAGAGCGGGTCCGGGAAGAGGGCGCGCATCGCGTGGATGTCGCAGTGGTAGGGCGGACCTTCGATGGCGCCGTCGGCGGCGCCCGGCCTGAGCATCTGCACGAAGAGCGCGAATAGCTTTCCACCGGGCACGAGCCAGCGGTGCAGCTGGTCGGCGTAGCCGCGCCACTGGTCCGGATAGAGCGCGCACAGGCAGGTCTGCTCGTAGATGGCGTCGAACGGCTTGGCCGGCTGCCAGGCGAGCGCGTCGGCTTCGACCACGGTTGCCTTGAGGCCCTCGGCGTCGAGGCGCTGGCGGGTGCGGGCGATGGCTTCGGGGGAATAGTCGAGCGCAGTGACTTCGAATCGCGCCGCCGCCAGTGCGGCGACCTCATGGCCTGAACCGCAGCCGGGCACGAGAATGCGGCAGGGCTTGAGCGCGCCCGTGACGAGCCAGATGCCGAGCTGCGGATTGGCGGCGCCGCGATCCCAGGGCGTGTCGCCCTCGGCAAAGCGCTGGTCCCAGAAATTGCGTGTCGGGCCGGCCATGGTGGTGCGGAAATCTTATATCCTCGCGGCCCGTGACGCAGATTACTTTCGACCCGGCCCTCCCGGTCAACCAGAAGCGCGAAGAGATTGCACGCGCAATCGCGGCGCACCCGGTGGTGATCGTGTGCGGCGAGACGGGCTCGGGCAAGACGACCCAGATCCCGAAGATCCTGCTGGAGATGGGCCGGGGTGCCGGCCGCGGCGCGGGAGGCGGGATCATCGGCCACACCCAGCCGCGGCGCATCGCCGCGCGCACGGTGGCGGCGCGCATCGCCGAGGAATTGAAGGTCCATCTCGGCGGGCTGGTCGGCTACAAGGTGCGTTTTCACGACCGCGCCGGCACCGGCACGGTGATCAAGCTCATGACCGACGGCATCCTGCTCGCCGAGACGCAGGGCGACCCGCTGCTGCGTGCCTACGACACGATCATCCTCGACGAAGCGCACGAGCGCAGCCTGAACATCGATTTCCTGCTGGGCTACGCGAAAAAGCTCCTCGAAAAAAGAAAGGACCTGAAAGTCGTCGTTACTTCCGCCACCATCGACGCGGAAAAATTCTCGAAGCACTTCAACGGCGCGCCGGTGATCGAGGTTTCAGGCCGCCTCTATCCCGTGGAAGTGCGCTATCGCCCGGTCGAGGGCGACAAGGAAGACACCACGCGCGACGAGGAGGAACAGGCGCTCGCGGCGGCGGTGGGTGAACTGTGCCGCGGCGGGCAGGGCGACGTGCTGGTGTTCCTGCCAGGTGAACGCGAGATCCGCAAGGCGGCGGAGGTCCTCGGCAAGGCCATCAAGGGCGTGGAGATCCTGCCCCTGTACTCGCGTCTGAGCAACGCCGAGCAGGACCGCGTCTTCCGCCCGGGCGGCGCGCAGCGCGTGGTGCTGGCGACCAACGTCGCCGAGACCTCGCTCACGGTGCCGCGCATCCGCTACGTCGTCGACACCGGGCTTGCGCGCGTCAAGCGCTACAGCTACCGCAACAAGGTCGAGATGCTGCAGGTTGAGAGCATATCGCAGGCGGCGGCGAAGCAGCGATCCGGGCGCTGCGGGCGGGTCGCGGACGGCATCTCGGTCCGGCTCTACTCCGAGGAGGACTTCAACGCGAGGCCGCCGTTCACCGATCCCGAGTTGCTGCGCTCTTCGCTCGCCGCGGTAATCCTGCGGGCGCTCAGCCTGAACCTGGGCAAGGTCGAGGATTTCCCGTTCCTCGACCCGCCGAGTCCGCGCGCCATCACGGACGGGTACGCGCTACTGCACGAGTTGGGCGCGGTGGACGAAGAAAACTCGCTCACCGACCTCGGCAAGGAACTCGCGCGCCTGCCGCTCGACCCGCGCGTCGGGCGCATGCTCGTCGCGGCGCGCGCGGAGGGCTGCCTGGAGCAGGTGCTGGTGATCGCCTCAGCGCTTTCGGTGCGGGACCCGCGCGACCGGCCTCTCGACAGGGCGGCCGCCGCCGATCAGCGCCACGCGAAATACGCCGACGAGCGCTCGGATTTCCTCGCCTGCCTCAGGCTCTGGAAGGCGTTCGGCGAGGGTGCGCCGCCGTCGCGCAAGGTCTGCCGGGAGAACTTCATTTCCTATGTGCGGATGCGCGAATGGCGCGACATCCATTCCCAGCTCCGGCAGTCGACGGAGGAACTCGAATGGAAGCTGTCGAGCGCCAATGTCGAAAAGCCCGAAGGCGTGCGTGCCATCCACCGCGCGCTGCTTTGCGGGCTCCTGGGCAACATCGGCATGAAGGACGACCAGGACAACAACTACACCGGCGCGCGCGGCATCAAGTTCCGGGTGCATCCGGGTTCCGGCACGAAGAAGCCCGGCAAGTGGCTCATGGCCGCGGAGCTGGTGGAGACGACGCGGCTCTTCGCGCGCAACGTGGCGAGCGTCGATCCGCGCTGGATGGAGGAGCTGGGCGGCCATCTGCTCAAGCGCCACCGCGAGCGGCCGCACTGGGAAAAGTCGCGCTCCCAGGTGGTCGCCGTGGAACGTGGCACGCTTTACGGCCTGCCCGTGTACGCCGACCGGCGCGTCCACTACGGGCCCATCGATCCGAAACTGTCGCGCGAGATCTTCCTGCGCTCAGGCCTGGTGGAGGGCGAATTCGAGACGCGCGCGCCATTTTTCTCGCACAACCAGCGCCTGCTGAAAGAGATCGAGCGCCTGGAGCACAAGTCGCGCCGCCCGGACATCCTGGTGGACGACGAACTGATCTACGCGTTCTACGACGCGCGGGTGCCCGAAGGCATCACCAACGGCGCTGACTTCGAGAAATGGCGCAAGGAGGCGGAACGCGCGCAGCCGAAGCTGCTGGAGCTGCGGCGCGAGGACCTCATGCGCCACGAAGCCGCCGGCATCACCACCGAGAATTTCCCGCACGACCTGCAGGTCGGCCCGAACCGCTTCGCACTCGAATATCACTTCGAGCCGCGCTCGTCCAGGGACGGCGTGACGATGACGGTGCCGGTCGCGCTCCTCAACCAGGTGCCGGTTGCCCGCTGCGAATGGCTGGTACCGGGGCTGTTGAAGGAAAAGGTCGTGGGATATGCCAAGGGCATGCCGCAGCGGCTGCGCCACAAGCTCGGTCCGCTGGCCGAATTCGCGCAGGCGTTTTGCGCCGCGGTGCCGCCCTCGGATGCGCCGCTCGCCTCGGCGCTCGGCCGCTATATCCGCGCAACACTGGGCCTCGAGGTGCCTGCCGATGCCTTCCGGCCGGATTCGGCGCCGCCGCACCTGCAGATGAATTTCCGCGTCCTCGACGAGCACGGCCGGCAGCTCGCGATGGGCAGGAACGTCGCCGAGCTGAAAGAGCAGTTCGGCGCCCGGATCCAGGAAAGCCTGGCGGAGGAAACCGAGAGCACGGGGGAAAAATTCACCGCGTGGAATTTTGGCGACCTGGAGGAAGTCATGGAGATGCAGCGCGGCGGGCAGACCCTGGTCGGCTACCCCGCGCTCCAGGACGAAGAAGACGGCGTCACGCTGCAGGTATTCGATTCTCCGGAGCGCGCGCGGGAAGTGCACCGCTCAGGCGTGCTGCGCCTGCTTTCGATCGCGTTCCGCGAACGGGTGCGCGACCTGGAGAAGGGCCTCGGCAAGGATATGACGCTGGCCGCGGTGAAGGACGACATCGTGGCGGCGGCGTTCGATCGCACTTTCCTCGCGGAGTCCCTGCCGATGCAGCAGGCCGAGTTCGCGCGGCGCCTGCAGGAAGGCCGCAATCGCCTGAACCTGATCGCCCAGGAGATGCAGCGGGTCGCGGCGACGATCCTCGCCGAACAGGCACAGGTGCAGAAGCGCATTGCGGGCGTACAGAAGGCCTACCCGCAGGCCGCGGAAGACGTGAAGCAGCAGTGCGCACGCCTGCTGCAGGCGGGATTCCTCGCACGGGTGCCCTGGGAGCGGCTGCAGCACTTCCCGCGCTATCTCAAGGCGGCGGCGCTGCGGCTGGACAAGCTGCGCGCACCGGCAGGAAACGGCGGCGCGCGCGACTCGCAACGCGCCGCCGAGCTCGCGCCGCTCGAGCAGGCCTGGCAGCGCGAGCGGATGTCGCGCGCAAAGCTGGGCGGCACCGTGCGCACCGGCGCCGAGCTGGAACAGTTCGGCTGGCTGCTGGAAGAATTGCGCGTTTCGCTGTTCGCCCAGGAACTGAAGACGCCGGTGCCGGTCTCATCCAAGCGCCTTACGAAGCTGTGGCAGAGTATGCGCAAATGAATCCCACTGTCCGTACGTTTCCATGAGCCGCGTCTTCGCCTCCATCGCCTTCGCGTTCGTCAACCTGCTGCATCCGCGCATGCTCTGGCTGATGGTCTGGCCGGTGCTGGTGGCACTGTTCCTCTGGGGCGTGGCTGCCTTCGTGTACTGGATGCGGGCGGCGCTCTGGCTCGCGGGCCATTTCCGGCAGTGGACCGAGTCCGGCGTGTTCTTCGTGCGCTTCGACGGCGGCGACGCGCTGGTGTTCGCCGCGCACGTCATCCTCGTGCTGCTGTTCGTGCCCGCGGTCTACCTGACGGCCCTGATCATTCTCAGCGTCTTCGGCATGACGGAGATGGTCGAGCACGTCGCCGCCCGCCGCTTTCCCCAGCTCGCGCGGCGGCACGGCGGCGGCATCGCGGGCAGCGTCTGGAACGGGATCGTGGCGCTCGCGGGCATGCTGCTGCTCGCCGCCGTCACTCTGCCCCTGTGGGTGATTCCGCCGCTCTGGCCCCTGATCCCCGTGGCCATCTTCGCCTGGGTGAACCAGCGGGTGCTGCGCTATGACGCGCTGGCCGAGCATGCCAGCGCCGGGGAAATGCAGCAGATCTTCTCCCGGCAGCGCAAATCGCTCTATATCCTGGGCGTCCTCTTCGCGCTGCTCGCCTACGTGCCGCTTGCCGGCTTCATCGCGCCGGTATTGTTCGGCCTCGCGTTCATCCATCTCCTGCTGGCCGAGCTGGAAGCCCTGCGGCAGGCGCCGATCGAAGGCGAGGTCGTCAGTCCCTAGCGGCTACAGCTTCTTGACGGGGAGCGGCAGTCCCTTGACCGCGGCGACAAGCTTTTCCAGCGCCGCCGGCCGGTGGAAACCGCGGCGCGAGGCGAGCGCGACGCGCCGCACCGGGCAGGGGCTGGAAAATTCCACCGCTTTCACCAGCGCATTGGCGTGGCGCGGGGTGAGCGCCGTGGCGGGCAGGACGCTTATGCCCAGGCCCGAGGCCACCATGCTGCGCAGGGTCTCGAGCGAATTGCCCTGGCGGCCGGCTTCCGGCGGGCGCGAAAACTCGTTGCAGGCGTCCAGCACCTGGTCGCGGAAGCAGTGGCCGACCGGCAGCAGCAGCAGTTCGCCCGCGTCCAGCTCCTCTACGGCGATCGCCTTCTTGCGCGCCAGCGCGTGCTTCGCGGGCGCGACCACGCTGAAGACCTCCTCGTACAGCGGCACGGTCTCGATCCCCGGCCCGCCGTAGGGCAGCGCGAGGATCACGGCGTCGAGCTCGCCCGCCTTGAGCATGCGGTCGAGATTCGCGGTGGTGTTTTCTTCCACGTCGAGCGGCATCTCCGGCGCGCTGCGGCGCAGGGCGCCGACCAGGTCAGGCAGCAGATAGGGCGCGATCGTGTGGATGATGCCCAGGCGCAGCACGCCCTTGAGCGGGTCTCGCCCCTGGCGCGCTACCGTCTTCACGCGGTCGGCTTCTTCCAGCGCGCGGCGCGCCTGCGCGACGATCTGCTCGCCTGCCTCGGTGAGGAACACGCCGCGCTTGCCGCGTTCAAACAGGGTGACGCCCAGTTCCTCCTCGAGGTTCTTCACGGACGCGGACAGGCTGGGCTGCGAGACGTGGCAGCGTTCGGCCGCATGGCCGAAATGTCGCGCCTCGGCGACGGCAACCACATACCTGAGTTCGGTAAGTGTCATAGGAGGCAGCTATTATAAGGATGGGGACAAAGTATTGGAATAGAGGGGGAGAGGCATCTACAGTACTGCCATACATCGTTTAAACCAATGCAAAGGATTTGCCATGTTCCAGACCAAGGAAGGCCAGTACGTCCCGCAGGTAACGTTTCGCACCCGCACCGAGAGCGACTGGAAGAACGTCACCAGCGACGAGATCTTCAAGGGCAAGACCGTGGTGGTGTTCTCGCTGCCCGGCGCGTTCACGCCCACCTGTTCCTCGACCCACCTGCCGCGCTACAACGAGCTCGCCCCAGCATTCTTCGCCAACGGCGTCGACGCTGTCGTCTGCCTTTCCGTGAATGACGCCTTCGTGATGAACGAATGGGCGGCCGGCCAGGAATGCGCCAACCTGACGATGCTGCCCGACGGCAACGGCGAATTCACGGCCGGCATGGGCATGCTGGTCGACAAGGCCGACCTCGGCTTCGGCAAGCGCTCCTGGCGCTATTCGATGCTGGTGAAGGACGGGGTGGTGCAGAAGATGTTCATCGAACCGCAGAAGCCCGGCGACCCGTTCGAAGTGTCGGACGCCGACACCATGCTGGCCTACGTCGCTCCCAAGGCGAAGAGGCCCGACCAGGTCGCGATCCTCACGCGCGAAGGCTGCGGCTACTGCGCCAAGGCGAAGAAGCTGCTCAAGGACCTCGGCTACGAGTACTCGGAAGTCTCGCTGGGCAATGCCAACCGCAGCCGCATCGTCGGCGCCATCACCGGCAGGGGCACGGTGCCCCAGGTGTTCGTCAACGGCAAGCACATCGGCGGCCTGGAAGACCTGCAGAAGTGGTCCCGGAAGGCCGCCTGATGCGCCGCGCCTGACCGGCGCGCTTAGAATGCCGGCATGGCATTCGGCGCGCTGGTCATCGGCGATGAAATCCTGGTCGGCAAGCGCCAGGACAAGCATCTTTCCTTCATCATCCAGGCGCTCGCGCAGCGCGGCCTGCGCCTGGCCTGGTGCGAGTACCACGGCGACGATCCGGAGCGGCTCACCGCCGCGCTGAAGCGCACTTTCGCTTCTGGCGACGTGGTGTTCTCCTTCGGCGGCATCGGCGCGACGCCGGACGACCACACGCGCCAGTGCGCAGCGGCCGCGCTGGGCGTCGGCCTCGCGCTGCATCCGGAGGCCGAGAGCGAGATCCGCGGCCGTTTCGGCGGCGAGGCCACGCCGCGACGCCTGAAGATGGGCGAATTTCCCGCCGGCGCGCAGATCATTCCCAATCCGTTCAACCGCATCCCGGGATTCGTGGTCCGCGAGCACTGGTTCGTGCCCGGCTTCCCGCAGATGGCCTGGCCGATGCTGGAGTGGGTGCTGGATACGAAGTACCGCCACCTCTTCGACCGCGACCGCTGGGCCGAGGCCTCGGTGATCGTCTACCTGCCTGAATCCACCATCGCCCCGCTGATGGAGGAGATCAACGCGAAGTACCAGGGCTTGAAGGCCTTCAGCCTGCCCAGCATGGGCGCCGACGCCGCCGATGCCTCACGCCGTCACATCGAGCTCGGGGTCCGAGGCGCACCGACGGAGGTCGAGCCGGCAATCGCCGACATCCGCAAGGGCATCCAGGCCCTGGGTGGACGTTTCGAGGAGAAATAAAAAAGCCCCGCGGACTTCACGGGGCTTTCCTTACTTCTTCCTTTTCGCAGCCTTAGCCTTCCGGCGCGGCTGCGACGTCTTCCGAGCGCTAGTTCGGGCCGGCTTTTTCGACGCGGCCCGCTTGGCGCTTAGGCGGCCTTTTTTGCCTTGGTCATGCCTTTCACGGTCTCGGTCGCGGCGGCGACGTTCGCTTCCGCGATTTCGGTCGCCTGCTTGGTGACCTTGTTGAAGTTGTCGTAGGCCGAGTTCGCGGCGGCGAGCATCTGCTTGACCGCGCTCACGGCGACATCCGAGCCGGCCGGGGCGTTCTTGGCGGCCTTGTCCAGCAGCGAAACGAAGTTCTCGTTCCACTCGGTGACGCGGCGCTCGGTGGCCTTGGTGAACTCGGTGTTGGTGGTCGTCGCCACTTCGTATACGCTCTTCGAGTAGGCGATGGCCTTCTCGATCGTCGGCTGCGCGAAGGTGCTTTGCAGGTTCACCAGCTCCTGCACGTCCTTGGCGCCGGCCAGCGCGCGGGCGTTGGCGATCGAGTCTTCGAACGCGGCTTTGACGGCGTTGGCGTTCAGGGTGGCGAACTTCTCGAACGCGGCGAACTGGTTCGTCGCCAGCGAGAGGATCGCTTCCATGTTGGCCTTGGTCGAGGCCTGGATCTGTTCCGGGGTCACGTACATTTGAATCTCCTTGAAAGTGGTTGGCAGTGATCTTTTTGGGCGCTTTGTGCGCCGCAGCAAAACGAATTCTAGACTTAATGCCATTAAAGTCAAGAACATTTTGCGGTGCAGCAAAATGATCTGTGGTGGCGCACAAGGCGTATGAAACAACAAGGGTTTATGCAAAAGTCAGGACTCGCTAACTAATGAATAAAGCTAGCCAGGAGCACCTTCCAGCGCGGCTTTGGTGGGTCCTTGCCGGCCTGACCGTGGTGTGGGGCTTCAATTGGACCGCCATGAAGGTGGCGATCGCGGATATCGCGCCGCTCACCTTCCGCACGCTGTGCCTGGGACTGGGCTCGGGCGTGCTGTTCGCCTTCCTGCGCGCGAGCGGCCAGCCCCTCGGCATACCGCGCGATCAGTGGGGACGCCTCGCCCTGCTGGCCTTCTTCAACATCACCTGCTGGAACATCCTGGTGGTGTTCGGCCTCGCCCTGCTGCCCTCGGGGCGCGCCGCGATCCTTGCCTACACCATGCCGGCCTGGGCGATCCCGCTCTCGGTGCTGCTCCTGGGCGAGCGGCTGACTGCGCGCAAGCTCCTGGGCCTTGCCCTAGGCATGGCGGGCATGGTGTTGCTGGTCTGGGACGAATTCCACCGCATCCAGGGCGCACCGCGCGGAGCGCTGCTTGTCCTCGGCGCCGCTTTTGCCTGGGCGATCGGCACGTTGCTGCAGAAGAAGTACCCGGTTCGCGCGCCGCTCGCCGCCTATACCGCCTGGCTGATGCTGCTGGGAGGCGTGCCGATCTACGTCGGCGCGCTGCTGCTGGAGGACTTCAGCAAACTGGCCGATGTCAGCCTGAGGTCGGCGCTGGGCGCGGCCTACAACGTGCTGCTCGCCTTCGCCTGGGCGCACTGGGCCTGGATCAAGCTCGCCACCAGCGTATCGGTGACGGTGTTTTCCCTCTCGATGCTGGTGATACCCGTGGTCGGCGTGTTCAGCGGCATGCTGTTCCTCGGCGAGCAGCCGGGCTGGCCGGAGTACACCGCGCTCGCCTTCGTGCTGGGATCGCTTGCTACCGTCGTTGTTCCTCAGAAAAAATAATCACCCTCCTGCGCGGGACGCGTGCCGGATCCCAATTCGACGCCGCCCAATCGAGCGATTCGTGCGGGGTGAGGCCCGCCGGTACCTCCTGCCCGAGAAAAAGCAGCGCCTGCCGCATGTCCTGCACGCCTGCTTCGCCCGCCGCGGTCTGCTTGGAGAGTTTTTCGCCCGCGGCATTGGTCGCCACTGGCACGTGCAGGTAGCGAGGCGTCCCTGCACCCAGCAAATGCTGCAGGTGGATCTGGCGCGCGGTGGAATCGAGCAGGTCGGCCCCGCGCACCACGTCGGTCACGCCCTGCCCGGCGTCATCGACCGCCACCGCGAGCTGATAGGCGAAGATGCCGTCCGCGCGCCGCAGCACGAAGTCGCCCACTTCGCGCTCGACGGACTGTTCGATGCCGCCTTGCACGCGATCCGTGAACCGGATGGTTTCGGGACCGGTTCGTACCCTGAAAGCGCGCGGCGCTTTTCCCGGCGCGGTCCCGCCGCGGCAGGTGCCCGGATAAATTCTCGACCCGTCGATCGCGAGGGCGGAATCCTCAAGTTCCTTCCGCGTGCAGGCGCAGGGATAGATTTCCTGCCCGATCCTCAGGAGTGCCTCCTCGTACAGGCCGATCCGGGTGCTCTGGTATACGACGGATCCGTCCCACGTCATGCCGAAAGCTTCCAGCTGCCGCAGGATCGTGTCGGCCGCGCCGGGAACAACCCTGGGCTGGTCGAGGTCTTCCATGCGTACGAGCCAGCGGCCGCCCGCGCTCCGGGCGTCGAGCCAGCTTGCCAGGGCCGCGACCAGCGAACCGAAATGCAGTGGACCCGTGGGCGAAGGAGCGAAACGACCGACGTAAGGCATGGCGGTTGAAGCGATGGGGATTGCCCCAATATACACTTGAGGCCGTATACGAAAACTCAATCTGAAAGGACACGGAAATGGCCACGATCGATCTCACCAAGGAAAACTTCGACCAGACGATCAATGGCGACAAGACCGTGATCATCGATTTCTGGGCGCCGTGGTGCGGCCCCTGCCGCGGCTTCGCGCCGGTGTTCGAAAAGGCCTCCGAGGCTCATCCGGACGTGGTGTTCGCCAAGATCAATTCCGACGAGCAGCAGGAGCTCGCCGGCGCCTTCAACATCCGCTCGATCCCGACGCTGATGGTGTTCCGCGAGAAAGTGATCCTGTTCCAGCAGGCCGGCGCGCTGCCGGGGCAGGCGCTGGAGCAGGTGCTGACACAGGCCAAGTCGCTCGACATGGCGAAGGTCCATCAGGAGATCGCGGCGCAGAGCGCCGCGTCCGGCGAGCTCGCCGCCACTTCCAAGAGCCAGTAGGGCGATTCGCATGATCGAGATCCGTCGCGGCAGCGAGCGCGGCCACGCCGAGCACGGCTGGCTGGAGTCCTACCACTCGTTTTCGTTCGCCGACTACTACGATCCGGCGCACATGGGCTTCAGCGCGCTGCGCGTGATCAACGAGGATCGCATCAAGCCCGGCACCGGTTTCGGCACGCACGGCCACCGCGACATGGAAATCATCAGCTACGTGCTGGAAGGCGCGCTCGGCCACAAGGATTCGATGGGCACGGGCTCGACCATCGTGCCGGGCGACGTGCAGCGCATGAGCGCGGGCAGCGGCGTGCGGCACAGCGAGCAGAACCACGACCGGGCCGGCATCACGCATTTCCTGCAGATCTGGATCGAGCCCAACGTGCGCGGCATCGCACCTGGCTACGAGCAGAAGCATTTCGACGCTGCCTCCAAGCGCGGCAGGCTGCGCCTCGTCGCGTCGCCCGATGGCGCCGACGGCTCGGTGACGATCCACCAGGATGCGCGCATCTACGCCGGGCTGTTCGAGGGCGCCGAGCGCGCGGTTCAGCCGATCGCGCCCGGGCGCAAGGCCTACCTGCACCTGGTGCGCGGCAAGCTCACGGCCAACGGCACGCCGCTGGCGGCGGGCGACGCCCTCAAGATGACCGGAGTGTCCGAAGTGGTTCTGGAGAAAGGCGAAAGCGCCGAGGCGCTGCTGTTCGACCTGCCCTAGCACGGTAAGATTGCCGGGTCTCGTCCCGTTCAGGAGAACCCCGATGGCAAAGGCAATGGATACCGGCATTTCCGCCAAGGACCGCGCGGCGATCGCGAAAGGCCTGTCGCGTCTGCTCGCGGACACCTACGTGCTCTATCTCAAGACGCACGGCTTCCACTGGAACGTCGAAGGCCCGATGTTCCAGACGCTGCACCTGATGTTCATGGACCAGTACACCGAGACCTGGAACGCCATCGACCCGATCGCGGAGCGCATCCGCGCGCTCGGCCACTATGCGCCCGGCAGCTACGCGCAGCATGTGAAGATCGCGACCATCAAGGAGGCCGTCGGCGTGCCGAAGGCCGGGAAAATGGTCGCCGAACTGATCGAAGGGCAGGAGGCGGTGGCACGCACCGCGCGCTCGGTGCTGCCGCTCGCGGAGGCGGCCAACGACCAGCCCACGCTCGACCTGCTGACGCAGCGGCTCGATATCCACGAAAAGAATGCCTGGATGCTGCGGAGCCTGCTGAAGAAATAGCGTGGGCGGCACACGCACCGAGAAGGATTCCTTCGGCCCGATCGAGGTGCCGGCGGAGCGGCTGTGGGGCGCGCAGACCGAGCGCAGCCGGCAGTTCTTCCGCATCTCCGGCGAGCGCATGCCGCTCGCGGTGGTGCATGCCCTGGCGCTGGTGAAGCGCTGCGCCGCGGTGGTCAATGCATCGCTCGGCCTGCTCGACGCGAAGAAATCCCAGGCGATCGTCAGTGCCGCCGATGAAGTACTGGCCGGACGGCACGACGAAGAGTTTCCGCTCGTGGTCTGGCAGACCGGCTCCGGCACGCAGTCGAACATGAACGTCAACGAGGTCATCGCCAACCGCGCCTCCGAGATGCTCGGTGGCGAGCGCGGCCCGAAGCGCCTCCTGCACCCCAACGACGACGTCAATCTCGGCCAGTCCTCCAACGACGTTTTCCCGACCGCGATGCACATCGCGGCGGCGGCGGCGATGAAGGAAATTCTTGCTTCGCTCGGGGTCCTGAAGAATTCGCTGGAAGACAAAAGCAGGCGGTTCGATGCCATCGTCAAGATCGGCCGCACGCACCTGCAGGACGCGACGCCGCTCACGCTGGGACAGGAATTCTCCGGCTACGTGGCGCAGCTCGAGCAGTCGCGCGAGGCGCTGGAGGCGGCGCTGCCGGGCCTGTGCCGCCTCGCGATCGGCGGCACCGCGGTGGGCACCGGCCTCAATACCCACGCGCAGTTCGGCGAACGGGTGGCGGCCGAAGTGGCGCGCCGGGCGGGCCTGCCGTTCGTGCCGGCGCCGAACAAGTTCGCCGCGCTTGCAGGCCACGAGGCGCTGGCGTTCGCGCACGGCGCGTTGAAGACTCTTGCGGCCGCGCTGATGAAGATCGCGAACGACGTCCGCCTGCTCGCTTCCGGCCCGCGTTCCGGCATCGGCGAGATCTCGCTGCCGGAGAACGAGCCGGGAAGCTCGATCATGCCTGGCAAGGTCAATCCGACGCAGGCCGAGGCGATGACCATGCTTTGCGCCCAGGTATTCGGCAACGATGTCGCGCTGAATATCGGCGGCGCCTCCGGACACTTCGAACTGAACGTCTACAAGCCGCTCATCATCAATGCGTTCCTGCAAAGCGCGCGCCTGCTCGCCGATGGCATGGCGAGCTTCGAGGAGCATTGCGTGCGCGGCATTTCCGCCAACGAGGCGCGCATCCGCGACCAGCTGGAGCGCTCGCTCATGCTGGTGACCGCGCTCGCACCCCACATCGGCTACGACAAGGCCGCGGAAATCGCGAAGAAGGCGCACAAGGAAGGCACGACGCTGCGCGAAGCGGCCGGCGCACTCGGCCACGTCAAGGCGGAGGACTTCGACCGCTGGGTCCGGCCGGAGGACATGGTTTGAACTCGGTCGTCGTCCTCATATCCGGGCGGGGCAGCAACATGCAGGCGCTCCTCGATGCCGGGATTCCGGTCTCGGCGGTCATCAGCAACACGCCCGGCGCGGCGGGGCTGGCGATAGCGGCGCAGCGCGGCATTCCGGACCGCGTCGTGCCGCACAAGAACTTTGCCTCGCGGGAGTCGTTCGAGGATGCCCTGGCGGAGGAAATCGACCGGTACTCGCCGCGGCTGGTGGCGCTGGCCGGATTCATGCGCGTGCTGACACCCGGATTCGTGGAGCGCTACCGCGACCGCATGCTCAACGTGCATCCGTCGCTGCTGCCGGCTTTTCCCGGACTCAATACGCACGAACGCGCGCTTGCCGAAGGTGTCAAACTGCATGGCTGCTCGGTGCATTTCGTCACCGCCGACCTGGACCACGGCCCGATCGTGGCGCAGGCGGCGATTCCGGTGCGCCGGGACGACTCGGCCAGGTCCCTGGCGCAGCGGGTGCTGCGGCAGGAGCATGTAATCTATCCGCGCGCCGTGCGCTGGTTTCTCGATGGCAGGCTTGTCATCAAGCGCGGCGCGGTAAGCGTTAAGGGAAACGATGCGCAACTTGTCTTTGACGATAGTCCTTAGCCTGGCGTCCGCGGCGGCGGCGGGGCCCCCGCCCAAAGTCGAGATCGACTATGAAATCGCGCGCAACGGCATGGTCATGGCCGAAGTGAGCCAGCGCCTGGAGCACGACGGGCGCAGCTACCGCCTCGCGGAGACATGGAAAGGCAAGGGCATCCTGTCCGTGCGCGGCGAGGCGAACCGCTCGAGCCAGGGCGCGGTCGTGACCGACGGATTGCGGCCGCAGAAATTCGAGGACCGGCGGCCCGGACGCGAAACGAAGCAGGCCGATTTCGATCCGGCCGCGAAGACAGCGACGCTGCTGCGGCAGGACCAGCTCAGCCTTCTTTGGACATTCGCCTTCTCGCCCCCGCGTGACACGGTGACGGTCAGCGTGGCGGACGGCAAGGGCGTGACGTCCTATACGTATCAGGTCGCGGGTCGCGAGAAAGTGAAGACGCCGGCAGGCGAATTCAACGCGCTCAAGCTCGTCAAGCGCAAGGACAGTCCGCAGGACAAGGCGACCGAGATCTGGCTGGCCGCCGAACGCGATTATCTGCCGGTGCGCCTGCTCGTCACGGACAAGGACGGCACGCGCCTGGACCAGGTGGCGAAGACCATCTCCGTGAAGTAAACCCCAGGCTCAGACCCCAGACGCAAACAGACGTGCGGCCCACACCAGCACTGCTCGCGCAGGCCGAAGCAGCGCTCGCCGAGCTGCTGACATTTTCCCGGCCCGCGGACCAGGCGCTTTCGGCGTACTTTCGCAGCCACCGCCACCTCGGCCAGCAGGATCGCGCGTTCATCGCCGAAACCGTGTTCGCGGTCCTGCGGCGCAAGCGCTCGCTCGAGGCGGCGGCGGGCAGCCCCGCGCCGCACGCGCTCGCGATTGCCGCGCTGATCCGGGTCTTCGGCCTGTCCGGCAGGGCGCTCGAGGACCGCGACGCCGCGCTCGCCGCGCGGATCAAGTCGGCGCAGCCCGGCGCCTGCACGCAGGCCGTGCAGGCCGACCTGCCTGATTGGCTCTGGCAGCGCCTGTGCACCGGATACGGCACCGACGAAGCGATGGCGATCGCACGTGGCCTGCTCAACCCGGCGCCGCTCGATGTGCGGGTGAACCTGGCGAAGCTTTCCAGGCAGGATGCCCTCGAGCAATTGGAACTGGAGGCTGCGCCGACACCGCTTTCCCCAGCCGGCATTCGCCTCAAGGGCAAGCCGCAGATCAACCGCCATGCCCTGTTCCTGGATGGTTCACTGGAGGTACAGGACGAAGGCAGCCAGATCCTGGCGTACCTGCTCGCGCCGCGGCGCGGCGAAATGGTCGCGGATTTCTGCGCCGGCGCGGGCGGCAAGACCCTCGCGATTTCGATGCTGATGCAGGGTACCGGCCGGGTGTACGCGATGGACATTTCCGAAAAGCGCCTGAGGGAGCTTGCGCCGCGCGCGGCGCGCGCGGGAATCTCCAACGTGCATCCGATCGTGCTGTCGGGCGAGGGCGATGTGCGCGCGAAAAGACTGAGCGGCAAACTCGACCGCGTGCTGGTGGATGCGCCTTGCAGCGGTTTCGGCACCCTGCGCCGCAATCCCGACCTGAAGTGGCGGCACGGCGAAAGCGCCGTGGCAGAACTCGCCGCCAAGCAGGCCCGCATCCTCAAGGCGGCGGCAAGGTTGCTCAAGCCCGGCGGGCGTCTCGTATATGCGACCTGCAGCATCCTGTCCGAGGAAAACGAGGCTGTGGCCGATGCCTTTGCCGCGGAACACGCTGATTTCAAGCCGCTTTCCTGCACCGACCTTCTGGCCACGCAGCGCATCGCCCTGGCGACCGGGGAACGGCTGCGGCTCTCCCCGCACCGCCACGGCACCGACGGATTCTTCGCCGCCGCTTTCCAGCGGCTTTAGTTACATCCGTAACACAAGCGGCGCCCGCCCGTAGCGGCCGGGTAACCGTGCGATTTCAGAATGGCGCCCTCTCAAAGAGGAGGCGCACATGAACATTCGCAATCTTTCGGTCAGGTCCCGGCTGGTCCTGTTGGTCCTGGTTCCCAACATTGTCCTTTTCGTCCTGGTCGCATACGGCCTGACGGTGATGAAGACCAACGCCGACAAACTCGCGGCGAGCCAGAAGTTGTCCGACGCCGTCATGCTGGCGGCGGACACTTCACGCAAGGTGCAGCTTCTGTTCAAGGTGCAGGTCCAGGAGTGGAAGAACATCCTCATCCGTGGCGGCAACCCGGAAGATTTCGCCCGCTACGAATCCAGCTTCCTCAAATCGGCAACGGATGTCAAGGATGAACTGCGAAAACTCTCTCCGTTGATGGTTTCCATCGGCTTGTCGGCCGAAGGCGCCGAAAAACTGGCGGGTGAGCAGGATGGGCTGGTAAAGAAATACCAGGTTGCGCTGTCGAAGTACGACGCGCAGGATCCACAGCGCGCGCAGACCGTCGACCGCTCGGTGCGCGGCATCGATCGCGAGGTGAACCAGCACATCGATGGCATGGTGAAGCTGATCCACGACCGAGGCGAAATGCTGGACAGGGAGTTTGCGGCCGATTATGCAAGCCGGAGGCAGGCGCTGCTTTTCTCGCTACTCGCGCTAACCGTCTTCGCATTGGCCGTCAGCATATCCCTTGGCATCTACATAACGATCAGCATCATCCGTCCGCTGAAGGCGGCGACCGAGGTTGCGGAACAGGTGGCGAAGGGTGATCTCACCGCCAGGATCGACGCGACCTCGAAGGACGAGACCGGCCGGCTGCTGGAGTCGCTGAAGAAGATGAATGCGTCGCTGGGGACGATCGTGGCCGAGGTGCGCAGCAGCTCGGATTCGGTTTCCGCTGCCTCCGAGCAGATCTCGATCGGCAACGCCGAACTCTCGGCGCGCACCGAGCAGCAGGCCTCGAGCCTGGAAGAGACCGCCGCGTCGATGGAGGAACTCGCCTCGACCGTGCGGCAAAACGCGCAGAACGCCAGGCAGGCCACGGAATTCGCGGTCTCGGCCGCGGAGCTGGCCGGCAAGGGCGGCGAGGTGGTCGAGCGCGTGGTGCAGACCATGGCGGAAATCCAGTCCAGCAGCAAGAAGATCTCCGAGATCATCGGCGTGATCGACGGCATCGCGTTCCAGACCAACATCCTGGCGCTGAACGCCTCGGTCGAGGCGGCACGGGCCGGCGAACAGGGCCGCGGCTTCGCGGTGGTGGCCTCCGAAGTGCGCAATCTCGCGCAGCGCTCGGCGACCGCGGCGAAGGAGATCAAAGGGTTGATTTCCGATTCCGTGCAGAACGTCGACGCGGGTTCGAAGCTCGTGGGCGAGGCCGGCAGCACCATTGCGGACGTCGTCAAGAGCGTCAAGCGCGTCTCCGATGCTATCGGCGAGATCGCGGCGGCGACCGGCGAGCAGAGCACGGGCATCAACCAGGTGAACGAGGCGGTGACCGAGCTCGACCGGGTGACGCAGCAGAACGCGCAGCTGGTCGACGAATCGGCCAGCGCCTCCGAGAGTGCCAAGCAGCAGGCCATCCGGCTTGCGGCAGCGGTCGCGGCGTTCAAGCTGGACCACGCCGGGCTTTCGCCGGACGCGGTGCGACCGGCCCTCCCAGCCAAGATCGCGCCGGCGGTGCTAAGCGCGCCTAAGACGGGCGGAGCGCGGCGTCCTTCGCAAGTCAAGTCCACCCCTGCCACCCCCGCGGTGGCCCGGCTCGAGGGCGAGCTGAGCGCGGCCTGATCCTCGGCGCATGCGAAGCACCGGGCCGGCGCCGCGAGGCGCCGGCCCGGTGCCGTTTCCGCGATTCGCGACGTCCGTTACAGCGGTAACAAGAGCCCGGCCTGCCGTAGCGACGAAGTAACGGTGCGATTTCAGAATGGCGTCCATCCGGGAACGTGCATGGGCGCGAACCTTGGCAGATGGCAAACAACTATCCGCATAACTAAGGGAGTCAAATCATGAAACTTGCAAACCTGAAGATAAGTACCCGCCTGTGGCTGAGTTTCGGCCTGATGATGGTGATCATGGCGGCAATCGTAGTTACCGGCGTGCTGCAGATGCGCGCCATGAGCGCCGCGACGGCCAATGTGGAGCGCTCGGGCAAGAACGTCGAAATGGCTCTGCGCGTTCTCGATGGGGTCAACAGCATTCGGCGCTTCAGACTATCCGCGATCGCCAGCACGGGCGCGGACCGGATGAAGGAACTCGATCGCGCCGCCGCCCTGGGCCAATCGATCGAGAAGCAGGCGGAGGAGCTGGAAAAGTTCCAGCGCAACGCAGATACCAAGAAACTCGCGGCCGAACTTTTGCCGCTGGTCCAGAAGTACGCGAGCAGCAATGGCGAGTTCGTCAAGCTGGCCAAGGAAGACAACGCCGAAGCCATGAGGGCGTTGGCGCAGGGAGATGGGCGCAAGGTGCAGCGGCATGTGGTTGAAGTCGTGGAAGCGTTCCTGAAGATCCAGGAAGAGCGCAAGGCCACGCGCCTGAAGGACGCCAAGGCCGCGGAATCGCTTGCGGCACTGGTCATGTATATCCTGATGGCGGGCGCGCTGTTGATCGCCGTTGCCATGGCCTACCTGATCACGCGCAGCATCGGCCGCTCGCTGTCCTATGCGATGAACTCGGTCGAGCAGGTGGCGAAGGGTGACCTGACTGCGAAGATCGAAGTGACCTCGCAGGACGAGGTCGGGCAATTGCTGCAGTCGCTGAAGAGGATGAACGCGTCCCTGGGGACGATCGTGGCCGAGGTTCGCAGCAGTTCGGATTCGGTCTCGACGGCCTCCGAACAAATCTCGATCGGCAACGCCGAACTGTCGGCGCGTACCGAGCAGCAGGCCTCGAGCCTGGAAGAGACCGCGGCCTCGATGGAGGAACTCGCCTCGACCGTGCGCCAGAACGCGGCCAATGCCAAGCAGGCGACGGAATTCGCGGTTTCGGCCGCGGACCTCGCGGGCAAGGGCGGCGAAGTGGTCGAGCGCGTAGTGCAGACCATGCAGGAAATCCAGACCAGCAGCAAGAAGATCTCCGAGATCATCGGCGTGATCGACGGCATCGCGTTCCAGACCAACATCCTGGCGCTGAACGCCTCGGTCGAGGCGGCGCGCGCCGGCGAGCAGGGCCGCGGCTTCGCGGTGGTGGCCTCCGAGGTGCGCAACCTGGCGCAGCGTTCGGCGACCGCGGCGAAGGAGATCAAGGGATTGATTTCCGATTCCGTGCAGAACGTGGACGCAGGCGCCAAGCTCGCGGACGAAGCGGGCACGACAATCACCGACGTCGTGAAGAGCGTGAAGAAAGTCTCGGGCGCGATCGCCGAGATCGCGGCGGCGACCGGCGAGCAGAGCACGGGCATCAACCAGGTGAACGAGGCGGTGACCGAGCTCGACCGGGTGACGCAGCAGAACGCGCAGCTGGTGGACGAGTCGGCGAACGCTTCCGAGAGCGCCAAGCAGCAGGCCATCCGGCTTGCCGCGGCCGTCGCGGTGTTCAAGGTCGATCATTCCGAGCCCGTCCACGCCGCTCCGCACGCGGCGCTTCCTGCCAAGGCCGCACCGGCAGCACTTGCCGCGCCCAAGGCAAAGCTGGCGAACAAGTTCGCCCGCCCCAGGAACGTCGCCGGCGCCTCGAAGGAAGTGGCGCATGCGAAGGCCGAAGGCGAGTGGAGCTCGTTCTGACGGCACAAGTCATGTGAAGCACCGGTCCGGAGCCATGTGGTCCCGGGCCGGTTTCGCACCTGAATGCAAATCTGGAATTCAAAGGAGCATCAAATGAATACGAATCAACTACTGGACGGCAGCATCGCGGCGGACAAGCAGCAGTTCCTGTCGTTTCAGCTGGGCGCCGAGGAATACGGCATCGACATCCTGCGGGTGCAGGAGATCCGCGCCTACGAGAAGGCGACGCGCATTCCGAACACGCCCGCGTTCATCAAGGGCGTGATCAACCTGCGCGGTGTGATCGTGCCGGTGATCGACCTGCGCATGAAGTTCGGCCTCGAGACCGCCGAGTACAACGAGGTGACCGTGGTGGTCGTGCTCAATCTGGCCAGTCGCACCATCGGCATCGTCGTGGACAAGGTATCCGACGTCCTCGCGTTGGGGGCAGGCGACATACGCCCGGCGCCGGAATTTACCGCCCGGGTGGACAACGCGTTCGTGCGCGGCCTGGCGACGCTCGACCAGCGCATGCTCATCATCGCCGACATCGAGCGGCTCATGGCCGGCGCCGACATGGCGCTGGCGTCCGTGCACTGAGCCTGTCATGCAAGCGGTCGCCGAACGCCGCCCGACGCACGCCGAGCATTTCGCGCTTGCGCAGCAGGCGTTGGGTTTCGTCACCTGGATCTGGAATGGATCCGGCGACCGCGCGCTGTACCTGGGCGACCTTGCGCCGCTGCTCGGCTTGCCTGCGGGCAGCCATTCCGGCAGGTACCAGGACTACCAGAAGGCCCTCCACCCGGACGACGTGCAGGCATCCTTGCGCACCCTGCAGGAGTGCATCAGCGGCGCGCGTCGCGAGTACCGGACGGAGGAACGCGTCGTCTGGCCGGACGGCACGGTGCATTGGCTCGAGACCTACGGCTGCGGTACCTATGGCGCCGACGGCCGTGCCACCAGCCTGAGCGGCGTGGTGCGCGACGTGACCAAGCGCAAGAATCTCGAGGAAGAGCGCGCCCGGTCGGAGGAGAAATTCGCCAAGGCGTTCCAGGCCTGTCCGGATTACATGGTCATCAGCCGGCTTGCCGACGGCCGGGTGCTGGAAGTCAATCCGGCATTTACCCGGGTGACCGGATACTCGGCGCAGGACGTGATCGGGCGCCGTGCCGAGGAAATCGGCATCTGGAAGCGGCCTGCCGATACCGAGCAATTTCGCGCGGCCCTGCGTGCCGAAGGAGCGGTCCGCAACCTGGTGGTGGAATTTGTCTGCAAGGACGGTTCGATCATCCTGTGCAAGATTGCATCCTCGGTCACGGAAATGAACGGCGAAGCGGTATCGATCACCATCGCCCGCGACCTGACCGGACTCGAGCGCGCGCAGCTGCACCGCTGGCAGTCCGAGCGAAAGTTTCGCGCGGTGTTCGAGACCAGCCCCGAGCCCGTCTCGATTACCCGCCTGCGGGATTCCATGATCCTTGATGTCAACGAGGCCTGCGCCCAGCTGATCGGCGTGCCGCGCGAGGCGCTGCTCGGCCGGCCGACGACCGATCTCGCGTCGTACGTGGAGCCGGGCGATCGCGACCGCATCATGAAAATGCTCGCGAACGAAGGCAAGGTGAGCAATCTCATGGTGCGCCGGGTGCGCCCGGATGGAAGGCGGATCGACCTGCTCGAGTCCTGCAAGACCGTCCAGCTCGAAGGCGAAACCTGCGTCGTCTGGTCCTGGCGCGACGTGACTGCGATTCGCCAGGCCGAACTCGCGCTCTCCAACCTGAATGCCTCGCTCGAGCGTCGGGTGCGCGATCGCACGGCGGACCTGGAGGCGGCGAATCGGGAGCTGGACAGCTTCAGTCATTCCGTGTCGCACGACCTGCGCGCCCCGCTGTTCCAGATCAACGGCTTTGCGACCCTGTTGCGCAAGGACCGGGGGTCGTCGCTCTCGTGCGACGCGGTCCGTTTCCTCGAGTGCATCGAGCGCGGTTCGGACCAGATGGGGCAGTTGCTCGAGGGGCTCCTCGAATTTTCGGTCGCCGGGCGCGCCGCGCTGAAGCACGCCCCGGTCGACATGCAGGCGATCGTCGGCGAGGTGCTGCTCATGCTGCGCGGGCCTGAATCCGCGCGCGCCGACATCCGCATTGGCGAGCTTCCCGTGGTCAGGGGCGATGCGACGCTGCTGCGCCAGGTCTGGCAGAACCTGCTTGGCAATGCCCTGAAATTTTCACGCCACGCCGACGCCCCGTGCATCGAAGTGGGCGCGGAGCGGCGCGACGGCGGCGTGGAGTTCCACGTGCGCGACAACGGCGCCGGCTTCGACATGCGCCAGGCCGGGAAGCTGTTTTCCGTGTTCGAGCGCCTGCACGCCGACGAGGAGTTCGAGGGCACCGGCGCGGGCCTGTCGATCGTCAAGCGCATCGTGGAGCGCCACGGCGGCCGGATCACGGCGACCGGCGAACCGGGGCGGGGTGCATGCCTGCGATTCACGCTGCCCGAGTGAGGGCAGGACTAGCGCAGCGTTTCAACCTCGCTGTCGAGCAGGTAGCCCGCGCCGCGCCGGGTCACGATGAGCGTCGGTTCGTTCGGGTCGGGCTCGATCTTGCGCCGCAGGCGCAGGATCTGCACGTCGATCGAGCGATCGTAGATATCGGCATGCACGCGCGTGCCTTCGAGCAGCTGGTCGCGCGACAGGATCACGCGCGGCGCGCGCAGAAACGTGGCGAGCAGCGCGAATTCGGTGTTGGTGACGTCGATCGCGCGGCCGTCCGGGGCGAGCAGCCGGCGCGTGCCGAGGGAGAGTTCCCAGCCGGAGAACCGGTAGGCCCGTACGTCGCGACGCGGCGCAGGAGCGGCGGGGACGCGTCCGTCAGGCGCAGCGGCGGGCTCGCGCCGGCGCAACACGGCGCGGATGCGCGCCAGCAGTTCGCGCGGGCTGAAGGGCTTGGTGAGGTAGTCGTCCGCCCCGAGTTCGAGGCCCGCGACCCGGTCGATTTCCTGCCCCTGTCCGGTCAGCATGATGATCGGCAGATCGGAACGGCTGCGCAGCGCGCGGGCGAGCGTAAAGCCGTCTTCGCCGGGCAGCCTGACGTCGAGGATCACCAGATCGACGGTCTCCTGCGCGAGGATGCGGGTCATGTCGTCCCCGCTTGCGCCGAGGAGGACCTCGAAACCGTTTTCGCCGAGGTACTCGCGCACCAGGTCCCGGATTGCCGCGTCGTCGTCGATAGCGAGAATTCGCTTCATCAATGCATGCTCCCGGCCGGGCTGCTTGGAGACGCCTTGCCCTCGGACTATACAATCCCCCGGCTATGAATGCCCGTCCGGACCGCGTGACACCGCAGGCGACTTTCGGTCTGCAGCGGATGGTCCACCTTGGGCTGTTTGCGCTGGCGTACTGGCTGCTCCGTGTCTACTGCCTTTCGCTTCCGGCGCCGGCGACCAATGTCTCTTACGTCTGGCTTCCCGACGGACTGGCGCTCGGCGCGTTGCTGTCCATGGGCCTGCGCCAATGGCCTCTGTACCTGCTCGCGATCGTCGCGGTCAGCCTCTTCGACGCGCGGCGAGGATTCGGCCCGACACTGCTTGGCAGCCTGTTCAATGTCGCCGAGCCCGCGCTGGTTGCGTTTGCCCTGACGCGCGTCCTCGGTGCACCCGCGCGCGTCGACGGGGTGCGGTCAATCTCGGTCCTGTTCTTCGGCGTGATCCCACTCATGGCGGTCGCGACGCTGGGAACATCCGCGATCAACTGGTGGATTTTCGGCGGCGACTACTGGAATGTCTGGCGGGTGTGGTTCGTGTCGGACACGCTGGGCATGCTGCTCATCGCTCCGATGATGGTAGCGTGGTCCGGTTCGGTGCGCGTGCTGCTGCGCGAGTTGCGCGGCGTGAGGTTGTTCGAAGGCTTTCTCGCGTTCGGCGGCCTGATCGCAGCCACGCACGTGGCTTACGTGATCCAGGAGCCGTTCGGCAAGGGTGTGACCCTCGCCGCCGTTACCACGCCCTTCTTGCTCTGGGCCGGCCTGCGCATGGGTGTGAGGGGCGCGACGCTGGCGCTGGCGGTCTTTTCGGTGCAGAGCTTCTGGTATACGGCGCACGGCATGGGCAGCTTTGTGCGCAATTTCACCGATCCGTATGAATCGGTCATTGCGCTGCAGATCTACCTGGTGCTGCTCGGGGTGCTGCTGTTGCTGCCGGCAGCGCTGCTGTCCGAGCGCAGAAGGGCGATACTGGAAAGCGCCGAATGGCGCCGGCGCCACGAGTCGGTCCTCGCGGCCAGCCACAGCGTGGTGTACGAGGTGAGCGCCGGCACGCGCAACTTCATCTGGGGCGGAAATGTGCAGGCGGTGCTCGGCATCGCGCCGCAGAATATTCCCGATGTCGAGCGCTGGACCGAGCGCATGCATCCCGAAGACCGCCATCTCCTCGGCGGATTGCGAGCGCGCCTCGCCAGCCGCGAAGTGGAGTCCCTCGAGCGGGAGTACCGGTTGCGGCGCGACGACGGCAGCTACGCCTTCATCTCGGCGACGTCCTACGGCATCGTCCCCGACGAAACGGCCGGTGCGGCGGAACCCGGGCCGCTCGCGCCGCTCGACATACGCGTCGTCGGGGTAATACGCGACATCAGCGAGCGCAAACGCGCCGAGGAAGTCAACCGCGCGCTCGAGGAGCGCCTCAAGCAGGCCGAGAAGATGGAGGCCGTCGGCCGGTTTGCCGACGGCATCGCGCACGATTTCAACAATATCCTCGGCGCCATCCTCGGGTACGGCGAGCTGGCGAAGGCCAAGGCGCCCGCCGGCTCGGACATCCGCCGCTACCTCGAGACAATCCACAGCGCGGGCGAGCGCGGCAGGTCGCTGGTGGCGCAGATCCTTACGTTCAGCCGCGCGCGGCCGGCGGAGAAACGGCCGATCCTGGTCTCCGAACTCGTGGAGGAGGTCGTGGTGCAGATCGAGGGCTCGCTGCAAGCCGGCATCTCGATCAAGATCGTCAACGAATATCCGGGCGCCGTCGTGCTGGGAGAGTCCACCCAGCTCCACCAGCTGGTGATGAACCTTTGCACCAACGCCGTCCAGGCGATGCCTGGAGGCGGAGAGGTGATCCTTGCGGTACGGGCGATGCGCAATGACGTGGAGCGCGAGGCGCATATCGGAGCGCTGCGGCAGGGAAACTACGTCGTGGTCGAAGTCCGCGACGCGGGCCTGGGCATGGATGCGGATACTGCCGCCAGGATTTTCGAACCCTTCTTTACCACCAAGCCGACGGGGCAGGGTACCGGGCTCGGCCTGCCGCTGGTCCAGAGCATCGCCCTGGAGCATGGCGGGGCTCTGGACATCGAGTCTGCCCCCGGGCGCGGCACGCGCGTCAATGTCTATCTGCCGGAGGCGGCGGGCGGGTGGGAAAGACCCGGCACGCCCGAGCGCGCGCTGCCGCTCGGCCACGGCGAGACCATCCTCGTGATCGACGACGAGCCCGCACTGGCAGGGCTGGCGCAGGAAATGCTCGCGGAGCTGGGTTACGAGGCGGTCGCCTTTACCTCGAGCGTGGACGCGCTCGGCGCCTACGAAAGGAATCCCGGCAGGTTCGACGCGATCCTGTGCGACGAAGTCATGCCGCGGCTTGCCGGCACGCAGTTGAGCGCACGCCTGCGCCAGGCGCACGCGACTTTGCCGATCCTGATCATCAGCGGCTATGGCGGACCGGGCTTCGAGGTCCGCGCCAAGGCGTCGGGCGTCGACCGCCTGCTGAGGAAGCCCTACCGGAAGCGCGAGCTGGCGGAAGCGCTGGCTGAGCTCCTGCCGTCCGGTAAACTGCGCGCGAGCCATGACTGAAAACCAGATTGGCCGGCTGCTCGCCGGCGTTTGGTCGGACCTGCAGGAACCGGCGATCGGGTGGCAGGTGGGCACGCTGCTGCTGTGCGTAGCGGCGGCCTGGTGGTTCGCGCGGCTGCTGCAGTGGCGCGCCCCCGAGGACAGCACCGAGACCCTCAAGCGCGGCGCGGCGGCGTTTCGCCGCGTCGCCTTCCCGCTGCTCGCGATGCTGCTGCTGGTGGGTGGCCGCGCAGTTCTCGGCCACTGGCACAGTACCCATCTGCTGAGCGTGGCGATTCCGCTATTCGGAGCGCTGGCGGGCATCCGGTTCGCGACGTATCTCCTGCGCCTTGGCTTCGCGAGGGACGGCTGGCTCGACACATTCGAGCGCTCCATCGCGACCGTGGTGTGGGTGGTGCTCGTGCTGCACCTCACCGGATTGCTGCCGGATATCGTGCGCTGGCTGTCGGAAGTCGAATTCGCAGCCGGCAAGCACAAGCTGTCGCTCTGGAGCATGCTGAGCGCGGCATTCTGGGTCGGCGTAACGTTGCTGCTGGCGATGTGGGCCGGCGCCGCGCTGGAAGCCCGGTTGATGCGCGCAGAGCACATGCACAGCAGCCTGCGCGTCGTGTTTGCGAGGCTGGGCAGGGCGCTGTTGCTGATCCTGGCGGTGCTGGTCGTGCTGCCGCTGATCGGGGTGGACCTCACGGTGCTTTCGGTGTTCGGCGGCGCGCTGGGCGTCGGACTGGGCCTTGGTTTGCAGAAAATCGCCTCCAACTACCTGTCCGGGTTCATCATCCTGCTCGACCGGTCGATCCGCCTTGGCGACATGATTACGGCGGACAACCACTACGGCGAGGTGACGCGAATCACGACACGCTATGCGGTGGTGCGCTCGCTCAGCGGCATCGAAGCGATCATCCCGAACGACACGCTGGTGACCACCACGGTGCTGAATCATTCCTATTCCGACCGCAGCGTGCGGCTGACGGTGAAGGTGCAGGTCGGCTACCGCACGGACATGGCCGGGGTTCTGGGGCTGCTGGTGGCCGTGGCGCGCAGGCATGCGCGCGTCCTGAAGGACCCCGAACCGACGGCCCAGATAGTGCAATTCGCCGATAGCGGCGTGGACCTGGAGCTCGGTTTCTGGATCAAGGATCCGGAGGGCGGCAGCCAGAACGTTCGCTCCGATATCAGCGTCGATTTGCTGTCCGAATTCAAGTCCCGGGGAATCGAAATTCCCTATCCACAACGGGAGGTTAGGATGTTGCAAGGCAACAGCACCGAAGGGGTGCGCAATAGTGCAGAAAGCTGACCTAATCTCAAATACAAGACATGCCGGTTCGCGTAGAATCCGCCCGGACCGTCTGCAAAAGACGACATCGCAAAGGCCCTGATGCTATTCCACGGTTTGCTTGACCTCCCCTGGTGGGGACTCGTGCTTGTGGCGCTCGTACTCACGCACATCACGATCGCCTCGGTGACCATCTATCTGCACCGGAATCAGGCGCATCGCGCGCTTGACCTGCATCCGGCCGTGGCGCATTTCTTCCGCCTCTGGCTGTGGATGACCACGGGCATGGTGACCAAGGAATGGACCGCGATCCACCGCAAGCACCACGCCAGGTGCGAGACGGCGGAGGATCCGCACAGCCCTCAGGTTCACGGCATCAACCGCGTGCTTTGGACCGGGGTGATGCTGTACGTGAAGGAATCGCACTATCCCGAGACCATGGAGCGGTTTGGCCATGGCACGCCGGAGGACTGGGTCGAGCGCAACGTCTACGCGAAGCACTCGGTGCTGGGGCTCTGGCTCATGGGCGCGATCAACATCGCGCTGTTCGGCCTGATCGCCGGCGCGATCATCCTGGTGGTCCAGATCGCCTGGATTCCGTTCTGGGCCGCGGGCGTGATCAACGGTGTCGGACACTTCTGGGGCTATCGCAACTGGGATGTCCCGGCGCCGGACGCGAGCCGGAATATCTCCCCGATCGGCATGTGGATCGGCGGCGAGGAGCTGCACAACAACCATCACGCCTATCCGGCGTCGGCCAAGTTCTCCCTGAAGTGGTACGAGTTCGACCTCGGCTGGACCTACATCCGCGGCCTCGAGTCGCTGGGACTCGCCACGGTCAAGAAGGTGGCGCCGACGCCGCGCTTCTCGGACCCGAAACCGGTCGCCGACGAGCAGACGCTCGAAGCGGTGATCGCGAACCGCTACGACGTGCTCGCCCGCTACGCCACGTCGGTAAAGCGCACCTACCGGCAGGAGATCGAGCGCCTGGGCCATTGGTCCCAGGAAGCCGAAGGGCTCAAGCCCGCCAAGCGCTACTTCGCGCGCCTGCAGCGGCTGACCGAAGTCGAGCGCGCGCGGCTCGCCGAGGCGGTGAAGAATTCGAAGGCGCTGTCGACGGTGATCGCGATGCGCGACGAGTTGGCGGCGTTGTGGGCGCGCTCCAGCGACTCGCGCGAACAGCTCCTCAAGCGGCTGCAGGACTGGTGCCACAAGGCCGAAACCAGCGGCGTGACACCGCTGGTGGAATTCAGCCACCGCCTGAGAAGCTACGCGTGATTTGAGCTTCTTGTAGGAATAAAAAAGCCCGCGTCAGCGGGCTTTTTCTTTTGAGGCGGGCCGGGCTACTTGATCTTGCCTTCCTTGTACATGACGTGCTTGCGCGCCTTCGGATCGTATTTCATCATCTCGATCTTCTCCGGCTTGGTGCGCTTGTTCTTGGTGGTGGTGTAGAAGTGGCCGGTGCCGGCCGACGATTCCATCTTGATCTTTTCGCGCATGGCGGCTCCTAGGCTTTCGCTGCTGCTTTTTTCTTGGACTTGATCTCGGCCAGGACGGCCTCCAGGCCGAGCCTGTCGATGCGGCGCAGGCCGGAGGTCGAAACGCGCAGGCGCACCCAGCGGCTTTCGGTCTCGAGCCAGAAACGGCGGTAGTGCAGGTTGGGCAGGAAGGTGCGGATGGTCTTGTTGTTCGCGTGCGAGACCAAATGACCTTTCAACGGCTTCTTGCCGGTGACATCGCAAATTCTGGGCATTGCTGACTCCAAATGGTGAAACACGGGCTTGCGGAAAAGGCGCGAATTATACGCGAAAACAGGCACTTCACAAGCATGGCCCGCAGTCGCCGATGGCGCCTACAGGAGGCCCCTTTCGGCAAAAGACAGCGCATGGTGGCCCGCCACGATGAAGTGATCCAGCACCTTTATGTCCACCAGGGACAGGGCTTCCTTCAGGTTGCGCGTCAGCAGTTCGTCGGCCTGGCTCGGCTGCGCGGCGCCGGAGGGATGGTTGTGGGCGAAAGCCACCCCAAACGTCCAACCTGATCCGGGAACGTCCAGGCCGAGGCGGAATTCAGAGGGAGAACCGTCCCGAGAAGGCTAAACCTGTCCATAGACATCCAGCAGAAATGCGGGTAGCGTTGTGGGTACAAAGGAAGGACGTACCCACATGGCCCTCACCGATACCCGCATCAAGCAGGCAAAGCCCGGGCGCAAGCCGTACAAGCTGATCGATGGAGGCGGCCTGGTGCTCCTGGTAAATCCTGGGGGCACGAAACTATGGCGTCGCCGGCTTCGCGTGAACGGCGTGGAGACGATGTACGCGATCGGTCGATACCCTGAGGTGGGGCTTGCTGGCGCGCGCGACGAAGCCCGCAGGGCTCTCGCCTTAGCCAAACAGGGAATCAACCCGTCAATTCACCGGAAGGCAGGCCACGCGCGCACGGCGGTCTCCCAAGCTGCAACCTTTCGAGCGATGTCCGTTCAGTGGCTGCTCCACAAGACCAAGGAATGGACGTCGTCAACGCTGCGCCAGCGGCGAGCGCTCCTGGATGCCTACATCTTGCCCAAGCTCGGGGACTTGCCGGCGGCCGATGTGAAGTCCCCCATCGTTAAGACCGTCCTGGACGCCATCCACAAGGAAGCCCCGTCCCAGACCGGATTCGCCCGGCACATCATTAGCGGGGTGATGGGGGAGGCGATCATTGCCGGTCTGACAGACACTGATCCGGTCTATGTGCTTCGTGATCGGCACAAGGCGCCCAAGACAAAGCACCATCGCCCGCTCGAGCAGAAAGAAATTCGGCCGTTCTTTGCCGACTTGGAAAGCGCCCCCATTCAGGAGCCGACCCGCATTGCCGTTTGGCTCGCTTTCTGGACGCTGGGCAGGTCAAAGGAAGTGATCGGGGCGAAGTGGCCCGAGTTTGATCTGGAGGCGGCGAATTGGACCGTTCCTGCAGATCGAATGAAGAAGGGCGAGGAACTTGTACGCCCGCTCCCTGCACAGGCCGTTGCCACATTGAAGCGGCTCCGCGGTTTTTATCCGAACCGTGAACACCTGTTCCCAAATGGTCACGACCCACGTCGGCCGGCCTCTCACACCTTCCTGAACAAGGTTGTGACGAAGCGCGGCCTGCCGGGATTCACTGCGCACGGAATCCGCTCGACCGGATCAACCATGCTCCACGACATGGGGTTCAGGTCAGACATCATTGAACGTCAGCTCGCGCACCAGGAGCGCAGCAAGACCAAGCGCAGCTATAACCGAGCGCAGTACCTGGAAGAGCGCCGCGACATGATGCAGAAATGGGCCCATTTCTTGGATGCTGTGGTTGCCGGCGCGAAAGTGACACCGATCAAAAGGGCTGCGGCCTAATGGAGAGGGCCAATTGAAACTTGCGAAAGGGAGGGAAACCATGGCTGACGCTCAAACTGCCACTATTGCGAAGGTAAGGGTCGAGCGCTTTGACTGGGCAACGCTGTACGAAGGCAAGATGGAAGATCTAATCGATGCCGGCATTGGCCTCAAGCCCGACATGTTTGCGGATGGCACGAAACGCGACAAGCGTGGGGTGAGTCGAATGTGGAAGGGCGTGGTGGATGGCCGAGAAGTGCAAACACATTGGAAATACGCGCGCGGGACGTATGTTGCCTACTTTTACAAAACTGAAGAAGAGTGGGAGCGCACGCGTCAAGAGAGGCACAAGTTTCGAATTGGCGATCGTGTCAGGGTTCGGGACTTGGCGGATTTTGAATACATCGTGACCGCTCTCCCGCACTCAGTTCGATTTTACGGCGCAGAAGAATCGGTACAGGCCTACGGGCTACAGCTCGTAGATTGGGGGACCGGGAAGCCTCACCGAGGCAGTTGGTGCGCGGAAGTCGAAGATAACTTGGTGCTTGCGTCGGCAAGTTATTCCGCTCACGCGTCTATTGCCGCCGAAGACGCTGGCTTCCAGCGTTTCCTGCGCAACGCGGCCGGCCACGATGGCGAGCGACCTTCATCATGAGCCGCGAAGAGCGTTTCGAGACGCGTGAGAGAAGTTACGGCTTGTGGCATAGGGTGAAATCCATCGCGCGGTTTATTGGCACGCGCCAAGCCGAGGAACTTGCGATGGTGGACTTGGACTCGGTGCTATTTGCCGAGCATGACTACCCAACGAAATTGCCGCTTTGCCTGGTTGAAGTCGGGCGCGACATCGGGCAGGAGAAGCCGGCGGGCGTGATCCGCAAGCTCGCGCAACTGGCGGACGTGCCGGCCTACGTCTGCCTCTACACGCCCTCCAACGATCCGAATCCGGCTAGCCCGAATTGGCCAGACATCGAGGGGGTGCGTATCAAGCGACTGCACCCGCACGAAGAGGAAGGCTGGCGGGAGCTGACGCCAGCCGAGTGGGCCCGAGCCCTTGTCCAGATCCGCGGCTGGCAGCTTCGGCGATTCAAGGTGCAGGAAGCATCCAACGATCCGACGTACTGATGGTAGTACCTAGCCCCAGGAGGCAAAAAATCGGACACTCTTCCCGCCTTGACGTGGCAAATACTTTGAGAGGCTGAGCGCATCCTTGTCCAAGGAAGAGATTTGCCGAGCGGAGGAAGGGCTGCGCAAGGCCATTGATGACGCCTTTCGCAAAGATTGGCGTCTTCGACGCCTCCTCGATTTCACTCGACCTTTCCGATTGCAGCCTCGTAGGGTGCAACGTATGTCCTCGAGGGCGGAGCGCGAAAGGACAGCGGAGTGTCATCGGGTCATCGCCAAAGTCATTGCCGATAGCCCTGACTGGGATGAGCGTTTCCTTGGGCCGCGCGCAGAAGCGGTAGCGAATTCGCTGGCGATGGCAGATGCTATCGCGCCGCGGCGAGGGCAAAGACCCAAATTCACCGAGGACTTCGTCGCCCGTGTAGATGCTTTGGTGCGAGCCGCAATGTTTGGCGCTGGTCGCGCCGGCGTCCGCACTCACAGGATTGCGGATGACCGGCGACCGGCTGATTGGGGCATGAGGACGAGTGCGATCAAGACAATTCTGGTGCTTGATCGTGGCAAGGTGCCGAGCAAAGGCGAAGTTGCGGAGGCGCGCGTGGTGTACCGGCAGCGGTCCAGGCGTGCAGGCCACGAGTGATGCTTACCACTTAGCTTAAGGAAGGTGCAGCGGTGCGTCCGTGGCGCTGCAATAGCCTCCACCAGCAGCCGAGAGATCGGCTGCGGATTAACTTGGAGGCACCATGCGCACCATCAGACTGCCCGACGTCGAAGCCAAGATCGGGCTGAAACGAAGCACGATCTACGCTCTCGCCAAGCAGGGAAATTTTCCCCAACCGATTAAGCTCGGAGCTCGCTCAAGTGCGTGGCTCGAATCGAGCATCGACGACTGGCTCCGCGAGCGCATTGCGGCGTCTGGCCTCAAGGCTGCGTAGGGGGCCGGATGCAAAAACAACGAAGCCGGGCCGCGGCAGGAACCGCGGACACCGGCCAGGAAACACATCGCGAATCCAACGGTAGCGCCACGGCGAACCCGACGCAAGCCCCTCGTAAATGGGCGCGGATCCTCGGAGCCTTCGCCTCCGGCCGATCGCTGAACCGATTCGAGGCCGCCCGCGAATTCCGCGACTGGTGCCTCAACACGACCATCAGCCAGCTCGAGCGGCGTGGCGTGACGATCAACCGCAAGGACGAGACCGTGCCAGGCGCATTTGGCCCGGTTCGGTGCTGCCGCTACACCCTCGCACCACAGTCGCACGAGTTCGCGACCCAATTGCTGCAGGAGGCCCGCGCAGGAGCGACGTAGCCCACGCACAGCGGGCGCGTCGGGAGGGATAACCCACCGGGGCGCGTTCGTTGAATGGCGGCAACCGGGACGGCTCAGAGCCGCCGGCGTGGGTGCGAAAGGTTAGAGCGCGAGCGGCAGCCCTGCCACGGGCTGAACAGTCTGACTAACCCTGTGACGGTGCGCGCGTTCACGGGGGCCAAAGCGAAGGATGGCTCCGTTGGGCATCTATCGCAAGGCAAGGCACGGAGGCAGCGCGAAGCGCGGCCCTCGGGGATGCTTTGCCTTCGCTCAGGATTCACCGGTTGAGCATCAACTTGAGGACAGTGACAAGTGAAAAGTACAAACGGGCGCGACGGTTTAGCTATCGAAATCATCGCATCGATGCAGGAAGCAGCCCTAGTCAATAAAGCATTCGTCGGGATGCGGAGAACGGTAGAGGCAGCCAGTATGGCCAGGGATGAGGCCGAATTGAGGGCGCAACTAGACAAGTTTGAGAGTGAGCTCACGGGCATTTCGGAGTTACTTCTAAAACTGTCGCGCTCAATGGGCAACGCGCCGAGCGCGGGCACGACTACAACGGAACAGCAGCACGTTCACTAGGAGAACATCATGAGCGGATTGATATACGGGGCGATGGCTGGAATGGGCGAAGCTGGAGAACGTGCCGGCCTCACGCTGCAAAAAACTTTTAGCGACGAAAACTTGCTTCGCATGCGGGCGGAAGCCGATCAAGCGATGGCGCGAACGATGGCAGAGCTCGCGCGCGAGACGCATGCTGCGAATATCGAAACCGACATCGCAGCAGCTCCGCGAAGGTTTGAAGCAGAACTCCCGGGAAAGAAAGCACTGATGAGCGCCGAGGCCGACGCGCGCGTAGACACCGCACGTCGTAGCCCGAGAACTCTGGCAGCCGGCGCCTCGGAAATTCAGGACGGCCGGATCATCGCCACTGCCCCCGAGAAGCCGTTGCCACGGGAGCAACTGGCCTACTACACGGCACAAGCGAATCGGCTCAATGCGGAGGCCGCGGCGATCCGTGACGGGATCAAGTACAGGGGCGAGAAGGTCGCAGTCCCGAACATCAAGGTCGAGACATTGGATCGCGATGGAGTCAAGACCATCGTGAACGTGGACCAGAATTCCGGCGCTATTGGCGTCGTCATGCCCGGCGCTCCCGCAACGCCCGGTAAGAGTCGCTGGTTTTCACCAGACGAACCCGGCAAGCCAGAGGGCCCTCCGTCCATCTCCTGGTCGCTCAACGGGCGCGCGCTACCCGGCGGATTGTCAGATCTGTACCCGGCGATGAAGGCCAGAATTGGGGACCAGGGTGAGCCTGGACGCCCGCCAGGTGAGCGCGACATCGCACTACTACGGGCCAGACCAGATATGGCCAGCGAGTTCGATCGCAAATTCGGACCCGGCGCTTCGGATCGGGTCCTGAAAAGGAGCGGCTGGGACTCGGAAACCAAGAAAGTGTTTGTCGATGGAAGGGAAATCGGCACCGCGGCCTCCGAAGCGGAGGCAAAATCCTTGGCCGCGAAAGCAAAGGCAGGACCGGACTCGGCCGGCGCGAGTCGCGCTATGCCCCGCCCGTCCCTTGACTCATTCTTCAAGCAGCCAAAAGAGGCGCCCGCGAGCGTAGAGCCGGACATTCCGGGGGGCGAGGAACTGGACGCCGCGAAAGACCGCCTCAATGCGGCGTACAGGCGGATGCAAACATTTGGCCTGGTACAGCGGCGAACGAATGCAAAGGAATTCGAGGCCGCCCAGAAGGAACTCGCGGACGCGCAGCAAGCCGAAATTCAGGCAAGGGCGGCCTATGACAAGGCGTTCTCCAGGGGTGGCGCCGCCAGATTCAGAACTCAGTACTAGCGCCTCTCTAAAGTAGAAAAAATAGATGGCGCAGCGCCAGAAGACCGGGGGCCGAAAGAGAGGCACTCCGAATAGAGTAACCCTTTCGGTCAAGCAGGCTGTCCTCGACACCTTCAGCGCATTGGGGGGTGCCAAACACATGACCAAATGGGCACGGAAGAACCCGAGCGAGTTCTACCGCATTGCCGCGAAGCTCGTGCCGCCAGGTGGCCCGGTGGCGATCGACTCGCTTACCGGTTCGCTCGTTGAGCAAGGCCAGGCCGTACTGGCAGCGCTGACGGAGGGCCGGGTAACACCTGACGAGGCCGCGAGCTTGATGCAAGCCGTAGCCGCGCAGGCAAAGATCATTGAAGTGGATGATTTGGTTCGCCGCGTAAAGGCGCTGGAGGAGACCAAGAATGCAGCGACTCGACAGTAGGGTGGCAAAACTTGAGGCGGATTCCGGACTCAATGGAAATCCGATCGATAGGTTGTCGGACGCCGAACTAGACGAGCTATTGGTTCGCGTTTACGGAACCCTTAGCGCGAAGTACGGCCGTGCCTCACCGACGGAGTTGGATGTCTATTGCCTGGCCGATCTCGAGCCGGAGCCGATTTTGGAAGTCAGCAGGAAGTTTTGGCCGATGACCACGGATATTCGAGCCTTGGGGCTCAAGCGTGCCGGCCGGACGTTCTACGACGAGTGCGCCGACCTTACCATCGAGCAGATCGAGGCACGCGTCAACACCCACATAGAGAGGATTTCAGATGACGCGAAACATTGACCGACGGGTAGAGGAGCTGGAGAAAGCCTCCTGGTTCCAGCAGAAGAAAGGCTTGCTCTGCGTGCGGCCTGTCGAAGCGCCAGCAGGAAGGCCATTGCCCCCTGGTGAACTGCTCGGCTATCACATTACTGGTGGAGGGTATATCGATCGCAGAGTTGGAGAGTCGCTGAAAGCCGTGTACGAGCGAGCCTGCCAGGCCGCATTGGCGGAGATCGGAGCGAGCAGCAAAGGTGCCTTGATGATTGAGGATCTAGCCCCACATGGAGCGCCTTCGAGGTTCAAACTTACCCCGCAAGAAGCCTACATGCAGATGCTAAACGGATAACAGGTAGAGGAAATGATGCGCGCACTTGAAGGACGAATTGAACGCCTGGAAGATGCCGAGGGAGTTTGGCAGGGTCACCTTCCAGGCGTTAAGTCGGTCAAATTCAAACCGCTTACCGGCCGTGCGCCACGCACTTCCGATGACCCGCGTTCCGTACCCCACTCAATTGAGCCGGAAATCCCTAGAGGCTTGCCACCATGGCTGACGCGCAAAACGCGATAGGGTGCTGGCGGAGTGTAGGTGCCGGCGTGGGGCCCAGCTCGCCGCGGCGCACGGCCGCCGGGCGAATCATCGCAATCGATTCACCGCGATCGGCTGCGGCACACCATCTACTTGCATGTAGTAGCGCCCGTCCTTTGGAAATACAAGAACCTTGGGCATGAATGCGTAGTGGTAGTAATAAAAATAGCTTGCCTGCTGCCAAATCTGGCCGTTCATCAACTTCACAACTGTCTCGCCTTCCCAGCCTGTGAATTCCCCATCTACCTGAGATTCGAAAACAGTGCCGGCGGCCGACGCTGCCGCGCCCTTTCCAGGTGTAGCGGGCGCTGGCTTGGAGGTCGGGCTTCGGGGCGGTTGTGTCGGCGCTCCAGACAAAGCGATCACCTGAAATCGATGGTTGCCGAGAATCATTAGGTTTCTACCCGGGCACATCGTTACTCGCGGCGAATATTCGTAAAGGTAGAGGTACTGATACGAACTTTCCTGCCAAAGCGTTCCGTCCGCGAGCTGAATTATCTCGCCACCATTGCCGTTGAAGGGTGTTGGCGAACGAATGAATGAGTCGTAACAGGATTGCGCTAGCGCAGGTAGGGCAAACAGACAGAAAAACGGAACGACAAACAATGTCCCCACTTTCGGAGTGATCACTGCTTGACCCCGGTGCGATGATCTATATGGGAGGGAACTTCTACCGACGCCACAGAGAGCAGATTCCTTCGGGCATCTCAGCGGCCAGTCAACCGTTCGATCAACAGCTCTGTCTGGATGCGAGCAACTTCAAGCCGCGCTAGGTGAACCAGATCCACCCCGGGAAGCCGGCCATCTGATTCCAACACCCGCTCCGCTACGCGCCACTTTGCGGCAGCGATCATTCGCTTCATGTCGTCACTCAGAGGCACTTCGAATACCTTGTTTAGCGCCGCTTCCCGAGTACCTTGGTCGCAAAGGTTACCGCGGCCTCGCTACTGCGCTTGAGCCGCTCTACGTCTTCCACCCCGAGCGCTTCGTCTCGCTCACGGTAGAGCCGCTCTAGTGCGTCGAGTTCGAGGTCGGCCTTCGCGCGCAACGCCTCAATCTGGGCGCGCGTTGGTCGTGGGTCCTTGCTCATAGATCGACTGTACGCCCACACTTCGGAAATGGAAACGCCTTCGAAAACGCTGGGAGGGGGAGACCGACGTGTCCTGAGGGGGCGGGGACAAGGGTAGCGCCGGTGGGGCAGAATTCACCTTGGCAAAGCACTCGATGGAGGCAGGTGGTGGACCTAGGACCTGGCCTCTTGGGTTTGCCCCAACGAGCCCCCACATGGGCCGTAAGGCCTTGACCCTGTAAGTATTACGCTAAATCCTTACAATTCTTGCGGAATGTGATCGCCAGAGTGAACGAGGGCATAGACTCAGAAATCTAGTTCAGGTAGGCTTGCGGCAGTCTCATCGACCATGTGTCGAAGGAGCATCGGGGGCCCTTCGGTAGTGATACCGCGGGGCCCTTGTCATTTCATGGCCTGCTTTTTCCATTCGGCCTCGAATTGAGCACGGCGATGCTCCCGGAGTTGGTATGCGCTAATGAGCATGTACCGGTTCTGGCGAAACTCTACGACCACCGCATAGTCCACCTCGTGGGCCCACAGGATGGTCCGATTGCGTTGCTGCGATCGAAAGTGGCGAACGCAGTTGTCCCCTTTTTCCGCGCAGTCTATCGCCCATCGAACCCATTCAATCCGCTCGCAGCGTCTCGGATCTGGCGTGCGCTCCTCTTCCTCCTTGCCTTCTGAAATGAGATGCCAAAAGCTGAAGCCCTTATTGCCGTAGGCCGGCTGGTAACGTGCCCTGACTGGCAACCCCCACAGGTTCGGAGTTGACCGAATAATTGTGGCCATGTAGACCTCGTATAGCTCATCAAGGTAGCCCTCCCACAGGTCCACATTGGCTGGCCTTGGCCGAATTGGTGGCGGCTGACTCACACCACATCCTGGGGTCTAAAGAAGAGCAAGTTGAATTTTGCCTCCCTTATCAAGGTAGTTTTAGAAAGCGTATGCCCTGATCGCTCCTGGATAAGTCGAATCAACTCGCGCTTTGCTGGGTTCGCTGAAAGGCCCCGATTTACATACGACAAGGCACCTGTAAGCAGGTCCGCGAGTTGAATTAGCGGAGTGTCATGAGACCGAACGGTCTGGATCCACTCAATTATTTCCTTGTCGAAATCAAGCCGATCATTGCTAAGAACCTCTCGCAACTTTCTGGCTTTGGCGGCGCCGTGCGCATCCTTGATATCCAAATAGATCCGAAAGCGCTCCTTCTCGGATAGCAAGCGGCCCAGGAGGAGGAACCACATCTTGTAGTAGAAATCGTCGTGCGTTTGCGCGAACTTGTTGTGATCCAGAACCGTTTTGTCTTGCACCACAACACCGCGAAAATGCAATGACTCGTTGTCGAAGAAGTAATTGACAACGTCAGCGTAGAACTGGAATTTTCCCTTCGATACCTTGTTCCACTTGATTTCAAACGTAGGCGCAAGACCATGCGTGTCTTTGAGCGCTCGCAGTCCGCGACCGAAAGCTTGACGAAGCGAAAGGGGACACCACACCGCCCCTAGCGCCATCACTTTGCTTTGGTCGTGTTCCAGATGGCACGACTCGTCACAATAGATGTTTATCCGGTTCATTTAGAGTTTCTGCAGACCTGCTACGGTTTCTGCAGACCTCCTCGCTTCCCAACGTTGCGCTTCATTTCTGCAGCTTCGCGGAATTCCGGTTCGAGCTCCTTCAACCGGGCCACCAACCCCGAGAGGTCGTATTCATTGCTGAGCTTGCCGCGATGCTTGGCGTGGCGCTCGATGCGCTTGACCAGGCCAGCAGTCTCCAACTCGGCGATAAGGCGCTGCGTGTGTCGGGGGCTCAATCCGACGCGCTCGCTCAGCGTCGCTTTGCTCGGGAAAGGCTTCCTACCATGGTCCCACCAGTAGTCTGTAAGCTGCAGCAAGATCACGAGCTGGGTCGGATTCAGCCGGAGGCGCTGCTGCGCGCGAAAAATCAACGAGGGCAGGATGCTGAAACCTAGTTTCATCACCGCTTTGCCCCATTTCTTTTCCGACGCCAGCGCGTCGCCCTTTGACCGAAGCGGTATCACCTGCGCCGGTTTTGCTGCATCATTGCTTGCCATGCGATGGTCCTTAACCGAGAGCGAATGGGCCTGAAGATAGTCCTGTCGCTTCCTCCGAACAAGGCCGACCCTGCGGACACCCTTGACTCGTCGGTCCGGACGTGCCTGGCCGGTCCCTCAGGCCACCTGCGTCCTATGAATAAGGACCCCGGTGAGCAGAACCAGCCGAACCGGGACCATAGTAAAAGGAGCCCCTAGCCGCGGGCGTCTAGTGGGGTCGCATTGCTTCCGCCTTTCGCGAGCGTGCGCGCCATTCCCACGGCGGCACCGGCCTCTGATCAGCCCACAGCCCACGGCTGGTCGCCCGTGCGTCCGCCTCGACTGCATAGAGCGGTGATCCTTTCGGCGCATACTGGACGTACACCCAAGCTAGACCCCGGCGGACCAACTCCGCGTTCACATCCAGACTTCCGCACCTTACGTTGCCAAGGGTGCGCTTCTTTCGCCAGTCCAGACCGAGGTCCTCCACGTATGCGGTGCCGCCAGCGCACATTGCGGCTAGTTCTTCCTTTGCCGCGCGTCCGAATGGCTGTCCCGGGTCCTTCTTGCCCTTGCCGACCTCTGGTGCGTCGATTGACGCAAGGCGCACGTTCACCTCTCTGCGGTCCACTAGGACGGTCAGGGTGTCACCGTCCTGAACGTGGACTACGCGGCCCTCGAAGGCGTGCGCCGATACTCCAGCCGCGGCGAGCGCCAGTGCGGCGAGGAATGTCAAATATTTGGAGTTAATAGGGACCTATCTGCGCGAGCGCCGTCTGGATACGTGAAAGATGAAGCAAGGTAAAACCTTACGGCAAGCAGATAGCGTTTCCGCGGGTCCTCAAGCTGACCCTGCAAATCCTCTTCGTACATTTTGGTAGACAAGTGCTGCGGAGTTTCGGCCTCCCTAGTTCCGCGAGGGAAGACGAACTGCTGGAACCATGTGATGTTTTTGCAAAGATCGCTTACGGAGTCAAAGGCGCGATTCTCGATCTTGTGCGCAAATACATTTCTGATTTCGCGAATGTAGTCGAGGTCTTTCCAGGCGCCTGCGCTATAGAGCCCGATCATGTATCCCATGTTGATCTTGGCGCTAAAGCTGCCCAGAGGTCCTGAGCTTCTAAACATATCCAGATGAACCGATGCGCCGGCATTCTTCCTATGGTCAACCAGGTGAAACTTGAGGGATCGTTCAATGCGATTCTCAAGCAGGGCAGCGGCAACAATTGCGGCCGCTCTGTCAGATATTGTTGCCAATTCCTGAACCGCCAAAACCTCCTCCTTGCTGTTAAGTACCCAAACCATGTCAGAGGTTGACCAGCCAAGCGACGAACAGCAGGATTGCGGCAATCGCCAGCCCTGAGAGCGGCAGCATGTAGCGAACTACCCAGGGAACGTTGTCGTCGTTTGACGCTGGCGAGGGAGTCACCGGCTCAATTCCGCCATGAGCGCCCCTCTTGCGTGCAGCGCGATCTCGCAGAAGATCTCCCCATTGACCTCGATCTCGTCGTTGTTCTGCTCGCTTTCGAGCGACACGCGAAACGCCTTCAACCTGGCGCGCGACATTGGCGTGTGATCTTTACTTCGGGTCGCCAACTCGGCGATGGCGACTAGCGTCTGCCGGCGATGCTCGACCGTCACCGAGATTTCTCCACGCTCGAGCATGGCGTCCAATTGCTTGTACGTGACTAGTTCCAAGCTATCGTGTCTCCGCAATCGGCTGAATCAGTTCCTCACCATCCGTCTTTGACGAGTTTAGTCGCGTGCTGACTGGATGATGCCGCACCTTGTCGATTGCCTGGGTGGCGATGATGTCCGCCACCTTTGCCGCATCCTTCACTTCAGGGTCCAGCCACTCGCGGTGCGCAGCCTCGGTCAGGATTACCGGCATGCGGTTGTGGACCTCGGCGGCCGATGGCGATGGCGCCCGCGTCAGGATCGCGCAGGTAAGCCGCGGCTCGCCGCCCTCGGGTGACCAGGTAGACATGAGGCCACCGAAGCACACCGGCCCTTCACGCTCGACGCGCAGGTAGTACGGCTGCTTGTATTTCCTGACCTCGCCGGTGGCCGGGTCCGTGCGCTCCAACTCCTTCCATTCGTACCAGCCCACGGCGGGGATCAGGCAGCGCGACAAGCGGTAGGGCTCGCGCCACATCGGCTTGCCGGCGGCCTCCTCCGACCGGGAGTTGATTGTGGAGGTTGGCATCTTCGGTTTCGACCACCAGTGCGGAACCAGCCCCCACCGCGCCACAGTTAGCTCGGCGTCCTCCGAGTCCCGGGCGCGCCGGACGATCGGCACATCTGTCGTCGGCAGCACGTTGTACCGACGAGGGAACTGCAACTGGTTGCGCGGTATGTAACTCCACGCGCGCTCAATCGCGGCTTGCTCCGGGCTGACGTAGCGGCCGCACATACTTCCGACGCTACGTGACCTTGTCGTTTGGAGCCGGCGGGGTCGGCGCTGGGGGTGCGGGAGGCGGCGCTGGCGGTCCTAGCGGGAGGTCACGGCGCTCGATCTGCGTTTTGACCATCATTGCTACGCTCCGAGTTTGAATAGTCCCGCGTATCCAAGGACAGTACCAGCAACAAAGCATAGAAATGACGCCCAGCCTACGATGTCCGCGGCAACAAAATTGGTGGTTCTCGCTCGATGATTGGAAAGTAATTCACTCCAATTCAATGAGTCCTTGAAAAACCTCTCCACATCGTCGCGCCAACCCGCGATCACCCAAATAACGCGATAGTAGTGAATCGCTCTCAGGATGCCGACAAGCACTACGCCGGTCAGAAATAGAGCCAACATAGCGGGAGCACGCGGAACAGGCTCGACGGTCTTCATCGCCCCCATAAATGAAAGTGTCGCGACAGCGCCACCGGCATTCGTGAGCATGAGCATGTTCACTGCCGCATCCAACCTAACGAGGCCCTGGTCTGACAGGTACTTCCAAACCTTGTCGATATACTCGAGACGCGCGGTGCGTTGCTCTGGCGTGGATTCAGACAGTTTTTCTGGCTGCGGCATCTGGTGCTCCTCGCAATACGCTGCTCGACGCCACGCGATACCGGCTTGAGGACTTCCTATTAACCGACGGGCGGTAGGGCAACCTCAGTGTATCAAGCCGGTTGGATGGGCTGGCAGGGTCTAGATCGTCGCACGTCGCAGACTCGACCTTTCGGGAATCCGCTCCGCCGTATTGCCCCGAAACTCGCGCATCCGGGCACCTGCCGGGCCGACAGCAGTGTGCCAGATTCGCGGAGCGAGATACTGGCGCCCGCAATCACTCAACGTGGAGAAACTCGCCGCGTCGCTCAATCGTTAGGACGCGCTTACATTGCGAGCCGTCCGCTTCCGAGTAGGCGCCCACCGTGATGCAGTACTTGTCGAGAACGAGCTTGATTGGAGTTTCTTGACGATCAACGGTATAGGCAAAAATGATGATGTGCTCACCATCCAAGGTCGCGAGCATTCCGTGCTTCGGTTGCATCGCGCGCAGCGGAAAAGGATTAGAAAGCCCTCCAAGACGTGCCATCCCGAAACTGTGCGGGAATACGAGTTCGCCTGCAGCGTTCCCGATCCGCTCGTAATCGACCGCGCACTGTTTGAGCATAGAGCCGCCAGTATTACGAATCTCAATCCACCAGGTACGCCCGTTGTCCCGTCTATCGGGCCGGACGTCGATTGCCAATCCTGGCGTTTCGTACTTGAGCACCCGATTGGCGAGCGAATAAATAACCCATAGCGCAAGCACGACGAGCCCCCACCACCACGCCGGGGCCGGGAACCATGTGGGAAGCACGCCCGTCGGGTCGAAGCCGGTCCACTCTGTGAGCTTGCCGCTGAAAGTTGCCAAGCCCGTTGCCAAGGCCCAAACCTTGAGCACTCCTCCGTGGTCCCACACGACGCGCGCCAGTCGAATGACTTTTGACAGCAAATAGGCCCCCAAGTGACGACGGCAAGTCTACGGTGCCGAGGCCAACGGTCGAGCAACCACGGCTCTGATCTAGGCAACGGTAGCGGGTAGAACTGCGGGTATGTAATGAGGTTCCTACGGAATAATGTCCTTAATATCAAATAGGTAGGGAATTTACGGTGGCTTTGGGCGAAGATCACCGCCGCCGCATTCGCCCTCAGGCCGGCTTTGACGATTTCCCGCGGATACACGGAGGTCTGCGTCAGCGTGCCTCGGAACAGCTCTTCGCTGGCGATCACGCGATGCTGGGCGTCCAGCCAGAGGCAGACGAAGACTTCATGCTCGCGGCCCGAGATCGCGAGCCGCAGATAGTCGCGCACCGCGCCCGGCGAGGTGAGGGCGCTGGCCGAGCGCATGCCGTCCTGCAGGCTGCGGCGCGCGAGTTCCATCGTCGCCTCGAATTGCGCGCGCTTCGCGGGCCCGAGGCCCTTGATGTTGCTGAGGTCCGCTGCGAGCAGTCCGGCGACGTTCCTGAACCTCTCCAGCAGGTCACGGCCGAGCTCCACGGCGCTCTTGCCGGGCAGGCCGGTGCGCAGGATCACCGCGAGCAGCTCCGCGTCGCTTAGCGTGCCCGCTCCGTGTGCCAGGAGGCGCTCCCGCGGGCGTTCTCCCGGGGGCCAGTCTGAAATTCCCATATGAATTAGAATCCTGATCCCTTAACGCCCCGGGGATCGGTCCGGATGACCTTGAAGGGAAAGAGGATTTTGCTCGGCATGACCGGCGGCATCGCCGCCTACAAGGTCTGCGAGCTGGCGCGCCTCCTGGGCAAGGCGGGCTGCGACGTGCGCGTCGCGATGACCGAGGCCGCCACCCGGTTTGTCACGCCGGTGACGATGCAGGCGCTGACCGGCCAGGCCGTCTGGACCGACCTCTGGGACCCGCGCATCGCCGACAACATGTCGCACATCGAACTGTCGCGCGACCGCGACCTGGTCCTGATCGCGCCGGCAAGCGCCGATTTCCTCGCCAAGCTCGCACACGGCCTGGCTGACGACCTGCTTTCCACGCTGGTGCTCGCCAGGCGCTGCGGCCTGATGGTCGCGCCGGCAATGAACGTGGAAATGTGGGACAACCCGGCGACGCAGCGCAACCTGAACGTGCTGCGCGACGACGGCATCGCCTTCGCCGGGCCCGCGGCGGGCGACCAGGCCTGCGGCGAGACCGGCATGGGGCGCATGCTGGAACCCGGGCAGGTCCTGGCCGAGGTCGAGGCATGGTTCCAGCCCAAGTCGCTCGCCGGCAAGCGCGTGCTGGTGACCGCAGGGCCGACCGAAGAGCCGATCGATCCGGTGCGCGTGATCACCAATTCGAGCTCGGGGAAAATGGGATTCGCGGTGGCGCGCGCGGCGCGCGAGGCCGGCGCGAGCGTGATGCTGATCAGCGGTCCGGTAACGCTGGCGACGCCCGAGGGCGTGGAGCGCGTGAGCGTGCGCAGCGCGCAGCAGATGTTCAACGAGGTGAAGGCCGCAGTGGACGGCAGCGACATCTTCGTTTCCGTCGCCGCCGTCGCGGACTGGCGACTGAAGAAGCCTTTCGCCAGCAAGATCAAGAAAGCCAACGGCCGCGCCCCGAAGCTCGAGTTCGAGGAGAACCCGGACATCCTCGCCTGGGTGGCGGCGCGCAAGAACGCGCCGTTCTGCGTCGGCTTCGCGGCCGAGAGCGAGAAAGTCGATGCCAACGCGAAGGCCAAGCGCGTGAAGAAGGGCGTGCCGCTGATCGCGGCGAACCTCGCCCAGGACGCGCTCGGCGCCGACGACAACGCGATCACGCTGTTCGACGCGCGCGGCAAGCATTCCCTCGGGCACGGCCCCAAGCTGGAACAGGCGCGCAAGCTCCTCGCCCACGTCGCGGCCATGCTGCAGAAAGCGAAGCGCTAGCTTGCGCAGGCTGGACGTCAAAATCCTCGACCCGAGGATCCGCGACATGCTGCCCCAGTACGGCACGCCGGGCGCCGCCGGGCTGGATCTGCGGGCCTGCCTCGACGCGCCCCTGATCCTCGCGCCGGGCGAAAGCAAGCTCGTGTCCTCGGGCATCGCGATCCATATCGGCGACCCGGGATACGCGGCGATCGTCCTGCCTCGCTCGGGCCTGGGCGCGAAGAACGGAATCGTCCTCGGCAACCTGGTCGGCCTCATCGATTCCGACTACCAGGGGCCGCTGATGGTCTCTTTATGGAACCGCGGCGCTGCCGCGTTCACGGTGCAGCCGCTGGACCGGATCGCGCAGCTGGTGGTGGTACCGGTGCAGCAGGTGGAATTCAACCTGGTCGATGAATTCCAGACCTCCAGCCGCGGTAGCGGGGGCTTCGGCAGTACCGGCAAGACCTAGGCGAGCGAGTCGGCCCAGATCGTCCTGGCCCAGCTCCAGGCGTAGGTGCCTTCCGCTTCGCTGCGCGCGGCCGAGACTCCACCGCCGGGCAGCGCTTTCAGCGTGCGGTCCTTCTCGTCCCAGGCGTGCACGGACGAGACGCGTATCGCTTCCTTCTGCGATACGAAGCTGTAGCAGGTGTTGATGATCTGCACGGGGGCGGGCGCGCGCCCGTTGAGCAGCTCGACAATCGCCGCGGCCGCGATCTTGGCGTGATTGTTCGCCATGCTCCCCGACTTCGGCATCGCCGGCGCCGAAAGCGTGGCGTCGCCCAGCACGTGGACGCCGGGAACCGCCTTGGCTTCCATGGTGCGCCAGTCCACGTCGCACCAGCGGTTGTTGGTGGTGATGAGCCCCGCCTGCTGCGCGATGTTGCCCGCGCGATGCGGGGGGACCACGTTCAGCACGTCGCCCTTCACGTCTTCGACTTCAAGTTTCACCGTCGAGCTTGCGGCGTCGACGCCTATGGCCCTGGCGGTGCCGCGATACTCGAGGATGCCGGGGTACAGGTCCTTCCAGGCCGCCTTGAACAGGCCCGCCTTCGAGGTGACGTCCGGATTCGCATCGAGCACCAGCACCTTGGAGCGGGGCTTGGCCTGCTTGAAGTAGGCCGCGACGACGCTCGCGCGCTCGTAGGGCCCCGGCGGGCAGCGGTAGGGGGCGAGCGGAATCGACAGGATGTAGACGCCGCCGTCGCGCATTTGCTCAAGTTGCGCGCGGAGCGCGGAGGTCTGGGGGCCGGCTTTCCATGCATGCAGTACACGGCCGCTGTTCATCGCCGCCTCATAGCCCTGGATTTCGCCGAAATTGAAATCGATGCCGGGCGAAACGATCAGTCGTTCGTAGGACAGGTCGCTGCCGCGGGCGAGGCGGACCGTCTTCTTCGCCGCGTCGATGGCAACGGCTTCGTCGCGCACCACCTGCACGCCGTGCCGGCGCAGCCCGTCGTAGCCGGTCGTGATCTCCTGCATGCTCGAATAGCCCGCCAGCACCAGGTTCGATATCGGGCAGGAGGTGAAGCTGGCTTCGCGCTCGACCAGCACGACGTCGATCGATGGATCCCACATGCGGATGTATTTCGCGGCCGTGGCGCCGCCGAAGCCGCCGCCGATCACCACCACCCGCGCCTTCGAGGGGATCGTGCTCGCGCATCCCGGGAGGCCGGCCAGCGAGCCGGCTCCTGCAGTCGCGCCCGCCAGCTTGAGAAAGTCCCTGCGTTTCATGGCGGCTCCTATTTCTTCTGCGCCGCGAACCAGGCCGCGAGCGCGTCGACCTGCGGGTCGGTGTAACCCTTGGCGATCTGGTGCATGACGGTGGCCGGGCGCTTGCCGTCGCGGAAGGCCCGCATCTGGGTGGCGATGTGCTCCTTCGGCAGTCCGGCGAGCGGGACGACGTCCTTTGTCACCGCGCGTCCCTCGGTGCCGTGGCAGATGGCGCAGCCGGCGGCGAGGTTGCGCGCGGACGCGTCCTGGGCGGCGGCAGGCGCGGCGCACAGCAGCGCGAAAAGCATGGCGATTCTCATGGTTTCCTCCTGGATTTTCGAGCAAGTCTCCGCCCGTGGAGGCGCGGGCGTCAAGCGGCAGGCCGGAATTAGCTTATGCGACTGGTTCGGCTGCCGCCGACGGTGTCGCGGGCGCCTGTTCCTCGAAGCGCAGGATGATTTTCTCGGCTTCGTCGATGTCGATGGTGACCTTGCCGCCGTGCACCAGCTTGCCGAACAGCAGCTCATCCGCCAGGGCGCGGCGGATGGTGTCCTGGATGAGGCGCGCCATCGGCCGCGCGCCCATCAACGGGTCGAAGCCTTTCTTCGCGAGGTACTCCTTCAGCGCCGGCGTGAACTGCGCCTCGACCTTCTTCTCGGTGAGCTGCTCCTCGAGCTGCATCAGGAACTTGTCCACCACGCGCATGATGATCTCGGGCGAGAGCGCGCCGAACGAAATCACCGCGTCGAGCCGGTTGCGGAACTCGGGAGTGAACATCTTCTTGATCGCTTCCATCTCGTCGCCGGCCTTCACGGAGTGCGTGAAGCCCATGGTGTTCTTCGCCAGCGATTCGGCGCCCGCGTTGGTGGTCATCACGATCACGATGTTGCGGAAGTCCGCTTTCCTGCCGTTATTGTCCGTCAACGTGCCGTGGTCCATGACCTGCAGCAGGATGTTGAAGATGTCCGGGTGCGCCTTCTCGATCTCGTCGAGCAGCAGCACCGCGTAGGGCTTCTTCGTGATCGCCTCGGTCAGCAGGCCGCCCTGCTCGAAGCCGACGTAGCCCGGCGGCGCGCCGATCAGGCGGCTGACCGCGTGCCGCTCCATGTATTCCGACATGTCGAAGCGGATCAGCTCGATCCCCATGCAGTAGGCGAGCTGGCGCGCGACCTCGGTCTTGCCGACGCCGGTCGGGCCGCTGAAGAGGAAGTTGCCGATCGGCTTTTGCGGATTGCCGAGGCCCGAGCGCGCCATCTTGATGGCGGCGGTGAGCGCGTCTATCGACGGATCCTGGCCGAAGACCACGGCCTTCAGGTCGCGGCCGAGATTGGCGAGCGCGCTGCGGTCGTCGGTGGACACGCTGCGCGGCGGGATGCGCGCGATCTTGGCGATGATGTCCTCGATCTCGGTCTTGCCGATGACCTTCTTCTGCTTGGCCTTCGGGGCGATGCGCTGCGCCGCGCCGGCCTCGTCGATGACGTCGATCGCCTTGTCGGGCAGGTGGCGGTCGTTGATGTACTTGGCCGAAAGCTCGGCCGCAGTGGTGAGCGCGGTGGCCGTGTACTTGATGCTGTGGTGTGCCTCGAAGCGGGACTTGAGCCCCTTCAGGATCTCGACCGTCTCCTCGATCGAAGGCTCGACCACGTCGATCTTCTGGAAGCGGCGCGTCAGCGCATGGTCCTTCTCGAACACGCCCCGGTATTCCAGGTAGGTGGTCGCGCCGATGCACTTCAGCTGGCCGTTGGAGAGCGCCGGCTTGAGCAGGTTGGAGGCGTCGAGCGTGCCGCCCGAGGCGGCGCCGGCGCCGATCACGGTGTGGATCTCGTCGATGAACAGGATCGCGTTCGGATTGTCGACCAGCTGCTTGAGCACCGCCTTCAGGCGCTGCTCGAAATCGCCGCGGTACTTGGTGCCGGCGAGCAGCGCGCCCATGTCGAGCGCGTACACGGTGGATTTCTCCAGCAGCTCGGGTACGCTGCCCTCGACGATGCGGCGCGCGAGTCCCTCGGCGATCGCCGTCTTGCCGACCCCGGCCTCGCCCACCAGCAGGGGATTGTTCTTGCGGCGGCGGCACAGCGTCTGAATGACGCGCTCGAGTTCGCGGTCGCGGCCGATCAGCGGATCGATTTTGCCGGCCAGCGCCTGCGCGTTCAGGTTCTGCGTGTAGTTGTCGAGCGGGCTGTTGGCGGTCTCGGCCGGGCTTTCCTGCTCGGATTCCGGTTCGCCCTTGCCCGGCTGCGGCTGGGTGCTCTTGGTGATGCCGTGCGAAATGTAGTTGACGACATCGAGGCGCGTGATGCCCTGCTGCTGCAGGAAATATACCGCGTGCGAGTCCTTCTCGCCGAAGATCGCCACCAGCACGTTCGCGCCGGTCACTTCCTTCTTGCCCGAGGACTGCACGTGCAGGATGGCGCGCTGGATGACGCGCTGGAAGCCGAGCGTCGGCTGCGTGTCCACCTCGCGGTCGGCCGCGATGCGCGGGGTCTGCTCGGTGATGTGCTGCGTCAGGTTCTTGCGCAGCTCGTCCATGTTGGCGCCGCAGGAGCGCAGCACCTCGGCGGCGGTCGGGTTGTCCAGCAGCGCGAGCAGCAGGTGCTCGACGGTGATGAACTCGTGGCGCTTCTGCCGCGCCTCGACGAACGCCATGTGCAGGCTGACTTCGAGTTCCTGGGCGATCATGCTCGGGTCCCTTCTAGGTTTCTTCCATCACGCATTGCAGGGGGTGCTGGTGCTTGCGCGCATAACCCGCGACCTGCTGCACCTTGGTCGAGGCCACGTCGTGAGGATAGACGCCGCAGACCCCCATGCCTTCGCGGTGCACCTTGAGCATCACCTGGGTCGCCCGCTCCCGGGTCATGCCGAAGAATTTCTGCAGCACCAGCACGACGAACTCCATCGGCGTGTAGTCGTCGTTCAACAGCAAAACCTTGTACATCGGCGGAAGTTTTACCTTCGCCTTTTTTGCCTCGAGTACCGAGTCGTCCTTGTGCTGCATGACTTGCGGTGTTCAGGATTGCCTTCCTTCCGCCTCGCGCTCCATCCGTGTGGTGACCTGTCGTTTGTATCCTAATCAATGCGCACCGCGAGCGCAAACCGGCCAATTCGCCAAACGCGCAATTCGACACGCAGTTGACCGGATTTTGCGGCCGCGCCGGCCTCTTGACGGCCCCGCGGAAGGCGGGTAGAAGCCGCCAATCACCTACCTCGGAGGGGGATATTTAGATGGCGATCGGCACCGTGAAGTGGTTCAACGACGCGAAAGGCTACGGGTTCATCACGCCGGACGACGGCAGCGAGGACCTGTTTGCGCATTTCTCGGCAATCAACATGGAGGGCTTCAAAAGCCTGAAGGAAGGCCAGAAGGTGAGTTTCGACGTCGTGCAGGGGCCCAAGGGCAAGCAGGCCTCGAATATCCAGAAGACCTAGGACGGATCCCGGGAAGAAAAATGCCGCCCGCGGGCGGCATTTTTTTTGGCCTCGCCGCCGCGCTCTCAGCCCGCGAGGGCGTCGATCGCGGAATTGAAGGTGGCGCTTGGCCGCATCACCGGGCCGGCCTTGGCCGGCACGGAAACGTAGTAGCCCCCGATATCCGCCGGCCTGCCCTGGACGGAGTTGAGCTCGTCGACGATCTTCTTTTCGTTTTCGGCCAGCGTCCTGGCCAGGGGCGCGAAGTGCGCCTTCAGCTCCGCGTCCTCCGTCTGCGCGGCAAGCGCCTGGGCCCAGTACATGGCCAGGTAGAAATGGCTGCCGCGGTTGTCCAGCTGGCCCGTCTTGGGCGAAGGATTCCTGCTGTTGTCGAGCAGCTTGCCGGTCGCCTCGTCGAGGGTCTTGCCGAGGATCATGGCCTTCTTGTTGTGGTGCTTGAAGCCGACGTCCTCCAGCGACACCGCGAGGGCCATGAATTCGCCGAGCGAGTCCCAGCGCAGGTGGTTCTCTTCGGTCAGCTGCTGCACGTGCTTTGGCGCCGAGCCGCCGGCACCGGTCTCGAACATGGCGCCGCCGGCCATCAGCGGCACGATCGACAGCATCTTCGCGCTGGTGCCGAGCTCCATGATCGGGAACAGGTCCGTCAGGTAGTCGCGCAGGATGTTGCCGGTCACCGAGATGGTGTCCTTGCCGCGGATCACGCGCTCCAGCGTGAAGCGCATCGCGCGCACCTGCGACATGATCTGGATGTCGAGGCCGGTCGTATCGTGGTCCTTGAGGTAGCGCCGCACTTTCTTGATGATCTCGTTCTCGTGCGGGCGGTATTCGTCCAGCCAGAACACCGCCGGGGTGTTGGACTGGCGCGCGCGCGTGACGGCGAGCTTGACCCAGTCGCGGATCGCGGCGTCCTTGGTCTGGCACATGCGCCAGATGTCGCCGGCCTCGACCTTCTGTTCCATGAGCACGTGGCCGTCGTGGTTGTCGACGATGCGCGCCACGCCGTCCTCCGCGATCTCGAAGGTCTTGTCGTGCGAGCCGTATTCCTCGGCCTGCTGCGCCATCAGGCCGACGTTGGGCACCGTGCCCATGGTCTTCGGGTCGAAGGCGCCGTTGGTCTTGCAGAAGTTGATGACCTCCTGGTAGATGCGCGCGAAGGTGGACTCGGGCAGCACCGCCTTGGTCTCGTACATCTTGCCGTCCGGCCCCCACATCGTGCCGCCGGCACGGATCATCGCGGGCATCGAGGCGTCGACGATGACGTCGTTCGGGTTGTAGAGGTTGCTGATGCCCTTGGCCGAATCGACCATCGACAGGCGCGGCCGTTTCGCCTCGCAGGCCTTGATGTCGGCCTCGATCTCGGCGCGCTTCGCTTCCGGCAGGGCCTTGATCTTCTCCAGCACGTTGGCGAAGCCGTTGTTGACGATGACGCCCAGCTCGGCAAACAGCTTGCCGTGCTTCTCAAACAAGTCCTTGTAGAACACCCGCACCGCATGCCCGAACACGATCGGGTGCGAGACCTTCATCATCGTTGCCTTGACGTGCAGCGAGAAGAGCAGGTCATGCTTCCTGCAGTGCTCGATCTCGTTCTCGTAGAACGCGCACAACGCCTTCTTGCTCATGTACATGCTGTCGATCACCTCGCCCTCGAGCAGCGGCACCGAGGGCCGCAGGATGACGGTCTTGCCGCTCTTGGTGACGAGGTCCATGCGCACGTCGCAGGCGTGCGACAGGGCCATCGACTTCTCGCCGTGGTAGAAGTCGCCGGCGTGCATATGCGCGACGTGGGTGCGCGAAGCGGGGTCCCAGGGGGCCATCGAATGCGGGTTCTTGCGCGCGTAGTTCTTCACTGCGGCCGGCGCGCGCCGGTCCGAATTGCCCTCGCGCAGCACCGGGTTCACCGCGCTGCCGAGGATCTTGCCGTAGCGTGCCTTGATCGCCTTGTCCGCATCGTTCTTCGGCGTCTCGGGATAGTCGGGCACCTTGTAGCCCTTTGACTGCAGTTCCTTGATCGCCGCCGTCAGTTGGCCGACCGGGGCGCTGATGTTGGGCAGCTTGATGATGTTGGCCTCGGGCTTGAACGTCAGCTTGCCGAGTTCGGCCAGGTTGTTGGGGATGCGCTGCTCGGGCGCCAGGAAATCCGGGAATTCCCCGAGGATGCGGGCGGCGACCGAAATGTCGCTTTCCTCGACCTCGATTCCCGCCGGCCTGGTGAAGGCGCGCACGATGGGCAGCAGGGAATAGGTGGCGAGGCGCGGCGCCTCGTCGGTCAGGGTGTAGATGATCTTTGGTTTGGACACGGGAATTGCCTCGAAAGGGGTATGCGGTGGCGCGAAAAGGTCGTTATTTTACGACCAGATTTTCACGTCCAGTGCGCGTTCTGCGAGCCAGACCAGCGCGAGCAGCGCGATCACGGCCGAACCGCCCGAAAAAACCACGCGGCGGTAGAACACGCTGCGCCGGACCGCGAAGGCGAGGGGCAGGAAGGCCGCCACGATCGCCAGCTGCCCGGTCTCGACGCCCAGGTTGAAGCCGACCAGGGCGAGCAGCAGCGAACCCTGCGGCAGGCCGAGGTCCGCCAGCACGCTGGCGAAGCCGAAGCCGTGGATCAGGCCGAAGGCGAACGCGACCGCCCAGCGCCGCTCCGCCACCAGCGGCTTGAGATTGTTCAGCGCGGCGAGCGCGACCGAGAGCGCGATGGTCGACTCGACCAGGCGCGAGGGCAGGGAGACGACCGACAACGCGGCCAGGGACAGGGTGATCGAGTGCGCGACGGTGAACGAGGTCACCACCCTGAAGACGTCCCAGAAAGTGTCCCGAAAACGCTCCGCGGGGTTCCAGGATCCATTCTTGAGAAGCAGGACGGAGGGGAGCAGAAGGGAAACCAGGAAGAGAATATGGTCGAAGCCGATCCAGATGTGCCACACGCCTTCGCGCAGATAGCCGAGGAACTGCGCCAGTGCCGAGCCTTCGCCAGCCATGAACGCAAGGCGCGGGCGCTCGGGCGACAGCACCCCGGCCTGCACCGCGCCGCCGCGCTCGAAGCGCAGCAGGCCGCGGTGCGTCGGATCCAGGTCGAAGAACAGGCTGTAGGCGAGTTCGATGGCGGCCGGCGGGCGCGTTCCGCAATCGGCCTCGAAGCGCAGCACCGCATAGGCGCCGTCGCTGTGCTCATCGACCAGGAAATCCGCCGGGTCCGGCGCGCACGATTTTCCATCTGCAAGAACGCTTAGGCGCGAATAGGCATAGGCCTCCACTTCCTTGCGTCTTGACCTGAGTTCGCCCCAGGAGATTTCACCGTTGCCGTCGGCGTCCAGGCCGATGGCGAATTCAAGGTCGCGCAGGGCGATGTCCCACTGACCGCGTATGGCCGCGCCATCGACGCGCAGTGCGAGATAGCTGTCGCTCGGCTTGTGCGCCTGCGCGGCCGTGGCGAACAGGAGCGCGAGGATTGCGAGGAACTTCGATTTCAAGGTTTCAATGCCTTGAGCCGCGACGCGGCTTCACGCAGGCGCGTACCCTCAAAGCCGCTCGACTCGAGCCATTGCAGGGCGGGTGCCGCGGCGGCCGGGTCGCGCGCCGCGAGCGCAGCTTCGACGAGGATCAGCGCGTCGCGCGGCTCGCGCTGGGTGCGGTAGTTCTCGCTTGCCGCCGCGAGCGCGGCGCGCGCGTCGCCCTTGATATCCAGCAGATACCGCGCCTCTTCCTGCAGGTGCAGTTTTTCGCCGCGCAGCGCGGCATCGGCGAAGCGTTCGCCCAGGCTGCGCGAGTATTTTTCACCCTCGGCCAGCTTGAGCCGGCGCGCGGCGAGCGCGAGCCGCAGCAGCAGGGTATCCGAGCGGCCCCAGTTCTTCAGCAGGGGGAGCACCTCCGCCGCACGCTCTCGTTCGAGCAGAAAGTCGGCATAGGCTGCGAGCAGGAAATTGTCATCGGTGCCCAGGCCGAGTCCCTGCCGGAAATGCCGCTCCGCCGCGGCATGGTCTCCGGCACGCCAGGCCATTTCCGCGAGGCGGGTCTGAATCCAGACCTGCGCATCCGCACGGCGCTCGCTGTCCCGGGCAAGCGCCGCGCTCAGACGCGCATATGCGGCGCGGGCGCCGCCGGTGGTGGCGTCGACATAAGCCGTGCAGGCGACCGCGTGAAGATCCGCGGCGTGGGGGGTGAGCAGCTGGCACTCGCGCCGGGCGCCGGCGTAGTCGGCTTGCACCATCAGAATGGCGGCGCGCCAGGCGCGCGCGCCGAAATTGGCGGGGTCGGCGCGCAACGCGAGATCGAAATCCGCCATTGCGCGCCCGAAATCATGCCGGTACTGCCGCAGTTTGCCGTGCAGGACCAGCATTTCCGCGGGCGTTCCGGTCGCCTCGGGCCAGGGACGCACTACGGCGTCCGCGTAACCGACATAGCGCGGATCGCCCTGTTCCATCGCGAGATCGAAATAACGCCGCGCGAGGCGGACGGCCGCTTCGACGTCGGTGGGCGCCGCGGTCACTGCTGCCCGCAGGCGGCGCAGTTCGGCTGCAGCAGGATCGCCAGGTTTGCCGGGCAGGACTTCGAGGACTGTACTGTCGTCCCGGGGCAGGTACGGTGCCGCGAGCGCGAATGGCGCCGCCAGTAGCGCCGCGCCCAGCAGCGCGAAAACGGAACTCCAATGGACTTTCATCCGCACGATGCCGAGACAAGCCTGTAAAAACAATAGCTTATCATGGTTTGATGCTAATTCTTCTTTTGTTTACAATGGCTTGCGTGGGGAAACCCGCGCGCAGGGAGGCAAACGGGGGAAACCGGGAGGAACGGTCAACCGCCTGAGGGTTTCGCGCGTTTTTCGACGCGGGGGGCTCGGCGGTAACTCGTTACGTCACCCCGTTTAAACATACCTATACCAGGAGATAGAGATGACCAAGCTGCTTTCGATGATCGTCGCCGCCATGTTCGCGGTCGTAAGCGTCAACGCCTTCGCCGCCTCGCATGCCGGCGCGCAGGAGAAAAAGGGCGACAAGATGGAGAAGAAGGGCGACAAGAAGATGGACAAGAAGGCCGACAAGATGGAGAAGAAGGGCGACAAGATGGAGAAGAAGGACGAGAAGAAGAAGTAATCGTTCTTTCGTGCATCATGGAAAGGCAGGGCTCGTCCCTGCCTTTTTCTTTTCCCCGACATGAAAACACTCTCCTTCCTGCTGGCGATGCTGCTGTCCGCGGCGGCCCGCGCGGAATTGCCGGTGATTCAGCTCTCCGCCGGCATGCATCTCATACGCGCCGAGCTCGCCGACAGCATGGGTGCCCGCATGGAAGGCCTGATGCACCGCAAGTCGATGCCGCAGGGTTCGGGCATGGTGTTCGTGTTCGACGAATCCGCCACCCATTGCATGTGGATGAAGAACACGCTGATTCCGCTGTCGGTCGCGTTCATCGACGAGGCCGGGGCGATCATCAATATCGCCGACATGCAGCCGCACAGCGAGCAATCGCACTGCGCTGCGCGCCCCGCGCGCTACGCGCTCGAAATGAACCAGGGCTGGTTCGCGCAACGCGGCATCAAGCCCGGCACGAAGCTGCGCGGCCTGGAGAAGCTCGCGCCCCGTTAGCTCCCGGCGCGGGTCATTTTTCGATGAGGCTTTTCCCGCGCCGCCAGGCGATATTTCTTGCAGTCTGGGCCGCCTTGTGCGCGCCGCGCGTTGACGGGCACGAGAAGTTCGAAACCGAAGTCGAGCTCGATGCGGTCGTGGTCGAGGGGCATCGCCATAACGGCGTTGGCAGCTCGGACTCGGCGAGCGAAGGCACGGCGACGCGCAAGATGCTCGAGGAGCGGCCGGCGCTGCGCCCGGGCGAGGTACTCGAATTCGTGCCCGGCGTCATCGTCAGCCAGCACAGCGGCGACGGCAAGGCGAACCAGTACTACCTGCGCGGCTTCAATCTCGACCACGGCACCGACTTCGCGACCTGGGTCGCCGGCATGCCGGTGAACATGCGCTCCCATGCCCATGGGCAGGGTTATACCGACCTCAACTTCATGATCCCGGAGTTGATTTCGCGCATCGACTACCGCAAGGGACCCTACTTCGCGGACGACGGCGACTTTTCCAGCGCGGGTTCGGCGCGCATCGGCTACCTGGACCAGTTCGACCGTCCGCTGGCAAGCCTCTCCCTCGGCCAGAACGGCTACCAGCGGCTGGTGGGCGCCGGCTCGGTCGCGGCGGGCCCGGGCACCCTGCTGGGCGCCGTGGAGCTGAATCACAATGACGGTCCGTGGGAAGTGCCGCAGAACTTCCGCAAGATGAACATGGTGGCGCGCTGGTCGCTGGCGAACGGCGACGACCGCTTCGGCCTCACCGCCATGGGCTACGAGGGCCGCTGGACGTCGACTGACCAGATTCCGAAGCGCGCGGTGGACCAGGGGCTGATCGGCCGTTTCGGCTCGCTCGATTCGACTGACGGCGGCAAAAGTTCGCGCTCGAGCCTGTCGCTCGACTGGAGCCGTGCGCTCGCCGACGGCGTGTTCCAGCTGAATGCCTACGCCCTGCGCTCGAGACTGGACCTGTTCAGCAACTTCACCTTCTTCCTCGCGCATCCCGCCGACCTCGGCGACCCGATCAACGGCGACCAGTTCAAGCAGTCCGAGAAACGCGGCATGGCCGGGCTCAATGCTGCGCGCACCTGGACTGGCCGGTTCGGCGACGCCGCGATGGTGAACAAGCTCGGCCTGCAGCTGCGCTACGACCGCGTCAATCCGCTCGGCCTGCACGAGACCGCAGCGCGCGACACGAAGAACACGGTTCGTCAGGACGAAGTCGGTGAGGGCAGCGCGGGCCTCTACGGCGAGAATTCGGTGCAATGGCTGCCCTGGCTGCGCAGCGTGCTCGGCCTGCGCTTCGACAGCTACAGCTTCAAGGTGGCGAGCGACAATCCGGCGAACTCCGGCAAGGTCGCGGCGCACATCACGTCGCCCAAGCTGTCGCTCATCCTCGGCCCCTGGTCGAAGACCGAGTTCTTCGCCAATTATGGCGAGGGTTTCCACAGCAACGACGCGCGCGGCACCACGACGCGCGTCAGCCCCGCGACCGGCACGCCCGCCGACCCCGTGACGCCGCTGGTGAAGACGCGCGGCGGCGAGCTGGGCGCACGCACCGAGATCGTCCCCGGCCTGCAAAGCTCGCTCGCGCTCTGGCAGCTGCGGCTGGGGTCCGAACTGGTGTTCATCGGCGACGCCGGCGACACGGAAGCCAGCCGGCCGAGCCGGCGCCGCGGCGTGGAGTGGACCAACCAGTGGGTCTTCAACCGCTGGCTGCTGATGGACCTCAACCTCTCGGCTTCGAAGGCGCGCTTCGCCGGGGACGATCCGGCGGGCAACTTCATCCCGGGATCCATCGACAAGGTGGCTTCGCTCGGGCTCGCGCTGACCGACTGGGATGGCTGGTCCGGCGCGCTGCAGTGGCGCTACTTCGGGCCGCGGCCGCTAGTCGAGGACAACTCGCAGCGCTCGCAATCCACCGCGCTTACCTACCTGCGCGTCGGCCGGCAGCTCGACCGCAACCTGCGCCTGAACCTCGACGTCTACAACCTCTTCAACCGCAAGGCGAGCGACATCGACTACTACTACGCCTCGCGCCTGAAGGGCGAGCCTGCCGCGGGCGTCGACGGCATCCATTTCCACCCGGTCGAGCCGCGCACACTGCGCGCAACCCTGCAGATGAATTTCTGAGCGCCTAGACGAGGACAGTGGTGACCAGGCCGGTGGCGAGCGCCGCCTTTGACAGCAGCGTCCAGGCCGGATTGCCGACGTTGCCGGAGGCGCGCCAGGCGAGGCGGCACCAGAACCAGTAAATCGCGAGCCTGGCTATGTCGAGCAGGTCGCCCCAGGCAGGCAGTCCGGCGAGCCGGACGTGTTCCGCTGCCAGCACCAGCAGGCTGGTGAGCCATGCCGTGGGAATGCCCCACAGCCACCAGACCCGCCAGAGCTTTTCATCGTTACTCAAAAGCCGCCGTGCGACTGTGCGGCCATGCAGTACAGCATCGGGATGGACAGCATGGTGTTGATGCGCGAGGTCATGCCGGCCATCTTGGCGGCGGCGGCCTTCTCCGCGGCCTCGACGGTGACGATGCCGAGCGCCTTCTTCTGGTTCGGCCAGATGATGAACCAGACGTTGAAGGCCATGACGAGCGCGAGCCACATGCCGATGCCGATGCCGCGCACGCCGGGGGCGAGCGACAGCGCGCTGCCCAGGTAGCCGTTCATGCCCGCCACGAGCAGGCCGGTGACCACGGTCGCCAGCGCGGCCCAGCGGAACCAGAACAGCGCGGTCGGCGCGATTACCTTGCTCACGGCCGGTTTCTGTTCGTCCGGGATCTTCGGCATGGACGGCGTCTGCACGAAATTGAAGTACCAGAGAAGGCCGATCCACATCACGCCGGAACCGATGTGCAGCCAGCGCATGAAGAACAACCAGTAGCCCATGCCCATGTCGCCAATGCGGCCAAAGGTTCCGGCGATCCCCATCAGGATCAGGGTGATGGCGATGCCGGCGAGGATGGTGCGGTTCAGGGACGAGAAGAATGCGGCCATCGATGCCTCCTGTTCGAATTTTGTGCGGAGCGCGGCAAGCTTATCACGACTCCCTGAGCTGCTGCCCGCGCCCGCCGCGCTCCAGACCCTGGCTGTAGCGCGACATCGCGTAGCAGAACGCGAAGTAGACCGCGGAGGCGAACAGGTAGGCCTCGATGCCGAATCCCGCCCAGGCCGGATCCTGCAGGGAGACCTTGATCGTGCTGAGCAGATCGAACAGCCCGATGATGAGGACGAGCGAAGTGTCCTTGAACAGGCCGATGAAGGTATTCACCAGCGGCGCGATCGAAAGGCGCAGGGCCTGCGGCAGGATCACGTGCAGCGTGCGCTGCGCGTACGACAGGCCGAGCGCTTCCGCGGCGTCGTACTGGTGGTGCGGGATCGCCTGCAGCCCGCCGCGCACCACTTCGGCGAGGTAGGCCGCGGCGAAAAGTATCAGCGCGAGCTGCGCGCGCAGCAGCTTGTCGATCGTCAATCCGGCCGGCAGGAACAGCGGCAGCATCACCGAGGCCATGAACAGCACGCTGATGAGCGGCACGCCGCGGATCAGTTCGATGTAGGCGACGCACGCGGCATGCACCACGGGCAGCCGCGAGCGGCGGCCGAGCGCGAGCAGGATGGACAGCGGGAACGCGAATGCCATGCCGAAGCTGGCGAGGATCAGGGTCAGAATGAGCCCGCCCCAGCGCTCGTTTTCGACGTAGCGCAGGCCGAACGCGCCGCCCCACATCAGCACCGCGATGAGCGCGAGCCCGGCAACCCAGATCGCCGCAAGCCACCAATTCCAGAATCGCTTCAGGGACGAAAAGACCCAGAGCAGAATCAATACGGCTGTCGCCAACGCCGGCCGCCAATGCTGCTCGAACGGGTAGGTGCCGAACAGCATGAAGCGGTGTTTTTCGCCGATGAAAGCCCAGCATGCGCCCTCGGCCTCGCGGCAGGCGCTCGCGTCCGGCGCGCGCCAGACCGCCGAAACGAAAGCCCAGTCGACGAACGGCGGCACCAGTTGCCACGCCAGCCACGCGATCGCCATGGTCGCCAGCGCGCTGGGCCAGCTCGAGAACAGGTTGGCGCGGGCCCACTGCAGGATCGGGTTCACGGGCGCGTGCCCTTCAGCGCGACGCGCCGGTTGTACCAGTTCATGAACGCGGAGATCGACAGGCTGATGGTGAGGAACACCGCCATGATTGTGGCGACGCCCTCGATCGCCTGGCCGGTCTGGTTCATGGTGGTGTTGGCGATCGACACCAGGTCCGGATAGCCGATCGCGACTGCGAGCGAGCTGTTCTTGGCGAGGTTGAGGTACTGGCTGGTGAGCGGCGGCACGATCAGGCGCAGCGCCTGCGGCAGCACCACGAAGCGCAGCGCGCTGCGGCGCGCCAGGCCCATCGAGTACGCGGCGTCCACCTGCCCGCGCCCGACCGAGAGCACGCCCGCGCGCACGATCTCGCCGATGAAGGCGGCGGTGTAGGTCACGAGGCCCACCAGCAATGCCGCGAATTCCGGGCTGAGCGCGGCGCCGCCGGTAAAGTTGAAGCCGTTCAGTACCGGCGTACTCCACGGCGTCGGGAAGGCGATGCCCCGGTTGCTCAGGAACACGCCCGCCAGCGGTTGCAGCGCGTTGCCCGGGTCAGGCAGGTTCTCGGTGATCACCGCGTACCAGAAGAACAGCTGCACCAGCAGCGGTACGTTGCGGATGACTTCGACGTAGGCGGCCGCAAGCTGCTTCAGCAGCCAGTTGGGCGACAGGCGCGCGAGGCCTATCAGCGTGCCGAGCAGGGTGGCGAGCACCACTCCGATCGCCGCGACGCGGAAGGTGTTCCAGAGGCCGATCCCCAGCGCGCGCAGGTAACTATTGGCGGCGCCGTAGGCGATCGCACCGGTTTCGCCGATTTCGAAGCCGGCTTCGCGCCAGAGGAAGCCGAAACCGCTGGCGATCTTCCGCGCTTCGAGGTTCTGCGCGGTGTTATGGACGAAGAACCACAATACCAGGCCGGCTGCGGCGAGCAACGCGGCCTGGTAAAGCCAGTTCTTTTTCACATGCCTTTAGCGGATCGGCGGCGCGTACATCAGGCCGCCCTTGGTCCAGAGGTTGTTGAGGCCCCGCGTGAAGCCGAGCGGCTTGAGGTGCGTGTCGAAGCTCTCGCCGTAATTGCCGACCTGCTTGACGATGTTGAAGGCCCACTTGTTGTCCAGGCCGAGCATCTTGCCGATGTCGCCCGTCGCGCCGACGAAGCGCTGCACCGAAGGGTCCTTGCTGGACGCCTGCTGGTCGATGTTCTTCGAGCTCAGTCCCATTTCCTCCGCTTCGATCGTCGCGTACAGGGACCACTTGACGATGTCGAACCAGCGGTCATCGCCGTGGCGCACGGCCGGCCCGAGCGGCTCCTTGGATATCACCTCGGGGAGGATGATGTGCTCCTCGGGCTTGGGCGCGCGTGAGGCGCGCGACGAGACGAGTCCGGAAACATCGGTGGTGAAGACGTCGCAGCGGCCAGAGAAATAGGCGTTGAGCACCTCCGGCAGCGTTTCGATCACCACCGGCTTGAAGGTCATGCCGTTGGCACGGAAATAGTCCGACAGATTGAGCTCGGTCGTCGTGCCCGGTTGCACGCAGACGGTCGCACCATTGAGCTGCTTGGCGCTGGTTATCCCCCCTTGCGCCGGCGCCTTGGCATCCGCCTTCTTGGCGCCCTTGGCCGCGGGCTTGCCGCCTGGCGCGCGCAGCTTCGCCGGCACCATGAAGCCCTGGCCGTCGTAGAAATTCACGCCGACGAAATTCAGTCCGAGGCTGGTATCGCGCGTGATGGTCCAGGTGGTGTTGCGCGAAAGGATGTCTATCTCGCCAGATTGCAGCGCAGTGAAGCGCTGCTGGGCGGTCAGGCCGGTGTAGCGGACCTTGCTGGCGTCCCCGAAGACCGCCGCCGCGACCGCCTTGCACAGGTCGACGTCGATTCCCTTCCAGACGCCCTGGGAATCCGGCGCGGAAAACCCGGCGACCGCGCCGCCGTTGACGCCGCACTGGACGAACCCCTTCTTCTGCACGGCCTCCAGCGTCGATTGCGCGTGCGCTGTTCCTGCGCCGAGCATCCCCAGCGCGCATGCGACTACCCAGCCCGATCTGACGGTTTGCATGTGACGGCCCCTCCCGTGGTGTCCAGTCGAACGACAGAATAGCGTATCCCGCCTACAAAAGGCGATTGAGGACGCCGGAGGCGGCCACCAGCAGCAAGGCGACTTGCGCGGCGGCGATGCTGGCATACGTTCGATCGCGGTGCGCGATGAATGCCGGGAGGGCGCGCAGGTAGCACAGCGCCGACGCCGCGGCGAACGAAGCTATCGCGACGAGGCTCAGGAAGTCGCCCCGCTCCAGGAGGCCGAGCCATGCCCAGCCCGTCGGCGCGCCGGTCTGCGCGAGGTATCGCCCGACCGGCAGGCCCCAGAGCGCCGGCAGTTCGGCCAGCGGCACGAAGGGCGGCATCGCCCCGGAGAGATAGACCAGCAGCGCGGCGAGCGTGGCCGTGAACCCCGCCTTGCCGATGGCGTCCAGCCAGCGGGCGTAGATGTCCTGCAGCTGCTGGTCCTGCGCTTCGTCGGGCTTCAGTTCCATATTCCCAGTCCGCGCAACAGTGCGCGCGCTCCCGCAAGCAGCATGGTGGCGATGATCAGCCTGCGGACCGTCGCCGCGGGTGTCGTGCGCAGCAGGCGCGCGCCGATGCGCGAGCCCAGCATGATGCCGAGGATCGAAGGCACCACGATGATCGGCAGCACCGCGCCGGAATTGATATACACCCAGGCCGCCGAGCTGTTGACGATCGAGATGATCAGCCCGCTGCTGCCGACCGCCACCTTGAGCGGCGCGCCCATCAGCAGATTGAGGGCTGGAACATTCGCGAATCCGGCGCCAAGGCCGAATACGCCGCCGAGAAAGCCGATCACCGCGAACACCATGAGTCCCACTGGCGTGTGATTGGTGCGCCAGTCGACGCGCCCGCCGGCCGCCGGGTCGTCGAACCTGCCGACCAGGCGCAGCATCGCGCCCAGGGGGTCCGACTCCTCGATGCCGGTGGCCTGCGAGGGCTTGACGCGCCAGATGAGCAGTGCGACCGCAATCACGGTGATGCCGAGCGCCGTCTGCAGGATGTTCGCCGGCGCGGCGAGTCCCACCATCGCGCCCGCGAGCGACGCTGCGGAGCCCGCCAGCGCAAGCGGCATCGCAAGGCGCAGGTTGGCCATGCCGCTGCGCAGGAGCACCGGCCCGGCAGCCAGGGTGCCGGCGAGAGCGAGCAGCAGGCCGGCGCCGCGTACGAAGTCGAGGTGAAACGGGAAGAAACCGGCGACGATCGGCACGAACAGCACCCCGCCGCCGATGCCGGCGATAACCGCGACGATGCCGAGCAGCAAGGTGACCGCGAACAGGGCGGCAGGCCATATCCACCAGGCGACTGCCAGGGTAGATGCGGCGGTGTCTGCACTCGGCATTTCGCGCTATGCTAACCCGATGACGAAACTCGCCGCCAACATTTCCCTGCTGTTTCCGCACGTGCCGTTTCCGGAGCGCTTCGCCGCCGCCGGAAAGGCCGGCTTTCGCTACGTCGAATACCAGTTCCCCTACGCCTTCGGCAGCGCGAAGGAGATCGCCGCCGCGGCGCGCGCCGCCGGCGTCGAAGTGGTGCTGCACAACCTGCCCGCGGGGGACGCAGCCAAGGGCGACCGCGGCATCACTTGCCAGCCGGAGCGCGTGAACGAATTCCGCGAAGGCGTGGAGCGCGCGATCGAGTATGCCAAAGCTGCCGGCTGCCCGCGGCTGAATGCGCTCTGCGGCATCGCGCCGGCGGGCGTGCCGCGCGAGAAGGCGAAGGAAACGCTGGTGGATAACCTCAGGTTCGCCGCGGGAAAATGCGCCGCCGCGGGGCTGACCTTGCTCACGGAGCCCTGCAACACGCGCACCATCCCCGGGTTCCTCCTGAATACGTCGAAGGAGGGCATCGAGGTGATCGATGCAGTGGGCGCGGGCAACCTGATGCTGCAGTACGACGTGTTCCACATGCAGATCGTGGAAGGCGACATCGCCAAGACCATCGAGCGCCTGCTGCCGAGGATCGGCCACATCCAGGTTGCCGACGTGCCGGATCGCAACGAGCCCGGCACCGGCGAGATCAACTTCGGCTGGCTGCTGCCGCAGATCGACCGCCTCGGCTACCAGGGCTGGATCGGCGCCGAGTACATCCCGAAGGGCGACACCGCCGAAGGACTGAAGTGGGCAGCGCCGTACCTCAAATAGATTTTGATTTACAGAAGAAAATTTCTGTAAAGCTTAAGGAATTCCTGCCCGAGCGCTGCGTGCTCTGGCAGGAAGAGGACACGCGCCCCTACGAGTGCGACGGCCTGACCGCCTACCGGCGCCTGCCGATGGTGGTCGCGCTGCCCGAGACGGAGGAACAGGTGCAGCGCGTACTCAAGACCTGCTTCTCCATGGATGTTCCGGTCGTGCCACGCGGGGCCGGCACCGGACTCTCAGGCGGCGCGCTGCCGCCGGGCGACGGCGTGCTGCTGTCGCTCGCCAAGTTCATGCGCGTGCTGCGTGTCGATCCGCTCGCGCGCGTGGCGGTGGTGCAGCCGGGCGTGCGCAACGCCGCGATCTCCGACGTGGCGGCGCCTTTCGGCCTGTACTACGCGCCCGATCCTTCCAGCCAGATCGCCTGTTCCATCGGCGGCAACGTCGCGGAAAATTCAGGCGGCGTGCATTGCCTGAAGTATGGGCTGACGGTGCACAACGTGCTGCGCATGAAGGGCTACACGATCGCGGGCGAAGCGGTGGAATTCGGCTCCGAAGCGCTGGATTCTCCCGGCTACGACCTGCTGGCGCTTGCCATCGGTTCCGAGGGCCTGCTTGCGGTGACCACCGAAGTCACCGTGAAGCTCCTGCCCAGGCCCGAAACGGCGCGCGTCATCATGGCGTCGTTCGACGACGTGCAGAAGGCCGGCGACGCGGTCGCGGCGGTGATCGGCGCCGGCATCGTGCCCGCGGGCCTGGAGATGATGGACAAGCCGGCGACGCACGCCGTGGAGCAGTTCGTCCACGCAGGCTACGACCTCGAGGCCGCGGTCATCCTGCTGTGCGAATCGGACGGCAGCGCCGCCGAGGTCGAGGAAGAGATCGCGAAGATGAAGGAGGTGCTGGGCCGCGCCGGTGCGACGCGCCTGGCGGTGTCGCGCGACGAGCCGGAGCGGCTGCGTTTCTGGTCGGGGCGCAAGGCCGCGTTCCCGGCCGTGGGGCGCATCTCGCCGGACTACTACTGCATGGACGGTACGATCCCGAAAAAGCGCCTCGGCGAGGTCCTCAATTTCATCGGCGCGCTGGAAAAGAAGTACGGCCTGCGCTGCCCGAACGTGTTCCACGCCGGCGACGGCAACCTGCACCCGCTGATCCTGTTCGACGCCAACAACGCCGACGAGCTCAGGCGCACCGAGGAGTTCGCCGCCGAGGTGCTCGAGAAATGCATCCAGGTCGGGGGCACCATCACGGGCGAGCACGGCGTCGGCGTGGAGAAAATCGACCAGATGTGCGTCCAGTTCGGCGCCGCCGAGCTGGAAACCTTCCATGCCATCAAGCGCGCCTTCGATCCAAAGGGCCTGCTCAATCCCGGGAAGGCCGTGCCCTTGCTGTCGCGCTGCGCCGAATTCGGGCACAGGCACGTCCACGCAGGCAAAGTGAACCGTCCGGATCTGCCGCGATTCTGATTTCCCGGGCCCTGAAGAATTGAATCTCTTTTCGGAAAAAATCGAGAAAGCGGCTGCCGCGAAGCTGCCGCTGCGCATCCGCGGCGGCGGCACCAAGGATTTCTACGGCAACGCGCTTGAAGGCGAGGTGCTCGATACCCGCGGCCACGCCGGCGTCGTCGACTACGAGCCGACCGAGCTGGTGATCACCGCGCGCTGCGGCACTTTGCTGCGCGATATTGAAAAAATTCTTGAGGAAAAAAATCAAATTCTTCCCTTCGAGCCGCCGCATTTCGGCGCTGGAGCGACGCTCGGCGGCTGCATCGCGGCGGGGCTGTCGGGCCCGCGCCGCGCGAGCGCCGGGTCGGTGCGCGATTTCGTCCTTGGGGCGACAATCCTCGATGGCCGCGGCCGCCTGCTCGCGTTCGGCGGCCGCGTGATGAAGAACGTCGCCGGCTACGACGTGTCGCGTCTGCTCGCCGGTTCGCTGGGCACGCTCGGGCTGATGCTGGAAGTGTCGCTCAAGGTGCTGCCACGCCCGGCGGCCGAGCAGACGCTCGCGCTCGAGATGCCCCAGGCCAGGGCGCTGGAGAGCATGAACCGCTGGGCCGGGCAGGCGCTGCCGATATCGGCCACGGCCTGGCGCGACGGCGAACTCAGGCTGCGCCTTTCGGGCGCGCCGGGCGCGGTCGGCGCGGCGGCGGAAAAGCTGGCGGGCGATGCCGATTCCGGGCAGGACGCGGCGCGGTTCTGGGACGGCGTGCGCGAGCAGACGGATACGTTCTTTGCGGGCGACGTACCTCTGTGGCGCCTGTCCCTGCCTTCGAGCGCACCGGCCGTCGATTTGCCCGGGGTGCAACTGGTTGAATGGGGAGGCGCCCTGCGCTGGCTGAAGTCCGGCGCCGACGCCGCCACCATTCGCAATGCCACCGCGCGCGCGGGCGGCCACGCCACGCTTTTCCGCGCCAGGGAAAAGCCCGCCGGCGCATTCGCGCCGCTGCCGCAGGAACTCGCGCGCCTGCATCGCGAGTTGAAGCAGAGCTTCGATCCGGCGGGCATCCTCAATCCCGGTCGCATGTATGCGGAATTCTGACCTGCCCGACCCGGTCGACGCGCTGTGCGCCGCGACTGATGCGGCAAGCGCGATGGCGCTGCTCGAGAGTCTCGCCTCGGAACCCGCGTTCGCGCGGGTGGCGCAGCACGCGGCCAACTGGGAAATTCGCATTGCCGCGGCACAGCGGATTTCCGACTCCGAAATTCTCGCGCAGGTCCTCGAGGCGACACGGCATCGCGACAAGCGCGTATTCCGGCACTGCTCGGACCTGTTGCGCGCACGCCGCCGCACGCTCGGCCACGCCATGCGGGCGGCGGAACTTGCGGCCGCATTCCGCGGCATCCTTGCAGCGCAATCCAGTCATGAGCCGCTGGCCGCGGACCGCTTCGAGGAGCTCGATTCCGAGTTGGGCGAATTGCGGACGGAGTTCAGCGTGCCGCCGGAATGCCTCGAGCTCGCCGCCAAGGTGCGCGATCGCATCCAGCGGGATGTGGAGGCGATGCGCGACCTTGGTGCCGACGCGGCCGAAGCGGAATCCCTGTGCGCGCGAATCGTGTCGGGTGTCCGGCCGGCGGACGTGGATGGCCACCGGGCGAAACTCATGGAGATTGCGGAACGCTCGTCGCGTCGCGTGGCCTGGCTGTCGGGCAATCCGACGGCGGCAGCGCTTTCGCACTCGCTGGAGAAAGCGGGCGCGGTGCTCGACGCGCTGGCGCCGGCCAGGAAGGCGCCTGAGCCGGACAGCGTAGCGCCGCGCAGTGTGCCGGCAAGCACCAAGGTGAACGTTCCGCCCGCGCTCCCCGCCGCCGAGCGCGATGCCATACGCGAACTCCTCGACGGCCTTGCGCTCCAGATTCAGGCAGGCCAGCTCGCCGAAGCGGAGGAAACGGAGCGCCGGATCGCGAAAATGTCGAAAGCGGCGCCGTTGCCCGCGACCATGCTGCGGCGGCTGCGCCGCGAACGCAGCCAGCTTGCCCGCCTGCGCGGTTGGGCGCGATGGGGCAACGACCAGTCGCGCGAGCAGTTGATCCAGGCGGCGGAAGGCTTGCTGAAGGGCGAGCGCGATGCGGAGGCCCAGGCCGCCGCCGTGACGGCGCTTCGCGAGCAATGGAAGAAGCAGGATGCGAATGAACCGGCGAATCGAAAGCATTGGGAGCGTTTCGACGCGATCCTGACCCGGGCATTCCGGCCGGTACTCGAATTTCGCGCCAGGCGGGCGATCGAGGAAAAAGCCGCCGCCGCCGCGAAGACGCTCCTGCTCGAGCAGTGCGCCGCCTGGAGCGCGGGCATCGATTGGGGACGTGCCGAAATCCGTGCCATCGCCGCGAGGCGCCATGAGATGGGCGCGCAGTGGCGCGCGCTTCGGTTCGCCGGATTTCGCGCTGAGCGGCAGCTGCGAAAGCGCTTCGACACGCTGCTCAGGGAACTGGACCGGCACATAGGCGCGGCACGCCAGGCCGAATTCGGCCGCCGCGAGGCGCTCATCCGCGATGCGGAGGCGCTGCGCGACGCGCCGCAGTCGAACAACACTCTCAAGTCGGTGATGGTCCTCCAGGAACAGTGGAAAGCCGGCGCGCGCAATGTCGGCCTGTCGCGCCAGGAGGAGCAGGCGCTTTGGCAGCGATTCCACAAGGTCTGCAACGCGGTGTTCGCGCAGCGCGATGTGCAGCGCAAGGCGCGCGAGGCGGAACGCGCCGCGCGCGAAACAGAGCGCGTGACCGAGCGTGCGACGCGCGAGGCCGAGCGCAACCGCCAGCAGAATGAGCGCAACACGCAGGCCGCGCGCAAGCTGGAAGCCGCGCGCAAACGCTTTGAATCGCTCGCGCGCGACGGCGCCCAGGCCGCCGCGCAGGCAAGCCCGGAAATGCTCGACAAGGGCCGCGTCGAGCGCGAAGCGCTGCTCCTCGATCTCGAGATCGCGCTCGATCTGCCCTCGCCGGCGTCGGCTTCCGCCGCGCGCCGGACGCGCCAGTTGCTGAAGCTGCAGGAGCGCTTCCGGCCAGGCAAGACGCAATCCCAGCATCCGGAGGCGCTGGCGGAGCGCTGGTACGCGACGCCGGCGCGCAGCGATCCGGAGCACGACGCGCGCATGTCCGCGATCGTCGAGGTGCTGATCAAGGCGAGCCGGCAGGCCGCGAAATGACCTATCGGTCCTTGAGCAGCTTTTTCTTCTGCGCTTCCACGGCCTCGTGCGCCGGGCCGGCGAACGCGGTCGCGGGGTACCGCGCGAGCAGGCGCGCATACAGCTGGATGGCAAGCGCCGGTTCACCGGCTTCGCCGGCCTTGTGGGCGGCTTCGAACAGCAGCTTTTGCAGCGCGTTGTCACTGGCAGGCGCGGAGGTGGGCTGGGCAGCGGGTGCCGGCGAAGGCAAGGGCGCGGCTGCCGGGACGGTTCCTGCCGGGGATTTCTGCGCGCCTGCAAAATCCATCATGAACGCGGCGGCGCGCGCTTCTTCCGCGATCCTGCGCTCCTCGGACTTGCGCCGCACGTACCATGCCACCCAGACGAGGGTCGCGGCAAACGCGGCCATCGCGAGCCAGAACAAGATTGCCATGCGGAAAGTATAGCGAGACCGGACCGGGAATCCAGTGCAGACACAGCTCGCCGATTTCATCCGCGACACGCCCGAAGGACGGGAGGCGGACACGATCCTTCGCAAGTGCGTGCATTGCGGTTTCTGCAACGCAACCTGCCCGACCTACCAGCTGCTCGGCGACGAGCTCGATGGTCCGCGCGGCCGCATCTACCTCGTCAAGCAGATGCTCGAAGGCGTGACGCCGACCGAGAAAACCCGCCTGCACCTCGATCGCTGCCTGACCTGCCGCGCCTGCGAAACCACCTGTCCCTCCGGCGTGCAGTACGGTCGCCTGGCCGACATCGGACGCGGAATCGTGGAGCAGAAGGTCGGACGCGGCGCGTGGGACGGATTGACGAGGGCGGTACTGGCGCGGGTGCTGCCAGGTACGGGGTTATTTTCGTTACTCCTTTCGATCGGAAGATTGTTTCGCCCGCTCTTGCCGGGAAAACTGCAGGACAAGATTCCCCGGTCCACCGCGTCTTCGGGAACCTGGCCCGCTCCCCGTCATCAGCGCCGCATGCTCGTGCTCGCAGGTTGCGTGCAGCCGGCTCTCGCGCCCGAGATCAATGCGGCGGCTGCGCGGGTGCTGGACCGCTGCGGCATATCGCTCATCGAGGCGGCGGGCGCGGGCTGCTGCGGCGCGGTGCGCTTCCATCTGAACGATCAGGAGGCCGGCCGCAACGACATGCGCGCGCTGATCGACGCCTGGTGGCCGATGGTCGAGCGCGGCGAGATCGAGGCCATCGTGATGACCGCCAGCGGCTGCGGCACCATGGTCAAGGAGTTCGCCCACCACCTGAAGGAGGATCCAGCCTACCGAGAGAAGGCGGCCCGGGTTTCTTCCTTGACGAAGGACCTTTCGGAGATCCTCTTTCCGGAATTTATTCAGAAAAAGGAAAGAAAGACAAAAGTAGTCTTCCAGTCGCCCTGTTCTCTGCAGCACGGCCAGCAGGTCCGCGGCAAGGTCGAAGCGCTGCTGCAGGGCGCAGGCTTCGAACTGACGCCGGTGGCTGACGGCCATCTTTGCTGCGGATCGGCCGGAACCTACTCCATTCTCGAGCCCGAGCTTTCCGGCAAGCTGCGCGAGCGCAAGCTCGCCGCGCTTGGCGCCGGCGGCGCCGGGACCATCGCCACCGCCAACATCGGCTGCCTGAGCCACCTGCAGTCCGGGACTCCAACACCGGTGCTGCATTGGGTGCAACTGCTGGACGAGTAGAATTTGCGCATGGAAACCGTCGTCCGCGCCGCCTGTCCGCACGACTGCCCGGATACCTGCGCGATGCTCGTGACGGTGAAGGACGGCGTGGCGGTGAAGGTGCAGGGGGATCCGCAGCATCCGTTCACCGACGGTTCTCTTTGCACCAAGGTCGCCCACTATCCCGAACGCACTTATTCGCCGGACCGCCTGCTGCATCCTCTCAAGCGCGTCGGCCCCAAGGGCAAGGGGGAATTCAAGCGCATCAGCTGGGACGAGGCGCTGGACGAGATCGCCGCGCGCCTGAAGGCGCTTGCCGCGGAAAATCCGGAATCGATCCTGCCGCTCAGCTATGCCGGCACCATGGGCATGCTGCAGTACAGCTCGATGGACCGGCGCTTCTTCCACAAGCTGGGCGCCTCGCAGCTCGAGCGCACGCTATGCTCCTCCGCCGGCAAAGCCGGCATCAAGGCGACCCTGGGCGGCAGCTACGGCATGGATCCCGAGCACTACCAGGATTCGAAGCTGATCGTCATCTGGGGCTCCAACCCGATCACCTCCAACCTGCACTTCTGGTCGCGCGCCCAGGAAGCCAAGCGGCGCGGCGCGAAGCTGGTGGCGATCGATCCCTACCGCAGCCTGACCGCGGAAAAATGCAGCCAGCACATCGCGCTCCTGCCCGGCACTGACGGGGCGCTTGCGCTCGGCATGATGCACGTGCTGATCAAGGAAAACCTGATCGACGAGGATTACGTTTCCCGCTTCACTTTGGGGTTTGATTTATTGAAGGAAAGAGTCAAAACCCATACCCCTGAGTGGGCGGCGGACGTCTGCGGCCTGGAAGTCGACGAGGTTGTCCAGCTCGCGCGCGAGTACGGCACGGCGAAGCCGGCGGCGATCCGGTTGAACTACGGCATGCAGCGCCATGCTGGCGGGGGCATCGCCGCCCGCACTATCGCCTGCCTGCCGGCCTTCATCGGCGCCTGGCGGGACCCCGCGGGCGGCATCCTGCTCACCACGGCCGACAACTACCAATTCGACCACGCGAAGCTCGAGCGCCCGGACCTCATGCCACGCAGTCCTGCCGGTGAGCGGCCGCGCGTGATCAATCATTCGGCACTGGGGGATGCGCTCACCGCCGCGCAATCGCCGGTGCGCGCGGTCATCGTCTATAACAACAATCCGGTCGCGGTGTGCCCCGATTCGTCCAAGGTCATCGAGGGATTCGCGCGGGAAGACCTTTTCTGCGTCGTGATGGATTCCTTCCTCACCGATACCGCGGACTACGCCGACATCGTGCTGCCGGCGACCACCCAGCTCGAGCATACCGACATCCACAAGTCCTATGGGCACCTGTACGTGCTGGCGAACAATCCGGCCATCGCGCCGGTCGGCGAATCGCTGCCCAACGCGGAGGTATTCCGGCGCCTGGCCGCGCGCATGGGCTTCGAGGAGGACTGCTTTCGCGACTCGGACGACGACCTGGCGCGCCAGGCGATCGGCTCGGGCCATGCCAACCTCGCCGGCATGGACTGGGAAGCGCTGAAGCGCGACGGCTGGAAACGGCTTGCGCTGCCGAAGACTTTCGCGCCTTTCGCCAAAGGCGGCTTCCACACCCCCTCGGGCAAGTGCGAGTTCTACAGTGAATCGCTGAAGGCGCAGGGCATCGATCCGCTGCCCTTCTACAATCCGCCGGCGGAGCTGCCGTCCAGCAATCCGCAGCTGGCGCGCAGGTATCCGCTCAACTTCCTGTCGCCGCCGGTGCGCAATTTCCTCAATTCCTCGTTCGCCAACCTGCCGCGCTTTCGCGACGCGGAGGGCGAGCCCAGCCTGGAACTGCATTCAGCGGACGCCGCGGCGCGCGGCATCGGGGAGGGGGACTCGGTGCGCGTCTTCAACGATCGCGGCAGCTTCACCCTCAAGGCGCGCGTCAACGACAGGCCGCGGCGCGGCGTCGTGGTGGCGCCCTCCGTGTGGTGGAAGAAATTCTCGCGCGACCGCCGCAACGCGAACGACCTTACCTCGCAGCGCATCGCGGACCTGGGCGGCGCGGCGACGTTCTACGACTGCCTGGTCGAGGTCGAACGCGCCGATTGACGCGCTTGCGCACGTCGGGTGCCGGATACCGTTCGTCTGCATAAACGCAAGGAAGTGTCATTCGCGTGCCTTATTGCCGGTCCCGTCCCGAGGCCCGGACGCTAGCGTGAGCCCATGGCCGATTCGCAATCCGTAGATGCGCATGCAGGCGTGCTGCCGCAGGACGCGCGCCTGGAAGCGTCGCGCGTCGAGACGCTTTTCAGCGTCGCGCGTCCGGCATACTTCGCGACGCTCGCCAACGGCGGCCTCCTCCTGCTGGTCCTGTGGGAGGCCTTTCCCGCCGCCCTCCTGCTTGCCTGGTTCGGCGCGCTTGCCGCGGTGACCCTGGTGCGCGCCGGCCTGCACCGCGCCTATGCGCGCGACGCCGGGCGGCATGTGCCGCAACGCTGGGAATCGCAATTCGCGCTCGGCGCGATGGCGGCAGGCGCACTGTGGACCTATCCGGCCGCGGTTTTCCTGCCGGTGAGCGACGCACTGCTGCAGATGGGCGTGATCTTCGTGGTCGGCGGCACGATCATCGGCGCGGCGGGCGTGTACGCGCCGAGCCCGGCGGCGTTTTACGGTTTTTGCGCGCTGCCGTTCGCCGTCATTGCCCTGCAGCTCGCGGTCCTGCCGGGACGCACCTACGAATTGCTGGCCTTGATGGTGGTGGTGTTCGGCATCGTGATGGTCCGCGTCTACCGCGACATCCATGCCAGCATCCTGCGGACGCTGCGCACGCAGATCGAAAACGAAGTGCTCGTCGGGCGGCTGGCGAGGAGCGAAGCGCAACTGCGCGACGCCATCGACAGTTTCCCCGAAGGCATCGCGGTCTACGATGCGGACGACCGGCTGCTGGTCTGCAACGGGGTCTACGCCCGGGTCTACGGCGCGGGCAAGGCCCCCGCCGAACTCATCGGGCAGACCTACCCGGCGATCGCGCTGAACGCATTTTCGGCCGAGGTCATCCCGGCGGAGTACGCCGGCCGGCGCGCGCAGTGGCTGGAGGACCGGCTGGCGCGCCGCCTGAGCGGCGCCGGCCAGGTACGCCACTACCAGCTGACCGACGGGCGTTCGCTGCAGGGTCTGTTCGTGCGCAGCCGCGCCGGCGGCGTGGTCAGCATGTTCGCCGATGTCACCGCGCTGCGGCAGGCGCAGGACGCCTATGGCCAGGCGGTCGCGGAAGGAAAACTGGTGCTCGACACGATGCCGGTGGGCGTCGCGTTCTTCTCCGGCCGGGTGATCGTGCGCTGCAACCAGCGCCTGGAGCAGATGCTCGGCTACGGACCGGGAGAACTCCAGGGCCAGTCGACGCGCATCCTGTACCCCTCCCAGGCGCTCTGGGACGAGGCCGGCGAACGCTACAAGCTGCTCAAGGGCGGGGAGGTGCTCGAAGGCGAATTCAAGCTGCGGCGCAAGGACGGCAGCGCGCTGTGGTGCCGCGCCGTCGGCCGGGCCATCGATCCGGAGACGCCGCTGGAGTCGGTGATCGTCACCTACAACGACACCAGCGAACGGCACGCGGCGGAGCGCGCGCTGCGCCGGAGCGAAGCCATGTACCGCAACCTGGTCGAGACCTCGAACGACCTGATCTGGTCGGTGGACGCCGAGGGCCGCTGGACCTATCTCAGCCCGGCGGCGGCGCGCCGCATCTACCGCTGCGAGCCGGCGGACATGCTCGGGCGCGAATTCCGCGAGCAGACCGCGCAGGAAGTCGCCGAGCGCGACGTCGCGGTGTTCCGGCGCATCCTCGCGGGCGAATCGGTGTTCGACTACGAGACGCGCCATGTCCGGCGCGACGGCAGCTACGTCGACCTGTCGTTCAACGCGGTGCCGATGCGCGGCGCCAAGGGCGCGGTGACCGGCGCGACCGGCACGGCGCGCGACGTGACGGTCGAGAAATCCGCCGCCGCCGCGCTCTACGAGAACGTCGAGAAGCTGCGCCTTGCGGTGGACGCGGCCGAGCTCGTCTACTGGGAATGGGACCGCGACGCGGACCTGCTGCACTGGGGGCGCGATCCCTCGGCCCTGGTCGGCGCGGCGCAGGCCGGCCGCAGCACGCGCTGGACCGAATACCGCGAGCTGGTTCATCCGGAAGACCGCGAGCGCTACCTGGAGAGAGTGAACGCGGCCTGGGAACAGAGCGGGCCCTGCTCCAACGAATACCGCGTGGTCAAGAACGACGGCCAGGTGGTGTGGCTCTCGTCGCACGCCAAGACGCTGGCGGACGCATCGGGCCGGATCCGCCGCATGATCGGCGTCTCGCAGGACATCACCGAGCGCAAGCGCCAGGAGGAAGAGGCGCGTTACCTCGCGCACCACGACACGCTTACCGGACTGCCCAACCGCCGGCTGCTCGACGACCGGCTGCGGCAGGCCGTGTATCTCGCGCAGCGGCGCGATGCGCGCGTCGCGCTGCTGGTGGTCGACCTGGACAATTTCAAGCAGGTGAACGACGAACTCGGGCACCGCGCGGGAGACGCCGTACTGCGCGAAGCGGCGCACCGCATCGCCGGCTGCCTGCGCAAGGCCGATACCCTGGCGCGGCACGGCGGCGATGAGTTTGTCGTGGTGATCCCGGACCTGCAGCTCGACGCCGACCTGCAGGTGGTGGCCGAGAAGATCCTGCGCTCGCTGCAGCCGCCGTTCCGCGTCGACGAGCGCGAATTCGCGATTGGCGCGAGCATCGGCGTGTCGCTCTACCCCGGGGACGCCGGTGATGGCGAAGCGCTGTTGCGCAACGCCGATGTGGCGATGTACCGCGCCAAGCAGCTCGGCCGCAACAACTACCGGTTCTACGGACGTTGAAGTAGTAAAGTGCAAGCCATGCGACACGCATGGCGTCTTGCCCGGTTTGTCCAGCCTTACCGCCTGAAGCTCGCCGCGGCGCTGGCCGCGCTGCTGGTGGCCGCGGGCTGCGTGCTGGCGATGGGCCAGGGCCTCAAGCACGTGGTGGACAACGGCTTCGGCAGCGCCAATCCGGCGCTGCTCAACGAGGCCCTCGCGGCGACGATCGGCGTCGCCGCGCTGCTCTCGATCGCGACCTTCGCGCGCTTCTACCTGATGATGAGCATCGGCGAGCGCGTGGTCACCGACCTGCGGCGCACGGTCTTCAACCACATCCTGGCGCTGGAGCCGGCGTACTTCGAGTCGACGCGCACCGGCGAGGTCATTTCCCGCCTCACCAACGACACCACGCTGCTGCAGCAGGTGATCGGCTACGGCCTGTCGATGTTCGTGCGCAACCTGCTCATGATGGCGGGCGCCGCGGTGATGATGTTCGTCGTCAGCTGGAAGCTCGCCGCCTGCGTGCTGCTCGGCATTCCGGCCACGCTGGTGCCGATCCTGCTGCTCGGGCGCAGGGTGCGGCGCCTCTCGCGCGACAACCAGGACCGCGTCGCGGATGTTTCGGCCTACGTCGACGAGGCGGTGCACGAGATCCGCACGGTGCAGGCTTACGCGCACGAAGCCGCGGACCGGGATGCCTTCGGCCGCCACGCCGAGGCGGCCTACGAATCGGGCATCAGGCGCATCGGCCAGAAGGCGGTGCTGATCGCGCTCGTGATGCTGATCGCGTTCTGCGCCGTCGGCGTCATCCTTTGGGTCGGCGGCCACGACGTGTTCGCCGGGCGCCTGACCGCGGGCGAACTGTCGGCGTTCGTGTTCTACGCCTTCGTGGTGGCGACCGGCGCGGGCACCATATCGGAAGTCTGGGGCGAACTGCAGCGCGCCGCCGGCGCGACCGAGCGGCTGATGGAAATCCTCGATACGCGGCCCGCGATCGCTACGCCCGCCCTGCCTGCGCCGCGGCCCGTGCACACCGAGATCGCATTCGATGCGGTCACGTTCGCCTATCCGTCGCGTCCCGGCACGCCGGCGCTCGATCGCTTTTCGCTCGGCCTGTCGCAGGGCGAGCGCGTGGCCCTGGTGGGGCCCTCGGGCGCGGGCAAGACGACCGCGCTCGCTCTGCTGCTGCGCTTCTACGATCCGCAGCAGGGCAGCGTGCGCGTCGGCAACACCGACCTGCGCGAGTTCGATCCCGGGGCGCTGCGCCGCCTGATCGCAGTGGTGCCGCAGGACCCGGTGATCTTCGCCGCCAGCGTGCTCGACAACGTGCGCTACGGCCGGCCGGAGGCGAGCCGCGAGGAAGCGGAGCGCGCCTGCGAGCAGGCGTTCGCGCTGGAATTCATCCACCGCCTGCCGCAAGGCATGGACACGGCGCTCGGCGAGCGCGGCGTGACGCTCTCGGGCGGACAGCGCCAGCGCCTGTCGATCGCGCGCGCGCTGCTCGCCGACCGGCCGATCCTGCTGCTGGATGAGGCGACCAGCTCGCTGGATGCGGCGAGCGAGCGCATGGTGCAGCAGGCGCTCGAAGCGCTCGAGCGCGGCCGCACCTCGCTCGTGATCGCTCACCGCCTTGCCACCGTGCAGCACGCCGACCGGATCGTCGTCATGGACCGCGGCGCGATCGTGGCGCAGGGCACGCACGCCGAGCTGATGAAGCAGAGCGGCCTGTATGCGAACCTCGCGGCGCTGCAGTTCCTCGACAGCGAGGCGAAGAAGCTCGAACGCGCGGCATGAAATGGTTTTTGCCTTTTCTATTTTTAATTGCTTTTCCCGTCAATGCTGAAACCCTGAAGGTCGGCTCCAAGCGCTTCACGGAGTCGTACATCCTCGGCGAGATCCTGGTGCGCGCGGCGGGCGGGGCCGTGCACCGGCCGGGTCTCGGCAACACCGGCATCTTGTACGCGGCACTCAAGTCTGGCGCGATCGACCTCTATCCCGAGTACACCGGCACCATCGCGAAGGAAATCCTCAAGCTGGAGGGGAGCCCGGATCTCGGCGCGCTGAACCGGGCGCTGGCGCCGCTCGGCCTGGGCGCGGCCGTGCCGCTGGGCTTCAGCAACAGCTACGCACTCGCGATGCGCGAGGATCTCGCCGAGAAGCGCGGCATCCGCTCGCTGTCCGACCTCGCGCGGCACGCGGACCTGAAACTCGGCCTGTCGCAGGAATTCATCGGCCGCGCCGACGGCTGGCCCGGGCTGAAGGCGGCCTATGCGCTGCCGGGCGACGCGCTCTCGGGGCTGGACCACGGGCTCGCCTACGAGGCGATCGCCGCCGGCAGGATCGACGTCATGGACATCTACACCACCGACGCCAAGATCGGACGCTACCGGCTGCGCACGCTGGAGGACGACCGCAGGTTTTTCCCGCGTTACGACGCGATGCTGCTCTACCGCCTCGACGTGCCGAAGCGCTTTCCCGAAGCCTGGGCGCGGCTGCAGAAGCTGGAACGGGGCATCGACGAGAAGACGATGATCCGCCTGAACGCCGCCGCGGAGCTGGAAGGAAAGAGTTTCGCCGAGGCCGCGGCCCTCCTGAATTCGGGTTTTAAATCAGAAAATAAAATTGAAAGAAAATTCATGTCTGTCCTGTTTGGCCCCGATTTCTGGCGGCTGACCGGGGAGCACTTCGTGCTGGTATTCGTGTCGCTCGCCGGCAGCATCGCGGTCGGTGTTCCCCTGGGGATTGTTTCTCAAAGGAAAAAGCAGCTGAGCCAGCTCATTCTCGGTACGGTCGGCGTGATCCAGACCATTCCCGCGCTCGCGCTGCTCGCGTTCCTCATCGCACTGCTCGGCATGATCGGCACCGTGCCCGCGCTCATCGCCCTGTTCCTCTACGCGCTGCTGCCCATCGTGCGCAACACGCACGCGGGGATGGAAGCCGTCGGCAAGGGCATGCGCCAGGCCGCGCTCGCGCTCGGGCTACAGGACCGCGACCGGCTCCGGCGCATCGAAATCCCGCTCGCCATGCCCTCGATCCTCGCCGGCATCAAGACCTCCGCCGTCATCAACGTCGGCACTGCGACGATTGCCGCCTTCGTCGGCGCCGGCGGCTACGGCGAGCGCATCGTCTCGGGCCTGGCGCTCAACGACAATGCGACGCTGCTTGCCGGCGCGGTTCCCGCCGCCGCGCTCGCGCTTGTCGTGCAGTTCGGGTTCGAACTGGGAGAGCGGCGGTTCGGTTGGATGGGGCGGGCGAACCGCACATGACCCCGGCTGCCGCGGTGCCGCGCGCCATCGTGTTTGACTTCGGCGGCGTGCTGGTCGACTGGAACCCCCGCCACCTCTATCGCAAGCTGTTCCGCGGCGACGACCGGGCGATGGAGCGATTCCTGGAGGAGGTCGGGTTCACCGAATGGAACCTGAAGCAGGACATGGGCCGCGCATTCGCCGACGCGGTCGCCGAGCTGACCGGCCGGTTCCCGCACCACGGCGACCTGATCCGGGCCTATGACGAGCGCTGGGAGGAATCGATTGCCGGACCGATACCGGCGAGCGTCGAGATTCTCGGGCAGCTCAAGCGCGCCGGCCGCGAGCTCCACGGGCTGAGCAACTGGTCGAGCGAGAAATTCGCCCTGGCGCGCGGGAAATTCGGGTTCTTCGAAGTCTTCGATTCGATCCTGGTGTCCGGCGACGTAAAACTGGCAAAACCTGATCCACGCATTTTTGCCCTGTTCCTGCAGCGCGCCGGACTGAGCGCGAAGGAATGCCTGTTCATCGACGACTCCGCGGCGAACGTCGCGGCGGCGCGCCTTCTCGGGTTCGAGGCGATTCACTTCGAATCCGCGGCACAATTGCAGGACGACTTGCGCAGGCTGAAGCTGCTCGGCACATGACGACAAGGCATCGAATCTTCACGATGAGCTTCGCGCGCGTCTATCCCCTCTATGTCGCCAAGGTGGAGAGGAAGGGGCGCAGGAAGTCTGAAGTCGACACCGTCATATGCTGGTTGACGGGTTACAGCCTGCAACAGTTGAAGGGGCACCTGAAAAAGCAGACGGACTTTGAGACCTTCTTCAAGGAATCGCCCAAGCTGAATCCTTCGCGCAAATTGATCACAGGCGTGATTTGCGGCATCCGGGTGGAAGACATCCAGGAGCCGCTGATGCGCGAGATACGCTACCTGGATAAGTTGGTCGATGAGTTGGCTAAGGGGAAGGCAATGGACAAGATTTTGAGGGCCTGACCGGGGCGTCGAGCCTGGCCTGGTTGCGGATCGGATCCGCGGAGCCGATGACATGAAGACGCTCGTGTTCCTTGCCGCAGCAATCGCATTCGCGGTGTACTGGTTCGGGTTTCGGCCGGTGTGCGGCACTTCGGGGGCGCTGGCGTGTCCGGCCGACATCTCGATCGAAGAGGGCGTGGGCGTCACGCTCAGCGCCAGGGAGGTTTGCAGGGGCGCCGGCTACCTCTGCAACCAGCCACTTCCTTTCCAGGTGGTGCGCTGGCCGCTGGACCAGGGCAAGCTGCGGGTCAGGGTCGGGTATCCGGATTTCGCCAGGGGCGCGGCGGCGGAACAGCTACGGGAAGCGGCCATCGCCGGCATCATGCAATGGGACAATCACCCGTTCCCGCTCGTCATCGACAAGGGAAGGTGGACCGTGCGCCTGTGGGACATGAGCATCGTATGGACGCAGGGCCTGGTCATGGCGTCCGGCGGCGTCGCCCGGCCGCGGTGGGAATTCGACGGCAAGCGCGTGAAATTCGGGGTCGAAGGCATGGGGGTCGTCGTCCCGCCGCCGGGAAGCATGCCCCAGGAAGCGCTGCTGGCGCGCGTCACGGCCGTGGCGGCGCACGAGTTTGGCCATGCGCTCGGCATCCTCAACCACAGCGATCGCGAGCGCGACATCATGTTTCCGTCGCTCAACAATTCCACGGGCACCCTTACCGAGCGCGACATCCAGACGCTGGGCGCGCTCTACGCGTTGCCGAACGGCGCGATGGTGCAGTAGGCATCGCAGCCGAACTGCAGCCGAGATAGCGCCAGCCTCTCGATGCATGAAGGACAATCGATCAGAAAAGCGGTGACTCTGTCGTATCATTCCGGCTCCTGACAGAGAGGCCCAGATGCGGATCGGAGTTCCCGCCGAGACTTTTGCCGGCGAAAAGCGCGTTGCCACGGTACCGGAGGTCGTCGAAAAGCTGATCAAGCTCGGCTTCCGGGTGTCGGTCCAGTCCGGCGCCGGCGATGCCGCGAACTTCGGCGATGACGCCTACAAGGCGGCCGGCGCGGAGATCGCGCCCGACGCGAATTCGCTCTGGTCTTCCGCCGACGTCGTCTTCAAGGTGCGCGCGCCGAACGCCCGGGAGATCGGACTGATGCACGAGGGCCAGGCGCTGATCACCTTTATCTGGCCGGCGCAGAATCCCGAACTGATGCAGCAGCTCGCGGCGCGCAAGGTCACGGTGCTCGCCATGGACTCGCTGCCGCGCATGCTGAGCCGCGCGCAGAAGATGGACGCGCTGACCTCGATGGCCGGCATTACCGGCTATCGCGCCGTGATCGAGGCGGCGCATGCGTTCGGCCGCTTCCTCACCGGCCAGATCACCGCCGCCGGCAAGGTGCCGCCGGCCAAGGTCTTCATCGCCGGCGCCGGCGTCGCCGGCCTGGCTGCGATCGGCACCGCCGCCAGCCTGGGCGCCATCGTGCGCGCCAACGACACCCGTGCCGAGGTGGCCGACCAGGTGGTGTCGCTGGGCGGCGAATTCGTCAAGGTCGATTACGAAGAGGAAGGCTCCGGCGGCGGCGGCTATGCCAGGGTGATGAGCGAGGGCTTCCAGCAGGCCCAGCGCGAGATGTACGCGAAGCAGGCAAGGGAGGTCGACATCATCATCACCACCGCGCTCATCCCGGGCAAGCCCGCGCCGAAGCTGATCAGTGCTGACATGGTGAAGTCCATGAAGCCCGGCAGCGTGATCGTGGATCTGGCGGGCGAACAAGGTGGCAACTGCGAGCTGACGGTGCCCGGCCAGTTGGTGGTGAAGCACGGCGTGACGATCATCGGCTATACCGACCTGCCCAGCCGGCTGGCGCGGCAATCCTCGACGCTCTACGCCACCAACCTCTTCCGGCTCGCGGAGGAGCTCTGCAAGACGAAGGACGGCGTCATCAACGTCAACATGGACGACGACGCCATCCGCGGCCTCACGGTGATCAAGGACGGCAGCATCACCTGGCCGCCGCCTGCACCGAAACTTCCTTCTGTTTCTAAGGTTGTTTCTAAAGAAAAAAATCCAGTAGCAACTTCAAAAAGCCATTCTCACGGTGGCGGCGGAGAGCCCATGGCCGCGGGCGCGCTGACGGCGGTGTTCGCGGTTGCCGCGGTGGTGTTCTGGGCCATCGGCGCCTACGCGCCGACGGCCTTCATCGGCCACTTCACGGTGTTCGTGCTGGCCTGCTTTGTCGGCTACATGGTGGTCTGGAACGTCACGCCGGCGCTGCATACGCCGCTCATGAGCGTGACCAACGCCATCTCCAGCATCATCGCCATCGGCGCGCTCGTCCAGATTTCTCCAGGCGTCACGGGCGGCGGGCGGCCGGACGAACTCATCAAGTGGGTGGCGGTCGTCGCCATTGCGCTCACCTGCGTCAACATGTTCGGCGGCTTCGCAGTGACGCGGCGCATGCTGGCCATGTTCCGGAAATAGGCGGCGCCATGTCCGAAAGCCTGAGCATCATCGCCTACCTGGGCGCGGCCATCCTCTTCATCCTGAGCCTCGGCGGCCTGTCCAACCCGGAGACCTCGCGGCGCGGCAACCTCTACGGCATCATCGGCATGACCATCGCCGTGCTCGCCACGATCCTCGGCCCGCGCGTGAGCGCGGCCGGCATCCCGTGGATCATCGGCGCCATGGTCGCGGGCGGCGCGGTGGGCCTGTATGCGGCGCGCACCGTGCAGATGACGCAGATGCCGGAGCTCGTCGCCCTGATGCACAGCCTGGTCGGCCTCGCGGCCTGCCTCGTGGGCTTCGCGAGCTACGTCGACACGTCGGTCAGCTTCAGCGGCGCGGAGAAGGCGATCCACGAGATCGAGATCTACGTCGGCATCCTCATCGGCGCGGTGACCTTCTCCGGCTCGATCATCGCCTTCGGCAAGCTGTCCGGAAAAATCGGCGGCAAGCCGCTGCTCCTGCCCGCGCGGCACTGGATCAACCTCGCCGGCCTGCTCGCGGTGCTCTGGTACGGGCGCGCCTTCGTCATGGCGCCCACCATCGAAGCCGGCATGCTCCCGCTCGCCGTGATGACGGTCGTCGCGCTGCTTTTCGGCATCCACATGGTAATGGCCATCGGCGGCGCGGACATGCCCGTCGTGGTCTCGATGCTGAACAGCTATTCGGGCTGGGCGGCGGCGGCGACGGGCTTCATGCTGTCGAACGACCTGCTGATCGTGACCGGCGCGCTGGTCGGCTCTTCCGGCGCGATCCTCTCCTACATCATGTGCCGTGCCATGAACCGCAATTTCATCAGCGTCATTGCAGGTGGGTTTGGCACGGGCGGCGGCACGCCCGCGGCCGCGGCGGGGGACGCGCAGCCGGCGGGCGAGGTCGTCCCCGTCAACGCTTCGGACACTGCCGGACTGCTGCGCGATTCGAAGAACGTGATCATCGTGCCGGGCTACGGCATGGCGGTGGCGCAGGCGCAGCACACCGTGTTCGAGATCACGAAGCACCTGCGCGAGAAGGGCGTCAACGTGCGCTTCGGCATCCACCCGGTGGCGGGCCGCATGCCGGGCCACATGAACGTGCTGCTGGCCGAAGCCAAGGTGCCCTACGACATCGTCATGGAAATGGACGAGATCAACGAGGACTTCCCGGACACCGACGTGGCGATGGTGATCGGCGCCAACGACATCGTGAACCCGGCGGCGCAGGACGATCCGGCGAGCCCGATCGCCGGCATGCCGGTGCTGGAAGTCTGGAAGGCGAAGACCTCGATCGTGATGAAGCGCAGCATGGCCTCGGGCTACGCGGGTGTCGACAATCCGCTGTTCTACAAGGACAATAACCGCATGCTGTTCGGCGATGCGAAGAAGATGCTGGATGAAGTGCTCGTGGCCCTGAAGGCATGAGACAACTGACTGGAGGCAACATGAAGAATGTATCGACGAAGGTTTTTCTCGTTCTATCGCTCGCCTCCCCGGCTGCGATGGCCCAGATGGTCAATCTTGCCGACATCCAGAAGCAGGGCGCGGTCAAGCTCACGGCGGAGCAACTGCGGTCCGTCGCCGAAGGCGCGAGGGCGACCTACCGCGCCGAGAACCGGTGGACGCTGCAATGGAAAAACGAGGCCGGCGGCAAGCTGCAGGCTTCCGCGAGCCCGCCCGCCGGCTCGCCTCCCGAGACGCGGGGCGTCTATGGGAAAGGCACCTGGCGCATCGAGGATGACGGCAAGTATTGCCTGGAAATCTCCCACCCCAGGACTCCGCAGACGTGGTGCCGCTTCATCTACAAGGCCGGGACCAAGACCTACACGACCATCGAGACGGACGGCAAGGCCCACGAGATCAAGTTCAGGCTCGCCAAGAAGAAGTAACGCTTGAAAAGCGTAGTGATGCGGTTGCTCGCGCGCGAGCGCGGGCTGTTTGTCGGCGCCCTGATCCTGGGCGCGACGGCGATCTCGATGGGCGTACCCATCGGCTTTGCGCTGTTTGCGCTCACGCTCGCGGGCGTAGCCCTGTTCCACCACCACACGCTGCAGGTTGCGTTGACCGGACTTGGGGTCATCTCGCTCTACGGGGTCGTTTTCGCCGGCTTCAAGACGGGGCCGGGACTGGGCGGCCTCGTGCTGCATTTGCAGCACGAGTGGGTGATCCTCGCCAACCTGCTCGGCCTGCTGCTCGGCTTCGCGCTGCTTTCAAGGCACTTCGAGGAATCGAACATTCCGGCCGAACTGCCGAAGTTCCTGCCGGACGACTGGAAGGGCGGGTTCTACCTGCTGGTGATCGTCTTCGTGCTGTCCTCGTTCCTCGACAACATCGCGGCTGCCCTGATCGGCGGCACCATGGCCGGGGTCGTGTTCCGCCGCAAGGTCCACATCGGCTATCTGGCGGCGATCGTGGCGGCATCCAATGCGGGCGGCGCGGGCAGTGTGGTCGGCGACACGACGACGACCATGATGTGGATCGACGGGGTGAGTCCGCTGGTGGTGCTCGATGCCTACATCGCCGCCGTGCCGGCGCTCCTCGTGATCGGCTTCTACGCGGCGCGCCAGCAGCACGCCTATTCGCCGATCAGCAAGGACGCGCCCGCGGGCGTCAGGGTGGATTGGGCCCGCGTCGTCATCGTCGCGGTCATCCTGCTGGCGGCGATCGGCGCGAATGTCGTGTGCAACATCTGGTTTCCGTCGCTGCTCGACCGTTTCCCGATGATTGGTGCCGCGGTCTGGGTCGCGATCCTCGCCACGGCGCCGGTGCGCAAGCCGGAGTGGAAGCTGCTGCCCGAGGCCTTCAAGGGCTCCGTGTTCCTGCTTGCGCTGGTGACCATCGCCTCGATGATGCCAGTCGAGAGGCTGCCGCCCGCGAGCTGGCAGAGCGCGCTCAGCCTGGGTTTCATTTCGTCCGTGTTCGACAACATTCCGCTGACGGCGCTCGCGCTGAAGCAGGGCGGTTACGACTGGGGCGTGCTGGCCTATGCGGTCGGCTTCGGCGGCTCGATGGTCTGGTTCGGCTCCTCGGCAGGCGTGGCGCTGTCCAACATGTACCCGGAGGCCAAGTCCGTGGGCCGCTGGCTCGCGGCCGGGTGGCATGTCACGATGGCGTACGTGATCGGATTCTTCGTCCTGCTCGCGGTCATGGGGTGGCATCCCACCGACAAACGCGGCAAGTCGCTTTCTGGCGCGCCCGGTCCCGCAGTGCAGTACGTGCAGCTTGACCGCGGTCAAGAAACCGTTTCACATCGCGAAGTTGTCTTGCGGGGCGTGCGAGGCCAAGGGTAGAATCACTGCGCTTTTCGACCGGGGTTGCAATCCCGCGCTGGAGCAAAACTTCCTAGGAGGAGGCATCAAATGAGCATTCAGAAAGACAAATCCGTGGCTTCGCGCCGCAAATTCATTTCCGGCGCAGCTGCGGCAACGGCCGGCGCGGCGACCCTCGGCTTCCCGATGATCGCCAAGGCGCAGGGGCCGATCAGCATGCGTTTCCAGAGCACCTGGCCTTCGAAAGACATCTTCCACGAATACGCCAACGACTTCGCCAAGAAGATCAACGACATGACCGGCGGCGACCTCAAGATCGAGGTGCTTCCCGCTGGCGCCGTCGTGCCGGCCTTCGGCCTGCTCGACGCGGTGTCCAAAGGCACGCTCGACGGCGGCCATGGCGTGGTCGTGTACAGCTACGGCAAGCAGAACGCGCTCGCGCTCTGGGGCTCGGGCCCGGCCTTCGGCATGGACGCGCAGCAGCTGATGTCCTGGCACAAGTACGGCGGTGGCAAGGAACTGCTCGCCAAGCTGTACGCGTCGATCGGCGGCAACGTGGTCTCCTACCCCTACGGTCCGATGTGGACGCAGCCCCTGGGCTGGTTCAAGAAGCCGGTCACCAGCATCGCGCAGTTCAAGGGCCTGAAGTACCGTACCGTGGGCCTGTCGGTGGACGTGTTCACCGGCATGGGCGCCGCGGTCAACGCGCTGCCCGGCGGCGAGATCGTGCCCGCCATGGACCGCGGCCTGCTGGACGCCGCCGAGTTCAACAACATGAGTTCGGACCGCCTGCTCGGCTTCGCCGACGTATCCAAGGTGTGCATGCTGCAGAGCTTCCACCAGAACGCCGAGCAGTTCGAGATCATGTTCAACAAGACCAAGTACGACGCCCTGCCGGCGAAGCTGAAGGCGATCATCGACAACGGCGTCGAGGCGGCCTCGCAGGACGTGACCTGGAAGTCGATCGACCGCTACTCGAAGGACTACGTCGAACTGCGCACCAAGGACAAGGTCAACTTCTACAAGACGCCGACCGCGATCCTGCAGGCCCAGCTTACCGCCTATGACGCAGTCGCGGAGAAGAAGGGCGCGGGCAACGCGCTGTTCAAGGAGATCGAGGCTTCGCAGAAGGCCTATGCCGAGCGCGTGCTGAAGTGGGATTTCGACAACAACGTGCGCCGCGAGATGGCGTACAACCACTACTTCGGTGCCAAGGCGCCGGCCGGCAAGAAGAAGGCGTAACTGCCTGGCGGAAACCCCAGCCATCCGGCGCGAGCCGGGTGGCTGTTTTGTTTCCGCTTCAGGCGCCTGACAGGTTATTGAACTAAGCTTCGCCGCATGCAGAAAACGCTGCTGTTCGTAGACAAGGTCAGCACCTGGGTCGGGCAGTTTTTTTCCTGGCTGATCGTGGCGCTGACGATTTCGATCACCTGGGAAGTATTCTCGCGCTACGCGCTCGACCGTCCGCACGACTGGATGTTCGACGCGATGCTGCAGATGTACGGCACGCTGTTCATGATGGCCGGGGCCTATACGCTGGCGAAGAACGGGCACGTGCGCGGCGACGTCCTGTACAGTTTTTTCCGGCCGCGTACCCAGGCGAGCTGGGACCTGCTGCTCTACATCGTCTTTTTCCTGCCCGGCACCATCGCGCTGACCTGGGCAGGCTATTTCTACGCCTCCGACTCGTTCGCGATCCTGGAGCACTCGAGCGTGACCTCGGACGGCCCGCCGATCTATCAGTTCAAGGCGGTAATTCCTCTGGCAGGCGCGATCCTCCTGGCGCAGGGCATCGTCGAGATCATCCGCTGCGTCATCTGCATCCGCGAAGGCGACTGGCCGTCGCGCGAGGCGGACGTGCAGGAGGTCGATGTCGACAAGCTGAAGGAGATGGTGCACGTGAAGGACGAAGACATCGCCAAACTCGATGAGTACGTCGTGAAGCAGGGGCACGCCAAGTGAAGGTGCGCAAGGAACTCTGGTTCGGCTTCATCATCATGGCGCTGATCGCCATCCCGGTGCTCGTCTTCACGCCATGGACCAACCTGACGAACGGCCACCTCGGCCTGCTGATGCTGGCGCTGATCGTGATCGCGATCATGCTCGGCTTCCCGACGGCGTTCACGCTGATGGGCATGGGGGTGTTTTTTGCCTGGCTGGCCTACCGCAGCGCAGACCCCTCGAAGGCCGTGGCGCAGACCCTGGACCTGTTCGTGCAACGGTCGTTTGGCGTCATGTCGAACGACGTGCTGATCGCGATCCCGCTGTTCGTCTTCATGGGATACCTCGTGGAGCGCGCGGCGCTGATAGACCGCCTGTTCAGGAGCCTGCATCTTGCGCTTGCGCGCGTGCCGGGTTCGCTCGCGGTGGCGACCATCGTCACCTGCGCCATCTTCGCCACGGCGACCGGCATCGTGGGCGCAGTCGTGACGCTTATGGGACTGCTGGCGTTTCCGGCGATGCTGCGCGCGGGCTACAACATCCAGATTTCCGCCGGTTCCATCACTGCCGGCGGCTGTCTCGGCATCCTGATCCCGCCTTCGGTGCTGCTCATCGTCTACGGCGCGACCGCCGGGGTGTCGGTAGTACAGCTGTATGCGGGCGCGTTCTTTCCTGGATTCATGCTCGCGACTCTCTATATCGGATATGTCATCGTGCTCGCGAAGCTCAGGCCGGACCTGATGCCCCCGCTGAGCGCCGAAGGGCGAGTGGTCGAACTTCCCGCGCATGCCAAAACGCTCAAGGCGGGCGGGAGCAACGCGCTGATCGGGTTGCTGCGTGCAGCCGGCGGCGGCGCGGGCGTGCCCGCGGGCAGGGCGCTCGGCCAGCTTTTCGTCTCGCTGCTGCCCGCGCTCGCACTGGGCGCCATCCTTGCCCTGACCTACCAGATTGCGACGGCGCCGGAAGAAAAGACCGATGTGTCGGCGCTCACCATTGAAACCGGCGCATCCAGCGCGGAAGAGAGCGCGGAACAGGAAGCCGCCGGCGGGTTGGCCGCGCCAGAGGGCGCGGAAGACGAAAAGCCCGAGCCGCTGGGCGCGGCGCCGGCTGCCGAGGAACCGGAAAAAGCCAGGCCTGCGGCCGAATCGGTGAAGCCGGCGGGGAGCACGAAGGCGGCCAAGGCCGAGAAGGCTGCAGGCGCGGAATCCGCCGAGCGCCTCCCGGTACCGACCTGGTACTGGATCATGTTCGCGATATTCGCTGCCACCGTCGCCCTTCTGGCCTGGCTGTGGAGTTGGGAGCGGCTGGAGGTTTTCAAGATGCTGCTCGGCTCGTTTTTCCCGCTGGCGGTGCTGATCCTGATGGTGCTGGGTTCGATCGTCTTTGGCCTGTCGACGCCGACCGAAGCGGCGGCGGTGGGCGCATTCGGCGGCGCCGTGCTCGCCCTGGTGTATCGCTATGTCGCCCACCAGCAGGCCGCCGCGGCGGGGCAGGAGAGCGGCGGCGTGGCCTGGACGACGCTGAAGGAACTCGGGGTCATCGTGAGGGAATCGTCGTTCCTTACCGCCAAGACCAGCGCCATGGTGTGCTGGCTGTTCATCGGCTCCGGAATTTTCTCGGCGGCATTCGCGCTGCTCGGCGGCCAGGAAGTCGTCGAGCACTGGGTGCTGTCGCTGGGACTCACGCCCCTGCAGTTCATGATCCTCGCCCAGTTCATCATCTTCATCCTGGGCTGGCCGCTGGAGTGGACGGAGATCATCGTCATCTTCATGCCGATCTTCATTCCGCTGCTGCCGAAGTTCGGCATCGATCCGCTTTTCTTCGGATTGCTGGTGGCGCTGAACCTGCAGACGGCTTTCCTGTCGCCGCCGGTGGCGATGGCTGCCTTCTACCTCAAAGGGGTGTCGCCGCCCCACGTGACGCTGAACCAGATTTTCGGCGGGATGATGCCCTTCATGGGCATCCAGGTGGTCGCGCTGGTGCTGCTCTACGTCTTCCCGCAGATCGGTCTCTGGCTGCCCAGCGTGGTGTACGGCAGGTAGCGGCGTCAGGAAATCAGGGTCAGACCGCGATTTCCAGCTTCATCGGGCAGCACTCCTAGAAATCGTGGTCTGACCCCGATTTCTAAGGCGCAGCGGCGATGGCCCTGAGGACGCGCAGTTCTTCCTGCATGCGCGTGATTTCGCTGCGGTCGGCGAAGGCAAGTACCCAGTGGGTCAGCAGGCCGTCGACGCCGTGCACCATGCCGATCGACACCGCCACTTCAGCCCCCGATCCGTCCTTGCGGCGGGCGCGCATCTGCAGCCGCACCGGCGCATCGTTGAACATGTCTGCCGCGCCTTCGGCTTCCGGAAACAGCAGCGTGATGACCGGGCGGCCGAGTACTTCGTCGGCGCGATAGCCAAAGTAAGCCTCGAAGGACGGATTGACGTAGGTCAGGGGACGTCCCTTGGCGCTCGCATCGGCAAGCGCCACCGGGAAGCCGCAGGCCGCGAGGGCGGCGCGGCTGAGGGCGCTGTCGGCGAGCAGGCGCGCCAGGGCGGGTGCCGCCACGGGGCGGGCGCCGTTGCCGCTGTGGCCGTTCTGACCGGTAAGCAGCTTGTCAGGAACTGTCATGGCATGTTTTTGCCACGGCTCGGCCGTCGCGACAAGTAGGAAAACCGGTACAGGACGCCAAAAAGCCAAGTAAATTCAGCGGGGTGTGACAAACCCCACGAATTTCAGGCGGCTTTGCTCTGGCGGCCCGGGGCGGAGAGGGAGTAGCAGCCCCTGCGCAGGCGCTTCAGGTCCGCGTTCTCGATCGCCTCGCGCAGGAAGCGGAAATTGCCGTCGATCTCGATCTGGTAGAGGTTTGGGCCGTCGAAATGCGCCTCGGCATAGCGGTCGGCCGCGCCCAGCTTGCGGTTGATGCGGTCGCGCGCCACGTATTCGTAGAAGCCCGGCGTCTTGTAGATCAGGTCATCGGGCGAGGAGTAGCGCACGATTTCGCGGCCATCCGGCAGCGTCTCGCGCGCTATCGAGCCCAGCACGAACTCCTGGTACAGGAACTCGCGGCATTTCTCCAGGTACATGCGGTCGGACATCTGGCCGATCAGGTCAGCCGTGCCGACCATGTAGCCAACCATGCGGTCCTTGGGCTCCGCCACCTTGATATCGTCCACGTCCATTTCGTAGCCGGTGAAATGCACCACGCGCGACGCCACATCGGCCTCGGCGCCGAAACCGATCGTCGGCAGGTAGCGGGCAAGGAAATCGGCGCTGCGGCTGACGTGGACCTTGGTGAAGATCGCGCCGTTCTCGACGCCGGCCTCGGAGGCGCGGCGCAGGTAGCCCGAGTCGTGCAGCAGCGCGATGACGACACCGAGCATGGCGCGGCGGCCGCCCAGCTGTTCGGCGCCGGGATGAGCGCGGTCATGGCCCTCGATCAGGCGTGCGGTCGCGAGCGTCATGTCCAGCGTGTGGCGCGCGTCGTGGTACAGCGTGTCGCAGGGGAGGTAGCCCGGGTAGCCGCCCTCGAACAGGGCCTTCACGTCGTCGAACGCACGGGCGATGGGGGTCAGGTCTACGCCGGGATAGCGCGCGCTGTACATCGCGATGACGGCGTCCCGCACCACGGCAGCGTCTTCCACATTGACGAGGTTGGTGACGTCGTTCTGGTTCTGGCGGGAGTGCATTCGCTAGGGGATCCTGCCCAATTATCAAGGTTTGTCAGGGCTGGGGGCAAGAGCATTTATCCCCCAGTCCCACACAATCTGACACTGCAAAGCGGGAGCCGGCCGATAAGCCGGGTTCTGTGGCAGGGAACCCCCCGAAAGGGGCACCCCCGACAGCCATTCCTCTAGGCCCCTGATTGCTCAGGAGCTCAAGCCACCTACCCGCAAGCCCGACCGAGCCGGCCTCCAGTGCCGAGGTTGCCCCCGGCACCCTGCTTGCCTATTTGGTGTTGCTCCGGATGGAGGTTGCCGCGTTTCACCCCTGCCGGTTCCCGTTCATTTCAGAACGGGACTTTGCTCCGCTTGCGCGTCGCAAAGCCCGGCAGGACTCGTCTCTGTGGCCCTGTTCGTCGCGTCGCCACGCCGGGTCGTTAGCCCGCATCCCGCTCTATGGAGCCCGGACTTTCCTCTGCACCTTGCGGTACAGCGGCTGCCTGGCCGACTCCCGTCGGGATTTTACCGCGCTGCAGCGGGGCGAAAGTACCGTTTATCCGAGTAAAAGTCCGCCCGGCTGCCGCCTTCGAACCAGCCCGGATAGCCGAATACCGGCAACGGGGGCAGATCGCGCGGCGAGGTGCCTGCGGTCGCGAGCCAATGCGCTGCCTGCGCGTCGAGGTCGCGGGACGCATCCGCGAAAACGACCTTGCAGGTGATGCCCGGATGCGGCGCCAGCGCCTGTTCCAGCACCGCGTGCCCGACCACCGTGATGCGGAAGTCGTGGTGGCGCTCAAGGAACAACTCCGACCACCGCGCCTCGCGTACGAGATCTGCGATATCGCTCTTGCCGGCAATGATCGCGCCGCCCTCGTCGAAGATCGTCAGCATGTCGCGCAGGCGTCCGCGCTTTCCTGCTTCGCGCGGGATCTCCGCGGCGTGCATCGCATTGATGCGCGCCTTGGTTTTCGGGAACGCCAGCCAGGCGAGCGCGTTGAAGAGGTCGTGCTTGTTGCCGGGACGCGTCTGGACATGGCCGGTCTCGAAAACGTGCACTTCGTAGTAGGGATCGGAGGCGGATGGCGGAACAAAGCGCACGGGCCTGCCGCTTTCCGTTCTCAGGTTCGATTGCTCCGACAGCAGATTCAGCCGTTCAACGGAAAAGTCCCCGGCCTTTTCGATCCACGGCCGGATTGAATCGAATATCGGATGAATCAAGCCAGCTGCCAAGGAATGGTCTCGCCGGCGCGCAGTGGAATCAGTTCGTCGCCGCCGAAGCGCAGCGTTTGCGGCACCGTCCATTCCTTGCGCAGCAGCGTGATCGTGTCCGCGTTGCGCTTCAGGCCGTAGAAGTCCGCGCCGAAGTGGCTCGCGAAGCCCTCCAGCCTGTCCAGCGCCCCGGCTTCCTCGAACGCGGTGGCGTAGAGCTCGATCGCGGCATGCGCGCTGTAGACCCCGGCGCAGCCGCAGGCCGCCTCCTTGGTGACGCGCGAATGCGGCGCGCTGTCGGTGCCGAGGAAGAACTTCGGGTTGCCCGAGGTCGCCGCCGCCACCAGAGCCTCGCGGTGTTCCTCGCGCTTGAGCACCGGCAGGCAGTAGTGATGCGGGCGGATGCCGCCGAGGAACAGGGCATTGCGGTTGAGCAGCAGGTGCTGCGGCGTGATGGTCGCGGCGACATTGGGGCCGGTGACCTCCACGTACTGCACGGCATCGCGCGTGGTGACATGCTCGAGCACGATCTTCAGGCCGCTGAAGCGCTCCACGATCGGGCCCAGGATCTCCTCGACGAAAGCCTTCTCGCGGTCGAACACGTCCACCGCCGGATCCGTCACCTCGCCGTGGATGAGCAGCGGCAGGCCGAGCTGCTCCATTTTTTCCAGAGCGAGGAAGCAGCGCGAGATGCGCGTCACGCCCGCGTCCGAGTGCGTGGTCGCGCCCGCCGGGTAGTATTTGACGCCGTGCACCCGGCCCGAGAGCTTGGCGCGGCCGATTTCCTCCGGCGGCGTGTCGTCCGTGAGATAGAGCGTCATCAGCGGGTCAAAGGTCGAGCCCTCGGGCAGTTCGCCGAGGATCCGGTCGCGGTAATGCAGCGCCTGCTGCGTCGTGCGCACCGGCGGCTTGAGGTTCGGCATGACGATGGCGCGGCCGAAGCGGCGCGCCGTGTCGCCGAGCACATCCGCCATCGCCCGCCCGTCGCGCAGGTGCAGGTGCCAGTCGTCCGGGCGCGTGATGGTGAGCTTGTCCACCCACCGATTTTACTTGGTCCTTTTCACCGCGATCGCGTACAGCTCCTTTTTCGGCACACCGGTAATCTTCGATGCGAGCTTGGCTGCTTCACTGGCCGGGAGATGCTCGAGAAGAATTCCCAGAACGCGTTCAGCTTCCGCGCGCCCCGGGAGTTTCTGCTCTCCCGGTCCGAGGATGAGCACGAATTCCCCGTCCTGCCGGTGCGGCCCGGCGGCAAGCCATGCCGGCGCCGCCTCCAGCGTCATGCGCGCGATTTCCTCGAACTTCTTGCTGATCTCGCGCGCGATCACGAGTTCGCGTTCCGGTCCGAAGCGCTCGAGCAGGGCCGTCACGGTTTCCAGCACGCGGTGCGGCGCCTCGTAGAGGACGACCGGCCATGGAACGTCAAGTTGCTCGAGCGAACTCTTTTTTCCGGCAGGCAGGAAACCGGCGAACTGGAAGCTCCCGCCGACGAAGCCCGAGGCCGAGTAGGCGGCGACGGCGGCGCTCGGGCCCGGGACCGGGACCACGCGCAGGCCCGCGCGGTGCGCCGCGGCCACCAGCATGGCGCCGGGGTCCGATACCGCGGGCGTTCCGGCATCGCTCACCAGCGCCACCGTGCTGCCTCCGTGCAGCGCGCGCAGCAGCTTTTCGCCCGCATCGCGCTCGTTGTGCGCGTGCAGCGCCACCGTGCGCGCGCCGATGCCGTGGTGGGCGAGGAGGGTGCGCGTGGTGCGGGTGTCCTCGCAGGCAATGATGTCGGCCGCGCGCAGGATGTCGATCGAGCGAGGGCTCGAGTCGGCGAGGTTGCCGATCGGCGTGGCGACGACGTAGAGCGTTCCTGGTGTGCTGGTCAAGCGCGGGTCAACCTTGCGGGGTTGCGGTCCGTTAAGACTGCCATGAACAGGGCCGCAGAGCGAGCGAAGCGAGCGGTACTAGGAGAACGAGCCGAGGAGCTATGCGCAGAAATGTTGCGCAAGGCCGGCCTGCGGGTGCTGGCGCGCAACTGGCGCTGCCGGCATGGCGAAATCGACCTGGTGGCCGAGGAGGGTGGCACGCTGGTCTTCGCCGAGGTGCGCCTGCGCAGCGACGCGCGTTTCGGCGGCGCCGCCGAAAGCATCACTGCGGCCAAGCAGGCCCGCCTGATCGCCGCCGCGCGCCTCTATCTTGTGCGCCGGCCCGAGTCGGACTGCCGCTTCGACGTCCTGTTGCTCGATTCCCTCGACGGCGCGCGCATCAGCTGGATCCGGAATGCGTTTACTGCCTAGCCTGCTGCTGTTCCTGGCATGTGCCGCGAACGGCCAGAGCGTGGAGGTGCAGGCGCACGCCAGCGTGCGGTTGCTCGTGCAGAGCTCGCCGCTGGCGGGCTTTCGCTACGCCGAGGCGGCGCAGGTAATGCCGATGCTGCAGCGGGGCGACCCGCTGGAGCTGGTGCGAGAAGCGGACAATCCCCGCGATGCGAACGCCGTGCGCGTGGAGTGGCGCGGCCGCAAGCTCGGCTACGTGCCGCGGCGCGAGAACGCGGCGCTCGCCTGGGGCCTGGATCGCGGCACGCCGCTGCGCGCGCGGGTGAGCCGGGTCGCGGAGCATCCGAACCCGGCGAAGCGGATCGAGTTCGAGGTATACATCGAGTAAAATCATCCGATGGAAAACGCGCTGGAAGCGCGGGTGGCGTCGCATTTTGCCGACAGCGCAAAGCTGAAACTCGCCGCGGCGGAAGAGCTCTCGGCGCCGATCGCGCGCGGCATCGGGCTGATGGCGGCTTCGCTCAAGGCGGGCGGCAAGATCCTTGCGTGCGGCAACGGCGGCTCCGCGGCCGACGCGCAGCACTTTGCCGCCGAGCTGGTCAACCGCTTCGAGCGCGAGCGCGCGCCGCTGGCGGGGCTGGCGCTGACCACCGATTCCTCGGCGCTCACCTCGATCGCGAACGACTACAGCTACGAGCAGGTGTTCGAGAAGCAGCTGCGCGCGCTCGGGCGCCGCGGCGACGTGCTGCTCGCGATCTCGACTTCCGGCAACTCGGCAAGCGTGGTGGCGGCGGTGCGCGCGGCGCGGGAACTTGGCCTGCGGACCGTCGCTCTAACCGGCAACGGCGGCGGCAAGGTGGCGGCCGAACTTACGGCCGAGGACGTTCACGTGTGCGTGCCGCACAAGCGCACCATGCGCATCCAGGAAGTGCACCTTCTGGCGCTGCATTGCCTTTGCGACGGCATCGATTCACAGCTACTTGGAGACAAGCAATGAAAAAAATCCGGCTGCGGTTACTCCTCGTCCTGCCACTGCTTGCGGTCGCGCTGCCGGGTTGCCTTGAGACGGCGCTCGTGGTGGGCGCCGGCACGGCGGCCTATTCGGCCACGGACCGGCGCACGACCGGCGTCCAGGTCGATGACGAAGGCATCGAGCTGCGCGCGACGAACCGCGTGAGCGAGCGCTTCGGCGACAAGGTCCACGTCAACATCAGTTCCTTCAACCGCAGCGTGTTGCTGACGGGGGAGGTGCCCAACGCCGCGGCCAGGGACGAAATCGAGAAGCTGGTGCAGGGAGTGCAAGGCCTGCGCGGCGTTACCAACGACCTGCAAGTCGCCAACGCCACCTCGGTGTCTTCGCGGGCCGGCGACGCGACCATCACTGGCAAGGTGAAGGCGCGGCTGCTCGACTCGGGCAAGCTGAATCCGGTCCACGTGAGGGTGATCACCGAAAATTCAGTCGTCTACCTCCTCGGCATCGTGACCGAGGCCGAGGCCAATGCGGCGGTCGAGATCGCGCGCACCACCGGCGGCGCGCGCAAGGTGGTAAAGGTGTTCGAATACTGCAAGCCGGCCGACGCGGTCTGTGCCGCCAAGCCCAAGACCGAAGAAGCGAAGAAGAAGTGACGCACGACGGGTTCCCGCCTGCAGTTTGAGGAGAAAATCAGGCCGGCAGGCGGCGCGGCCCTATGGGCTGCCGGCCTGCCGCGGCCGCTGGTATTCACCAACGGCGTCTTCGATCTCCTGCACCGGGGCCACGTGACCTACCTCGCGCAGGCGCGCGCGCTCGGCGCCGCGCTCGTCGTCGCGCTCAATGGCGACGCGTCCGCCCGGCGGCTCGGCAAGGGAGACGGCCGGCCGGTAAATACGCTGGAGGACCGCATGGCGCTGGTGGCGGCGCTCGAGGCGGTGAGCGCGGTCACCTGGTTCGACGAGGACACGCCCGCGGCGCTCATCGAAACGCTGCGGCCCGAGGTCCTGGTCAAGGGCGGCGACTGGCCGGCGGAGCAGATCATCGGCGCGGTGCAGACGCTGGCGCGCGGCGGGCGCGTGGTCTCGATTCCGTTCGAGCATCAGCGCTCGAGCACCGCCCTGCTCGAAAAAATCAGGAAAGCTTGAGTTCGAAACAGATTGCGCCCGGCGTCGGCGACGCCAGGTAGGCTGCGGTTTCGCGAAATCCAAGATCGCGGTAAAGGGCAATTGCCGGCGCAAGCTTCGGCAGCGTGTCGAGCACCACGCGCGCGTATTTCCGCAGGCGTGCCTCCTCGACGACCGCGACCGCCAGGCGCCGCCCCAGTCCGCTGCCCCGGTAGGCATCGCGCACGTACATCCGCTTCATTTCGCCCGTACTGTCATCCAGGCGGCGGAGCGCGACGCAACCGGCTGCCATGCCTCCGTCGCGGGCAATCCACAGCGCCCCCCCGGGAGGCGCATACTGGCCGGGAAGCGCTTCGAGTTCCTGGTCGAAGTTCTGGAAACACAGCGCCTCGGCGACCAGCCGGGAGTATTCGCCGAACAGGGTCCGCACGTCTTCGAGGTCCGGCGCGGTGGCCGGAAGGATTTTCAACACCAAAGCATTCTACAATTCACACACTCCCATGCGCCTGCACCAGCTCAAGATCGACTTCGCCGCCGAGCAGGACCGGATGCTGATGCTGATCGCCGCGAGCGAGCAGGTCGAAGTACGCATGTGGCTGACGCGCCGCTTCGTGAAGCTGCTCTGGCCGCTGCTGGTCAAGCTGGCCGAGGAAGCGAGCCCGCGCATCCGCACCCAGCCCAATCCCGAGGCGCGCAAGGCCCTGCTCAGCATCGAGCACGAGCAGGCGGTGTCGAAGGCGAATTTCTCGCAGCCCTACGACGACAGCATCCGCGCCACGCCGCTGGGTGCCGAGCCGCTGCTGCTGGCCCGCATCCAGACCGGCCACGACCCGAACGGCCACCCGGTGGTCGCGATGCATCCGGCCGAAGGCCAGGGCGTGACCCTGACGCTTGATCCGGTGCTGCTGCATTCCGTGTGCCGCCTGCTGCAGGCGGCGGTCAAGAAGAGCGACTGGGACATGGAGCTCAAGCTGCCCGGCGTCGAGCCGCAGGAAACCCAGCCCGAGCGCACGAGGCGCACCATCAATTGACATGAACCTTGCCGGTGCAATCCAGGAGAAAGTGAAGGGCCTGCTGCCGGACCTGATCGGCATCCAGTTCACCGACGTGACGCCCGGCAAGGTGGTCGCGCAGCTGTCGGTGCGCAAGGACCTTTGCACCATCGGCGACAACCTGCATGGCGGGGCGATCATGGCCTTCGCCGACACGCTGGGCGCGGTGGCGGCGATCCTCAACATGCCCGAGGGGGCCCGCACCACCACTATCGAGTCGAAAACCAACTTCATCCGGGGTGCGCCGATGGGCGTACAGGTGATCGGGGAGGCGGTCCCGGTGCACAAGGGACGCACCACGGTGGTTTGCCAGACCTCCATCCGCTCGGCGGAGGGCAAGCTGGTCGCCCTCGTGACCCAGACCCAGTTGGTGATACCCCCGGTGTGATTCCCCCTGATTCCCCCGGGCAGGGGGATAAGTAGGGGTATAATCCGACCTCTTTAGTTTTCAAGGCATTACGTCATTAGCTCAGGTTTCGAAAAACTGGGCTTGATCCCACCGCTGCTGCAGGCGGTGAAGGACCTGGGCTACGAGCAGCCAAGCCCCATCCAGGAACAAGCCATCCCTCTCGTCCTCGCGGGCCGCGATCTCATGGCGGGTGCCCAGACCGGCACCGGCAAGACGGCCGCATTCGCGCTGCCGACGCTGCAGAACCTCGCGCCGCACGCGAGCTCGTCCGCTTCCCCCGCGCGCCATCCGATCCGCGTGCTGGTGCTGACGCCGACGCGCGAGCTGGCGGTGCAGGTGGAGGAGAGCTTCCGCGAGTACGGCAAGCACATGCCGCTGCGCACCTGCATCGTCTACGGCGGCACGGACATGAATGCCCAGATCCTGGCGCTGCGCAAGGGCATCGAGATCCTCGTCGCAACGCCCGGCCGGCTGCTCGACCACGTGCAGAACAAGACGCTGATGCTGAACCAGGTCTCGGTGCTGATCCTGGACGAGGCCGACCGCATGCTGGACATGGGCTTCATGCCCGACATCAAGCGCATCATCGCGCTGCTGCCGCCGGTCAGGCAGAACCTGCTGTTCTCGGCCACTTTCCCGGACGAGATCCGCAGGCTCACCAAGACGCTGCTCAAGAACCCCGCCGAGGTGCAGATCGCGGCGCGCAACGCCACCGCCGACTCGATCACCCACGTGGTGCACCCGTGCGCGCGCGAGAAGAAGCGCGAACTGCTGTGCCACATCATCCAGTCGAGGGGCCTCAAGCAGGTGCTGGTGTTCACCGGCACGCGCATCGGCGCCAACCGCCTCGCGCACCAGCTGCGCGCCAACCACATCCAGGTGGACGCGATCCACGGCGACAAGACGCAGGCCGAACGCGAAGCCGCGCTGGAAGCGTTCAAGAACGGCAAGACCACCGTGCTGGTCGCCACCGACGTGGCCTCGCGCGGCCTCGACATCGAGAGCCTGCCGCAGGTCATCAATTTCGACATCCCGCATTCGCCCGAGGACTACGTGCACCGCATCGGCCGCACCGGCCGCGCGGGCCTGACCGGCGAGGCGATCTCGCTGGTGGCGCCCGAGGACATGGAAGCGCTCGCCGCGATCGAGAAACTCATCAACAAGAAGCTCGAGCGCGTCCTGGTGGCGGGATACGCCAATGCGGGCACCGTGGCGACGATGGTGAGCGACGCCGGCCGCGAGGGGAGGGGACGCCGCGAAGGATCGCACCGGCGCCGCGACGAACGGCAGGAGCAGCACCCACCGCGACAGCGACAGCAAAATTCCCCGCCGCAGCACGCGACCGCGCCATCCCCGGCGCCGCAACACCGTCCCGCACCGAAATCCCAGGATCCGATCTTCTCCAAGCCTTACGAGCCCGGCACCGGGCCGACCGCAGCACCGCGCCAGGAGCCTTCGCTCGGCAAGCGCCACGCGCGCCCCGTCGCCGCGCTGCTCGGCGGCCTCAAGCGCGCAAGCTAGCCCGCCAGCGCGTCGGTGAGGTTCACGTCAGGCGTCTCGCAGTGAACCGGGACTACGGCGAGTTCTTCAGGTCGGCGCTGAAAGTGGTCGCAATCCTCTGCCTGCTCGCGCCGTTGTTGATGATTGCACACAAGGTCTCCGCCGACGTGACGGCTTTGGCGCGGCAGTATTCCGGGGGTGATTTCTGGCAAGCCTTGTTGCGGCACCTGCTGTGGAGTCTCGCGGGTCGCTAGGTAGCCGCCTGACCCTTCGCCATAGCAGGGGCTGAGCTCAGTCGTCAGAAGGGCAGCGGCGCGTCCGGCTTGAGGGGTTGCAGCACTTTCCTGAAGTCTTCCTGGATGCGGCGCAGCGCGACGGGGTCAGTTCCTTCGAAGCGCAATACGATCACGGGCGTGGTATTGGAGGCGCGTGCGAGGCCGAAGCCGTCGGCGTACTCGGCGCGGATGCCGTCGATGGTGAGAATGCGCTGCGTGCCCGCGAACGGATTCTTCGCCGCGACCTGGCGGCCGAGCGTCTCGACCAGCGCGTGCGGCTCGCCTTCGGCGAGCTTCCAGTTGAGCTCGGGAGTGGAGGGCGCGTCGGGCAAGCTCTCCAGAATTTCAGTTGAATTTGATTCTTTAGAAAGAATTTCAAGGAGTCTTGCGCCGGCATAGAGCGCGTCGTCGAAGCCGTACCAGCGCTCCTTGAAGAAAGTGTGGCCGGACATCTCGCCCGCGAGCGGCGCGCCGGATTCCTTCAGCTTCGCCTTGATGAACGAGTGGCCGGTCTTCCATACCAGCGGCCTGCCGCCGTGGCGCTCGATCCAGGGCGCGAGCAGGGCGGTGCATTTCACGTCGTAGATGATCTCGGCGCCCGGATTGCGCGACAGCACGTCCTTTGCATACAGCATCAGCTGGCGGTCCGGCAGGACGATCTGGCCGCGCTTGGTGACGACGCCGAGGCGGTCCGCGTCGCCGTCGAAGGCGAGGCCCAGCTCCTCCGGTCCGGACTCCAACGTGGCGACGAGATCCTTCAGGTTCTCGAGTTTCGAGGGGTCGGGATGATGGTTCGGGAAATGCCCGTCCACCTCGGAGAACAGCTCCGTGACTTCGCAGCCCAGGCGCCGGAACAGGCGCGGCGCGATGACCCCGGCCACGCCGTTGCCGCAGTCGATGGCGACCTTGAAGGGGCGTGACAACTTCACATCGCCCGCGATGCGCTCCACGTAGGCGTCGAGCACGCTCGCGGTGCTGCGCTTGCCGCTGCCGCTCGCGTGCTTGCCGGCCTCGACGCGGCGGCGCAGGTCCTGGATTTCCTCGCCCGAAAGCGTGCTTCCGGCGACGACCGTCTTCAGGCCGTTGTATTCACCGGGGTTGTGGCTGCCGGTAACCATCACCGCGCTATGGGTGCCCAGATGGTAGGCGGCGAAGTAGGTGACCGGCGTCGGCACCATGCCGATGTCGACGACGTCGGCGCCCGCAGCATTCAGGCCGTCCATCAGCGCCGCCGAGAGCTCCGGGCTGGACAGCCGGCCGTCGCGGCCGACGGCGAAGGCCGGCGCGCCTGCTTCGCGGGCGGCGCTGCCCCGCTCGCGGGCGAGCGTCCCTATCGCGCGGCCGATCTCGCGCACCACGGCCGCGGTCAGCGCTTTGCCGGCGATGCCGCGGACGTCGTAGGCGCGGAAAATTTCTGCGGGTACGTTCATGGCGTGGAAAAAAACTCGAGGACGCGTCGCGCGAGCCAGCGGTTGCGGCCGGGAAATCCGGCGTGGCCACCAGCGCGCGGAAATTCTAGCACCACGTTGGGCGGCACTGCGCCCGCATCCCTGATCGCGTCGAGCACCGCTGCCGGCATGAACGGATCGTTGCGCGCGTTGATCACCAGCGCCGGCACCCGGATGCGCGCAAGCCACGGTCCGCTGGATGACCGCGCCCAGTAATCGTCGGCGCCCAGGAAGCCGTGCAGCGGCGCGGTGACCGCGTCGTCGAATTCCCAGAACGTTCGCGCCCGGCGCAGGCGCGCCGCGTCGACGGGAATTTTCTGCCGTGCGATTTTCTCAAATGTCTTGCGCTTCAGGCTGCGCAGGAAGACGCGCGTATAGACTTCCCGGCTGAATCCGGCGTCGAGATTGCCGCCGGCGGCGGCAAGATCCAGCGGTGCCGAAATCGCGACCGCTTTTTCTACCGTGGCATCCGCGCCCTGTTCGCCCAGCAACTTCAGTAGTGCATTCCCTCCAAGGGAAATTCCGACCGCCTGGCGTGCGCCAAGGCGCTTGAGAATCCACCCAATCTCCGCGCTGTCGCCCGAGTGGTAGGCGCGCGGCAGGCGGTTCAATTCACCGGAGCAGCCGCGAAAGTGGGGCACCACGCAGCGCCAGCCCATGGAGAGGGCCAGTGATGCAATCGCGCGTGCGTAGGGACTGGAAGAGCTGCCTTCCAGTCCATGGAAGAGCGCAATCAGCGGGCCGCCCGGGTTCTCTTCCCCGCCCGCCCAATCAAGATCGATGAAGTCGCCGTCGGGCGTGTCCCAGCGCTCGCGCCGCCAGGCGACCCGCGGCGCGGGGACCAGCGCGGCATAGATGGTCTGCAGGTGGCCGCCGGGCAGCCACCACGGAGCTGTATAGGAGGAAACCCGGTCGGAACCCGCTCCGGTGCTCAATGGAGGATTTTCGGGGCCGCCGGGGCGGGCTCCCCGGCCGGCTCGGCCGGCGCGGGCGAGGCGTGGTGCACGATCATGCGCCAGCCCGCGGCGGTGCGCAGGTAGACATTGGTCGCGACCATCGGCGCGCGGGGCCGCTGCTCGCCGGCGACGGTGATGATCTCGTGCACGCTGTGCGCCTCGATCATCACCCCGGCGATCACCACCTGCTGCGTGATCCGCACGCGCATGCTCGGACCGCCGGCGAACATCTGCCGCCACACTTCGCGCACCTGGGCCTGGCCGGCGAGGCGCTGCCCGGCCGGATGCACGCAGACGATGTCCTCGTCCTCGGACCACACCGCCATCATGGCCTCGAGGTCGCAGCGCTCGAGCGCCTCGTAAAACGCGTTCTGCGCATCCTGTGCGGTGGGAAATATCTTCGCGCTCATGTCGGTGCTCCCGGCAGGGATTTTATTTCCTCCAGCACCCGTTCCACCGAAAGGCCGTTCATGCACTTGAAATGGCCGAGCGGGCAGACGCGCTCGTAGCAGGGACTGCATTCCACCCTGAGCCAGACGGTGCGCGCCAGCGCGGACTGGGGCGGCGTGTGCTCGGGACTGGAAGAGCCGAACAGCGCCACCTGGGGCGTCGCCGTGGCCGCGGCGACGTGCATCAGGCCCGAATCGTTGGTCACCACCGCTTGGGCCCCCGCGATCAGGTCGATGGCCTCGTCGAGCGTCGTCTGCCCGACGAGATTCTTGCCTCCTATCCGTTCGGATTCTTTTCTGTCGGATGCAGAGCCGATCAGCACGACCTGCCCATCCAGCTTCTCCGCCAGTTCGCGGAAGTGGGGCCAGCGCTTGGCCGGCCCGTATTCGGCGCCCGGACAGAGCACCACGTAAGGGCCGGAGATGCCGAATTTGCCGGCCGTCCCGTTCTCCCGCTTCCGCAGTTGAGGTCTTGTCAGTCCTCCTGCCGCGCCGTCCGCCAACCTCGCGTAGTGGACCGACATGGCTTCGCGAGCAGGGCCGGGCTCGCACACTTTGTTCAACAGCCCCCGGCGGCCCTCGCCGCGATAGCCGACGCGAACCGGAATGCCCGCGAAGAACGGGATCAGAGCCGCTTTCAGCGTGTTGGGCAGTACGTAGGCCTCGTCGTAGCCGCGCATTCCGAGTATGCGCCCGAGCCGCCAGCGCTCGCCCAGCTGCAGCGCGCCATGGCGCAGATCTGCCTCGACCACTTCCGAGACTTCAGCCATGCGCCGCGCCACCGGGGCGACCCAGGGAGGGGCGATCACGTCGATCCGGGTGGCGCCGCCCTCGCGCAGGCGCGCGAGCAGCGGTTGCGCCATCAGCGCGTCGCCGATCCAGTTGGGAGCCACAATCAAAATGTGGCGGGGCGCAACGTCGAGGATGCGCGACAGGCTAGTGGCCCTTCGGCGCCGCGCCCTTGTAGAGGTACTTTGTCCCGCAATAGGGGCAAAGCGCCTGTCCCTGCTTCACCACGTCGAGGAACACGCGCGGATGCCGCGCCCAGAGCGGCGCACCCGGCATCGGGCAGTGGAGCGGCAGATCCTTCTCCGTCAGCTCGACCTGCCTCGACGTGTCGTTGCTCATTTCCTGGCCTTCTTCATGTCGACCGGCGTCAGCCAGTGCTTCTTCTTGCGGTCCTTGCCGGTGACCACGTCGAAGAACGCCTTCTGCAGCGCCTTGGTGATCGGGCCCGCCTTGCCCTCGCCGATCTTGCGCTGGTCGAGCTCGCGGATCGGCGTCACTTCGGCCGCGGTGCCGGTGAAGAAGCATTCGTCGCAGATATAGATGTCGTCCCGGGTCAGGCGCTTGGCCTTGACCTTGTAGCCCAGGCCTTCGGCGAGTTCGATCACCGAAGTGCGCGTGATGCCCGTGAGCGCGGAGGTGAGCTCCGGCTCGTAGATGACGCCGTCCTTGATGACGAAGATGTTCTCGCCCGCGCCTTCGGCGACGAAGCCGTCGACGTCGAGCAGCAGGCCCTCGTCGTAGCCATGCTGGGTGGCTTCCAGCGTCGCCAGCACCGAGTTCGGATAGGTGCCCGACATCTTCGCGCGCGCCATGGTCACGTTGACGTGGTGGCGCGCCACCGACGCGGTCTTGACGCGGATGCCCTTGTTCAGCGCCTCGGGGCCGAGGTAGGCGCCCCAGGGCCAGGCCGCGATCGCGACGTGCACCTTCGCGCCCACCGGCGAGACCCCCATCTTTTCCGAGCCGTAGAACGCGATCGGGCGGATGTAGCAGGCCTCGTGGCCGTTGGCGGCCACCACCTCGATGTGCGCCTGCATCAGGCGCTCGATGGTGTACGGCACCTTCATCATGTAGATGTGGCCCGAGTTGATGAGCCGCTGCGTGTGCTCGCGCAGGCGGAAGATCTGCGTGCCGCTGACCGTCTTGTAGGCGCGCACGCCCTCGAACACCGCGAGGCCGTAGTGCAGGGAATGCGTGAGGACGTGGGTGGTCGCGGAGCGCCACGGCACCAGCTTGCCGTCGTACCAGATCCAGCCGTCGCGGTCCGCCATGGACAGTGATGCGCCCGCTGCCTTCTTTGCCTTCGCCATGCACGCTCCTTGAGTGTGAGGGGCTATTCTAAACACAAAAAAGCGCTAGACTATTAGCACTTATGTTAATAGTCCTTCGGCATGGACCTTGACGACGTTTTCGGCGCCCTGTCTTCCGTGCCGCGGCGGCAGATCCTCGCCTTCCTGTCGCAGACCGCGCTCTCCACGACCGACCTCGCGAACCGCTTCTCGCTCAGCGCGCCGGCGGTCTCGCGCCACCTGGCCGTGCTGCAACGCGCCGGCCTCGTGGTGAGCGAGCGCCAGGGCCAGAGCGTCCTGTATCGCCTCAATCGCGACGTGCTGCTGGACGCGCTGGCGCGCTTCGCCTCCGAGGTGGACGGTCCGCTGCGCCGCGAAGCGCAGGCGCCCAGGACGCCGCGCGAAGCCATCTAGTGCTAGGCTTGCAGTCGGCCATGGACGACCTTCGACAGGGCATCAACCGGTTTTCGCAGGGTCTCGGCAACCTGCTGGTGGACGCGTTCCACTACCTCGCGCTGTTCGCCATCGGCGCCACCATCGTCTGGTCCGCGGTCTTCGCCTTCATCGGCATGAGCAGCAAGGGGCACGCGTCGATCGACGACATCCTGCTGCTGTTCATCTACCTCGAGCTGGGCGCGATGGTCGGCATCTACTTCAAGACCAACCACATGCCGGTGCGCTTCCTGATCTACGTCGCGATCACCGCGCTGACCCGCATGCTGATCGCCGACATCCAGCACAACCACACGCCCACGCCGGGGATCCTGATGATCTCGGGCGGCATCCTGCTGCTCGCGATAGCGAACCTCGTCATCCGCTATGGCTCGGCGAAATTCCCGTCGGTCGAGCCGGGGGCGAAGTGAGGCGCGCGCCGTGTGGCGCCGTTTTGGAGTCTAATACCGGAATACCTCGCACACGGAGCCGGCATGTCCTCCTATGAACTTGCGCAACTGAACATCGGCATCATCAGGGGGCCGATCGACGGGCCGGTGATGGCCGAGTTCGTCGCCAGTCTCGATCCGATCAATGCGCTGGCCGAGCGCACGCCGGGCTTCGTGTGGCGGTTCCAGACGGCGGAGGGCAACGCCACTTCGGTCCGTCCCTACCCGGAGAACGAGAACATGGCGGTCAACATGTCGGTCTGGAAGGACGTCGAGTCGCTGCGGCTCTTCGTCTTCCACTCCGAGCATGTGGCGATCATGCGGCGCCGGCGCGAGTGGTTCGAGAAGATGGACGAGGCCTTCCTGGTGCTGTGGTGGGTGCCGAAAGGGCAGCGGCCGACCATCGAGGAGGCGAAGGCGCGCCTGGAGCTGCTGCGCGCCAGGGGACCGGGCAAGGACGCGTTCACGTTCCGCCAGGCATTTCCGCCGCCGGATGCCGAGGCGCGGCCGGCGATCAGCTTCGGCGACGAGTGTCCCGCCACATGACCGACGAGAAAATCAAGCTGAAGATGGAAAACGGCCAGACCATCGACGTGGTGGTCTTCAGCAAGCGCGCCGACGCGATCGAGGTGGTGATCGGCGAGGGCATCCACAACATGAAATTTACGCTGACGCCGACCCGCAACGGCATGGCCTACGTCGGCAGCATCAAGGGGCGCGAGCTGGTGTATGAAAGAAGCCGGGAGAAGGTCCAGGCCGACATCGAGATGCTCAATCCGAACGTCAGGGGACCCAGGGCTCGCTGATTTACTGGTAAGCGGAAAACACTGCTTTCCAGAGTTTGCGCACGGCCTCTGATTTCGCGGCAACCTGGTCCTGCGGCACGCGGGCGTACTGCGCTCCGTTCAAACGCAACCGGTGCTGCAGGCGCCGGAACTTGCGGTAGGCGTTGCGGCAGTCTTCGGCCAGCGCGGCCGGAATCAACCCCAGGGCAGCGGCCGTGCCGAGCAGGGCGATGTTGCCCAGGTTGTGCGTGAGGTCGGCGTGCCGGCGCGCATGGGCGAGAACCAGGAACTGCACCGCGAACTCGATGTCGATCATGCCGCCGTGGTCATGCTTGAGGTCGAACAGGCCTGACTTGTTGGGGTGGGCCGCATGGATCTTCTCGCGCATCGCGAGGATTTCGCGCGCGAGGGCCCCGGGCTCCCTTTCCCTCGTCAGTATTTTCTTTCGTATCGATTCGAAGGCGTCGCCGACACTCCGGTCTCCGGCGCAATAGCGCGCGCGCGTCAGCGCCTGGTGCTCCCAGATCCAGGCCGAGTGCTCCTGGTACTCGTCGAAGCCCGACAGCGAGGACACCAGCATGCCCTTGGAGCCCGAGGGGCGCAGCGCGAGGTCGGTTTCGAACAGGGTGCCGGACGAGGTGTTGGCCGACAGCCAGTTGTTGTAGCGCTGCGCGAGCCTGATGTAGTTCTGCTCGGCGCGCTCTTCGGCGTCTTCGAACAGGAACACCATGTCGAGGTCGGAGGCGTAGCCGAGTTCCTTGCCGCCCAGCTTGCCGTAGGCGATGACCGCGAAGCGCGGCTGCTCGCGATGGCGGGTCGCGAGCTGCGCCCAGCAGGCTTCGAGCGATACCTGCAGCACGATATCGGCGAGCTGCGAGAGGTGGTCGGCGAGCCTCTCCACCGTGAGCAGGCCCGCGAGGTCCTGCGCCAGCAGGCGGAACTGCTGCGACTGGTGATGCTCGCGCAGCACGTTCATCTGCCGCTCGACGTCGCCTCCCGTTGCGGCGAGCGCGGCGCGCAGTCCGGCTTCGAACTCGCGCCAGTCGGGCGGCGAATAGAGCACCCGGTCGTCGAGCAGCTCATCGAGCAGCAGCGGATGCCGGGTAATGTAGCCGGCGGCCCATTGCGAGGCGCCGATCATGCGCGTGACGCGCTCCAGCGCCTCGGGCCGCTCGGCGAGCAGCGCGAGGTAGGACGCGCGGCGCGCGATCGCCTCCAGCAGGTCCACGCCGCGCGCCAGCGTCGCCGCCGCGTCCGGCGTCGCCGCCGCCGCGGTGCCGAGCGCGGGAATCAGCACGTCAAAGCGGCGCCGCGAATCGTCCGGCAGTTGCAGGTAGCGCTGGCTGGCGCGCAGGGCGTCGAGGCGGGGGTGCGCCGGCCACGGCCTGGCCTCGCTTTCCGCGCCGGGCTCGGCGAATACCGCCTGGAAATGGCGCGTCACCGCCTGGCGATGGGCGTTCAGGGCGCCGTAGAACGCGTCCCAGGAAGCGAAGCCGGCCATCCGCGCGAGGCGCGCGCGGTCCTCGTCCGCGCCGGGAAGCTCGTGCGTTTGCGCGTCGTCGACGTACTGCAGCCGGTGTTCGACATTGCGCAGGAAGACATACGCGTCGGCAAGTTCCGTCCCGGCGTCGTCCGGAAGAAGTCTTTTCCTGCACAAAATGCCCAGAGCCGGAAGCGTCGGCCGCGCCATGAGCTCCGGGTCGCGCCCGCCGCGTATCAGCTGCAAGGCCTGCACGATGAATTCGACTTCGCGGATCCCGCCGGGACCGAGCTTGACGTGCTCGGCGAGTTCGCGCCGCGCCACGTCGCGCCGCACTTCGGCGTGCAGGCGGCGCATCGCCTCCAGCGTGCCGTAGTCGAGATACTTGCGGAAGACAAACGGCCGGACGATGTCTTCGAGGGATTTCCTGTCGGCATCGGCACCCGATACCGCGCGCGCCTTGATCCAGGCGTAGCGCTCCCACTCGCGGCCCTGCGAAACGAAATAGGCCTCGAGCGCTTCGAAGCCGCTCACCAGCGCGCCGGAGTCGCCGTAGGGCCGCAGCCGCATGTCGACGCGGAACGCGAAGCCGTCCTCGGTAACGTCGTTCAGCAGCCCGATCAGCTTGCGGCCGGTGCGCTCGAGCCGCACCGGATCGGCGGCATCGCGGTGCACGAAGACGAGGTCGATGTCGGAGGACACGTTCAGTTCGCCGCCGCCCAGCTTGCCCATGGCGACGACGATGAGCTCCTCCTCGCGCAGCCAGCGCAGGGCGGCGCGGATCGCCAGGTCGGCAAGCTCGCTCATCGCGCGACAGACTTCCGGAAGGCCGGCGAGCCCCTCCAGATCGCGCGCCATGGTGCGCAGGAGCACTCGCTGGCGCAGGCGGCGCAGGCGGCGCTTGAACGCGGCTTCGTCGTCGCTGTCCGATCCCGCAAGCGCCTGCGCCATTTCGTCGGCGGTGAATGGCGTCCGCGCGGCGCGCGCGCGGTCCATCTCGATTTCGAGTTCGGGACGCGCGGCGAGGGCCTGCACCGCATAGCGCGAAAGGGCGGTTTTCCGAATCGGATCCGGCATTTACGGATAAAATGGGCGTGGCGGTTGTCAAAGAGGATATAGGAGTCGCGACAGGCGCGATGCGAACCTCGTTCAAAGTCCCGTTGTTCAGGCTCCTGCGCGCGATAGAGGTGCTCGCGTGGGCGGGCTTTTTCGCGTTTGCGGTGATATTCCTCGCGCTGCGCTACTGGCTGCTGCCCAATGTGGAGCAGTACCGCGGCGAAATCGTGGCCGCGATTTCGCGCTCGATCGGCCTGGAAGTGAAGATCGGCGCGCTCGCCACCGACTGGCAGGGCCTGCGGCCGCGGCTTTCGATCTCGGACGTGCGCGTCTACGACCGCGACGGCCGCGAGGCGCTGGTGCTGCCCGTGGTGGAGAACGTGGTTGGCTGGCGTTCGCTGCTCGCGCGCGAGCTGCGGCTGCACTCGTTCCTCATCGACGGGCCGAAGCTTACGGTGCGGCGCGACGCGAACGGCGAAATCTTCGTCGCCGGCATCCGCGTCTCGGGCGACAAGGGCGACGGCAAGGTCAGCGACTGGGTGCTGAGCCAGGGACGGATCATCGTGCGCGGCGCCGAAATCGAATGGCGCGACGAATTGCGCAAGGCCCCGCCGCTCAAGCTCTCGGACCTCAACCTGCGCCTCGAGAACGACGGCGACACCCACCTGGTCGGACTCTCGGCGCGCCCGCCGCGCGAGCTGGGCCCCGGCCTGGAGCTGCGCGCGTCGCTCGAGGGCGCGAGCGTCAGGACCCCGGCGCAGTGGAGCGGGCGCGCGTACGCCGAATTCGGCTATACCGACCTCGCGGGCTGGCGGGCCTGGGCCGATTACCCGCTCGACGTGCGCCGCGGCGAGGGCGCGCTGCGCGTGTGGGGGACGCTCGCCAACGGCAGGATCACGCAGGGCACCGCCGACGTGGAGCTCGCGAACGTATCGGCGCGCCTGGCGAAGGACCTGCCGGTGCTCGAGATCGCCACCGTTCGGGGCCGTGTTTACGGGCGCGAAACGCCGCGCGGCTACGATTTCGGCGTGCGCAGCCTCGCGCTCGCGAGTCCGGGCGCGCCGCCGATGAACGCGACCAGCTTCCGCGCCACCTGGGAACCCGCGAGCAGCACTTCGCTCGCGCAGCGCGGCTCGGTCACCGCCAACCTGATCGAACTGGCGCCGCTCGCCCACGTCGCGGAGTACATGCCGTTTCCGGCCGACCTGCGCAAACTGCTCGCGGAACTCGGGCCGCAGGGCAACCTGCTCGACGCGAAATTCGACTGGACGGGAGAATTGCCCGACCAGGCGAAATTCACCGCGAAATCCCGCTTTGCCGGCCTGACCATGAAGGCCTGGCGCCACATCCCGGGATTCGCCGGCCTCTCGGGCAGCCTCGACGCCACGGAGGCCAAAGGGGTCGTCAATCTCGCATCGCGCAAGAGCGAGCTGGACTTGCCTGCCGTATTTCCCGAACCACGCATTGCCCTGGATTCGCTCAACGGCGAAGTCCGGTGGGAGCGCATCGGCGTCGCGGCGGCCGGGTCGCCGGGCGGCGCGCCCACGGCTCCAGGCACGGGCACGGTCGCGAGCACCGGCCCGGGCACGGGCCAAAACGGTGTTGCGGTACGCATCGCCAACCTGAGCTACGCCAACGAGGATCTCGCGGGCATCGCCTACGGCAGCTACACCTGGACCGGCGAAGGGCCCGGCGTGGCGGACCTCACGGCGCAGCTGTCGCGCGGCGAAGGCAAGAGCACCGCCAAGTACCTGCCGCTGTCGACGATCATGGGAGCGCGCGCGCGCGACTGGGTGGCAGGCGCGGTCCTCGGCGGACAGGCGAGCGACGTGGAGCTGCGCCTGAAGGGCGATCTGCGCGATTTCCCGTTCATGGATGCGGCGAAGGGCCAGTTCCAGGTCGCCGCGAAGGTATCGGGCGCGGTACTGGACTACGCCAGCGGCTGGCCGCGCATCGAAGACATCGAAGGCGAACTGCTGTTCGAGCGCGACAGGATCGAGGTCCTCGGCCGCAGCGGCAATATCCTCGGCGCCAGGCTCTCCAATGTGCGCGTGACGCTGCCGAGCATGCTCGACCCGAACCCGCAGCTGAACATCGACGGCATCGCCGAAGGCCCCACCGCGCTGTTCCTGGATTACATCCGGCTGAGCCCGGTGCGGCGCATGGTGGACGGATTCACCGATGCCATGTCCTCGCTCGGCCCGGGAAGGCTGCGCCTGCACCTTGGCCTGGTGCTGCACGAGATGTCAAAAAGCAAGGTCGCCGGCGAATACCAGTTTTCCGGCAATTCCATCACCCTGGACCAGCGCCTGCCGCCGGTCGAGCGCGCGGCCGGGCGCGTGAATTTCACCGAATCCTCGCTCGCGATCCAGGACGTGCGCGGCCAGTTGTTCGGCGGCGACTTGCGCATTTCCGGCGGCTCGAAGCCCGGCGCGAGCGTCGTGGTGAACGCCGAAGGCAGGGCGACGGTGGAGGGCATTCGCCAGGTCTTCGACCATCCCTGGCGGCGGCGCCTGGCCGGCGCGACGCGCTACACCGCGACCGTTTCGGTGCACGAAGGGCGCACGCAAATCAATTTCGAGTCGCCGCTCGAGGGCGTGTCGAGCTCGCTGCCGGCGCCGTTCTCGAAGTCCGCCGCTGAAATCCTGCCGCTGCGCATAGAGGTGTATCCGGGCGAGGGGCGCGATCGCATTTCGGTCGCGCTCGGCCCGCAGGAGGGCCGCATCGCGGCGGCCGAGTTCCTGCGCGCCGCGGCGCCCGCAGCGGCGGCGTCCGCGAATCCACCCTCGGCCGGGCAGGCCGCGGGCCCGCTCCAGGTGCAGCGCTCGCTGATCACCCTGTATCCGGTGGCGGGCGAAGTGCCGCGGATTCCGGAGCGGCGCGGCATGTCGCTGCGCGGTTCACTGCCCGCGTTCGATCTCGACCGGTGGCTGCCCCTCTTTGCCGAGGCCGGCGGTCCGGGCGAGAGCGCGAGCTACGAGCTCAAGATCGGCGTGCTGGACGCGCTCGGCAAGCGCATGCGCGGGGTGACCATGCAGGGCGCCATCGATGGCGCGGGCTGGTCTGCCAGCATGAACACGGCCGAGTTCAATGGCGACCTGGTATACCGCACCGAAGGCAGCGGCAGGCTGGTGGCGCGCATGACGCGCTTCATGGTCCCCGAGGACGCGCCCGGTACCAGGCCCGGCGAGCGCCTGAAGGACCTTCCCGCGCTCGACATCATCGCCGACAATTTTACGCACCGCGGCCGCAAGCTCGGGCGCGTCGAACTGCTCGCGCGGCACGAGGGCAACGACTGGCGCATGGAGAGGCTGGCGGTGACGAACTCGGATTCCGCCCTGTCGGGCACGGGCCTGTGGCGGCAGGGCGACGCCGCGAGCACGTCGGTCAATTTCAAGCTCGAGGTCAGCGATGTCGGGCAGTTTCTCGACCGCTTCGGCTATCCGGAAAACATTTTCGGCGGGAAAGGCAGGCTGGAAGGCCCGATTTCCTGGCACGGCGACCCGCTCACGATCGACTACGCGACGCTCACCGGCAACCTGCAGATGCAGGCCGAGGACGGGCGCTTCCTCGAGATCGATCCCGGCATCGGCAAGCTCGTGGCGCTGATGAGCCTGCAGATGCTGCCGCGGCGCGCCGCCGGGGACTTTCGCGACGTGTTCGGCAAGGGCTTCCAGTTCGACCGCATCGCGAGTTCCATGACGATCGAACGCGGCGTGATGGCGGTGAAGGAATTCCACATGCGCGGCCCCGCGGCCGACGTCAACATGACGGGCCAGGTCGACCTGTCCCTGGAGACCCAGAACCTCAGCGTGAAGGTGATTCCACAGCTCGGCGACACCGCCTCGACGGTGGTGGGCCTGCTCAACCCGGTGGCGGGCGTCGCCGCCCTCATCGCGGGGCGCATCATGAAGAACCCGCTCGGCAAGTTCTTCGCCTTCGACTACGTCATCACCGGCACCTGGTCGGATCCGAAGGTCGAGAAGCTCAAGCCCGTGCCGCTGGCGCCGGTCCCGGAATCGCTTGACGGCTCCGGCATCCCCAATCAATGAGCGCCAGCGGAGCCAAGGTCCGGGTCGCCGCGATCCAGATGGTGTCGGCGCCCGAGGTGGCGCCGAACCTGGAAGCGGCGGGGCGCCTGATCGCCGAGGCCGCGGCGCGCGGCGCGCAACTGGTCGCGCTGCCGGAATATTTCTGCATCCTGGGCCGCCACGAGGCCGACAAGGTCAAGGTGTGCGAGCCGGAGGGCGCCGGTCCGATCCAGGACTTTCTCGCCGCGGCGGCACGAGAATTCCGGGTCTGGCTGGTTGGCGGAACCGTTCCCCTGAAATGCGGCGATGAAAACAAGGTCAGGAATTCCTGCCTCGTATTCGACGCCGAGGGCCGGCGCGTGGCGCGCTACGACAAGATCCATCTTTTCGGCCTGGAACTCGGCGAAAACAGCTTCAACGAGGCGCGCAGCATCGAGCCGGGCACCCGGCCAGTGGTGCTGGATACGCCCCTCGGCCGCGCCGGCCTGTCCGTGTGCTACGACGTGCGTTTCCCGGAGCTCTACCGGGCGGCCGGCGCAGTGGACATGTGGTTCGTGCCGTCCGCCTTCACGGCGGTCACGGGCGAAGCGCATTGGGACATCCTGCTGCGCGCACGCGCAATCGAGAACCAGTGCTACGTGATCGCGCCGGCGCAGGGCGGCCTGCATCCGAACGGCCGCCGCACCTGGGGCCACAGCATGATCGTGGATCCCTGGGGCGAAGTGCTCGCCTGCCGCGCGGAGGGCGAAGGCGTGGTGCTGGCGGAACTGGACGCGGCGCGGCTTGCCGAAGTGAGACAATCCCTCCCCGCCCTGAAGCACCGCAGCCTGTGAGGTAACCGATGGATGCCGACGTACTCCTTGCCACCGCCGACGCCTGCCTGCTGGCGCCGTTCGACCTCGAAAGCCGCAAGCTGCAGGCCGTGTTCGGTTCGCTCGCGGCGCGCAAGCTCGACTACGCCGACCTGTACTTCCAGTACACGCGCTCGGAAGGCTGGAGCCTGGAAGAGGGCATCGTCAAATCGGGCAGCTTCTCGATCGAGCAGGGCGTCGGCGTGCGCGCCATCTCCGGCGAGAAGACCGCGTTCGCCTATTCCGACGAAATCAGCTTCGACGCCCTGCAGGATGCGGCCAGGGCGACGCGCGCCATCGGCAATGCGGGAACCACCGGGGCGGGCAAAATCGCGCGCCGCAGGCGGGCGCCGCAGCGCTACGCGCCGCTCGACCCGCTCGCATCCCTGGGCGCCGACGCGAAGATCGCGATGCTGGAGAAGCTCGAGAAAACCTGCCGCGCGCTGGATCCGCGCATCAAGCAGGTGATGGCGCACCTCGGCGGCGAATACGAAGTGGTCCTGATTTCGCGCTCCGACGGGGTGCTGGCCGCGGACGTGCGCCCGCTGGTGCGCCTGTCGGTGCAGGTGATCGCGGAGAGCGGCGGGCGGCGCGAGATGGGCAACGCCGGCGGCGGCGGGCGCACCGGCTATTCGCATTTCACCGACGCCGTCATCAAGGGATATGCGCAGCATGCGGTGTCGCAGGCGCTCGTCAACCTGGATTCGAAACCCGCGCCCGCCGGCACCATGACGGTGGTGCTGGGGTCCGGCTGGCCGGGCATCCTGCTGCACGAGGCCATCGGCCACGGCCTCGAAGGGGATTTCAACCGCAAGGGAAGCTCGGCCTTCTCCGGCAGGATAGGCGAGCGCGTCGCTTCGCGCGGCGTCACCGTGGTGGACGACGGCACGCTGCCCGACCGGCGCGGCTCGCTCACCGTCGATGACGAGGGCAATCCGACGCGGCGCACGGTGCTGATCGAGGACGGCATCCTGCGCGGCTACATGCAGGACAGCCTGAACGCGCGCCTGATGAAAATGCCGGTGACCGGCAACGCGCGCCGGGAATCCTTCGCCCACCTGACGATGCCGCGCATGACCAACACCTACATGCTCGCCGGGACGCGCGAACCCGAAGAGATCATCAAGAGCGTGAAAAACGGCCTCTACGCTGCCAATTTCGGCGGCGGCCAGGTGGACATCACCAATGGAAAATTCGTCTTCTCCGCGTCGGAGGCCTACCTGATCGAAAACGGCAAGGTGACGCAGCCGGTCAAGGGCGCGACGCTGATCGGCAACGGTCCGGACGCGCTTACCCGGGTCAGCATGATCGGCAACGACATGCGCATGGACGCCGGGCAGGGCACCTGCGGCAAGGAGGGCCAGAGCGTGCCGGTGGGCGTCGGCCAGCCCACCCTCAAGATCGACGGCCTGACGGTGGGGGGCACTGCTTGAATGGTCTGACTTCGAATGAAGTTGGATTTTTCAAGAATGCAGAAGATTTAGCGTCAAGAATTCCCGATGGCGCGCTGCTCGCGCTGCCGCCGGACTATTCGCTCGTGGCGATGGAGGTCGTGCGGGCGCTGATCCGGAGGAAGGCGCGCAACCTCCGGCTGGTCGGCGTTCCGATCCTCGGCCTGCCGGCCGACCTGCTCATCGGCGCAGGCTGCGTCGCCGAGGTCGAGACGAGCGCGGTGTCGCTCGGCGAGGCGGGGCTGGCGCCGCGGTTCACCGATGCCGTCGAGAGAAAATCCCTTCTTGTAAGGGACGCAACCTGTCCGGCAATCCATTGCGCGCTGCAGGCGGCGGAAAAGGGCGTGCCCTTCATGCCGCTCGCCGGCATCGGCGGATCCGACCTCGTGAAGGAACGGAAGGACTGGAAAGCGCAGGGCAATGTCGTCCTGATACCCGCGATCCGGCCGGATGTCGCGCTGTTCCACGCGCGCTGGGCGGACGAGGCCGGCAACGTCTGGGTCGGCCGCAGGCGCGAACTGGCGACAGTCGCGCATGCTTCCCGCCTTAGCCTTGTTTCCTTCGAGGAAAAAAAACCGGGTGACATGCTCGACGACGAACTCCTCGCCCCCGGCGTCATCTCCTCGATCTACGTTTCCGGGCTTGCGCACGCGCCGCGCGGCGCCTGGCCGCTCGGCATGCCGGGGCTCTACGGCGCCGACGATCTGCACGTATCGCAATACGCCAGGGCGGCGAGGACACACGAAGGATTCCTCAAGTATCTGGACGAATGGATTCTTACGCCCCGGAAGAGCTCCTCGCCTGCGTGATCGCGAGGTTGCTGGACGGCGCGCGCCATGCCGCGGTCGGCGCGTCGTCGCCGATCCCTGCTGCCGGTTGCTTCCTGAGAAAAAGTGTCGACCCCGCGTTCCGGGTTTCGCTGCAGCAGCGCCGCGAGTCGAATCCCTTTACCGAAGGCTCGCGCGAGCTCTTCGACCTCGCCGGGCAGGGCCGCATCGATGTCTTCTTTCTCGGCGGCGCGCAGATCGACGGCGAGGGCGCGATCAACCTGGTGCGCGCGGAGGGCAGGCGCTTCCCGGGCTCCTTCGGTTCGGCCTACATGTACGGGGTCGTACCGAGGACGATCCTGTTTCGCGAGGAGCACTCGCGCCGCACGCTGGTGCCGAAGGTCGAGTTCGTCTCGGCGCGCGGCACGCCGGCGGCGCTGCTTACCGGCAAGGCGCTCTTTTCGTGGCAGGCCGACAAGCGCCGGTTCCGGCTCGAAAGCGTGCACCGGGGCCACACGGTGCAGGACATTGGGGAAAACACCGGGTTCAACTATGACGTCTCGCCGGCGTGCGCGGAAACGTTGCGCCCATCCGCCGACGAGTTGCAAGCGATTCGCAACAAGGTCCGGCCCGAGATCGCGGCGAACTACCCTGAATTCGCCGCGCGAGTCTGGAGTGGGAAGTGACGCGTGGGCAGTGACCCCGCTGTGCGGTGCAGCAAACGCGATCGTGCCCTTTGCAGTTACGGCTTTAAGGATTAATGTAGGCGCCGCACTGTTAGATCGAAGAACAACAAAAACACCACGACAAGCAGCCCTCTAGGAGGCAAGCCGCAATGAAGCTGACCATCAATGGCAAGACCCACGATGTCGACGTCGATCCGAACACGCCGCTGCTCTGGGCGATTCGCGAGCAGGTCGGCCTGACCGGCACCAAGTACGGCTGCGGCGTGGCGCAATGCGGCGCGTGCACTGTGCACATCGACGGCTCGCCGATCCGCTCCTGCTCGATTCCCGCGGGCGCGGCCGCCGGCAGGAAGATCACGACCATCGAAGGCCTGGCCGCGGGCGGCACGCTCACCAAGGTGCAGAAGGCCTGGATCGACCACGAGGTGCCGCAGTGCGGCTACTGCCAGTCCGGCATGATCATGGCCGCCGCCGCGCTGCTCAAGGCGAAACCCAAGCCCACCGACGCGGACATCGACGCCGCCATGACCAACATCTGCCGCTGCGGCACGTTCCAGGAAGTCCGCAAGGCGATCCACGCGGCGGCCAAGGCCTGAGGGGATGACCATGACATTCAATCCGAAAGTCAGCCGCCGTACCTTCATCGCCGGTTCCGCTGCCCTTGGCGGCGGCCTCGCGCTCGGCCTGCAGCTTCCGTTCGGCCCCACTGTCGTGCGCGCCGCCGACGGTTCGCCGGAAATCGGGGTGTGGGTAGTGATCCGCCCCGACGACACGGTGGTGATCCGCATGGCCCGCTCCGAGATGGGGCAGGGCACCATCACCGGCCTCGCGCAGCTCGTCGCCGAGGAGCTGGAGTGCAACTGGAACAAGATCGTCTACGAATACCCGACGCCCGGCGAGAGCGTGAAGAGGAAGCGCGCCTGGGGCGATTTCTCCACCGGCGGCAGCCGCGGCATCCGCACCTCGCACGACTATGTGCGCCTGGGCGGCGCCAGGGCGCGCGTGATGCTGGTGCAGGCGGCGGCCAACCAGTGGGGCGTGCCGGCCTCCGAGTGCGTGGCGGCCAACAGCATCATTACCCACAAGCCCTCCGGCCGTAAGGTCAGCTACGGCAAGGTGGCCGAGGCCGCGGCGAAGATCGAGCCGCCGAAGGATGTGCCGCTCAAGAATCCGAAGGACTGGAAACTCATCGGCAAGCCGGCCAAGCGCCTCGATACCGCCAACAAGGTGAACGGCAAGCAGGTCTACGGCTTCGACCTGAAACTGCCCGGCATGCTGAACGCGGCGATCAAGGAATGCCCGGTGTTCGGCGGCAAGGTGAAGAGCTTCGACGCTTCCCGGGTGGCGAGCCTGAAGGGCGTGAAGAAGGTCCTGCAGGTGGGCGATACGGCGGTGGCGGTGGTCGCCGAGCATTTCTGGCAGGCGAAGACCGCGCTCGACCAGCTGCCCATCGTCTGGGACGAGGGCGCGAGCGCCAAGGTGCAGCAGGCGGACGTCTTGAAGATGCTGCAGGCCGGCCTGGACGCGGACCAGGCGTTCGTCGGCAACCAGGCGGGCGACGCGAAGAAGGCGCTCGACGGCTCGGCGAAGAAAGTCACGGCGGAATACTTCTACCCGTGGCAGGACCACGCCTGCATGGAGCCCATGAACGCGACCGCGCGCTACACCGCGGACAAGTGCGAGGTATGGGTGCCGACGCAGGACGGCGAGGCTTCGTTCGCGGCGGTACTCGCCGCTTCCGGCCTGCCGGCCGACAAGTGCGAGGTCTACAAGATCAACCTCGGCGGCGGCTTCGGCCGGCGTGGCGCCTTCCAGGACTACGTCACGCAGGCGATCAACATCGCCAAGCAGATGCCCGGCACGCCGGTGAAGCTGCTCTGGACGCGCGAAGAGGACATGACGCAGGGCCGCTACCACCCGATCATGATGTGCAGGCTGACGGGCGGCTTCGACGCCGCCGGCAACTTCACCGGGCTGCACATGCGCCTGTCGGGCCAGTCGATCCTGAAGGAAGTGCGGCCGGCAATCGTGGAGCAGCAGAAGGGCCGCGATCCGCTTACCTTCCAGGGCGTGGCGGACTCGGGCGAGCATTCCTTCTGCTACACCATGCCCAACCTGCTGATCGACCACGCCATGCGGCAGAGCCACGTGCCGCCGGGCTTCTGGCGCGGCGTCAACATCAACCAGAACGCGGTGTTCATCGAGTGCTTCATGGATGAGATGGCCGAGGCCGCGGGCAAGGACCCGGTGGAGTTCCGGCGCCAGTTCATGGGCCCGCACCCGCGCGCGCTGGCGGTGATGAACGCGGTGGCCGAGCGCATCGGCTGGACCAGGCCCGCGCCGGCGGGCCTGCACCGCGGCATCGCGCAGATGAAGGCCTTCAACAGCTTCGTCGCCGCGGCCTGCGAACTCTCGGTGAAGGACAACAAGGTGAAGATCCACCGCATCGTCGCCGCCACCGACCCGGGCTACGCGGTCAACCCGGCGCAGATCGAGCGCCAGGTGTCGGGCTCGTTCGTCTACGGCCTGTCGGGCCTGTTCCTGCAGGAGCACACGGTGAAGGACGGGCGCATCGCGGAAGACAACTTCCACACCTACCAGTCGATGCGCCTGGCCCAGATGCCGAAAGTGGAGACCATCATCATCCAGGGCGGCGGCGAAACCTGGGGCGGCATCGGCGAGCCGACCATCTGCGTCGCGGCGCCGGCGGTGCTGAACGCGATCTACAAGGCGACGGGCAAGCGCTACCGCACGGTGCCGCTGAAGAACCACGGCCTCGAGATGGTGTAGGTGAGGTTGTTAAGGTTGAGGGCATGGGTTCTTGCTCTCCTGCTTTTAAAGGCTCTTGATGTAACCGCTGAAGACTCGATCCCGACCTCGCTCACCGGCGCCGCAGGCGACCCGGTGCGGGGCCGGGCGATCGTGGCCAACCGGCAGTTGGGGCTTTGCCTGTTGTGCCACAGCGGGCCATTCCCCGAGGAGCGCTTCCAGGGCAACCTCGCGCCCGACCTGAAGAGCGCCGCGCGGCTGAGCGAGGGCCAGATCCGGGCGCGCATCGTCGATCCGCGCAAGAGCAACCCGGAGAGCATCATGCCGGCGTATTTCGAGGCGAATGGCCTCACGCGCGTCGCGCCCTCGCTGCGGGGCAAGACCATCCTCACGGCGGAACAAATTGAGGATATCGTTGCCTATCTCGTTACCCTGAAATGATGAATCGACGCCAATTCGTGGTTCTCTCGCTGGGCGCCGCGGCGACCGGCGCGCAGGCGCAGCTGACCCCCAATATCGCGGCGCTGCGCAAGGCGGCGCTCGAGGAGGCGATGCGCAAGGTGACCGGCGGCGCCCAGGTGCGGCCCGGCAGGGTGAAGCTCGACGTGCCGCCGCTCATCGAGAACGGCAATTCCGTGCCGCTGACGGTGACGGTCGACAGCCCGATGACCGAGGCCGACCACGTCAGGGCGATCCACGTGTTCACCGAAAAGAATCCGCAGCCGAACGTGATCGCCGCGCATCTGGGACCGCGCGCGGGTCGCGCGCGGCTGGCGATCCGCGCGCGGATCGCCGATACGGGCAACGTGGTGGCGATCGCGCAGCTGAGCGACGGCTCGTTCTGGTCGGACAGCGTGCAGGTCGTGGTCACGCTGTCGGCGTGCCTCGAGGACGGGCTCATATGAGGACGCCCGGCTGATGGCTGCGCGCGTCATCGTGAACGTGCCGGCGACCGCGAAGCGCGGCGAGGTCGTCGAGATCCGCACGCTCGTCGGGCACGACATGGAAACCGGTTTCCGCCGCACGCAGCTCGGCGAGCTCGTGCCGCGCGACATCATCACGCGCTTTACCTGCAGCTACAACGGGGTGGAGGTATTCGTCGCCGACCTGCATCCCGCGGTCGCCGCCAATCCGCTGATCACCTTCAGCACCATCGCCCTGGAGAGCGGCACGCTGGAATTCCGCTGGAGCGGCGACCACGGCTTCGCCGCCACCCAGACCGCGGCAATAACCGTCGTTTGATTTTCCGTTTTTTACTTCTTTCCGTCTTTCTCGCAACGGCAAGGGCGGAAATTCCGCTTGCCGAGCGCCGTTCCGGCTACGAGTTCATGAGCCGCGAGACGCGCGCCATGCAGGACGACGAGGCCACCAGCCCGGCGGCGCTCTGGCTGCTGGACGGGGAAGCGTCGTGGAACCGCAAGGCGGGAAGCGCCGGCAAGTCGTGCGCCGATTGCCACCAGAGCATGAAGGGAGTCGCCGCACGGTTTCCTGCTCTCGATTCTTCTGGAAATAGGCTGCTGAATTTGGACCAGCGCATTAACGCCTGCCGGGTGGAGCAGCAGCAGGCGCCCGCGCTGCAACTGGAAGGCCGCGAATTGCTCGGGCTCTCCGCCTATGTCAGCCGCCAGTCACGCGGCATGCCTATCGACATTCAGGCGAATGACAGGACAAGACCATTTCTGGATGCCGGCCGCGCCGCGTTCAATCGCCGCCAGGGGCAGCTCAACCTTTCCTGCGCGCAATGCCACGACAATAACTGGAGCAAGTCGCTCGCCGGCAGCACCATCCCGCAAGCGCATCCGACCGGCTATCCGCTGTACCGCCTGGAATGGCAGGCCCTGGGTTCGCTGCAGCGCCGCCTGCGCAACTGCTTCATCGGCGTGCGCGCCGAACCCTACGCCTACGGCGCGCCGGAGTACGTCGAGCTCGAGCTGTTCCTCATGTGGCGCGCGCGCGGCATGAAAATGGAGTCGCCCGCCGTAAGGCCCTGACGCGCGCGTCCCCGGATATCAGAAGCTCAGCGCAACGTACGCCGCGGGACCGGAAATTCGCGCCGCGTACTCGCGGCGCGTTCCGCTGCGCGAGGTGGTCGCGAAATCGGCATCCCAGTAGCGGTATTCCGCACCGACGGCGAGGCCGTTTCCGAAGCGATGCTCCAGTTTGGCGCCGAGCGAAAGCGCCCAGCCTTCGAAGCGCTTGACGTTGATGTCGGACACGTCCGCCCGGGCCGACCAGGCCCATCCCGTCGTGCCGCCGCGCCGGACGAACAGGCCCGCGTGGGGATACCCGGCCAGTCCATGGCCGCTTCTCGATTGCTCGAGGTCCACGGAACGGACGCTCGCCTCCAGGGACACGAGATGCACGCCAAGCCGGCTGCCGAATTCATGGCCTTGCCAGTTCGCCAGGGTGCGGGCCCAGGTGGCGCCCGCGGTGGTGATCGACACCTGCGTCGCGAGGTCGTAGAAGACCAGGAAGTCGACGCCGCCGATCCTGCGGTGGCGGCTCGCGACGATGGAGCCCGACTGCTCGATCTTGAAGGCCTCGAATTCGATCTCGTCGCGCCCGCCGAGGCGCAGGCCCCCGTAGAAATTGACGAAACTGGTGTGCTCGCCGAACCCGAGATCGCGCTGCAGCTGCACCTGGCTGTCGCCCCGCGGGTTGATCAGGCGCGCCGAGGTGGCGATGCGCGTCCGGAACGCGGCGGCGCCTGCCAGGAACGTGTCTTGCGCCCGTGCCGGGGTGCAGATCGCTGCGAGCAGCGCCAGCACGGCCGCTGTTGCCATGCGCGGGGCACGGCTCGATAATGGGCGCAGCAGGGTCAAGGGAATGGCCCGCGTTCGATCGGCAAGGGGGAAGCAAACATGACTGTACTCAGCGCATTTTCCAATGCGAGCGATATTATTCGCGCGAACATCGCCGTAGCCACCCTGAGCAACAACATCCAGAACGACCTTGGCGGCCTGGATGATGCATTCGACCACCTGCTGACCGGGGAGGTCGTCGGCACGCCGACGCTGTCCTCGACCCAGATCTCGATGTCGTTTGCAGGCGGCGGCTCGCTGCTGGTCACCGGTAGCGGGTTCCTCGGCAGCGCTCCGGTGGTCACATCGGTGAGGCTGGGCTCGGATGCGGCGCACTTCTTGCGTTTCACCGGCTCCCTCAGCCTCGGGCTGAACGCGGAAACGATCTCCGGCGCGGTCACTTCGCTCACGTACCAGACGCCTTCCTTCAGCGCGACCCTGAACGGCTCGATGTCGCTGTTCATCGGCGATCCCGATGGTCCTGGCCCGGCCGGAGAACTTCTCCGCCTCTCGGGCTCGTTGACGAGTCTCAGTTCCAGGTCGGGCGGGATCGCCGTCGACGTCGCCGGCAGCATTACGTTCAACTCGCAGACCGACGAAATTGCCGGCGCGGTCACGTCGATCAACGTCTCCGATTCATTCGGTGGCTTTGCGCGCCTTTCGGGCATCGCGGTCCCGGTCGAGTCCCTTTCCGGCCTGCTTGCCGCCGGCGATGTCCTCGATCTGGCGCTCGCCGGAAACGACGTGCTCACGGCGGATCTCCTGGGAGGCGCCAGGCTCAACGGCCAGGGCGGCAACGACAGTATCACAGGCGGACGCGGCAACGACGTCCTCAGGGGCGGCGAGGGCAATGACACGATTCTCGGCGCCAGCGGCAACGACTCGCTGGACGGGGAAACCGGGGCCGACACGCTCGATGGCGGCGCGGGCAACGACACGCTGATTGGCGGTATCGGCAACGATGTCCTGAATGCCGGCGCGGGCAACGACACGCTGGCCGGCAACGCGGGTGACGACACGCTCAATGGCGGGGCGGGCAACGACAACATGATGGGCGGGGCGGGCAACGACGTCTACGTCGTGGACGTCGCGGCCGACATCGTGAGCGAGTCGCTCGCCGGCGCGGCCGGAGGACTGGCCGACACGGTGCAGAGTTCGGCGAGCTTCACACTGGGGGTCAACGTCGAGAACCTGGCGCTGCAGGGCGGCGCGAACCTGAGCGGTACCGGCAACGAGCTCGCGAACCGGATCACCGGCAATACCGGCGCGAATTCGCTGACGGGTGGAGCGGGCGATGACACGCTGGATGGAGGCGTGGGCGCCGATACGATGGTGGGTGGCTCGGGCAACGACACCTACGTGGTGGACAACGTGAATGACGTCACCACGGAGACGGAGGAGGACACGGGCGATGTGGTGGTGATCAACCGCACCGCGTCGCTGGCGGACGTCAAGTTTGCCGGTATCGAGCACATGACGCTGTCGGGTGCGGCGGCGATCGGTGCCACGGGCAACGATGGGGACAACATCCTGACGGGTAACGCCGGGGCGAACACGCTCAATGGCGGAGCCGGGAACGACACGCTGATCGGCGGGGCAGGTGCGGACACCTACGTGGTGGACTCGAGCGACGATGTGGTGCAGGAGACGATCGCCGGGGCGGCCGGCGGGGTGGACCTGGTGAACGCGAGCGCGAGCTTCACGCTCTCGGCCAACGTGGAGAACCTGACGCTGCTCGGCAGCGGGAATCTGAGCGGTATCGGCAACGCCGAGCGCAATGTCATCACGGGCAACGGGGGTAACAACCTGCTTAGCGGCCTGGGCGCGAACGACACGCTGACGGGCAACGCGGGCGACGACACGCTCGATGGCGGGACGGGCAACGACAACATGGCGGGAGGTGCGGGCAACGATCTCTACATCGTGGACAGCACGGCCGACATCGTGAGCGAGACGCTCGCGGGTACGGCCGGGGGCCTGGCCGACCTGGTGCAGAGCACGGCGAGCTTCACGCTGGGGCTCAACGTCGAGAACCTGGAGCTGCAGGGCAGCGCGAATGTGAACGGCACCGGCAATGCGTCGGCCAACACGATCACGGGCAACGACGCCAACAACCTGCTGTCGGGGGCCGGGGGCAACGACACGCTGGACGGCGGGAACGGCAACGACACGCTCGATGGCGGAGCGGGCAACGACTCGCTGAGCGGTGGGTTCGGCAACGACACGCTCGATGGCGGTACAGGCAGCGACACGCTGATTGGCGGTTATGGCGACGACCTGTTCGTGCTCGATTCGACGGGCGACGTGATGACGGAAGAAGGTGGCATCGACACGGCACGCGTCCTCTTCAACGCGCCGGCGCCCAACACGATCATCACGCTGGGGACGGGGATCTTCACGGGGATCGAGCACGTCACGGTTGTGGGCGCCGGGGTGTTCCACCTGGCGGGTGACAGTGCGAACAACGCGCTGACGGGCAACGGCAGCGCGAATTCGCTGACGGGCGGGGCGGGCGATGACACGCTGGATGGAGGCGTGGGCGCCGATACGATGGTGGGTGGCTCGGGCAACGACACCTACGTGGTGGACAACGTGAATGACGTCACCACGGAGACGGAGGAGGACACGGGCGATG